>Ga0196958_10000004_pt1 | contig 194377 bp, 148 predicted proteins | sample S1v_10metaG_FD_148654 | JGI IMG/M metagenome (GOLD analysis project Ga0196958, IMG submission 148654) | Soil microbial communities from Anza Borrego desert, Southern California, United States - S1+v_10 | ecosystem: Environmental > Terrestrial > Soil > Desert | place: USA: California... | reverse complement strand
TTTTCCGGGGGGCGTCAAGCACGCTCTTCGCTTGACGCCCCCCGGAAAACATGATTGCCTCCGGCAGGCCGTACGGGGAGAACACGACGCACTTCCCTCCTCCTTGGGGGCCTCCCGGCCGCTCTTCATACCGAGATCGCGCACCGATCCAGGAAATATTTGGTGCGGTACGGATCTAAGCTAAAGACAAAAGAGTCCTCGCCGGACAGGCAGGCCGCCAAGGAGAATGAAAAGAAACAGCGGTCGTGTTCCCCCCGCATGACCTGTCAAAGACGACCATGCTTTCTTGGGGGGTGCAAGCGAAAAGCGTGCTTGCACCCCCCAAGAAAGCATGGTAGCCCTCCGGGCAGGCCATACGGGGAGAACACGAAGACACCGGACTGCACGGGGCGTGCCAAAAGCTGAAGACCAAAAGCTGCAAGCGAAGACGTGGACGTGCGGGGAGTGGGGGTCAGGTGGTGAGTTCTTTGTGCACCAAGGGCATGACTTCGGCGCCCAGTAGTTCGATCGCCTCCATCACCAGGCGGTGCGGTACGCCGGACCAGTCCATGTGCATCGCGTACCGCTTCGCGCCGGTCAGTCGGCCGACGGTGACGAGGCGTTCGGCGACCTCTTCCGGATTGCCCGCGAAGATCGACGTTGCGCCTCGGGTCCATTCGTCGTACTCGGCGCGCGACGGCACGGGCCAGCCGCGTGCGCGGGAGCCGTACTTCATCGTTTCCAGCCAGTACGGGTAGTACGCGTCCTTGGCGGCTCGGGAATCGCGGGCGATGAGGCCGATCGCGCTCATCGTGACGTGCAGGTCCTCCGGGGCGTGCCCGCCTGCTTCACCCGCGCGCCGGTACAGGTCGACCAGTGGGGCGAAGCGCTCCGGCTGCCCGCCGATGACGGCGTACACGACCGGCAGGCCGAGCAGGCCCGCGCGCACCGAGGATTCGGGGTTGCCGCCGGTGCCGACGGAGATGCGCAGGTGCTCCCCGTACGGGCGCGGGAAGACGTGGGCGTTTTCCAGCGGCGGGCGGAACTTGCCCGACCAGGTGATCGGATTTCCCCGGTCCAGTTCCAGCAGCAGGGCCAGCTTCTCCTCGAAGAGCTCGTCGTAGTCCTCCAGCGCCGCGCCGAACAACGGGAACGACTCGGTGAACGAGCCGCGGCCGGCCAGCAGTTCGGCCCGGCCCCGGCTGAGCTGGTCGAGCGTGGTGAACTGCTGGTAGACGCGCACCGGGTCCTCGGTGCTGAGCACCGTGACGGCGCTGCCGAGGGTGATGCGCTCGGTGATGCTCGCGGCGGCGGCCAGCACCGTGCCGGGGTTGGACACGGCGTAGTCGGCGATGTGGTGCTCGCCCAGCCCGTAGAAGCCCAGGCCCAGCTCGTCGGCGAGCTTGATGCGCTCGAGCTGCTGGGCCAGCGCGTCGGCCACCGGCACCTGCTCGCCGGTCACCGGGTCGGGGTGGCGGTCGGCGAAGCTGAGGAGCCCGAGTTCCATGCTGTTCGTGGACACGTCGGCAAACCTAACCCGCGACCGCGTGTCGGCGCGGATCGCCGCCGGAGGCCGGGCGCCACTGGAGGTCGTACGCCGCCGGGATCCGGGGCACCACCGGAAGGCGGGTCGCCGCCGGCAAGGCTGAGAAACGGGTTCAGGGCTCTCAGGTTCCGTACGCTACCGTACGGAAAAGTTCCGTACGGTGCCGTACGGACGTGCGACCGGAGGTGGCCCGTGGTGGTCCTGGCCCTGATCACGGCGTTGGTGCTGGCGGCGGTCGGAGTGCTGCACGTGGTGTGGGTGTTCACGCCGTGGCCGCTGCGCTCGCCCGAGGAGTTCGCGCGCCGCGTGGTGGGGGTGACGCCGGACCGGCTGCCCCCGCCCGGGTTGACCGCGGCCGTGGCGGTGCTGCTCGGCCTCGCGGCCTACCTGGTCGCGGGTCGCGCGGGCCTGGTGGCGGTGCCCGGCCCGGGGTGGTGGACCGCCGTGGGCGCCGCCGGCGTCGCGGCGGTGCTCCTGCTGCGCGGTGTGCGCGGCCTGGTCGTGTCGACCGGCCGGGACACCGAGTTCGCCCGCCTCGACCGGCGGGTCTACTCGCCGCTGTGCCTCGCGCTCGCCTGCGGCGCCGGGCTGGTCGCGGCGCTGTCCTGAACCACCGCCGGAGGCGGGCCCCGCGCGGGAAGGAGCGCGGGGCCCGCGGCGGCCGGCGGCGGGAGCCGGGGGGACGACCCGCCGCCGGGTGGTCGGGCGGGGCTGCCGCGCGGGACCTGCGCGGCGGCGCCGGGTGAAGGCGGGCCTCCGCCTCAGCGGGGAACATATAGCCCCTCCCCACGGCGGGGATCGCCCACCGCCCACCGGCCGTTACGGCACCGCGGGCGGTCGCCGGCTACGGCTTGCGGGCCACGATCAGCGACTGGCCGGGCGAGGTGCGCAGCGGGTGCGTCGCCAGGTCGGTGAAGCCCGCCTCCGCCAGCCAGCCGCCGATCTCCGCGCCGGGGTAGACCTGCCCGCCCTGGCCGTGGAACAGGTTGAGGCTGAACACCCGGGCGAACGCGTCCGAGGCCCGGTCCTCGCTGTGCTCGTCGTGCTCCAGCAGCACCACCGCGCCCCCGGACCGCACCGCGTCCGCGACCCGGCGCAGCAGCACCCGGTTCGCGTCGGCGGTCCGGCCGTGCACGACGTTGAACAGCAGGGCGGTGTCGTAGCCCGCGCCGAGGTCCAGCTCGTCGTAGTCGCCCGGCCGCAGCGTGACGCGGGCCGACAGCCCCGCGTCGGTGACCGCGCCCGAGCCGACGGCCAGGGCGTCGGGCAGGTCGACCACCGTCGCGCGCAGGCCGGGGTGCCGCGCGCACAGCCGGATCGCGTACTTGGCGTGTCCGCCGCCCAGGTCCAGCAGCCGGTTGCCCACCGGGACCAGCTCGGTGACCTCCGGCGCGATGGTGTCGGCGTGCCGGGACAGCATCCCCTGGAACCGGGCCAGGGTCCCGGGCCGCTCGGCCAGCCAGCCGTAGAAGTCCCGCGCCGGCTTGCCGGACCGGATGGAGTCCTCCAGCCCGTCCCACGACTCGAACAGCACCGCCGACCAGAACCGGTCGACCTCGCGGTAGCCGGGACCGGCCAGCCACTCCTGCGTGGCGGCGGCGTTGGCGTAGCCGTCCGCGCCGTGCTCCAGGTAGCCGAACGCGGCCAGCGCCTCGGCGAGCAGCCCGGTGCCGCGCGGGTCGGCGCCCAGCCGCGCCGCGAGGTCGGCCACCGGCAGCGGGCCGCGCGCCAGCGCGCCGAAGACGTCCAGGCGCAGCGCGGCGGCCAGGGCGCGGTAGCCGGCCGCGGCCAGCAGGTCGGGGAACGACGGGGGACCGTCGCCGGGTTCGAGGTGCAGCGGCATGTCAGGACCTTTCCGGCAGTGCTCCCGCCGAGGCGAGGTAGTCGATGTGGCGGGCGATCATGTCGGCGTCGGCGGGCGGGAAGGAGACGCCGCACCGGGCCGCCGCCGCCCAGGTGGCCGAGCAGTCGAACCGCGGGTGCGGGCGGTGGGTCGTGGTGAGGTCGTAGGCCAGCGGGCCGAACGCGGTGTCCGGGTTCTCCAGCATCACCGCCCGCCAGTCGGCGTACTCCAGCAGCCGCGTCGGGTAGCCCTTGGCGGTCAGCACCTCGCCCAGCTCGGCGTAGCCCAGCCCGTCGGCGCGGTAGTAGTGGAAGTCGCGGCCGACGCCGTCCGGGCGGGTGGAGATGCCCGCGATCGCGCCCGCGACCCGGTCCACCGGCACCATGTCGATCACGTCGGCGGTGCGCGGCACCGCCCGCGTGTGGGCGCAGGCCGCGATCAGCCTGCTCAGGTACGACTCGGCCTTGGCGGTGCCGGTCCGCACGTCGCCGACGATCGCCGCGATCCGGTGCACCGACACCGGCACGCCCCGCTCGCGCGCCCGCACGGCCATCGTGTCGGCCACCCACTTCGTGGTGAGGTACCCGGTGTCCAGCCCGGTGGGGTCCTCGGCCGGGTCGGTCTCGGTGACCAGCCGCCCGTCGTAGGCCGTGCCCAGGTAGACGCCGAGCGTGGAGGTCAGGTGCAGCGGCTTGGTCGCGTACCGGGTGGCCAGGCGCAGCACGTCGACGGTGCTGCCCACGTGCGGCGGCATCATCCACCGGTAGGTCAGGACGAAGTTCATCACCGCGCCGTTGTGGTAGATGGCGTCCACGCTCTCGGCGAGCCCGTCGAACTCGCGCTCGCCCAGGCCCAGCAGCGGTTTCGACAGGTCGCCCACCACCGGCACGACCCGCGCCAGCCGCTCCGGCGGCACGTCCAGGCCGGCGCGCCGCAGGTTGGCGCGCAGCCGGGCCGCCGCCACCTCCGGCGACTCGGCCCGCACCAGGCAGTGCACCTGCGCCCCGGTCCGGTCGAGCAGCTCCGCCAGCAGGTGCGCGCCGAGGAACCCGGTCGCGCCGGTGAGCAGGACCCGTTGCGGCGCGCCGGTCCGCGGCGGGTGCGCGACCGCGACGTCGTCCGGCGGCTCGGCGTCGAGCCGCATCCGCTCGGCGGTGGGCAGCCCGGTCCGGTAGCGCTGCGCGAAGGTGTGGTCCGAGCCGGCCGCGCGCTCCACGACCTCGGCCAGCTCGGCGAGGTCGGCGGTGGCGAACAGCGCGCGCAGCGGCACCGTCACCCCCAGCAGCGACCGCACCTTGGCCAGCACCGCCGCCGCGACCAGGGAGTGCCCGCCCAGCCCGAAGAACGAGTCGCGCCGCCCGACCAGCGGCGCGCCGAGCACCTCGGCCCAGATCCCGGCCAGGGCCCGCTCCACCGGCGTGCCCGGCGGCTCGTACGGCGCGCCGCCCGCCTCCGGGTCGGGCAGCCGGGCGGTGTCGACCTTGCCGTGCGCGGTCAGCGGCAGCTCCGCCAGCACCACCCGCGCGCCGGGCAGCATCGCCGCCGGCAGGCGCCCGGCGCAGAACGCCCGCAGCTCGTCCAGCGCCGGGGCCTGCCCGCGCGGCACGACGTAGGCGACCAGGGTGTCGGCCCGCACGGCGACGGCGGCCTCGGCGACCCCGGGGTGCTCCAGCAGCGCCGCGCGCACCTCGCCCGGCTCGATCCGGTGGCCGCGCAGCTTGACCTGGTCATCCACCCGGCCCAGGAACTCCAGCGCCCCGTCCGGCAGCAGCCGCGCGAGGTCGCCGGTCCGGTACATCCGCCCGCCCGGCACCTCCGGGTCGGGCAGGTACGCCGACGCCGTGCGCGCCGGGTCGCCCCGGTAGCCCCGCGCCGGCGCGTCCCCGCCGACGTGCAGCTGCCCCGGCACGCCGACCGGCGCCGGCCGCAGGTCGGCGTCGAGCACGTAGGCCCGCACGCCGGGCAGCGGGCGGCCGATGGGCAGCGTCGCGCAGCGCGGGTCGACCTCGGTGGCGTCGACCGTGCGGTGCGCGGTGGCGCAGACCGTCGTCTCGGTCGGCCCGTAGTGGTTGACCAGCGGCACGCCGGTCGCCTCGGCCCACCGGGCGACGGCGCGCGGCGGCACGGCCTCGCCGCCGATCATCACCACCCGCAGCGGGCCGGCGGGCGCGGTGACGCCCTCCAGGTCGGCCACCCACCGCTTCCACAGCGCGGCCGGGGCGTCCACGGCGGTCAGGCCGTGCTCGGCGCACAGCCGCAGCAGCTCCGGCCCGCCGACGGCCGCCGGCTCCGGGTGCACGGCCACCGCCGCGCCCGAGCACCACGCCGGGAACACGTCGCCCACCGAGGCGTCGAAGCTCAGCGGTGGGACCATCAGGATCCGCTGACCGGGCCCGAACCCGTGCAGGTCGATGAACGCGTCGGTGAGGTTGGCCAGCGTGTCGTGCTGGACCTGCACCCCCTTGGGCACGCCGGTCGACCCGGAGGTGTAGACGACGTAGGCCAGGCCGCCGCGCGGGACCTCGCGCGCGGGCGGAGCGTCGGCCTCGCCGGCGAAGTCCTCGTCGGAGGTGGCCAGCAGCGCGCCCGCGAACCCGGCGAACCGGTCGCGGTCCCCGGGCGCGGTGACGACGACCGGCGCGCCGCAGTCGGCGAGCAGCGCGGCGAGCCGGGCCGGCGGGTGCGCCGGGTCCAGCGGCACGTAGGCCCCGCCCGCCTTGAGGATCGCCAGCAGCGCCACCGCCGCGTCGGGACCGGCCCGCAGCGCCAGCCCGACCGGCGTCTCGGGCCCGACGCCCCGTTCGGCCAGCGCCCGCGCGACCCGGTTGGCGCGCCGGTCCAGCCGCGCGAAGCTCAGCTCGGCGGTGGCCGCGCCGTCGGCGCCCAGGGCGAGCACGGCCGTCGCGGCGGGGTGGGCGGCGACCTGCTCGGCGATGCGGGTCAGGACGTCGGCGGGCGCGCGGCCCGCCCCGGCGCGGTTCAGCTCCGCCGCCGCGGCCCGGTCGGCGGCGGTCGCGGTGTCCAGCCCGGACAGCCTGGCCGCGGGGTTCGCCACCAGCGCCGCCAGCGCGGCCAGGAACTGCTCGGCCAGCCGCGCGACGGTGTCCGGCTCGAACAGGTCCGCGCTGTAGTCCAGGTTCACGGGCCAGTCGCCGGCGGTCTCCCGCACGTGCAGGGTCAGGTCGAACCGGCTGGTGCCCCGGTCGACCGGCAGGGTGGCGGCGGGCAGCCCGGCCCAGCGGTCCCCGTCGCCGCCCCGGTTGAGCACCAGCATCACCTGGAACAGCGGGTGGTGGGCGAGGTCGCGGCGCGGCGCGACCCGGGCGGCCACCTCGTCGAAGCTCACCTCGGCGTGGTCCAGCGCGGCCACGGCGGTGACCTTGGCGCGGGCCAGCAGCTCGCCGACGGTCGGGTCGCCGGACAGGTCCACGCGCAGCGCCGTCGTGGTGACGAACATGCCGACCGAGCGCTCCAGCTCGGGCAGCGGCCGGTGCGTCGTGGGCGAGCCGATCACCAGGTCCTGCTCGCCCGACCGGCGGGCCAGCACGACCGCGAACGCGGCCAGCAGCACCGCGAAGGTCGTGCAGCCGTGGGCGCGGGCCAGGTCGGCGACCCCGCGGGCCGACTCCGCCGGCACGGTGAACCGGTGGCTGCCGCCCGCGACGGTCCGGTCCCGGGTCCGCGGCCGGTCGGCGGCCAGGTCCAGCACGGCGGGCGCGCCGGCCAGGCGGTCCGCCCAGTGGTCGAGCTGCCGCTGCCGCTCGCCGTCGGCCAGCCGGTCGGCCTGCCAGCGCGCGTAGTCGGGGAACTGCGCCCCGACCGGGGCCGGCGGGAGGCCCGCGTACGCGTCGCCGACCTCGGCCGCGACCAGGCCCAGCGACAGGTCGTCGCACACGATGTGGTGGGCGGTCAGCACCACGGCGCCGTCGCCGGGCGCGACCCGCACCAGCCGGACCCGCAGCAGGGGGCCGGCCGCCAGGTCGAACGGGGTGTCCACCTCGGCCACGACCAGGTCGTGCAGGTCGCCGTCGCCCAGGTCCACGACCCGCAGGTCGACGACCGGCTCGGCGGACACCTGCTGCCGCGGCACGCCGTCGACCTCGACGATCCGGGTCCGCAGCGCCTCGTGCCGCTCGACCACGGCGGTGACGGCGGCCCGCAGCCGGTCGGGGTCGACCTCGCCCGCGACGCGCAGCGCGGCGAACATGGCGTACGCGCCCGCGTCCAGGCCGAGCCGCCCGGTCAGCCACAGGCCGCGCTGGTTGCCGGTCAGCGGCACGGTCGCGCCCTCGGGCCGCCGGGGCACCCCGCGCTGCGCGCCGGCCAGGCCCCGCTGGGCGAGCAGGCGCTCCAGCAGCCGCTCGCGGTGGTCGGTCAGGTCGGTCACTGGAGGGTCCTTTCCGGTGTCTGGGCCACCGCGTCGGGCAGGTCGTCCACGGCCCGCAGCCGCGGGCGCGACCACGCGTAGGCGGTCAGCGCCAGCATCAGCACGCCGACCACCAGGAACACCAGGGCGATGCCGCGGCCCTCGCCGGTGCCGATGAGCGACCCGACCGAGGGCGCCAGGGCGCCGCCGGGCGCCATCAGCGGTTCGGCCAGGCCGTCGGACAGCGGGCCGATCAGCAGGTACGCCAGGGGCATCGCGGCGGTGCTCAGCATCCGCACGACGGCCAGCACCCGGCCCAGCACGGCCGGGTCCACCTTGGTCTGCAGCAGCGTCACGCAGCAGGTGTTCATCAGCGGCAGCGTGCACAGGAAGGCGGGCGCCGCCACCCCGATCAGCCACGGCGAGGGCGCGAGGCTGTGCAGCACCAGGAACACCCCGCCCAGCGCCAGGCCGAGGTAGACGCCCAGCACCCGCCGCTCCGGCCCGCCCCACGCGCCCATGACCAGCCCGCCGGCGAACAGCCCGCCGCCACCGGCCGCCATCAGCACGCCCAGGGTCGCCGGCCCGGAGAACGACAGGATCAGCGGCTGCACCAGCCCGCCCGCGACGGCGAACAGGAAGTTCCACGCGCCGAACACCGCGCACAGCGTGAACAGCCCCGGCGCGCCGCGCAGCCACCGCAGGCCCGCGCCGATGCCCTCCCGCCGGCCGCCGTCGCCACCGCCGCCCGAGGTCGCCGGCAGCCGGGCCGCCAGCAGCGCCGCGACCGCGAACGCCATCGACACCACGTCGATCACCAGCACCCCGCGCAGCCCGACCAGCCCCAGCAGCGCGCCCGCCACCAGCGGCGCGGCGATCTGCACGCCGTGGGTGAGCTGCATCAGGCCGTTGACGCGGCCGAGGTGCTCCGGCGGCACCAGCGCGGGCACCAGCGCCTGGTAGGCGATGAGGTGGAAGGTGTTCAGCGTCGCGGTCAGCGCCGAGGCCAGGTACACGTGCCACACCGCCAGCGAGCCGGTGGTCACCGCGACCAGCAGCAGCGCGGTGACCACCCCCGCGCCGAGGTCGGCCACGAGCATGACCCGGCGGCGGTCGCACCGGTCGGCGAGCGCGCCCGCGTACGGGGCGAGCAGGATGCCCGGCACCACCGCGCAGAACTGGATGAGCGCGAACTGCGTCACCGAGCCCGTGCCCAGGTACACCCAGACGCCGAGCACGAACGCGGTCAGCGCCGAGCCGATGACCGAGACCAGCTGTCCGGCCCACACCACGGCGAACCGCTTCACGGCGCCTCCCCGAGCATCGCCTCGATCTCCTCGGTGGACAGGCCGGCCAGCCGCACCCGCAGCTCGGCGACGGCGGCGATGCGGTCGGGCTCGTCCAGCGCCGCCAGCGCCGCGGCCATCCCGGCGACGGTGGGCGCGGCGAACATCCGGCCGATGGGCACGCTCACCGAGAACGCGCCGCGCACCCGCGCCAGCGCCTTGGCCGCCAGCAGGGAGTGCCCGCCCAGCGCGAAGAAGTCGTCGTGCACCCCCACCTCCGGCACGCCCAGCACCTCGCACCAGATGCCCGCCAGCACCTCCTCCACGGCGTCGCGCGGCGCGACCCGGTCGCCGGCGGGCGCCCACTCCGGTTCGGGCAGGGCGGCGCGGTCGGTCTTGCCGTTGGGGGTCAGCGGGAACGCGTCCAGCAGCACCGCCGCGGCGGGCACCATGTACTCGGGCAGCCGCTCGGCCAGCCGCGCGCGCAGCCGCGCCCACAGGTCCGCCGAGCGCCGCTCCGGCACCAGGTAGGCGACCAGGCGCTCGTCGCGCGGCACGACGACGGCCTCGCGCACCTCGCCCGTGGCCAGCAGCGCCGCCTCGACCTCGCCCGGTTCGACGCGGAAGCCGCGCAGCTTCACCTGGTGGTCCGCGCGGCCCAGGAAGTCCAGCGTGCCGTCCGGGCGGTGGCGGACCAGGTCGCCGGTCGCGTAGAGCCGCCCGCCCGGCGCGCGGGAGAACGGGTCGGGCACGAACCGGCTCGCGGTCAGCGCCGGGCGGCCGTGGTAGCCGCGCGCGACGCCCGCCCCGCCGATGTGCAGCTCGCCCACCACGCCGGGCGGCACCGGCTGCAGCGCCGCGTCGAGCACGTAGAGGCGGGTGTTGCCGATCGGCGGCCCGATCACGACCGGGGCGGGCGACGGCTCGACCAGGCCCGCCGCCGACCACACCGCGGTCTCGGTGGGCCCGTAGGCGTTCCACAGCAGCGAGTCCCCGTCCAGCAGGTCGTCGGCCAGGTCGCGGGGCAGCGCCTCGCCGCCGCACACGCGGGTCGTGACGCCCGGCGGGACGCCGCCGGCGGCGTGCAGCAGCCGCCACGTCGCCGGGGTCGCCTGCAGGGCGGTGACGTCGCGCTCGGCCAGCAGGGCGCGCAGCGCCGCGCCGTCGCCGGCGGTGTCGCCCGGCACGACCAGGACCTCCGCGCCGGCCACCAGCGGCAGCAGCAGTTCGAGCACCGAGATGTCGAACGACAGGGTCGTCACGGCCGCCAGCCGGTCGCCGGCGGTGAGCGACAGCAGCGGCGCGAACGAGGCCAGCAGGTTCACCACCGCCCGGTGCGGCACGGCCACGCCCTTGGGCGTGCCGGTCGAGCCGGAGGTGTAGATCACGTAGGCCAGGTCCTCGCCGATCACCGGGCGCGACCCCGGTGGCTGCTCGGTCGGGGCCGGCTGCTCGGTCAAGGCCGGCTGCTCGGGCGGGGACAGCACGTCGGGCAGGGACAGCACGGCGCCCGCGAACGCCGGGTGCTCCAGCGCCGGGCCGGCCGGCAGCGCCGGGTCGGTCAGCAGGGTGGTCGCGCCGGAGTCGGCGAGCATCGCCGCCAGCCGCTCGGCCGGCCAGCCGGGGTCCAGCGGCACGTAGGCCGCCCCCGCCCGCCACACGCCCAGCACGGCCGCCACCAGGTCCGGTGTGCGCGGCAGGTGCAGCGCGACCGGCCCGGTCGCGCCGTGCGCCCGCAGCGCCGCCGCCACGCGGTCGGACCGCTCGGCCAGCTCCCGGTAGGTCAGCGCCGCGCCGCCCGGCCCGGACACCGCGACCGCGTCGGGCTCGCCCGCGACCAGGTCCAGCGCGGTGGTGGCGGCGGGCAGTGGCAGGTCGGTGTCGTTGAAGCCCTCCAGGACCTCCCAGCGGCGCACGCCGGTCAGCGCGTCCAGCTCCGAGACGCGCCGCCCCGGGTCCCGGGCCGCCGCCGCGAGCAGGGCGACGAGCCGGTCGGTGAACTCGGCGACGGTGGCCTCGTCGAACAGGTCGGTGCTGTACTCGACGCCCAGCGCCAGCGCGCCGCCCCGGTGCTCCGCGGCCAGCGTGATGTCCACTTTGGACACGCCGGGGTCGGGGGTGATCGCGGTCGCGCGGACGCCGGGCAGCCCGACGTCCAGCGGCGGGGTGTTCTGGAGGATCAGCTGCGCCTGGAACAGCGGCGCGTGGCCCAGGCTCCGCTGCGGGCTCAGGTGCTCCACCAGCCGCTCGAACGGCAGGTCGGCGTGCGCCAGGCCCTCGACGGTGGTGGCGCGGACGCGGTCGAGCAGCTCGGCGAAGGTCGGGTCGCCGGCCACCGACGTGCGCAGCGCCAGCGTGTTGACGAAGAAGCCGATCAGCCCCTCCAGGTCGGGGTGCGACCGGCCGGCGACCGGCGTGCCCACCACGACGTCGTCCTGCCCGGCGAGCCGGCCCAGGCGCGCGGTGAAACCGGCCATCAGCACCATGAACAGCGTCGCGCCGTGCGCGCGGGCCAGCCGCTCCAGGGCGGCCACGTCGGCGGCGGGCACCTCGCGGTGGTGCAGCGCGCCCCGGTGGGTGGCCACGGCCGGGCGCGGGCGGTCGGTGGGCAGCGTCAGCAGCTCGGGCGCGCCCGCCAGGTGGCGCGCCCAGTGGTCCAGGTGGGCGGCGGCCACCTCGTCGCCCATCCGGTCGCGCTGCCACACCGCGAAGTCCGGGTACTGCAGGCGGGGTTCCGGCCGGTCGGGCACGCGGCCGGCCAGCGCCGCCGCGTAGTTCTCGCCCAGCTCGGCCAGCAGCACCGACAGCGACCACGCGTCGGCCACGATGTGGTGCAGGCACAGCACCAGCACGTGGTCGTCGTCGGCGAAGCGGCCCAGGTCGGCGGTGAACAGCGGGCCCCGCTGCAGGTCGAAGCCGACCGCGCCGCGCCGGTCGGCGAACGCGCGCGCCGCCGCGTCCCGGTCGCCGTCGGGCAGCTCGTGCCGGGTCAGCCCCACCGCGCCGGTCGGCGCGACCAGCTGCACCGGCTCGCCGCCCGAGTCGGGGAACGTCGTGCGCAGCGCCGCGTGCCGGGCGACCACGCCGTCCAGCGCGCCGCGCAGGGCGGCCACGTCCAGCGGGCCGCGCAGGCGCAGCGCGAGCGGGATGGTGTAGACCGCGCCGCCGGGCGAGAGCCGGTCCAGGAACCACAGCCGCTGCTGGCCGAACGACAGCGGGTAGGCGGCGGGTTTCGCGGCGCGCTCGCGCAGCCTGCGCGCCAGCAGCTCCCGCTTGCGCGCGGCGGACACCGCGTCGGGGTGGGTCATGGTCAGCTCCCGGACGTGGCGAGTCGGTCGGCGGCGGCCCGCACGTCGCCCCGCAGGTGGGTGGGCACGCGGTCACCGAAGTGCCGCAGGTACGCGGCGAGGGTGGCGTCGTCGTCGCGCAGGAACGGGAAGTCGGTGGGCACCATGTGCCGGATGGCGAGCATCGGCACCGGGCTGCGCAGCGGCCGGAACCCGGGGTTCCACAGCCCCGCCTTGTCCGGCGGACCGGGGTGGAACTCGCCGACCATCAGGCCGTCGCGGGCGTAGTCGGCCTTGAGCAGCTCCTGCGCGCGGTCCACCACCGCCCACTGCGCGCGCGCGGTGAGGTCGGGGAACAGCACCAGGATCGTCTTGAACTGGGCGGACGTGCCGGTGCGCGGTTCCAGCTCGGCGAACCAGTCCCGGTAGGGCAGCAGCAGCCGCGCCAGCTCGGCGGGGTCGTCGTGCCCGCCCGCGTGCACGGACAGCAGGAACAGCCCCTTCTTCAGCGAGCTGTCGGTGAACGGGCACACGTCGCCGCGCCTGCCCAGCTCGGGGTGCGGCGCGCACAGGTAGTCGGCCGCCCAGGCGAACACGGTGCGCAGCGCCTGCTCGTGCGCCGCGACCGCGTCCGGGAGCCGCTCGGCGGCGAAGTCGGCCGGCTCGACGAGGGGGTGGGCGGGCCGGGTCGGGTGGATCAGCATCAGTTCACCTGCCTTCTGCCACGTGTGCGGCGGGACCGGTGTGCCAGTCCGGCCAGCGCCGCGCCGGTCAGCGCGGCGGTCACGCCGCCCAGCAGGCGGTCCTGGCGCCGCGCGCGGGCCAGGGCTTCGCCGTAGGGCACTGTCGTGTGCGCGATGAGGGTGTAGAGCGGCACCCAGGAGCGCGGGAACATGCGGTGCAGCACCAGGTCCGCCTTCTTGCGGGCCAGGAACAGCGGCGAGCGCAGCCGGTCCCGCAGCTCGACGAAGTTGCGCTCGGACAGCTCGGCCAGCACGTCGGTGTGCGGCCGGCGGGCGGCCTCGAACGCGGCCAGCGCGCCGGGCAGGTCGTGCGGGTGGGCGGTCAGGCAGCGGTCGAGCACCGAGCAGTCCTCGAACGCGGCGTTCATGCCCTGCCCGAAGAACGGGTACACCGCGTGCGCGGCGTCGCCCAGCAGCACCACGCCGCGCCCGTGCGGCGCGGTCGCGTGCCACGGCTCGGTGCGGATGGTGACCAGGCTCGCCGGCGGGTGCGCCAGGAACTGCTCCACCAGGTCGGGCACGAGGGTCAGCGCGTCGGGGAAGCGGCGGGCGAAGAACTCCCGCACCCGCGCGCCGGTGCCCAGGCCCGCGAACCCCTCGCGGCCCTCGAACGGCAGGAACACCGTGGCGGTCAGCGAGCCGTCCACGTTGGGGTGCGCCACGATCAGCCCGTCGTCGCCCGGCCACACGTGCAGGGCGCGCAGCTCGGTGCGCGGTCGCCCGTCGTCGCCGACCGGGATCAGCAGCTCCTTGTAGCCCCACTCCAGGTGCTCCTGGTGCAGCGTGGTCCGCGCACCGCGCGCCAGCCCGGCGCGCACCGCCGAGAACGCGCCGTCCGCGCCGACGACGAGGCGGGCGGTGTGCTCGACCGTCCCCTGTGGACCGTCGGTGGTGACCGACGGGCGCTGCCGGTCCACGGCGGTGACCCGGTGGCCCCAGCGGAACTCGACGCCGCGCCGCTCGGCCTCGTCGACCAGCGCCACGTTCAGGTCGTGCCGCAGCACCGAGTGCAGGATCTGGTCCTCCCCGGTGCCGTAGGGCTGGAAGCGCAGCGCGCCGTCGGGCGAGTGCACGACCCGGCCGCGCATCGGCACGGTGGCCGGCGCGAGCGCGTCGAGCAGCCCGACCTCGCGCAGCGCCACGATCCCGCGCTGGGACAGGCCGAGGTTGATCGACCGGCCCTCCTCGCGGGCGCCCGGCGTGCGGGGGTCGGCCCGCCGCTCGAGCACGCGCACGCGCCAACCGCGCCGCGCCAGGTACACGGCGGTCAGCGAGCCCGCCAGGCCCGCTCCCACCACCACCGCGTCGGTCATGCCCGGCCCCCGGTCGGCGGGCCGGTCCTGTCGTGTCCCATGCTTTCCCCAGGTTCGCAGTGCGCTCGTCCGCTCGGTCACCGGTCGTCGTCGGCCAGCGTGCCCAGCAGGCGGTCGATCTCGGCGTCGGACAGGTCGTCGAGCTGGTCCAGCAGCGGCACGGGGCCGCGCGCGCCCCCGTCCGCGGTCGTCAGCGCCGCGCACAGGGCCGCGATCGTGGGCGCGGCGAACAGCGTCGCCAGCGCCAGGTCCGCGCCCATCGCCGCGCGCACGCGGGCGAGCATCTGGGTGGCGGTCAGCGAGTGGCCGCCCAGGGCGAAGAAGTTGTCGTGCACGCCGAGCGGCCGGTCGGCCGGGATGCTCAGCACGTCCCGCCAGATCGACGCCATCCGGGTCTCCGCGTCGTCGCGCGGTGGCACGTGCGCGGCGTCGCCGGCGGTCCACTCGGGCTCGGGCAGCGCGTCCCGGTCGGTCTTGCCCGAACCGGTGCGCGGCAGCGCGTCCAGCGCCACGATCGCGGCCGGCACCATGTACTCGGGCAGCTTCGCGGCCAGGTGCGGGCGCAGCGCCTCGGTGTCGCCGCGGCGCAGCACGACGTGCGCCACCAGCCGCACGTCGACCTCGTTCGCCGACCAGGTGGTGACCACGGCGTCGGCGACGTCGGGGTGGGCGCGCAGCACGGCCTCGACCTCGCCGGGCTCGATGCGGAACCCCCGGACCTTGACCTGCCGGTCGGCGCGGCCGAGGAACTCCAGCCGCCCGTCGGCGCGCAGGCGGACCAGGTCGCCGGTCGCGTAGAGCCTGCCCCCGCCGAACGGGTCGGGCAGGAACCGGTCGGCGGTCAGCGCCGGCAGGCCGTGGTAGCCGCGCGCCACGCCCGCGCCGCCGACGTGCAGCTCGCCGATCAGGCCGGGCAGGACGGGGCGCAGCAGCGGGTCCAGCACGTGCAGCGTCGTCCCCGGCACGGCCGGGCCCAGCCGGATCGGCTCGGGGCCGCGCGGCACGACGCCGACCGCGGAGTACACCGTGGTCTCGGTCGGCCCGTAGCCGTCGACGAGCGTCGCGCCGTCGGACTGGAGCTGGTCGGCCAGGTCGCGGGTCAGCGCCTCGCCGCCGGTGACCCGCAGCCGGACGTGCGCGGGCACGCCGCCCGCCGCCACGATCATGCGCCAGCTCGCCGGGCCGCCCTGCACGACCGTCGCGCCGGCCTCCGCGATGTGCCGGCGCAGCAGCGCGCCGTCCGCCACGTCGTCGGCGGGGACCGTCACGACCCGCGTGCCGCGCAGCAGGGGCACCAGCAGCTCCACCGTGGAGACGTCGAACGCGGGGGTGGTGAAGGAGACCAGGACGTCGTCCGGCGACAGGTCCAGCAGGTCGTCCATCGCCGCGATCAGCGCCGCCAGGCCGCCCTGCGTGACGTGCACGCCCTTGGGGCGGCCCGTGGAGCCGGAGGTGTGGATGACGTAGGCCAGGCTCCCCGGGATCGGCGCGACGACGTCGGGCGGGGTGTCCGGGCCGGTCGCGGTGTCGAGGTCCACGTCGGCCCACGGACCGCCGAGGCGGGTGCGGGCGCGCGAGGCTGCGTCGGTGACCAGGACCGGGACGCCGGAGTCGGTCGCCATCGCGGTGAGGCGGTCGACCGGCCACGACGGGTCCAGCGGCAGGTAGCCCGCGCCCGCCCGCCATGCGGCCAGGACGCCGACGACGGTGGGGGTGCCGCGCTCCAGGCACAGCGCCACCGGCCGGTCGGGCCGCGCGCCGGCCGCGACCAGCGCGTGGGCCAGGCGGTTGGCCGCGCGGTCGATCTCGCCGCACGTCAGCGTCCCCACCAGGGCGTCGGGGTGCGCGGCCAGCGCCGCGGAGACCAGGTCGAGCGCGGTGCCGCCGCGGTGCGGCCCGGCGACGGGCGCGGGCGCCGCCGAGGTGAGCGGCAGCTCGGCGACCTCCACCGCCGGGTCGGCGTGCGCGGCGGCGGTGGCGAACGCGGTGTGCAGCGCCGCGATCGTCGCCTCCTCGAACAGCTCCGCGTCGTACTGCCAGCGCGCGAACCACCGGTCGCCGTCGTGCTCCACGGTCAGCGACAGGTCGAACTTCGCGCCGCCGTTGGCGACCGGCTCCGGCCGCATCGTCACCGCGCCCGCCCGGCGCGCCCGAGGCAGCGGCTCGACCGCGAACATCACCTGCACCAGGGGCGCGTGCGCCAGCGTCCGCTGCGGCGCCACCAGGTCCACCAGCTGCTCGAACGGCAGGTCCTGGTGCGCCAGCGCGGCGACCGTGGCGGCCTCGGCCGCGCGGACCACCTCGCCCAGGGTGGTGCTGGCGGCGAACCGGGCCCGCAGCGGCAGGGTGTTGGCCACGAACCCGACCAGGCCCTCGGTCTCGGGCCGGGTGCGGGCGGCGACCGGCGTGGCGACCAGGAAGTCCGCCTGCCCGGTCACCCGGTGCAGCACGCACTGGAACAGCGCCAGCAGGGCCGGGAACGACCCGTCGCCGACCCGCAGCTCCCGGCGCAGCTCCGCGCCGCGCCCGGTCGGCCTGGCGGGGCGGGGCCGGTCGCCGGGCAGCGGCAGCACGGTCGGCGCGCCGCGCAGCGCCTCCCGCCAGTGCGCGGCGTCGGCGGCGAACGCGTCGCCCTCGACCTGCTCGCGCTGCCACACCGCGTAGTCCGGGTACTGCACCGGCAGCTCGGGCAGGTCGGCCGGGTCGCCCGCGTAGCAGTGCGCCAGCTCGTCGAACAGCACCGAGCACGACCACCCGTCGGCGATGCTGTGGTGCAGCACCAGGACCAGCACGTGCCGGTCGGGCAGCCGCAGCAGGGCGGCCCGCAGCAGCGGACCGGCGTGCAGGTCGAACGGCCGCCGCACCAGCTCGCGCACGGCGTCGTCGAGCCCGTCCGCCGCCACGTCCAGCACCGGCAGCTCCACCGGCTGCGCGGAGGACACGACCTGCACCGGCACGCCGTCCTCGGCCTCGAACCGGGTCCGCAGCGCCTCGTGCCGCGCCACGACCGCGTCCAGCGCGGCGCGCAGCGCGCCCGGGGCCAGGGGGCCGTCCAGCGCCACCCGCCAGCCGATGTTGTAGACCGGGCCGGGGACGAGCTGGTCCAGCAGCCACAGCCGGCGCTGGCCGGACGAGGCGGGGAACCGGAACACCTCACGCCCGTCGGGGATCACCGTGCTCACCGCGCTCCTCCTCTGTGCCAACCCCGCTGGTCCACCGCGACCAGCCGGAACTCCGCGGTGTGCCGGCCGCCCCGGGCGTCGGTGAGCCACAGCCGGTCCGGGCCGGGCAGCATCTCCCCGACGCCCATCGGCGCGCCCGGCCGCTCCCGCTCCAGCGCGCGCACCGCGTGCGCGAACAGCTCGACCGACGGACCGCTTTCCAAGTCCACGTAGAACGGCTTGTGCTCGATCGGGCTCTTGGCGAACACGAACCGCGGCACGCCGTGCTCCCGCCGCCACTCCTGCGCGCCGAGGAACCGGCCCGGCTCGTCGGCGGCGAACGCGAACCGGGACCGCGCCGCGGGCAGCAGCCAGCTCTCCCGCGCCACCACCAGCCGGTCCAGGCTCACCCTGGGCGTGTGCGCGCCCGCGGGCAGCAGCCGGAACCGCTGCACCAGCTGCGCCATGAGCTGCTCGCTGAGCAGCTCCACCAGCTCCAGGTCGACCCGGCCGTCCCGGCTGCGCGCGCGCAGCCGCCCGCCGGCGTCCACCACCTCGCAGTCGCCGACCGGGACCGCGCCGCGCAGGTCCGGCCCGCACGAGTCGTGGCCGAACACGATCCGCAGGTCCCGCGGCGACACCAGGGCGTCCGCGAGGCGCTGCGGCGTGCCGCCCTGCTCGCGGGTGGTGCCGAGCACGACGCGGGGTCCGCCCAGGTCGTGCGCCATCGCCTCGCGCAGCTGCGCCGGGTCGGGGTGCTGCGACACGAACAGCGCCGCCCGCGTGGTGTTCACGCCGGGGTGCACCTCGCCCAGCACCCACTGGTAGTCGCCCGAGCGCACGGCGTCCGCGTCGCGCGCGGCCAGCAGCACGTCCGGGCTGTGCTGCACGGCGGCGCGCCAGCCGGGGCGCGGCGCGGCGAACAGCCGCAGCGCGGCCTCCCGCACGTCCGCGACCGGGCGCCGCACGTGCCGGGCGCCCGGGTCGTGCGCGCCCATCGCCTGCGCCCAGCGGTCCTGCAGCGCGGCGACCAGCCGGCCGACCACCCGGTCGTCCAGCCGGAAGATCGCGTCGTTGGCCCACAGCCAGAAGTCGGCCAGCCGCACCGACCCCCGCCCGCCCGCGTGCTCGCGGTGGACCTCGCGGAAGGCCCGCGCGTACAGCGCCGAGCCCGCGCAGGTGAACCAGCGCGCGGCCTCCAGGACCGGCTCCAGCGCCGGCCACAGGGTGTCCAGCAGGGCGGGGGAGAGGTCGACCTCCAGGTCGCGGTGGCACTCCTCGTGCACCAGCGTCCGGCCCGCGTAGTACAGGCCGGGCCGGCGCACCGCCTCCGCGCCGGTGAGGGCGGTGAACCGCGCCTGCAGGTCGCCGATCGCCCCGACCAGCCGGTCGGGGTCGCCGACGGCGGCGGCCACCGCGTCCCGCCCGGCCTCCACCTCCGCCAGGGCGCCCGCCACCCGGTCGCGGACGGCGGGGTCGCCGATGCCGTCGACCTGCGCGCGCAGCGCCCGTTCCGGCACCAGCGCCGAGGGCGGCACCTCCAGGGTCCACGCGATGCGCCGGGACTGCCGCAGCCGTTCCAGCGCGGCGAACACGACCGCGCGGTCCTCGCCCACGTGCTCGGCGACGTCCCACGCGCGCCGCTGCCCGTCGCAGGCGGCCAGCACGGCGGCCTCCAGCGGCGGCAGCCGGACCGGGTCGGTCAGCGGCACGTGCAGCAGCCCGTCCGCCACCGCCACGAACGGCATCCGCCGGGGCACGGCCCAGGGCCGGACGTCGTCGGTGGTCAGCGCCTCGGCCAGCTGCTGGACCGCCCAGTTCTCCAGGTAGGCGGTGCGCCGGTCGACCAGGCCCGGACCGGGCCGGGCGGTCAGCGGCGCCGGGGCGTCGTCGACCACCCGCGCCCAGCCGACCGGGCCGAAGAACCCGATCGTGTCGTTCTTCGCGCAGTACCGCTGGAGGTAGCTGACGACGGTGTGCTCCCACCGCCGGTAGTCGACGTTGCGGCCGGCGTCGCGCGGCCCGCTCAGCGCCCGGTGCAGGGCGTCCACGGAGGTCTGCAGGGCGCGCGGGTTCTGCCACGCGACGGCCTCCCGGAACCGCGGGTCGCCGCTCACCCGGCGCAGCACGTCGGCGGTGGCGCGGCGGCCCCGCTCGAAGCTCTCGGCGTAGGCGGCGAGCGCGGCCTCGCGCCGCCGGGCCGCGGCCGCGGCGGCGGCCAGGGCCGTGCCGACCTCCGTGCCGGGATCCGCGGTCACCACGGCGCCGACCTCCGCACCGGCTCCCGCGCCGGCCCCCGCATCGACCTCCGCGCCGATCGCCGGGCTGATCTCCGCGCCGATCGCCGGGCCGATCTCCGGGCCGACGCCGGCGACGCCGTCCAGCGCGGCCAGGGCCTCGGCGAACCGCCCCTTGCGCACCAGCCGGCCGATCCGGCGCAGCGCCGACCGGGCGTCGCCCCCGGCCGCGTCCTCCGCGGCGCGCAGCGCCCGGAACGCCGCCCAGCGCGCCTCGCCCAGCGCGTCGTCGGCCGCCAGCACGTCCTCCGCGGCCCGCGCGGCGTCGGGGCTCGCCACGGCCAGCAGCGGTTCGACGCCGAACCCGGTGCCGCGCAGCGCGACCCACCGCCACGCGGCCCAGTTCCCGGCGCCCCCGGGCAGCACGAGGTGGTCGGCGACGGCACGGCGGTCGGCGTCGCCCCGGGAGGCCGTCGTCGGGGCCGCGGCGGCCGCCGGCGACGGCGCGGTCGGGACGGCCGCGGGTGGCGCGGCGGCCGGTTCCGGACCGCGCCGGGCCGGCACGCGGTAGGCCGACCGGTCGCGGCGCGGGATGCCGGCGGCGACGCCGGTCCGGCGCGCGGAGTCGACCACCGCCGCGCACGCCGCCAGCGTCCGCGCCTGGTGCAGCCGCGCCACCGGCACGTCCACGCCGAACTCCTCGCGCACCCGGAACGCCAGCCGCACCGCGAGCAGCGAGTTGCCGCCCACCGCGAAGAAGTCGTCGTCCGCGGCCACGTCCTCGACGCCCAGCAGCGCCTGCCACAGCCGTGCGAGCCGGCGGGGCGTGCCCTCCGCCGGCGGCGCGCCCCGCCGGCGCTCGCCGCGCACCTCCCGCAGCGCCGCCCGGTCGACCTTGCCGCTGCGGTTGAGCGGCAGCGCCGGCAGCGGCACGTACCGCGCCGGGCACAGGTACGGGGGCAGCCGGTCCTCGACGTGGCGGCGCACCGCGGCCGCGTCGGCGTCGCCGACCACGTAGGCGACCAGGTGCCGGGCGTCGACGTCGCCGACGGCCAGCACGGCCGCCTCGGTGACGCCCGCGCACCCGCGCAGCACGGCCTCCACCTCGGCGGGCTCCACCAGGAACCCGCGCACCTTGACCTGCTGGTCCGCGCGCCCCAGGAACTCCAGCACGCCGTCGGGCCGCCACCGCGCCAGGTCGCCGGTGCGGTAGAGCCGCCCGCCGGGCTCGTCGCCGAACGGGTCGGGCACGAACTTCGCCGCGGTCTGCGCCGGGTCGCCCCAGTAGCCGCGGGCCAGGCCCGCGCCGCCGGTGCACAGCTCGCCGGGCACGCCGACCGGCACCGGTCGCAGCAGCTCGTCCAGCACGTACACCGTGCTGCGCTGCACCGGGCGGCCGATGGGCACGGTCGCGCCCACCTCGTCCGGGTCGGTCAGCACGTGGCACGTGGTGAACGTGGTGTTCTCCGTCGGCCCGTACCCGTTGACCACCGGCTTGCCGCCGCGGGCGGCCAGCGCCGCGCGCACGGCGTCGGGCGCGAGCACGTCGCCGCCCGCGAGCAGGTGCTCCACCGGCGCCAGCACCTCCGGCGCGTGCGCCACCAGCTGGTGGAACAGCCCGGCGGTCAGCCACAGCACGTCCACCCGGTGCGCGCGCACCAGCCCGGCCAGCGCGACGGGGTCCGGCGGGCCCTCCGGCGCGGCCAGCACCCGGCCGCCGGTCAGCAGCGCGCCCCACACCTCCAGCGTCGTCAGGTCGAAGGCGGTCGCCGACAGGTGCAGGAACGTCCGCCCCGGTCCGAACCGCGCGAACGTCGGCCGCGTCACCAGCCGCACCACGCCCCGGTGCGGCACGGCCACGCCCTTGGGCCGCCCGGTCGAACCGGACGTGTAGTTGAGGTAGGCCACGCCCAGCGGGTGCGCGGCGGGCAGCGGCGCGGTGGGCGCCGGCGCGCCTGGACCGTCCACTTCGGACATCAGCACCGCGCGCACGCCGTCGGGCAGCGGGCGCGGGCGGTCGGTGACCACCAGCGCGGTCCCGGACTCGCGCAGCGCCACCGCGTCCCGGGCGGCCGGGTTCGCCGGGTCCAGCGGCAGGTAGGCGGCGCCGGCCTTGAGCACGGCCAGCATCGCGGTCACCAGGTCCGCCCCGCGCGGCAGCGCCAGCCCGACCGGGTGGTCGGGCCGCGCGCCGCGCGCCAGCAGCACGTGCGCCAGCCGGTCGGACCGCGCGTCCAGCTCGGCGTAGCTCAGCCAGGCCCCGTCCGCGCGGTGCACCGCGTCGGCGTCCGGGCGCAGCCGCACCTGCTCGGCGAACAGCCCGGTGACGGTCGCCTCGACCGGGCCCTGCGGCGGACCCGTGCGGCTCCAGTCGGCGAGGATCCGCGCCCGCCGCGCGCCGCGCGCCTCGGTCAGCTCGCGCACCGGGCGGTCCGGGTGCTCGGCCATCCCGGTCAGCAGGTCGCGGAACTGCTCGAGCAGCGCCCGCGGCGCCCAGTCGGGGAACCTGGTGGTGTCGTGGATGAGCTGCAGGCTCAGGCGCGGCTCGGCGAACGCGTAGAGCGTCATCGGGTAGCCCGGGCTGCGCAGGATGCGGACGTGGCGGCCGGCCGGCGCGCCGGGGCGCGCGGCCAGCACGGTGTTGATCTCGCGGTGCTCGAACAGCACCAGGCTGCGCATCAGCGCGTCCCGCCCGGCGGCGCGCTGGATGTCGGGCAGCGGGCTGAGCTGGTGGTCGCGGGCGGCCACGGAGCGCTCCCGGACGGCGCGCAACCACCGGACCACCGGCTCGTCCCGGCGCACCGGCAGCCGCAGCGGGACGGTGGCCAGCAGCAGCCCCACCATGTCCTGCGCGCCCGCCGCGGAACCGTGCCGGGTCGCGCGGGTCACGCCGAACACGGCCTCGTCGGCGCCGGAGTGCGCGGCCAGCAGCAGGCCCCAGGCCGCCAGCACCGCGGTGTTGGCGGTGACGCCCGCCGCGGCGGCCAGCGCCCGCACGGCGGCGGTCTCGGCGTCGGACAGGGCGAGTTCGGCCGTGCCCATGACCGGTGTGCCCGAACCGCCGTGCTCCAGGGGCAGCGGTCCCGGCTCGGGCAGGTCCGCCAGCTCGGCGGCCCAGAACCGCTCGTCGGCCTGTGCCAGGGGGTTGTCCGACGCGGTGCGCTCGGCGTGCCAGCGGGCGTAGCCGGCGAACTCGGGCCGCGGCGCGAACTCGGCCCGGCCGCGCGCGGCGTAGTCGTCGTCCACCTCCGCCAGCAGGATCGCCAGCGACCGGCCGTCCAGGATGGCGTGGTGGAACGTCGCCACCACCACGTTGCCCGGCAGCGCCCGCACCCGCAGCGGCGGCCCGGCGACCGGGTCCACGCCCGCTCTCCGGTCGGCGGCCAGGAACGCCGCCAGGTCGGCCTCCGCGGCGCCGGCCCCGCCCGGTCCGGTGCTCCCGGCGAGGACGTCGTCGGCGACCACCGGCACGTCGGACGCCGGTCCGGGCGCCTGCTCGGCGCTCCCGTCGGGCCGCCAGCGGAACCGCGTGCGCAGGACCGGGTGCCGCTCGACCGCCGCCCGCCACGCCGCGAGGTAGACCTCGACGTCGAACGGGTCGGCGAACCGCTGCACGCACTGGATCACGTCCGTGCCCGCCTCGGGGTCGCGCAGCCCGGCGGCGATCATCCCGCGCTGCAAGGGCAGCGCGGGCGTGGTCCGGACAGCCGGATCCGTGTACACCAAAGCCTCCCCCACAAAAAAGTGCGCCGGCTGCGCGCGTCTGCTCGACGGCTATTTCCGGGCAGCCTGCGGACACCCGGAATACGGGTGCGCGAAAATGCGGTGATTTCTCCGGGCGGCTCAGCGCCGGTGCGCGGCCAGGTGCTCGCGCACGCTGCGCGGGCGCATGTCGGTCCACACCCGGGCGATGTGGTCCAGGCACTCTTCCCTGGTGCCGGACGTCCCCTCGGCCCGCCACCCCGGCGGGAGGTCCCGGTCGGCGAACCAGACCGAGTACTGCTCCTCGTCGTTCACCACGACCAGGAATTCGCGGTCATGCGTATTTTCGTCCTTCATGTCGCTCCTGACCTCCGCCGGCGGGCGGTCTTCGTAGGGGTCAAACCTACGTGGCGGGCGGACATTCCTGGAATCCACTGAACGGTCGAACCGGTCATTTGCAATTCAGAGCGCAAATCATACGGAACCACTATGGATCGTTGCTGCCCGTGGTCGGTTGATCACCAGGCGCCCGGGTCGGGCGTTCGGAACCGATCAACCCCGCGGCGGACCCCGGTCGCGGCGCGGCCCGACCCGCCGCGCTCAGGCCGGGCGCAGCGTCAGCAGCGAGATCTCCGACGGGGCGAAGACCCGGAACGGCGGGCCCCAGAACCCGGCGCCCCGGCTCGTCCACAGCAGGGTGCGCGCGCCGTGCCGGCTCAGCCCCGACAGGACCGGCTGCTGGAGCCGCACCAGGAGGTGGAACGGCCAGATCTGCCCGCCGTGCGTGTGCCCGGACAGCTGGAGGTCGACACCGGCGGCGACCGCCTCGCCGATCCCGCCGGGCTGGTGCGCCAGCAGCACCACCGGGTCGTCCGGGCGCAGGCCGGCGAGCGTGGCGCCGAGGTCGGCCCCGTGGCCCTCCTCGCCGGAGTGCGCGGCCGTGACGTCGTCGACGCCCGCGAACACCAGTCGCGCGCCGTCGCGCTCCAGCACCCGGTGCTCGTTGTGCAGGGCGGTCCAGCCGAGGTCCGCCATGTGCTCCAGCCACGCCTGGGCGTTGCTGAGGTACTCGTGGTTGCCGGAGACGTAGAACCGCCCGGCCGCGCGCACCTCCGCCAGCGGGGCCACCTGGCCGCGCCGCTGCGCCACGGTGCCGTCGGCCAGGTCGCCCACGTGCACGACGACGTCCGCGCCCAGCCCGTTCACCGCCCGGACCAGCTCCCGGGACCACCGGGTGCGGTCGATCGGGCCGTAGTGGGTGTCGGCCAGCACCGCCACGGTGAACCCGTCGAACGCCTTGCCCAGGCGCGGCAGCACGACGTCCGCCCGCCGCACGCGCGGCACCCGCATCGCCTCCCGCGCGCCGTGCGCCGCCAGCGCCAGCACGACCACGGCCAGCAGCACCGCGATCAGCCGCGCACGCAACGGGTTCTCCACGCCCGCGACGGCGAGGACGATGCGCAGCAGGTGCGTGACGAGCGTCCACGCGAACGCGATCCAGGTGAGGCCCAGCAGCGGCAGGGCGACCCGCGCGGCGCGGTCGGAGTGGCGGCGGCCGAGCGCGCGGACCAGCAGGAACGGGAACGCCAGGTAGCCCGCCGCGAACAGCGCGGCGCCCGCCGCCACCACCGGCGCGGGCCACCGCGCGCCGGGCGCGAACAGCCCCGCCCACGGCACCCAGAACAGCAGGGTGGTGACGGTGAACAGCACGAGGCCGAAGACGACGCGCCGCCGGGTCGCGGTCCGGGTCGGTGCGGTGGCGTCGGCCATGGTGCGGCTCCGTGGGGTGGCAGGACCGGTCGGACCTCCCAGCCTAGGCCGGTGCCCCGGCAGGAGCGGGCCGTCGCGGTCGGACGGTTCCCGCCGGACCGGACCGCCACCACCGGGCGGTTCCGGCCGGACCGGACGGTCGTGATCGGACCGTTCCAGTCGGGCCGGACCTCCGCCACCGGACGGCCCCGGCCGGTCCGAGCCTCCACCGCCGGGCGGTTCCCGCCGGACCGGACGGTCGCGATCGGACGGTTCCCGCCGGTCCGGGCCTGCGGCGGGCTCGGCCCGAGGACCGCACCGGGTCGGGCGGCCGGGAGCGGCGGCACGCGGGTGGCTACGGCACGCGGATCGCCGCGGCCAGCCGGTCGAGCGCGTCGGCCCACGGCCGGGCGGCGATCACCGGCAGGCCGTGGCGGGCGGCCCCGGCGGCGAGCCAGTCGCCGTAGTGGGCGCTGTCGCGCGCCCGCTTGCCCTGCGCGCCGGCGGCGGGTTCGCGGCGCAGGTAGTTGCGCTCCAACTGGTCGGCTTCGGCCTCGTGGACGAACACCGACCGCACCCCGGCGCCGGCCCACCGGGCGCAGAACTCGGGCAGCAGGTAGTCGCCCTCCAGCACCAGCGGCTGGTCGCCGTCCAGGTGGTTGGCCACCACGGCGTCCAACGCCGGCGTCAACGCCCGCGCCAGGGCCACCTGCGCGTCGAGCACCTCGTCGGCGGACAGGTCGTCGGCGGAACGCCCCAGCCAGTGGTGCAGCGCGGGGTGGGCATCGGCCGCGGTCAGGCTCTGCAGCGCCACGACCAGGTCGTCCACCTCCACCAGCGCCGCGCCCCGCGCCCGCGCCACCGGGTAGGACAGCGCGCTCTTCCCGCTGCCCGACGCGCCGCCCACCAGCAGCACCTGCCACTCCGCCATGCCCGGCAGCGTGTCACACCCGCGGGATCAGGCCCGCCTCGTGGGCCACGATCGCCGCCTGCACCCGGTTGCGGACGTCCAGCCGCCGCAGCAGCGCGCTCACGTAGACCTTCACCGTGCCCTCCACCAGCCGCAGCCGGGCGGCGATCTCGGCGTTGGACAGGCCCGCCCCGACCAGGCCGAGCACCTCCCGCTCCCGCCCGGTCAGCCCGGAGACCCGGCCCGTGGCCCGCAGGTCCGGCCCCCGCCCGGACAGGTGGTCCACCACCCGCTTGGCCACCAGCGGCGACAGGTAGGCCGCGCCGGCCGCCACCGCCCGCACCCCGGCGATGATCTCGTGCGGGTCGCCGGTCTTCAGCACGAACCCGCCCGCGCCGTCGCCCAGGGCGCGGGCGATGTAGGCGTCGTCGGCGAACGTCGTGAGCACCAGGGTCCCGGTGGCGGGGCTGACCCGGCGGATCTCCACCGCCGCGTCGAGGCCGTCCAGGCCGGGCATCCGGATGTCGAGCACCGCCACGTCCGGCCGGTGCGCGAGCACCGAGTCCACCGCCGACCGGCCGCAGCCGGCTTCGGCGACGACCTCCACCTCCGGCGCGGCGGACAGCACGGCGCGCACGCCGACGCGCACGATCGCCTCGTCGTCGGCGAGCACCACGCGGATCCGGCTCACCGGCGCACCACCTGCTTGCCGACCAGCCGCCCGTCGGCGAAGCACAGCCGGTAGAGGTCGCCGTCGAACGGGTCGGCGCCGGTGCTGTAGTGCCGGCAGCCGCCCACCGGGTCGGTCCGGGTGCGGGCGGGCAGGACCGCCGCGACCGCCGACTCGGCCTGGCCGACCCGCAGCGCCTCGTACGCCGCCGGCCGCAGCGTCGAGGTCGCCGCGTCGAACACCAGGTAACCCAGCCCGCACGCCACGACCCCCGCCGCGGTCCCGGCGGCGACCAGCACCGCGCGCAGGCCGCTGCGCCGCACCCGCAGCTCGGCCCGCCGCCGGTAGGTGGCCGCGGTCGCCGCGGCCGGGCGCTCCGGCAGGTGCGCGACGACCTCGAACCCGCCGCCGGCCGGGACGCCCGCCGCGAACCGGCCGCCGACGAGCGCGGCGCGCTCGGCCAGGCCGACCAGCCCCTGCCCGCCGGGGGCCGGGGCGGCGGCGCGGGCCGGTCCGTTGACCACCCGGACCACGACCCCGTCGGCGCGCTCGACCGACACGGCGACCGGCGCGCGCGGCGCGTGCTTGATGACGTTGGTGAGCGCTTCGGTGACCACGCGGTGCGCGGTGCCGGCGATCACCGGGTCCAGCCCCGGCGAGTCGTCGCGCAGCAGCTCCACGGCCAGGCCGTCGCGGCGCGCCCGCGCGACGAGGTCCGCCACCGACGTGCCGGGGGAGGGGTCGGGCCGCAGCAGCCGCACGGCGTCGGCCAGCCGCTCGGCGGCGGCGGTCACCCCCGCGCGGGCCTCCCGCGCCGCCGCGCGGTGCTCGGCGGGCAGCGCCGGCGCGACCTCCAGCGCGCCCACGTGCAGCGCGGCCCGCGCCAGCTCGTGGCCCACCAGGTCGTGCAGCTCGGCGGCGAGCCGGGCGCGTTCGCGCGAGCGGGCCAGCTCGGCGTCCCGCTCCGCCCGCTCGGCCCGCTCCCACGCCACGCCGACCAGCTCCGCGCGCCGCCGCAGGTATCGACCCGCCGACCACGGCACGGCCGCCAGCGCCGCGATCCCGGCCACCGCGCCCAGCGCCGTGTCCGGTCCCGACAGCAGCAGGCCCGACACGCCGCCGCCGGCCGCGCCGAGCGCGAGCGCGCGGGCGGCGTGCCGCCCACCGCCGGGCGACCGGCCCACGAGGAACGCGATCACCAGGAGCCCGACGGCCGGCGCCACGACACCGGGCACGCTGTCGGACAGCGGGGAGGAGTAGCAGGCCGACCAGACCGCCATCCCCGCGCACAGGACCACCAGGGGCACCGCGTCCACGCCCTCCCGCCACACCGGGCACCGCCGTCGGCGCCCGGAACGCCGCTGCGCCGCCGAGGGTAGGGCAGCCCGCTGCCGGACCGCTGCCGCCGCGAGTCGCCACCCCGACCTGTCGGAAGACAGGGGTGGGGGTCCTCCCCAGGTCGTGCCCCGGGCCCCGCCAGGGTGCCCGCCGCCCGCCGAAACCACGGATTTTCGCAGGTCAGGACTGTCCATGTGTGAATCTTCACCCTGCGGGGTACCAGCGTGCGGAAAATCGAAGGGAAGTACGCGATGGGCAAGCACAGCATGGGCGCCACCGACCGCCAGTGGGGTGGGCCGGAACTGGTCGTCGACGCCGAGGCGGCCGCCGAGGCGGCCACCGCCCCGCGGCCCGCGGGGGACGAGGGCGCGCGGGAGGCCGACGCCGAGTGACGACGTCACGCCCGTCGACCCGGGCCGCGACGGCGCGGCTCGCCGGGGCGCGGGCGCCCGCCGACGTGCCGCACCTCGGCGGGAGGTGGCCCGGCGCAGCGGCCGGGGAACTCCCGGGGCGCCGCCCCGCGGGTCAGGCCAGCCCGCGCAGCAGCGCCGACAGGTCCGCCACCGTGCCGCGGCCGAGGCGGTCGGCGAGGGTGCGCTCGTGGGCCGCCGCGAGCGATTCCAGCCGGTCCAGCTTGGCCAGACCCAGGTCGGAGACGTGCACCGAGACCTTCCGCCGGTCCTCGCCGGACTGGGAGCGGTAGAGGAAGGCCGAGTCGACCAGGCCGTCCACCAGGCGGGTCAGCGTCGGGTGCGGGATCTCCAGCGCGGCGGCCAGCTCGCCCATGGCGCGCTCCTCGTCGGCCAGCGCGCGCAGCACGCGCCACTGGTCGACGGTGACCCCTTCCTCCTCCAGCACCGCGCCCAGGTCCCGCACCAGCGCGCGCTGGGTGCGGGTGAGCAGGTCGACCAAGTCCGCACGGGCCAGGCGTGACCGGTGCTGATCAGGCATGACGTGGCCTTTCGCCGGGGGACTCGTCGGCGAGCATACTGTCCGGCCATGGACTCGTCGGCGGTTGTGCGCTCCGTGGTGCGCGACCGGGTCGAGGTGGCGGTCGGGGGACCGGACCCGGCCCTGCTGCGGGTCGGGCTGCTGCTGCCGCTGTCCGGCGCGCTCGGGCTGACCGGGCCGTCGGGCCTGCTCGCGGCGTCCCTGGCGGCCACGGAGCTGAACGCGGCGGGCGGAGTGGCCGGCCGGGAGGTGCAGCTGGTGCTGCTCGACGCCGGCCGGCTGCCGTCGGAGGTGGCGCGGGAGGCGGCCGGCCTGGTCGGGCTGGTGGACGCGTTCGTCGGGTTCCACACCAGCGACGTCCACCGGGCCTTGGAGGCCGCGCTGGCCGGGCGGGCGCCCTACGTCTTCACCCCGCCGCACGAGGGCGGCGCGCGGCGGCCCGGGGTGGTGCTGCTGGGCGACTCGCCGGGCCGCCAGCTCGGGCCCGCCGTGCGGTGGCTGGTGGCGCGGCGCCGGCTGCGGCGGTGGGCGCTGGTCGGCAGCGACTACATCTGGCCGCGGGCCGTGCACCGGGTCGCCGCGGACCTCGTGCGCGGCCTCGGGGGCGAGGTGGTGGTGACGCGGCTGGCGCCGTTCCCCGGTCCGGGCGTCGACGCGGAGGAGATCGTCGCGGCGCTGGGCCGCGCGCGGGTGGACGCGGTCCTGCTCAGCCTGGTGGGCCGGGACCTGGCGCTGTTCAACCGGGTGTTCACCGCCTCGCCGCTGGCGGGCCGGGTGGTGCGGCTGTCCGGTTCGCTGGAGGAGAACGGGCTGCTGGCGGCCGGCGGCGACGACACCGGCGAGCTGTACGCGGCGATGCGGTCGTTCGCCGGGCAGGGCGACCAGCGGCGGGTGGCGCTGGCCGAGCGGCACCGGGCGCTGTTCGGCGGGCGGGCCCCGGTGCTCGACGCCTACGCCGAGGGCTGCTACGACGGCGTGCACCTGGCCGCCGCGCTGGCCCGGTCCGGCGCGCTGACCGCCGAGGGCGCGCAGACCGGGACGGCGGCGCTGCTCGGGTCGGCCGACCGGGGCGCGTGGGCCGCCGCGCCGCTGGGACCGCCCCGGTCGGGCGGCTACCTGGCCCGTGCCGACGGCCTGGACCTGACGGTGATCGCCCCGCTCTGACCCGCGGCGCCGGCGGCCGGCGGTCGGTCGCGACCGGGGCGCCGGCCGGGCCGCCCGCCCCGACCAACATCCTTCCAAGAGGAACCTTTCCAAATGGAAGGAGTGTGTCTAGGCTTCGCCCGACCAGCGCGCGGCAGGAGGACGGCATGGGTGACCCGGGGATCGAGCGTTACGGCTACACCCAGGAACTGCGGCGGTCCCTGGGCTTCAAGGACCTGCTCGTCTACGGGCTGATCTTCATGGTGCCGATCGCCCCGTTCGGCATCTTCGGCAGCGTGTTCCAGGGCTCCGGCGGCATGGTCGCGCTCGCCTACGCCATCGGGATGCTCGCGATGCTGTTCACCGCCAACTCCTACGCGCAGATGTCCAAGGCGTTCCCGGTCGCGGGCTCGGTCTACACCTACGCGGGCCGCGGCATCGGCGCGCCGGTCGGCTTCCTGGCCGGCTGGATGATCTTCCTGGACTACGTCCTGGTGCCCAGCCTGCTCTACCTGATCGCGGGCGTGGCGATGAACTCGCTGGTGCCCGCCGTCCCGGTGTGGCTGTGGCTGGTGGGGTTCGTGCTGCTCAACACCGCGGTCAACTACCTCGGCATCGAGGCCACCGCCAGGGTCAACCGGATCATGCTGGCCGCCCAGCTGGTCATCCTGGCGGTCTTCCTGGTGGTCGGCGTGGTCGCCCTGGCGCAGGGCAGGGGCCGCGGCTTCAGCTTCGACCCGATCTTCGACGCCGACACGTTCTCGTGGCCGCTGGTGTTCGGCGCGGTGTCCATCGCGGTGCTGAGCTTCCTCGGCTTCGACGGCATCTCCACGCTGGCCGAGGAGAACCGCGACTCGGCCCGCGCGATCGGCCGGTCGATGGTGGCCGCGCTGCTGGTCACCGGCCTGCTGTTCGTCGTGCAGACGTGGGTCGCGGCGCTGCTGGTGCCCGACCCGGCCGGGCTGCTGGAGAACGGCGACAGCGGCGGCACGGCGTTCTACGACGCGGCGCGGGCGGCCGGCGGCGGCTGGCTCGCCGTGCTGACCGCCGCGGCGACCGCGGTGTCCTGGGGCTTCGCGAACTCGCTGGTGGCGCAGGCGGCGACGTCGCGGCTGCTGTACGCCATGGCGCGGGACCGGCAGCTGCCCGCGTTCCTGGCGAGGGTGCACCCGACGCGCCGCGTCCCGGTTAACGCCACGCTGCTGGTCGCCGGCGTGTCGCTGGCGCTGGGCCTGTACGTGCAGACCCGCGAGGACGGCATCACGCTGCTCAGCTCGCTGGTCAACTTCGGCGCGATGACCGCGTTCCTGGTGCTGCACGTGTCCGTGGTCGTGCACCACGTGGTGCGCCGCCGCAGCCGCAACTGGTGGGCGCACCTGGTCGCGCCGGCCATCGGGTTCGCGATCCTGGCCTACGTGGTGGTCAACGCGAAGGTCGCGGCGCAGACCGTCGGCTTCGTGTGGCTGGGCGTCGGCGCGGTGGTCCTGGTGGGCCTGCTGGTGGCGGGCCGCCGGCCGGAACTGGCCGGTGTCGAGGAGAAGAAGGAGGAGGGCGAGTGAGCATCGAGGTCGTGCGGCTGGACCCCGGACCGGCCGACCTGGCCTACGCGTTCGGCGGGCGGGAGCCGCTGCTGACCGTCGAGCCGGGCACCGTGGTGGAGCTGACCACCGAGGACTGCTTCGGCGGCGCGGTGCGCGGCGTCGACGACCTGCCGAGCCGGGTGTGCCGGTTCCCCTACCTGAACCCGGTGACGGGCCCGATCGCGGTGGCCGGCGCGGAGCCCGGCGACACCGTGGCGGTGCACTTCGTGGAGATCCGGCCGACCCGCGACTGGGCGGTGTCCACGACCTTCCCGCACTTCGGCGCGCTCACCACGACGCACACCACGGCGATGCTGCACGAGGCGCTGCCGGAGCGGGTCTGGGTGTACGACGTGGACGCCGACCGGGGCGTGTGCCGGTTCCGGGCGCGCGGCAGCGACTTCGAGGTGGAATTGCCGCTGGACCCGATGCACGGGACGGTCGGCGTCGCGCCCGCCGCCGGCGAGGTGGTCATGAGCATCACGCCCGGCGCGCACGGCGGGAACATGGACACCCCGGAGATGCGGGCGGGCACCACCGCCTACTTCGGCGTGAACGTCCCGGGCGCGCTGATCTCGCTGGGCGACGGCCACTGCCGCCAGGGCGAGGGCGAGGTGTGCGGCACGGCGGTGGAGGCCGCCATGTCCACCGCGGTCGTGATCGACCTGATCAAGGGCGGCGCGCCCGCGTGGCCCCGGTTGGAGAGCGACGGCTTCCTGATGTCGACCGGCTCGGCGCGCCCGCTGGAGGACGCGTTCCGGATCAGCCAGCACGACCTGGTCGGGTGGACCGCGCAGCTGCTGGACCTGGAACCGCTGGACGCCTACCAGCTGGTGAGCCAGGCCGGGCTGGCGCCGGCCGGCAACGTCGTGGACACCAACTACACGATGCTCGCGAAGCTGCCCAAGGACATCCTCGCGGGCGCCGTGGTGTTTGACGGGGTGCACTCCCGCCTGCGGGCCACGGGAGCCCGCTATCTGTCCGAACGGGGATAGCTCGTCTCGTTTCGCGTTTTGGTGTGTTCGGAGCAAGGCAACCCCGAACCAGCCCAGTACGTTGAGGACCGGCCGCCCGCCCGAGAGGAGTGGATGTGCCTGTCCGCAAAGGAAAACACCGCATCACGGCCGTGGCCGCGGTGGTCGCGCTGCTGGTCGGCGGCGCGGCCTCCGCGACCACCACCACGGCCGCCGCCGGCCCGGTCGGCCACCGGTCCGGCGACTGGCCGACCTGGCAGGGCGACAAGTCCGGTTCGCGGTTCAACGCGGCGGAGCGCCGGATCGCGCCGTGGACGGTCGGCAAGCTCAAGCTCAAGTGGGCCTTCGCCTACCCCAAGACCGGGTTCCCGGCGAAGAGCCAGCCGGCGGTGGCCGACGGCGGGATCTACTTCGGCAGCCCGGACGGGAAGTTCCACGCCCTCGACGCCCGGACCGGGGCGGCCCGCTGGACGTTCGACCTCGGCTCGGTCAACCCCGGCGGGGTGGTCAACGACGGCCCCGCCGTGGCGCGGGGCAAGGTGTTCTTCGGCGACAACACCGGCTACCTCTACGCCCTGGACCAGCGGACCGGGCGCGTGGTGTGGGCCAAGGACACCGAGCCGCACGCCGGCGGGATGCACACCAGCTCGCCGCTCTACCACGACGGCCGGATCTACGTCGGGGCGTCCAGCAGCGAGAACGTCAACCCCGACCGGAACTACCCGTGCTGCACGTTCCGGGGCCACCTCGACTCGTTCGACGCCGACACCGGTGAGCTGGCGTGGCGCTACTTCACCACGCCGGAGCCCCGAGCGGTCGGCACGTGGCCCAGCGGCGCCACCCGCTACGAGCCCTCCGGCGCGGGCGTGTGGTCCTCGCCGGTGGTCGACGAGCGCACCAACACCGTCTACGTCGGCACCGGCAACCTCTACTCCGGCACCACCGGCGACTTCGACACGCTGCTGGCGCTGGACGCCCGCACCGGCGCCGCGCGCTGGAAGCAGCAGGTGACCAAGGCCGACACCTGGCGGCTGCTGTGCGGCTTCCCGGACGCCGAGGGCTACTGCCCGGGGCAGAAGGACGGCACCGCGCTGGACTACGACCTGGGCGCGACGCCGACGCTGTTCCGCTCCGGCGGCCGGACCATGGTCGGCATCGGCCAGAAGAGCGGCGTCTACCACGTGTTCGACGCGCGCACCGGCGAGGTGTCGTGGCGGCGGCAGCTGTCCGCGCCGATGCCCGGCGGCGGGCTCAGCGGCATCCAGTGGGGCAGCAGCTTCGACGGCAAGCGCCTGTACGCGGCGACCAACTGGGCCAACCCCGGCACGGTGTTCGCGCTCGACCCGGCCGACGGCGACGTGCTGTGGCAGACGCCGAACCCGGCGGACGGCTGCACCACCGGCGGCGCGGCCGCGCACCCGACGGTGTGCATGCTCGCGCACACCCCGGCCGTGACGACCAGTCCCGGCCTGCTCTACGAAGGCAGCACCGACGGCAAGATGCGGATCTACGACTCCACGACCGGCAAGGTGCGGTGGGAGTTCGACACGATCCGCGAGTTCGAGGGCGTCAACGGGCTCACCGGGACCGGAAGCTCGCTGTCCGGCAGCGGTGGCGCGGTGGTCGCCAACGGGATGTTCTACGTCCAGTCCGGCTACTGGCCCTCGTACCCGAGTGAACACGGCAACGTCCTGCTCGCGTTCGGACTCTGATTTCCGCCGCTGCCGCGCCGCACCCGTCGCCCCGGTGCGGCAGCGCACCCCCGCGCAAGGAGTATTCCCATGCGTACTGCGAACCTCCGCCGCTTCGGCGGCGTGGCGCTGGTGTGCGTGCTCGCGGTGTCCTCGGCGACCTCGGCCGGGGCGCGGGACCGCAGACCGCCCACCTCGGTCACCGTCAGCGAGGGCACCAACCTCGCCGTGGCCGTGTCCCCGCGTGACGGCGCCATCGTCTTCGACCTGCAGGGGCAGCTGTTCTCGATGCCGCGCTCGGGCGGCGCGGCGAAGCCCATCGGCGAGGACTTCCTCGACCCGTTCTGGCCGTCGTTCTCCCCGGACGGCAGCCGGATCGCCCTCCAGTCCTTCGTGGACGGCATGTTCCACATCCGGACCGTGGGGGCGGACGGCCGCGACGCCCGGGCGCTGACCCGCGGCGAGCACGACGACCTCTACCCGGCGTGGTCCCCGGACGGCAAGCGGATCGCGTTCTCCTCGGAGCGCCAGGGCACCGAGGACATCTGGACCGTCGACGTCGCCTCCGGCGCGCTGGAGCGGATCACCACCGCCGGCACCCGCGAGTCGCAGCCCACCTGGGCGCCGGACGGGCGCAGCATCGCCTACGTCCAGGGCAGCGCGGTGGAGAGCGTCGACCTGGAGACCCGCGCCGTGCGCACGGTCGTCCCGGCCGCGCCCGGCCTGGTGTCCGCGCCGTCGTGGTCGCCGGACGGCCGCCGGCTGGCGTTCGTCCGCGCCGGGCAGGGCGGCCGGACGCTCGCCGTCGCCGAGGCCGGCGCGGTGCGCCAGGTCGGTCCCCACGACGACGTGTTCCCGTTCCCGCCGCGCTGGCGGTCCGCCGACGAGGTGGTCTACGGCGCCAACGGCCGCGTCGCGGTGACCGACACCGCCACCGGGACCACCGCGGCGGTGCCGTTCACGGCGACGTTCCAGCTCAGGCGGGACCGCTACGAGCGCAAGGAGTACGACTTCGACAGCCGCCGCCCGCAGCGGGTGCGCGGCATCGTCGGCCCCGCGCTGTCGCCCGACGGCCGGTCGGTGGTGTTCAAGGCGCTCAACGACCTGTGGCTGATGCCCGTCGGCGGCAAGCCCCGGCGGCTGACCGAGGACGGGTTCTACGAGACGGACGCGGCGTGGTCGCGCGACGGCAAGCGGATCGCCTACGCCTCGGACAAGGCGGGCACCGAGGACCTGTACGTGCGCGACGTGGCCTCCGGGTCCGAGCAGCGGGTCACCTCGCTGCCCGGCGCCGAGGTCGCGCCCACCTGGTCGCCCGACGGCCGAGCGCTGGCCTTCCAGGACCACCTGCACCAGACGTTCACGCTCGACCTCGCCTCCGGCGCCGCCACCCGCGTCATCGGGCCGCTCAACGCGCCGGGCCGGCCCTCCTGGTCACCGGACGGCCGGACGCTGGCGCTGGCGGCGAACGTCGACGAGCGCAACCAGATCCTGCTGGCCGACCTCGCCTCGGGCGCCACGCGCGCGGTCGAGCCCGCGCCGTTCGGCTCGGTGTCCACCCGCGGCGAGGACGGCCCGGTCTGGTCGCCGGACGGCCGCCTGCTCGCCTTCTCCATGGACAGCACCATCCACGTGCTGCCGGTGGACGCCTCGGGCGCCCCGACCGGCCCCGCCCGCCAGGTCACCCGGGAGGCCAGCGACGCGCCCAGCTGGGGCGACGCGAAGACGCTGCTGTACCTCAACAACGGCCGGCTCCGGCTGACCACCGCCGACGGCGGCGAACCGCGCGACGTCCCGGTGGACCTCACCTACACCCGCGACCGGCCCGACACCCGCATGGTGATCCACGCCGGCCGCCTGTGGGACGGCCGCCACGCCGAACCGCGCACCGACGTCGACATCGTGGTCGTCGGCAACCGCATCAGGAGCATCGAGCCGCACCGCGCCGACCGGCCGCGCGCCGGCTGGCGGTTCGTGGACGCGAGCAAGCTGACCGTCACCCCCGGCCTGGTGGACGTGCACGTCCACCAGGAGATCCGGTCCCGGTTCGTCGGCGACCGGCAGGGCAGGCTCCTGCTGTCCTACGGCATCACCACCACCCGCTCCACCGGCGACCCGGCCTACCGGGCGCTGGAGGACCGGGAGTCGCTGGACGCGGGGGCGCGCACCGGGCCGCGGTTCTTCATGACCGGCGAGATGCTGGAGGGCTCGCGGGTCGGCTGGGAGTTCGCCCGGCCGGTGCGCAGCGAGCGGCAGCTGGACCTGGAGCTGTCGCGGGCCCGCGCCCTGGGCTACGACCTGGTCAAGACCTACGACCGCTTCCCGTTCGACTGGCAGGCCCGCGTCGCCGACCGGGCCCACCGCCTGGGCGTCCCGACCACCTCGCACTACCTCTACCCGGGCATCGCGCACGGCGTGGACATGAAGGAGCACCTGTCCGGACCGACGAAGTGGGGCTTCACGTTCGCCCGCGACTCGTCGTGGGGCGGGGTGTACGAGGACGTCATCCAGCTCGCGGGCCGCGGCGGGATGCCGTTCAGCAGCACGCTGTTCAGCTCGGGCTCGCTGCTGGCCGACGACCCGGGCATCGTCGACGACCCGCGGGTGCGCACCCTCTTCACCCCGCAGGAGTGGCAGGCCCTGCACGCGAAGCTGCTGTGCGCGCAGGGCCGCGGGCCGTGCGGGTTCCTGGACGGCACGGCCGAGCAGGCGCGGCGCGAGGTCGGCGTGATCAGCCGGCTGCTGGCCGCCGGCGGCACCGTCCTGGCGGGCACCGACGCGCCGCTGGACACCATGGCCGTCAGCCTGCACCTGAACCTGCGCGCGATGGGCAAGTACGGCCTCACCCCGTTCCAGGCGCTCCAGAGCGCGACCCTGCTGCCCGCGCGGCAGCTCGGCGTGGCGGACGACCTGGGCAGCGTGGAGGAGGGCAAGCTCGCGGACCTGGTGCTCACCGAGGGCGACCCGTCCCGCGACCTGTCCGCGCTGGCGAACGTCCGCTCCGTGGTCAAGAACGGCCGGCTGTCCACTGTGGACGAGCTGCTCGCGCCGTTCGGCGAGGCGCCCGCACCGCGCTGACGGTGCGGAGCCGCCCGCGCCGGGACCCGCCGCCACGGGTCCCGGCGCGCCACGGGGCGGGCGTGCCCCCTGGGGGCGGCCGTCGGAGGGGGTCGGACGAGCGCCCCCGGCGCGGCGGGCCGTCACGGCTTGACCGGGGTGAGCACGACGACGTCCGACTCGTCGTGCGGCAGGTACCGCACGCGCACCACCGAGCCGGGCTGCACCTGCGGGACGACGTCGGGCGGCAGCGCCTTCTGCACCGTCAGGTCGAACACCGTGCGGTCGGCCCGGGTCACGCGCAGGGTCAGGTCGACCACCGAGCGGTCCTGCCGGACCTCCCCGGTCGGGACCATGGCCAGCACCACGGCCCGCGCGTCGACGCCGTGCTCGCCGATGTGCAGCTGCCGGGGCGTGATCAGGCCCTTGGCCAGCAGGACGCGGTCGTAGGCGGCCTGCGCCTCCTCCGGCGTGGCGTCGGTCGCCAGGGCCACCTGCCCGTCGGGCAGGTAGCGCACCGGCAGGGTGGCGCCGATCTGCACGGCGGCCAGCTCGGTGACGTCGACGAGGTGACGGGTCCGGGCCCGGAAGGCGTGCCCCTCGGGCGTGTCGACCTCCAGCTCCAGCTCCATCAGCGGCTGGTCGTTGACCGACAGGCTGGTGCGGGCCAGCCCGGTCACCCGGGCGACGCCCAGCGGCGCGCCGTGGAAGGACCGGTGCACGCCGCCGGACAGCGAGATGCCCTCGGTCATCCGGGCGATGCTGATCAGGGTCGGCACCACGACCAGCGCCGCGACGGGCGCGGCCAGCCAGCCGTTGAGCCAGGGCAGCGGGTCGTCGGAGGTGAGGGAGTGGTGGACGTAGGCGGCGGTGCCGACGGCGGCGACGAGCGCGCCGATCCAGGCGAAGGTCTTCACGGTGGTGTCCTTTCCGGTGCTCAGGAGGGGTTGCCGAAGAAGTCGGCCGTGCCGACGGCGCGCGCGGTCAGGCGGCCGTCGGGGGTCAGCAGGACGACGTGGGAGCCGATCCCGACCGCCGCGGCGCCGTCGGCGCGGCTCGCGGAGCGGCCGACCGCGGCGGAGTCGAGGTCGACCGAACCGGTGACGGCGCCCGTGGCCAGCGACACCGCGCTGAGCACCCGCGCCCGGTCGTCGACGGCGCGGCCGTGGACCACCAGGACGTGACCGGTGGCGAACCCGGCCGCGGCCGTGCCGTCGGCGACCAGCGCCGCCGCGTGGAACGCGGTGTCGCCGACCTGCGCCTCCGCGCCGCCGGGAGCGGTGCGGACCAGCACGCGGCCGGGCGCGCCGCCGGGCAGGGGCCGCAGCTCCACCTCCCCGTCCCGGACCCCGGCCGCGGTGACCGTGCTCGGCCGGGTGTCGGGCAGCGCCCGCTCGGACAGCGCGCCCGCCCAGGTCGCCGCCGCCTGCGGGTCCACCGGCGTCGCCGCCGCCGAGTCCAGGGCGATGGCGAGCACCGAGCCGCTCTCGCCCATCACCACCACCCGGCGGCCGTCCGGGTCGTACCGGTAGGCCCAGCGGGCGGCGACGGCCGCGGCGCCCAGGCCCTGGATGCCCTCGCCCCCGGCGACCGTCGACCCGTCGGCGAGGTCCACCACGACGAGGCCGGCGTCGGTGGCCACGTAGGCGTACCGCTCCCCGGCCGCGAGGACCGCCGCCTCCCCCATGAGGTCGTCGGAGAGCTGGACGTCCCACAGCAGCTCGCCGGTCGCGGTGTCGGTGGCGGCCAGCCGCACCTGGAACAGGTCCTGCGCCATCAGCTGGTACATGCCCCGCGTCCCGTGCCGCTCGTAGGGCGACAGCAGCACACCCCGCCCGCCGACCGCGGCGAACCCGATGCCCGCCTGCACCTCGACGTCGGGCTCCGGCGAGACCGCGTACGAACCGCCGAAGAACAACCCGCCGAACAGCACCAGCGGGAGCACGACCAAGGCCGGCAGCCGCCGCCGGGGCCGCGGCGTCCCGTAGGGCGCGACCGGGTGGTGGGCCGAGGGGGTCGGGTAGGGCGAGGGCGTCTGGTAGGGCGGGTACATCCCGTCCGGAACCTTCGTCATCATGCCGCAAGCCTCGGTCCACGCACCCGTCTACCGATCACAGGAACACCGACCACGACCACGCCGACCTGCGCGAACGCCCACCGCGCGCGGTTTCCGGCCCGGACGGGGGCGATCAGGGCATAGGCTCGCGGCGTGAACACAGCGCGGGCCGTCGGGCGGGCGACGACGCCGAGGGGGCTGCTGGTCGACCAGGCGTGGTCCGCGCTCGGCGACGCGGTGGCGCCGCTGAGCAACGAGGCGGGCCGCCCCCTGGCCCGCACGGTGAAGCTGATCCTCGACCCGCTGGTGCTGCGCCCCGTGCTCAACCCGGGGTTCGCGGCCGGCGCGGTCGCCGCCGAGCACGCCGACGCGCTGCGCGAGCGGATCCTGCGCGCCGGCCCGGTCCTGGCCGCGACCGCGGCCTGGTTCCTGGTGCTGAAGAAGGAGCGCCGCCGCGCGGGCATCACCGAGGGCAACCCGCAGGACCTGTACTTCCAGCGCTGCTACGAACTGGCGACCGCGCACGGCGACCCGAGGCTCGACCCGTCCGCCGCCGAGCGGGCGGCCGGCGTGCTGGCCGAGGTCCACGGGCAGGGCGGGCCGACCGTGGCCGACCTGCGCGCCCACGTGACCGACCCGGCCAACGCCGCCGGGTTGCGCGCCCTGCTGGCCGAGGCGTGGGCGAGTCCTCCCGCCCTCCCGCCGCCGCACCCCGCGCGGCTGGCCGACTTCCTCGACACCTGCGCCACCGAACCGGACCGGGACCTGTTCGCCGCCCTGGTCGAGGCGCGGGCCGGCGCCGCGGGCGCGTCCGCGGTGACCGGACCGGGCGCCGCCCGCGCGCACGGCCTGTCCGACCGCGACCACCCGACCCGGCCGGAGCTGGGCGTCACGGCGGCCAAGCAGCGCCTGCCCAAGCCGTTCGACCGCTCGATCGTGGAGCGCCTGTTCGTCCCGCTGACCACCTCCCACCGCGACGCGCTGGAGGACGTCCCGGTGCTGGTGCGCCGGGAGGTGGCGCGCTCGGCGCAACCGTGGCAGCTCGCCGAGGAGGCCGGCCGCGTGGTGATGGCGCTGGGCCGGGCAGCCGCCGACGGGCTCACCGGCGGCGCGGGCGGCGGGAACGACGCGTCGGCGCGGTTGAGGGCGCGCTGGGAGCGCGAGGCTTACGTGCGACGCGTGCTGCGGACCCCGTCGGCCGCGCCGGAGGGCGTCCGGGCGGACGTGCTCGGCGTGCGGGAGGCTTACCTGCGCCGCCTGTGGGTCCGCGCGCACGGCCGCGAGCTGCGCCGGGAAGCCCTGCCGGCGGACGGGTTGTGGGACCTGCTCGACGGCGTGCTGCGCTCGGTGATCCTGGACCAGCGCGACCGCCTGCGCTCGGCCCTGGAACGGCGGGCCGCCGGATGAGCCCGCGCGTGCGCCGCGAGGGCGGGGAGGTCCTGGTGGGCCGCTGGCCGTCGCACCCGGAGCGGACGGCCCTGCTGGAGGCGCGCGGCGCGCTCCTGGCGTGGGACGTCCTGGCGGACCTCGACCCCGACCCCGGCCCCGCCGCGCGCGTCCACGACACCGCCCGCGCGGCCGACTGGCTGTGGGAGGTCTACGGCCCCGACGTGGCGGCCCGCATCCTGGCCGCCGCCGAGTCGGAGCCGGAATCGGAGCCGGAATCGGAGCCGGAGTCGGATCAAGCGGGTCCGGATCAACCGGGGCCGGACCGAGCGGAGCCGGACCAAGGCGACCCCGGAACCGTGCGCCGGGCGGCCCGGACCGTCGCGCACCTGACGTGGGCGCGCTCCTGGTGGCCCGCCTCGGCGTCGGCCGGCGTCCCGGCGCTCGACCCGGTGCTGCTGCACGCCGAGCTGGCCCTGGCGACCGCCGCCGTCGAGCACCTGCTGGACGACGAGGACGCGACGGCCCGCGCGCTGGCCGAGGTCACCGCCGACCCGGTCGTGGAGGGCGTCTCCGCGCGGCTCGCCGCGCTGGCCGAGGACTACGGGTTCCCCGCGCCGCGGCCGCTCCCGCCGACCCGGGCCGAGTACGCGCTCGCCGCGGGCGACGCGGCGCGCGCCGACGGCGTGACCGTCCACAGCGGGTCGGACCCGGTGGACTGGGCGCTGGTGCCCGCCGGCGCGGTGGACGCGGCGGCCGGGGCGCGGTGGGCGGTGGTGCGCAGCCGGGGCGGGACCCACCTGGACGTCGCGGTGGCCGCCGGGCCTCGTCCGGACGTCCGGCTGGCGGCGCGGTTCGGCGGGGTCGAGGTGGCGCTCGACCGGACCGACGGCCTGGGCCGGCGCACCGGCCGCGCCCCGGTGCCGCCGACGGTGCTGCTGCTGCCGCCCGCCCAGCGGCGGCTGACCGTGTACGCCCCGGACTTCGCCGTGCCGCCCGCCCCCGCGGACCCCGACGCCGCCGAGCGCCGCGCCGCGATCACCGCCTACGCCCGGTCCCGGCCGGGCTCGCCGTCGGCGACGCTCACCGAACGCCTGGCGGGCCGCCGGTGACCGGGTGGCAGGACCTCCACGACGAGGGCGTGCGACTGCTGCTGGCCGACGACGTCGCCGCCGGCCGCGCGGCGCTGGAGCGGGCGCGCCGGGTGGCCGTCGGCGAGCAGCTGGCCACCACCCTGGTCAACCTGGCCGCGGCGGCCGACCTGGCCGGCGATCCGGCCGAAGCGGTGGACCTGCTCGCCGAGGCGGCGGGCGCGGCCGGTCCCGGGCCCCGGGGGGCCGCGGTGCTGGCCACCCGCGCCCGAGTGCTCGCCGACCTGGGCCGGTGGGAAGAGGCTTGGCAGGACGCCGAACGCGGGTCCGCCGACGCCGAACCGCACGAGCGGGCGGTGCTGCACGACGTCCGGGCCGGCCTCCTGATCGCCGCGGGCCGGTGGGCCGAGGCCGAGGTCGAGGCGCTCGCCGCGGTCGACCTCGGCCTGACCGCCGCACCCGAGGTCGTCGTGGACGCCTACGCGAAGCTGGCCGACATCTGCGAGGCGACGGGCGACCACGACCGCGCGCGGTCGTACCGGGAGCACGCGCTCCGCCCCGGCGGCGTGCGCCCCGTCGACCCGCGCTGGCAGGAGTCCGTCCGGCACAACGCCCGGGGCGCGGCGCTGGCCGCGGCGGGCCGGGTGGCGGACGCGGCGGCGGCGTTCGACGCCGCCCACGGCGCGACCCTGGGCTCCGACGACGCGCAAGCCCTGGTGTGCCGGGCCGCCGCGGCGGGCAACCTGGCGGGCGCCGCCGCCTCCCTGGGGCGGAGCCGGGAGGCGATCGCCTGGAACACCGAGGCGGTGGAGTCGGCCCGGGCGGCGCTGGCGCGCGTCGGCGACGAGTACGGCACCGCCGGGGTCCTGGCCAACGCCCTCCTCGCCCGCGCGCAGCTCCTGCGGCACGCCTCCCGCCACGCCGAGGCCCTGGCCGACCTGGACGAGGCGTCGGCGCTGGCCGGCGGCGAGCCGTCGCCCGCGGGCGACGGCGGACCGGCTCGCGCCCCGCGGCCACCGGTCGCCGCCCTGCGCCCGTCGATCGTCGCGGTGCGGGCCTCGGTGCTGGCGGCGTGCGGGCGCTTCGGCGAAGCCGCCGCCGAGGCGCGCGCCGCGCTCGACCTCGCCTACGGCTCCGCGCCGGAGCCGGCCGCGTTCGCGCACCTGGCGCTGGCCGAGATCGCGGGCGCGACCGGGGACCGCGCGGGCGGCGCCGAGCACCTCGGCCTGGCCCGCGACCTGGCGGCGGCGACCGGCGACCGGACGACCGGGGCGACCGCCCTCACCGCCCTGGCGCGGTCGGCCTACCTCGACGACGACCACGACCGGGCCGCCGCGCTCTACGACGAGGCCGAGGCCCTGCTGCGCGAGGCGGGCGACGACCGCGCGATCGCCACGTGCCTGCACGGGCGGGCGGCGGTCGAGGTGCGGCTCGGCCGCCCGGAGGTGGCGCTGGGGCTGCTGGACCGGGTGCTCGCCGAGTGGGGCGACGACGCGACGCCGGTCGGGCTGATCGCCGTCGACCAGGTGCGGGGCGCCGCGCTGGAGGAGTCGGGGCGCTACGCGGCGGCGGACGAGTGCTACGGCCGCGCGGTGGCGGTGGCCGAGCGGGCGGGGCTGTGGCACGTCGCGCTGGGCGTCGCGTGGTGGCGGGCCGACGCGCTCGTCCGCTGGGCGTCCACTGTGGACGGTGAGCGGCGGCGCGAGCTGTGCGCGCGGTCGCTGGACCTCGCGCTGCCCGCCGCGCTGGCCGCCGAGGCGGTGCGGCAGCGGTTCGCGCACGGCCCGCTGCGGGAGCGGTGGGTCGCGCTGGCCGCCGCGCCCGCGGTCCGGGCCGCTCTCACCGCGGTGGCGTCGCTGGGCGACGTGGAGCTGGCCGCCGCCTACGTCGACCACCTGGCCGGGACGGTGTCGCTGAGCCCGGACGGGGACCGGCGGCTGCCGCGGGAGGAGTTGGTGGCGCTGCCCGCGCCCCCGGTGACCGAGGAGGACCACCTGCCGCACGCCGCTTCGTTCGTCGCCGGGGCCGAGGACGACCCGGCGTTCCCGGCCACCGGCTTCGCGCTGCCGCCGCGCGTGCGCGTCGACCCGGCCGAACCGTCCGCCCTGGACCCCTGGATCGACGTCGCCGAGCGCCGTTACGGTTTCCCGGTGCGCGCGGGGGGCGCGGTGGCGTCGTGGTAGCGGTGCAGCTGAAGCTCGTGGACGCGGGCGACCTCTACGCGTCGTGGCGGTGGGAGGACCGGCTCGACCAGCCCCGGGTCGTCCGCGTGCCGCGCGCGCTGGTGCGCGAAGCGCTGGACGACCTGGCCCGCGCGGTCCCGTCGCCGCTGCCCGGCGAGGGCGCGGGGGAGGCGCTGGCCCGGTCGCTCACCCGCGGTCCGCTGCTCGACCGGGACCGGGAGGTCGAGCTGGCCGGCCGGTTGGCGCGGGCGCTGGTGCCGCACCAGCTCGCGGGGGAGCTGAACTCGTTGCTGGCGCGGGGCGTCCGCCCGCACCTGCGCGTGCGGCCCTCGCCGTCGACGGCGCTGGTGCCGTGGGAGGCGCTGCGCGTCGACGAGGGCGAGCGCACCGTGCACACCACGGACGTCTCCGTCCTCCCGCCCGCGACCGTGCGCAACGCCCCGGGCCGCCGCGTGTCGCCGCTGCGCGGTCCGGTGGTCGGGGTGCTCGACCCGAGGGTGCCCGGGTTCGGCGACGCGTCCGGGCTGGGCTCCGTGCTCGGCGAGGTGGGGCCGGAACTGGCCGCGCTGGCGGCCGGGCAGGTGCCCGGGGGAGTGCGGCGCGACGACGTCGACCGGGACTTCCTGGAGGCGGCCCTGGCCGACGCGTCGCGGCTGCTGTACGTCGGCCACGTCACGACCGGCGGGCACGGCCTCGACGCGCGCCTGCACCTGTCGTGCGGGACGGGGACGACCGGCCGCGCCGCGCTCGTGGGCGGCCACCGGCCGCTCACGGCCGCCGACGTCGTGCTCGGCCACCGCCCCGGCCCGCCCCGGCCGTGGCGCATCCCGAACCGGGTCGCCCTGGTGGCCTGCGACAGCGGCGGCGAAGCGCGGTTCGCCGAGCCCTCCGGCCTGGTCGCGGCCATGGTCCACGGCGGGGCCGAGCACGTCGTGTCGACCCGGTGGACGCTGCCGACCGACGCGGGCCTGGCCGCGCTCGTCCCGGGGTTCCCGGGCACGCCGGTGCTGGGCCCGGCGGTGCTGGCGATCGACGCGGCGCAGTCCGCCGCGGACCCGGTCGGCGCCCTCAACGCCTGGCAGCGCGACCAGGCGACCCGGTGGGAGCGGACCGGCGACCCGGCGTTCTCACCGGTGGTGTGGGCGGCGTTCGCGACGGCGTGGGCCCCCGCGCCCGCGGTCGTCCCGGCCGTGCCGTAGCCCCGCCGGGCAGGCCCGCCGCGGGCCGCCCTCGGGGTCCGGGATCACCGGTCCACCCACTCCGGGCGGTCCGCGCCCCACCGGCTCGCCGGGCGGCTCCACGTGGCCGGAGCGCCGGCGTAGCGCACCGGGGGCAGCGCGTGCCGCAGGAGGCCGTGGGGCGAGTCCCTCTCCGCCACCCACGCCGACGGGTCGTGCGCCGGCTCCTGCCCGGCGCCTCCCGCCGCGGGACCGCCCACCTCGGACCCGTCCACCTCGGACCCGCCCGCTCCGGCCGCCAGGTCGTTCACCAGCCAGGAAGCCGTGCCCGCCAACGACAGCCGCACGTGCCGCCCGCCGCCGTCGCGCTGCCGCCCGGTCAACGCCCGCAGCACGGCGGCGGCCAGCAGGTAGCCCGTGCCGTGGTCGAGGGCCTGGACGGGCAGCGCGCCCGGCCGGTCGCCGTCGCCCTCCGCGACCGCGATGCCGCTGCCCGCCTGCACGAGGCTGTCGAACCCGCGCCGCCCCGCCCACGGCCCCGTCCACCCCCAGGCGCACAGCTGGGCGACGACCAGGCCGGGTCGCCGGTCGAGCAGGGCGTCGGGCGCGAGGCCGTACCGGTCGAGCGCCCCGGGCCGGTAGCCGGTGACCACCACGTCGGCGGTCTCCAGCAGGTCGTCGAGCAGCCGCCGGTCGCGGGCCAGGTCCAGCACGGCCGACCGCTTGCCCAGCCCGGTGTCGGCGAGGAAGTCGTCGTCCTCGGCCGGCTCGGGAGGGTCGACGCGCAGCACGTCGGCGCCCAGCAGGGCCAGCACGCGGGTCCCGACCGGCCCGGCGATCACCCGCGTCAGGTCCAGCACGCGCACGCCCGCGGCGGGCAGCCCGGCGGCGGGCAGCGGTGCGCGGGCGCCGCCGGCCGCGCGCCACTCGACCAGCGGGTGGCGCTCCGGCGGCCCCGGCCGCACCGCGACCGCCAGGCCGCCCGCGGCGTGCACCGCCTCCTGGACGGCCTCGGCCGGTCGCGCGGCGAACCCGGCCGCCAGCCGCTCGACCAGCGCGGCGTCGTCGCCCCGGTCGGGCACGCCGGTCGCGGCCAGCAGCCGGGCGCGGTGGTGCGGGTAGTTCGCGTGGGTCCGCACCCAGCCGTCGGCCGTGCGCCAGAACCGCGACAGCGGGGCGAACGCGGTCGGCGCCCGCCCGTCGACCCGCAGGTGCCGCTCACTGGCGAACGCGGTGGCCACCGCGCCCTCGTGCACCCGCACGGCGGGCGCCGGCCCGCCGTTGCGCGCGGCCAGCAGCTCGGCGGCGGCCAGCGAGCAGGCCCGACCGAGGCGCGGGCCAGCCGCCGCACCGGCAGCCGCGCGGCGAGCGCGCCGCGCACCACCTCGTACTCCACGCCCGCGGCGAGCGGGGCCGGTCCGCCCAGTGCCGCCCACGCCTGCGCCGTCGCGTCGTCATCCCCGTCCACCACACCGACATCCTCCGCCACGGGCCGTCCGCGGCCCACCTCATATGCTGACCGGGACGGACTACGGAAGGGGCAGCGGCTGTGCGGTACGTGGCCATCGGCGACAGCTTCACCGAGGGGGTCGGCGACGAGCTGCCCGACGGTTCGCCGCGCGGGTGGGCGGACCTGGTGGCGGCGGGCCTGGCCGCCGGGCTGGGCGAGCCGGTGCGCTACGCCAACCTGGCCGTGCGGGGCCGCCTGCTGGCGCCGATCGTCACCGACCAGCTCGACGCGGCCCTGGCGCTGTCCCCGCCGCCGACGCTGATCACGCTCAACGGCGGCGGCAACGACATGATGCGCCCCGGCATCGACACCGCGCGGCTGGTCGAGCTGACCGAGCACGCCGCGCGGCGCTGCGCCGACGCCGGGGTGCGGCTGGTGCTGCTCAGCGGCGCCGACCCGTCGCAGCGCCTGCCGTTCGGCCGCACGATCCACCGCCGGGGCGTCGAGCTGACCATCGCGATCACCGAGCTGGCCGCCCGGTACGACCTGCTGCTGGTCGACCTGTTCAACGACGCCGAGCTCCGCCGGGCCGCCTACTGGTCGCCGGACCGGCTGCACCTCAACGCCGCCGGCCACCGCCGGGTGGCCTCCCGCGTGCTGACCGCCCTCGGCCACCCCGTGGAGGCCGACCGGGTGACCCACGGGCCGGCCGGGCGCCGGGTGCTGGCCGAGGCGCGGTACTACCGCGAGCACGTCCTGCCGTGGCTGGCCCGCCGCCTGCGCGGTCGCTCGTCCGGCGACGACCGCACCGGCAAGCACGCCGACTGGGCCACGGTGGAGCCCCTGCCCCTGGGCTGACCGCGCCACCCCTGACCGGCGCGCGGGGTGACCACGGTCACCCCGCGCGGCCTCGCGGTTTCCGGGCGAACGGGAACCCGGCTCGACCCGGCGGCGTCGGCGTTCATACAGTGACCGACGACGACCCGGATCCTGCCCGGTGTCGTGGCCGACGTGTTCGGGGGGAAGCATGGCTGGGTTCGAGATCGTCGCGGAGACGCTGGAAGGCCACGGCAAGCAGCTGGCCGACCTGGGCTCGCGGATCCAGGCGGCGGTGGACGCGGCGAAGACGGTCAGCATGCCCACGGACGCGTACGGGATCATCTGCCAGCCGTTCCGGATGATGCTGGACCCGGTGGAGCAGTGGGGGCTGGACGCGCTGGGGGGCGCGGTGGAGGCCATGGAGTCCTCGGGCAAGGCGGTCGAGGACACCGTGAGGCAGTACCGCGAGATGGAGGACTCCATCCGCGACAGCTTCCGGGCCGGTGAGTGATGGCCCCGGAGAACCCCTTGGTGGCCGCGCCGCCCGCCGAGCCCGGTGGCGCGTTCAACGCCGGCACGGGCGACAACGGGTGGGCGACCGGCATCTCCATCGCGGAGTCGGCGATGGACACCTACAACGGCATCAAGGACGGCAACTGGGTCGAGGCCGGGCTCGGCATGGTCGGGCTCGCCGCCGACGCCGCGGCCATGGCGATCGACCCGTTCGGGACGCTGATGTCGTCGGCCGCGTCGTTCCTGATGGAGCACGTCCAGCCGTTGAAGGACATGCTCGACTGGCTGGCGGGCAACCCGCCGGTGATCGAGTCGTACTCCACGACGTGGAACAACGTCGGCACGGAGCTGGGCAAGGTCGCGGAGGACTACCGGGCCGCGGTCGCGAAGGGCACCGCCGGCTGGGAGGGCGCGGCCGCCGCGCAGTACCTGACCAACGCGCAGCAGCACGGCGACGCCCTGGCCGGCGCGGCGTCGGCGGCGGGCACCGTGGGCACCGTCGTCGGCATGATGGGCATGGTCGTCGGGTTCGTCCGCGAGGTGGTGCGCGACCTGATCGCGGACCTGGTGGGCAAGCTGATCGCGTGGGTGCTGGAGGCGGCGTTCACGCTCGGGTTCGGGACGCCGGTGATCGTGGCGCAGGCGGTCACGGCGATCTCCAAGTGGGCCGCGAAGATCGCCAAGATCATCCAGGACCTGCTGAACACCATCAAGAAGGTCTCGCCGATGCTCAAGCGTCTGGTCGAGGTCTTCGAGAAGGTCATGAAGGTGCTCGGCAAGCTCGCCGGCAAGGCGACCGGGCTGGACGTGCTGGACCCGAAGAACATCAAGCGGGGCGGCTTCCTGCAGACCGGTCGGACCGACATCGACGGCCCGTCCGGTTCGGGCCGTCCCGGCAGCGGTGACGGTGACAGCGGCAACGGGAACAGCAGCGGCGACGGGAACAGCAGCGGCGACGGGGACAGCGGCGGTGATCGCGGCGGTGATCGCGGCGGCAGCGGGGACAGCCCGTCGAACCGTCCCGGGGACGGCACGACGACGACCTCGGGCACCGCGCCGCCGGACACCCCGACCCGGCCCGGCAGCGGTGATCCGGGCGGCCCCGGCGCGCCCGCGACCCGCCCCGGGCGCGATCCGGGGACCCACCCGGACGGTGACCAGCCGCGAGGGCTGGGGGAGCAGCGGGGCGGACCGGGCACGAGCACCCCGTCCCGCACGGACGCGCCGCCGCGCGGCAACCCCAACTACGGCGGCTCCCACACGCCGGTGGGTGAGCACCGCGGCGGCCCTGGTGGCAACACCGCTCCTGGCAACCACACGCCTGTAGGCGAACACCGCGGTGGTCCTGGCGGGAACACCGCTCCTGGTGGGCACTCTCCGGTGGGTGAGCACCGTGGTGGTCCTGGTGGGAACACCGCTCCTGGTGGTCATTCCCCGGTGGGTGAGCACCGCGGTGGCCCCGGTGGGAACCCACCTCCCGGTGGGCACTCCCCGGGCGGGCACAGCCCGTCCGGGGACACGCGCGAAGGTCCGGGTGGGAACCCGGGTCCGTCGCGGTTCGACCAGACGCACTCGTCCACGGCCGCGACACCGGACGCCCCGGCCCGCCCCGACCAGCCCCACGCGCCGGCGCCGCCCCGCGACCCGAACCAGCCCGGCCCGCACGGCAACCAGCCGACGACCGGTCCGGGGACCGCGCCCGGCGGAACCGCACCCGGTGGGACAGCTCCGGGTGGTTCACCCGGTGGCGCGCCGGGTGGCGCACGCCCCGGCGGCTGGACCGGCACGCCCGGCAGCCGTGGCGACGTCGGCTCCGGCATCCCCGCCGCGCGCGGCCCCGAGGGGACGCGGCCGTCGTCGTTCGGCCCGTCGCAGGCGGGTCCCTCGCACGCGGGTCCCCCGCACGCCGGCCCTTCCCACCCCGGCCAACCCCACCCCGGCCCGTCGCACGGAGGTCCGTCGCACGCGGGCCCCTCCCACGCCACCCCGTTCCAGGCCAACACCCCGCACAGCCCTTACAACGGCGCGCCCACCACGCACCCGGCGGGCAACGCACCTCCCGGACGCCCGGACGGGAGCCGCCCCGGAGACGGCCCCCAGCCGGGCGGTCGCCACCACAACGGCTCCACCCCGGACAGCCGCCCGCACAACGCCGGGCCGCAGGAGGCCAGGCCGCGAGGGCTCCACGACGGCACCCCCGGGAACGGCCACCCCCGGGACAACCCGAGGCCCGACAACCCGAGGCACGACGCCCCGAACCAGGACGCCCCGAGGCACGACGCCCCGAACCAGGACAACCAGAACCAGGACAACCAGAACCAGGACGGCCCGCACGACCGGCCCGAGGAGCGCCCCGGGCCCGACGAGGTCAACCGCCGGCACGCCGAGTCCACGCCCGCCGGCACCTCGTTCCACCGCGGCGACGGCGACATGGGCGACCTACCGCACCGCGTGCAGCCCGACCCCGACGGCCGGTACACCGTGGACGTCCACGTCACCCCGGACGGCCGCGCGCGGATCGGGGGCCACTCGTACTCGCCGGAGGAGTTCGCCGACATCCTGCGCCGCAACGGCGACTACGACGGCAGGCCGATCCGCCTGATCGGCTGCGACGCGGGCTCCAACGACTTCGCCCGCAGGCTGTCCCGCGAACTCGACGCCCCGGTCATGGCGCCGAACAAGCCCGCCTGGACCGACTCGCAGGGCCGCGTCTTCTCCTCCGACTACGACATCGACGCCCACGGCAACCGCACGCCGCGCATCCCGCCCAACGGCGAGTGGGGCACCCACCACCCCGACGGCTCGACGTCCAGGGCGAGCGACGACGCCTTCACGCCCGACACCGCCGACGCGGACAAGCGCGACCTCACCCCCGAGGACGCGCGCTCCCGCGGCGACGACGACCAAGCCGGCACCGCACCGGACGGCACCGCGCCCGACGGCACCGCGCCGGACCCGGCGGACGACCCCGAGTTCACCCCGCCGCCCAAGCCGAGGGTCATCAGCCCCGACGACCCGGCGTTCACCGAGCGGTTCGTGGACTGGGACCGGCCCACCCACCGGCCCGGCGACGGGCCGGGCGACCCGCCGCGCCCCATCGACGTCCACGACCCGCCGATCCGGGCCGAGCACCGGGAGCGCCCGATCATCCCGGACGGCAACAAGGACCCCGACTTCCACCAGCCGACCACGCCGGACCCGGTCCCCGCGCCGTTGCGGGGCCTGGAGGGGCACGACCCGCTCCGCCCGTACACCGCGTACCCGGTGGAGAACGCGAACGGCACCCGGACCACCTTCTTCACCGACGAGAACGGCCGCGTGAAGTGGGTGGAGGCGGAGCCCGGCTCGAAGCAGAACGTCGTGCGGGACGCCGACGGCAACCCCGTGCCGGTCGGCAAGGAGGAGGGCAAGTGGGCGGGCTTCAACCCCGACCTGAGCCACCCGCTGCTGCCCGACGTCCAGTACCGGGTGCCGAACTACCACAACCCCGAGCTGCACATGACCTTCCACACCGACCGGCACGGGCAGACCGACTCCATGACCGGTGACGTCGAGGCGGGCGGGCAGACGGCCGACTACCGCGACGACCAGAAGGACCGCGGTTCCCAGCGGCGGGCCCAGATGGAGGGCGAGGCGGCGTTCCCGCCGGCCTCGGCCGGCGACCGGGACCTGACGCCGGAGCAGCGGGAGGACGCGCGGGTCAAGTGGGCGGGCGGGCACCTGGTGTCCAACGAGCTGGGCGGTCTCGGCGAGTACCTGAACATGCACCCGCAGATGGCGGCGTCCAACTCGGGCAACTACAAGGACGGCTGGACGAACGCGGCGTCGTGGCGCGCGCAGGAGGTCGAGCTGACCAGGTTCTCCGAGGCCCCCGGCCAGGACATCCGCAACTACCAGGTGCGGATGCAGCGCGATGCGGACGGCGTGCCGGGCGAGGTGACCATGCGCTGGCAGGAGGTCACCTACAAGACCGGGCCGGACGGTCAGCCGCTGCTGGACGACAACGGCAGGAAGATCGTGGACGGCGTGGTCACCAAGGAGCGGGTCTTCCCCAACAAGCCGGAGGTGAACTATGGACCCCAGGACCGGTTCAAGGGCCGATGACCTGGTCGCCGAAGCGGCCAACGCGCTCGCGTCGGCCGCCCCGGCGGGCTGGGCCGAGCTGGCGCTGTCGGTGACCGCGACCGTGCTGGCCTACGACTTCGCGGTGTCGGTGAAGGACGACCGGGGAGCGGACCCGGGCCAGGTCGTGCTGTCCCCGGTGGTGACCGACGCGTTCCAGGAGCTGCGGGGCGTGCTGTACGAAGAGGACCGGGGGACGTGGTTCTCGGCCCGGATGGTGCTGCGGCCCGGCGAGCGGCCGGAGGTGTCGTTCAACTACGACGAGGACCCGCGCTGGTGGCCCGCCCTGCACCCGACGACGTTCGTGCGGGACCTGGAGGTGTTCCCGAGGTCGGAGGAGCACATCCCGCCGTGGTTGCGGGCCTTCCTGGACGAGGGCGAGGCCCTGGAGCGCGAACGGGAGGCCGCCGGACCCCGGCGGTAGGCTGCGGACGGACCACTACCGCGCCCGGGCGTCGGGCGCGTTGCCGAGGAGGACCCCACACCATGCCCAACTGGCCGCAGCTCGACCCGACCGAGCAGCAGCAGAAGCTGGCGGAGATCACCCAGGCCGTGGTCGCCACGCTGCCGGAGGGCTGGCAGCGCCTGGTGGTCCGGGCGTCGATGATCGGTCGGCACAGCGAGATGTCGAGCGGTGTCCGGATGCCGGACGAGTCGGTGCGCGCCTGGGAGATGCCGCCCGAGGTGTGGCGGATGTTCCAGCAGCTGCGCAAGGGCATGTACGCCGAGGGCCTGGGCACCTGGATCGGCTTCGAGTACATCGTGGACCCGCCGTTCCGCTACCAGGTGCGCTACAACCGCGAGGAGCAGCCCGCTTTCGAGGCGGCCCCCTCGCCCGACGACTTCGCCACCGAGAACCGCTGGTTCCCCCGCGCGGAGACGCACATGACGGAGTGGTTCCGCCGGGGCCTCCAAGGCGTTTCCTGAAAGCCCAGGCTGATGGCACCGGTGGCCGGCGGTTCGGCCTTCCGCCCTGGCGACCACCGACCCGAGGCCGCTCTCGGTCTTTTTTGAGCAACGGGACCACCGCAGCGGGACCACGACGCAAGGCGAACGCTAAGGGCGCAAGTCCGGGCTCAAGTCGGGAACGCTACGCAAAGGGACCACACCATCGCTCGTATACCAATCCGCTGGACGGGATCCCCCTCCTGTCGTCCTCGCGCGTGCACGCGCCCCTGAATGCACAGGTCCCGAATGGATCTAGGACGGAAAGATGCGGGATTTCATCCAACGGATTGGTGTACAAGCGGTAGTGTGGTCCTTTTGCGTAGCGTTCCCGGCTTGAGTCCGGGCCTGCGTGCGGACGTTCGCCTTGCGTCGTGGTCCCTCTGCCGTGGTCCCGCTGCTTCAAGAGCAAGGACATCGCGGCTCTTGTGGGTCGGGGCTGGCGAGCGGCCCAGGGCTTGCGGGCGTGGAGACGGCGCACGTCGTTGAGCGTGCATCGGGGCGTGGGGAGCGGGGTGTGGTGATGTCCGTGGTGGGGGTGCTGCGGCGGGTGCCGTTCACGGCGTCGGTGGTCGGGGTGATGGTCGTCGTCGGGGTCGTGAGCGGGGCGTTGTGGGACAGGGCCGCGGACGCCGCGTGGTACCCCCAGGTCGCTTTCGGGGTGCCGTCGTTGGCCGAGGGGCGGTGGTGGACGCCGGTCAGCGGGTCGTTCCTCGCCGTCGTGCCGGCCGCCTACGTGCCGATGGCCGGGACGTTCGCCCTGTTCGTCGGGGCGGCGGAGTGGCGGTGGGGCACGCGGGTCGCCGCGGTCGCCGCGGTGGCCGGGCAGGTGGGCTCGGTGCTGCTCAGCGCCCTGCTGCTGGTGCTGCTGCGGTGGACGGGGTGGGACTGGGCCGAGCGCACGGCGGGTTCGCTGGACGTCGGGTTCTCCGCCGGGGCGCTGTGGGTGGCCGCGCTGCTGTCGGCGGCGATCGCCCCGCCGTGGCGGTTGCGGTTCCGGTTCGGGTTGGCGGTCTACGTCCTGGTGTCGTTCGCCTTCCTCGGGTCGTTGGCCGACGTGGAGCACCTGGTGGCGGTCGTGGCCGGGTTGGCCGCGGGGTCTGCGCCGCGCGATCGGGCGCCACGCGCGGAGGTGGTGGTCGCGGGCGTGGCCGTGGTGGCGATCGGGGTCGCGGTCGCCGCGTTCCTGCCCTCGCACGGGCCCCTCGGCGACACCTCGCGGACCTCGACCGCGGTGTGGGCGATCCTGGTGGTGGCGGTCGCGGCGCCGCTGCTGGTGGTCGGAGCGCGGCGGCGAACGTCCTGAGTGGACGCCGCACCGGCTATCGTCCCGGTGTCCCGGACGGTTGGAGTTGATGCGCTGTGCCCACGCCCGAACCCCGCGACCGGCGTCCGCGGAGCGTCTACGGGTCCGGTCAGGAGCCCGACTACCGGTTCAGCTTCGCCAACGAGCGGACCTTCCTGGCGTGGATCCGGACCGCGCTGGCGCTGCTGGCGTGCGGGGTGGCGGTGGACGCGGTCGACCTCGGGCTGCCGGGTGCGCTGGAGACGGCGCTGGCGGTGCTGCTGGTCGGGCTCGGCCTGGTGTGCGCGGTGGTGTCGTGGGTGCGGTGGGCGCGCAGCGAGCGGGCGATGCGGCACGACCGGCCGCTGCCGGCGTTCGCGATCGGCCCGGTGCTGGTCGCCGGTGTCGTGCTGGCGGCGGTCGTCGTGCTGGTGCTGAAGGTGTAGCGGTGGACCGGGGCGTGCAGAACGAGCGCACCGCGCTGGCGTGGCAGCGCACGGCGCTGGCGATGATCGCGGGCTCGGCGGTGCTGACGCGGCTGACCGTCGACCGCGTCGGGCCGCCGGCGCTGGTGGGCCTGGCGGTGACGGTGTCGCTGGGGCTGGTCGTGCTCGTCGCCGCGCGGTGGCGCTACCGGGAGGGGCGGCGTGGCCGGGTGGGTGGCGCGGGGCTGCCGATCGCCGTGGCGGCGGGCACGGTGGTGATGGTCCTGGTGGAGCTGGCCGCGCTGCTGCTGCCGCGCTGATCGCCGCCCGGCCCCGGGGGGACCGGGCGGCCACCGGAATTTATTCCTGCAATGATTTCAGTGTGGATTTAAAGATCAGTCCACGAGGTCGGCCGCGCCGAAGACCGGGCCCTGGGCGAAGGCGCAGCCCGCCCAGCGCAGCCAGTCGGCCTGCTCCCGCGTCTCGATGCCCTCGGCCACCGTCTGCGCGCCCAGCACCTCGGCCAGGTCGATGACGCAGCGCACCACGTGCGCGCCGCGGGCGGTCTCGCGCAGGGCCGCGGTCAGCGAGCGGTCGATCCTGACCACGTCGAACGGGTAGCGGCGGGGGTGCCCGGCGGTGCCCGTGCCGAAGCCGTCCAGGGCCGTCCGCACGCCCAGGCCGCGCAGCTCCAGCAGGGTCTGCAGGGCGGCGCGGTCGGTCCAGGCCGAACCGGTGGCCTCGACGGTGAGCCGGTCCGGGGGCAGGCCGGTGTCGCGCAGCACCTCCTCGACGGAGCCGGCCGCCCCAGGCGCGGCCAGCCGCCGGGTGGGCAGCCCGACCGTCACGCCCAGCGCCCGGCCCCGGTCGTGCCAGCGGGCGGCCTGCTCGCAGGCGCCGCGCAGGACCCGGTCGGCGACCCGGCCGAGCAGCCCGGCCTCGGCGGCCATGCCGGCGAACTCCTCGGGCCGCAGCGCCCCGTGGCCGGGGCGGCGCCAGTCGACCAGGGCCTGGGCCCCGGCGACCCGGGACGAGCCCAGCTCCACGATGGGCCGGAAGCGCAGCGGCAGGGCGCCGGTGTCCAGCGCCGCCAGCAGTTCGGCCTTGTCACGGCGGCGGGCGAGGAGCCGCTCGCCCATCTCCGGGTGGAACAGCCGGATGCGGGAGCCGCCCTCGCGCTTGGCCGCGTACATGGCCGTGTCGGCGTTGCGCAGCAGTTCGGCGGTCCGGGTGCCCGGAGCGGAGACCGCGACGCCGACGCTGGCGCCCATGCGGTCGACGCGGCCGGAGCCCGGCAGCGGTTCGGACAGCGCCGCCAGCAGGCGTCGGCCCAGGTCCAGGCACTCGTGGGCGTCGTGGTCGTGCGCGAGCACCGCGAACTCGTCGCCGCCGAGCCGGGCGGCCGTCGCGCCGGGGCCCGCCGAGGCCCGGATGCGCCCGGCGGCCAGGGCCAGGTACGAGTCGCCGGCCTGGTGGCCCTCGGTGTCGTTGATCTCCTTGAACCGGTCGAGGTCGACGAGCAGGAGGCCGACGCGGGTCTCGGCGAGCGCCTGGTCGACCAGGTGCAGGAAGTGGGCGCGGCCGACCAGGCCGGTGAGGGCGTCGCGCTCGGACCGGGCGCGCAGCGCCTCCTCGTGGCGGGACCGCCTGCTGACGTCCACGGCGGCGATCACCGTCTGGTCGGGCCCGGCGGGCGGTTCGACGGCCACGGCGTGCACCTCCAGCACCGTCGTCGTGCCGTCGGGGTGCTCCAGCCGCAGTTCCGCCGGTTCGGCGCCGGTGGCCCGGCAGCGGTGGCAGCGGGTGATGTCGGGGCCGTGGGCGCAGGGGACGCGCCCGGCCTCGCCCGCCCGGTCGAGCAGGGCGCGGGCGTGGTCGTTGAGCAGCCGGGGCAGGCCGGTGTCGTCGAGCAGGGCCAGGCCGACGGGGCTGGCGTGGACCATCGCGGCGATGGCGCGGTGGGTGCTCTCCAGCAGCAGGCGGGCGTGGTCGGCGTGCCGCGCGGCGCGCGCGGCGCCGTGCAGGGCCAGGGCGGCGACGACGACGCCGGCCAGCGGGAGGGCGTGCGCGGTGACGAGGCCGGGGGTGGGCGGTGGCGCGGTGGTGAGCAGGCCCGCGGCGCAGCCGGCCGGCGCGCACAGCAGCCTGGGCAGGCCGGCGCCGAAGCGGGCGCGGCGCAGGGCCGCGCCGCAGGCGAAGGCGAGCACCGGCAGCAGGCCCGCCGGTGGCAGCGCCGCGGCGGCCAGCCCTTCGGCGAGGGCGACCGGCCAGCCGCCGGGCGCGGGGCGCAGCAGCCACGCGGCGAGGACCGCGAGGACGGCGAGGGCGGCGGCGAGGCGGACCGGGCCGCCGGTGGCGGTGAGCAGGTGGGCGACGAGGGCGAGGCCGGCGAGGTGGGCGAAGCCCTCGATGAGCAGCCCGGTGCGCCGGAGGTCCGGGGGCGGCGCGCCGTCCGGCTGGACGAGGGTGTCGGCGGTCGCCGATTCCCGGGACCGGCGCGGGGCGGGGCGTTTGTGCAGGATCAAGTCGCCTCCGGGTGACTGGCAGCGCGGAACCGCCCCGGTGGCGGCGACGTGCTCCGGGGGCATTTCCGTGGTGGGGTGGGAGAGGGGATCCGGGTTCGCCCCGACCCGCGAGCACATTACCGAACCCAGGGGTTCCGCCGTCAAGTCGGCGGGGCTCCGGCATTCCACAGTGAATGATTTGATCTGTACCACTCAAGGGTCTTGGCGGGGCGTCGGGAACGCTGTCCTCGGAACTTTCCGGAATTGCTCCGGGAAATCGCTGACCGCCTTCGCCGGAATATTTCCGGGATTGATCGGGGAATGTCCGCGGCAGTGGCCCGGCCGCGTTCCCCGGTCCACTTCGGACGGGGTCGGGGCGGGTCGCGTCGGCACCGCCCCGCGCCCGGCGGCCCTGCCTGACCAGCGGGTCCCATCGCGGCGCTGTAGCGCGGCCCACATCGTGTTGTTCGCATCAGTGCTATGTCAGGCGGCCCCGCGGCTCCTACGGTGTTGCGGGGATAGTCCGGTTGGTGGACCGTGCTGTCCGATTCGCGAACAATGCCGCAGGTGGCGGCATGAGTCCGACGAGGAGCCAGACCATGTGCGCCGCCTGCGGTGTCCCGACCCACGAGCCCGAGCCGGTCATGCCCGCGGGCGCCGCCCCGCCGCGCCGGTTCGCCGCGCTGCGCAACCGGGACTGCCGGCCCTACCTGTTCGGCACGGGCCTGGCGATGATGGCCGACAACATCGAGCACGTCATCACCTACTGGGTGCTGTGGGAGAAGTTCCAGTCGCCCGCGCTGTCCGGGTTCGCGGTGATCAGCCACTGGGCGCCGTTCCTGCTGCTGTCCATGTGGTTCGGCTCGCTGGCCGACCGCTACGACTGCCGGCGGGTCATCCAGGCCGCGCAAGTGCTGTTCATGGGCGTCTCCGTCGCGTGGGGCGTGCTGTTCCTCACCGATTCGCTGCAGATGTGGCAGGCGTGCGTGCTGCTGGTGCTGCACGGCATCGCGGGCGCGTTGTGGGGGCCGGGGGAGCAGTTGATGCTGCACGACTTCGTGGGCCCGGACGAACTGCCCAGCGCCGTGCGGCTCAACGCGACGTTCCGCAGCCTCGGCATCCTGTTCGGGCCGGTGGTCGGGTCGGCGCTGCTGCTGGGCCTCGGGCCGACGGCGGGCATCTTCGCCAACGTCGCGTTCTACCTGCCGCTGACGGTCTTCCTGTTCCGCACGAAGTTCACCGGCCACACCCGCGACCGCGACGTCAAACCGAGGGTGGGGGTGCTGGAGTCGCTGCGCGTGCTGCGCGAGGTCGGCTCCAACCGGACGCTGATCAGCATGGTCGTGCTGGCGGGGCTGGGGTCGTTCTTCGTCGGGGCGTCGATCCAGACCTCCATGCCGATCTTCGCCAACGACCTGGGCGCGGGCAGCGCGGGCGCGGCCTACGGGGTGCTGCTGTTCGCCAACGGCGCGGGCGGGGTGATCGGCGGCATCGTGCTGGAGACCACCCGGCGCATCCCGCCGACGGTGGCCGCGGCCGTCATCGCCACCGCCGTCTACGGCGTGACCAGCCTGGGGTTCGCCCTCACCGGGAGCTACCCGCTCGCGGTCGCGCTGCTGCTGGTCGGCGGCGTCGCGAACCTGGCGTCGATGTCGATCACGCAGACCGTCGTGCAGCTGCTGAGCCCGCCCGGCGACCGGGGGCGCATCCTCGGCGTCTACGGCATGTCCTCCGGCGGTCTGCGCACCGGCAGCGGGTTCACCGTGGGCCTGCTGGGCGCGGCGGTCGGCGTGCACCTGTCGCTCGCCCTCAGCTCCGCGGCGCTGTGCCTGGGCACCGCTGCCGCCGCCGTGCACGCGTTGCGCGGCCGGCGGCGCGCGGGCGGCATGATGTGAGCCGTGGAGTCGACCCGAGTCGACCGCTGGCTGTGGGCGGTCCGGCTGACCAAGACCCGACCCGACGCGGCGGCGGCCTGCCGGGGCGGGCACGTGCGGGTCAACGACCACCCCGCCAAGGCCGCGACCACCGTGTCGCCGGGTGACGAGGTGCGCGCCCGGATCGGCGGCGTGACGCGGGTCGTGGAGGTCGTGCGGGTGATCCAGAAGCGGGTGGGCGCGGCCGACGCGGCGACCTGCTTCATCGACCGCACCCCGGCCCCACCGCCGGAGGCCGCCGCGCCGGTGGCCCGCCGGGAGCGCGGGGCGGGCCGCCCCACCAAGCGTGAGCGCCGCGTGCTCGACCGGTTCCGCACCGGCGACCAGCGGTAGCGCCGGGGCGCCGCCGGGGCGGCGACACCGCCGGAGCGGAGGAGCACCGGCATCACCGGAGCGGCGGACACCACCGGGGCACCGGGGCAGCGGACACCACCGGAGCGCCGCTGGAGCGCCACAGGAGCACCGTCGGCACCGGCCGCGCCGCAAGGCAGCCGTGGTCGGCAGCGGCCCGTGCGCCCGGCCGTGGCGGGGGTCACGGTCCGGTCAACGGGTCGGCCACCCACGTGCCGCGGTCCGCCGGGTCGGGCACGGGTGTGGTGGCGGCGGCCAGCGCGGCCAGGCCCGCCCGCCCGCCGAACGCGGTGGCGTCGCCGCGCCCCACCTCGACCCGGACGGCGAACCGGCCGCTCGGGTCCAGCACCGTGACCCGGCTGTCCGACGACGCGGCCGGCCGCCCGGCGATCCGCTCCTCCTCCGGCAGGTCCCGGCCGGGCAGCCCGTCGGCGCGCAGGGCCACGCTCAGCACCGGCGCCTCCGGCGAGTCCCCGGCGGTCAGCAGCACGGAGGCCAGCTCGACGTCCGGGCGCACCGGCACGCGCACGCCCGCCAGGCGCAGCGGCGGGACCGGCTCGCCCGGCGCGAGGGTGAACGGCGCGGTCACGGGCGTGGTGACGGAGGTGTCCAGGCCCTGCGCGACCCGGTGCGCCCGCTCGCGCAGGTCCGGGAAGCCCTCGACGCGGACCACCGCCCACGCCTGCGGCGACCACTCCCACACCAGTTCCGCGCCGCCCCGCCACCAGGCGGGCCGCCCGCCGACGTCCGGGGCGCGGTCGCCGGCCGGCTGCCAGCCCGCGCCGCCCTGGCCGGGCAGCCTGCCCGCCGCGTGGACCACCAGCGTGCCGCGCGGCCCGCCGGCCGGGTCGTGGGCGTGGCCCAGCGTCACCTTCTGCCGGTGGCGGCCGGTCTCGTGGCACAGCGGGGCGAACCCGCCGGCCGAGCCGACCCGCGCCACCTGCCGCAGCGGGTCGAACACCCCCGCCGCGAGCGGCGGGGGCTCGGCGGACAGGCCGCGCAGCGCGGCGGGGAGCACGACCACGGCGAGCAGCGCCACGGCGACGGCCGCGGCCACCCGGCGGCGGGCCCCGCGGCGGCGCCGGTCCCGGCCGCCCCGGGCGGCGCGGGCGATGGCGACGCCGCGGGCCGGGCCGGGCTCGACGGTGCGCAGCGGCTCCGGGAAGTCCGAACCGGTCATCACTCCGCCCTTCCCCAGCAGTCGTCGCAGGACCGCCGGCCCGCGCGCGGTCCGGGCCTTCACCGACCTCTCCGAGCGGCGCAGCGCGCGGGCGGCCTCCGACACCGGCAGGTCGGCCGCGAACCGCAGCACCGGCACCGCCCGCGTGCGCGTCGGCGCCACCGCCGGCGGCGCCCAGCCGGTGACCGGGTCGGCCCGCACCTCGACCTCGGGACAAGACACGAACACGAAATACCGCCCCACGGCCCGGAACGCCAGCAGCACCGCGACGGCCGCGCGGGCCCGGTCGCGTCCGGAGTGGACCGCCGCGGCCGGCCACGCGTGCGGCGCCGGCAGCGGTTTCGCGGCGGGGACGGCGAGAGCGGTCGTGCCGGCCCCCAGGTCGGTGGGTCGTCACCCCGCGGACACCGACGACACCCCCGACCGTCATGTGACCCGGAACACTTCGGGTCTCCGCCGGGGCGGGACCGCCGCCGTCAACCGCCGATCAACCCCACCACCACCGGTCCGGTCAGCGGCAGCAGGATGCTGGAGATCGCGTACGTGACCGTGTAGCCGATCAGCGGCACCGGGTTGCCCGCCACGCCGGTCACCGCGGAGATCGCCGGCGTGCTGCACTGCTGCCCGGCGATCGCGCCGACCAGGATCGGCGGCTCGATCTTCAGCAGCCTGCGCCCCGCGTACAGCGACAGCAGCGCGGGCACCAGCACCATGCCGATCCCCGCGAACGGCAGCAGCACCCCGTACCTGGCCAGCAGCGGACCGGCCTGCGGCGCGGCGGCCAGGCCGGTCGCCGCGATGAACGTCGCCAGGCCCAGGTCCTTGGTCAGCGCCGCCGCGGCCGGCGGGAAGCTGCCGATGGCCCGGTGGCGCGAGCGGAACCAGCCGAACACCAGGCCCGACACCAGGGCGCCGCCGCCGGTGCCCAGCGACAGCGGCACGGAACCCAGGTGCAGGGTCAGCCGGCCGATCAGCATCCCCAGCGTCACGCCCAGCCCCAGGTAGACGAAGTCGGTGGCGATCGTGCGCGGCACCGCGTAGCCGATGCCCTTCGCGGCCCGGTCGACGTCGTCCGGGCTGCCCACCAGGGTCAGCACGTCGCCCCGGCGCACCTGCGTGCCGTCGGCCAGCGGCAGCCGGTGGTCGGTGCGGGTCAGGGCGGTGGGGAACACGCCGCGCGTGCGCAGCTCCCGCAGCGGCCGGTCCGGGGTGGTGACCACGACCTCCCTGGTCTCCAGCGTGGTCCGCCCCAGCGACTCCGGGCGGGCGCGCTCGGGCCCGATCCGGGTGTCCGCGTCCAGCAGCGCAGCCCGCTCGCCGACCACCACGACCACGTCGCCCGCCGCCAGCACCAGGTCCGGGCCGACCGCGACCTCGGCGCCGTCGCGACTGACCCGCTCGACGGTGACCCGCCCCGCGTCGCCCTCCAGCGCGGCCACCGTCCGCCCGGCCGCCTGCTCGACCTCGTAGGCGCGGCCCACCAGCCCCGGCAGGGCGGGCGAGGTGCCCGGCTCGTCGTCGCCACCGCCGAGGCGGCGCAGCAGCGCGCGGGAGGACTCCCGCAGGTCCACGCGCATCAGCGCGGGCGCCAGGCCGCTGGTGAACAGCACGATCGTGATCAGCCCGAACAGGTAGCAGACCGTGTAGGCGGTGGCCACGTTGCCCTGCAGCGCCGTGCTCACCTGGTCGGACAGGCCGAGCTTGCCGATGGCCTCGGTGGCGGTGCCCACCACCGCCGACTCCGTCGCCGCGCCCGCCAGGATGCCCGACGCGGTGCCCACGTCCAGGTCGAGCAGCGCGGCCAGCGCGAGCACCAGCGCCACCACCGTCACGGCCTCGATGAACGACAGCACCCCGAGCTTGAGCCCCGACCGGTTGAGGTTGGCGAAGAACTGCGGGCCGCCGCTGAAGCCCAGCGCGAAGATGAACAGCGCGAACGCGATGGTGCGCACCTGGTCCTCCAGCGACACGTCGAGCAGCCCCACGACCAGCGAGACGACCAGCGTGCCGCACACCCCGCCCAGCTGGATCGGCCCCACCCGCAGCCTGCCCACCAGGTAGCCCAGCGCCAGGCACAGGAACAGGGCGATCTCCGGCGTCCCCTGCAGGAAGTGCCTCAACCACTCCACGCGCGCCTCCACCCCACTCCCGGCCGCCCGGCCGGGCACACCGCGAACGTCCCGACCGGACTATGCCCCGGCCGCGCCCGGCACGCCGGGGGAGCGCACCGCCCCGCCACCCCGTCGGGCGACGTCCCGAGCGTGCCCCGCGGCGGCGACCTAGCCTGCCAGGGGCGGCCGGGAGCGGGCGCCCACGGAGGCGGAGATGAGCTTTCTCAGGGACGAGGTCTTCCGGCCCTACCCCGAGTTGCTGGTGTTCCTGACCGTCGCGCTGGGCTTCCTGCTCGGCCGGCTCCGCCGCCGCTCGATCGCGCTCGGCTCCGTCACCGGCTGCCTGCTGGCCGGCCTCGCGCTGGGGTGGCTGTTCGAGGTGCCGGTCAACGGCACGGTCAAGTCGCTGTTCTTCATCATGTTCCTGTTCGCCCTGGGCTACCGCGTCGGGCCGCAGTTCTTCCGCGGCCTGCGCCGGGACGGCCTGCCGCAGGTCCTGCTGGCGCTCGTGGTGTGCCTGTCGGGCCTGCTGGTGTGCTGGCTGTTCGCCGCCCTGCTGGGCTACGGGCCGGGGCTGAGCGCGGGCCTGCTCGGCGGCGCGCTCACCCAGTCGGCCGTGATCGGCGTGGCGGGCGGCGCCATCGCGAGCCTGCCCGGCCTGTCCGGCGACCAGGTCACCGAGCAGCAGAACCTGGTCGCCATCGGCTACGCGGTCACCTACCCGCTGGGCACCGTGCTGTGCGCGGTGCTGCTGGCCACCGCGCTGCCCCGGCTGGTGGGCCGCGACCTGGCCGCCGACAGCGCGGACCTGGCGCGCGAGCTGGACGCCGACTCCGACGACCCCGACCTGGGCCGGGGCTACTACGAGGTCGTGCTGCGGGCGTTCACCGTCGAGAACCCGGCGCTGGCGGGCACCACCGTCGAGGAGTTCGAGCGGCGGCAGGCGTCGCTGGGCCGCCGGATCTACCTCACCCGCGTCCGGCGCGGCGGGGCGCTGCTGCCCCAGGACCAGCGGATCGCGCTGGCCCCGGGCGACGTGGTCGCGGCCAGCGCGACCCGCGGCGACGTCGTCGCCTACGACCCCGAGCGCGAGATCGGGCCGGAGGCCGACGACGTGGAGCTGCTCGGCTACCGCACCGAGTCGCTGCACGTCGTCGTGGGCGCCGAGGCCCACCTCGGGCGCAGCGTCGCCGAGCTGCGGCGCGAGCCGTTCATGGTCGGCGTGTTCGCCACCGAGCTGCACCGGTCGGGCGCGAAGTTCCCGCTGCGGGCGTCCACCCGGCTCGAACGCGGCGACACGCTGTTGCTCACCGGGCCGCAGCGGCTGGTCGAACCGGCCGCCCGCGAGCTGGGCACCCCGGTGCCGACCAGCTTCGCCACCGACATGGTCTGGGTGGGGCTGGGCATCTTCCTCGGCGGCTGCCTGGGCATCCCGGCCCTGCACGCGGGCGGCGTGCCGATCAGCCTGTCCACCTCCGGCGGAGCGCTGATCACGGGCCTGGTGTTCGGCCGGCTGCGCGCCAAGCACCCGACGTTCGGCAACGTGCCCGGCGGCGCGCAGTGGTTCATGGACACGCTCGGGCTGTGCCTGTTCGTCGCGGTGGTCGGCATCAACGCCGGCCCCGGCTTCACCAGCGGGCTGGCCCAGGCCGGCTGGGGGCTGCTGCTGCTCGGCGCGGTCGCCACGGTGGCGCCCCTGCTGGTCGGCTTCGCCGTCGGGCACTGGCTGCTGCGCATGAAGCTGCCCGTCCTGCTGGGCGCGCTGGCCGGCGCGCAGACCACCACCGCCGCCATCGGCGCGGTCGACGAGGCCGCCAAGAACCAGGTGCCCACCATCGGCTACACGATCCCCTACGCCGTGGGCAACGTGCTGCTGACCATCTGGGGAGCCGTGATCGTCCTGCTCCACCACTGACAAGCCCCCAGGCGCCCCGCAGGGGACCCCGACGAGTCCGCCAGCCCGGCAGAAAGGCCGCCGATCATGCCCAAGCCGTCCTACACCAGGGCCCGGATGCGGGAGCTGGCCGGGCTCAGCCCGTTCGAGTTGAAGGGGGAGTTCATCCGCCTCGCCGAGCACCACCACGACGACGAGCAGCGGAGCAGGTCGGCGGTGCTGATGCTCAACGCGGGCCGGGGCAACCCGAACTGGATCGCGACCGGCCCCCGCGAAGCCTTCCACGCCCTGGGCTACTTCGCGCTGGCCGAGAGCCGCCGGGTGTGGACGGCCGACGACCTCGGCGGGATACCCGCCCGGGAGGGCATCGCCGAGCGCTTCCGGGCCTTCGCCAAGGCGCACCCCGACCTGCCGGGCATCGACCTGCTGGACCGGTCGGTGCGGCTGGGCGTCGAGCGGTTCGGCTTCGACCCCGACGCGTGGGTGCACGAGCTGGCCGACGGCATGGCCGCCGACAACTACCCGGTGCCCGGCCGCATCCTCGCGCACACCGAACGGGTGGCGCGCGCCTACCTGCACCAGGAGCTGTTCGACGGGCGCCCCGCCGAGCCCGAGCTGAAGCTGTTCGCCACCGAGGGCGGCACCGCCGCCATGTGCTACCTCTTCGACTCCCTCGTCGCCAACGGCGTGCTGCGCAAGGGCGACCGCATCGCGCTGATGGCGCCGATCTTCACTCCCTACATCGAGATCCCGGCGCTGGACGAGTACCGGTTCGACGTGGAGCTGATCCACGCCGACTCGTTCGCGGAGGCCGGCGTGCGGGAGTGGCGGTACCCGGCCGAGCAGGTCGCCAAGCTGGCCGACCCGTCGATCAGGCTGGTCTGCCTGGTCAACCCGAGCAACCCGCCGTCGCTGGCGCTGTCGGACCGGGTGCGCGACCAGATCAAGGGCATCGTGGCGCGGGACAACCCCGACCTGCTCATCGTCACCGACGACGTCTACGGCACGTTCGTCGACGGCTTCCGCACCCTCGCGGCGGACCTCCCGCGCAACACGCTGCTGGTCTACTCGTACTCCAAGCACTACGGCGCGACCGGCTGGCGGCTGGGGCTGATCGGCCTGCACGACGGCAACGCGGTCGACGACCTGATCGCCCGCCTGCCCGAGGAGCACCGCGCCCGGCTGCGCGCCCGCTACGGCACCCTGTCGCTGGACCCGGACGCCATCCCGTTCATCGACCGCCTGGTGGCCGACTCGCGCCGGGTCGCCCTCAACCACACCGCCGGCCTCAGCCTGCCCCAGCAGGTGCAGCTGGCGCTGTTCTCGCTGTTCGCGATGCTGCCGGAGGGCGAGGCGTACAAGGCCCGCGTGCAGCGGATCGTCCGCACCCGCCTGGACCTGCTGGTCGAGGGCGCGGGCATGCGGATCGCCGAGGACCCGCAGCGGGCCTGCTACTACCTGGAGCTGGACCTGCTGGCCGAGGCCGAGCGCGTCCACGGCCCGGAGTTCGCCCGCCACCTGGAGGCGACCTACGAGCCGATCGACCCGCTGTTCCGGCTGGCCGAGCACGCGTCGGTGGTGCTGCTCAACGGCGGCGGCTTCGACGGGCCGGCGTGGTCGGTCCGCGTGTCGCTGGCCAACCTCGACGACCTGGACTACCTGAAGATCGGCCACCACCTGCGCACCGTGCTCGGCGAGTACCACGACGAGTGGAAAGCCGGCGCCTGATCCCGGACCGGGGTCGTCCGCGCTGGTCACGGTCGCGGGCGGCGGCGCAGCAGGAGCGGGCGGGCGCGTCGCGGCGACCGGCGCGCCACGCCCACCGCGGCGCCGGGCTCGCTCCCGGTCGGGAAGTCTGGCAGGCTGACGGGGATCAACCGCGCCGGTCCCGTCGTGCTGTAGTACTGCGGCCGGGCGCGACCGCGAGCGAGCGCAGTGAGGTGGTGGGGCCCCGAGGGGTCCGTCGATGGAGACCAGCGGCATGGTCCGACAGCCCGGGGTCCGCCAGGACGCGGGCTGGGCAGGCGCGCCCTACCCCGTGGTGTCGGTCGACGCCGCGGGCGCCGTCCGCGGCCTCAACGCCGCCGCCCGGTCGCTGTTCCCCGCGGCCGAGGCCGGCGGGACGCTCGCCGACGCCTGCTCCGGCTGGCTGGCCGAGGCGCACGGCGGGCTCGCCGGCGGCGCCACCGGCCCGGTGAGCGGCCTGGTCGGCGACCGCAGCTTCGAGGCCCACCCGGTCGGCCACGACGACGGCGCGGTCACCTGGTGGCTGGTCGAGGACACCGACGCCCGGCTGGCGCGCGCCGCCCTGCGGCTGGAGCGCGAGCGCACGGCCGTGCTCAGCGAGGTCTCGTCCCGGCTGCTGACCTCGCTCAACCCCGAGCGGTGCATGCAGGTCACCGCGGAGCTGGCGGCGGGCCACCTGGCCGACGCCGCCTGGGTGATCGCCCCCGGCGGGCGCCGCGACCACCCGGTCACGCGGTGCGTGCGGGGCGCCGAGGCGGTGCACGAGCGGCTCGCGATCGACCCGACCGAGGTCGCCGGGCTCGCCGAGGCGCTGCAGGGCTTCCCGCCGGTGCCGTCGCGGTGGATCGAGCCGTCCTCCGCCCCGTCCTGGCTGCTGCCCGACGGGTTCGGCGAGGTCGGGTCGATCGTGGTGACGCCGCTGCCCGGCCACGGCGTCCCGGCGGGCGCGCTGGTGCTGCTGCGCCGCACCGAGCAGCGGGCGTTCTCCGACGACGAGGAGGTGTTCGCGCGGCTGTTCGCCGCCCGCGCGGGCGCGGCCATGTCGGCGGCGCGGCTGTTCGCCCAGCAGGTGTCCATCACCGACACGCTCATGCGCGAGCTGCTGCCCCCGAAGCTGCACCAGGTCGACGGCGTCGAGTTCGCCGGCCGGTACCGCCCGTCGCTGGACAGCGAGCGGGTCGGCGGCGACTTCTACGACGTGCACCCCGCCGCCGAGCGCACCGCGGCCGGCGCCGGCGAGTCGCTGGTGGTGCTGGGCGACGTGTGCGGCAAGGGGCTGGAGGCCGCGGTGCTGACCGGCAAGGTCCGCACCACCCTGCACGCGCTGCTGCCGATGGCCTCGGACCACCGGTGGATGCTCACCCTGCTCAACAACGCGCTGCTCAACACCCACGACACCCGGTTCGTCACGGTCGTGCTCGGCTCGGTGGCGCGCGTGGGCAACGAGGTGCGGCTGCGGCTGACCAGCGGCGGGCACCTGCCGCCGCTGGTGGTGCGCACCACCGGCGAGGTGCAGGAGGTGCCCGCCCACGGCACCCTCATCGGGGTGCTCCCCGAGATCGAGGCCGCCACCGCCGAGGTCGTCCTCGGCCCCGGCGACACCTGCCTGCTCTACACCGACGGCATCACCGAAGCCGTCGGCGGCCCGCTGGGCGGGGAGATGTTCGGCGAGGAGCGGCTGCACGCCACCCTGGCCGACTGCGCCGGGATGCCCGCCGACGCGGTCGCCGAGCACGTGCACATGGTGGCGGCCCAGTGGATCGGCGGCGGCAGCCACGACGACATCGCGCTGCTGGCGATCACCGCGCCGCGCGGCAGGCACCTGACCTCGGTCGGGGGTCACGGTCGGGGGCGGCACACCGCATGACCGCCGTGCCGAGGGCGGTCGACGCGCGGGACTGCGCCGGGTGGCTGTGGGACGCCGTGGTGGCCGGCGACGAGCACCGGGCCACCGAGGTGGTGCTGGCCGCGGTGGCCGACGGGCTCGACACCGAGGCGGTGCTGCTCGACGTGATCGGCGCGGTGCAGCGCCGGGTCGGCGCGGAGTGGGCGGCCAACCGCCTGACCGTCGCCCAGGAGCACGCCGCCACCGCCATCAACGACCGCGTGATCGCGGCGCTCACCGCCTCCTCGACGGCGCCCGGCCCGCGCCGCGGCCGGATCACGGTGGCCTGCGTCGACGGCGAGTGGCACGCGCTGCCCGCCCGGCTGCTCGCCGAGGTGCTCAAGCTGCGCGGCTTCCACGTCGACTACCTCGGCGCGCAGGTGCCCGTGCCGCACCTCATCACCCACCTGCACAGCACGGGGCCGGACGCGGTCGCGCTGTCCGGCTCGCTGGCGACCCGGCTGCCGACCGCGCACGCCACGATCACCGCCTGCCAGGCGACCGGGGTGCCGGTGCTGGTGGGCGGCGGCGCGTTCGGCGCGGACGGCCGCTACGCGCGGCTGCTCGGCGCGGACTTCTGGGCGCCCGACGCGCGCACGGCGGGCGACCGGCTCGCCGGCGGCCCGCTGCCCCGCCCGCGCGGCGGCCACCAGCCGATCGACGACCTGCCGCACCTCAACGACCAGGAGTACACCATGGTCTCGCGGACCAGGGGGCAGCTGGTCAAGGCCGCCTACACCGGTCTGGAGGCGCGGTTCCCGGTCATGGGGCGCTACACCGAGCAGCAGCGCGAGCACACCGCCGAGGACCTCGCCCACATCGTCGACTTCCTCGCCGCCGCCCTCTACACCGACGACGACGAGCTGTTCACCGGCTTCCTGCACTGGACCTCCGGCGTCCTGGACGCCCGCGGCGTGCCGTCCCGCTTCCTGCCGCCCGCGCTGACCCTGCTCGGCGCCGAACTCCGCGACTTCCCCCGGGCCACCCGCATCCTGCGCCGCGCCCACGACCAGTCGACCCGCGCGCCCGGCCCGGCCGAGCGCCCCGAGCACGAGCCAGGACCCGCCGCATGACATCCCCGCAGCCCCTGACCTGCACCTGCGCCATCGTCGACGCCCACACCGCCCGCATCGTGGTGTCCGGCGACATCGTCTTCGACAGCGGTGACGAGCTCCTGCGCGCCGTCACCGAGCTGCTGGAGGACCACCCGGTGCGGCGGCTGCGCCTGGACTGCGGCGAGGTCACCTTCTGCGACTCCTACGGCCTGGGCACGCTGCTCGCGGTGCACCGGCGGGTCGCCGCGGCGGGCGGGGAGCTGCACCTGGAGAACCGCCCGCCGACGCTGGAGCGGCTGATGCGGCGCACCAACACCTACCAGCACCTCGCGCCCTCCGCCGAGCCCGAGCGGGAGCACCGGGTCGACAGCTGAGCGCGCCGCGCCGGCCTCGCCCGGCGCCGCCGCGCCACCACCGGAGCCCGCGCGGTCCTCCGCCCCGCCCGGCGCGCACCACCGGACCCCGCGCGGCCCCGTCCCCCGGGCCCGCCCGGCGCGGCCCCTCACACCGAGGGGTCCTGCGCGGCCAGCGCGTCGCCCGTGGTCGCGTAGGAGCCCAGCACCCCGCACAGCCCGGCCAGCTGGATGCGGCGGCTGAGCTGCGACGGCACCGCCACGAACGCCAGCCCGGCGCCCAGCTCCCGCGCCCGCCGCCGCACCGAGAGCATCGCGCTGAGCCCCGAGGAGTCGCAGAACGTCACCCCGGACAGGTCGAGCACCAGCACCCGCGCGTCCGGGGTCAGCAGCGCCACCGCCAGCTCCGCGATCCGCCCGGCGCTGGCCTGGTCCAGCACGCCGAAGACGTCGGCGATCACCCGCCCCGCGTCGGCGGTGCGCAGGACCACGTCGTCCCCGGAGTCGACCCGGACATCCACGCAACCGCTCCTCCCGCCGCGTCGGCGGCCTGTCGGCAGTACCGCGGAGTGTAGTGGTCCGGGCGCGCGCCACGATCGGGCCGGGAGGTCCGCGCTCAGGTCACCGGCACGATCCGCGCCTCGACCAGCCGCCCGGCCCGGATGTCGAGCAGCCCGACGGTGCCGTGCGGCTGGCGGCGGCGGTCGGTCGGCGAGCCCGGGTTGAAGATCCGCACGCCGTCGCCGGTCTCGTCCAGCGGGATGTGCGAGTGGCCGAACACCACCAGGTCGGCGGTGGGGAAGCGGCGGCGCATCCGGGCGGTGCGGCCCTTCGCCGGGCCGCTGTCGTGGATCATCGCGACCCGCAGGCCGGCCAGGTCGACCTCCACGGTCTCGGGCGCGCCCCAGGCGGTGACCTCCGGGCCGTCGTTGTTCCCGGCGACCGCCACCACGGGGGCGTACCGCCGCAGCTCGTCGAGCACCGACGGCACGCACACGTCGCCCGCGTGCAGGACGAGGTCCGCGCCCCGCAGGTGCTCGGCGACCGCCGGCGGGCAGCCCTTCCAGCGGCGAGGCGCGTGGGTGTCGGAGAGGACGACGACCTTCATGCGCCCGTGGTACCCCGCCGGCGGACCCGGGATGCGCGGCCCGCTCACCGCGGCAGCCGCGGCCACACCTCCGCCGCGACCGCCTTGGCCGCCGTGCACGCCTGGTCGACCTGGCTGCCCTGCGGCAGGGTCACCACCACGATCGCCAGTTCGCGCAACCCCTCGCCGCCGTCGAACGCGATGTGCGCGGTCTCGGCCGCGCACAGCGCCGCCGACGCCGTGCTGGACCTGCTGACCGCCGTCCTGCGCCCGGAGACCTCTTCGATCGCGGTGTGCCGGCCGTCCGCCGCGGTCGGGACACCCACCGTGTAGGTGACGCGCAGCCTGGGCGGGTCCGCGCCGCCGTCCCTGGTCCACCGGCACTGGTGGCCCGCCGGGTACCGCTCGATCTCCGCTTTCTCCAGGCCGGGCACCTTGGCGACGGTCGCGTCGACCGCGGCGGTGCACGCGTCGAGCCGGCCGAGCGAGTCGACCGGGAGCGTCCGGTGCTCGACCTCCTCCCCCTTCGCGAGGCGGTCGGCGACGGCGCGGGCGGCGTGGTCGGCGACGCCGCACATCTCGGCGGGCGTCGCCCTGCCGTCGGTGTAGTTGTCCACCGAGGCGCTCAGGGCCACCAGCCCGGTGAACACCACGTGGTGGGTGCACCAGGTCGCGCCCCCCGTCTCGGCGGCGATCCGCAGGTCGCCGTACTCCCGGTAGTCCGCCACCAGCTCGTCCTCGGAGTCGAGCCGGGTGAGCATCCCCACGGAGAGCTCCAGCTTCGCGCCCCCAGGCGTGGTGAGGGTGAGCGCGCAGTAGTCCAGCGAGCGCGGCGTGTCCAGCGCCGCCGTGCCGACCGGGGCCAGGTCGGCCGGGTCGATCAGCCCGCACGGGTCGAGCGAGGCCAGGTCGCCGAGCAGGTTCTCCGCGGTGGGCTCGGCGGTCGGGGAGGGCTGGAAGGTCGGGTCCGGCACCGGGACCGGCGCCCCGGCCACCTGCGTGGTGCACCCGCCCAGCACGGCGACGACCCCCACGGCCAAGGGGATCCAGCGACGTGACCTGATCATGGGGGGAGCCTAGGGGAACGCGGTGCGCTCCAGGCGGGGTTCGGTGCGGTCGGACCGCAGCGCCGGAAGGTTCCGCGGCCCGGCGGGCGCCGCGCCCGGGTCAGGCGTTGCGCGCCGCGGCGACGAACTCGCGCATCAGCCCGTGGTCCTTGACCCCGCGGCTGCTCTCGATGCCGCTGGACACGTCGACGCCCCACGGGCGGGCGCGGGTGACGGCCTCGGCGACGTCGGCCACGCCCAGGCCGCCCGCCAGCAGCCACCGGCCCTCCGGCCGCGCGCCGTCGAGCGCCGCCAGGTCCCACCGCCGGCCCGAACCGGCCACCGGGGAGTCCAGCAGCAGCATCGCCTCGCCGTGCGCGCCGACCCGCACGTCGGTGCCCGGCTCCAGCGGGACGGCCCGGACCAGGGTCACGCCCGAGGCCGCGACCTGGGTGAACGCCGAGCGCGGGTAGTCGCCGTGCAGCTGGACCGCGGCGACGCCTGCCTCGGTGGCCAGGCGGCGCACCTCCGGCGCCGGGACACCGCTGAACACCCCGATCGAGAGCACGTGGCCGGGCACCTCCCGCACGAGCCGGCGCGCGGTGCCCGGGTCGACCTGCCGGGCGCTGGGGCTGAAGACGAAACCGACCGCGTCGGCCCCGGCCTCGACGGCGGCGGCCACGTCGGCGGTGGTGCGCAACCCGCACAGCTTGACGTACACGGCGGTGACAGTAGCGCCCGCCGGCTCGCCCGCCCGCCCGCCCGCGCGCGGGCGGGCGGGCGGGCGGGTGGTCCCGGCGCCCCGCACCGCTCGCGCGGGGCGCGGTCAGCCCCGCCGGGCGGCGCGGGTGAGGGCGGTGAACTCCGCCCGGTACCGGTGGTAGGCGGCGCGCAGCTCGCCGGCGGGCCAGGAGCGGGGCAGCAGCGCGTCGGGCAGGATCGGGTCGGCGAGCAGGTGCCGGACGACGGCCGCCGCGACGGTGAACCGGTCGGCCGGCCGGTCGGCGGTGTCGAACAGCCGCACCAGCGCCGCGGCGCGCGCGGACCAGCCGTCGAGGTCCCACAGGTCGCGGGCCAGCCCGCCCGGGTCGGCCTCCGGGACGGCCCGGAAGCGCCGCGCCACGTCGGCGAGGTCGGCCGGCCACGCGGGCGGCAGGTTCGCGGGCCGCAGCCACACGCCCTCGCGCAGCTCGCCCAGGCGCAGCGCGGTCAGCCGGGTCCGCAGCGCCGCGCGGTCCGCCGGGCTGCGCCCGGTCGCCGTCACGGCGACGACCTCCCACGAGCCGTCCCAGTCCAGGGCGGCGGCCTCGACCGCCTCGTCCTGCCGCCGCTGCCGCCGCACGAGCCGGTCGCAGAGGCGGTAGGTCGACCCGGTCCGCTCCAGGTCGCCCGCCGCGACCATCCGGGTCAGGGCGACGCGCAGCGTGGCGTCGCTGATGGCGAACAGGGTGGCGGCGCGGACCAGGTCGCGCACCGGCAGCTCCGGCGGGTGCGTGCCGAGCAGCACGCTGAGCACGACCGAGCGCGCGGTCAGCGGGCGCAGCGCGATCTGCGGCGTCACACCAGTCCCCTCGTCCGGCGGCGATGGTAGCCGATCCCGGTATTGCAGTATTGCTGTGATCGTCGTGGAGGGGTAATACTCGCGCCATGGTCCCCACCGCGCTCTCCTCGGCCACCCACGAGGTCACCAACCAGCCGCCGCCGATCGCGCCCTACGACGCCTCGGCCGACGCCGCGCTGCTGGAGGGCCTGCGGCGCGAGGGCGCCGGTTGGGCGGAGGCCGACCTGCGCCGCCTCGGGCGGCACGCGGGCAGCCCCGAGGCGCAGCGGTGGGCGGAGGAGGCCAACGCGGTCGAACCGGTGCTGCGCACCCACGACCGGTACGGCAACCGGGTCGACGAGGTGGACTTCCACCCCTCCTGGCACCACCTCCTGCGGGTCGCGGTGGCCGAGGGCAACGCGGGTTCGGCGTGGGCCGACAACCGGCCCGGCGCGCACGTCGCCCGGTACGCCGGGCTGCTCGTCTGGGGCCACACCGAGGCCGGGCACGCCTGCCCCGCGGCGATGACCTACGCGGCGGTGCCCGCGCTGCGCGCCCGACCGGACCTGGCGGCGGTGTACGAGCCGCTGCTGACCAGCCGCGTGTACGACCCCGGGCTGCGCGTGCCGACCACCAAGCGCGGGCTGCTGGCCGGCATGGGGATGACCGAGAAGCAGGGCGGCTCCGACGTGCGCACCAACACCACCACCGCGACGCCGACCGGGGAGGACGGCGTCCACGCCCTGCGCGGCCACAAGTGGTTCACCTCGGCCCCGATGTGCGACCTGTTCCTGGTCCTGGCCCAGGCCCCCGGCGGGCTGTCGTGCTTCCTGGTGCCGCGCGTGCTGCCCGACGGCACCCGCAACCCGTTCCGCGTCCAGCGGTTGAAGGACAAGCTGGGCAACCGCTCCAACGCCTCGTCCGAGCCGGAGTTCGACGGCACCCTCGGCTGGCTGGTCGGCCCCGAGGGGCGGGGCGTGCGGACCATCGTCGAGATGGTCAACTGCACCCGGCTGGACTGCGTGGCGGGCTCGGCGGCGCTGATGCGCAAGGCCCTGGTCGAGGCCGGGCACCACGCGGCGCACCGGGTGGCGTTCGGGGCGCGGCTGCTCGACCAGCCGCTGATGCGCAACGTGCTGGCCGACCTCGCGGTGGAGTCCGAGGCCGCGACCGCGCTGACCCTGCGGCTGGCCGGCGCGGTCGACCGGGCCGCACGGGGCGACGAGGGCGAGCGCGCGTTCCGCCGCATCGCGACCGCCGTCGGCAAGTACTGGGTGGCCAAGCGCGCGCCGGCGTTCGCGGCCGAGGCGCTGGAGTGCCTGGGCGGCAACGGGTACGTGGAGGACTCGGGGATGCCCCGGCTGTACCGGGAGGCGCCGCTGAACTCGATCTGGGAGGGCTCGGGCAACGTCAACGCGCTCGACGTGCTGCGGGTGCTGGGCCGGGAGCCGTCGGCGGCGGAGGCGCTGATGGCCGAACTGGCGGCGGCGCGCGGCGGCGACCGGCGGCTGGACGCCGCCGTCGCCCGGATCGGGGCGGAGCTGGCCGGCGCGGCCGGCGCGGCGACGCAGGCGCGGCGGCTGGTGGAGCGGGTGGCGCTGGCGCTGCAGGGGTCCCTGCTCGTCCGGCACGCCCCGGCGGCCGTCGCGGACGCGTTCTGCGCCACCCGCTTCGGCGGTGGCGGTTACGCGTTCGGGACCCTGCCGGCGGGCGCGGACTTCGCCGGGATCCTGGCGCGGGCCCTGCCGTAGCCGGGGGCGGCGGCCCGGCCGGCGGCGATAACCTGGTGCCCGTGCGGACGGGAGCGGGGCGCGGCGGGGTGTGGACGCCCTCGCGGGCGCTGTCCGACGACCGGCCGGGGCAGCGGCTGCGGTTCGGCGGCGGCGCGGTCGGCATCGAGCGCATGGAGGCGGCGCTGGAGGGCGCGGCCTTCTCGCCGCACCGGCACGACACCTACGCCATCGGCATCACCCTGTCCGGCGTGCAGACGTTCCGCTACCGGGGAGCCGCGCGGCACTGCCTGCCGGGGGAGTGGCACGTGCTGCACCCCGACGAGGTGCACGACGGCGCGGCGGGCACCGAGGACGGCTTCGGCTACCGGATCCTCTACCTCGACCCGGCCCTGGTGCAGGACGCGCTGGGCGGTCGCCCGCTGCCGTTCGTGGCCGACCCGGTGATCCGCTCGCCGCGGGTCGGGCGCGCGGTCGCCGGGTGGCTGGCGCACATCGACGACGCGCTGGACGACGCGGAGGCCGCCGAGGTCGCCACGGCGGTGGCCGACCTGCTCGCCAGGCACTCGGCGGACGGCCCGACCCGGGGTGCGGCCGGGCGGCGGGCGATCGACCTCGACGCGGTGCGGCGGGTGCGGGCCCTGCTGCTCGACGACGTGACCACCCGGCACCCGGTGGCGGAGCTGGAGCGGGTCGCCGGCCTGGACCGGTGGGCGATCGCGCGGCAGTTCCGCGCGGCCTTCGGCACCAGCCCGACCCGGTTCCGCACCATGCGCCAACTCGACCTGGCCCGCCGGCTGATGCGCGCGGGCCGCCCGCTGGGCGAGGTGGCGGTGGCGGCGGGCTTCGCCGACCAGAGCCACTTGACGCGCATGTTCAAGCGCGCCTACGGACTGACGCCGGCCGCTTGGGTGGCGGCCGTGCGCGCCGAGACCGGCCGGTGAGGTGGGGGGAGGGGGCGGCGCTTCAGCTCTCGCGGTAAGCCGCGCCCCGCGCGGCAGCGCTCAAGCTCTCGCCTCAAGCCGCGCTCCGCGCGGCGGCGCTTCAGCGCAGCGGTGTGCCTCGTGTTCTCCCCGTACGGCCTGGGCGCAGCCCGATCATGTTTTCCGGGGGGCGTCAAGCACGCTTTTCGCTTGACGCCCCCCGGAAAACATGATTGCCTCCGGCAGGCCGTACGGGGAGAACACGACGCACTTTCCTTCTCCTTGGGGGCCTCTCGGCCGCTCTTCATACTTGGGTTACGCACGGATCCAGGGCAGATTTGGGGCCGTACCGCCCAAGGCCGAAGAGCTTAAAAGAGTCCTCGCCGGACGGGCAGGCCGCCAAGGAGAAGGAAAAGAAACAGCGGTCGTGTTCCCCCCGCATGACCTGTCTAAAGACGACCATGCTTTTCCTGGGGGTGCAAGCGAAAAGCGTGCTTGCACCCCCAGGAAAAGCATGGTAGCCCTCCGGGCAGGCCATACGGGGAGAACACGAGAGCACCGGTCTGCACGGGGCGTGCCGAAGGCCAAAAGGCCAAGGGCGAAGGGCGAGCCGCAAGCAGAACTGCGGGCTAAAGCTGGGGTTGTCGATCGGGAGCCGGTGTGGGGGCGTTGGTGGTCCTGGTGCGGATTGCTCGGATCACTGCTGCCATGTCCTCTGCGCCGTGGCCCTGTTCCACGGTTTCCCCGAACAGCGCGTGGCAGACGTCGAGCAGGGGGGAGGCGACCCCTGCGGCGCGGGCGGCTTCGGCGATGAGGCGGTTGTTCTTCAGCACGTCGAGGGCCGCGGCCTGGACGGTGAAGTCGCCCGCCAGCAGTTTCGCCGCCTTCGCCCGGGACACCTGGGACGCCATGGGGCCGGCGGCCAGGATCCGGGTCAACACCGCCGGGTCCAGTTTGTGCGCCTCGGCGAAGCTGTAAGCCTCCGCCAGCCCGGTCACCATCGTGATCAGGTGGAGGTTGACGGCGAACTTCATCAGCAGCGCGCCGGGCACCGGTCCGCAGTCCACGATGTCGGAGCACATCGGCGCGAGCAGCGGCCGCAGGTGTTCGACGTCGCCGCCGGAGACCATCGCGACCAGCGTGCCGGCCTCGGCGGGACCACGGGACCCCGAGACCGGCGCTTCGACGTAGCTGCCGCCGGCGGCCTCGACCTCGGCCGCCAGGGCGGCCGAGTACGGCGCGGGCATCGTGCCCATCTGCACGACGGTCCGACCGCGGCACCGGGCGCCGAAGTCGGGGGTGCCGCGGGCGAGGACGGTGTCGACGGCGGGTTCGTCGGCCAGCATCAGCAGGACCACCTCGGCCCGCGCGAACACCTCCGCCGGTCCGTCGGCGACCCGCGCCCCGGCGGCGGCGACGGGTGCGCACCGGTCGGCGGTGCGGTTCCACACCACCAGGGGCACGCCGGAACGCGCCAGGTTGAGGGCCATGGGCTGACCCATGACGCCCAGTCCGATGAACCCCGCCTGCACCATGCGCGCCCCTCCCGGTGTGGACCTGCCGGGTTTGTAGCCCACGGCGGCGGCGTCGGTCTTGAAGGTTTGTGCGACTCGCGCGCGGCTGCCGGGGCCGGAAATCCGGTGGCCTGGACCCGGCGCGCGGCGGCTAGCGTGTCCCGGTGCCCGACAGCGGAGACCTCCTGGCCCTGTACGACGAGCAGGTGCGCCCGGCGGAGACGGCGAACCTGCCGCCCGGCGCGCACGCGGAGCAGGACGGTCCGGTCGTCCGCGTCGTGGGCCACCGGCGCCGGGGCTTCGTCAACGGCTCGCGCGACCTCGGCCTGACCGGCGCCGGGCTGGACGCGTTGATCGCCCGGCAGCGCGACTTCTTCGCCGCGCGCGGCGAAGCGGTGGAGTGGAAGACCAGGGGCCACGACCTGCCGGCGGACCTGCCCCGCCGGCTGGCGGCGGCGGGCTTCGTCCCGGAGCAGCCCGAGACCGTGCTCATCGGCGAGGCGGCCGAGCTGGCCCGGACCACGTCGTCGCCCGCCGGCGTGACCGTCCGGCAGACCTCCGAGGACGTCGACATGCACCGCGTCGCGGAGATGATGTCCGAGGTCTGGGGCGACGACCGGGCGTGGCTCGCCGCCGAGCTGATCGACCGCGTGCGGGCGGACCCGGGCCGGATCGCGGTGGTCGTCGCGGAGGCGGCCGGCCGGGTGGTCTCCTCGGCGCGGCTGGAGTTCGAGCCGGGCACGCAGTTCGCCGGGCTGTGGGGCGGTTCGACGCTGGCGCAGTGGCGCGGGCGGGGGATCTACCGCGCCCTGGTGGCCCTGCGCGCCCGCCTGGCGGCGGCCCGGGGGACCCGCTACCTCAGCGTGGACGCCACCGAGGACAGCAGGCCGATCCTCCGACGCCTGGGCCTCACCGCCGTCACGACCACCACCCCGTACGTCTGGACGCCACCCGCCTGATCCGCCGCGGACCGGCGAGCGCCGGGCCGCCGCGGCGGTCAGCCGCCCCAGCCGTGGCAGACGAAGGGCATCAGGGGTTCGGGTTCGGTGGCCTGGGCGAGGGCCTTGACCGGTGGCACGCCGCGGGTCAGGGCCCGGTGGTAGGCGGTCATCACCTCGACCGCGGCCTCGTCGTCGACCCGGGCGACGCTGGAGACCACGGTGCGGCTGCCGCTGTAGAGCAGGGCGGCGGTGAAGCCCAGGATCTCGTCGCCGGCGCGGACGACGGCCTGGCCGATGTCGCAGGAGGACAGCACCACGTGGTCGGGCACGGTGGTCAGCTGGTGCACGTCGTGGGCCATCAGGGGGCCGTCGACCAGGTCCAGGCGGGAGAACAGGACGTTCTCCTGCTCGTGGTGGCCGTGGGAGGCGAAGTGCGCCAGGCCGCAGTTGCCGATCGCCGCCAGGGTGTTGTCCACGGTGGCGTCCTGGCCGTCCAGGACGTTGCTGCCCGGGTAGAGCCGGGACAGCCGCCGCACCTCGTCCGAGGAGTGCTCCAGGTTCGGGCCGCCGACCAACAGCACCGGGCCGGGCGGGCGGGTGGTGCGCTTGGCCGTGACCCAGGCCGAGGGCGAGGGCGTGACGGTGACCGGCCGCCCGCGCAGGCAGTCCAGCAGGCTCCACGGCATCGCCGACAGGGCGCCGGTGGGCACCAGCACGACGCTGTGGTCGGCGATCACGCCCAGCAGCGGGTCGAGCAGGTGCTCGGACAGGGTCGCCAGCTGGCGGCGGATCGAGGTGTGGATGACCTGCTGCAGCGACGGCGGCAGGCGCCGGCCGCAGGCGGCGTCCAGGTCGCTGCGCAGCCGCGCGATCGCCTCGAACACCGTCGCGGTCGCGCCCAGCGCCAGCAGGTCGGCGTGGCGGTCGCCCACGACCTGGGCCAGCAGGCGGTCGCCGTCGGTCAGGAAGCTGACCAGCACGCTGTCGGAGTCGGCCAGCTCCGCCTTCACCTCGGCGAAGCCGACCTCGGTGTGCCGCTCGCCCGCGCCGTCGGTGCGCCAGCCCTTGGCGCGGATCTCGCGCTCGAGCTGGCGGGCCCGGCGCAGCGCGTCGGGGTCCGGGCGGCCCTTCAGCTCGGCGGCGCGCGACTCGCGGGCCAGCTGCCGCAGCGCGGCCACGGCGTCGACGGTGTGCTCGTCGGCGGGCGTGCGCACCGGGGGGAAGCGGAACGCCTGCGCGCGCGAGCGCTCCAGCCACCGGTGGACCACCTCGGGGCGGCCGTCGTCCAACGCCGCCGCCAGGCCCGCCCGCGCCAGCTCGCCGCCCAGCGAGGTGGTGCCGGTCTGCAGGTCCAGGCTGCCGAACCGGCGGCGGTGCTCGCGCAGCAGCGCCAACCCCGCCCGCGCCTGGGCGAAGGTCCGCCCCCGGTCGCCGGCGGCCGCGCCGAACTCCGCCAGCACCAGCCTGCGCAGCAACCGGTTCGCCAGCGGCGCGCCGGGCCGGTCCCGGCCCGACAGGTGCGCCCGCGCCTGCTCCGGCAGGCCCCGCGCCAGGTAGGTGCGGGCGGCCAGCAGGTCGGCCTCCTCCGCGTCGTTGCGCAGCCCCAGCCGGCGCAGCCGCTGCGCCAGCCGGGCCGCCGATCGCGCCACCCGCACCGCGTCGTTGCCCGCGGCGAACTCCGCCCGCAGCACCACCAGCTCGGCCACCGCCGCCCAGGTGTCGTTGCGCCGCCGCTGGAAGTGCCGCCGCGCCCGCGCCGCCCACGACCGCGCCTGCGCCGGGTCCCCGGCCGCCAGCCGCGCCCGCGCCATGGTCAGCTCCGCCTCGGCGTGCTCGTGCCCCATCCGCAGCTGCGGCACCCGTTGCAGGAACGAGTCCAGCTCCGTGGCCGCCTCGCTGGGCAGCCCCGCCGCCAGCAGCGCCCGCGCCCGGTCGCCGGCCAGCACCACCAGCATCCCCGGGCCGTGCTCGGCGTAGACCTCCGCGGCCAGGTCGAAGTCCCGCAGCGCCCCCGGGATGTCCCCGGTCAGCACCCGGCACTGACCCCGGCCGTGCACGGCCTTGGCCACCGTGCGCGGCATGCCCTCGGCCGACCCCAGCGACGCGCCCAGCTGCGCGCACTGGTCCAGGTCGGCCAGCGCCAACCGCACCCGCCCCGCGATCTGGTGCAGCATCCCGCGGTTGAGCAGCACCCGCGCCAGCGCCGCCTTCTGCTCCGAGCGCCGCAACCGCAGGATCGCGTCGTCGAACAGCGTCAGGGCGTCGTCCATCCGGCCGGTCAGCACCGACACCAGCGCCCGCTGCGACAGCAGCAGGTGCCGGTCCTCCGCGGCGACGACCTCCTCCGCCTCGTCCAGCAGCTCCAGCGCCCGGCCGGTGTTGCCCTGGGCCACCTCCGCGGCGGCCAACGTGCCCAGCAGCCGCGCGGTCAGCGGCTCCGAGCGGTCGCTCGACCGCAACGCCTCGCGCAGCAGCCGCGCCCCGACCGCCGGCCGGCCGCTGTTGATCTCCTCGATCGCGCGCTGATGCAGGTTCCGCACACGGTCGCTCACCGGACCTATAGTGTCATCGTCGGTGTGCTCACGGCACCGCCCCGGCCCTCCGGCCGGATCACGAACTGGACCAGGCCCGCCGGCACCCGCTCCAGCGCGAAGCGCCCCTCGTCGTCGGAAGCGGTCCGCAGCGTCCCGGAGGGGGTGCGGACCTCGACGGGGTGCGCGCCCGGCGGCGACACCCAGCCGTCCACGCGCAGCGTCCCGTCGCCCAGGCTCTGCGCGTTGACCACGAAGTCCAGGGCGTCGCCGGTGAAGGTGACCAGCCGGGAGCGCACGTCGCCCCGCACGCCCGCCACCTCGCGGTGCTCGGTCGGCCACGCCACCTCGACGTCGTGGTCGGCCAGCTCCACGGCGAACCGGATGCGGTCCAGCAGGTCGCCGGGCACCGGGTCGGCCGCCTCCCACAGCGCGCGGACCTCGCGCAGCACGCGGGCGTCCAGCTCGTCCGGCCCGCCGTCGGGACCGTCCGGGTCGACCGGGTTCACCGCCAGCTCCCCTCGTCGTCGGCGAGCAGCTGCCTGCGCAGCTGGGCCAGGCACCGGCCCCTGGTCGGGCCGATGCTGCCCTTGGGCATCCCGAGGGCGGCGCTGATCTCCCCGTACTCGGGCCGCCGGACGAACGCCACCACCCGCAGCAGCTCCCGGCAGCGGTGCGACAGCCTGCTCACCGCCGACCACAGCCGCCTGCGGCGGTCGGCGAACACGACCTGCTCCTCGGGCGGCGGCGCGGGGTCGGGCACCTGCTCGTCGGGCGGCCCGCCGGGCAGGTCCCCGGACCGCAGCTCGTCGCGCATCCGCCACGCCACGCGCCTGGTCACCGTCACCAGCCACCCGGTCAGCGCGACGGGGGAGCGGATGTCCGACAGCGACCCCAGCAGCCGCAGCCAGGCGGTCTGGACGGCGTCCGCGCTGCGCTCCCGGTCCAGTCCCTGCGCCCGCGCGACCTGCCACAGCAGCGGCGTCAGCTCCTCGGCGATCAGCCCGAGCGCCCGGCGGTCGCCGCCGCGCGCGGACTCGAACAGCACGGCGAGCCCCTCGTAACCGCCGAGGGGCTCGCCGCCGGTCCGCCGTCGGTCAGACCTCGTACTGCTCATAGCAGCGCTCCAGCGCCGCCCAGGCCCGCTTGACCACCGTGTCCCGGTCGACGTCGGCCAGGCTCAGGCCGGTGTCCGCCGCCGCCACGTCGATCAGCGCGTTGGCCACCGCGGCGGCGGCCAGCGGCGTCGCGAACGACGTCCCGTCCCAGACCGCGAACCCGCCCCGGAAGTCGTCCGGGTCGAGCCCGCTGCGGTGCGCGTCGGCCAGCTCCGGCTGCCGCGGCCCGGCGACGTCGGTCGGGAACGTGCTGACCACGCCCGCGCCGGTGGCCCAGCAGGTCACCCACCCGCCGTCGTTGGAGAACCCGGCCTTGGTGCCGTTCGGGTTCAGCGCGCCGACGCTGATCACGCCCGGCCCGGCGCCCGGCGCCTCGGGCAGCTCGGCCAGCGCCGCCGGGTAGAACCGCCGGCAGGTGGAGTTGTTGCCCGACGCGGCGAGCACCAGCACGCCCCGCTCGACCAGCCGGCCGACCACCTCGGACAGGTGCGTGGTGTAGGCGGCGTCGGCGGGCGACTCGTCGAGGTAGCCCATGGACAGCGACACGGCGTCGACCATCTCCTCGGGGCGGCCCTGCTCCTGCGCGCGCTCCACCCGCCGCGCGATCGCCTCCAGCGCGGCGATCACGTCCGAGCCGTAGGCGATGCCGTCGCTGTGCATGACGCGGACGGCGAGCACGTCGGCGCGCGGCGCGGCCTGCCGGATGATGCCCGCGATGAACGTGCCGTGGCCGGTGTTGCTGTCCACGTCGCGGATCAGCTGGTCCGACACGGCCGGCACGTCCCAGTGGTCGGCCAGGGCCTGGACCCGGTCGTCGGCGCAGGTGGCGTCGCCGTTGCGGCGGATGACCTCCTGCGCCTCGGGCAGCACCGAGAGGAACCCGCCCGCCGGCAGCTCGCACGTGCGGTCGGCCAGGCCGAACCACGGGTGCGGGCCGATCCCGGAGTCCAGCACGGCCACCACCGGCCGCCGGGCGAACTGCTCCGTGCCGACCTCGCCGCGGTCCGGCGGCTCCGCCGCGAGCGCGACCGGCACCCGCGCCGAGCCCCGCGACGACCGGCTGTAGGACCGGTCGACCACGTCGCCGTTGGTGTCCCAGGGCGTCCCGGTGATGGTCACGGCGCTGAACACCAGGTGCTCCAGCGAGATGCGGTCGACCACCGCCCGGTCCAGCGGCGTGCCGTCGTCGTCCGCGGCGGTGCGCAGCGCCTGCAGCGCGGCCCACGAGTCGACCTCGTGCCCGCCCTCCAGCGGGCGCAGCACCACGGGGCGCGGCGTCCGACCGCTGCCCGCCTCCGGGGCGTCCAGGTCGAGCCCGGCCCCGTTGAGCACCTGCCGGACCGCGCCGATGCCCGCCTGGTCGCGCAGCACGTCGTCGGGCACCAGCAGCACCCGCTGCCGGTAGGCCGTCGACCGGGGCGCGGGGCGGCCGGCCGCCACCTCCGCGCCGGGTTCGAGCACCCGGCCCCGGTGCCGGTCCAGCAGTTCCGCCGGAACCCGCAGCCTCACCGCGGGCTCGACGTCGGCTCCCCCCGCCTGTCGCGCTCCCAGCTGCCTTCTGATGAACTGGATCGCCACTCGGCCCTCCCGTCGTCGCAGTGGACACGATCCCCCGTCTTCACCCGGAACGTGTGCGTTTCGGCCCGGTTGAGTACACCTTGACGGTCACAAAAAGGTAACGTGCAGTGCCGCCGATCGGGTCTGTTTTCACTCATTCGGGTAGCTGGCTGGAGTGGCGGGATCCACCGAACCGGCTCATCGACCGCTCGACCGGCCTAGCGCGCGACCGGATCGCCGGGGCGTTCCGGCGGTGATCGTCACCGGAAGCGCTGGTAGGCCGGGCGGTGACGCCGCGGGCGGCGCGGTGGGCCGAGGGGGTGACCCGGGACGATGATCGACCACGGACCGTGATCGGCCAGGATGGTCCGATGCGCTTACCGCCCACCGGTCGCCGAGCCCATCGGTGGACCCGGGTCGCCCTGGTCGTCCTCGTGCTGCTGCCGCTGGGGGCGGTGGGGGTGTCGGCGCTGGCCAACGCGCGCACGTTCCAGCTCTACGGCGGGCTCACCAGCAGGGTCGAGACGGCGGACCGGGTGGTGGCGCTGACGTTCGACGACGGCCCCGACCCGGCCGGCACGCGCCCCCTGCTGGAGGTGCTGGCGGCCAAGGGCGTCCGCGGCACCTTCTACCTGACCGGGCGCGAACTGGCGGCGCACCCCGACCTCGGCCGCGCGATCGCCGACGCCGGCCACGAGATCGGCAACCACTCCTACGCGCACGAGCGGATGGTGCTCATGTCGCCGGACCGGGTCGCGGACGAGGTCGAGCGGACCGACGCGCTGATCCGCGCCACCGGCTACGCCGGGGAGATCACCTTCCGGCCGCCGAACGGGAAGAAGCTCCTCGCGCTGCCGCGCTACCTGGACCGGCACCACCGCAGGACCGTCACGTGGGACGTCGAGCCGGACTCGGCGGACGCCGCCCGCCCCGCCGGCGACCTGGTGCGCGACACCCTCGACCAGGTCCGGCCCGGGTCGATCGTGCTGCTGCACGGCATGTACCCGGGCCGGGCGGCGACGCGGGAGGCGCTGGGGCCGATCGTGGACGGCCTGCGCGAGCGCGGCTACCGCTTCGCGACGGTCGGCGAACTGCTGGCGCTGCACCGGCCGCGGTGATCACCGGCGCTCCTCCCGCGTGACGGCTCGGGCTCCCGGCGGCGCCCTCCGCGCCGCGGCGCGCGCGGTGCGCCGACCGGCCGCGGGCGCGCGCCCGCCGGCTCTAAGGTTGTCCGCATGAGGGCTTTCACGGACGAGGAGGGGCGCACCTTGCGCACGGCGGTCTACGGCGCGATGGTGCTGGTGTCGGTGGCGGAGGAGGGCGCGCTCGACCAGGAGAGCCACGCCGGTGTCGAGGCGATGGCCACCCTGCCCGCCGCCGTCCGGGAGGCCGTCGACGCCGGCGCGCCGGAGCTGCCGAGCGGGTCGGTCGAGGACGTCGAGGCCGGTGTGCTGGCCGCGCTGCGCGCCTCGGCGGCGCTGCTGTCGCGGCGGTCGGCGGCGGAGGCCGAGCGGTTCGCGGACGCCGTGGTCGGGATGTGCGAGAAGGTCGCCTCGGCCGACGGGCGCGTGGGCCGCGACGAGGACGCCGTGATCGGCCGGGTGCGGGCCTCGCTGGGCCGCTGACCGCGGCCCGCCCGCGGCGTCACCCGGCCGCGCGAGCGGCGATCAGGGATTCGACGCCGTCGAGCAGCCGCTGCAGGCCGAACTCGAACTGGTCGCCCGACCACGGCGCCACCCCGGCCCGCAGCGCCCGCTCCAGCGCCGGGTACCGGGTGAAGTCCACCAGCCGGCCCAGCGCCTCGTTGACCCGGTCGGCCTCGGCCGGGTCCCCGGCGTTGGCGTCGGTGTCGACCTGGAGGCGGGCCACGCCGCGCACGTAGGCGTCGACCGACTCCACCACCGCCACCTTCTCGGCCTCGGTCAGGGCGGTGTCGGCCAGGACGAGCAGGGCCGAGTCGAGCCAGCGCAGCGTGTTCGGGCCCGGGACCGGGCTGGTGGCCATCAGCTGGAGCACCCAGGGGTGGCGGCGGAACGCGGTCCAGTCCGACCGCGCCCAGGCTTGGACCTTCTCCCGCCAGCCGCCGGGCCACTCGTGCGGCAGCGGGTCCTCCGCGCCGATCGCGTCCAGCATCAGCGCTTCCAGCTCGGTGCGGCCCGGCAGGTAGGTGTAGAGGGAGGCGGTGCCGACGCCCAGCCGCGTGGCGACCCGGCGCATGGACAGCGCCGCGAGGCCCTCCTGCTCGGCGACCTCGATCGCGGCGGCGACGATGCGCTCCATCGTGAGACCGCGCTGCGGGCCCCTGGCGGGCCGCCGGTCACCGTTCCACAGCAGTTCCAGTGCCTGGTTCTTTGCGTTCATGGCGAAACCCAGTATACCGTTCGGAGTTGAACGAACGTTGTTCGGTGTTTCGAGGGGGAGTTGTGGGTGCGAGCGAGGGGGACGCGCGCCGACGGGAGCGGCGGGCGCTGTGGGCGGCGACGCTCACCAACGGGCCGACCGAGCTGATCGACTTCGTCCTGCCGCTGTGGGCGGGTGTCGCGCTCGGGCTCGGCGCGACCGGGGTCGGCGTGCTGATGGCCGTGGAGATGGCGTTGTCGGTGGTGGTCCGGCCGGTGGCGGGCGTGCTGGCGGACCGGTTCGAGCGGCGGTCGGTGGCCGCCGCCGGCGCGCTGCTGTACGGGCTGTCGTGCGCCGGGTACGCGCTGGCGGACGACGTCCCGGTGGCCTACGGCGCGGCGGCGGTGGGCGGCGCGGGCGGCGCGCTGCTCTGGGTGGCCGTGCGGGCGCTGGTCAGCGAGCGGCTCGCCGAGGACTCGGCGGTGTTTCCGCGCCTGCTGACGGCCGAGGAGACCGGGTCGTGGGTGGCCTTCGTGGCGGGGATGGCGCTGCTGGGCGTGATCGGGTTCGCCGGGCTGTTCTGGGCGTGCGCGGCCGCGTGCGCGGTGGCGGCCGGCCTGTTGGCCACCGCGCCCCGGCGGGCCGCCCGGGTCGGTGGGGTCGGTGACGGTGGGGTCGGTGTCGGTGGGGTCGGTGACGGGCGGGGCGGCGCGGTGGCGGCCGGCCTCGGCGCGGTGGGGCGGCGGTTGCGGCCGATGCTGTTCGCCGTGGCGATGACGATGGCGGCCGAGGCCGCGGTGGCGCTGCTGCTGTTGCTGCACCTCCAGCGCGGGTTCGGGTTGCAGGTGCAGCAGATCGCGTACGTGTTCCTGCCCGGCGCCATCGCGATGAGCCTGGCCGCGGGGCGCCTGCACCGGTACGTGGTGCGGTTCGGCCGGTCGCGCGTGCTGGTGGCGGCGTCGCTGGCCAGCTGCGCGTTCGCGGTCGGCCTGGCGTGGGCCCCGAGCCCGGCGGTCATCGCGGGCCTGTGGGTGCTCAGCGGGCTGGCGTGGGCGGCGGTGATGCCGGTCCAGCAGGCGGTGATCGCCGAGGCGTCGGACGGGCAGGTCGGGCGAGGGATGGGCGTGTACGAGTCGGCCTGCCTGGTCGGGGCGCTGGTGGGCAGCCTGGTGGCGGGCGCGCTGTACGACGGGGCGGACTGGCGGGTGGCCTGCCTGGTCGCGGGCGGGATGATCCTGGCCGGCGCGGTCGTGGTGCCGCGCGCGGTCCGCCGCCTGGGCGTCCGGGAGTTCCCGCCGCCCGCTCCCGCCGAGCCCCCGTCCGCCGAGCCCCCGTCCGCCGAGCCCCCGTCCGCCGGGGCTCCGTCCACAGAGGCGCTGTCCACAGAGGCTCCGTCCACCGGGGCGGGGGAGTCCTCGCCCGCCCCCGCCACGCCCCGACCCGCCGAGGCGACCCCCGCGCCGCGGGGCGAGCCCGCGGCCCCGGAGCCCACCGCGCCCGGCGGGGGCGGTGGGAAACCGGTGAAGGGCCCGGCCGCGTTGGCCTCGGACCTCGCGGTCCACACCGGACTGTTCGCCGCGTCCCAGGTGGTGCTGGCGTTCTTCGACCTGTCGTGGGTGCGCGACCTGCTCACCCGTGACATCGGCCCGGTGCTCCTCGGCCGCGTCGAGCGGGAGGGCTTCGGCGCGTTCCTCTACGGCGCGGGTCGGGTCTGGGCGGTCGTCCTGGCCGTCGACGTCCTGTGGACCGCCGCCCTGCTGGTCCGCCGCCGGACCGGCACGCGGTGAGCCGCGGGCGGCTCAGCCCCCGATCACCCGCGTGCCGTGGGCGCGGGCCGGTTCCTCCAGCCGGTCCTGCAGCGCGAAGAACAGCTCCGCCGCGCGGATGCCGATCCAGTCCGGCGGCAGCAGCTCCTCGGGCAGGCCGGGGTCGAGGTAGGGCAGCCGCCGCCAGTCGGTGAGCAGGCGGACGTAGTCGGCGAACGCCCGGCTCCCGGTGACGCGCCGGCGGTCCAAGGCCGGCGCGTGCTCGGTGAGGAACGCCGAGTACAGCGCCTCCAGCTGGTCCAGGTCCCACCACCGGCGGACCTTCCCGGCCAGGTCGCCGAACGCGAGGTGGTCGGCGCGGAACAGGTCGGCGTAGCCGTGCAGGCCCTGGCTGCGCAGGACGTCGGCGGTCGGCTCGTGCAGGTGGGCCGGCGCGATCCAGACGCCGGGCGCGGCCGTGCCGAAGCCGAGCCTGCTCAGCTGCGAGCGCAGCAGGTGCCGCTTGTGCCGCTCGGCCTCGGGCACCGAGAAGACGGCCAGCAGCCAGCCGTCGGCGGGCGTCGCGCGCTTGCGCCGGAAGATGCGGTGGTCGCCCTCCCGCAGGATCGCCCGGCCCGCCGGGGACAGCGCGTACCCGGCGGCGCCGGCGCGGCGCTCGGCCTGCAGGACGTCGCGCCGCTTGAGCCGGGAGATCGACGAGCGCACGGCGGCCTCGTCGATGCCCAGCTCGCCGAGCAGGCCGACCACGGACGCGACCGAGAGCCAGTCGCCGTGCCCGCGCGAGAACAGGCCGTACAACGTCACGATGAACTGCCGGGGCTGGGCCGCCTTCGCGAGCGCGTCGCCGTCGGCGAACCCCGCGTCGCCCGGTCCACTCGTCACGGCGTCACGGTAGCAGCGCGCCACCGGGGGGCGCCGCCGGCTTTCCGACCAGCTCCCGCAGCCGGTAGCGCTGGACCTTCCCGCTCGGCGTCTTCGGCAGCGCGGCGGTGAACTCGACGCGCCGCGGGTACTTGTAGGGCGCGATCGCGGCCTTGACGAACGCCTGCAGCTCCGCGGCCTTCGCCTCGTCGCCGCGGACTCCCGGCCGCAGCACGACGAACGCGCACACCACCGAGCCGCGGTCGGCGTCCGGCGCGCCGACGACGGCGGTCTCGGCGACGTCGAGGTGGTCGAGCAGCGCCGCCTCCACCTCGGGCCCGGCGATGTTGTAGCCCGCCGAGACGATCAGGTCGTCGTCGCGGGCCTGGAACCAGAAGTAGCCGTCGGCGTCCCGGACGTAGGTGTCGCCGGTGATGTTCCAGCCGTGCCGCACGTAGTGGCGCTGGCGCTCGTCGGCGAGGTAGCGGCAACCGGTCGGCCCCTTCACCGCGAGCCGGCCGGGCACGCCGTCGGGCACGGGCCGGCCGTCGTCGTCCAGCACGGCGGCCCGGAAGCCGGGCACCGCCCGCCCGGTCGCGCCGGGTCTGATGTCGTCGTCGGCCGCGGAGATGAAGATGTGCAGCAGCTCGGTGCCGCCGATGCCGTCGATGACGCGCAGCCCGGTGGCGCGGTGGAAGTGCTCCCAGGTGGACGCGGGCAGGTGCTCGCCCGCGGACACGCAGCGCCGCAGCCCGGTCAGCGCGCCGGCCTTGCCGGCGGCGAGCATCGCCTTGTACGCGGTGGGCGCGGTGAACAGCACGGTCGCGCCGTGCGCGGCGACGGCGTCGGCGAGCCCGTCGGGCGTGACGCGTTCGAGCAGGAGCGTCGACGCGCCGAACCGCAGCGGGAAGACGACGAGCCCGCCGAGGCCGAAGGTGAACCCGATCGGCGGCGTGCCGGTGAACACGTCGTCGGGCTCGGGCTTGAGCACGTGCCGGGCGAACGTGTCCGCGCACGCCAGCACGTCCCGGTGGTAGTGCATGGTGGCCTTGGGCCGGCCGGTGGTGCCGGAGGTCGGCGCGAGCAGCACGACGTCGTCCGCCGCGGTGTCCACCCAGGCGAAACCGTCCGGTTTGGACGGTGCGAGCGCGCTGAGGTCCGCCGGGCCGTCCCCGCCGTAGGCGAGCACGGCCGGGCCGCCCGGCCCGGCCGGCAGGTCGTCGGTGAAGCGGTGGTCGGCCAGCAGCAGGCTCGGCCCGGTCAGCTCGACCAGCTCGGCGATCTCCCGGGCGCGCAGCAGCGGCATGACGGTCACCGCGACGCCGCCCGCCTTCACCACGGCCAGCCACGCGGCCACCGTCTCCGGGTTGTTGGGGCCGCGCAGCATCACCCGGTTGCCCGGCACCAGGCCGAAGTCCTCGGTCAGCACGCGGGCGATGCGGTCGCTGCGCCGCGCCAGGTCGCCGTAGGTCCACGTCCCGGTCGGGGTGCGCAGGCAGGGCCGGTCCGGGCCGAACCGGCGGATCGCGTCGTCCAGCAGGAGGTGCGCGCAGTTCAGGCGCTCGGGGTAGCGCAGCTCCGGCAGGTCGAACAGGAACTCGGGCTGCTGCTCGGGCGGCGGGAGGTGGTCCCGGCAGAACGTGTCGACGTGGGCGGAGCGTGACGGGGGCATCGGCTGCACTCCTTCCCGGGTGCGGGGCGCCGGTGTCGGCAGGGGGTCTCCGCGTGGCCGCCGGCCGGCGGCGCGCCCGCGCCGGGCACGGGCGGGTCGAGCGCCCGCGCCAGCCGGTACGCGGTCGCGGCGGGCGCGATCCGGCCGACGCGGTGGTGGCGGCTCACGGCGCGGCCACCACCGGGTTGCGCAGGGTGCCGATGTGCTGCACGGTCGCCTCCACCACGTCGCCGGGCCGCAGCCACTGCTGCGGCGAGCGGCCGGCCCCGACGCCCGACGGCGTGCCGGTGGCGATCACGTCACCGGGCTCCAGCGTCATGCCCGCGCTGATGTCGGCGATCAGCTCGGGGATGCGGAACAGCATGAACCGCGTGCTGGACTCCTGCTTGACCTCCCCGTTGACCCGCAGGGACAGGTCGAGCGCGTGCGGGTCGGGCACGTCGCCCGCGGTGCGGACCGCGGGGCCGAACGGCGCGTAGGTGTCCTGGCCCTTGGAGTAGAACCACAACCCGCCGCGCCGCTGGTCGCGCGCGCTGATGTCGTTGAGGACGCTGTAGCCGAACACGTGCTCCATGGCCCGCTCCGGCGTGACCCGCCGCGCCGCGCGGCCGATCACCACGGCGAGCTCGCACTCCCAGTCCAGCTGCGCGGTCAGCGCCGCGTCGTGCTCGATCGCCTCGTCGGGGCCGATGACGGCGGTGGCGGGCTTGCAGAACAGCACCGGGCGCTGGGGCAGCTCGCGCGCGGTGTCCAGGGCCCGCGCGGACTCGGCGACGTGCTCGGTGTAGTTCAGCCCGACCGCGACGATCTTGCCCGGCCGCAGGGGCGCGTGCAGGCGCACGCGGTCGACCGGGTGCCGCGCGGTGTCCGGGACCGGGCCCGACAGCAGCGCGGCGACGGCGTCCGCGGCGTCGTCGCGCACGACGTCCAGGAGGGTGTCCGGCGCGTCGGGGGCCAGCGCGCCGACCTCGACGACGTCGGTCCGCGTGCGGACGCCGAGGCGTCGGCGGCCGTCGCCGGTGGAGAAGGTGACCAGCAGCATGGGGTGTCCGTTCCGTCAGGCGACCGGCTGGTGGCCGTCGTGGTCGGGGTACGCCTCCTCGCGGAAGAAGCCGAGGGCGCGCATCACCGGGAAGTCGTTGAAGGAGAACAGGCACGCGTCGTCGGACCGGCTCGCGTTGGCGTGCTCGTGCCACGCCCAGGACGGGACGCAGAAGATGTCGCCCTCGGTCCAGTCGACGCGGGCGCCGGCGATCACCGAGTGCCCGCTGCCCTTGGCGGCGGTGTAGATCTTCGAGCCGACCTGCCGGTGGGCGAGGGTGGCCTCGCCGGGCCGCAGCAACTGCATGTGGGCGCTCATCGTCGGCATCACCGACCCGCCGGTCAGCGGGTTGCTGTACTCCATGATGACGCCGTCGTACGGTGAGCCGTCGGTGGCCTTGGCGGCGTTGAGCAGCGCCTCGTAGGTCGGCTCCCACGGGTAGGCCAGCAGCGGCGAGTGGTTGCGGCGCCACGGGTCGCCGAAGGGCCGCAGCTGCCCGGCGCCGTAGACGTGCAGCGAGGAGTTCGTGATCCCCTCCTGCTTCTGGCGCAGGTCGGGGTGGACCTCGTAGAACCCGGCGTCCAACGCGTTGACCAGCGGGATGTCCAGGCCGTCCTGCCAGATCACCGGCCCGTCGTCGCCCTCGTTGCCGTGCTCGTGCCAGGTCCAGTTGGGCGTGATGGCGAAGTCGCGGGGACCGACCCGGAGCTTCTGGCCGTCCACGACCGTCCACGCCCCGGTGCCCTCCAGCACGAACCGCAGGGCGGCGGCCCGGTGCCGGTGCGCGGTCATCGACTCGCCCGGCCCCATGACCTGCAGGCCGCTGTAGAGCAGCCCGACGGTCGCCGCGATGTCGCGCCGCCTCGGGTTGTACAGCGCCACCACGCGGCGGCCCGCGTCGTCGCCGCTGACCAGCCGCAGCGCTTCCAGCACCAGCGGGCGCAGCTCCCGGTAGCCCCACTTGACCGGCACCGACTCCGGTTGCGGGAACCAGGGCTCGATCCTGTTGGCGACCGTCCACAGCGCCCCGGCGTCGAGCCGGGCGAGCTTGTCGTAGTAGGCGCGCAGGTCCGCGTTGTCGGTCACGCGGGCCCGGCCGAGCACGTCGTCGCCGTACGTCGTCATGGCTGCTCCCTCGCCACCCTGCGCGATATCTCGTTGTCTTGACGAGCGTCAACATCCCGCAATACCGTTGGCGGTGTCAACCCTCCCGGAGGAGCAGCGATGGCGACACCGGACCCCACTCCCGACCGGCACGGCGGCGGCCGGGTCGCCGCGGTCGAACGGCGGGTCGAGTGGCACGACACCGACGCGGCGGGCCACCAGCACCACTCCGCGGTCCTGCGCTGGGCGGAGGACGCCGAGGCCGAACTCCTGCGCCGCCACGGGCTTTCCCACCTGTTCGGGCGCACGCCGCGGGTGCGGCACGAGGTGGACTACCGCGCCCGCTTGAGGTTCGGGGAGCGCGTGCTGGCCCGGCTGTGGGTGGTCCGGGTGGGCCGCGCGTCCCTGCAGTACGCGTTCACCGTCCACGGCGAGGCCGGCCTGGCGGCCGAGGGCCGGGTGGTCGTCGCGCACGCGGCGCTCGACGCGCCGGCCGCGACGCCGTGGCCGGACGACGTGCGGTCCACTTTGGACGCCGTGGCGGGGGTGGGCGGCCGGTGAGGATCGCGGTCATCGGGGGCGGCCCCGGCGGGCTGTACTTCGCGGCGTCGGCCAAGCGGCTCGACCCCCGGCGCGAGATCACCGTCTGGGAGCGCAACGCCGCCGACGACACCTTCGGCTTCGGCGTGGTGTTCTCCGACGAGACCCTCGACGGCATCGCGGCGGCGGACCCGGTGGTCGCCGCCGCGCTGGAGGAGCGCTTCGCGCGCTGGACCGACATCGACGTCCACCACCGGGGCGTCGTCCGGACCTCCGGCGGGCACGGGTTCGCCGCGATCGGGCGCGAGCGGCTGCTGGGCCTGCTCCAGCGCCGCTGCCGGGACCTGGGCGTCGAGCTGAGGTTCTCCACCCCCGCGCCGGACGCCGACGAACTGGCCCGCGCCCACGACCTCGTGGTGGCGGCGGACGGCGTGCGCTCGGCGACCCGGGCGAAGTACGCCGACGTCTTCCGCCCGTCGCTGGACGAGCGCGCCTGCCGGTACATGTGGCTGGCCGCGGACCGGGCGCTGGAGGCGTTCGCGTTCGTGGTGGTGGAGACGCGGTTCGGGCCGGTGCAGGTGCACGCCTACCCGTTCAGCGCCGACCGCAGCACGGTCATCGTGGAGCTGCCCGAGAGCACCTGGCGCGCGGCGGGCCTCGCCGGGACGGCCGCGCGCGACCTGCCGCCGGGGCGCAGCGACGAGGCGGGCGTCGCCTGGTGCGCCGAGCTGCTCGGCGACTTCCTCGACGGCGCCTCGCTGCTCACCAACAACTCCCGGTGGCTCCGGTTCACCACCGTGCGCAACGCGACCTGGCGGCACGGCAACGTCGTGCTGCTCGGCGACGCCGCGCACACCGCGCACTTCTCCATCGGCTCGGGCACCAAGCTGGCGATGGAGGACGCGCTCGCCCTGGCCGCGGCGCTGGGGCCCGCGCCCGGGGCCGATGCGCCCGACGGGCCCGGCGCGTCCGACGTGGCCGCCGCGCTGGACCGCTACGAGGCCGAGCGCAGGCCGGTGGTGGAGTCCACCCAGCGGGCGGCGCAGGCCAGCCTGGAGTGGTTCGAGGACATCGAGCACTCCGTCGGCAAGGAACCCGAGCAGTTCGCGTTCGCCCTGCTGACCCGCAGCCGGCGCGTCACCTACGACAACCTCCGGCTGCGCGACCCGGGTTACGCCGACGCGCTGGACCGCTGGTACCGCGCCCGCCACCCCGACCGGTCCGAAGCGCCCGCGCCGCCGCTGTTCCAGCCGTTCCCGCTGCGCGACCTGGTGCTGCGCAACCGGGTCGTGGCCGCGCCGATCGCCCTGGACCGCGCCGAGGACGGCGTGCCCGGCGTCGCGGAGCTGCTGCACCTGGGCGGGAAGGCGTTGGGGGGAGCGGGGTTGGTGCTCACCGGCAGGACCGCCGTCAGCCCCGAGGGCCGGCTGACGGCGGCCTGCCCCGGCCTCTACACCGACGAGCAGGTCGCCGCGTGGCGGCGCATCACCGACGCCGTGCACGAGCACAGCGCGGCCGCGATCGGCGTGCAGCTCGACCACTCCGGCCGCAAGGGGCCGCGCGGCGACCGGCACGAGCCGGGGGAGGCCGAGCTGCGCGCCCTCGCCGAGGACTTCGCCGCCGCGGCGGCGCGGGCGGACGCGGCCGGGTTCGACGTGCTGGAGGTCCAAGCGGGCCACGGGTTCCTGCTGTCCGGGTTCCTCTCGCCGCTGACCAACCGGCGCACCGACCGGTACGGCGGGGACCTCGCCGGCCGCCTGCGCTTCCCGCTCGCCGTCATCACCGCGGTCCGCGCCGCGTGGCCGGCGCGCAAACCGCTGCTGGCCCGGATCTCCGCCGTCGACTGGGCGCCGGGCGGCACGACGCCGGACGACGCGGTGCGCATCGCCGGTGCCTTCGCGGAGCACGGCGTGGACGTGGTCGACGTGTCCAGCGGGGAGGTCGTCGCCCACGAGCGGCCGGCCTTCGGACGCGGCTACCAGACCCCGTTCGCCGACCGGATCCGCGCCGCGACCGGCGTGCCCACGATCGCCGTCGGCGGCATCTCCACCTACGACGACGCCAACTCCACCCTGCTGGCCGGCCGGGCCGACCTGATCGGCCTCGGCCGGGCCCACCTGCACGACCCGGCGTGGACCCTGCACGCGGCGGCGGCCCTCGGCCACACCGGGCCCGGCGCGCCCTGGCCGGCGATCCACGCCGCCGGCAGCGCGCCGCCGCCCGCCGCCACCCGGCCCCACCCGACCGCGCGACCCGCAGCGGCCGGGCCGGTGCACCGGAGCACCGGGCGATAGGAGGACCCGTGGACGACTTCCCCCGCTTCACCGCGGCGGCCGTGCAGGCGGCCCCGGTCTACCTCGACCCCGCCGCGACCGCGGCCAAGGCCGCGTCGATCATCCGCGAGGCGGCCGGCCGGGGCGCGCGGCTGGTGGTGTTCCCCGAGGTGTTCGTCGCCGGTTACCCGTACTGGAACTGGACGATGAACCCGGTGGCCGCGTCACCGCTGTACGAGCGGCTCTACCGCGCCTCCGTGGACGTGCCGGGGCCGCACGTCGACGTGCTGCGCGCCGCCGCGGCGGCCACCGGGACGACCGTCGTCATCGGCGTCAACGAGCGCGGCCGGCACAGCCTCGGCGTGCTCTACAACAGCGTGCTGACCATCGGCCCGGACGGCGCGGTGCTCGGCGTGCACCGCAAGCTCGTGCCGACCTGGGCGGAGAAGCTGACCTGGACGCCCGGTGACGGCAGCTCGGTCGTCGTGCACCGGACGCCGGTCGGCCCGCTGGGCGTCCTCGCGTGCGGCGAGAACACCAACACCCTGGCCCGCTTCGCCCTGCTGGCGCAGGGGGAGCTGGTGCACGCCGCCAACTACATCGCCCTGCCGGTCGCGCCGGCCGACTACGACATGGCCCACGCCATCGCGCTGCGCACCGCCGCGCACGCGTTCGAGGGCAAGCTGTTCTCCGTCGTCGCCTGCTCCCCGGTCTCCGAGGAGATGATCGAGGTCGCGGCCGGCGGCGACCCGGCCACCGCCGACCGGATGCGCCGCCCGCGCAGCGCGCTGTCGGGCATCTACGGCCCCGACGGCAACCCCGTCACCGAACCGCTGGTCGACGCGGAGGGCGTCGTGTACGGGGAGGTCGACCTGGCCAGGTGCGTCCAGCCCAAGCAGATGCACGACATCATCGGCCACTACAACCGCTTCGACGTCTTCCGCCTGCACCACGACACCACCCCGACCACGCCGCTGGTGCAGGAGCCCCCCGCGCGGCCGGCGCCGGTCACCGGGCCCTGGGTCCGGGAGGAGCAGGCCCCCGACCGGTGCCCGCCCGCTTCGGCAACCCGAAGCCGACGCCCGCCCCGGGCGGCCGAACCGGCCGGCTAGGCGGTGCCGGTGAAGCGGTCGGCGAGGTAGGCGGCCTTCGCCTCGTCGTCGCGGTCGGAGTAGAGGAAGCGGCTCCACGCCTGGCGCTCGTGCAGCACCGCGCCCAGCTCCCACACGCAGACGACCTGGAGGTGGTCGCCCTGCTCCAGGCGCTGGAAGCCCTCCTGGTCGGCGACCTCGCGGTAGTAGACCGTCACCCACATCTCGTTGTTGTTGCGCCACGTGCACACGATGAGGAAGTGGAACGACTCGCCGCACAGGTGGTGCACCACGAAGCCCAGCTCGCCGGAGACGGGCAGCTCGCCGGCGGCGACCTGCGCGCGCAGGAACCGCTCGCCCTGCGCCCGCACGGCCGGGTCCACGGAGGACTCCGCCTTGCGCACCTCGTACCACTTGAGGTGCGCGTCGGGCAGGACCACGTCGTGGTCGGGGAGCGCGACGACCTCCTTGGGGTAGTGGCGGTAGTCGTCGGCGACGCTGGTCAGCTTGGCCAGGTGGCTGAGGTTCGTGGTCACGGCACGGGATGGTAGGCGCGCAGCGCCGGCTAGTCTGCCCCGTTGTGAAACCGGATCTCACCACCCTGCGCGCCGCCGCGGACCAGTTCGGCCGCTACACCGGGCCCGACCGGTCGTGGGCGGCGCTGCTCGCGGCCACCGCGCCGGCGGTCGACCTGGGGCGGGCGGCGCACCGCGCGGCCGCCCACCGCTGGCTCAACGCGTGGGGCTGCCGCATCCGCTACCCCCGCGACGGCGAGCCGGCGGTGTTCGACCAGGGCCTCGCCGCGTGGTGGGAGCGCGGGCGCGCCGGCCTGCCGGAGCCCGGCACGCGACTGGGCGAGCTGACCGACGCGGAGATCGAGGCGGTGGCCGGGTGCTTCGCCGACCTCGCCGCCACCCCGGCCGCGGCCCGCCGCTCGCTCGGCCCCACGGCCGCGGCCAAGCTGCTGTTCGCGGTGCGCCCCGACAGCCTCATGCCGTGGGACGACCTGATCGCGCGGCGCCTGCACGGCGCGCGCGACCGGGCGGCGTACGCGGCGCACCTGCGGCTGGGACGGGGCTGGGCGCTGGACCTGCTCGCCGAGGCCGGCGCCGACGAGCCGGCCCTGGTCGCGGCGCTGGGGCGGCCGGGCGGGTCGCTGGCGAAACTGCTCGACGAGTTCTGCTACCTGGTGCACACGCGTGGTTGGTCGGTCACCGTCGGCTAGCGGGTAATGGCCCGGCTACTCGTGGAGAGCGGCCGATCGGCGGTGTCCGGGGGTCGGCCGGAGTGCAGTGAGGCTTCCTCATCAACGTTCTTTATGGAGTCGGCCGCGCTGCCGGAACGAGTCGTTGACTTCCCCCGCCCGGTGCTTACGATCTGCGTACCCAGGACGAGGGGAGACCGGGGTGTCCAGTTCACCGGGCGGTAGAGCCGAAAGCCGCCGAGTCTTATCCGGAATATGTGATCGCGGGCCGGTCCGGACTTTTTGCGGCACTTTCCGGGCGATTCGGACGAGCGCATGAGGATCGGGGTGGTCGGCGGCGGGCTCGCGGGCGCGTTGCTGGCGTGGCGGCTGCGCCAGGCTGGCGACCGGGTCCGCGTGGAAGTCCTCGCCGGCCGCCGCGCCGCACCGGACGCCTCCGCGGTGTCCGGCGGGCTCGTGCGCGGGTTCGAGCGCGACCCGGCCGCCGCCGCTCTCGCGGCGGACAGCCTCGCCGAGGTGCGCGGGGACGCCCGGCTGCGGGAGTGGGCCGGCTACCGCGAGATCGGCTCGCTCTACGTGCTGCCCGGCGGCGTCGACCCGGCCGGGTCGGTGCGGGTGCTCCAGGAGCGGCTGCCCGGTTCCGCGGCCGTCGTGGGGCCGGCCGAGCTGCGCCGCCGGTTCGGGCTGCGCGACCCGGCCGACGACTCGGTGGGCGTGGTGGAGCGGCACGCCGGCCACCTGTCGCCCGCCCGCCTGCGCGACAGCGCCCTGGCCTGGGCCGCCGCGCACGGCGTCGGCGTGGTCCCGGTCGACGTCGCCCCGGTGCGGGGCGGGCCCGAGGTGCGCACGTCGGACGGGGCGCGGCGGCGCTACGACGCGCTGGTGGTGGCGGCCGGCGCGTGGACGCCCCGCCTGGTCGGGCACGGCGGGGCGCTGCGCACCAAGCAGATCCAGTACGGCGTCCACCGCGTCGACCTGCCCGGGCTGGGCGTGTTCGTGGACGACGACACCGGCCTGTACGGCAGGCCGTGGGACGGGGGCGGGTTCCTGCTCGGCCTGGGCTGCGACCGGTGGGACGTCGCGCCGGAGGAGGTGCGGCCGGACCCGGCGCTGGTCGACCGGGTCGCGGTGGCCGTGCGCCGCCGGTTCGGCGTCGTGGTGGGCGGTCCGCCGGAACGGGTGGTCGCGTCGTCCGACTGCTACCGCGACCCGGCCGGGCTGCGCCTGCTGCCGGTCGCCGGGTGGCCCGGCGTCCACACCTTCACCGGCGGCAGCGGGGGCGCCGCGAAAACCGCCGTGGCGGCCAGCCGGGTGGCGGCCGGTGAGCTGCTGACGACGCTCCGGTGAATTTCCGGTGTGCTCGGCCGGTGGTTTCCGGCCGGGTTCCGGGCTGCCCGGGGAACGGCTCCCGGGAACGGCTGCGGGACCGCCCCGGTAAACAGTGGTGAGTGTGGTCGGAAAGATTCGGGAATGCCCACGGGCGGGTCGATAGGATTACCTGATCGAGTCGATTCGAGCCCGTCGGAGAATATCTTGTCGACGGCGTCCGGGTGATTTACGGTTTTCTCCGGCAAGCCGAGAACGGCTTTACCAGACTTCCTGGCGCGGGCGTTTCCGCACCGCCGCCGGTGGACCGGACCCCTCCCGGTGGCGGGCTCGCGACCGGTCCGCCCGCGTGGCGCCGCCGTCGTGGCGCCACCCCTTCGAGTTCAGGAGAATGCGTTGGACCACCAGGATGTAGAGCTGCTGGCGATCGGCGCCGGGCCGGCCAACCTGGCCCTGGCCGTGGCGTTGGAGGAGCTGGCCCCCGACCTCGCCGCCCGCTCGCTGGTCGTGGAGCAGCACGAGGACGTCGCCTGGCAGCGCGGGATGCTGCTGCCCTGGTCGCAGAGCCAGGTGTCGTTCCTCAAGGACCTCGTGACCCTGCGCAACCCGCGCAGCGAGTTCTCGTTCGTCAACTACCTGCACTCGATCGGCCGGCTCGACGAGTTCATCAACCTCGGCACCTTCACGCCCTACCGGCTGGAGATCTCCGCCTACCTGGCGTGGGTGGCCCGGTCGCTGGGCGCCGTCCGGCTGGAGCACGGGCGCCGGGTCGTCGGCGTCGAGCCCGGCGACGTCGTCGCGGGCCGGGTCACCGGCTGGCTGGTGCGGTTCGCCGACGGCGGCACGGTCCGCTGCCGCGACCTGGTCGTGGGCGCGGGCCGGGACGCCCACGTGCCGGCGCAGTTCGCCGCGCTGCCGCGCGAGCGGGTCGTGCACAGCACGGAGTTCCTGGACCGGGTCGGCGGGTTCGACGCCGCCGGCGCGCACCGGATCGTCGTGGTCGGCGGCGCGCAGAGCGCGGCCGAGATGCTGTGGTCGGCCCACCAGGGGTTCCCCAACGCCCAGGTGACCATGGTGATGCGGTCGATCGGCCTCAACGGCTACGAGAGCAGCAAGTTCACCAACGAGCTGTTCTACCCGTCCTTCGTGGACACCTTCAACGCGGCGCGACCCGCCGCGCGCGAGCAGCTGCTCGGCGAGATGCACCGGACGAACTACTCCGGGCTCGCGCCGGCCATGCTGGACAACCTCTACCGCACGATGTACCTGGAGAAGCTGACCGGCGCCGAGCGGCTGCGCATGATCACGATGACCGAGGTGGCCGACGCCCGCCTGGCCGGCGACGAGGTCGTGCTGACCCTGGTGGACCGCAAGACCGGGCGGAGCGACGAGCTGGCGTGCGACGTGGTCATGCTCGGCACCGGCTTCGTCAAGCGGATGCCCGCGCTGACCCGGGCGCTGGCCGCCGCCGTCGGCGTGGACGAGTTCACCGTCACCCGCAACTACCGGATGGCGCTGCCGGACTCGATCGAGGCCAGGGTCTACCTCCAGGGCGTCAACGAGTCCACGCACGGCATCGCCGACTCGCTGATCAGCGTGCTCGCGATCCGCTCCGGCGAGATCGTCGGCGACCTGCTGGCCGGTCGCGGCCGGCCCGCCGCCGACCCCCGGCCGCGCCCGGCCGCCGAGCTGCTCGCCGTACCCCACCCCGCCTGAGCCACCCCACCGCACGGAGGAACCGCACGATGATGGAGATCCGCAAGCTCGACCGGGAGAACCTCAAGCAGGACAACGGCTTGGTGGCCCAGCGCCTGATGCCCTGGCCGCTGGTGAACGCGCCGTTCGAGGGCTCCTGGTGCGTGGTGCGGCCCGGCGCCGAGTCCGGCGCGCACGGCCACCACGAGTACGAGATCTGGGTCGCGATGAGGGGCGAGTCCCACATCCTCACCGACGCGGGCGAGACGCCGTTCGCGGCCGGCGACATCGTCCACTTCACGCCCGAGGAGCGCCACCAGGTGGTCAACCGGGGCGACGCGGACTTCGAGTTCTACGCGATCTGGTGGGACGCGGGGATGGCGGACCGGTTCGCCGCCCGCCACGGGGACCCGGCGTGACCGGCCGCGCCCGCCCGGCGATCGTCGTCGCCGCCACCCCGACGCCCAACGGCGACCTGCACGTGGGGCACATGGCGGGCCCCTACCTCTCCGGCGACGTGTACGCCCGCTACCTGCGCGCCAACGGCCGCCAGGTGGTCTATACCACCTGCACCGACGACAGCCAGAGCTACGTCGTGTCCACCGCGCACCGCCGGGGCGTCACGCCCGAGGAGCTGGTGCGGACCTCGACGGCGAAGATCGAGCGGTCCCTGGCGGCCATGGGCACCCTGATGGCGGGCCTGCCCCCGATCGACGACCGCTACCGCCGCACGGTGCTGGACTACGTGGCCGACCTGCACGCCGCCGGGCGGTTCCGGCTGCGCGCGGTCCGCCTGCCCTACGCCAAGAACGCCGGCCGCTTCCTCTACGACGGCCTGGTCACCGGGACCTGCCCGGTCTGCCTGGCGGGCAGCTGCGGCGGCGCGTGCGAGACCTGCGGGCACCCCAACAACTTCGACGAGCTGATCGACCCGAAGTACACCCTGGACCCGACCGACCCGGTGGTCCACCGGGAGCGGACCGTCCTGGTGCTGCCGATGGAGGAGTACCGGGAACGGCTCACCAGCTACTACGCCGCGCGCACGCCGCGCTGGCGGCCCCACGCCAAGCAGCTGGTCGGCGAGCTGCTCGCCCGCCCCCTGCCGGACGTGCCGGTCACCTTCCCCGGCACGTGGGGCATCCCGGCGCCGTTCCCCGAGACGCCCGGCCAGGTCCTGTACCCGTGGATCGAGGCGATGCCCGCGTCGATCTACAGCACCTGGTGGACCGCCACGCGGCAGGGCCACCCGACCGGCGACACCGACCACCTGTGGCGCGCCGAGTCCGACGCGGAGCTGGTGTACTTCCACGGCTTCGACAACGTCTACCACTGGGGCCTGGTGGACCTGGTGATGCTGCTGGCCCACGGCGACCGGTACACCACGCCGGAGAGCAACGTCTGCAACGAGTTCTACGACCTGGACGGCGAGAAGTTCTCCACCAGCCGCAACCACCTGATCTGGAGCGCGGACCTGCTCGCCGAGGTGCCGCGCGACCTGGTCCGCTTCTACCTGGCGCTGACCGCGCCGGAGTACCAGCGCACGAACTTCAGCCGCGACGCGCTGCACGCCGTCACCACGCGGCGGCTGGTCGAGCCGTGGAACGCGCTCGCCGACGCCGTCACCCTCGCGCTGGTGGGCGTGGACGCCTCGGCGCAGCCGCGCACCACCGAGGAGGGCAGGCGGCGCTCCGCGGCCGTGCTGGAGCGCTTCCGGCTCTGCTACGAGCTGCCCAGCTTCAGCCTGGGCCGGGCGGCGGAGACCGTGCTGACCCAGCTCGGCCGGCTGCGCGCGCTGGCCGACGCGGTGGACGGCAAGCGCAACGGCCACTCGCCGGTGGCGCCCGGCGACCTGCTGCTGGAGGCCCGCACGCTGCTGGCGTGCGCCGCGCCGATCCTGGTGGACGTCGCGGACGCGCTGCGCGCCGCGGGCGTCGACCTGGACCTGGGTTCCGCGCACGCCGGGTCCGTGCCGGTGTTCCGGTTCCCCCGGCTACCCGCGACCACCGCGCCGACCGGGCTCGCGCCCGCGCTCGACGGCGCACGCTAGGAGGCACCGACCGTGAAGCTGCTGACCGTGGAGACCCGCCAGTACCTCCGGTACTACCACTCGCGCTACGAGCAGGTGGAGGCGCTGGGCGCGCAGCTCTACGTCCTCAACGGCGAGGGCACCGAGGACTTCTGGCCCGCCGACCGCTACCGGCTGGTGGGCAGCAGGAACATCGACGACATGATCGCGACGGCCAAGCAGTGGCACGCCGTCGAGGACTTCGCCGGCGTCATCACCTTCTCCGAGGCGGCCGTCGTCGCCGTCGCCGCGATCGCCGAGGCGCTGGGCCTGCCCGGCATCGGTGTGGAGGCGGCGCTCAACAGCCGCAACAAGCTGCTGATGCGCCGGGCGCACGAGCGGGCGGGCGCGCCGATCCCCGGCTACCGCCACGTGACCGGGCTGGAGCAGGCGCGGGAGGCCGCGCGGGAGTTCGGCTACCCGGTGATCATCAAGCCGACCCTGGGCGCGGGCAGCCACTTCGTGTTCAAGTGCGACGACGACGCCGAGCTGGCCGAGCGCCACGCGCAGGCCGCCGAGGGCATCCGGGACCTGTTCTGGGCCACCTCGGAGGCCCAGGGCGTCGACCTGGGGCCCAACGGGCTGCTGGTGGAGTCCTTCCTGGACGGCCGGGAGTACCTGATGGAGGCCGTCTCCTGGGACGGCGAGGTCTACCTGGGCTCGGTGGTCGACCGGATCACCGCCGAGGGCGGGACGTTCGACGACGACGTGCACCACGCGCCCACGTCGCTGGGCCCCGAGGACCTGGCCGCGGTGCACGAGGTGGTGAAGGCCGGCGCGCTGGCGCAGGGCCTGCGCCGCAGCGCGCTGCACGCCGAGGTCCGCTTCCACGGCGGCAAGCCGCACCTGCTGGAGATCGCGGCGCGGGTGGGCGGCGGCGGGCTGGACCAGATCGCCCGGCTGACCGCCGACCACGACCCGATCGCGGCCGTGGTCGACATCGCGGCCGGGCGGCGGCCGGCGGTGCGGCACTTCCGGCCGACCGGCACGCACATCACCTCGATGTGCCTGATCTCCGAGGCGGGCGTGGTCGACCGCGTGGTGGTGCCCGAGGAGGTCAGCGGGTCCGACCGGGTGTTCCTGCTCAAGATCACCGCGCGGCCCGGCGACGTGATCCGGCGACCGCCGGACGGCAACACCATCCTCGGCTTCCTCGGCACCACCGGGGAGTCCGAGCAGGACGCCCGGGAGCTGCTGGACGACTACGCGTCCAGGATCCGGGTCGAGTTCCGCTAGGACCGGCCCCGGCCCCGGCGCCGCGCCACCCGCGGCGCCGGACCCGTCGCGGGGCGGGCCCGCCCCGCGACGACCACCCGCACCCACCCGCGGCGCGCGGCGCCGCGCGACCACCGAGCAGGAGTGGACCGAAGTGATCGACTACGACGGCCGGAGGTTCCGGCCGGTCGCCGACGGCGCGCCCGAGGAGAGCCGGGTCGCCGTCTACCACCAGGACGGCGACCTGCTGTGGGGGGAGTTCCTCGGCGGCCGGGCCCGCCGGGGCGCGCTCACCGGCACCGCCGCGCCGGACGGCTCGCTGGACTTCGCCTACTGCATGGTGCTGGAGGACGGCGAGGTCGTCTCCGGCCACTGCCGCAGCACGCCCGCCGTCCTGGCCGACGGCCGCATCCGGCTGGCCGAGGTGTGGGAGCGCTTCGGCGACCACGCGGCCACCGGCGTGTCCGTGATCGAGGAAATCCCCGCACCCCAGACCACCTGACGACGAGGACGCACCAGCCATGACTTCCGCCAGCACCGTCGCCGCGCCCACCGGGGGCGAACCCCGCCGGGGCGGTGTGGTCACCTGGGCGTGCGCGCCCGGTTTCCCGCCCGCCGTGATCTTCCCGTTCACCCCGGCCGAGCGCATGGGCACCCGCAACATCCTGGAGTTCCAGGCGCTGATGTACCGCACGCTGTACTACTTCGGCAGCGACGGCACCCCCGCCGTCGACTACGCGCAGAGCATCGGCGAGCCGCCGGAGTGGAGCGAGGACGGCCTGACCGTCACCATCACCGTCAAGCCGTGGAAGTGGTCCAACGGCGAGACGGTCTGCGCCGACAACGTGCTGTTCTGGGTCAACCTCATGAAGGTCAAGGGCGCCCGGTACGGCGAGTACGTGCCCGGCTACTTCCCGGACAACCTGACCTCGTACGGGAAGCTGGCCGAGGACAAGGTGTTCTTCACCTTCGACCGGGCCTACTCGCGGCACTGGGTGCTGTACAACCAGCTCAGCACCATCACCCCGCTGCCCCGGGCGTGGGACCGCACCGCGGCGGGCCCCGCCGACGCCTCCGGCGACCTCGCCGACGTCGAAGCCGTCTACGACCACCTGATGGCCGAGCAGGGCGACATCGTCGACGAGGGCAACGCCCACCGGACGCGCTGGGCCGACAGTCCGATCTGGAGCGTGGTCAGCGGTCCGTGGCGGCTCAAGAGCTACACGCTCGAAGGCGTCGTCACGTTCGTGCCCAACGAGCACTACTCCGGGCCGAACAAGCCCTACCTGGACGAGTTCCGGCAGGTGCCGACCTTCTCCGACGAGGAGCAGTACCGGATGCTCCAGGCCGGGCCGGACGCCGAGAACGGCATCCAGGTCGGCTACCTGCCGCTGAGCTTCGCCACCGAGCCCGCCGTCGACCCGGTGGTGGGCGGCCCGAACCCGTTGGCGGACAACTACACCATGTACCCGCAGACGGCATTCTGCATCCGGTACATCTCGCTGAACTACAACAACCCGACCGTGGTCGGGAAGATGTTCGCGCAGACCTACCTCCGCCAGGCGCTGCAGAGCGTGCTGGACCAGGACACCGCCGTGCGCGACATCTACCAGGGCTACGCCTACCGGCAGAACGGCCCGGTCCCGATGTACCCGCGGACCGACTACGTCTCGCCGCGCCAGCGCGAGGGCGCGTGGCCGCTGCCGTTCGACCCGGAGCACGCCAAGCGGCTGCTGGAGGCCAACGGCTGGGACACCAGCCGGACGCCGGCGGTGTGCGTGCGGCCCGGCGCCGGGCCCGGCGAGGCGGGGGAGGGCATCCCCGCCGGCACCGAGCTGACCATCCTGATGCGGTACGTCGAGGGCCGCCCGGCGCTGACCCGGCTCATGCACGGCTTCCGCGACGCCGCCGCGCGCGCCGGCATCGAGCTGCGCCTGCAGGAGGTCTACGGCTCGGTCCTGGTCGCCGAGGACGCGCCCTGCAAGGCGAGCGCGGAGACCCCGTGCCTGTGGGAGATGTGCTGCTGGAACGGCGGCTGGGCCTACCACCACCCGACCGGCGAGATCCTGTTCTCCACCGGCGCGGGCGGCAACTTCGGCTTCTACACCGACCCCCGGGCCGACGAGCTGATCGACCGCACCGTCACCAGCGACGACCTGGCGGTGCTCTACGAGTACCAGGACTACATCGCCGAGCAGGTCCCGGTGATCTTCACCCCGAACTTCCCCATCCGGTTGTTCGAGGTGGCCAACGACCTGCGCGGCTTCGGGCCGGTCAACCCCTACGGGATGATCAACCCGGAGAACTGGTACTACGCGCGGGACGGGGACCGGTGATCCTCGCCGCCGCGCCGCCGAGCCCCATCGGCGCGCACCAGATGCTGGTGTTCCTGGCGCAGCTGGCCGTGCTGCTGGGCACGGCGTTCGCGCTGGGCCGGCTCGCGACCCGGGTCCGGCTGCCGGCGGTGGTCGGCGAGCTGGCCGCGGGCGTCCTGCTCGGGCCGTCGCTGCTCGGGCCGCTGTGGCCCGCGCTGTCCGGGTGGCTGTTCCCCGCCGACGTCGCGCAGATCCACCTGCTCGACGCGGTGGGGCAGCTCGGGGTGCTGCTGCTGGTCGGGTTCACCGGGATGCACCTGGACCTCGGCCTGGCGCGCCGCAAGGGCGGCGCGGCGGCGTGGGTGGCCGCGGGCGGGCTGCTGATCCCGCTGGGCCTGGGGTTCGCGGCCGGGTTCGCGCTGCCCGCGGTGATGATCGGGCAGGACGCGGACCGGCCGGTGTTCGCGCTGTTCCTCGGGGTCGCGGTGTGCGTGAGCGCCATCCCGGTGATCGCCAAGGTGCTGCTGGAGATGAACCTGCTGCACCGCGACATCGGCCAGCTGGTGATCACCGCCGCCGCCGTGGACGACGTGGTGGGCTGGTCGCTGCTGGCGGTGGTGTCGGGCATGGCGGGCGCGGGCTTCACCCTCGGGCACGCGGCGCTGTCGGTCGGCGCGCTGGCCGTCGTCGCGGCCGTCGCGCTCGTGGTGGGCAGGCCGCTGGTGCGCAAGGCGCTCGCCACCGCGAACCGCTCCGCGGAGCACGGCGTCACGGTCGCGGTCGTGGTGGTGCTGGTCGTGCTGTCGGCGGCCGGGACCCACGCGCTGTCGCTGGAGCCGATCCTGGGCGCGTTCGTCTGCGGCCTGCTCATCAGCTCCTCGGGCGTGCCGGTGCGGGAGAGGCTGGGTTCGCTGCGCACGTTCGTCATGGCGGTGCTGGCCCCGGTCTTCTTCGCCACCGCCGGGCTGCGCATGGACCTCACCGCGCTGCGCGACCCGGCGGTGCTCGGCGCGGCGGCGCTGGTGCTGCTGCTGGCGGTGGTCGGCAAGTTCGCGGGCGCCTACCTGGGCGCGCGGATCGGCCGGCTGGGCCACTGGGAGGGCCTGGCGCTGGGCGCCGGGCTCAACGCGCGCGGCGTCATCGGCGTCATCGTCGCGATGGTCGGGCTGCGCCTGGGCGTGCTGACCACCGAGACCTACACGGTCGTCGTGCTGGTCGCGGTGGTCACCTCCCTGATGGCCCCGCCGACCCTGCGGTACGCGGTCGCCCGGATCGCGGTCACCCACGAGGAGCGGGAGCGGGCGGCCGTCGCCTGAGCCCACCCGGCACCCCACCGAAACCCCTGTGAGAGAAGAGGCACCGCGTCATGACCGGAACCGAGGGCACCCGCCCGCTGCTGCTGGTGGTCGCCACCGGTATGCGGACCTACCGCGAGTACCTGCTGCGCTCGATCGGCGCCCGGTACCGCGTCCACCTGTTCCTGAGCGCCGAACCGGGGTGGGAGAAGGAGCACGTGGCCGGCTGGACCGTGCTGCCCAGCACCATGGACGGCCCGGCGATGGCCGTCGCGGCGGCCCGGCTGGCCGAGCGCGAGCCGGTCGCGGGCGTGCTGTGCTGGGACGAGGCGCGCATCCACGCCGCCGCGTTCGTCGCGCGGGCCGTGGGCGCGCGCAACGGCGACCCGGACGTCGTGTGGGGCTTGCGGGACAAGGGGCGCACGCGCGCCGCGCTGGACGCCGCCGGCGTGGCGCAGCCCCGGTCCGTCCCGGTGAAGACGGTGGAGGAGGCCGTGGCCGCCGCGCGCGTGGTCGGCTACCCGGCGATCCTCAAGCCGCGCGGCCTGGGCGCGAGCCTGGGCGTGGTCAAGGTGGCCGACGAGGCGCAGCTGCGGGCGGGCTTCGCCTTCACGCTGGGCGCCGAGGGGCCGGAGCCGGTCGTGTTCGACACCGACCAGCCCGTCCTGGTCGAGGAGTTCGTCGCGGGCGAGGAGATCAGCGTCGACTCGGTGGTCCGCGACGGCGAGGTGACGCCGCTGTTCGTCGCCCGCAAGGTGGTCGGCTACCCGCCCTACGCCGAGGAGGTCGGGCACTTCGTCGACGCCGCCGACCCGCTGCTGTCCGACCCCGCGCTGCTCAAGGCGCTGCAGCGCACGCACGAGGCGCTGGGCTTCACCGACGGCGTCACCCACTCCGAGTTCATGCTCACCGGGTCCGGGCCGAAGGTCATCGAGGTCAACGGCCGCCTCGGCGGCGACCTGATCCCGTTCCTCGGCTCGCTGGCCACCGGCATCGACCCCGGCCTGGTCGCCGCCGCCGCGGCCACCGGCCGGCCGGCCGACCTCACGCCGACCCGCGGCCGGGTCGCCGGCATCCGCTTCTTCTACGTGGCGGAGGAGGACACCACGCTGGGAGCGCTCGGGTTCGACCACGACGCCCTGCCCGACGGCATCGAGCGGGCCGTCGTGGTCGCCCAGCCCGGCGCGGTCGTCTCGCCGCCGCCCAAGGGCACGGTCTGGGGCCGCATCGCGTTCGCCGTCGCCACCGGCGAGTCCCGCGAGCAGGTCGCCGACCGGCTGGCCGCGGCGGAGGCCGCGTTCGAAGTCAAGCCCGCCTGATCCCCCCGCACACCCCGAGAGATGTGAAGTGATGGCAACGCAGAACAAGTCAGCAGGCATCCGGGCCACGTTCGTGGAGTCGCCGACGGCGGTGAAGGTGGTCCTGGGCGGCGTCTTCGTCAACAAGATCGGCGGCTTCCTCAACATCTTCCTGGTGCTGTTCCTGACCGCGAAGGGCTACTCCGCGGGCCAGGCCGCCACCGCGCTGGGCGTCTACGGCGTCGGCAGCGTCGTCGGCGTGCTGGTCGGCGGCGCGCTGGCGGACCGGCTCGGCGCGCGCAACTCCACCGTGCTCAGCATGGGCGGCTCGGCGGCCCTCATCGCCGCCCTGCTCTACCTGCCGAGCTACCCGCTGCTGATCGCGGCGACCGCCCTGGTCGGCGCGGTCGGGCAGGTCTACCGGCCGGCCTCGGCGACCCTGCTGTCGGAGCTGACCGACGACGACCGGCAGGTGATGGTCTTCGCGATGTACCGGTTCGGCCTGAACCTGGGCACGACGGCCGCGCCGCTGATCGGGTTCGGCCTCTACCAGTGGGGCGGCGACAGCTACCACCTGCTGTTCTGGGGCGAGGCGCTGGTCGCGCTGGTCTACGCGGTGCTCGCGCGCTTCGCGCTGCCGTCCAAGGCGGAGGAGAAGCGCCTGCGCGCCGGCGGCGACGAGGCGGCCCCGGCGGCGACCGGCAGCTACGCCGACGTCCTGCGCGACCGCCGCTACCTGGCGTTCCTGCTGGTGGTGTTCATCAACGGCGTGGTCTACGTGCAGTACCTGTCCACGCTGCCGCTGGATGTGGCGAAGTCCGGGGTGCCGATCTTCTGGTACACCTTCGCGGTCGCCCTCAACGGCGCGGTGGTGATCCTGTTCGAGCTGGTGGTCACCAAGACGACGCAGAACCTGCCCGCCAAGGTCGTCGTCGCGACGTGCTTCGTCCTGCTGGGCCTGGGCGTGGCCGCCTACGGCCTGCCGCTGGGCCCGGCCGTGATCATCGCCGGCACGCTGCTGTGGACGCTGGCGGAGATCATCGGCGGCCCGGTGGTGTTCTCCTACCCCGGCGTGGTCGCGCCGGCGCACCTGCGGGGCCGCTACATCGGCAGCTTCCAGTTCGTCTACGGCCTGGGCGCGGCGGCCGGCCCGATCGTCGGCGGCTTCCTGTTCCTCCAGCTGGGCCACGCGGTGTGGCCGGTGCTCGGCGCGCTGTCGTTCGTGGCGGCGGCGGTCGGGTACGCGGCGACGAAGAACGCGAAGAAGGAGCAGGAGCCCGCGGCCGGCCCGGTGGAGGAGCCGGTCGCCCAGTCCTGACGCCCCCGGCCGCCGGGGCGTCACCCCACGCGGTGACGCCCCGGCGGCCGGGTGTTGCCCGCGGGGCCCATGGCGCAGATAGTGATCGTCGTGAGCCTCGCCGAGCTGTACCGCGACCTGCACCGGCACCCCGAGCTGGGGTTCGCCGAGACCCGGACGGCGGCGATCGCCGCCCGCGAGCTGCGCGCGGCCGGGTTCGAGACCACCGAGGGGGTGGGTGGCACCGGGGTGGTGGGGGTGCTGCGCTCCGGCGACGGGCCGACGGTGCTGCTGCGGGCCGACATGGACGCCCTGCCGGTGGCCGAGCGCACCGGCCTGCCCTACGCCAGCACGGCCGTCGTGGAGCGCGACGGCGAGTCGGTGCCGGTGGCCCACGCGTGCGGGCACGACGTGCACGTGACGTGCCTGGTCGGGGCCGCCCGGGAGCTGGCCGCGGCGCGCGCCGGGTGGCGGGGCGCGGTGCTGGCGGTGTTCCAGCCCGCCGAGGAGGTCGGCGGCGGCGCGCAGGCCATGGTCGACGACGGGCTGTTCGACCGGTTCGGCACGCCCGACGTGGTGCTGGGCCAGCACGTCGCGCCCATCCCGGCCGGTTTCCTGGGGCTGCGGGCCGGGCCGGCGTTCGCCGCGGCGGACACCCTGCGCGTCACCCTGCGCGGCGAGGGCGGGCACGGGTCGCGCCCGGAGGCGGCGGTGGACCCGGTGGTGCTGGCGGCGGCGACGGTGCTGCGGCTGCAGACCATCGTGTCGCGGGAGGTGGCCGGCGGCGACACGGCCGTGCTCACGGTCGGCGCGATCCACGCGGGCACGGCGGCCAACATCATCCCGGACGAGGCGGAGCTGCTGCTCAGCGTCCGCAGCTACCGGCCGCAGGTGCGCGAGCGGGTGCTCGGGGCGGTGGAGCGCGTCGTGCGCGCCGAGGCGGCGGCCTCGGGCGCGACCCGCGAGCCGGAGGTCACCCTGCTGGCGAGCTACCCGGCCGTGCTCAACGACCCCGACGCCGTGCGGCGCGCCGGCGCGGCCCTGGCCGAGGTGGTCACCGCGCGGCGCGTGGTCGACCCCGGCCCGGTGACCGGCAGCGAGGACGTGGGCGTCCTGGCCGCCGCCGCGGGCGCGCCGCTGGTGTACTGGCTGCTGGGCGGGGCGGACCCGGCGCCGTTCGCCCGCGCGAGGACCGAGGAGGAGCTGCGCGAGGTGGTGGGCGGCCTGCCCGCCAACCACTCGCCGCTGTTCGCCCCGGTGATCAGCCCCACCCTGGAGACCGGGGTGGCGGCGCTGGTCGCGGGGGCGCGCGCCTGGCTCGGGTGAGGAGGGGGTTGACCTTCACCCCGGGGCAAGCCGCACCGTGGGCCGGACCGGGCGGAGGGCGCCCGGTCGGGGAGGGGACGAGGTCGGTGGGGCCGGTGGCCGCTCGAAGGGCTCGGCGCGCCGGCGGTGCGGGGTCGGGCGCGCACCGCGATCCGGCCGCCACCGCGCGCACGGTCCGCGTCACCCCCGCGCTCGGCCCGACAGCACCCCGGCGAACAGCACCAGGCCGAGCACGAGGGCCGTCACCACGGTGAAGGAGGCGGTGAGGCTGGTGGCCTGGGCGATGGCGCCGATGAGCGAGGGCGCGATCAGCCCCGAGGTGTAGGTGATGGTGGCGACGCCGGCGATGGCCCGGCCGGCGTTGTCCTCCCGGTGGCCCGCCGCGGCGAACGCCAGCGGCACGACGACCGCGATGCCCAGGCCCAGCAGGCCGAACCCGCTGATGGCGACCAGCGGGCTCGGCGCGAGGACGATGAGCAGGCCGCCCGCGGCGGCGACCACGCCGCCGGTCCGCACGGTGCGCGCCGCGCCGACCCGGTTCACCACGGCGTCGCCCGCCAGCCGGCCCACGACCATGGTCAGGGTCAGCGCCGTGGTGGACGCCGCGGCCACGCCCGGCGACGAGCCCAGGACGTCGCGCAGGTAGACCGCCGACCAGTCCAGGCCGGCGCCCTCGGCGAACACCGCGCAGAACCCGACCGCGCCGATCAGCAGCGCCGACCGGGGCGGCAGGGCGAACCGGGGCGGTGGCTCCTCGTCCTGCTCGGGCCGCAGGTCCGGCACGCCCCGGCAGACCGCCAGCCCGACGGCGGTGAGCACGGCGGCGGCCACCAGGTGGTGCAGGCGGGCGCTGACGGCCAGGTGCGCGGCCAGGGTGCCGCCGGCGGAGCCGAGCAGCGCGCCGACGCTCCACATCCCGTGCAGGCCGGACATGATCGACCGCCCCATGCCCCGCTCGACCTCCACGCCCAGCGCGTTCATCGTGACGTCGGACATGCCCGCCGCCGCGCCGAACGCGAACAGGGCCGCGCACAGCGCCACCAGGTTCGGCGCCAGCGACGGCAGGACCAGCGCCAGCGTCCACAGGCCCAGCAGCAGGCGCAGCGCGGTCCGGCTGCCGAGCCGGTGGCCGATGCGGGCGGCGAACGGCATCGCCACCGCCGAGCCGACGGCCGGGAACGCCAGGGCCAGGCCGAGTTGCCCCGCGCCGATCCCGGCGTGCTCCTGGATCCACGGCACGCGCGTCGCGAAGGACCCCAGCACCGCGCCGTGCACGCAGAACACGGCCGCCACCGCGTACCGGGCGGCCCGCAGGCTCCCGGTGATCGCTGTGTCGCTCACGTCCCCACCTTCCCCTCCAGTAGGATTCGGAAATTATCAGGTAGGCTTCCTGAAAGAAAGGCTGGTGGGTCGGCGACATGCCCGCATCACCGAGCGCCGCACGCGCGATCAACGACCGGGCGGCCCTGCTCCTGCTGCGCGACGGCCCGCTGACGGCGGCCCAGCTGGCCGAGCGCACCGGCCTGTCCCGGCCCACCGTCGCCGAGCTCGTCCGGCGCCTGGGCAGCGCCGGGCTGGTGCGGGTGGTGGGCGAGGCCGACGTCCGCCGGCGGGGTCCCAACGCGCAGCTCTACGGCATCGTCCGGGACCGCGCCCACGTGGCCGCGCTGGACGTCCGCACCGGCAGCGTCGCCGTGGTGGTGGCCGACCTGCTCGGCGGCGTGCTGGCCGAGCGGTCGGCGCCGATCGGGCCGGACCCCGGCGAGCCGGCCGTCGAGCGGACCGTCGCGCTCCTGGCCGACACCGCGCGCGAGGCGGGGGCGTCGAGCCTGCACTCGGTCGGCATCGGCGTGCCCGGCCTGGTCGACCCGGCGACCGGCGAGCTGCGCCGCACACCGGGGCTGCCGCGCTGGCACGGCGGCGTCCTGGCGGCGCTGCGGGACCTGCCCGGCCGCCTGCTGGTCGAGAACGAGACCAGCGTCGCCGCCCTCGCCGAGCACCGGGCGGGCAGCGCCCGCGACCGCGACACGTTCGCCCTGCTGTGGCTGGGCCACGGCACCGGGGCCGCGCTGGTGCTCGGCGGCGCGCTGCACCGGGGCGCTTCCGGCGGCGCGGGCGAGCTGGGTTTCCTGCCCGTGTCGGGAGTGGCGGCCGGGGGCGGGGCGGCGGTTCGAGGCGAGGCGGGCGCAGGGGCGTGCGGGAAGACCGGGGGTGGGTTCCACTCCCTGGCCTCCTCGCCGGCGATCGTCGCGCTGGCCGCCGAGCACGGCCTCGCCGCCGACGCCGCGCCGCACGAGCCGCCGGCCGCCGCCCTGGTGCGCGCGGCGGTCGCCGCGGGGGCGCGGGCGTTCCTGGACGACCTGGCGGACCGCGTGGCCGTCGGGGCGGCGGCGGTCACGGCGGTGCTCGACCCCGGCTGCGTCGTCCTGGGCGGCGAGATCGGCCAGGCGGGCGGCGCGGCGCTGGCCGCCGCGGTCGCCGACCGCCTGGCCGCGCTGTCGCCGATCCCGACGACCGTGCGGGCCGGCGCCCTCGGCGGCGCGGCGGTGCTGCGCGGCGCCCTGCTCACCGCCTGCCAGAACGCGCAGGACGACGTGTTCGGGGCGTGACGCCCGGCCGGGTCAGGCGACCGGCCACTCGCCGTCCGCCGGGCACTCCGGCGCGTCCGGAGCATCCGGCGCGGAGGGGCGGACGAACGCCTCGACCCTCTTCGCGCTCGGGTGGTCGGACCGCAGGCCGCCCGCCATCCCGCGCACGTCCACGCCCGGCCGCGGCATCACCTTCAAACCCGCCGGCAGCGCCTCCACGCGGGCCATGTCCCGGATCTCCGGCTGCTCCGCGAAGATCTCCTTGAAGCGCTGGAGGGCCTGCTCCTTCGTCTCGGTGTAGACGCGGCGCACCCGGTCGTCGGCCGCGACGCCGGCGACGGCGGCGCGCATCTCGTCGTCGGTCGCGAAGTCGACCACCACGTGGTCGCCGCACAGCCGGTGCCCGGTCAGCGGCACACCGGCCGCCGCGGTCGGGGCGGGCTGGAGCGGCGCCGGCTCCGACGTCGCCGTGCACGCCGACAGCGCGAGGGCCGCGACCAGCGCGGCCGGGGCGTTCCCCCTGGTGTTCACGGCGGGATGCTGACACCCGGCCCCCACCGGTGCCAAAACGAGGCGCCCGCTCGGACCCCGCCCGCCGCACCGCGCGGCCGACCTGCGACCCATGACCGCGGGCGGGGCCCGGTGCGGGCCCGCTCGGCGTGAACTGCTCCGCGTTCCACGGCGGTCCTGCGATGGTGGGGGCGGCCCGCGAGGTCGTGGGTGGTTCGGTGTTCGGCGTGCCGGTCGGCACTGCCTTGCCTTTATGTTGAGGGATCCTCTGCGGGAGTCGGTACGCAAGCGGATGGTGTGCGGCATCCGGTGTGCCTCGTCCTGTGTAGACAGCAGTGGATGTTCAGGCTTCACGATCATTGGCCTTTGCGGTATCGGGTGTTGTCATCGCGTGGCCCGGCGCCGCCATGGAGCCTGGGTATCGCCCGAATGGGGTCAGTCAACTGCACCGCTACGCTTGACCAGGCGGAACCCGCCCCGCGGAATGCGGCAGCCAGCGCCAGGAGGTCACTCGATGGCAGTACGGCGAACCGGCTTCGTCCGTGCGAGGAAGGCCGCCGGCTTCGCCCAGGAGTCGTTCGCGGAGGTCATGCACGTCGATCGCTCCACGGTGGCCCGGTGGGAGCAGGGAGCACGTGAGCCGCTGCCATACCAGCGCCCGAAACTGGCCCGACTGCTCAAGATCACGATGAGCGAGCTGGACGAGCTGCTGCACGGGGAGAAGGAGCGAGTTGCGGCTGAGCAACATGCCGGCTCACCTCTTGGGGATGAGCTTGTTGTCCACAGCGGCTCCGTAGTGGTTGAGACTCCACGCACGCCTGCCCAGTCGGTAGCCGTGCGCGAGGCAATCGGCTTCCGCGCCGTGTCCGAGGCGTTTCAAGTCGCTGATCGGAAAATCGGCGGCGGCGTTCTCTACGGACAGGTTGTGCGTTTCCTGCAAGATGAGGTCGCGTCGAAGCTTCTCGCGCCGCCGGCCGGGGTGACGCATTACGAGGTGTTCTCCGCCGCAGCGTCCTTGTCGGAGTTCGCGGGATGGATGGCCCATGATGGCGGCCGCGATCCACAGGCCAAAGTGCATCTGACGCAGGCATATCACCTGGCTGTGATCGCGCAGAACCTCCCGCTCGGCTCCGACGTTCTCGCGTCGCTGTCCCATCTTGCCGTGCAGATGGGTGATGCCCGGACCGCGGAACGGTTGGCCCGCAAGGGGATCTCCCAAATATCCAGTAGCCGGGCTCGTGCGCCCCATTCGGTTGCACGACTCCATGCCTTGCAGGCGCGGGCGCTGGCCCTGCAGGGCAGGGAGTTGGAGGCCCGTCTGGCGCTCGATGCCGGAGGCAGTGCCCTGGACTTTGTCTCACGAGATTCTCGGGACAGTTGGCTTTCTGGTTTTGATCGCGCTTCCTTCGCTGCTGAGGTTGCGCTGTGCATGTATGACTTGCGGCGGTACCAAGATGCTGCGCACAACGCGGCAGAAGTAATTGCACTGCGAAGTGGTGGCGACCGTGTCCGGAGCCGCGCACTCGCCGGCTTGACTCTGGCGAATGCGCTGGTGGCACTAGAGGATCATGCGGGTGCAGCGCGAGTCGGCATGGAGATCGTCGAGGCTGCTCCGGGGCTCAGATCTGCGCGTGTGCACTCCGGCCTAGCGCAGTTGCAGCAGCGGCTTTCGGGTCGGGTGGACTTGCCGGAGGTAAGGGAGATGAACGATCGCTTGGCGGCGTCTGCAAGCGCGCAGATACGGGCAGGACAAGCAGAATGGCCGCTATGAGTACGCAAGAAGACAGCGACCCGGAGCGCTTTAGATGGTTGACCGAAGGAAACGCACGGCAAGCCCGCAAGCGCGTCTCGGCGAAGGTCGTCATCTGCGATGAGGGCGGTCGGATCCTACTGGTCAACCCAACGTACAAGCAGTACTGGGACCTGCCGGGCGGCATGGCGGAGGCGAACGAATCGCCGATTGCCGCGGCAGTCCGCGAGGTTGCAGAGGAGCTGGGCTTTACCGCGCAGATCGGTGGTCTGTTGCTTGTGGACTGGGTAGGCGCGCATGGCCCGTGGGATGACCTGCTGGTGTTCGTCTTCGACGGCGGAACGGTTGGTGGGGAAGACGTGCGCCGCATGTCGGTGACGGACGAGGAGTTGTCTGAGTTTGCGTTCTTCTCCCCAGACGCTGCGGAAGCGCGGTTGAGGCCGGACATGTGGTCCAAGCTGTGCCGTGCTGTAGCGGCGAAGCGGGTAGGCGTTGTGTCGTACGAGGAGTTTGTCGAAGTCGGGCGGAATGACCGGCAATGAGCGCTGGAACTTGAGCCACCGGTGCGGCACGGTTCCCCCTTGCCGCCCAGCGTGCGCCAACCGCGCGCGGTCGACCGGCGCCGGGCGGGCGAACCGGGGAACCGGGTCGGGCCGGCCGGTGTAGGGAGTCGGGGAGGGCGGACGAAGGGGGCGTCACGGACGAAGAGCACTTGGTCGCGCGGTCGCTGGCCGGCGACGTCGAGGCGTTCGGGGACCTGGTCCGGCAGCACCACGCGGCGGCCGTCCGGCTCGCCCGGCTCCTGGGGGCCGGCAGCGACGCCGACGACGTGGCGCAGGACGCGTTCGTGCGGGCCTACCAGGGGTTGGGCGGTTTCCGGCCGGGTTCGTCGTTCCGGCCCTGGCTGCTGCGGATCGTGGCCAACCTCGCCCGCAACGCCCACCGGTCCAGCGGTCGGCGGGCGGACCTGGCGAGCCGGTTCGCCGCGCTGCACGGCCGGCCCGAGGCCCCGCCGGAGGGGGAGCCGGAGGAGGTGGCGGTCGCCGACGAGCGCAGGCGGCTGCTGTGGGGGGCGTTGTGGCGCCTGGACGAGCGGGAGCGGCTGGTGCTGACCTGCCGCTACCTGCTGGAGCTGACGGAAGCGGAGACGGCGAAGGTGTTGCGATTACCCAGGGGGACGGTCAAGTCCAGGAGCGCCCGCGCGCTCGCGCGGCTGCGGGCGCTGCTCGGCGCGGAGCGGGACAGCGAGGTGAGCGGCCGTGCGTGACGTCGAAGGGGAGCTGCGGCGACTGGGGCGGGAGTCGGAGCGGGAACCACCGGACGAGGTCGTCGCCGCCGTCCTCGCCCGCCTGGACGGCGCTCCGCGGCGCTCCCGGGGCCGGTTCGCGCCGCTGGCGGCGGCGGTCGCGCTCGTCGCGGTGGTGCCCGGCGCCCTGTGGTGGGCGTGGGACGACGGCTCCACCGGCGTCGCGGACGTCGCGGCCACCGCCGGCGCCGTGCTCACGACGGCGACCTCCCCGACCTCGGTGGACCACCGGACGCCGTTCTGCACCGGCCTGTCCGTCTTCACCCCGTCGTCGGTGCAGCGGGTGGAGCTGTGGGCGGACTGGGAGTTCCCGACCGGCCCCGCCTGGCCCGAGCCCCGGGCCGTGCTGTTCCTGCCCGCGGGCGCGGGCGACGGGACCGTGGTGGCCACCTTCTCGGCCGACGCCGGGGCGTGGACGGTGGAGCGCTACCCCGCGGGCTCGACCGTCGCGACCTCGCAGGACCTCCCGGCGGGCTCCGGGGAGGTGCCGGTCAAGGGGGCCGCGGGCCGCACGGCGTCGGGCACGATGGCGGTCCGGTACCGGGTGCCCGCCGGCGGCGGGGCCACCCAGCAGGGCGGGTTCGACTGCGAAGGCCGCCGGCTGACCTGGACCGGCTCCTCGGGGGCGGTCTACGCGATCACCTCCGAAGCGCTGTCCTGGAACGACCTGCAGGTCCTGGCGTGGTCGTTGCCGTGACCGGTCACGGCACCGCGGTCCGGTCGCCCGCCGGCCCGGTGTCGTCCTCGGCCAGGAACCCGCCGGACTGGTGGTGCCACAGGCGGGCGTAGGCGCCGCCCGTCCGCAGCAGCTCGTCGTGCGAACCCTGCTCGACCACGCGACCGCCGTCGAGCACCACCAGCCGGTCCATCCGCACCACCGTGCTCAGCCGGTGCGCCACGACCACGGCCGTCCGGTCCCGCATGAGCTGCCACAGGGCGTCCTGGACGAGGGCCTCGTTCTCCGAGTCCAGGGCGCTGGTGGCCTCGTCCAGCAGCAGGATCGGCGCGTCCCGCAGGATGGCGCGGGCCAGCGCCACCCGCTGGCGCTGGCCGCCGGACAGCTTGACGCCCCGCTCGCCGACCAGCGTGTCGAAGCCGTCGGGCAGCGCCTCGGCGAACTCCGTCACGTGGGCCGCCCGCGCCGCGCGCAGGACGTCGGCCTCGCTCGCGCCCGGTCGGGCGAAGGCGATGTTGGCCCGCAGCGACCGGTGGAACATGGCGGGTTCCTGCGGCACGTAGGCGATCAGCCCGCGCAGGTCGGCCTGGCGCAGCCGCGCGATGTCCCGACCGCCCACCAGGATGCGGCCGCCGTCGACGTCCATCAGCCGCAGCAGCAGCTTGGTCAGCGTGCTCTTGCCGCCGCCGGAGCGGCCCACCAGCCCGATCCGGTGCCCGGCGGGGATGTCCAGGTCCAGCCCGTCGAACAGCGGGCGGCCCGAGGGGTAGGAGAACGCGACGCGCTCGAAGCGGACGCCGGAGTCCTCGCCGGACGGTGGTTCCGGCGATGGCGGGTCCAGCACCACCGGCGGGTCCAGCAGGAGTTCGGTGAACTGGGCCGCCTCGGTCAGCGAGCCCTCCAGCCGGCGGTAGATCTGGTTGAACTCGAACATCACCCTGGTGGCGCTGGTGAAGTAGGCGAAGGTCACCACGATCGCCTCCACGCCCGGGGCGCCGCCGGTGAGGCCGATCGCGACCAGCAGGCCGAGGGTGGCGGTGAGCACGGACATCGGCGCGACCACGGTGTCGATCCGCAGGTTGCCGTAGTCCCACGACCGCAGCGCCAGCACCCGCTGCTCGGCGACCCGGGCGCGGTGCTCGGCGGCCTCGCGGCGCTCGGCGGCGAAGGCCCGCACCGCGTCCATGTTCGCCAGCGTGTCCGAGACGTGCCCGGAAACCCTGGCGATGGCCGCCTCTCGCTGGTCGACCAGCGCCTGGCGGCGGCGCACCAGCGGCGCGATCGCGAAGCCGGTCAGCGCGATCAGCCCCAGCAGGACCGCCACCAGCAGCGGGTCGTAGCGCCACAGCACCACGCAGGCGAACACCAGCGGCACGAGGTTGGCGAAGACCTGGAACACCAGCGTGTCGACGAACTCCTCGAACCGCGCCGCGAAGCTCAGCACGCGCTTGGTCAGCGAGCCGGCGAAGTTGTCGTGGAAGAACGCGGCGTCCTTGGCCAGCAGCGCGTCCATGCCCACCACGGCCAGGTGCTCGATGCCCCGGGCCTCGGTGCGGTTGATGTGGTGCACGCCGATCCGCCACAGCAGCTCGCCCAGCAGCATCAGCCCGCCGAAGCCGAGCGCGTACGGCAACAGCGAGCCGAGGTCGGCCCGCCCGCCGCCGGCGAGCCGGTCGACCAGGGCGGCGACCGCGAGCGGCGCCAGGTAGGCCAGGCAGGTGTTGCCGAGGGCGGGCAGCAGCAGCGCGGGCACGGCGTTCCCGCGCCGGCGCAGCAGCTCGCCGCCGTAGAACCGCAGCGCCAGCGCCACCGCCTTCCGGCGATCGGGTGAACCTCGGTCCGCGGTGCCGGAAGACCCGGGCACAGACATCCGTTCCCCTCCCAGGGCAGTCGCCGGCGCTTGCCGGGCCATGCTGCCGCAGCGGGGCGCAGCGGTGCGATCGAATATCGCCTTCCGTCCACAGTGGACGCCCCGGCCCGGCGCCGCGGGCGGCTGCTCGGCGCGCTGGACGCCAGGAGCGCTGGACGCCCGGAGCGCTGGACGCCCGGCGCGCTGGACGCCCGGCGCGCTGGACGCCGGGAGCGCTGGACGCCGGGAGCGCGGGCCACGTCGGCCGGCCGGGCCGTTTCCGCTACCGCGCCGGGACGAGGGCGGCGCGGGTCATCCTCGCGGAGTAGTCCGGCGGCGCCGTGGCGGTGGGTCGCGGGGCCGATCCGCCCCGGCCGCGCGTCGGGGAGGATGGGCGGCGTGGGTGCGATGGCGGAACAGGTGCGCAGGGCGGTCGCGGTGCTCGCCCGCCCGTCGGGCCCGCCGCCGGATCCGACCCCGCGCAACCGGCTGTTCGACGCCGTGCCGGCGCTGGTGCTGTGCGTGCTCTCGGTCGAGCACGCGCTCAACCGCATGGACCGGCCGCGACCGGTCGACCGGGACCTGCTGCCCCCGCAGCTCCTGCTGCACCCGCCCGAGCCGCCGGTGGTCACCGCGGTGGTGGTCGCGCTGCTGGCCTCCGCGCCGCTGGCGCTGCGCCGTCGGTACCCGCTGGCGGTGATCGCGGACGACCGGCTGCTGGTGCGCACGGGCTTCCGGATGAGCCTCACCGCCGACGGCGTCGACGTGGTGGCCGAGGCCACCAATGGGGTCGAGGCCGTGGACGCCGTCCGCCGCACCCGCCCCGACGTGGTCCTGATGGACGTCCGGATGCCGGAGCTGGACGGCCTGGAGGCCACCCGCCGCATCCTGTCCGGCGCGCCGGGCGAGCCCCGGGTCGTCATCCTGACCACGTTCGACCTGGACCACTACGTGTACGCGGCGCTGTCGGCGGGCGCGAGCGGGTTCCTGCTCAAGGACATGACGCCCGAGCACCTGGTGGCCGCGGTCCGCCTGGTGCGCACCGGCGACGCGCTGCCGGCCCCGACCATCACCCGCCGGCTGGTGGAGCGCTTCGCGCACCGCGACCACGACGCGGTGCACCGCGACCTGGCCGCGCTGACCCCGCGCGAGCTGGAGGTCCTGCGCCTGCCGGCGCGCGGCCTGAGCAACGCCGAGCCGGCGGGCCGGCTGCACCTGTCCGAGGCGACGGTGAAGACCCACGTGGCCCGCATCCCGGGCAAGCTCGGCCTGCGCGACCGCGTGCAGACCGTGATCGCCGCCTACGAGACTGGCCTGGTGACGCCCGCCGGTCCGACCGACGCCTGACCCCGCCCGGCGGGCGCCCCGCCGGTCCGGGGTGCGGTTTGCCGAAGGCCCGGAACGGGCGGACGAGCCCGCAGGATGCGGTCCCACGCCGTCGTGCGGCGCGGTGCTAGCAGATCGCGGAGCACGGCGGTACCGCCGTTGTTCGTCCATTCGCGGCGGAAGTGCTTCGGCCGCACCGATTTGGCCGCAGCTTTGTCGCAAATCGCGAGTGCGCAGCGAGCAACGGGCGCTAGGCTGCACAACGGTTCGCGCGGACCTCTTGTAGTCGATTACCCGCATGAGGGAGACCCAGGCATGGGAGAGTTCGGCGCGTCCTGGAGACGGTTCGCCGGTGTTGGAGCGGCTGCGGTGGTCGCCGTGGGGCTCAGTGCCGCACCGGCGTCCGCGCAGGGGGGCATTGTGGGCGCGAACAGCGTTGACGCTGTCGCGGGTAGTTACATCGTGGTGTTGAAGGATCGCAACCAGGTCAACGCGCTCGCGGACAAGGCGGGCGTCAAGGTCACCCACCGGTACCAGGCCGTGGTCGACGGGTTCGCGGCCACCATGACCGAGGAGCAGGCCAAGCGGCTGGCCGGGGACCCGGCGGTGGCGTCGGTGGTCCAGGACCAGGTGGTCCGGGCCTCGGGCGTGCAGCCCAACCCGCCGTCGTGGGGCCTCGACCGGATCGACCAGCGCGACCGGCCGTTGAACAACTCCTACACCTACCCGAACACGGGCACCGGTGTGCACGTCTACGTGATCGACACGGGCATCCGGGCCTCGCACGGCGAGTTCGGCGGTCGGGCGAGCTTCGACTACAACGCCATCGACACGGACAACACCGACTGCAACGGCCACGGCACGCACGTGGCGGGCACGATCGGCGGCGCCACCGCCGGCGTGGCGAAGGACGTCCGCCTGCACGGCGTGAAGGTGCTGGACTGCGAGGGCCGCGGCACGGTCGCCAACGCGGTCGCCGGGCTGGACTGGGTGGTCGCCAACCAGGCCAAGCCGGCCGTGGCGAACCTCAGCCTCGGCTCGCCGCCCAACGACCTGTTCGACTCGGCCGTGAAGCGGACGATCGACGCCGGCGTCACCGTCGTGGCGGCGGCGGGCAACTCCGAGGGCGACGCGTGCCAGCAGTCCCCGGCCCGCCTGCCCGAGGCGATCACGGTCGGCGCCACGAACAGGGACGACCAGAAGGCGTGGTTCTCCAACTTCGGCGCCTGCACCGACCTGTTCGCGCCGGGCGAGGACATCACCTCGGCGTGGATGGACGCGGACGACTCGTTCGAGACGATCTCCGGCACCTCGATGGCCGCCCCGCACGTCGCGGGCGTCGTGGCGCAGAACCTCGTCGCCAGGCCGACCGCGACCCCGGCCGCGCTCCGCGACACGCTGGTCCACCTCGGCACCCGGGACCGCATCGCGGATCCGGGCACCGGTTCGCCGAACCTGCTGCTGCACGCCTCGCTGCCGGTCGAGGCCGGCCCGGACCGCCTGATCCGCGGTGAGGAGCTGACCGTCGGCCAGTCGCGGACCTCGCTGAACGGCAAGTACTTCCTGGTGCTGCAGCCCGACGGCAACCTCGTGCTCTACGTCAAGGCCGAGGGCCGCCCGCTGTGGAGCACCGGCACGTGGGGTTCGGACGTGACCCGCGCGGTGCTGGAGCCCAACGGCAACTTCGTGCTGTACTCGGCCGCCGGTGTGGCCCGCTGGTCCACCAGCACCGCCAACACGACGGCGGACCGCCTGGTCGTCCAGGATGACGACAACGTCGTCCTGTACGGGCCCGGCAAGGTCTGGTGGCACCGCAAGAAGTAGTCGCGGTCGATCGTTCCCGTGCCGGGGTCGCGCTTCGCGGCCCCGGCACGGTCGCGTCCGGACCCCGGCGCGGCCCTGCCGGGCGAGGGCGACCCCGCGGCCCGGCGGGCACCCGGGGCGCGGCGGAGCCTCAGGCGGGGAACGAGGAGCGGGCGGAGAAGCCGAAGTCCGACAGCAGGGCGTGCCCGTTGACCGGCCGCGCGTGGGGCCCGGCCAGGAACAGCACCTGGCGCGCCACCTCGTCGGCCGCCTGGACGGGGAAGTCGGCCCGGTCGAGTGCCTCGTCGCCGAGGTCGGCCCTGGCCATCGGGGTGTCCACGACGGACGGGCACACGCAGTTCACCCGGACCCGGTCCAGCTCCACCGCCAGGGCCCGGGTCAGCGAGACCACCGCGCCCTTGGAGGCGCAGTAGGGCGCCATGCCCGGCGCGGCCACGAAAGCCGAGTCGCTGGCCAGGAACACGATCGCGCCGCCGGTCGCCAGGTGCGGGTAGGTGTGCTTGGCCAGCAGGAGCTGGCCGGTGACGTTGACCGCCAGCACCGCCGCCAGGTCGGCCGCCGGGGTGTCCACCAGCGGCGTGCCGACCGGCCCGGAGACACCCGCGCAGCCCACCACGACGTCCAGCCCGCCCAGCCGCTCGACGGCCGCGGCGACGGCGGCGGCCAGGCCGGCCTCGTCGGCCACGTCGGCGTGCTCGGTGTCCACGTCGGGGGGTCCCGGCGCGCGGTCGAGCGCGACGACCCGCGCCCCCGCCGCGAGGAACGCCCGCGCGCACGCCAGCCCGATCCCGGAGGCGCCTCCGGTGACCAGCACCTTCCGGTCGTCGAACGCCAAGTCCATGCGCCCCATCGTGCGGGTTCGGCGCCCCGGCGGGGTTGACGGTCGGCGCACCGTCCTTGTCCCGGGCCGCACGGGTGCGCGCCGGGGCGTTCCGCCGGGCCGGCCGGCAGCCGGACACTGCCCCGGTCGGCCGAGAAAGGAACACCATGACCGAGACCGCATCGACCCTGTCGGACACCTCGACCTGGCTCCCCCTGGACGGCCTCGCGCCGGGCTTCGACGCGAACAAGGCGCCCGTGGTCGGGGACCTGCACGGGCGCGAGGTGGTCCTCGAAGGGCCCGACGGGCCGGTGCTCAGCGCGCGGTTCACCGGGTCGCGGATCGAGTGGGACCACGGCGCGGACGAGTGCGAGACGTTCCTCGTGGACGACGACCTGTACTTCACCCAGTTCCACCCGCGGTCCCGCCCCCAGGAGGCGGTGTCGCTGTTCCTGGACCTGCGCGAGGGCCGCGCGCTGCTCGTGACCACCACCATCGGCGAGGAGGGCACCCCGCGCGTCACCCAGCGGTTCGTGCCCGCGACGCTGCGCGGCGCGGACGTCGGCGGCGAGGCCCCGGCCCCGACCCGCGCCCTGATCGGCCGCCGGGCGATGTGGGTCTACAGCGCCGAGCACGCCTACGAGCACGTCTACCTCAGCCCGCACTGGTACACCTGGCAGTGCCTGTCCGGCCCGGAGAAGGGCCTGGCGGACACCGACGAGAACTCGGTGTACCGGCTGCGCCCAGGCATCTACGTGTTCACCTGGCGGGAGAAGGTCATCCCGTGCGCGTCGGTGACGGTCGCCGACCACCGCGACGTCCACCGCCTGCGCTCGCACGGCGTCCTGTTCGGCCTGGACGAGACGGGCGAGAAGCCGACCCACTTCACCTTCGGCGCGCACGGCCGCCTGCTCAGCAACACGGTCCACCCGGAGGAGTACGACCCGGCCCTCGACTGAGCGGACGGGTTCGCGCGACGGCTGCCCCCACCCCGGGGGGCAGCCGTCGTGCTCGTCATCCGGGTGGGCCCCGGCCGTCGGCGACGAGCCGGGTAGCCGGCTCGTCGAGGACCACGAGGTGCGGAGCCCTGGGCGCGGTGGACTAGTTCCACCCGAGGCCGGCGTCCCGCAGGCGGTCGAGGGTGCGTTCCAGCACCGCCACCGGGTGTCCCAAGTGGACGCGCACGTGGGTGGTGCGGTCGTGCCGCGCTTCGGCCGCCATGCTCCCCCGGCCCGGCAGCACACCGGCCTGCAGGCATCGGCGGCGGTAGGGCTCTTCGTCGCCGTGGACCGCGAAGCGGGGCGGGACCCGGAACCTGAGGTACGAGGTGCAGGTGCCGGGGTGCACGGCGTCGCGCGGGAAGTCCAGCGAGTCGAGCAGCCGCCGCGTGACGGTTCGCCGCGCGTCGGCGTAGTGGTGGCGCAGGCGGTCGAGGTGGACCTCGGATTCCGGGTCCTGCAACCACGTCGCCATGGCGGCCTGCAGCGGCAGGGCCGTGCCGAAGGTGCGCTGGTGGGCGATGGCGGCCAGTTCGGCGAGCGTGTCGGGGTGCGCGGTGAGCGCGCCGATTCCCCAGCCGTTGCAGCGGAACTGCTTGCCCATCGTGCGCACGGCGAGCCACGGCGGCGGCGTGCGGAACTCGGCGAGCAGGATCCGCAGGGCGTTGGTGGGCGGTGACCCGGGCGTGTGGACGGCGAAGTAGGCGTCGTCGAGCAGGACCGCGGTCCGGTGCTCGAACGCGGCCCGCACCAGGCCGGTCACCGTGGCCGGCGACCAGTCGGATCCGGTGGGGTTGTGCTGCGGGTTGAGCACCAGCAGGGCCGCGCCCGGCAGGGACCGGGCCACCTCGTCGGGGGCGGGCTGCCAGTCGCGCTCGGCGGTGACCCGGTAGGGGCGGACGGCGAACCCCAGCGGCTCCAGCACCCCCGCGTAGTCCCAGCCCGGCGCGGGGACCAGCGCGACCGGCCGGCCGGTGGCGCGGGCGCGCACGAGCTGCCCGAAGTCGGACATGGCGGCCCGCGTCCCGGCCTGGCTGACGGCGACGTCGAAGTCGCCGAGGCCGGGACCGGTGAGGTCGTGGGTCCGGGTGATGTAGGAGCCGAGCACCCGGCGCAGCGCCGGCAGCCCGTAGGGGGACAGGGTGTAGCCGTGCGCGTGGTCCGCCACCCGGCCCAGCGCGGCGATCAGGCCGGGCGGCGGCCGGTGCCAGGTCTCGCCCAGGCTGAGGTAGACCAGCTCGTCGGCGTCCCCGCCGGCGCGGACGTGGTCGGCGATGAGCCGGGCGTCCGCCAGCAGGTCGGGCAGCGCTCCGCTGTCCAGGACGTCGTCGGGTGCGTGCACGGGCGTTCCTCCCCCGGCTCGGTGGTCACGGTGGGGTGGTCGGGCGGGGGTCGAGCAGCCGGGAGCAGCGCACGGCCAGCCGCAGCAGGGCGGTGTCGGCGTGCGGGTGGCCGTCGAGCTGGAGGCCGACCGGGAGCCCGTCGGCGGTGGCGCCGGCCGGGATGGTGACCGAGGGGAGCCCGAGGACCGCGGCCGGCGCGGTGTTGCGGATGTAGGTGTGGAACGTGGTGACGACCTCGCCGCGCAGCACGACGTGGTCGCCGGTCCCGACCGGCGGGGCGGGCAGGACCGTCGTGGGCGTCACCGTCGCGGTCACGTCCCGGCGGGACACCCGGTCCCACGAGCGCAGGGCGCGCTGGGCCCTGAGCGCCGCCCGGTACCGCCCGGGGCCGACCCGGCGGTCCAGCGCGCGCCGCACGTCCGGGGACGCCACGGCCGCGACCACGTCCTCGTAGCGGGCGGTCGAGCCGGTGGCGGCCAGGTAGGCGTCCACCGCGGCCGGGGTCTCGGCGGCGGGCACCGCGGTCGCCACGTCCAGCACCAGGTCCGCGTCCCAGCCCCGCGTGCCGACCAGGGCGCAGCCGCCCCGTTCCAGGGCGGCCAGGGCCGCCGTGGCGACGCGGTCGACCTCCGCGTCCAGGCCGCTCCAGCCGCGCTCGGGCACGGCGAGCCGCGGCGCGCGCGGCGCCGGCCGGTCCGGCTCGGCGCCGCCGCGCAGGACTGCGTCGAGCAGCAGCAGGTCCTCCGGGGCGCGGGCCAGCAGGCCGACCGCGTCGCGCGTCGGCGAGATGCGCAGCACGCCGCGGTGGGGGTAGCGGCCGGTGGTGGGGCGGAAGCCGGCGATCCCGCAGACGGCGGCGGGGATGCGCACCGATCCGCCGGTGTCGGTGCCCAGCCCGGCCGGGGCGAGGCCGGCGGCGACCGCGGCGGCGGTGCCGGAGCTGCTGCCGCCCGCGAGCCGGCGGGGGTCGGCCGGGTTCAGGGCGGTCGGCGCGCCGGTGCAGGCCCCGGTCACGCCGTAGGCCAGTTCGTGCATGGCGGTCTTGCCCAGCAGCAGCGCGCCGGCCGCGGCGAGCCGGCCCCACGCGGCGGAGTCGGCGCGGGGCACGTGGTCGCGCAGGAGCGGTGTGGCCGCGGTCGTGGGGACGCCGCCCACGTCGATGTTGTCCTTCACCACCAACGGGATCCCCCGCAGCGGCCCGGTGGCGCCCCCGCGGGCCGCGGCCCGTTCCGGGGTGCGCGTGGTGTAGACGCCCAGCGGGCCGACCGACCGCTCGTGCGAGAGGAGGTCGGTCAGGTACTCGGCGGGGCTGAGCAGGCCGGCCCGCAGCGCCCGCAGGGCGGTCGTCAGCGACCAGGACGCGGGGGTCACGACCGCGCGCCGGCGTGCTCCAGCAGGTCGGGGTGGTGTCGCGAGAGGTACGGCAGGAGCAGGTCCAGCGTGTTGCCGTACGCCTCGACGAACGCGTCCACCGCCGCCGGGTCGGTCGTCACGTGCTGGCACAGCAGCCCGTGGCGGGCGGTCACGAAGCCCTCGTTGAGCAGTTGCAGGTGCACCAGCGCCCGCAGTTCCCCGCGCCCGCGCCGGGCGCGCGCCGTGTCCGCCGCGTCGCGGGGCGGGGTGGCGGTGAAGTGGAAGTAGGTCAGGCCGCCCTCGCCCGCGGCGCGGCCGGTGACGCCGACCGACGCCGCGGCCCGCGCCAGGCCGGCGCGGAGCCGCTCGCCCAGCGCGTCCAGGTGGGCGAAGTCCTCGGCGCCCAGGTGCTCCAGCGCGGCGACACCGGCCGCGAGCGAGAGGTTGTTCCCGACGAACGCGCCCGCGTGGTAGACCGGGTCGTCGCCCGCGGGGTCGAAGATCGCCATGATGTCGGCCCGGCCGCCGAACACCCCGATCGGCAGCCCGCCGCCGACCACCTTGCTGAAGGTGCTCAGGTCCGGTTCGACGCCGTGCCTGACCTGCCACGGGCCCAGCCGCACGGTGGCGCACTCGTCGAAGATCAGCACCACGCCGTCGGCCGCGGTGAGCCGGCGCAGGGCGGCCAGGTAGGCGGGGTCGGCGGGGACGCCGCCGCCCACGCCGAGCACCGGTTCGACGAGCACGGCCGCGACCCGCCCCCGCAGCTCCGCCAGCACGCGGGCGGCGGTCGCGGTGTCGTTGTAGGGGATCGCCACCACCGAGTCGAGCACGCCGGCGGGCACGCCGCGGGCGAGGTGGGCCGGCGGCAGCCCGGCGACCGGCTGGGGGCGCGTGTCGCCGGTGGTGATGAAGGCGTTGACGTGGCCCCAGTCGTGGGTGCCGTGGTACCCGCCGTCGATCTTCACCAGGACCTCGCGACCGGTGTGCGCCCGCGCGGTGCGGATGGCCCACATCGTCGCCTCGGTGCCGGAGTTGGCGTACCGCAGGCGTTCCAGCGACGGCGCCAGCTCGCGCAGCAGCCGGGCGTGCCGGTGCTGGAGCGTGCCGGGACCGCCGGGCGCGGTGCCCAGCGCCACCTGCTCGCGCACGGCCGCCACGATCGCCGGGTGGTCGTGACCGTGGGCCAGGGCGCCGTAGTTGGCCAGGAAGTCCTCGCGCCACACGCCGTCCACGTCCTTGAGCCGCGTGCCCGAGCCCTGCTCGAAGTACAGCGGGTGGGGGCGGTAGGTGGTCATGGTGCGGGTGTCGCCGCCGGGCAGCACGGACGCGGCGGCGGAGAACGCCGCGGCGGAGGCCGGGCTCGCGGCCAGGTACCGCTCGCGGATGCCCCGCGCCACGGGGTCGTTCGCGCTCATCGGGGTCCTCCTCGTCGTCACGGCCGGCCCACGCCGCCGGGCAGGAGCGTGCGGGCGTGCCACAGTTCGGGGAAGAAGCGGTGGTCGGCCGCGCCGCGCAGCCAGTCCACGCCGGAGGTGCCGCCGGTGCCCGGCTTCGCGCCGATCGTCCTCTCGACGACCAGCAGGTGCAGCGCCCGCCACCTGCTGAAGCCCTGGGCGACGTCCATCAGCGCCTCGGCCAGCCGGAACAGGTCGCTGGACGGGCCGGCGGCGCGGTAGACCGCCGCCCACGCCGCCGCCACCGCGGCGCTGTCCGCCCCGTCCGCCAGCAGCCCGCGGCGGGCCAGCAGCGCCAGGGCCTCGTCGTGCACGCTGCTGTCGTGCAGCGCGCGGTACACGTCCTCGGCGACCCCCGGCACCGGCAGGTGGCGCGCGGCGAGCGCGGGTGACTTGCGGCCGAGCGCGAACTCCGCCATCCGGTACATGTAGGAGTCGACGCCCGACGCGCCGCCCAGCCGGTCGCGGAAGGCGGCGAACTCCGCGGGGGACAGCGTCGCGGGCACGTCCCACACGCGGGTGAGCACGTCCAGCGCGGCGGCCAGGCGGCGCAGGCCCCAGGCGGCGTCGTCCACCCGGTCCGCCGCGAGGTCCAGGCGCACCGCGCGCGCCTGCTCGTGCAGCAGCTTGAACAACAGCTCCTTGACCTGCCCGGTGAGGTAGAAGGCCAGTTCCGCCGGGTGGTCGGTGTGGGGCTGCTGGAGGGAGAGCAGGACGTCGACGCTCTGGTAGTCGACGTACTCGCCCCGCCCGCTGCCCCGGTGGCGGGCCAGGTCGTGGAGCCGGGTGAACGCCTCGGGCACGTGGGCGCCGGGCTGGTCGTAGCGGTCGCCGAAGCGCTTGCGGTACTCCGCGAACAGCCCCGGGTTCCCGTGCAGGAAGAGGATGTCGTGGAAAGCCATGCGCCGCACGGCGAACAGGGGCTCGGGCGAGCGGGACACGGGGAACACCGGGTTCCACACCGCGGGTTCGGCGCACCGCGGGTGGAACTGGCCGATCATCATGCCGCGCCGCACGGCGCAGGGCTTCGTCCTGCGCTGCGCCTCGTCCAGCAGCACGCCGTGGTGCGCGGGCAGGTCGGGGAGCACGACGACCAGTGCTGCCAACGGTTCCTTGCCCTCGGGCCACTGCATCGCGTCGAAGCGGTCCAGCTCCTCGCGCATGAGCCGGCACAGGGTCGCCAGCCCGGTGTCGGCGTCGTGGTGGGCCGTCCGCACGGCGATCGCCTCGCCCGCCAAGGCCGGGCGGACGAACGGGCACACGTTGCCCGCCCTGCCCAGGTGCTCGTGGTCGCGCGAGAGGTACTCCCGCAACCAGGCGCGCGTCCGGGGGTGGTCGTCGGGTCCGGCTTCGACCGTCTTCATGCGCGCTCCTCGGTGGCACATCCCCTCATCGGACCACCACGTGCGCGTGGCCGCGGGCTGTGCCGCCCAACGCGAGGGGAATACCGCTGCGGCAACGGTGTCACCGCGACCGGTGCGCGGCCACCCGGTGTTCCGCCCGGCGAAACCCGGCGGTGGCCGCGCACCGGTGCGGCGGGTCGGTCGCCGCCTCCGCCCGGCCACCGGCGCGGCACGCGCGTCTTCGCCGCTCCGGGACGGTTCCACCGGGGAGCGCGGGATGCCGGTGGTGATCGAATTCCCGTTGCGCGGCAGGGCATCCGGTGGGCGGATCGGGTGAGGACCCGGAATGCGCGCATGGTCCGACGGGCAGGCGTGTAACCCCGGCGGGTCATCCTCGAACCGGGATCCACCAGGAGTCCCCGGGGTGTGAGCCGGAGGTCCGCCGTGCACCTCACCCGTCCACCGCTGCCGCACCCTCCGGTGTCCCTCGCGTTCCCCGACGCGAGCCTCCGGAGCGGGAACCACATGCCCGAAGACCCCGAACCGGTCGGGAACGCGACCGGCGGCGGGGAGAACGACCGCGAGAGCCTGATCGGGCGGGCGTTCACCATCCTCGGCGTCATCAGGGATTCCGGGGAACCCCTGACCTTCTCCGGTGTCGTGCGCCGGACCGGGCTGCCCAAGAGCACCGTCCACCGGCTGCTGGCCGAGTTGCGCGCCCACGACGCGGTGAGCCGGACGGGCGGCCACTACGAACTGGGCGCGGCGGCGCTCCGCCTGGCCGCGCCCCGCGACACCGCCCGGACCAGGGCGATCCGCCACGCGGTCAAGCCGCTGCTGGTGGCGCTGCACGCGAACACCCACCACCTCGTGGGCCTGGGCGTGCGCCGGGGCGCGACCGTCGAGTTCATCGACCTGGTCTACACGCGGCGCTACAGCCGCCTCGCCTGCGCCTGGGGCGAGGCGGCCGACCTGCGCGCCAGCGCGGCGGGCCGGGTGCTGCTGGCCCACGACCGGGAACCGGCGCGGGCGCACGGCCTCGACCTGTCGCCGGGGCTGTGCGCGGAGCTGGCCAGGATCAGGCGCAGCGGCGTCGCGGTGCTGACCGACGCGGGCGCGGTGGCGATGGCGGTGCCGTTGTTCGGGGACGAGGAGCGGCCGTTGGCGGCCCTGAGCGTCGCCGCGTACCAGGGGCTGTTCGACCGGGCCGCGACCTACGACCTGCTCCGCCGGGCGAGCTTCCACGCCCGCGCCGTGCTGTGCCGGTCCCTGCCGGAGGTGGGACCGGACCGCGGCGCGGACCGGCTCGCGTAGCGCCCGCCGCGGGCCTCCCGCCGCGCGTCCACACCGGATCCGGCGCGAGCGCGTGACCGCGGGTCGCCCGGCGGTGCTATGGCGATCTGGGATGTCCCCTCGCCGATCGGGCCCGGTCTACGGTCGGGTGACCACCGGGGCGGGCCGCCGACGGCCCGCTCGGCGCGCGCTCGGAGGCGGCGCGCGCCCGTCGGCGGTTCCCCTGCACCGCGAGGAGATCCCGCATGTCCAGACTTCGTGTGCCACCGGTCGTCGCCCTGGTGGTGATGACGACCGTCGCGGGCGCCGTGGCGGTCGCGCCGCCGGCGTCCGGTGAGACCCCTGCCGCCGAACAGCCCGTGCTGGCCGCCCTGCGGCGCGACCTCGGCGTCGCCGACCCCGTGGCCAGGCTGACCGCGGAACGGGCCGCGGCCCGGGCCGACCGGGGGCTGCGGGCGGCCCTCGGCGACCGTCTCGGGGGCAGTTGGTTCGACGCCGAGCGCGGCACGCTCGTCGTCGCGGTGACCGACCCCCGCGCCGCCGCGACCGTGCGGGCCGGGGGCGCGGAGCCCCGGCTCGTCCCGCGCGGCGAGGCCACCCTGGCCGCGGTCAAGCGCGCGCTCGACGCCGCCGCGCCCGCCGCGCCGGCGTCGGTGCCGGGGTGGCGGACCGACCCCGCCGCGAACCGCGTGCTGGTCAAGCACGCGCCGGGAGCGCTGGACCGGGCGCGCGCCTGGGTGGCCGCGACCGGGGTGGACGCCGGCGCCGTCGGCTACGTCGAATCGCCGGAGCGGCCCCGCCCGCTGATCGACGTGGTGGGCGGCAACCGCTACTGGACCAGCCAGTACGGCTGCTCGGTCGGCTTCTCCGTGCAGGGCGGGTTCATCACCGCCGGGCACTGCGGCGAGGTCGGCGAGACCACCACCCAGCCGGGCGGCAGGTTCGAGGGGTCGAGCTTCCCCACCGACGACATGGCGTTCGTGCGCACCAGTGCGGGCGAGACGCCGGTCGGCGCGGTGAACGACTACAACGGCGGCCGGGTCGCGGTGAAGGGCGCGCAGGAGGCGCCGGTCGGGTCGTCCATCTGCCGCTCCGGCGGCACGACCGGCTGGCACTGCGGCACCATCCGGTCCCGCGACGCGACGGTGGACTACGGCCCGTCGATCGGCAAGGTCTACCAGGCGATCGAGACCACGGCGTGCGCCGAGCCCGGCGACTCCGGCGGCTCGGCCATCTCCGACGGGCAGGCGCAGGGCGTGACCTCGGGCGGGTCCGGCGACTGCAAGGGCGGCGCCGCGACCACGTACTTCCAGCCCGTGCCGGAGATCCTGCGCGCGTACGGCGTGACGCTGCTGACCACCGACGGCGGTCCCGGGCCGAACCCGCCGGGCTGCGGCACGGCCGTCACCGGCGCCCTGTCGCGGGGCGCCACGGCGGTGGAGCCCAAGTCGGGCTACTTCGACGCGGCGGCCGGCGCGCAGAAGGGCTGCCTGAAGGGCCCGGCCGGCGCCGACTTCGACCTGTACCTGCAGAAGCAGAGCGGGACGTCGTGGCGCACCGTCGCCTCCGGCACCGGCCCCGACTCGACCGAGACGGTGACCTACAACGGCACCGCCGGGCGCTACCGCTGGCAGGTGCGCTCCTACAGCGGCTCCGGCGGCTACACCCTGGAGACGGCGAAGCCCTAGGCGGGGATCGCGCGGGGGAGGGGTCCGCCGGGGAGCGGACCCCTTTCCCGCGCGCGCCGGGCGGCGGTACGGTCGCTGGACCACCGGGGGAGCGGAGGTCCAGTGGAGCTGGAAGTACGCCACCTGCGGGCGCTGGCCGCGATCGACGACACCGGCAGCCTCACCCGTGCCGCCAAGCGGCTGGGCATGTCGCAGCCCGCGCTGTCCGGCCTGCTCAAGCGGATCGAGCAGAGCGTCGGCGGCGCGCTGTTCTTCCGCGCCGAGCACGGCTGCCAGGCGACCCCGCTGGGCGCGGAGGTGCTCGGCGAGGCGCGGGTGGTGCTCAGCAGCATGTCCACCATCGCCCGGCGCGTCGGCGAGTGGTCGCGCCGGGGCGGGCCGTCCGACCCGCTGCGCGTCGGCGGCTACTGCGGCTTCCTGCACGTGGCGGTGAGCCGCTGGCTGCGCGAGCAGCCGTGGTGCGCGGAGGTCAACCTCCAGGAGGACACCGACGAGCGGATCAGCGTGGACAAGGTCGCGATCGGCGAGCTGGACCTCGCGCTGGTCTACCGGCCGCCGCTGCCCGGCCTGACGACGCCGCCCGGGGTGGCCAGCGTCCTGGTGCACCCGGCCGAGCCGGTGTTCGTCGCGATGGCCCACGATCACCCCCTCGTCGGGGCGGCCCCGGTGCCGGTGGCGGACGTCTTCGAGCACCCCTGGGTGGACGAGCCGCCGGGCACGTCGCGCTGGTGGACCTACCTCAACCAGGTCTGCCACGGGCACGGCGTGCCGCTGCGCCAGCCGCACAGCACCCGGTGCCTGGCCACGATGCTGGAGCTGGTCGGCGCGCGGCTGGCCGTCGGGCCCGCGCTGGCCACCAGCCGCGACCGGCCGGGCAGCGTCGTGGTGCGGGCGATCGAGGGCGCGCCGCTGTGGCAGGAGCTGCGCCTGTTCTACCGCCCCGACACGGTGGTGGCGGCGCACATCGACGAGATCCACGCCCACGTCCTGGGCAGCTACGCCGCCCGCCAGGGGTGCAACCCCGCGTTCGACTCGTGGTGGCGGGAACGCGGCCGCGAGCTGCTGGTCGCCGGCTGACGCGCCGGACCCCCTCGGCGTGACCGGCGGTAGCCGGTCGGGCCCGTTCGGGCGAACCCCCTGGTGAGAGGCGCGTCTCCCGCCCGTCAACGGCCCGTAAAGATGCGGGGCGGCGGTGTCAAGGGCACGTCAGGCACGTCCGGGCGCCCCGCTTCGTGATGCAGCCTTTCGGGCGTCCCGGCCCATCGGGGGCCGGTGCTTGTCGCGAAGGGAGCGCGTCGATGGCCGACTTGGCCTGCGCGTTGCTGCTGATCGGTGTGTTCCTGCTGTTGGCGCTGGGCGTGCGCGGCCTGGAGCGGCTGTGAGCGGCACGGGGGTGGTGGCGAACGCCGTCGCCGGCGTGCTCGCCCTGGCGTTGGCGGTGTACCTGCTCGTCGCGCTGGTCCGACCGGAGAGGTTCTGATGTCGTCGACCGCGGCCGGCCTGGCGCAGGTCGGCGTCCTCCTGCTCGCCCTGGCCGTGGCGCACCGGCCGTTCGGCGACTACCTGGCCCGCGTCCACACCGACGCCCGGCACCTCGCGGTGGAGCGCGCGGTGTACCGGGTGGCGCGGGTCGACCCCGCGTCCGAGCAGCGGTGGGGCGCCTACGCGCGCAGCGTGCTCGCCTTCTCGTTCGCGGGCGTCGTGCTGCTGTACCTGCTGCAGCGCCTGCAACCGCTGCTGCCGTTCGACTTCGACCGGGGCGCGGTGCCGCCGGCGGTCGCGTTCAACACCGCGATCAGCTTCGTGACCAACACGAACTGGCAGTCCTACGTGCCCGAGGTCACCCTGGGCCACGCGGTCCAGATGGCGGGCCTGACCGCGCAGAACTTCGTGTCCGGCGCGGTGGGGCTGTCGGTGGCGATGGCGCTGGTGCGCGGCTTCACCCGGCAGCGGACCGACCGCCTGGGCAACTTCTGGGTGGACCTGGTGCGGGGCACCACCCGCGTCCTGCTGCCGGTGGCGTTCCTGTTCGCGGTCGTGCTGGTGGGCCGGCTCGATCGTCCTGGTGGCGGCGTTGACCTACGTCCCCGCACTCGCCCTCGGTCCCATCGCGGAGGCCCTGCTGTGACCACCACCACCGACAGTCCACAGAGGACCGACGAGGACGCCCGGGGCGGACCCGCCCGCGGGCCGGGCCGCCCGGTCGCCGCCGGCGCCTTCGACCCCCGGCAGCTGCTGCGCTCGCTGCCGGCCGCGCTGCGCAAGTTCCACCCCCGCCACCAGGCGCGCAACCCCGTGGTGTTCGTGGTGTGGGTGGGCTCGCTGCTGGTCACGGTGTTCGCGGTCGGCGACCCGAGCGCGTTCACCGTCGCGGTGGCGCTGTGGCTGTGGGCCACCGTGCTGTTCGCCAACCTGGCCGAGGCCGTCGCCGAGGGGCGGGGCAGGGCGCAGGCGGACTCGTTGCGCCGCAGCAGGCAGGACGCGGTCGCGCGGCTCGTCGACGGCCGCGTGGTGCCCGGCGCCGAGCTGGTGGTCGGCGACCTCGTCGTGGTGGCGGCCGGCGAGGTGGTCCCCGGCGACGGCGACGTGGTGGAGGGCATCGCCGCGGTGGACGAGTCGGCGATCACCGGCGAGTCCGCGCCGGTGATCCGGGAGTCGGGCGGCGACCGGTCGGCGGTCACCGGCGGCACGACCGTGCTGTCCGACCGGGTCGTCGCGCGGATCACCGCGGCGCCCGGCGAGTCCTTCGTGGACCGGATGATCGCGCTGGTGGAGGGCGCGCGCCGGCAGAAGACGCCCAACGAGGTCGCGCTGACGATCCTGCTGTCCGCGCTGACGCTCGTCTTCGTGCTCGCGGTCGTGGCGCTGCAGCCGTTCGCGGTCCACTCCGGCGGCGAGCAGTCCGTGGTCGTGCTGACGGCGCTGCTGGTGTGCCTGATCCCGACCACGATCGGCGCGCTGCTGTCGGCGATCGGCATAGCGGGCATGGACCGGCTGGTGCAGCGCAACGTCCTGGCCACCTCGGGCAGGGCGGTCGAGGCGGCGGGCGACGTGGGCACGCTGCTGCTGGACAAGACCGGCACCATCACCCACGGCAACCGGCGGGCCACCGAGCTGATCCCCGTGGGCGGGGCCGACCTCGACGCCCTGGTGGACGCCGCCCGGCTGTCGTCGCTGGCCGACGGCACCCCCGAGGGCCGCAGCGTGGTCGAGCTGTGCGCGCGGCGGCACGGCCGCGCGGCCGAGCCGTCCGACCACGAGAAGACCGGCGAGTTCGTGCCGTTCACCGCGCGGACCAGGGTCAGCGGCGTCGACCTGGCCGGCCGGCGCGTGCGCAAGGGCGCCGCGAGCGCGTTCACCCTGGACGCCCCGACCCGCGACCTCGTCGACGGGATCGCCGCGCAGGGCGGCACACCGCTCGTGGTCGCGGTGGACGACGCGGTGCTGGGCGTGATCCGGCTGTCGGACGTGGTCAAACCCGGTGTGCGCGAACGGTTCGCGCAGTTGCGCGCAATGGGCATCCGCACGGTGATGGCGACCGGGGACAACCCGCTGACGGCCAGGGCCGTCGCGGCGCGGGCGGGGGTCGACGACTTCCTCGCCGAGGCCCGGCCGGAGGACAAGTTGGCGCTGATCCGGCGCGAGCAGGAGGGCGGCAGGCTGGTCGCGATGACCGGCGACGGCGCCAACGACGCGCCGGCGCTCGCGCGGTCCGACGTGGGCCTGGCCATGAACACCGGCGCCTCCGCCGCCAAGGAGGCCGGGAACATGGTGGACCTGGACTCCGACCCGACGAAGCTGATCGAGGTCGTGGAGGTCGGCAAGCAGCTGCTGATCACGCGCGGCGCGCTGACGACGTTCAGCGTGGCCAACGACCTCGCGAAGTACTTCGCGATCCTGCCCGCGATGTTCTCCGCCGTGCACCCGCAGCTGGACCGGTTGAACGTCATGCGCCTGGCCACGCCGCAGTCGGCGATCCTGTCGGCGGTGATCTTCAACGCCCTGGTCGTCGTCGCGCTGATCCCGCTGGCGCTGCGGGGCGTGCGGTACCGGCCGTCGAGCGCCGCGGCGCTGCTGCGGCGCAACCTGCTGGTCTACGGCCTGGGCGGGGTCGTGGCCCCGTTCGCCGGGATCCTGCTCATCGACCTGCTCGTGCGGCTCATCCCCGGGATCGGGTGACGTGGTGGAAGACTTCGGCAGACAGGCCGTGGCGGGGCTGCGCGTCCTGCTGGCCCTCACCCTGCTCACCGGCGTCCTCTACCCGGCGGCGGTCTGGGGCGTGTCCCGGCTGCCCGGCCTGCGCGCCCACGCGGAGGCCGTCGACACCGCGCTGGTCGGCGTGGACCGCGAGGGCGACGAGTGGTTCCGCACCCGGCCGTCCGCGGCGACGCCGCCCGCTTCGGGCGGGTCGAACAAGGGCGAGCGCAACGCCGACCACGACGCCGTGGTGGCCGGCCGCCGGACCGCCGTCGCCCGGCGCGAGGGCGTGCCGGAGGAGCGGGTGCCCCAGGACGCGGTGACGGCGTCGGCCTCCGGCCTGGACCCGCACATCAGCACCGCCTACGCGCAGCTGCAGGCGCCGCGCGTGGCCAGGGCCCGCGGGCTGCCCGAGGACCGGGTGCGGGCGCTGGTGGCGCGGCACACCGAGGGCCGGGCGGCCGGCGTGCTGGGCGAACCGGGCGTCAACGTCACCGCGCTCAACCGCGCCCTGGGGTGAGCCGGGCGCCGTCCTCGAGCAGGCCGGTGGTGCGGACCTCGCGCCGCCGGCCTGCCGGGCGCCCGCCTCAGGGCGAGTCCGGGGCCACCCTGCGGAAGTGGAACGGGCACGTCGCCCCGCCGCGGGCGATCGTCGTCGGCCGCCGGAAGTCCACGCCGTGCCGTTCGCGGTCGATCGCGCTGATCCACGCCGTGTCGAACTCGCAGAACACGGTGCCCAGCTCGGGCACGCCCGCCACGTCCAGCACCCGCACGTAGAAGCACCGGTGCACGTCGACCAGGTACTGCGACCGGTCCTCGACCCGGCTGAACGAGAAGTCCGCGCCGAAGTAGTTCTCCTCCCGGTCCTGGGAGAAACCGGTGATCACGGAGAACGGGTCGTCGGAGGCGTCCAGCGCGGCCCTGGTGCCGTCGTGCACGTACGGCCGGACGGGCTCGTGGAACGCCTTGGCCACCAAAGACATGGCCGCCGCCCGCGGCAACCGCCGCAGCAGCACCCGGTAGGCGCCCGCCACCAGCGCCGTCAGCGGCAGGTGCGGGCTGGAGCCGCCCACGGCGGCGGCGATCCGCGATGCCTCCGCGTCGACCTCGTCCAGCGGCGCGGACGGCGCGATGTGCTCGCGGAAGAGGGAGATGAGCTGATCGTTCTCGTGCATGGTGTGGTTGTTCCTCACGGTGTCCGTACCCGCGCACGCGCGGGACGGCCAGCACGCTCCGACCACCGACCTGGTGCCGACCAGGGTTCGTCCTTGCGACGCGAACCGTACACCCGGGCCGCCGAGGCGGGGCAGGTCCCCCGCGGCCACCGGCCGGGCCGCCCCGGCTCAGAACGTGGCGATCGGGTTGACCGGGCTGCCGGACGTGCCGGCGAAGCGGACCGGCGCGACCGCGAGGTGGAAGTCCCACTGGCCCAGTTCGGCGGCCGTCGCCGCGCACCCCTCCAGGTCGCAGTTGTCGAGCAGCCACAGGCCCATCGCGACCAGGCCCACGGCGTGCACCGGCATCAGCACGTCCCCGTACCCCGACGGCTGGACGTCCTGGGGGGTGTCGGCGCCGATCAGCGCGACCTCCCGTTCGCGCAGCCACGGCAGGCAGGACGCGTGCCAGCCGGCCTGGGCGAAGCCGCCGTCCGCACCGGCCTCGCGCCGGGCTCGGCCGCGCCCGGTCCGCAGGAGCACCGCGTCGCCGGGCCGCACCCGCACGCCCTGGCGGCGCTCGGCCTCTTCGAGGTCTTCGGGGAACACGCCCTGCCCCGGTTCCAGCCACGGCACACCGCGGACCCCCGCGATGTCCAGCAGCACACCCCGCGTGGTGATCCCGTCCGCCGCCGCCGTGACGGCCGCCCACGCCGATCCCGTCGCGGCGTCGACCAGCGAGTGCGGCCGCCCGTTGTACATCGCGCCGTCCCAGAAGATGTGGCACGGCGAGTCCACGTGGGTGACGGTGTTGCCGTGGAAGGTGAGGCCGAGCCGCTCGGTGGAGAAGCCCCAGCGCCGGTCGTCGCGGAACCCGGGCGCCGGCATGTTCTCGGCGCCCGGCATGTCGGCGGCGCACGGGCACGCCGTCGTCGACCGCTCCACCTCCTCCGGCGCGGCGACCTCCCACGCGCACGACACGCTCCTGCCGTGGCGCACGGCCCGCGCAGCCGCCAGCCGGACGTCGTCGGTGATGTGGTTCAGGGTGCCGCGCTCGTCGTCGTCACCCCACCGCCCCCAGTTCGACAGCGCGTCGAAGTACCCGAGCACGTCGTCCTGCGTGGGCACCGATCGCCCTGCCGCCATCCCAGCCCCTCCTCCGGTCACGCGGCTCGCTGCGCCGAGACCCGCTGAACCCGGCCCGAACACTAGATCAACCGGAAGGCGCGCGTCTGCTCGTCGCGGACGAACCCCTCCGTCCCCCCACCGGCGCCGGTCAGGCATCCTTAGGGTGGCGTGCCGCCCGCGGGACGCGCCGTGGCGAAGCGCGGTCGCGGCCCGTACCGCCGCGACGTCCGGGGAAGGACGCGCGGACCGACACACCGAGGACGGCGATGAGAGCACTGACCTTCAGCGACGACGAGGACCACGAGCAGGAGTGGCTCCCCGGCGACCCCCGACCCGCCGTCGACGCGTTCCTGGAGTTCATCGCCCGGCACCGCGGCGCCGGCAACGCGTCGTTCGGCATCGAGGACGAGGAGAACGGGGAAGCGCTGCTGCTCATGTTCGAGGTCGGGGCCATCTGCCGGGTCAAGGGGCGGCAGGACCCGCGGCACGAGTACCGCGTGGTCACCGACCGGGGCGACCACCGGACCCTGGCGGCCGATTTCGCCCGCGGCGGCTTCACCGCCCTGGACCGCCACGGCCCCTGGCTGCCGGACGCCGACAGCTTCCTGCTCGCGCGGTCGGCCCACCTGCGCCAACGGGCCGCGCGCAACGCCCGCCCGGGCGGTGAAGCGCCCGGCGGAGCCCGCGACCGGCGCGCGGAACGGCTCCGAGCCGAGTTCGACGGGTCCGTGCTGCGCCGGACCCACCCGCGCGAGCTGCGCCGTCGGCTGGAGGTCCTGACCCGCGTCGACGGGCGCGAGCCGGTGGCGGTCGCCGGGGTCACCCACCTCGGCTTCGGCGACGGCGACACCGTCAACGCCTGGTTCACCGCCGGTGGTCGCGGCCTGCTGGTGACGTTCGACCGCGTCGGCGGGCTCGACTGCTCCGACGACGCCCGCGCGCAGGCAGCGCTGTACGACGGCGTGCCGGCGGACCTCCTCGAGCTGGTGAGGAACGCGCCGGGAACGGGCACGACGCTCAACGTCCCGCACCCCGACGGCGGCACCCAGGTGGCCGCCACCGGCGTCTTCACCTTCGCGGGCCCCTGCGCCATGGCGGAGGGCCTGGTGTCCCGCTTGCGGGAGACGCGGTCGGGCGTCGAGGGCACCGGGGTCGGCCGGCTGCTGGAGGTCTTCCTCGCGCCGGGCGACTTCACCCCCGCCGCGGTCGCCGAAGCGGCGAAGCGGTGGGGCGCCGAGGACATCGCCAGAGGTTTCGCCGCGACCGCCGCGACCGCCGCGCTCGGGCGGGAGCGGCCCGCGACCGCGCCGCTCGACCGGGAGGCGGTGGACCGCTTCTGCCGGATCTGGGCCGACTCCGGGTACAACGACCGCTGGGACGTGCACTACGTCCTGTTCGACAGCCGCTCGATCGAGGAGGCGGGCCAAGCCCGGGACGAGCTCCTGGAGCTGGTCGACGCGCTCGGCCTCGAGCGCGTCGACGCCCCGCCGGGAGCCGCCTCCGGCGAGGTGTGGGTCCGCACCGACCCGCGCATCGACGCCGAGCTCGGGCACTGGTCGTGACCGCGCTGTCCGCCGGCAGGACGAGGTCGTGACGGAACCGCGAGGTGCGGGAGGGCCTGGTCCGGGTCTGCCGGTCCAGGCGCTTCTCCGGCGACCCGTCGACGCCGCCGGGTGACGGGCAGGCCCTCGTCGACGCACGCCGCGGACGCGACCGGCCCGACCCCGCCGCGCGACGTGGTGGCGAACCGCCCCGGACCGGCGCCCCGCCCGCCGGTCACCGGACCCCCGCCCCGGCGAGCACCTCCGTCATGAACCCCACCAGCCACGCCTGGGCCGCGCTGCGCGCGTGGGCGTGGCGGGCGTAGATGGAGACCTGCGCGGGCTCGATGTCGAAGGGCAGCTCGAACAGGCGGACCGGGTGGTCGGCCGCGAACACCTCCGCCACCAGGCGCGGCACCATCGCGACCAGTTCGCCCTGCCGGACCAGGTGCGGCAGGGACGTGAAGCGGGTGGTCTCCAGGACGACCCGGTGCAGCAGCCCGTTGGCCTCCAGCGCCCGCCGCGGCCCGTCGTGCCCGGTGGGGCCGAAGACCGCGATGTGCCGCTCCACCGCCAGCGCCGCCGGGTCCACCCGGCCCGCCAGCCGGGGGTGGTCGGCGGCCACCATGCCGACGTAGCCCTCGGCGAACAGCGGGACGCGCGCCACGCGCGGGGTGCTGAACAGCGGTGACGCGATGAACGCGTCGATCTCGCCGCGCCCGAGCTGGTCGGGCGCGTTGACCACGTCCAGCGGCCGCACGGTCAGCGTCACGCCCGGCGCGCGCGCCGGCAGGGCGGCCACCAGCCGGGGCAGCAGCGTCACCTCGCCGAGGTCCGACAGGCACAGCGTGAACGTGGCGTGCGCGGTGGCCGGGTCGAACGACCACGCCCCGCTGACCGCCGCCTCGATGCCCGCCAGCGCGCTGTGCAGCGGCTCGTACAGGGCCTGCGCGGTGGCCGTCGGCACCAGGCCGCCCCGGGCCCGCCGGAACAGCTCGTCGCTGAACCGCCGCCGCAGCTTCTGGAGGCTGTAGCTGACCGTCGGCTGGGTCAGGTGCATCGCCTCGGCGGTCGCGGTGACGCTGCGCGTCTCGTAGAGCAGCACGAACGTGCGCACCAGGTTGAGGTCGAAGTCCCGCACCATAGATCCCGTCTATACCGATCGGCTCCAACATTTATTGGAACACACTCGGCCGCGCTTCCTAGGGTCTGGGCCACGCCGCCGTCGCGAGAAGGAGCCCCGCCCATGCCGACCGTCCGCCGGATCGTCCACGAATTCCTGGAACGCCGAGGTCTGACCACCATCTTCGGCAACCCCGGCTCCAACGAGCTGCCGTTCCTGGCCGAGCTGCCCGGGTCGTTCCGCTACGTCCTGGGCCTGCACGAGGGCGTGGTCGTGGGCATGGCCGACGGCTACGCGCAGGCGACCGGCCGGCCCGTCCTGGTCAACCTGCACGCCGCCGCCGGGTCGGGCAACGCGATGGGCGCGCTGACCAACGCCGTCTACTCGCGCTCGCCGCTGGTGCTGACCGCCGGGCAGCAGGTGCGCCCGGCGATCGGGCTGGAGGCGATGCTGGCCAACGTCGAGGCCGCCCACCTGATGCGCCCGCTGGTGGGCTGGTCGGGCGAGCCGACCTGCGCGGCGGACGTGCCGCGGTCGGTGGCGCAGGCCGTGTTCGAGGCCGAGCTGCACCGCCGCCCCACCTACCTGTCGGTGCCCTACGACGACTGGGCCCAGGAGCTGGACGCCAACGCCGAGGCGGTGCTCGGCCGCGAGGTGCGGCGCGGGTCCGCGCCGGGGGAGGGGCAGCTGGCGGAGCTGGTCGAGCTGGTCGACGGCGCCCGCAACCCCGCGCTGGTGCTGGGCGGCGACGTCGACGCGGCCGGGCTGTTCGACCGGGCCGTGGCCCTCGCCGAGCACCTGGCGCTGCCGACGTGGGTGGCGCCCTCGCCGCACCGGCTGCCCTTCCCGAACCGGCACCGGCTGTTCCGGGGCGTGCTGCCCGCCGGGATCGCCTCGGTGTCGACCGAGCTGGCCGGGCACGACCTGGTCCTCGTGCTGGGCGCCCCGGTGTTCCGCTACCACCAGCACGTGCCCGGCCCGTACCTGCCCGAGGGCTGCCGGCTGGTGCAGGTGACCGACGACGCGGGCGCGGCGACCCGCGCCCCGATGGGCGAGGCGCTGGTGGCCGACCCGGCGGCGGTGATCGAGGCGCTGCTGGACCGGGCCGCGCCGCGCGCCGGGGAGACCGGCTTCACGCCCAACCCCGAATCGGCCACGGCCCCCGACGCGCTGCACCCGGAGCAGGTGTTCGCCGCGCTGCGCGAGACCCAGCCCGCCGACACCGTCTACGTCGTGGAGTCCACCTCGACCAACTCGGCGTGGTGGCGGCAGGTGGACCTGCGGCACGGCGGCTCGTACTTCTTCCCGGCCTCCGGCGGCCTGGGCTTCGGCCTGCCCGCGGCCGTCGGGATGGCGATGGGCCTGGCGGAGCGCCGGGCGGAGCGCCCGGTGGTGGCCGTGATCGGCGACGGTTCGGCCAACTACGGCATCACCGCCCTGTGGACCGCGGCCCAACACCGGGTGCCGGTCACGTTCGTCATCCTGCGCAACGGCACCTACGGGGCGCTGCGCTGGTTCGGCGGGCTGCTCGGCACGCCCGACGTGCCCGGCACCGAGATCCCGGGCCTGGACTTCACCCGCATCGCCGAGGGCTACGGCGTGCCCGCCACCGCCGTCACCGGGCTGGAGGACCTGCGCGCGCAGCTCAAGACCCCGACCGACGGCCCCCGCCTGATCCAGGTCGACACGCACCTGACCACGCCCCAGTGACCCTTGGGCCGAGCGCCCGGCCCCGCCCCGAACCCCGCAGCGACCGACCACCGGAAGGAGCACGGCGATGGCGACGTCTCCAACCAGCCCGACCCCCGCCCGTTCGACCTGGACGGCGGTGTTCTGCTGGCTGACCGTCCTGCTGGAGGGCTACGACCTGGTCGCGTTCGGCGCGACGATCCCGACCCTGCTCAAGACCGGGCACCTCGGCTTCACCCCGGCCGGCGCGACCCTGGTGGCCACCGTGTCGCTGATCGGGGTCGCGTTCGGCGCGGCGGTGCTGAGCCCGCTGACCGACCGCTTCGGCCGCCGCCGGCTGCTCATCGGCTCGGTGCTGCTGTTCTCGGTCTTCACGCTCGTGATCCCCCTGTCCCCGAGCGTGGGGGTCTTCGCGCTGTTCCGGTTCGTGGCGGGGCTGGGGCTGGGCGCCTGCATGCCGGTCGCGCTCACCGTGATGTCGGAGAACCTGCCCGCCCGGCGCAGGGCCAGCGCCAGCACCTTCACGATGACCGGCTACCACGTCGGCGCGGTGCTGATGTCCGTGCTCGCGCTGGCGGCGGGGGAGGACTGGCACGTGCTGTTCTACGGCGGCGGCCTCGCCGGCCTGGCCGTCGTGCCGCTGATGTGGTGGCGGCTGCCGGAGTCCTCGGCGTTCCTGGCGGTCCGGGACGAGCCCGTCGACCGGCTCAGGCCGCGCGACCTGCTCGGCCCCCGGTTCCGGCGGACCAGCCTCGCGGTGTGGGTGGGCTCGTTCATGGGGCTGCTGCTGGTCTACGGCCTGAACACGTGGCTGCCGCAGCTCATGCGCACGGCCGGCTACCCGATCTCGACGGCGGTGACCCTGCTGCTGGTGCTCAACGTCGGCGCGGTGATCGGCCTGCTGGCGGCCGGCCTGATCGCCGACCGCCACGGCGTCAAGCCGGTGGCGGTGCTGTGGTTCGGCGCGTCGGCGGTGCTGCTGGCGGCGCTGAGCCTGCGGGTGGGCAACAGCTTCCTGCTCAACCTGATGGTGCTGCTGACCGGCGTCTTCGTGTTCTCCGCGCAGGTGCTGATCTACGGCTACGTGGCGCAGGCTTTCCCGGCGCAGGCCCGCGGCACGGCGCTGGGCTTCACCTCGGCGGTGGGCCGGCTCGGCTCGATCCTCGGCCCGTTCGTGACCGGGGCCCTGGTGACGGCCGGCATCGCCTACCCGTGGGGGTTCTGGTTCTTCGCGGTGATCGCCGCCTTCGGGTTGGCCGCGGTGCTGCTGCTGGCCCGCGTTCCCGGGGCCTGCGCTGGGGAGGCACGCACTTCGCAGTGATGCCCCGGGGGGAGCAGGAATGGTGTTCGACCGCAGATCAGTGCCGGCCGGGTTGGCCTCGACCGCGGCCGTGCCGCTGCTCGGCACGGCCGCCGACGCCGCGACGCCCACGTCGACCGCGGCGCCGGGCCCGGCGTCCGACCCGGTGGCGGCGGGGATCGAGTACGCGCGCGACCGGATACCGGGGATGACCCGATCAGGCGGTCCCTCGTGGTTCCCGGACCCGATCCGGGAACCGCTCGCGGTCAAGGCGGCTCCGGGTGACCGAACCGAGGTGTCCACGGACTCCCGGGGCGTTTTCGCGGTGCTGGCGACCGGGGCGCGCCGGAGAACTTCTCCGTCGAGTCCGGACGCGGGGTCGCCCTGCCGGCGACGGCCGGGTACAGCCACTTCACCATCCGGGTGGGCGACGTGGTCTGCTTCGACGCCGACGGGAGCCCGGGGTCGAAGCAGACCACGTGGGCATCTACGCCGGCCCGGACCAGGACGGCCGGCCCCGGTTCGTGTCGAGCCGCAAGACGGTCAACGGCCCGACGATCTCCGACCTGGGCGGTGAGTCCACTTTGGACGGTAACGGCGAGTGCGCGAACGGACTGCGGATCATCCGCAGGTTCCGACCCCCGACAGCGGGGAGGCCGGCCGGCGGTTGCCCGACCCGGGGGCTGCCGTCCGGGGCGCCGGCCCCCGGACGGGGCGGTCCGACCCGTGGTCGGCCCGGTTCCGGCGGCAGCCGGGCGCCGGCGTCGAACCGTAGGATGGCCGGCCATGAAGATGCTCGTCACCGGCGGGGCCGGTTTCATCGGCGCGAACTTCGTCCACCACACCATCCGCAACCACCCCGGCTACGAGGTGTGCGTGCTGGACGCGTTGACCTACGCCGGCAATCGCGACAGCCTCGCCCCGGTGGCCGACCGGGTCCGGTTCGCGCACGGCGACATCTGCGACGCCGAGCTGGTGGACCGCCTGGTGGCCGAACACGACGTGGTGGTGCACTTCGCGGCCGAATCACACGTGGACAACTCGCTGCACGACCCGGAGCCCTTCGTCCGCACCAACGTCCTGGGCACGTACACGATCCTGGAGGCGGTGCGCCGCCACGGGAAGCGGCTGCACCACGTCTCCACCGACGAGGTCTTCGGCGACTTGGCCCTCGACGCGGTCGACAAGTTCACCGAGGAGACCCGCTACGACCCGTCCAGCCCCTACAGCGCGACCAAAGCCGGCTCGGACATGCTGGTCCGCGCGTGGGCGCGCTCGTTCGGGGTGGCCGCGACCCTGTCGAACTGCGCCAACAACTACGGCCCCTACCAGCACGTGGAGAAGTTCATACCCCGACAGATCACCAACGTGCTCGTCGGGGAGCGGCCCAAGCTGTACGGGGCCGGGGAGAACGTGCGGGAGTGGACCCACGTCGACGACCACAACGACGCCGTGCACCTGATCCTGGCCAAAGGCGCACCGGGGCAGACCTACCTGATCGGCTCGGGCGACGAGCGCGACAACGCCGGGATCCTGGCGCTGGTCCTGGAGCTGATGGGCCGACCCGCCGACGCCTTCGACCACGTCGCCGACCGCCCCGGCCACGACCTGCGCTACGCCAACGACTCCACGAAGATCCGCACCGAGCTGGGGTGGCGCCCCCGCTACGGGGACTTCCGCACCGGTCTTGCCGCCACCATCGACTGGTACCGCGCCAACGACTGGTGGTGGCGGCCGCAGAAGGGCGCCACCGAGGCCCGCTACGCCGAACTCGGCCGGTAGCGCGCCGCGCCCGGCGCCGGGAACGCGGCGGCGCGCTCAGGGCAGGCGCGGGTCCAGCAGCCAGGTGTCGAAGAACGGCCCCAGCGGAGCGACGCTGTGCCACTGGGCCAGCGCCGCGAAGTCGGCCGTGGTGGCGGTGGCGTGGCGGTGGGTCCTGGTCCAGTCCCGCAGCAGGGTGAAGAACGCCTGGTCGCCCAGGCGCTCGCGCAGCGCGTGCAGCGTGAGCGCCCCGCGCTGGTAGACCCGGTCGTCGAACATGCCGGCCTCGCCGGGGTCGCCGATGCGCAGGTCCTGCGGCAGCCGGGCCAGCCGGGCGCGGGCGCGCGCGGCCAGCACGGCCGCCGGCGGGCCGTCCGAGTGCTCCGACCACAGCCACTCCGCGTAGCAGGCGAAGCCCTCGTTCAGCCAGATGTCGCGCCAGTCGGCCAATCCGACGCTGTTGCCGAACCACTGGTGCGCCAGCTCGTGCGCGACCAGCCGCTCGAACCCGCGCCGCCCGTCGACGTGGTTGGACCCGAACACCGACATGCCCTGCGCCTCGACCGGCACCTCCAGCTCGTCGTCGGTCACCACGACGTGGTACTCGCGGAACGGGTAGGGCCCGAACAGCTCCGCGAACAGCTCCACCATCCGCGGCTGCCGGCCGAAGTCGTGGGCCACCGCCGCGCGCAGCCGCGCCGGCGCGGCGACGCCCTGCCCCGGCGCCAGCACCAGCCGCTCGTACTGCCCCACCTGCACCGACGCCAGGTAGGCGGCCATCGGCTCGACCTGCTCGTACACCCACGTCGTGGTGCTGCCCCCGGTCCGCCGGTCGACCAGCACCCCGTTGGCCACCACCGCGTAAGGCGACGCGGTGGTCACCGAGATCCGGTAGGGCGCCTTGTCCCGCACCAGGTCGTTGCAGGGGAACCACGAGGGCGCGCCGATCGGCTGCCCGGCGACCAGCGCGCCGTCGGCCAGCTGCTCCCAGCCCAGGTCGCCCCAGTGCCGCGTCCGCACGGGCCGGGGCGTGCCGGCGTAGCGCACCTCCACCAGGCAGCGCCCGCCCCGGTGCCGCAGCCGCAGCTTGCCGCCGCCGTGCGAGTACCGCGCCGGCTTGCCGTCCACCAGGACCTTGCCGAGGGCGAACGGGCCGAAGTCCAGCGAGATCGGCCCGTCCGCCGCCACCCACAGCCGGGCGCGGCCGGACAGCCGCCCGGTCAGCGGCCGGTAGTCCAGCTCCAGGTCGTAGTCCTCGACCCGCACGGCCGGGTCGCCGTGCCGCGCGAGCTGCCCGGTCATCGCCACGCGGAGATCGGGTTGCCCAGCCAGCGGCTGCCCGCCGGCACCTCCTCGCCGCGCATCACCAGCGAGGCGGGCCCCACCGTGGTGTGCGCGCCGACCGTCGCGCCGGGCAGCACGATCCCGTGCGGCCCCAGGGTCGCGCCGGCGGCCAGCTCCACCCGGTCCATGCGCAGGATCCGGTCGTGGAACAGGTGGGTCTGCACCACGCACCCCCGGTTCACCGCCGCGCCGTCGCCCAGCGAGACCAGGTCGGACTCCGGGAACCAGTGCGACTCGACCCAGGTGCCGCGCCCGATCCGCGCGCCCAGCGCCCGCAGCCACGCGCCCATCAGCGGCGAGCCGCCCGCCGAGCCCACCAGCCACGGCACCGCCAGCACCTCGACGAACGTGTCCGCCAGCTCGTTGCGCCACACGAACGCGCTCCACAGCGGGTACTCGCGCCGCCGGAACCGCCCGACCAGCACCCACTTCGCCAGCACCGCCACCGCGCACGCCAGCACGCCCGCCGCCAGCAGCACGGCCCCGGCCAGCAGCGGCGCGAGGGCGCCCAGCTCCCGCAGCGCGAACAGCACCAGCACGACCAGCGCCACGTGGCACATCACCGGCACCACCCGGCACAGCTCGACCAGCGCGCGCGCCACGACCAGCCGCCGCGGCGGGTCGAACGTGCGGCTCTGGTCGCCCTCCTCGGCCGCGCGCGGCAGCTTCATCGGCGGCATCCCCAGGTAGGAGCTGCCCGCCTTGGCCCGCTTGGGCGCCGCCGACAGCACGCCCACCAGGCCCCGGTTGGGCACCGCGCGACCGGGCGCGGTCATGCCCGAGTTGCCCAGGAACGCCCGCTTGCCGACCCGGGCGGACGCGATGCGCAGCCACCCGCCGCCCAGCTCGTAGGAGGCGACCATGGTGTCGTCGGCGAGGAACGCGCCGTCGCCGATCTTGGTCATCTTCGGCAGCGCCAGCACGGTCGACGCCTCCACGCCGCGCCCCACCCGCATCCCCAGCGCCCGCAGCCACACGGGCGTGAACAGGCTGGCGTACAGGGGGAACAGCGCCACCCGCGCCATGTTCATCAGCCGCTCGGTGGTCCACGCCCGCCACGCGACCCGGCTGTGCACCGGGTGCACGCCCGCCCGCAGCCCGACGCCGAGCAGCCGCACCGACACCAGCACCAGCAGCGCGTAGGAGACCAGCCACGCCACCGTCGCCAACGGCACCGCGAGCAGCGCGCTGCCCAGCGTCAGCGGGCCGCGCACGACCGGCAGCAGGGCCGGCAGCGCCGCCACGGCGGGCAGCAGGCCCAGCGCGAACGTCGTCACCCCGTACACGGCCTGCCACCACGGGGAGCGCGGCGGTCGCGGACCGGGCCGCGCGGCCTTGCCGGTGCGCTGCGCGGGCACGCCCGCCCAGCGCTGCCCGGTCGGCACCGAGCCGACCACGCCGGAGCCGGGCGCCACCTCGGCCCGCTTGCCGATCCGCGCGCCGGGCAGCAGGGTGCTGCGCGCGCCGACCGTCGCGCCCGCCCCGACCCGGATGCGGCCGACGTGCACGCGGTCGCCGTCCACCCAGGTGCCGGACAGGTCGACCTCGGGCTCGATCGCGCAGCCCCGGCCGAGCTTGAGCAGGCCCGTGACCGGCGGCAGCGAGTGCAGGTCGACGTCCGGGCCGACCTTCGCGCCCAGGGCGCGCGCGTAGTGCGTGATCCAGGAGCCGGCGAGGTTGGTCGCGCCGCTGAACTCCGCGAGCCGCTCGGCGGCCCACAGCCGCACGTGGACGCCCCCGCCGCGCGGGTAGGAGCCCGGCCGCACGCCCCGCAGCAGCAGCCGCGCGCCGCCGGCGGCGACGGCGAGCTTGCCGGGCGGGCTGACGAACGCGACCCAGCCGGCGGCGACCCACCACCACGACACCGACATCAGCCCGAGGACGTTGCCGATCGCCGCCAGGGCGACCGTCCACCGCAGGCCCGCCACGGTCATCAGCGGGACGGTCAGCAGGGCCTGGACCACCGCGGTGCGGCGCGGGGTCGGCGCCACGACCCGCGCGGGCGCGTCGTGGGCGGCCAGCTCGTCCAGCCGCCGGGCCAGCGCGCGCAGCGTCGGGTGCTGGTAGACGTCGCTGACCGAGACCCCGGCGTGCCGGGCGCGCACGAGCGACACCAGCTGCGCCGCGGCGAGGCTGCCGCCGCCGCTGGCGAAGAAGTCGGCGTCGGCGCCGGCGACCCGCGAGCCGAGCACCTCGGCCCACTGCTCGGCCAGCCACGCCTCGGTGCCCTCCAGGCGCGACTCGACCTCGGTGTCCAGGGCGGGCAGCGGCCACGGCAGCGCGGCGCGGTCGACCTTGCCGGAGGTCCGGGTGGGCAGCGTGTCCACGACCGCGAGCAGCGGCACGAGGGCGGCGGGCAGCGCGGCGCGCAGCCGGGCCACCGCGCCGGCCTGGTCGAAGCCCTCAGCGGCCACCACGTAGCCGACGAGGACCTGGTTGCCGCCCCTGGTGGTGCGCACCGCCGCGGCGGCGCCGGCCACGCCCGGCAGGGCCTGCAGCGCCGCGTCGACCTCGCCCAGCTCGATGCGCCGGCCGCCGAGCTTGACCTGCTCGTCGGCCCGGCCCAGGAACAGCAGCCCCGCCTCCTCGGCCTTGACCAGGTCGCCGCTGCGGTAGGCGCGGGACCAGCCCAGGGCGGGCAGCGGCGCGAACTTCTCGGCGTCCTTGGCCTGGTCCAGGTAGCGGGCCAGGCCGACGCCGCCGATGACCAGCTCGCCGGTGCCGCCCATCGGGACCACCCGGCCGTCGGCGTCGACCACGGCCAGCTCCCAGCCGTCCAGCGGCAGCCCGATCCGCACCGGGCCGTCCCCGGTCAGCGGCGCGGCGCACGCCACGACGGTCGCCTCGGTGGGCCCGTAGGTGTTCCACACCTCGCGCCCGTCGACGGCCAGCCGCTCGGCCAGCTCCGGCGGGCAGGCTTCGCCGCCGAAGATGAGCAGCCGCACGTCGTCGAGCGCCTCGACCGGCCACAGCGCGGCCAGCGTCGGCACCGTGGACACGACGGTGATCTCCTGCTCCACCAGCCACGGCCCGAGGTCCATGCCGGTGCGCACCAGGGAGCGCGGCGCGGGCACCAGGCACGCGCCGTGCCGCCACGCCAGCCACATCTCCTCGCAGGAGGCGTCGAACGCGACCGACAGGCCGGCCAGCACCCGGTCGTCGGGCCCGATCGGCTCGTCGGCGAGGAACAGGCGCGCCTCGGCGTCCACGAACGCGGCGGCCGACCGGTGCGACACCGCGACGCCCTTGGGCTTGCCGGTGGAGCCGGAGGTGAAGATGATCCACGCGTCGTCGTCCGGGCCGGGCGCGCCCACCATGCCCATCGGCGCGCCGCGCGGGACCAGCTCGCGGTCGGCGACCAGCACCGCGCACGCGCCGGCTTCGCTGAACACCAGTTCCGCGCGCTCGTCCGGGTCCTCGGCGTCGACGGGCACGTACGCCGCGCCGGCCGCCAGCACGGCCAGGATCGACACGTACAGGTCGACCGTGCCCGAGGGGACGCGGATGCCCACGCGGTCGCCGACGCCGATGCCGCGCGCGGCCAGCTCGCGGCGGGCGCGGTCGACCTCGTCGAGCAGCGCCCGGTAGGTCAGCGCCGTCGTCCCGTCGTCCACGGCCGGCGCGTCGGGGTGCCGGCGGGCGGTGTCGGCCAGGACGTCGAGCAGGGTGCGCTCCGGCGCGGCGGCGCGGGCGCGGAACAGGGCTGGTGCGAGGGTGAAGTCGGGAGCGATGGTCACCGGCGCGCACCGGCTGAACGCAGACGCACTGTCGTCCTCCGAGGGGTGGGGGTAGCTGCTCCGCACCCGGTGCGGGACCGGCCAGGCAGCCTTTGGCGATCGCCACGGCGAAAACCGCCGAAGAGCGACTTTACCGGGAATGTCGCCGCGCGCCCGGGGAACGTGACCCCGAGTGGGGGGATTCACACGCGGTGACCTCCTTGACAGCCGGGCAGCGGGTCTGTTCGCTCGAACCCGTCGACGGACGGGGGTGCGGGGTGAAGGCCGGGATCACGATCCTGCCGGAGTACCGGTGGGCCGAGGCGGAACCGCGCTGGCGGGCGGTGGAGGAGTACGGGTTCGCCCACGCGTGGACCTTCGACCACCTGGGCTGGCGGACGCTGGTCGACGGCCCGTGGTTCGGCTCCGTGCCCACGCTGGCGCTGGCCGCGGCGGCCACCTCGCGCATCGAGCTGGGGATGCTGGTGGCCTCGCCCAACTTCCGCCACCCGGTGCCCTTCGCGCGCGAGCTGACCGCCCTGGACGACGTGTCGGGCGGCCGGTTCACGCTCGGCGTCGGCGCCGGCGGGATGGGCGGGTACGACGCGGAGGTGTTCGAGGGGACCAACCGGGCGGCCAGCCCGGCGAAGCGGTACGCGGAGTTCGTGGAACTGCTGGACCTGCTGCTGACGCGGGACGACGTCACCTGGTCGGGCGAGTACTACCGGGCCTCGGGCGCGCGGAACCTTCCCGGCTGCGTGCAGCGCCCGCGCATCCCGTTCGTGGTGGCGGCCAACGGCCCCAAGGCGCTGGGCCTGGTGGCCCGCTTCGGCCAGGGCTGGATCACCACCGGCACGCGCCGGGACACCCTGGACGACTGGTGGAAGTCGGTGGCGGAGCTGTCGGTGCGGCTGGACGACGCCCTGTCCGCCCACGACCGCCCGCGCGCCGGGGTCCGCCGCTTCCTGCAGACCGACGGGGCCCCGGTGTTCTCGCTGTCGAGCGTGGAGTGCTACCGCGACTTCCTGGGCAGGGCGGGGGAAGCGGGCTTCACCGACGTGGCCGCCCCCTGACCGCGGGAGTCCGGCGTGTTCGCGGGCGACGAGCGCGTCCTGGAGGCCGTCGCGGCGGAAGTGCTGCCCGGCCTGGGGTAGGCGGTCGCCCGCCGCGCCGTCCCGGCGCCCCGCGTCAGCCCACCGCCCGCGCGATCGCGCGGTACGCCCGGTCGGCGTCCGAGGACGTGGTGCGCCAGTTGCCGAACGCCGCCCGCAGCGCGTGCTGTCCGTTGTAGACGGTGGGGGACAGGAACGTCTCGCCCGTCGCGGCGATGGCCCGCGACACCTCGGCCACCCGCTCGGGCGAGGGGTCGTCGGCGAGGGTGAAGCACACGACGTTGAGCCGCACCGGGGCCAGCAACCGCACCGACGGCGTCTCCGCGAGCAGGTCGCCGAGGCGCCGGGCGGAGGCGGCGCACCGCTCCACGACCTCGCGGTGCCCGTCCCGGCCGTACGCGCTGAGCGTGAACCACGCGGCCAACGCCCGCAGCCGGCGGGAGTTCTCCGGGGTGAGGTGGACGAAGTCGGGGTCCTCGGTCGGCAGGCCGAGGTAGGCGGCGGAGTTGCGGAACACCCGCACCTGCAGGTCCGGGCGGCGGGTGAACTGCACCGCCGAGTCGTAGGGCACGTTGAGCCACTTGTGCAGGTCCACGCACACCGAGTCGGCCTCCGCCAGCCCCGCCACCAGCGGCGCGTGCGCGGGGGAGAGCGCCGCGAACGCGCCGAACGCGGCGTCCACGTGCAGCCAGAACGGGTGCTGCTCGCGCAACCGCGCCAGCGCCGCCAGGTCGTCGAAGTCGACGGTGTTCACCGTGCCCGCGTTGCCCACCACGACCGCGGGCCCGCCCACCCCCGCCAACGCCACCCGCAACCGCTCGACGTCCACCGCCTCGCGACCGGGCAGGGTGGGCACCGGGCGCAGGCTGTCCCGGCCCAGGCCGAGCATCGCCAACGCCTTGTGCACGCTGGAGTGCGGCGCGCCGGAGAACACCGCGACCGGCCCCAGCCCGCCGGTCCCGTGCTGCGCCACGGACACGCCGCGCTGCTCGCCCAGCCACTCCCGGGCCAGCGCCAGCCCGACGAACGTCGACATCGTGGCGCCGCTGACGAACGCGCCGGAGTGCGCACCGCCCAACCCGAACAGCGACGCCAGCCACCGCACCGTCTCCTGCTCGAACCCCTTGGCCGCGGACCCGTCGTGGGCCGCCGCGTTCTGGTCGAACGCGCCCGCCAGCCAGTCGCCCGCCAACGCCGCGGGCGTGGCCCCGCCGGTGACGAACCCCAGGTAGCGCGGCCCGGCCGAACCGGAGAAACCCGGCTCCCACCGCCGGGTGAAGGCGGCCAACGCCCCGTCGAACCCCAACCCCGCCTCCGGCAACCCGACCGGCTCCACCCCGGCCGGCGCGACGACGGGCCGCTCACCCATCCCCACCACCACGTCCGCCGCGTACCTCCCGGCCGCGCCCAGCACGTCCCGGAGCTTCGCGAGGTCGGCTGCCAACACGGGATCCACAGCGGCTCCAGGCGTCGAAGCGATCTACCAGCGCTCCCGATCCTGGCACGCCCACCCACCCACCGTCCCGATCCACTCCACCGGAACCGGCTCCACCACGTCACCCCACCCCGCGCCCGCTCCTGTCCCTTGGTCTCGGCACGCCCCGTGCAGAACGGTGTCCTCGTGTTCTCCCCGTATGGCCTGCCCGGAGGGCTACCATGCTTTCTTGGGGGGTGCAAGCACGCTTTTCGCTTGCACCCCCCAAGAAAGCATGGTCGTCTTTAGACAGGCCATGCGGGGGAACACGACCGCTCTTGCTCTTCCTCCTCCTTGGCGGCCTGCCTGTCCGGCGAGGACTCTTTTTCTTTTCAGCTTCGGGCTGCACGGCCCCGAATCTCACCCGGATCGGTGCGGGGTACAAGTAGGAAGAGCGGCCGAGAGGCCGCCAAGGATGACACGAAGACCAAGCTCAGGGCGTCGTGCCATCCCCGCATGACCTGGTCGGAGACAACCACATGTGTCAAGGGGAGATCGGACCGGGTGTGCGGTGGTCGGGTGTCCCGATCTCCCCTTGACACATGCGGTTCGCTGCGCGCAGGCCATACGGGGATGACACGCAGCCCACACCGGGGTGCGCGCTGCGCGCGGCTTCGAGCCGACATCGGGGCGGTGCGGCGCCGCGCGGCTTCGAGTCGGCTGGTGGTCTGCCCGGGTCGGAGCCGGCGAATCCCCGGGTCGACCTAGGCCCGGGTGAAGTCGGTGATGATCTCGTCGAGGCACCGCTCGACCACCGCTGCGATGGTCAACGCCGGGTTGACGGCGGCGGTGGAGCCGGGCATGAGGGAGCCGTCCAGGCAGTACAGGCCGTTGTAGCCGCGCAACCTGCCGTAGGCGTCGGTGCTCTTGCCCAGCACGACGCCGCCGACGGGGTGCGCGACGACCGGGTGGGCCCGCTGACCGGGTATCACGGGGCGCCCGCCGGGCACGTACCGCGCGACGTGGCGAACGAGACCGGCCACGGCACGCCGAGGGGTCGCGTCGTACTCGGCCTTCCAGTTCAGCCTGGTCCTGCCGTCCGCCGTCATCGTCCACTGGCCGAAGTGGTCGGAAATGCCCATCCCGAGGCAGGCCAGGAGGCCCGAGCCCACGGGGAAGGGCAGGGGCGAGTGCATCACGCCGGCCGTGCCGTCGGACGTGCGCACGAGGACCGCCGAAGGGCCGCCCTGCGGCGCGCCGATCGGCGCCAAGGACGTCCTGATCACGGTCAGGTGATCGCCGTTGGAGCCCCAGCCCTTGCCGACGGACTCGTGCAAGTGCGGCAGGACGCCGGTCTCGCGTGCGGTGAGCAGGATTCGCGGTGTGTGGACCCCGGCTGCGAGGATCAGCCTGTCGCAGACGAACACCAGGCGCTCGACGGCCGTCCCGCTCTCGTCCAGGCGCTCGGCGGTCACGCGGTAGAGGCCCCTGCGGTCCTGGGACACGTGGGTCACCCGGTGGAGCGCCCGCACCGAGGTCCTGCCGGATGCTTCGGCCCGCGCGAGGTACGTGCGGTCCACGCTCATCTTCGCGCCGCTGTTGCAGCCGGTGAAGTGGTACTGGCCGATCACCGCCGAAGCCGTCCTGGCGCCGTCGAGTTCGTCCCGAACGGCGTCGAAGTCGTAGTTGCCCACGACGGTCTCGGCCGCGAGCCCCGACCGCTCCGCCGCGAGGCTCCACAGGCGGTTCGAGCGGTAGGGCTTCCGGTGCAGCAGGTCGTCGGGGAACGGGGCGGCCACCAGGCGCTCGCGCGCCCGGGGGTAGTGGACGCGGTCGAGTTCGTCGTAGTCCAGTTCGGCGGGGAACAGCCGCCGGAAGGGGCCGGGGCGGGGCTGGGCGAGCACACCTCCGTAGACCAGCGTCCCACCGCCGACCCCCGCGCCGCTGAGGATCACGACGCCGTCCTGGGCGTCCACCTCCAGCAGCCCGGTCGAGCGCGGCAGCACCGCCGAGAGCGCGCGGCGGAGCAGGGACGACAGGGGTCCCCGCGCCGGCGGCAGGGGAGTGGAATCGTCGTCCAGCCACACCAGCCGGCCGTCCGCGGAGGGGAACGCGGGGAAGGTGTCACCGGCGGGTGTGACGGGCCAGCGCCGACCCCGTTCGAGGACCACGTTCCGCACGCCGGCCTCGGCGAGGCGGAAGGCCGCGATGCTCCCGCCCACGCCCGAACCGATGATCACGACCCCGTGCCGCTCCTCGCGCTCGCCCCGCCCGCCGCCGGCGTGCGCCGGCGCGGCGCTCCCGGCGGTCCCCGGTGCGCCCGCCGCGTCGCAAGCCTGTGTCCCACCGCTCGAGGTGTCGTCGTTCACGGATGTCCGCCCCCGTCGATGTCGGCGCGCCCGCTCGGCGACGCGGGTCCCGGGTCGTCGCGGACGAAGGAGCCGAGCGCGTCCACGAACTCCTCGTGGCTGTCCAGGTAGGAGACGTGCCCGGCCCCCGCCAGGACGGTGAAGCGGCCGGCCGGGAGTCGCCGTGCCGCCGCCCGCCCCTGCCACAGGGGGAAGAGCTGGTCGCAGCCACCCCAGACCACCAGGGCCGGCACCCGGATCTCGTGCAGGCGGTCGGCCACGATGATGCTCTCGCGCTGGCCGGTGATGTCGGCGCACTCCCGGAACACCTCGAGCGAGGTCCGCAGCGCCTGCCGCGACCGGGCCAGCCGGAGCTGGGCGACCCAGGTCCGCACGGGGATGCGCCAGGGCCGGCGCAGCAGCAGGTTGCTGGAGAGGGTGAACAGGGCGCCGCCGCCGGGGAGGGTGACGAGGGCGGACGCCAGGTCGGCCGCGCGCTCGGGCAGCAGGGCCAGCGCGATGGCCACCGGGTGGACCGCCCGGCCGAGGCCGGAGGCGTCGACCAGCGCCAGCCTGCTGACCGCGGGCGGGTTCCGCAGGGCCAGCTCGGCCACCACGAGGCCGCCGAAGGAGTGGCCCACCGCGATGACCGAATCCACTCCCAGGACGTCGAGGAAGTCCGCGACGAACGCGGCCACCGAGGCGGGGCGCACGTCCGGCCGCGGGCTGGTGCCGCCCAGGCCGGGCAACGACAGCGCGACGACCCGGTGCGTCAGGGCGAGTTCGCCCATGACCGGGAACCAGCCCTGGGGGTCGGTCGCGACACCGGGCACCAGCAGCACCACCGGGCCTTCCCCGGCCTCGTAGAAGAGGGTGGAGAGCCCTCTCACCAGGACGCGCCGCTTGGTGGGTTTCTGGTCGCTCATGCGATTCCTCCAGCTGAGTGGGGCAGCCGCGGGACTCGGCGCCCGCGCCGCTCGGAACCCCCGGCACGGGGCGGGGTGCGGTGGTGCGGTCAGTCGAAGACCAGGTCGTCCGCCACCGAGTCCCGCCCGGCGAGCCACATCCCCAGGGCTTCCCTGGTGCCGCGGACCTCGCGCGCGCACGGTGAGCGGACCCCGATCCCGGGGTAGCCGTCGGTGGGCGTCACCCGGTACCGCAGGACCCTGAAGTTGGTCCTCAGGCTCAGCAACGCCCCTTCCCAGAGGATGAACGTGGGCACGGTGGCCGGGAGGTCCCTGCGCAACCCCAGTCCCCGCACGATGTCCTGGTGGTGGATCGCCAGGTCCCCGAGGGCGACCACGGCGCCGATCCGGCTGGACAGGGACGGCCGGTCCGCCCACGCCCGGGCGCGTGCCATCAATCGGCTCCGCGGCAGCCGGCGGGCCCGCTCCACCTGTTTTCGGTTGGCGGAGTGGAAGAAGGGGCCGTAAGGGAGGTAAGAGGCCGCGAAACCGTCCACGGCCAGGAGGTGCCCGAGGACGTCCCGGGGGGACCACCCGGCGCACAACGTGCGACCGGACTCGAACGCGTCATCGGACAGCTGGTCCAGAGTGGCGATCAGACGTCGCCTCTCTGCGCGCAATTCCCGCTCCAGGGGCAGTCCCACTGCTCCCACCTCCTGCCGGCTCGTCGGTCGGGGGTGTCGCGGATCCGGGGCCGCTTCGCGGCGGAGCTCTGCTCCCGTCGCGAAGCGGGCGGATCAGCCCGTGGTCAGTTCGTGGAGGCTCTGCTCCAGGCAGTGGTGGAACAGGCCGGTGTCCGTGACGGCGGCGGGGTCGAGGTTGGTCCCGATCGCGCAGGTCCCGTCGTGCGAGGCCATGGACAGATTGGCCGCGGCGCCGCCCCGGGGCGCCCAGGCCACCGCGTCCACCACGCGGGCGCCCGCGGCGAAGGTGGTGCGGGAGAACCCGGGGACGCTGGTGACCACGACGTCGATCCCGCTCCGCAGCACAGGGGGGAGGACCAACCGGTGGACCAGGCCCGGGACCCAGGACCCGAGGTCGGCCAGAGCGGTGTGCACGTCCCGGACAAGGGCGCCGCGGGCCTCGGCGATCGCGGAGTGCACGGCTGCCATCCGCGCCGGGATCGGCATGTCGCCGATCGGTCCCGCGATGCGCACCGAAGCGATGATGTTGCCCGCGCCGGTCTCGAAGGGTTCGCGCACGTTCACCGGCACCAGGGTCGCCACGCTCCTGTGGTTCACCCCGTGGTGCGCGTGGTAGCGGTGGAACGCGTCCAGCACCGCCGAGATGTAGGCGGAGGTCACCGACACACCGGCGGCTCTGCCGGCGGCCTTGAGGTCCGCCAGGGGAACGGTGACCACGCCGCAGCGGATCGCGGAGCTGCGCCCGCGCAGGAGCGGTGACCGCGCGACGGGCCGGAGCAGTTGCGCTGCGGCCCGGCCGGCGAGGCGGATCCCGTCCCCGGCGGCGCGCGGTGTCGTCAGCCACCGCGCGGTCTTCCGCAGGAGCGTCCTCGTGCCGTCGGTGATGCCGTGGGCCGCTGAGGACAGCGGGAGCCGCGCGACGGGGGCCGTTCGCCGGGTGGCGTGCCCGTCGGCGGACCGCGGCCTGCCGGAGGGGTCTGCCTCGGAGAGGCCCGTTCCGGAGAGATCTGCTCCGGAGAGGTCTGCTCCGGGCTGGTCTGTCGGGGCGGCATCGGGGAGCAGCCTGCTCATGGCCGAGACGATGGTGACCGCGTCACCGACGCTGTGGTGCCACTTCAGGAGGATCGCGGCCCGGTCCTGTTCGTAGCCCTCGACGAGCGTGGCCTCCCAGGGCGGGTGCAGCGGGTCGAAGTCCGCGCTGTTGCGCCACTCGACGAGTTCGAGGAGTTCGCGCGGGCCGGCCGGCTCCGGCAGCCGCATCCGGTGGACGTGCCGGGTGAGGCGGAAGTGCGGGTCGGGCGCCCACGCCGGGGTTCCGGCCCGCACCGGTGTGTCGAGCACCCGGTGGGTGAGCCGGGGGAGCTTCCCGGTGACCCACCGGCAGCCGTCGAGGAAGGTGCTCCAGTCCGGTGTCCGGTCGAGGTACCAGAGCCAGGTGACGTGCGGGCGGGTCCCGGGGTTGGTCCCCAGGCGCCAGAAGAGCGTGTCCGTGCCGTTCATCGGGCCGGGCGAGGACCACCCGGCGATCGCCCGGGTTCCGCGCATGGTCGCTCCTCCGGAGGCGGTGTCGCACCCGCCGTGCTCTCGGGGCAGGCCGGTCACGGGAGGCCCACCAGTTCTTCGGACCTCTCCCACACGGCGTGTTGCAGGCCGGTCCGGAAGCGGTGCGGGGAGGGCGGCAGGAGGGCGGCTCCGGGGGTCGTGGAGTGGAAGCCGCCGCTCCGGTCGGCGAACCCCGGGTCGCCGGCGAGCCGCAGGGCGTGCTCGGCGCCCTGCCGGGCGTTGCGCACCAGCGGCGTCCGTTCCGCCAGGGAGAACAGGCGCGCGCCCAGCGGTATGTTCCTGACGAGCCCGGTGGACACCAGGCCGGGGCAGAAGGCGTTGGCGGTGATGCCGCGGGAGGCCCACCTCCGTGCGATCTCCTGCGTGACGAGCACGTTGAGCAGCTTCGAGCGGGCGTAGACGGCCAGGGAGCCGATCGGGCCGTACGAGCCGGGTTCGGCGAAGGTCCGGAGGTCGACGCGCAGCACGCTTCGGTGTGATTCGGAGGCGACCACCACGATGCGCGAGGGCGCCGCCCGCTCCAGCAGGTCCGCGAGGAGGTTGGTGAGGAGGAAGGGGCCCAGGTGGTTGGTGGCGATCATCCTGTCGAACCCGTCGGCGCTCACCTCGGGGCTCAGGTCGTGCGTACCGGCGTTGTTGACCAGGACGTCGAGGCGCGGCAGGTGCCGGTGCACCTCGTCGGCCACCCTGCGCACCTCCGGCAAGGCCGAGAGGTCCGCCACGAGCACCCGGACGTCGGCGGACGGGTTCTCCCGGCGCAGCTCGGCCAGCGTCGCCCCGCCCCGTGCGCGGTCGCGGCAGATGAGCAGCAGGTGCGCGCCCGCCTTGACCAGCCCCCGGGCGATCTCCTTGCCGATGCCCGAGGTCGCGCCGGTGACGACGCAGTACGTGCCTTTCATGGTCCTCTCCCGGTTTCGCGCGTCGCGACGGGCGGCGCCCGCGGCGGTCATGTCGCCGTCTCCACCAGTTCGACACCGGACATCTCCAGCAGGAGCCGGCCGGTGGGGGTGACGGCTCGGTAGACGCCGTCGGGGTCCACCGACACCACGAGCCCGTGCCCGTGGCGAAGCAGCAGGTCGTGGTCGTTGGCGCCGTGCGTGTGCAGGTGGACTCGCGACACCGAGCGGGGCACGGACAAGGGGCGGTCGCGTCCACCGGCGGGCCGCAGGGCGGACGTCCGCAACGCGGCGCACATCAGCAGTGCCGGTGTCGTCATCGTTCGCAACCCGGGGTACCCGGCCAGTTCCGGGGTCCAGTCGCCGCGCGCGGAGGAGCCGTCCACGGAGCAGTGCGAGAGGTTGCGGAAGGGGCCGCGCAGCGACACCGGGGCCTCCGGGACGGCGTACGGGTCCCGGGCCGGCACAGGAGCGACGGGGACGGGCGGGTTCCACGCAGGGGGTTCCGGCAGGGGAGCCCGGGACAACAGCACCTCGGCCCCGAAGTGGCGGAGCCTTCCCGGTCGCATCCGGCCGTCCGGGCCGAGGGTGTCGGAGTGGATGCTCACCGCCACGGCCGTTTCGGGCTCGTCACCGGAGCGGTCCCGCGCCAACCGCGCCCTGATGCGCAGGGGAGCAGGTCTGCTCCGGCTGAACGGGCGGATGAAGGTGTCGAACCGGGCGTGCCGGAACCCGGTGGTGAACGTCCCCGGGACCAGCGCTTCCGCCGCCTGCGCGGCGATGTCCAGGATGAACGTCGCCGGCACCGTCGGTTTGCCGTCGACCAGGTGGTCGAGCAGGTGGGGTTCCCCGCCCGGGGTCATGAGGTGCGCCCACTCCGCGCCGGTGCCCGGGTCCCGCGGTGACGACCGCCAGGACGGCCACAGGCGGCCGGTGGGGCGCGGGGGCGGCCCGCCGCGCACCAGGCCGGGGAAGTGGCGCCGCAGCCGGTCCTCTTCCGCGCTCCCCAGGTAGACCGACGCGCCCCCCGCTCGTGGCGCGGCCGCGAGCTCACCGAGGAACTGCGCTGTTCCCTCGGCCGTCGACACGGGGGTGAACCGCGCCTGGCGCGAGACGTGCTCCTGGTGCAGGGCATGGGACCCCATGCCCGTCTGGCGCCACATCGTGAAGCCGACGGTGATCTCGCGGGAACCCGCGGCCGCCTCCGCGGTGGCCTCCAGGTAGGCGTTGCCCGAAGCGTAGTCCGTGTCGCCGGGCGCGCCGGCGGATCCCGAGTACGAGCCGATGTTGCACCACAGGGACGGTTGCCCCGCACCCAGCGCCGCCCTGAGGTGGAGGTGGCCGAGCACTTTGGTGTCCCGCACCGCGCGGAACACCTCGAGCCGCTTCTTCCCCAGCAGGGTCGAGGCCACCTGGCCGGCGGCGTGGACGACGAAGTCGACCCGCCCCTCGACGTCCAGCACCTGCCCGACCGCCTTGCGGACCGACTCCTCGTCCCGCACGTCACAGGAGAGGTAGTGCACCCGCTCCTCGCCGAACCGGTCCTTGAGCGCCCGCAGCGCGCGGCGCAGCCTGCGTTGCCCCAGCAGGGCGTCCGCACGGGCGATCACTGCCTTCGGGGGCAGTCCGGGCAGGCTTTCGCGGAGGCGGCGGAGGAGGGCGGCGCGGGTGCCCGCGAGCCGCTCGTCGCCGATGTCCTCCGGTTCCGGGGAGGGCGGCTCCTCGGTGCGGCCCAGGAGCCACAGGGTGGGACGGGTGTGTCCCGCCAGGGCTTCGAGCAGGGCTTGGACGATGCCGCCCGCCCCGCCCGTGATCAGGCCGACGGATCCGTCGGTCAGCGGCAGGCCGGGAAGCGGGGCGCAGGCCGTGAGGGGGACCGGGTGCAGCGCTTCGGTCCAGCGCCTCCCCTGGAGGTAGGAGATGGCAGGGGGTGGGAGCGGGCGGACGGCGCGTTCCCGTGCCGCGCGGGCGAGCAGGCCGGGTGTGACGGGCTCGTCGGTCGTGAGCGTGAAGGCGACCGCGCTCGGGCGTTCCCAGCGCAGGCTCTTGACGAACCCGTCGAAGAGCGAGGCGGCCGGGTGCGCCGTTCGACCGCCCGGAGCTCCGCTCAGCAGGACGGCCAGCGAACTCTCCGGCTGCCAACGCGCCCACAGGCGCTGGGTGACGAGGAAGACCGCGTCGTGCAGGGCAAGGGCGTGCGGCACGGACAGGGCCGCCAGGTCCCCCAGCACCGTCAGGTGAGGAGCTGCCGAGTCGACCGCGGTGAGCATCTTGTCCACCCGGGCCGCGGGCAGGGGCCCGCCGCCACCGGGCAGCTCCAGGACGAGCGAGTCACTGCCGTGGAGGTCGTCGCGCACCGCGGCGCCGGCGTCCGGGGAGGCCAGGAGCACGACGCCTCGGCGGGGTAGCGATGGTGGTGGCGGGGCGTCGGACCCGCCGAGGCTTGGCGCGGCCTCGACCACGAGCCGCTTCCGGTAGCGGCGGGTCAGGCGCTCGACCTCTTCGCCCTCCCGGCCCGGGCGCGCCTCGTCGGCGGGCTCGGCCAGCAGGGCCGTGTCCTGGTGCTCGGCGGGCAACCGCACGGGCAGTGCTCCGCGCTCCACCGCGCGCAGCAGGGCCAGGGCGTGGTCGGCCGCCAGGTAGCTGCGCTCCTCGGTCGTCGGTGGCCGCTCCCGCGGTGCGGCGTCGAAGGACAACCGGGCGAGGACCGGCAGCCCGCGCTCCGCTGCGGTGCGGCTCGTCGTCACGGCCAGCAGGAACGCGCCCTCGCCCAGGGGCGTCGGTCCGAGCCCGGCCAGGACGGCGTTCCCGGTGCTCCCGTTGCCGTTGACGGCGACGATCAGCGCCAGGTCCAGCTCACCGGTCCCGAGGTAGCGGTGGGCCACCCGGAGGGCCGCGAGCGCGCTGTCCCTCCCGGCATCGACCGCCATGCACGGACCGTGCAGGTCGTAGCGGGCCGCGATGCGGGAGGCGATGACGTTCGGCAGCACCCCCGCCTGCGAGTCCTCGGTCGTCGCCGGGAACCGCTGCCGGGTCCTCTCCAGGGCCCGCGCCACGTGGGAGAAGGCCGGGTCGGCGCCGCGCCGGTCGAGCAGCCAGGCCGCGTCGCGGGCGTAGCAGCGCACCGCCGTCCCCACCAGCCCGCGCGGCATCCCGGTGTGCGCGGCGATCACCCCCGTCGTCTCCCGGAGATCCGCCCACACCTCCCCGTGCTCCGCGACGAGGCGCGCCGCGGCCTGCAACGCCATCAGCTGGCACGGGTCGACGACCGGCAGCGTCCGCTTGGACAGCCGGACGTCGGCGGGCGCCGGCGCGGGGTAGGGCCGGGGGAAGGCCGCTCCCGGCGGAGCCGCCGTGCCGCGCAGCCAGTCGCGGACCGACGTGGTGGGCGGTTCGCCGGGCAGGTGGGCCGACCAGGCGACCAGCACCGGCTGCCCGGGGTCCGGCCGGCCCGGAGGACCGGAGCGCAGCCCTCCGGTGTCGGGGCGATCGGCCACCAGCAGGTGCGCGTTGGTCCCGCCGAAGCCGAAAGCCGACACCCCGACGGTGCGGCGCCCGTCCTGCCGGGGCGCGAAGCGCACGGCCCTGCCCGGGACCCGGACGCGCGCGCCGCTCGTCCCGTTCCCCGGCTCCTCCGCTCCGAGCTGCCCGGGTATCCAGCCGTTGCGCAGGCCCAGCAGCGCGTGCATCAGCGAGAGGACGCCGGCGTTCCAGCCCGTGTGGCCGAAAACCGGCTTGTTGCTGCTGCACCACTGACCGGAGTCGGGACCGAGCGCCGTGAGGACCTGCGACTCGACGCCGTCGCCGGTCGGTGTGCCGGTTCCGTGCGCGACGACCCAGTCGACCTGCTCCGCCTCCACCCCGTTGACCGCCCGGGCCCGCTGCACGGCGCGTCGCTGACCGGCGGGGTTGGGCGCCGAGATGGACTTGCCGCGACCGTCCGCGGCGGCGCCGAAACCGAGGAGGACACCGAGGACGGTGTCGCCGTCCGCGCGCGCCCTCCGCAGCGTCTTCAACGCCACGAGCCCGGCGCCGTCGCTGAACAGCGTCCCGTCGGAGGCACCGGTGAACGCCCGGACACGACCGCGGGGGGAGAGCCCGCTCAGCTTGGCGAACATCACCGCCATGGTCGGGTCCACGACGTTGACGCCACCGCAGTAGGCGATCTCGCACTCACCCGCGAGGAGGGCCTTGCTGCCCAGGTCGACGGCGTACAGCGAGGAAGCGCACGCGGTGTCGACCACGAAAGCCTCCGCCACCCGCTCCGCGAGCCCCGCGAAGGCGCTGCGCACCACGGCGTCGGGGCCGGCGGCCCGGTCGAGGGCCACCGCGTGCCGGTAGTGGTCGAGCAGGGCCGCCCGGACCCTCCCGGCCTGCTCCTCATCCGGCGCCGACCGGGCGAGCAGTTCCACCAGCACCGACTCGACGAGGCTCTGGCTGCCCCCGGGCCAGGCGCCGACGTAGGCGCCGCAGCGGTAACCGGGTCCGACCCGGACGCCGGACCGCGCCTGGAGAACCGCGTGCCGCAACCAGCGGACCGCCTCGTCGCGACCCGGGCCGGCGTCCTCCTCGGCCTCCCGCAGAGCCGGGTGGGGCCGGAAGTCGTGCAGGTAGCCGGCGCGGCGCGCGTAGGTCCGGTCCGGCTCCCGCCGGTCCTCGGACCAGAACCGGCCCAGGTCGAAGCGGTCCCCCGGTTCGCTGAAGACGTCGCGCCCGCCGTTGACCGTCCTCCACAGCTCACCGGGGCTGCAGGCGCCGGGCACGGCGACGCCCATGCCCACCACGGCGACCAGGTCGTCGGCCCCGCCGGGCGCGGTCATCGGCGCTGCTCCTCGACCAGCTCGGCGATCTTCTCCAGCGTGGTCGCGCGGACCCTCCGCTCGGCCGGTGGCTCGGCCAGCCCGTACTGCTCGCGCACCCGCTCGAACAGCGCGAGCTGCTTGGCGGAGTCGACGCCCAGGTCGGCTTCGAGGTCGATGTCGGGGGACAGCATCTCCACCGGGAAACCCAGGTCCTCCGCGTACATGCCGGTCAGCACGGCGAGCACGTCGGCGCGGGTGGGCGGCGAGCCCTGCCCGGAGGGGGCCACCGCCTGCGACTCGCGCGCCGGGGCCTCGTCCGGGTCGGGCCGGGCGGGGAGCGGGCTCCAGCTCACCGGGAACCCCGCATCGGCGAGGGCGGCGGTGACGCTGTGCACGTCGCCACGGCTGGGCAGCAGCGGAAGTGCGCGCGCGGACGCGGGTAGCGAGGACCTGACGATGCCGGTGAGCGCCTGCCGCGCACCGACCTCGATGAACGCCGTGGTGCCCGACCGGAACAAGGCGAGCAGCGCGTCGTAGAAGCGCACCGGCGCCACCATGTTCCGGGCGATCACCTCCCGGACGTCCGCGACGGTCCGCACGTGCCGTCCCAGGATCGGGGAGAACACCGGCACGCGGGGCTCGCTCGGCCGCACGTCCGCCGTCGAGTCGCGGAAGATGTCCGCGGCCTGTTGCAGCAGGGGGTTGTGGAAGGCGTACCCGGCCCGCAGCCGGGTGGCGCGCAAGCCCAGGCCGGTCGCCACCTCCTCCGCCGCGCGCAGGGACGCCAGCGGGCCGGACACGACCGTTTGCCCCGGTCCGTTGTCGATCGCCAAGCGGAGGCCGGGATCGTCGAGCAGGCCCACGAGGTGCTCGGCGCGCCAGGCGGGCACGTCCAGCGCGAGGAGCCCGCCCTCGACCGGGTCGGCCCGGCGGAAGGCTTCCGTCCGGGCGCACGCCATGCGGGTGACGTCCGCGACCGTGACCGCCCCCGCGGCCGACAGCGCGGCGAATTCGCCGAAGCTGTGGCCGACCAGGACGTCGGCCCGCGGCCCGAGCCCGGACAACACCTCGAAACCGGCCGCGTTGACGGCGTGGATCGCCAGGTCCAGCCGGTCGCTGCTCTTGGCGAGCAGTTCGTCCAACGAGACCGCGTCCCGTTCCAGGACCAGCGGCCCCACGGGCTCGATGCCGTGCTCGGCAGCCACCGCGTCGATCGTTTCGAGCACCTCCACCGCCTTGGGGAAGTGCCGTGCCCGATCTGCGAGAACCCCCGGCAGGTAGGCGCCCTGGCCGGGGAACAGCACCGCCAAACGCGAAGTCATGGACGCACCTCTCCTTTGCGGGCAGGAATTCCGGGCTACCGCTCCGGGCGCCGCAGGAGACCCTGATCGGCGTAGAAAGCCTTGGCGACGGCGAGGGCGTTCAGCGCCCGGGGGAACCCGGCGTACGCGCTGATGTGGGCGAACAGCGCGACGACGGAGGAGGGCGGGATGCCGATCCGGTGCGCGATCGCCAGGTGCAGTTCCAGTTCCCGCGTGGTGTCGCCCAGGGCGGCGAGGGCCGCCAGGGTCACCAACTCCCGTTCGCGGTGGTCCAGGCCCGGCTCGTGGTGCAGCGTCCCGAAGATCGTCTCGATGACCAGGCGCGCGGTGCTCCCGCTGATCGGCTCCAGGTCGTCCAGGAGTCGCTGCACGGCTTCGCGGCCGGCCAGCCCGTTCGCCGTCCCCAGGCCGCGCTCGTACCTCCCGCCCTGATCCGGGTGTCGGGTTTCCGGTGGTTTCTCTGCTGTCATCACCAGTCACTTCGTCGAGTCGGCGGAGTTCGTCGAGGAAGGTCGTCGTGGTGGGGCGCCGGATTCCGCGAAGGCAGCGGTGGGAAAACCACCGGCGGTGCCATCGCCGCCATCCGGGCGGCGGATCGGGAAGGACCCGGCCGGCGCCCGGAGATCCGGAATCCGTGCTGCTCCGGAAGTTCCTGCCCGAGGTGGGCGGCGTCGACGGGTTTCGTCGCGGAGGCGGGGGTCGCACCTTTCGGGTCGATGGCGAATATGCCGTCCAGCACCCTCCGCAGCAGATTAACACGCTGCACCGGGACGGCCCCCCAGTCAGTATTTCCCGGTCCTTTTGTAGGGGTTGACCCGCTGTGCGCGGTGCTCCCGGTCGGTGGCCACCAGCGCCCGCACCTGGCGGCTGCCCGGCGCGGCGCACGTGACGGCCACCAGCACGCCCGCGCCCACCGGCAACGTCGCCTCCGCCGCGAACCGGTCGCTCAGCGGACCCGCCACGACCTGACCGACCGGCGCGGCAGGCCGAGGGGCGGGCGCCCCCGCTCGGCGACCTGGGGCCAGCCGCCGTGCGCGCCTCGGCCGTCGAAGGCAGTGTCGCCGAGCAGTGCGCTCGCGGCCCCGACTCCCGGCAAGTCGGGCTGCCTGTCCGTCCTCGCGGGTCCGCTGCCGGCGACGGCAGAGGTCACCCCCCGCTGGGTGCTCACGCGAGCCACCAGCCGATTCCCCCTCGTGCTCGGAGCCAATGTCCGGGCGTTGTCGTTCAACGTCCGGCAGCCGACCGGGAACGACCCCGGTCGCGTTCGCAGCCCGCTCCGGCGTGCCGGAACGGGCGCGCGCCCTGCCGGCTGCGCGCTATCACCGCCCGCGTCCACCGTTCGGGCGATGACCGGCGCGGAGGGGTATCCGCCACTCGGCGGTGCCCTCATTAGTCGCGGGAGGACGCCATGGGCACAGCGGAACCGTTCGGTCCGGATGCGCTGGAGGGGGCGCTGGAGGGGGCAGAGCCCGGCTCGGGCGCGCTGGAGGTGGTCCGGTCGGGCCCGGTGGTGTTCGGTTCGGGTGGCCTCGCCGCGGGTGCCGCCGGTCCGCGCGGGGGCGGTGCGGGGCCGGACGCCTCGGCCCTGCTCGACGGCGCGCGCGGCTCGGGCGTGCGGCTGGTGCGCGTGGTCGGCGGTGCGGGTGCGGGTAAGTCCCGCCTGCTGGACGAGTTGGTGCGCGGCTCCCGCCACCGCCGCCTGCCGGCCCTGGCCGCGTGCGGCACGGACGCCGGCCGCGCGGTGCCGTTCGGCACGCTCCGCGACGCCCTGCGCGACTCGCCCGACACGGGCGCGGGGGCGCCCGCCGCCCAGGACGCGCTCCTGCTGCTGCGCGCGGTGTTCCACTCGCTGCTGGCCGCCGAGCGCGGCACGTCGACCCTGCTCGCCGCGGAACGCCACCGCCTCTACCGCACGGTGGCCGACCTGGTGGCGGCCCTCGCCCGGCCGGCCGGGCTGCTGGTCGCCGTGGACGACGCGCACCTGGCCGACCCCGGCTCCCGGGAACTCCTCGGCCACCTGCTCCGCCACCCGCCGGAGGCCGACCTCCTGCTCGTGGTCGCCCACCCACCGGGCGCGGTCGTCCCGCCGGACCCGCCCGACGGGGTGGACGGCCCCGTCGGGCACGAGGTGGTCGAGTTGGGCGCGCCGCCGGCGGCCGCGGCGCCGGTCCTCCCGCCGGCCGACCTCCTGGTGGCCAGGGCGGCGGCCGTGCTGGGCGGCGCCGAGCCGAGGCTGGTGGCGGCGGTGGCCGGGACGACGCTGCACGAGGCCCGGGCCGCCCTGGTCAGGCTGGCGGCGGCCGGGCGCGGTCGGCCGCCGGGGTCGCTGCTCGACGCCGCGGACGGGCGGTGGGTGCGGCGGGCCCACGCCCGCGCCGCCCGGGTGCTGGCCGAGGACGGCGCGCCGGTCACCGCCCGCGCGCACCACGTGGCCCGCTCCGCCCGGCCGGGCGACCTGGACGCGGTGGCCGACCTGGTCGCCGCCGCCGACGCGGCGTCCCGCGTCGCGCCCGCCGTCGCCGTCGGCCTGCTGGAGGCCGCCTGGGCGCTGCTGCCGCGGGGCGCGACGTCGGCGAGGTCGCGCGTGCTGCGCAGGCTGGTCGCCGCGGCGGAGGCCACCGGGCGGCCGAACCGCCGCGCGATCCGGGAGCTGCTGGACCTGCGGCCGGCGGACCGCGCCGACGTGGCGCTGCGCTGCGCCCTGTCCGACCGCGCGCACGGCCGGCACGCCGAGGCCAACGCCCTGCTGGAGCGCGAACTGCGCGGCCGCGCCGACGCGCGCGGCCGCGTGCTGCTGGAACTCGGGCTGGCCGCCGACCCCGCCGCCGGCCACCACCGCGCGGACCGCGTGCTCGCCGCCGCGCGGGCCCTGGGCGACGACGCCGCGCTCGTGTCGGCGCTGGCCGTCCGGCAGCTCGGGCCCGCCCGCGACCCGGCCCTGCTCGACGAGGCCGCGGCGCGGGCGGACCGCCTCGCCGACTGCCCCGCGCAGGCCCTGCTCTGGCTGGGGCGCGCCGAAACCGCGCTGGAACGCCCCGCCGACGCCCTCCGCCACCTCGACCGGGCGCCGGCCGTCGCGCGCGCCGGCGGGCGCGACGACCTCGTCGTCCCGCTGGCCGAGGCCCGGGGCGCGGCGCTGGAGCACCTCGGCCGCCTCGCCGAGGCCCACGAGTGCTACGCCGACGCCGCCGAGTCGGCGTTCCTGTCCGGCGCGGCCCAGGCCCGTTCGCGCGCGCTGGCCGGGCGGGCGCGGATCGCCGTGTGGCGGGGCGACGCCGCCGAGGGCCGCCGGCTCGCCGAGCGGGCCGTCGCGGCGCACCCGACCCTCCCGGCGCGCTTCGCGCTGGCCCTGGCGCTGCTGCACACCGGCGACCCGGCGCGCTGCACGGCCCAGCTGCTCGCCGCGGGCGGCGGCCCCGACCTGCCCCTGGTCGAACCGCCGACCGCGGTGCGGTGGTGCGCCCTGCTCGCGCTGGCCGACGGCGCGCTGGGCCGCACCGCCGCAGCCGCCCGGTGGGCCGAGCGCGCCGCGGCGCTCGCCGCCGGCCTCCCGGCGGGGCTGCGGCGCGCCCACGCGCACGTCGCGCGGGCGGGCGCGCTCGGCCACGGCTCGCCCGCCGAGGCCGCCGTGCACGCCGTGCGCGCGGCCAGGGCGTTCGAGGACGCGGGCGAACCCGTCCACGCCGGCCGCGCCCGCCTGGTCGCCGCCGCGCTGTTCCGCCGCACCGGTCCGACCACCGGCGCCCGCCGGGCACGCCGCGAGCGCGCCCGCGCCCGAGCCCTGCTCGACGCGTGCGAACCGGGCCTGGCCGACCGCCTGGCCGGGGCGTGGCCGCCGGGCGCGCCGGCCGGCCACGGCCTGACCGATCGCGAGCTGGCCGTGCTCGGCGTGCTCGCCGAAGGGCTGACGGCGGACGCCATCGCCCGGCGGATGGACATCTCGCCGCGCACCGTGCACCGCCACCTCCAGCACCTGTACCGGAAGCTGGGCACCACCGACCGCCTGTCCGCGGTGCTGCGCGCCCAGTCGCTCGGGCTGCTCCCCGACGCGCCCGCGGCTGTGCCTGCTGTCGTGCCTGCTGTCGTGCCTGCCGAAGTGCCCGCAGTCGCGGACCGCTGAGCACCCGGTCCGCCGCGGCTCACCCGTCCTCCCGCGTGCCGGTCGGGCGGAGGCCCGCCCACAGCGCGCGGATGTGGTCCAGGCACTCCGTCTTGGTGCCGGTCGTGCCGTCCGGGGTCCAGCCGTGCGGCAGGGAGCGGTCGGCCGGCCAGATCGCGTACTGCCCGCCGGCGTCGCGCAAGACCGCGTAGCGGCTGTCGTCGTGGTCCTGGAACACGGGTCCCCCCGCAGTCGGCGGACTCGGCGCGGCCGGGCGCGAGCGGCCGGGCCGCCGGAGGATCGCCCCGACGCCGCCGGCCACCCACCGGGCCGCCGGCGTGCGCGGTGTCCGGCGCCCCTTCCGCGATGTCGTGCCGCAAGGGTCCGGCCCGCGCCCCGACCGGGTAATCCGGGCGGTCCCGGGAGGACCGCCGTTGCGCGCCGGCGCCCGGCCTGCTACGCGCGGGTGTGGGTAGTTGTGCCCATTCCGGTATCCGCGCCGGCGCGCCACCGTTGGACGGCGGGCGTCGGGCGGTGGCCGGCCCCGCGTACCGGGGGACGTTCGGGGGAGAGCTGTGACTGGTGTGACCGTGCAGGGCCCGGTCGAACGGGGCCGGGACCCGAGGCGGGTGGACGTGCCGGGCGGGGGCACGCGGACGTTCGGCACGTGCGCGTGCGGCGCGTGCTCGTGGGACCTGGCGATCGCCGCGGAACCGGACTTCCGCGGCTCGGTGTCGGCCGACGGCGGGGTCTGGTGGGTGGCCAACCTGTCCGACCGGGAACCGCTGTTCGTGGCCGACGTGGACCGCCCGGCGGAGGTCACCGCCGTGCGGCCGGGGGAGCGGCTGCCGTTCGGCCTGGACATGGCGCTCGTGTCGCCCGCGGCCGAGCCCGGCGCGCTGGCGCTGACGGTGTTCGCCGCGGTGGCCGAACCACCCCGGTCGCTGCTGCCGCGCTGCCCGGCGATCCGGCCGGGCGCGCCGCGGCTGGACCCGGACGCGCGCTACTTCGCCGTCCTGGTCGAGCTGTGCGCCGGTGCGCCGACCTCGGCCGCCATCGCCGCCCGGCTGGGCATGAGCCCGCGCGCGGTGGACGCGCACGTCGACTACCTGGCGCAGAAGCTGGACCTGCCCGAACCCCCGATCCGCCGTCCCGGCTGGAAGCGCACCGCGCTGATCGCGCACGCCCGGACGCGAGGGGTGTTGTGTTGAATGGTTGCTGTGTTGGATGGCCGCTGCTGCGCAGGCGGCGGCTCGGCTGTGTTGGATTGCCGCTGCTGCGCAGGCGGCGGCTCGGCCGCCTGGGAGTCGGCGGCTCGCGGGGCGTGTCTCACCGATCGAAAAGCGTGATCGGCGAGACACGCGCCGCGAACCACCGACGCGGCCTCGCGGTGGTGGATTGCCGCTGCTGCGCAGGCGGTGGGGGAGCCGGCAGGCGGACGCAGTCGGCGACCTGCGTGGCGCCCTGCCCCGGCGGCGCGCAGTGGTCGCCGACCGCGTCCTCGATGTGCACGTGTGCCAAGTCCCTCGACATCGTGGTGCGGCACGTCGTCGCCGGTGTCGGAACGGCTGCGCGGCGGTTCAGTGCGCACGGGCGGCTACCGCTGCCCTCCCGCGGACCTCGGGCACCACGGGCTCGGCGCAGATGTTCTTGGCCACCGACAGCAGCTGCACCACGTCGGTGGCGAAGGCGAAGCTCCGCGCGTGCTGGTCGCCCGTGCCCCGGAACTGCTGGTAGGCGCGCACCACCCACTCGGTCAGCGAGTCGTCGCGCAGCACGTGGTGCTCGCGGCGGCCGTTGCGGGTGACGGTGAGCTGCGAGTGGTCGTCGTCGGCGCTGACCGCGTAGTGGCCCACCGCGCTGCCGTGGTCGAAGGTGATGGTGACCCGGCGTTCCCGCACCGGCGACATCAGGTCCGAGCTGATCTCCGCGCGCACCCCGCTGTTGTGCCGCAGCCCGATCCGCGCGCCACCCATCCGGGGGACCACGACGTCACCGACCACGAGGTCGAAGCCGGCGGCGTGGGTGACCCGCGCGTTGCCCGCCAGCCGCAGCGCCAGCCCCACGCCGTGCGGCAGCTCGACGTCGAACGCCGTCGGATGGCTCGACCGGGCCAGCGAGCGCCGGAAGCGCGGCTTGTTCTGCACGATGGCGATCGACCTGGCCTCGCCCAGCGCGCCGCCGCGCACCAGCTCGGTCAGCCGCGCGGTCAGCGAGCTGGTCAGCCACGGCTCGACCACGGCGATCCGCAGGCCGTGCTTGCGGCGCAGCCGGATGACCCGGGCCAGGTCGTCGGTGTCGGTGGCGAGCGGCTTCTCCACGACCAGGTTGCGGAAGCCGTGCTCGGCCAGCTCGCCGATCACCTCCGCGCGCACGGTGGGCGGCGTGCACACGTGCGCGACCGCGTCCTCCGGGTCCAGCAGCGCGGCGGCCTCGGCGACGCCGGCCGCGGTCACCAGGCCGGGGCGGGCGCCGAGCACCCGGCTCGGGTCGCACACGACGACCGGCTGGTCGCCGAACAGCTGCCGGGCGGCGGCCCGCGCCCTGGCGAGCACCGGCAGGTGCAGGTCCGCACCGCCCCGACCGAATCCCACGACGAGTGTCCGCACCATTGAGTCCCTGGAGTTGGTCGGGCCGGAATAAACGATCGAATTCGCTCCGCGCCGACGCTGTCCGACCGGGGCGGTCACTGTCAACCACGATTCCGGGAATTGACCAGGAAGAGTGAACTCCCGTGCCTGCCGGGGTCCGTCGGAGCGCCTGCCATACGCTTCCGAACCGTGCTTCGACAGCGGAGGTGAGCACGCTGCTCGTCCCCTTTTCCACGCAATCGGCCGCGTTTTCCCGATTGTGCCCGACGGCCCCGCAGCGCATTGTCGGGGTGATGGGCGGTGGGCGGCGCCCGCGCGGCCGGGAGCGGTCGTCGGCGGTGGCGCGCCGGTCCGCACCGCCCGGAGGGGCCGCCGTGCCGCCGGCGGAGCCGGCGTGACGGCGCTCGTCGCGCCGGACCGGGCCCGAGTCCGGGTCCGGGTCCGGCTCGCGGGGCCGGGCGCCGTCGACCGCCACCTGGGCGCGCTGGTGGTGTGGGCGCTGCTCGCGCCCGACCTCCGGTTCGACGGGCGGGTCCTGGCCACCGCGGCGGTCTTCCTGCTCGGCGAGGTCTGCGTGGTCCTCGCCGCGCTGGCGCGCGACGGCGGCGAGCGGGTCCGCGGGGCGCCGCCGACGGGGCCGCGGGCGCTGCGCCTCGCGACGGTCGGCGCGCTGCTGTGGGCGGTAGCCCTCGTCCTGGCGCCGCACCGCCCGACGTGGGCGGTGGCGCTGGTCGCGGTGGCGCCCCTCTTCGCCCTCCTGCGCTCCCGGCGCCCGCGGCCGGGCCGCCGCCGGGCGCCCTTCCCGGCGGCGCTGGGCTGGGCGTTCGTGCTCGTGCCCCACGGCCTGGTGGCGGGCGACCCGGACGGGGCCGTCGTGGTCCAGGCGCTGCTGTTCGGCCTGGGGCCGCTGCTGCTCGGCGTCCGCTCCGCCGCCGGCGACGACCCGACCACCACCGCGCCCGCCTGCCCGCGCGGCGGCGCGCTGTTCGTCACGGCCGTCTCGGCGGTCGAGTTCCTGCTGGTGTGCGCCGCCCCGCTGGTCGGCGCGCCCTGGTGGTTCCCGTTCGCGCTGCTGCCCACCGCGGTGGTGCGCTGCTGCCGGTTGCGGGTCGGGTTCGCGCGGGGCGACGCCCCCCGGGCCCGGCGGCTGGACGTCCGCGCGCACCGGCTCACCGTCGCCGCGCTCGTGGCGGTGAACCTGCTGTGAGCACCGACGTGGACGTGGTGGTGGTCGGGGCCGGCGTCGCCGGCCTCACCGCCGCGCACGAGTTGCGCAAGGCGGGCCGCCGGGTGTGCGTGCTGGAGGCGGCCGACCGGGTCGGCGGGCGGATGGCGACCACGAGGCAGGACGGCTTCGTGATCGACACGGGCGCGGAGCAACTGTCCGAGCGCGGCTACGACGCCACCTGGGCGCTGCTGGCGGAGCTGGGGGTCGGCCCGTCGGAGCTGCCCCGGATCGGGCAGTGGGCCGGCGTGTGGCGCGACGGCCGGTTCCGCCGCGGGCTGGCCCACCCGCTGGGCCTGATCACCGGCGCGGGGCTGTCCGCGCGGGCGCGGCTGGACCTGATCGGGGTCCTGCGCGACCGGTACGACTTCGACCGCCCGGAGGAGGCCGGCGCGGAGACCGTCGCCGGGTTCGCCGCGCGCCACCACCCCGACCTGCTGGACTACCTGTGCCAGCCGGTGGTGGCCGGGTTCTGCGGCTGGGACCCGGAGCGGTCGGCGGCCGGGCCGTTCCTGGCGCTGCTGACGTCGATCGGCCCGTCGTCGGGGTGGCGCGCCTACCGCGGCGGCACGGACCTGCTGGCGCGGGCGCTGGCCGAGCGGCTCGACGTGGGCCTGTCGTGCCCGGTGGACGAGGTGGTGGCCGGTTCGCTCTCGGCCCGGGTGTTCGCCGGCAGCACCGAGGTCCGGGCGCGCTCGGTGGTGCCGGCCGTGCCCGCGCCGGTCGTGCGGCGGATCTACGCCAACCCGCCCGCGCACGAGGTGCCCTTCCTGGCGGCGTCGACCTACGTGCCGGTGGTCAAGGTGCACCTGGTGCTGGACCGGCGGTTGTCGGCGGGCGTGTACCTGGGCGTGGTGCCGCGGGTGGCGAGCCGCACGCTGGCGAGCGTCCTGTTCGACCACCTCAAGCACCCCGACCGCGCGCCGGCCGGCCGCGGCCTGGTCACGCTGGTCGCGCACCCGTCGGTGGCCGGGCGGCTGCTCGCGGCCCCCGACGGCGAGGCGGCCGACGTCCTGGTCACCGCCGCCGAGGAGTTCGTGCCGGGCCTGCGCGCGGCCACCACGGGTGTGGTGGTGCACCGGTTCCGCGACGGGCTGCCCGAGGCGACGCCGCGGGCACTGGCGCTGCGCGCGGGTTTCGCGGCCCGCGCCGGCGGGGTCGTGGACTACGCCGGCGACTGGGTGGGCGTGATGCCGTCCAGCGAGGCCGCCGTCCGCTCCGGCCGCCGGGCCGCCGCCCGCGTGCTCGCGGCGCGGCGCAAGGAGCGCGTGTGAGGTCCCGGGCGGCCCCGGCGCGGTGCGGAGCCGCCCGCGCCGGCCGCGTGCGGCCGGCGCCCAGCGGTCGGAGGCCCGCATGACCCTCGCCGCGCCGCGGGCCGTCGACTGGTCGGGGCCGGTCGCCCTGCCGATGGGCGGCGAGCTGGACGTGCAGGCCGCGTGCGGGCTCATGCACGTCCACGGCCGCCGGTTCGGCCGCCCGACCCGGCTGGGGCTGGACTACGCGTCGATCGTCGCGGCGGAGCTGGCCGCGACCGGCGCCGCCGCGGTCGAGCTGGCGCGGGCGCGGGGCGTCGCGCTGCGGCGGGCCACCACGTCGGTCGCGCAGGCCGCGCTGCTGGCGGTGGCGCAGTACCTGGCGACCGCGACGGCCGAGCGGTGGCCCGAGCCGTTCCTGCCCGGCGGCCCGCCGTTCGTGTCCGCCGACGGGGTGCCCTTCGAGCTGGAGGCGCCCGACGCGCGGGTGTGGCGGCGGTTCTGGGCCGCGCTGGGCGCGGCCGGGCGGGTCGTGGAGCGCGGCTGGCGGCCGTTCCCGCACCGGTACGCCACCGCGACGTGCCCGCGGAGCTGACCGCCCTGACCTCGCGCACGGCGATCCACGTGCTGGAGAACGCCGCGAGGGCGGCCGGGATGAGCCAGGTCCGGGTGTCGTCGCGGGTGGTCGGGCACCTGCCCCCGTACCGGCTGGCCCCGCTGGGCGGCGCGCCGCCGCTGCCGCCGCCGGCCGGGCCGCTGCCGCTGTCCGGCCTGGTGGTGCTGGAGTCGTGCCGCCGGGTGCAGGGCCCGCTGGCCGGGCACCTGCTCGGCCTGCTCGGCGCGTCGGTGGTGCGGGTGGAACCGCCGGGCGGCGACCCGGCGTGCGGGGCGCCGCCGCTGGTGGGCGGCTGCTCGGCCCGGTTCCTGGCGCTCAACCGCGGCAAGGAGGTCCGGCAGGTCGACCTGTCGACCGTCGCCGGGCGGCGCGCGGTGCTGGAGCCGGCGTCGGGGGCCGACGTGTTCCTGCACGACTGGGCGCCCGGCAAGGCGGCGGCGTGGTCGTTGCGCGCCAAGGACGTCGCGCGCGTGCGGCCGGGCGTCGTCCACGCCCACGCGTCGGGCTGGGGTGACGAGCTGGGCCCGAAACCGCCGCTGGGCACGGACTTCGCGGTGCAGGCGCACGCCGGGGTGCCGCCCACGCTGATGACGGTCGTCGACGTGTTCGGCGGGCTGGTCGCGGCGCACGGGGTCGTGACCGCGCTGCTGCGGCGGGTGCGGACGGGCCGCGGCCAGTCGGTGGAGACGTCGCTGCTGTCGGCGGCGTCCCGGCTCAACGCCCGGTCGCGCGGCCGGTGCACCGCGCCGCTGCGCGTGCCGGTGTGCACGGACCTGGCGGCGTTGGCCCGCGACCCGCGCTTCGCCCGCGCGCTGGTGCGCGACGGGTGCGCCTTCCCGGCCTCGCCGTGGGAGTTCACGTGATGACGCGGCGCGGGCGCGCGCCGTGCGGCATCGCCCGACGCGCGCCCGACGACCGGCCGACCCGACCCGCCCCGCCCGGCAGGAACGGCGCGCACGAGGCGCCGACGAGGGTGGTGTGACGCAGCACGGGGGAACCCCCGCATCCAGGAGGGAAGATCCCCTCCACCGGTTCGGGGAGGTCCGGTCGGGTCAGCAGTCGACGTCGTGGCGGGTGAGCGGCTTGGTGGCCGGGCCCTCCAGGACGTTGCCGTCCACGTCGAAGCGGGAGCCGTGGCACGGGCAGTCCCAGCTGCGCTCGGCGTCGTTGAACCGCACCAGGCAGCCCAGGTGGGTGCAGCGCAGCGAGACCGCGTGCAGGGTGTCGTCCTCGTCGCGGTAGACGCCCGACTTGCCGACCACCCGCGCCTGGCCGCGCGGCACGTCGGCGAGGTCCCGCGTGTCCGGCGGGCGCAGGCGGTCGCCGACCATGCTGGCCGCGGTCCTGCCGTTGAGCTCCAGCAGCTTGGGCGCGGACTTGAGGGAGAAGCGGTGCGGGCTGAACCGCGCCGCCCACGGGTTGTCCACGCCGGTGATCAGGTCGGACAGCAGCATCGCCGCGAACGTGCCGCCGGACAGGCCCCACTTCATGAAGCCGGTCGCGACGAACAGCCGGGTCGAGCCGGGCGTGTACGGGCCGACCATGGGCAGCTGGTCGTAGGCGCTCGGGTCCTGGGCGGACCAGCGGTGGGTGACCTCCTCGACGTCCCAGTGCTCGCGCGCGAACGCCTCCAGCACGGCGTAGGGCTCGCCGGGCCGGTCACCGGTCTGGTGGCCCTGGCCGCACACGATCAGCTGGTCGCGGTAGGCCGACAGGGACCACGACGGGCTGCCGGCGCTGATCGCCAGGCCGGTGGGCGGCGCGCCGGAGCGCAGGCCGACGGCCACGCAGTAGGAGCGCGTCGGCTCCAGGCGGGCGAAGTAGACGCCGCGGTCCAGGATCGGGTAGTGGGTGGCGATCACGACGCGGTCCGCGGTGACGTCGCCGGTCGCGGTGTGCACCCGGCACGGGGAGCCCTCGGAGACGCGCGTGGCGCGGCTGTGCTCGAACACGTGGCTGCCGTCGCCGTCGACCAGGGCCGCCAGGCCCCGCACGTAGCGCACGGGGTGCAGGGCCAGCTGGTCGTCCAGCCGGACCGCGCCGTAGACCTCGAACGGCACGCCCATGCCCTCGCCGCGGTCGCGGTCGACCGGCAGGCCCGCCCGCGCGGCGGCCAGGCCCTCGTGCTCGACGGCGGGCAGCTCGTCCGGGCCGAACGCGTAGGTGTAGGCGGGCGCGCGGCGCAGGTCGCAGTCCACCGAACCGGCCAGGGCGGCGACCTCGGCGACGCCGGCGAGGCTGGCCGCCGCGTAGTCGGCCGCCGCGCCCGTGCCGTGCTTGTCGGTGATGGTGGAGTAGACGGTGGACTGCAGGGCGGTCACCTTGGCGGTGTTGTTGCCGCTGACCCCGCCGCCGACCCGGTCGGCCTCCACGACGGCCACGGTCAGGCCCGCCCGCTTGAGGCGCAGCGCCGTGGTCACCCCGGCGATGCCGCCGCCGACCACCGCGACGTCGACGCGGGTGTCGCGGACCGCGGGGTAGGCGTTGTCGGGCAGGTCGGCCGTCCACAGCGAGTGGGCGGCGGTCACCGTTTCGCGAGGCATGGGCACCACGTACCCGTGGTGGCGGCGTTTGAACCGGGCGGGGCGGGCAATGCCCCCGACATGGGCACAGACGATCCGCAGGAGATGCGCACGCTGACCGACCTCGCCGAGCTGGTGCAGCTGGTCGAGGAGCGCGGGTCGGAGCTGTTCGTGCGCTGGTCCAGGGGGCCGGCGGTGGACGCCGGCGGGTGCAGCAGGGACGGGCTGACCGGGATCCGCCTGCCCGGCCTGTCCGCGAACCCGCTGGCGGTCGAGCCGTGGTGGGGCGACCGGTCGCTGAAGGTGTGGGTGGCGCGCCGCCTGTACGACTACCGCCACCTGCCGCGGCGGCGCGGGCCCGGCGTCCGGCCGTGGCTGCTGGTCGGGTCGGAGGCCGGGCGCGGACCGGACAACGAGCCGCTGGTGCGCTGCGAGGAGCCCGTCGCGTGGGTCTCCGAGGACGTGCTGCGGCAGTGCGAGGAGCTGGTGCGGCGGCACGACGGCGAGTGGGGCTCGCTGGACCGGGAGAAGTGACCGGCCCCCTCGGCGCGGCCGGCCGGTCACCGGGGCCGGGCGGCCGGCGGAGGTGACGGCGCCTTGCGCGATCGCGACGCGCCGAGCGCCCTTTCGGGGAAGGCGAGCGGGACATTACGCATAATGCGGACCGTCACCGTAGTATTCCTGCATTCTTTCAGGTAGGGATTCTCGCCCGATCGTGTACTGGCGACCGGGTGGTTGACCAGCGAGCACTACGCTTTCCGCGCATCCGTCGACCCATTGGTGGGAGATGAACACGGTGAGCGCCGGGGAGTGGGTTCCGCGCCACGTCGACGTCCAGCGCGCCAACCCGGCCCGGGTGTACGACTACCTGCTGGGCGGCAACCGGAACTTCGCCGTCGACCGGGAGTTCGCGCGCCGGGCGGTGGAGGCGATGCCCTGGGTGCGGGACCTGGCCCGGCACAACCGGCGCTTCCTCGGCCGGGCCGTGCGCTACTGCGCGGCCGACGGCGCCCGGCAGTTCCTCGACCTGGGCTCCGGGATGCCCACGGGGCTCGGCGTGCACGAGCTGGCCCGGCGGCAGGACCCGACGAGCCGGGTCGTCTACGTCGACCGCGAGCCGGTCGCGGTGGCGCACTGCGAGGTGGTCCTCGCGGGCGTGCCGCACGCGGGCGTCGTGGAGGCCGACCTCGCGGACCCGGACCACGTCCTCGGGCACCCCACCACGCGGCGGCTGCTGGACCTCGACCGCCCGGTGGCCGTCGTGCTGGCCTCGTCGCTGCACTTCGTGCTGGACGCGGACCGGGCGGCGGCCACCGTCGCGGCCTACCTGGACGCCGTGCCGCCCGGCAGCCACCTCGTGCTGTCGCACCTGGCCGACGACGGCGACACCGGCCGCGAGGTGAGCGACCTGGTGGAGCTGTCGAAGACCACGTCCTCGGCGGGCGTCGCGCGCTCGCGGGAGTGGATCGCCGGGCTGTTCGACGGCCTGGAGGTGGTGGAGCCCGGCCTGGTCTACACCTCGCAGTGGCGGCCGGAGGAGGGCATCTCCCTCGTCACCGGCCCGCCGTCGCACGCGTCGCTGCTGGCCGCGGTGGGGCGCAAACCCTGAGCACGCGCCGGCCGGGCGAGCCCGGCCACCGGCGCCACGCCGGCCGGACCGGGAGCCGCACCCACCGCCGTCGGCACCGGCCCGGCCAAGCCGTGCTCACAGCCGGCCCAGGGGGCAGGTCGCGCACCGCGTCAGAGCCAGTCGCGGCGCTTGAACAGCGCGTACAGCCCGCCGGACACGCCCAGGATCGCGGCGGTCGACACCCAGAAGCCCCACGGCTGGTCCGCGCCGGGGTAGGGCACGTTCTGCCCGTAGAACCCGGTGATCGCGGTGGGCACCGCGATCACCGCCGCCCAGCCCGTCACCTTCTTCATGATCAGGTTCAGCCGGTTGCCCTGGATGTTGAGCTGGGTCTCCCGGATGGTGGCGACCGTCTCCCGCAGCGACTCGGTCCACTCCGTCGCGCGCAGCACGTGGTCGTAGACGTCCTGGTAGTAGGGCATCATCGTGGTGTCCACGACGTCGTGGCGCATCAGGCCGTTGACCACCTCGCGCATCGGCAGCACCACCCGCCGCAGCGTGACCAGCGACCTGCGCAGCGCCAGCCCGCGGCGCTGCACCTCGCGGTCGTCCGGGTGGTCGGCGAAGATCAGGTCCTCCAGGTGCTCGATGTGGTCGTCCAGCGCCTGGACGGCCTCGAAGTGGCCGTCCACCACGGCGTCCAGCAGCCCGTGCGCGAGGAAGCCGACGCCGCTGCGGGCCAGCCGCGGCGAGGAGTCCCACCGGGCGGTGAGGGCGTCCACGTCGAACCCGTCGTCGGCGCGCACCGTCACCAGCGCCCGCGGGGTGAGGAACGCCGACAGCTCGGAGGTGGTCAGCCGCCCCGAGTCGGCGTCCAGCCGCACGGCGTAGGCGGACAGGAAGCAGTGCGTGTCGTACCGGTCGAGCTTGGGGCGCTCGTGCGGGTGCAGCGCGTCCTCCACCGCCAGCTCGTGCAGGCCCAGCTCCTCGGCCAGGCGCGCCAGCTCGTCGGGCGACGGGCCGCACAGGTCGACCCACACGGTGACGTCCCGGTCCCCGAGGTGGTCGGCGACGTCGCCGACGGGGAACCCCTCGGCCTCCAGCACGCCGTGCCGGTAGCGGCGGGTACGTGGCACGGGGCCAGCCTAGCCGCCGGGGTGATCAGCGGGCGGCGCGCTCCACCAGCAGGTCGCGCACGGCGCGGCGCGGCGACCGCGGCACGGGCGAGCCGAACCCCAGGCGCAGCACGGCCTGCGGGACCACCATGCCGCCCAGCGCGCGGCGCAGCTCGTCGCGCACCGGGCGCACCTCGACCGGCTGGGACAGGAACGAGGCGGACAGCCCGAGCGACGTGGCGGTCAGCAGCACGCGCTGCAGGGCCTGGCCGGTCTGCAGCTCGGCCGGCGGCCCGGCGTAGAACGAGCACAGCACGACCACCAGCGGGTCGGGCTCGTAGTCCTTGCCCGGCGGGCGCTCACCCGCCCCGAAGTCGCGCAGCGCCCACTCGTCCTGCGGCGCGGGGCGGACGCCGGCGGACCCGGGCGGCACGCCGTCGCCGGACCGGCGGCCGGTCCACGCGGCCAGCTCGGCCCGGACGCGCTCGTCGCCCGCCTGCGCCCGGTGCGCCTTCGCGACCAGCTGCTGGAGCCGGAAGCGCTGCTCGGGGCCGGTGACGACGTGCAGCCACGACCGCTCCCGCTCGGCCGCGCGCACCAGCGCCCGCCGGTGCGCCACCGGTACGGGCACGTCGCGGAACGGCTTGCGGTTGGTCCGCCGCGCGGGCACGGCCGCGAGCAGCCGCCGCACCTCCTCGTCGGCCGGGAGCCGGCCGCCGCGCCGCACCGCCGCCAGCGCGTCGCCGCCGGGCGGCAGCGAGACCAGCGGCCGGATGCCGCGCGCCCGCACCGCGAGCCGCAGGTTGAACAGGGCCGCGCCGCAGGCGAGCCGCAGCTCCCGGTCCTCCGGGTCGGTCGCGGGCAGCCGCCGGGTGAGGTCCGGGTGGACCTCGATCCGGTCGTGCGCCGGGAGGAACCGCCACGGCTGGGTGTTGTGCACCGACGGCGCGAGCGCGGCCAGCTCCAGCACCCGCTCCACCTCCTCCGGCGGCAGGCCGAGCGCCCCGGTCAGCCCGTTCGCCGCCCCGCCCGCCGCGGTCGGGTCCACCACCGCTTCGCCCGTCGTCGTCCCGTCCACCGCCGCCACCTCGCGTTCACCCGGTCGATCCAGCCGACACCCACTGTCCGCCGCCACGCGGCCCGCGCACACGGCCGAAGGTCCCGGGCGGGCCGGGACCGGCGGCTCCCCCTCACCCGTCCGGTGGCCGGCACGGCGACCCGGTGTCCCGACGCGGTCCAAGGGCCCGGTCGGACCGGGACCTCCGCCCGCTGCCGCCGGCCCCCGGCGTGCCTAGCGTCGGTGCCGTCGACGCGCGGGTCGCGGTGGATTCGGAAAGGATTGACCCATGGGAGTTCCGATCGTGGTCGGGGTGGACGGTTCGGCTTCGTCGACGGCGGCGGTGCGGTGGGCCGCCGCGGAGGCCGCCCGGCACCGGGTGCCGCTCAAGCTGGTGCACGCCTACCTGCTGCCTTCCCGCGGCTACCCGGAGGTGGTGCTGAGCGGGTACGAGGTGCGCCGGGCGCTGGAGGAGCAGGGCAGGCAGTGGCTGGCCGAGGCCGAGGCCGTCGCGCGCGGGACCGCCGACGTGGAGGTCTCGGTGTCGCTGGAGCACTCGGGCGCGGCCGGCGCGATGGTGTGGGAGTCCAAGCGCGCCCGCCTGGTCGTGCTCGGGTCGCGCGGGCTGGGCGGGTTCACCGGGATGATCGTCGGCTCGGTCGCGGTGGCCGTCGTGGCGCACGGCGAGTGCCCGGTCGTCGTGGTGCGCGAGGAGGCGCCCGCCGAAGGCCCGGTCGTGGTCGGCATCGACGGGTCGCCCGCGAGCGAGCAGGCCATCGGGTTCGCGTTCGAGGCGGCGTCGATGCGCGACACCACCCTGGTCGCCGTGCACGCGTGGAGCGAGTTCGCCGTGGACGGGCCGTTCGGCGACCGGATCACCGCCGACTGGGCGCAGGTGGAGGACGAGGAGCGCCGGGTGCTGGCCGAACGCCTCGCCGGGTGGCAGGAGAAGTTCCCGGATGTCAGGGTGGACCGGGTGGTGGTGCGCGAGCGGCCGGCGCGGGCGCTGCTGACCCTCGCCGCGGGCGCCGCTCTCGTCGTCGTCGGCAGCCGGGGCCGCGGCGGTTTCAAGGGGATGCTGCTGGGGTCGACCAGCCAGACCCTGGTGCACCACGCGCCGTGCCCGCTGGCCGTGGTCCGCCCGCCGGCCGCCGACTGACCACGCCACGACGCCCAGGGGAGAGCGATGTCGTCGAACACCGGAACGGACCTGTCGCTGGTCGACGCGTACTGGCGAGCCGCGAACTACCTGTCGGCGGGGCAGATCTACCTGCTGGACAACCCGCTGCTGACCGAACCCCTCGCGCCGGCGCACATCAAGCCCCGGCTGCTGGGGCACTGGGGCACGACGCCGGGCCTGAACTTCGTGTACGCGCACCTGAACCGGGTGATCCGCGAGCACGGGCAGGAGGTGCTGTTCGTGACCGGTCCCGGGCACGGCGGTCCGGCGCTGCTGGCCAACACGTGGCTGGAGGGCTCCTACAGCGAGAACTACCCGGACGTGCAGCGGGACCTGCACGGGATGCGGCGGTTGTTCCGCCAGTTCTCCTTCCCCGGCGGGGTGCCCAGCCACGTGGCGCCGGAGGTGCCGGGGTCGATCCACGAGGGCGGGGAGTTGGGGTATTCGCTGGCGCACGCGTTCGGTGCGGCGTTCGACAACCCGGACCTGGTCGTGGCGTGCGTCGTGGGTGACGGGGAGGCGGAGACAGGTCCCCTGGCGGCGAGTTGGCACGGCAACAAGTTCCTGGACCCGGTGCGTGACGGCGCGGTGTTGCCGATCCTGCACCTCAACGGCTACAAGATCGCCAATCCGACGATCCTGGCGCGCGTCCCGCACGAGGAGCTGGACGCGCTGCTGCGCGGCTACGGCTACGCCCCCTACTACGTCGAGGGTGACGACCCGGCGGTGCTGCACCCGCGCATGGCGCAGGTCTTCGACGAGGTGTTCGACGAGATCGGCCGCATCCAGGAGGCGGCCCGCGCCGGAGACACCGAGCGGCCCCGCTGGCCGGTGATCGTGCTGCGCACGCCGAAGGGCTGGACCGGTCCGTCCGAAGTGGACGGCAAGCCGGTGGAGGGCACGTGGCGGTCGCACCAGGTGCCGCTGTCGGGCGTGCGGGACAACCCCGAGCACCTGAAGATCCTGGAGGGGTGGTTGCGCTCGTACCGGCCGCAGGAGCTGTTCGACGCCGAGGGCCGGCCGAAGCCGGAGTTGCTGGAGCTGGCGCCGGAGGGTCCGCTGCGGATGGGCGCCACCCCGTACGCCAACGGCGGTCTGCTGCTACGCGACTTGCGGTTGCCGGGCGTGGCGGCGCACGCGGTGGAGGTGGCCAAGCACGGCACGACGAACTCCGAGCCCACCCGCGTGCTGGGTCGGATGCTGCGCGACGTGCTGACGCTCAACGCGGAGGAGGACAACTTCCGGTTGTTCGGTCCGGATGAGACGGCCTCCAACCGGTTGGACGCGGTGTACGAGGTGACCGCGAAGCAGTGGCAGGCGCAGGTGCTGCCGACCGACGAGCACCTGGAGCACGACGGTCGGGTGGTGGAGGTGCTCTCGGAGCACCTGTGCCAGGGCTTCCTGGAGGGCTACCTGCTGACCGGGCGGCACGGGGTGTTCAACTGCTACGAGGCGTTCATCCACATCGTGGACTCGATGTTCAACCAGCACGCCAAGTGGCTCAAGGTGCACCGCAGGCTGGTGTGGCGGCGTCCGGTGGCGTCGTTGAACTACCTGCTGTCCTCGCACGTGTGGCGGCAGGACCACAACGGCTTCTCCCACCAGGACCCCGGGTTCATCGACCACGTGATGAACAAGAAGGCCGAGGTCGTGCGCGTCTACCTGCCGCCGGACACCAACACGCTGCTGTCGGTGGCCGATCACTGCCTGCGCAGCCGCGACTACGTCAACGTCATCGTGGCGGGCAAGAACCCCACCCCGGACTGGCTGGGGCCGCAGGAGGCGGCGCTGCACTGCGCCCGCGGCGCGGGCATCTGGGACTGGGCGGGCACCGACGACGGGTTGTCCGAACCGGACGTGGTGCTGGCCTGCGCCGGCGACGCGCCGACCATGGAGGTCATGGCCGCCACCGCCCTGCTGCGCGAGCACCTGCCCGAACTGCGGGTGCGGGTGGTCAACGTGGTGGACCTGATGCGGCTGCAACCGGAGACCGAGCACCCGCACGGGATGCCCGACCGGGAGTTCGACGCCCTGTTCACCCCGGACAAGCCGGTCATCTTCGCCTACCACGGCTACCCCTGGCTGATCCACCGCCTGACCTACCGCCGCGCCAACCACCACAACATCCACGTGCGCGGCTACAAGGAGGAGGGCACCACCACCACGCCGTTCGACATGCTGGTGCTCAACGACATGGACCGCTACCGCCTGGTCGTCGACGTCGTCGACCGCGTCCCCGGCCTCGGCGTGCGGGCCGCCGGGCTGCGCCAGCGCATGACCGACCAGCGCAACCGCCACCACACCTGGATCCGCGAGCACGGCGAAGACCTGCCCGAGGTCCGGGAGTGGACGTGGCCGTACTGACGGGAGCGCGGGCAGCGACGGGCCCGGCGCGGCGGAGCGGGCGCTGATGGGCGCGGTGCTGGTGGTCAACGCGGGCTCGTCCAGCCTGAAGCTGTCGGTGCTGGCCGAGGACGACGCGGTGCTGGCGCAGGAGCACGTCGAGCGGTGGGACGGCTCCGGCGGCGTGTCGGACTTCCTCGCCGACGCGCCGGACATCACCGCCGCGGGCCACCGGGTGGTGCACGGCGGGCCGCGCTTCGGCGAGCCCGTCGTCGTGGACGCCGGGACGCGCGCGGAGATCGAGCGGCTGACCGACCTCGCGCCGCTGCACCAGCCGCGGGCGCTGGCCGGCATCGACGCGGTCACCGCGCACCTGCCGGACGTGCCGCAGGTGGCGTGCTTCGACACCGCCTTCCACCACACCATGCCCGAGGTGGCGCGCACCTACGCCCTGCCGGCGCGGTGGCGGCGGGAGTGGGGCCTGCGCCGCTACGGCTTCCACGGCCTGTCGCACGCCTACGCGTCGCGGCGCGCGGCGGAGCTGGCCGGCGGCTCGCGGGTGGTCACCTGCCACCTGGGCGCGGGCTGCTCGCTGGCGGCGGTGCGGGACGGGCGCTCGGTCGACACGACGATGGGCTTCACGCCGCTGGCGGGCCTGGTGATGGCCACCAGGAGCGGCGACGTGGACCCCGGGCTGCTGATGTGGTTGCTGCGCAACGGCGAGCTGGGCGCGGCGGACCTCGAGGACGGGCTGGAGCACGCCTCGGGCGTGCTCGGCCTCGGCGGCAGCGCGGACTTCCGGGAGCTGCACCGGTCGGCGGGGGCCGGTTCCCGCGACGCCGCCCTCGCGCTGGAGGTCTTCGTCCACCGGCTGCGGCAGGGCGTCGCGGCGATGGCGGCGTCGCTGGGCGGCTTGGACGCGCTGGTGTTCACCGGCGGGATCGGCGAGCACGACGCGGTGGTGCGGGCGCGGGCGGTGGAGGGGCTGGGGTTCCTCGGCGTCGAGCTGGACGAGCGGCGCAACGCGGAGTGCTCCGGCGACGCGCCGATCGGCCGTGAGGGCGCCGCGGTCGGTGTGCTGGTGGTCCGGGCGCGGGAGGACGTCGAGATCGCCCGCGGCGTGCGCCGGGCGGTCGGCGCGACCCCCTGAGCGGGCCGCGCCCGCCCCGCTCGGGTCGAGCCGGGCGGGGCGGGCCGGGGGTCAAGCCGTCGGGTGCCCGGGGGCTTCCTGGCCGACGTAGCCGTGCTCCACGATGTGCTGAGCCCGCGCGGAGTAGACGTCGGGGTACTCCGGGACCACGGTGGCCAGCCCGTCGACGTAGCGGTTGAACATGCAGAACGCCGCCGCGATCAGCACCGTGTCGTGGATCTCGACGTCGGTGGCGCCCTCGGCGCGCGCCTCGTCCACCAGCTGGGTGGTGACGTTGTGGCCGGACTCGCGCACCGCCGCCGCGATGTGCAGCAGCGCCCGCAGCTTGTCCGAGATGGGCGCGCCGTACAGGTCGGCGAGCACCTCCTTGACCAGGGCCGTCCCGTCGTCCAGCTGCTCGCCGGCGATCGCGGAGTGCGCGTCGCGGCAGAACTGGCACTGGTTGAGCCCCGACACGTAGGCGGCGATCAGCTCCCGCTCACCGGGCGGCAACGTGTGCGGGCCCCGCAACAGGGTCTCGGCCAACTGGTTGAGCGGCCCGGCCGCCTCGGGGCGGAACCGCAGCAGACCGGTGATACCCGGGTACAAGGTCTCGTCGACGCCGAGCTGGATGTGGGCCATGGTCATTGAAGCTAGCGCCCGCCGCGCCCGTCGCCTGCCGCGCAAACGGACCAACCCGTTCGGTTTGGGCGACTCGGGGGAGGCCCGCGGTCGAGCGGTCCACCGCGTCGGGGGCGCTCGGCGCAGCGCCGGCGCCCGGCGCGGCGGCCGGTGGCGCGGCGGGGGACCGCCGCCGGCGTGCGACGACCCGGCCGGCGGCGCCCGGCGCCGGCGACCCGTGGGATCAGGGGGTGACCGGGACGTTGGTCAGCCCGGTGACGGCCCGCGTGACGGAGTTCGACGCGTGCACCGCGTTCGGGAGTCCGGAGCACTTCGAGGTGGACGTGATCTTGATGGCGTACCGGCCGACGCCGCCGAGGTCCGAGCGGTTGCCGCGCCACACGTTGCCGCAGCCGTTGGCGAACGACGGCGTGGTGGCGGGGTTGTGCGTCTCGTACCCGTTGGCGAACACGCCGGGGGAGGCGAACGAGCCCGTGTTGTCCTCGATGGTGTAGCCGATGCCCTTGACGTCGACCCACGAGTCGGCCGAGTTCTGGCCGGACAGCCCGGACCCGTCGAACGCGTTGCCCCGGATCACGCCGTGGAACGTGCCCTCCTTGACGTCCACCGCCTCCGCCGCGACGCGCGGGCCGATCCGGTTGCCGACCACCTGCACCCGGTCGCTGCGGTCCACGCCGCCGGAGTTGCCGTGGCAGCCCCAGTTCGGATTCGCCGAGCCGATGTAGACGCCCTCGCCGTAACCGGGCTGCACCAGGCCGGTGTCGGTGACGGTCGAGTCGCGCAGCACGCTGTCGGCCGACGAGCGCCGGAAGTGCACGCCCTCCTCGTCCACGTGGTGCACCGACACGCGGGAGATGACCGTGTGGTGGGAGTCGTCGACGACGATGCCCTTCTTGGACTCCCGCACGGTGAACCCGGTCAGGTTCCAGTGCGGCGCGCCGTGCAGCCACAGCCCGTAGCCGGGGTCCCAGCCCGGCGTCGGCGTCGGGCAGGCCGGGCCGGAGCCGGACGGGCCGTCGTTGACCAGGACCGCGTCGGCGGGGCCGGTGAGCGTGATGGGGGCGGTCGCGGCGCCGGGCCGGGTGATCGCGAACGAGCCCCGGTAGACGCCCGGCGCGAGCCGGATCACCTGCCCGGGGACGGCGGCGGCCAGGGCCGCGCGCAGCTGCGCGGCGGTGGCGATGTCCACCGCGGGCCCGCCGTCGGACGGGCTGGTGGTCGCGCCGACCGGCGCGCTCGGGGCGGAGGTGTTGCCCGCCGCGTCCCGCGCCCGGACGGTGAACGCGTAGGCGGTGCCCGGCGTCAGCCCGGTGACGGTGGCCGAGGTCGACGTGCTGGTCGCGACCACCGCGGTCCCGTCCAGCACCTGGTAGTCGGTGACGCCGCGGTCGTCGGTGGCGGCCTCCCACGCCAGCGTCACCGAGCCCGACGTCACCCCGGTGACCCGGGGTCCGCCCGGCGCGGCCGGCGGCTCGGTGTCGGGGGCCGGGCCGACGCCCGCGCACGCGACGCCGTCGACGGTGCAGCCGGTGGGCAGGCCGAGGCCGGTGGTGTTGAACCCGAAGCCGGCCGTGCCGCCGGGGCGGAGGCGGCCGTTGAAGCCCGCGTTGGCGAACCGGTAGTGCTGCCCGGTGCGGGTGAGCACGGCGTTCCAGGAGTTGGTGACGCTGGTGCCGGCCGGGAGGTCGAACTCGACGACCCACCCGGTGCTGTCGGCGTCACCGGTGTTGGTCAGGGTGAACCGCCCGCCGTACCCGGTGCTCCACACCGACTCCTGGGTGAACGCGGCGGCCACGGCCTGGGCCTGGGCCTGGGCGTGGCCGGGGGACAGGGCGACCGCGCAGGCCGCGACCAGGACCGACAGGTGTTTCCTCATGCCAGGCACCCCTCGCAGCGGTGGGCTCCGGGGTGTCGCGGCCCACACCCATGGTCTGGACCTTTATAGACACGGCCCGCGCGCGAGTCAACGACGCGGTCCGGCGCCGGCGCGCGACCGCGCCGCACCGGGTCCCGGTGGCGCTCCCCTCCTCTCCGGCCATCGCGGGGGAATCGCGAACAGGCCGAGCGGGAACGGCCTGTCGGCCGCGGTGCGCACCGCATCGGTTGTCCGACAACGGCTCCACCGCGCGCAGCGGAGCCGCCATCGGTCGGAGCCGCCGCCCCGGTCGCCGGTCAGCCGCTCACGCCGCTGCCGGTCTCCCCCTGGTAAGCGCCGAGCGGTCCGGCGAAGGTCTGCTCGTTGGAGAAGTACGCCTGCGCGTGCCCGCCGCCGTGCCCGCCGTTGGTGGCCGCCGCCGAGGTGGTGGAGGTGCCGGCGCCCCACGGGCCCGCGTACACCAGTTCCTCCTGGTAGAGGGCGACACCGTCGACCGCGACCGCCGTGACCGAGTACGCGGCGGCGCCGGTGTTCCCGGCGTAGGTGCTGCTCTGGTTGAACCCCGAGTCGGCGTACGCCAGCCCTGCGGCGCCGATCAGGAGCGGCGCGGTGAGCGCTCCCGCGGCGATCAAACGACAGATGTTGCGCATGGGTTCCTCCTTGGAATGTGGCCAAGCCGTCCCATGGTCACCTCGGATCCGGAAAATCCGCAGCAGGTGGACCGCGATCGTGTGACGGGTTCAACCCGACGAGGGCGTGTCGTGTGGCGCTGCCGCGCAATGCGCTGGAAAAGTTCTCGCGGGCCACTCGTCGGGCGGCAGCCGGTCACGCCCAGGGTGAGCCGGCGCGGTCCGCGCGCACGGACCGGAGCCCGCGAGGCGGCCCGAGCACCCGGCGGCGAGCCGGCGGCGACCGGGGCCGGCGGCCGGGCGCTCGGGCCGCCGGTGATCGACCGGTGGGTGCGCCGGGCCGCCGTTCAGTGGACAGTAACCGGCATGGAAGCCCGGATGACCACGACCGCCGCCCCGGCGCGGCGCGCGTCGACCCTCGGAGTGGAGGAGGAGTTCCTCCTCGTGGACCCGGCGACGTGCCGCACCGCCGCGCGCGCCGACGCCGTGCTCGCGCGGGTCGGCGCCCTGCCCGCCGGGGCCAAGGCCGAGCGCGAGCTGCTGGCCACCCAGGTCGAGTTCGCCAGCGGCGTGTGCACCGAGCCCGCCGACCTGCACGGGCAGCTGCTCGCGGGCCGCCGGGCGCTGGTCGACGCGGCCGCGGCGGAGGGCGTGCTGGTGGTGCCCTCCGGCACGCCCGTCCTGGCCGGGCCGGTGCCGCCGCCGACCGGGGGCGACCGGTTCACCCGCATCTCCGACCTCTACCGCGGCCAGGTCGCCGACTACCAGTGCTGCGGCTGCCACGTCCACGTCGGCGTGCCGGACCGGGAGACCGCGGTGGCCGTGGTCAACCACCTGCGCCCGTGGCTGCCGACCCTGCTGGCGCTGTCGGTGAACTCGCCGTTCTCGGCCGGTCGGGACACCGGGTTCGGCAGCTGGCGGATGGTGCAGCAGGCCCGGTTCCCCGGCTCGGGCGTCCCGCCGCGGTTCGCCTCGGCGGCCGAGCACGACGCGGCCGTGGCGCGGCTGGCCGAGTGCGGCGTGCTGGTGGACGGGAACATGACGTTCTGGCTGGCCAGGCCGTCGCCGAAGTACCCGACGGTGGAGGTGCGGACCGCCGACGCGGCGGTCACGGCGGCCGACGCCGTCCTGCAGGCCGAGCTGACGCGGGCCCTGGTGGACCGGGCGCTGGACGACCTGGCCGCCGGGCGGGAAGCGCCGCGGCTCGACGACCAGGTGCTGGCCGCCGCCGTGTGGTCGGCCGCCCGCTACGGCCTGGACGGGCCCGGCGTCGACCCGTGGCGCGGTGTCCCGGTGCCCGCGGCCGACCTGCTGCGGTCCTTGGTGGAGCACGTGTCGTTCACCGGTCCGGTGTGGTCGGCGGTCGAGGGCGGCAGCGGCGCGCGGCGGCAGCGCGCCGCGGCGGCGGGCGGCGGTCCGGCGGCGGTGGTCGAGCTGCTGGCCGCCGCGTGCATCGCCGGCCCGGAACCGGGTAACCCGCGACCGTGACGCAACTGCTCGGGCTGGAAACGGCCACGCTGCCCGTTCCGCGCGGACCCCTGTCCGCCGCCGTCGTGGAGGCGCTGCGGTCCGACCCGCCGCCCGCCGCCCTGCCGCCGGCCGAGGTGGGGTCCGCCGACCCCTTCGGCGAAGACCTCCAGCTGGCCCTGCACGTCTGCTACGAGCTGCACTACCGGGGTTTCCGGGGCGTCTCGCCGGACTGGGAGTGGGAGCCGGAGCTGCTGCGGCTGCGGGCCGTGCTGGAACGGGCGTTCCTGGCCGCCCTGGAAGCCGAGCTGCCCGGCCGGCCCTCCGTCGACGAGGTGCTGGGCGAGCTGCTCGTGGAGCCGGTCGACGGCGCCGGCGTGAGCCACCACCTGCGCGACGAGGGCGAGTGGTGGCAGATGCGCGAGTACCTGGTGCACCGGTCGATCTACCACCACAAGGAGGCCGACCCGCACGCGTGGGTGATCCCCCGGCTCAGCGGCACGGCGAAGGCCGCGCTGGTGGCCGTGGAGTTCGACGAGTTCGGCGGCGGGCGCGGGGACCGGATGCACTCCCAGCTCTACGCGCGGCTGCTGGCGGGCGCGGGCCTGGAGACCGGCTACCTGCACTACCTGGACCACGTGCCGGCGCCGATGCTCGCGGCGGTCAACCTGATGTCGCTGTGCGGGCTGCACCAGCGGCTGCGCGGCGCGCTGGTCGGCCACTTCGCCGCCGCCGAGATCACCACCGCGCCCAGCGCCGCCCGGATGGCCAAGGCGCTGGAGCGGCTGGGCGCGCACCCGGACTGCGTCGAGTTCTTCACCGAGCACATCGAGGCGGACGCGGTGCACGAGCAGGTCATGCGCCACGACGTCGTCGGGGACCTGGTCGGGCGGGAGCCGGAGCTGGCGGAGTCGGTCGTGTTCGGCGTGCGGGCCACCGAACTGCTGGAGCAGCGGCTGGCCGACCACCTGCTCCGGTCGTGGAAGAACGGGGACAGCTCCCTGCTCAGGCCGTTGTGACGGCGTGAGAGCGGACGCGGTGTCGTGGCAGGGGTCGAGGACGCCGGACGGGATCCGGCGTCCTCACGGCGCCCCCCGGGGCACAGCGGTCAGCGGCTGCGCTTGCGGTGGCTGGTGTCGCACCACGGGTACCTCTTGCTGCGGCGGCACGCGCACACCGCCACCACGAACCGGTCGGACGTCACGGTCGTCCCGTC
>Ga0196958_10000003_pt1 | contig 231627 bp, 246 predicted proteins | sample S1v_10metaG_FD_148654 | JGI IMG/M metagenome (GOLD analysis project Ga0196958, IMG submission 148654) | Soil microbial communities from Anza Borrego desert, Southern California, United States - S1+v_10 | ecosystem: Environmental > Terrestrial > Soil > Desert | place: USA: California... | reverse complement strand
ACCCCTCGCAGCCGACGACATCCCCACCGCCGAACAGCGCACCAAGGAGCAGGTCTACCTCCGCCCCGACCAGCCCTCCGCCGGCCGCTGGCACATCCTCGCCGACGGCCGCGTCCTGCACGAGACCCTCGACGGCAACTGGCAGGTGGCGCTCCACGACCACGAGGCACTCAGCGACCCCGCCCGGTTCACCCTCGTCAACGCTCAGGACTGACCGGCCCCGCGGCGGGGCGAGCACTCCACCACCAGCCCGCCCCGCCACCACGGCCCGCGCTAGCCGGCCACCAGACCCATCACCAACGGCCACACCCCCGGCAGCAGCAACACCCCCGCCACCACGCACACCGGCCACACCAACCCCAGCTCCGCCGGCCCGCCCGTGCGGAACCTCACCAGGCGAGGCGGGCGGATCTCGTACCAGGTCTCCCCGCGGATCGGCAGCGGCCACAGCACCGGGCAGCCCGACTCGGTCAGCGCATCGCCCAGGCAGTGCACCAGGCACCCGGCGCCCACCGCGATCCCCAGCCACCCCGACACCGCGGCCAGTTGCCCGCCGTGCGCCAGGCCGAGCACCAAGGCGGCGACCGCCACGGGCAGCAGCCAGTCCCCCAGGGCATCCACGGCGAGCATCAGCGCGACCAGCAGCACCGCCACCACCGCCCACGTCCCGGCCGAGACGGTCCACCAGGACACCCCGCCGCCCAGCAGCGCGGCCCACGCCAGGGTATGGGTCAGGTGCCGGTGCTCGCCCGAGCCGTACTCGTCGGCCCGGCCGCGGGTGAGCCGGTAGACCGCGGCGGACAGGCCCTGCACCACCGCCGACAGCGGCCGGGTGAGCGGGGCGACCAGGCGGGAGGCACGGGAGCCGGGGTGGTCCAGGCCCGGCAGCAAGGCCGAGCCCGCGGTGACGGTGGCCACCACGACGGCCTGCGGGAGGGTATGGGCGCCCAGTGCGGGGGCGAGGGCGAGTCCGGCGCACCAGCCGGTGGCGGCGTGGGTCCTGCCGAGCATCAGGGTCTCCGGAAATGGGAAGGGCCCGACCCGCACGAAGGCGGGTCGGGCCGGTGGGTGAGGGGTGGGGTCAGCTGACGGCACGCAGGCCGTGCCGCTGGTCGTGCTTGAGGGCGTCGCGAATCTGCTTGGCGCGGGCCGACCCGACTCGCAGGGCGACCCGGATGCCTTCGGCGGTCGGCCGGATCCGACCCGACTCGACTTCTTCGCGGGCGCGGGCGACGAGTCGGGTCAGCTCCGGGTCGGTCGGGTCGGCACCCGACTCCGAGTCGGGTCGGGTGGTCGGGTCGGGAGTCGGGTGATCCGACCCGGTCGGCTGCGGGTCGGGCCGGTCGGGTGCCGGGTCGGCTGCGGAGTCGGCTGCAGAGTCGGGTGCGGGGTCGGGTGAGTCGGGTCGGGTCGGTCGGGTGCGGGTCGGGTCGGTCGGGTATCCGACCGCAGGCCCGGTCGGGTCGCCGGTCGGGTGCGCAGTCGGCGGGTCGGTCGGGTCGGGTCGGGTACCCCACTCACCCGACTCCCGCAGGTCAGGCCCAGAGTCGGCTGCGGGTCGGGTCGACCCGACCGGAGTCGGGTCGGGTGCCGACCCGCCGGTCGGGTCGGGTCGGTCGGCCGGTCGGGTCGGGCCCGGGTCGGGTGCCGCAGTCGGGTCGGGTCGGGTGCCGACCGGCCCCGCGGCCGGCCGGCCGGCCGGGTCGCCGGTCGGCTGCCGGTCGGCCGGAGTCGGGTCGGCTGCGACGAGCAGGGTCGGGTCGGCCACGGCGGCCGGTCGGGTCTCCAGCCACGCGGTGAGCACCGCGCCGAACGCGTGGGTCAACACCGCCACCGACGCCGGGACCGCGATCGACAGCAGCACCACCACCGCCTGCCACGGGCCCGGCAGCGTCCACCCGGTCATGTGCTCGGGCAGCGCCACCCTCGGCCGCCCGTCCGGGGTGCGGATGGCGTGCCCCGCGAGGTTCCCGGCGATCGACAGCAGCGTCCCGCCGGCCAGCAGCCCCAAGCCCCAGCGGCGCACCCGCGGGTCCCGGCTCACCACGTGCATCACCGCCCCGGCCGCAGCGGTCACGTCCAGCACCACCGGGCCCAGCCAGGCGGTGGCCGAGTCCCAGCCGCCGAACAGCATCACCGGCAGCAACTGCACGAAGCTCAGGATGAACGCGCCGGCCGCCAGCGGCAGCAGCAGCACGCCCAGCACGGCGACGACCCAGCCCGGCGTGGGCTCGACGGCGGCGGTCGCGGAGGTCACGGGAAAACCTTTCTGCAGGTCAGACGGGGTGAACGTGGGGGTGAGACGGGGTGAGACTGGGGGTGATTCACCCTGGGCGTCACCCCCACTCACCCCGGCCGTCACCCCCGATTCACCCCTTGTCACCCCGCTCTCACCCCCGCTGTCACCGGGGTGATTCACCCCCGTCTCACCCCCTCTGACCGGGGACACGCGGTCGGTCGGCGGGGGTGACGGGTCTGCGGGTGGGAACGGCGGCACCCGCACCGCACTGTTGATCATGCGTTGGTGAGGGACCGCGCGAAGCGGAACCCCGAGTCGGTGCGCACCAGATGCCCCGAGTCCACACGCCGCCGCAGCTGCTTGTAGACCCACGCCGGCGACCGGCCCGCCGCGCGCGCCACCTCCACCAGATCCGCCGCCCGGACCTCCTCCCGGCGCTCCTGCTGCAGGCCGATCAGCCGGGTCTCCAGCATCGCCGCGGCCTGCTCCGGAGTCGCCTTCGCCGCGGCGGGCTGGCCGAACCGCAGCGTGCTGCCCGTCGGGCGCTCCAGCGGCTCGTCGATGTCCGGCTGCACCTCCGGCGCCGGGTCGTCCGCACCCGGCCGCCACGGCGGCTCCAACACCGGCTCCTCGTCCACGTCCACCGGACCGTCCTCGCCGTCCTCGCCGTCCTCGTCGTCGACCGTGGTCGGCAGCGGCGCGTCCCCGGCCAGCATCCGCTCCACCGGCACCCGCGAGGCGTACAGCTCGCCGAACGCCCGCGCCGTGTCCTCGTCCAAGTCCGCGCCGTGGCGGTGGGCATACTCGGCCAGCAGCTCCAACTGCTCGTCACGGATCTCCAGCGACCGCAGCGGCACCACGTGCTCCCGCTCCTCGATCACCGGATCGACCAGGTAGGAGCAGCCCGGCTGCCGGTTCTTCCACCTCGCCGGATTCGCCCCGGCCTCCAGCGTCCCCTCCGGCATCGCGAACTTGGCGTCGTCGTCGTCGGAGACCCCGAAGCACCACACCCCGGAGAACTGCGCGCGCGCCGAGGTGTCGATGCTGGCGTAGGAGAACCGCTGCCCCGACAGCCGGATCTGGATACCGACCGACCTCGCGCGCTCCATGACCCGGGTGAACGCCTTGTTGCCCAGGAACAGCCCGCCGCCCTCCTCGACATGCACCACCAGCCGCGGAATCCCGCAGCCCGGCTCCCAGGACTTCAGCCGGCGACGCCCCAGGTAGTTCGCCCGCGCCGGGATCACCCGGTCCTTGATGGCCGTCATCAGCGCCAGCGCCTCGGCCTCGGTGGAGATGACCCACCGGATGCCGCGCGCGATCGGCCCGAGGGTCTGGGCGCCCTTGGCGGTGTCGACGTAGACGTGGAACACGTCGGTGCGGGTGAAGTCCTCGGCGAACAACGTGTAGGCGCCGTAGGTCTTGCCCGACCCGGTCATCCCCATGATGATCAGGTGCACCTCGCCCCAGCCCGGCCGGTGCTGGTGCAGCCATGCCGGGCGGCCGTGCTCGTAGCGCCCGACCAGCGTGGGCAGCGCCGAGGACTCGCCCAACGCCGAGGGCTCGGTGTACGGGGTGGACTCGCGCAGCAGGTCCCGCCGCACCAGGGTCAGCTCCCCGCGGGAGGCGTCGTCGGGGTCGGGGGTGATCCGGGCGCCGCCCGGCGGGAGCTTGAGCACCGACACCAGCCGCGCCAGCGACGCCTGCGCGTCGGAGACCGTCTCCCCGCCCTCCAGTTCCAGCGGACCGGCCATCCGGTCCTGGTCGATCTCCTTCGGCCGGAACTCCGAGCCCTCCAGCGCCCCGCCGACCCGTTTGGTGGCCTGGTCCCACAGCGACACCTGCCGGCGGCCCTCCTCCAGCTGGGTGTGGCCGCGGGCCACCCACAGCCGCACCACCCACGCCGCGGCCATGCTGCCGCCCAGCCACCCCCACACTCCGATCAGCGGCGAGGCGAACGGCCCGACCACCGACGCGGCGATCAGGTGCGCCCCGGTCAACGCGGTGGTGCCGATCGACAGCACCCGCCCGACCGGCGAGCGGTCCCGCCCCACCTGCCACACCAGCCCGGCCATCGCGGCGGTGGACAGCGCCAACCCGGAGGTCATCCACGGCAGCGACTCCGGCGACGCCGCCCCCCACAGCGCCACCGACAGGCCCAACTCCCCGGTCAACGCCGCGGCCGGGCGCACCACCACACTGCCGCGGCTGGTGGCCTGCGCCACCGCGCGGGTTTGCGCGCTCTTCACCAACGGGTTCCTCGACACGATCACAACTCCTAGGCGGGCAGCTTGAACCGCGGCCGGTTCTCGGCGGGCTCGTTCTCGGCCAGGTAGTAGCGCTTGAACAGCGAGAAGCACTTCACCGACAGCCGGCCGGCGTGCATCACCGCGTCGGCCGCCTGCCGCAGGCACCACGCCACCGTCTTCGCGCGAACCTTCGACGACAGCGACCCGAACCGCGACTCCGGCAGCTGCACCGTGGCCAGATCGGCCTGCAGCATCTCGGCCTGGAACAGCAGCGCCCACGACAGGTCCCGGCAGTCGTTGCGGACGGTGTCGCAGAACGCGTACAGCGCCTCGGGGTCGCGGAGCTCCATCTCGGTCAGCTCCTCGAACCTGTTCCTGCTCATCGGTGCTCCTTCGGGTGCAAGAGGAAGAACGCCATGCGCTCGTAGCGGGCGTTGTCGGGGCGGGTGGCCTCGGCGTAGCCATGCGCGCCGAGGGTGTCGGCCACGATCCGTCCGTGACCCGCCACGGCGGTGTGCGCCCGGTGCGCCAGCAGCGCCAACCCGAAGCACACGAACCGGGCCACGGCCAGCACGGACAGCAGCGCCAGGTGGGCGCGGTAGGACACCCGCCACCCCACCCGGCGCGCCCGGATCGCCCAGCCGGTCACCGCAGCACCCTGCGCAGGTCGCGGCCCGACAGGGATCCGGTCACGGCCAGCGCGCCCGCCACCGTCTCCACCGCCGGCCAGTAGTCGGCCAGCAGGTTGCGGACCCGATCCCGGGCCCGCTTCTCGGTCAGGTCGGTGCGCCGCGCGTAGTCGTCGACCATCCGCAGGTCCGAGGGGTTGGCGGCCCTGGCCCGGCGGACGGGGGCACCGGTGTGCAGGCACTCCGCCTCCACCCCGGCCACCGCCACCAGCAGCCCGGTCTCCGCGTCCTGCGGGTCGACCTCGGTCAGCCCGGACACCGACCACTCCTGCGGCCGCAGCCACGAGGTGTGCTTGACGTGCCACAGCGAGACCCGCTTGACCTCCTGGCCTTCGGTCAGCGCCACCACCGCGTGCCCGGCCTCGTGGACCGCTGCGGTGGTCCAGTGCTCGGCGAGCAGCCCGACCACCTCGGCGGTCGGGGTGGCAATCCGGGCGCTCACCGGTCACCACCGCAGTAGGCGGTGACGACCTGCACGGCCTGCCCGATCCACCGCGACCGCTCGGCCGACATGCCGGCGGCGACCGCGTCGAAGCGCCGCCCCTCGGTGGCGGCCAGGGCCCGTGCGGCGGCGGCGATCCGCTGCGGGTCCAGCACCACCGTGCCGTCCAGCAGCCACGTCGCCAGCCGCAGCCGGGACTCCAGGTCCTGATCGGGCAGCAGCTGGGCCGCGCGTGTGTACGCCCAGTCGTGGCTGTCGGTGATGTCGTCGACGGGGGTCTGGTCGGGGGTGCTCGCACCCGGGAGCATGAGGGTCTCCTCTGGTCTGATGGCTGGGGGTGGAACCCGGTCGGGGCGGGGGTGTTCTTGGCGGGACCCTGCCCGCCCCGACCGGGGGCTCAAGGGGTGTTCAGCGCGTCGCGCAGGATCAGGCTGTGGTCGAACGCCAGCGGTTCCGCCAGCGCCCGCTCGACCGGCACCCAGGCGGCCTGGTCGGCATCGTCCCCGCCCGCCACCGGCACGGCGGCGGGCACGACGGTGGTGTAGGCGGCCGTGACGTAGGGGCCGCGCGGGTCCCGGCCGGGCTCGTCGTACACCCCGACCAGCCGCCACACCCGTCCGCCGTCCACATGCAGGCCGGTCTCCTCGGCCAGCTCCCGCACAGCGGCGGCGCGGGCGGTCTCGCCCGGGTCGACGTGCCCTCCGGGCAGCGCCCACCGCTCCGGGAGGGTGTCGTGGTCGGCGGCGCGGCGGATCAGCAGCACCCGCCGGTCCTGACCGGCGGTCAGGACCACGACGTCGGCGGTGTAGTGGTGCGCGGGCCGATGGCCCATCATGTCCTCCAGTGCAATCGGTATGTCCGGTGGATCAGGAGCCGGCGCGCAGGATCCGGGGCCGGTCGATGTGTAGGTGCCGCACCTCGTGCCCGGTCTCCGCGCCGATGCGTTCGGCGAACGCGACCGACCGGTGCCGCCCGCCCGCGCACGCCACGCGCAGCACCGCGGCGGGATTCGCCCGGGCCAGGAACAGCAGCTGCTCGTACAAGTCCTGCGCCCCGGGGGTGGACCACACGACCTGCTGCACCCGCGGGTCCAGACCGTTCGAGCGGCGGAGTTCCTCGGACATGCGGGCCGGGTCGCTCAACTCGGCGCGCAGGTCCAGGGTGTAGAGGCCGTCGGGGACGGCGGGGTCGTTGTGGCCGAGACCGAAACTGACGATCACCGGTGTCCTCCGGATCGGTTGTGGTGTGCGGTGGGTCAGCGGGGGTTGAGCGCGGTGTGCAGGTAGCGGCGCTGGGCCTCGACCAGCTTCTCCGCGCGCCAGCAGGCGCTCTCGTTCTGCTGGGGGTAGGCCAGGCAGTACGCGGCAGCCTCGGCGATCGCGAACCGGGTGTGCCCGGGGCACAGGTCGGTGACGACGCCCTCCTCCAGGACCCGCTGGGCGCGCACCGTCTTGAGGAACGCCTCCTGGGTCGGGGCCCGCTCGCCGGTCGCGTCGTGCGCCGCGTCGTACACGGCGTTGTCCACGGCCTCGGCGGCGTGCAGCAGACCCTGCTGCCGGTCGTGCAGCGCCAGCAGGGTCTGCTGCCACGGCACGCCCGGGTCGCGCAGCGCCTGCCACGGCTCCCGCAGCGCGTCCACGGCGGCCTGCAGCGCGGTGTACTTCTCGGCGAGCCGACTGATGAGCCGCTCGTCCGTCGTCGTAGTGGTGGGCACGGTGTCCTCCAGGTCAGCGGTTGCGGTTGAGGGCGGAGCTGCGGTGGTCCTCGATGCTCCCGGCGACCTCCCGCATGTACTCGGCGTGCTCGCTGCGGTCGTTGGGGTCCAGGGCGTCCCGGCAGGCCAGGACGTCGTCCTCCAACTGCCGGCGGCGGGCTTCGTACTCGGCCGCGTAGGAGTCGACGCTGGGGCTCATCGGCGGCCACCCAGCCGGTCGTGGTGGCTGGAGGCGCGGGCACCGATCTCCCACTGCTCGGCGGACAGGCCGCAGATGCCCCAGTGGACGCCGTCGGGTCGGGTCTCGCTGGCGATGTGGCCGTAGTCGCGCAGGGTGCGCCCGGCGGTGCTGCCGGTCTCCGGGGTGGTCTTCGGGGTGGTCTTCGTTCTGAACACGGGTGTCTCCTCGGGGGGCTAGGCGGTTTTTCCGCAGGTCTCGCACGCGCAGCAGCCGTCCGTGCAGCCGCCCTGGTCCTTGCAGTCCTTGCACCTCGCCATGTCGTTCCTCTCCTCGGGGCTCGGGGTGGGCCGTGCCGCGCCCGGGTTCGGGGTCACCGGACGCGACACGGGATCAGGGGGTAGCGGCGGCGCGGCAGGCGTCGAGGTAGGCGTCCCAGTCGCTGCGGTGCACGCGGAGGGTGCCTCGGCCGTTGCCGATGCGGAGCGCGATGAGGCTGCCGGCGCGGATGGCCCGGTAGAGCGTGCTGGGGCTCACCTTCACCTGCCGGGCCAGTTCGCCGACCTCGATCGGCTCCTCGTCGGTGGTGCTCTGCATGGGCTCCGTCCAATCTTGATGCAGCTCGACCGTACTGCTACAAGTGCAACCGTAGCAGGAGTCGCAGGAGTTGCAGAGGTCGTACTGCTACGACCGCCCTACGATCTATGGCGTGGCAGGAGACAAGAGCGAGAATCCGCAGGCCAGCGAGCCGCACTACCGGCGCATCGCTGCCGAACTGCGCGCAGCTATCACCCAAGGGGAGTACCGGCCAGGCCACACGCTTCCCAGCGTCCGGACCCTCATGGTGAAGCACGAGGTGTCTCGGCAGACGGTGCAGAACGCCTTGAAGCTCCTGCACGCGGAAGGTCTCATCGAGAGCAACTTCGGGGCCGGAACCGTTGTGCGCGAACGTCCGACAATCGAGCGGCGCGGGCTGGACCGCTTGAGGCGCAAGAACCGGGAGGCTGGCGAAGGTGCTTTCCTGCGCGACGGTCGCAGCAGCGGCTTCACTGCGACCAGCCGGACCAAGGTGACGTTCGAGCCTGCCGACGAGCGCACGGCTGCGGCACTCGACATCGCCGTCGGCGACGAGGTGGTCGTCCGGTCGCGGGTCATGAGCGCTGACGACGTGCCGGTGCAGCTCGCCACGTCCCGCCTGCCCCGCAGTATCACCGCCGGGACGCGCATCGAGCAGGCAGACACCGGCAAGGGCGGCTCCTACGGCCTACTCGACGAGCTCGGGCACCGGCTCCAGCGCGGCGTCGAGTACGTCTCCACCCGCCCGGCCTCGGTAGAAGAAGCCGCCGCGCTCCGCCTCCGGCCTGGAATGCCGGTGTTCGAGGTGACCCGGGTCGCCTTCACGGTCGACGACAGGCCGGTGGAGATCAACGACATGGTGATGAACGGCGAGCGCTACCAGCTCGTCTACGAAGTCCCGCTCGACTGATCCCGTCAGCCGTCCGGGTGTCGCCAGCTCGGGTGAAACCAATGCCGCGACACCGCCATCGTGCTCTACCCACAGCAACCCCGGCTGCGTGTCAGCGAACAGCGGCGATCGCTGACACGACACCACGGCCACAATCCGATCACTCCGCCCCACCAACCGATTCCGGGCCACGTCGCGCGGCCTACCCTGCGGCCACCCCAGCCCCCACCCGCCCTAGGGAGGCCCCGGTGACCCACCCCACCCCGCACGACCCCCTCATCGCCGTCATCGAGCAGGTCGTCGACGACCTTGTGCCCCGCATCCGCGCCAAGGCCCGCGCCGACCACGCCGACGAACTCGCCCCGACCCACCCGGACGCCGCCGAGCACCTGCGCCGCACCCGGTAGGCCGTGGTGGACATCATCGCCGCGATCGACCACGCCACCGGCTGCCACCACTGCGGCGGCCCGCTCGACGGCTCGCCCAGCGACGACTTCTGCTCGCAGACCTGCCAAGCCGCCTGGCAGGCCGCCCGCACCGAGCCCCTGATCGGCTACCGCGAACCCTGGGACCTCGTGCTGGCCGACTACGACGACGTCCCACGGCGCTGGGTGCCCGGGCGTGAGATCGGCACCGTCGACGGGGACGTTCTCGTCCTCAGCGCCCCGCCGGAGGACTACCGGCCGCTGCGCCTGCCGGACCTGACGGGCCTGTTCGCCGTGGTGAACGAGGCGTGGGTGGCGATGGCGGACGTGTGGGCCACCATCGCCGCCTGGGGCGACGAGATCAACTGGGACACCATCCGGTGGCACGGGCTGTCCCCGGCCGAGCAGCCCGGCCCCGACGAGGTGGTGCTGCCCAACGCGCTCAGCCCCGCCACCTTCGACCTCGCCGCCACCGACGAGCCCACACCGGACGGCGTCGGCCGCGTCGAACCGGACACCCTGCACGCCGTGTGGCAGGCCGCGCTCCCCGAGCCGGTCACCATGCCCACCGCCGCTCGCGACCGCGCGCTCGCCGAACACCGCCGCAGCACCGGCCCCGCCCGCCGCCCGCGCCCTCCCCGCGCCATCACTCCCCGGAGCAGCCGATGACCCGCAAGCCCTTGCACCCGCTCGGCGCGGTCGGGCTCATCCTCCTCGCCGCCGGCTGCACCGCCTGGGCCTGGACCGGCCAGTGGCGGTGGGCCGTCACCGGAGCCGCCGCGCTGATCGCCCTGTCCGCCATCGGCGCGATGCTCGACGCCCGGAGGAAGCCGTGACCGACCTGCCCTCCATCACAGCTACCACCGGCGACCGAACCATCAACCTGGGACACCTCCGGGCCCTCGTCGCCGCCGCTGACCACGCCGATCTCCCCGACGACCACCCCGTCTACACCCTCGGCCTCGCAGACCTGACCCCGCTCATCCCTCTCGAAAAGCTGTGGGGCCGCCGCATCCACCGCATTGCTCTCCGCAGGCCAAGCACATGGGCCGCCCTCTACCAGCGACTCAAGGAGGCACCGTGACCCACCCCGACGAGGCCACCCTGCTGTGCCGCCGCGGCCCCCGCTGCGCCAACACCACCCCCACTACCACCACCTTGTCCGACGGCACCACCCTGCGCGCCCACGTCCCCGACCGCGCCACCACCCCCGGCGGGCTGTGCCGCACCGACCTCAACCGCGCCCGCGCCGCCATCGACCAGCTTCCCCGCGACTACCTCGAACTGTCGCTGCTGCTCGGCAAGTCCGGCGCCCGCACCGACCTGCCCACCACCGGCACCCGCGAACGCCCCGTCCCCCTCCGCCTCGGTGTCCTCGCCCTGCAGGAGGAGATCGCCACCGAACTCGCCCTGTGGGCCGGACCGGTCGCCGAGCTCGACGGGTTCGTCTTCACCGAGCGCGGCCGGCCGGAGCACCTCGTGCGCTACGCCTCCGGCTGGATCATCGGCCGCTGGCCCAGCCTGCTCGCCGTCCCGCTCACCACCGTGGCCCGGCTTGACGGGCGTGATGAGCGCCTGTCCGGCCGGTCCGGGGTGGACGTGACGGAGGAAGACGGGGTGGACGGGGCGCTGCGGCTGCTGGAGCTGCACGAGCGCACCGAGGCCGTCGAGGGCCGCACCCACCGCGCGCACCGCCTCTACCTGCCCTGCCCCAACCCGGCCTGTCAGCGGATGACGCTGGAGCGGCAGGAGGGCTCCGACCGGGTCGACTGCCGGCGCTGCGGCCACCGGATGCCGCTGGACGAAGCCGAGCGGCTGACCGGCATCCTCGCCGCCGCCTACGAAGGGCGGGTGCACGCGGCATGAGCGAAGCGGACATGCGCGCCTACGCCTTCGACGGCACCACCGAAGGCGTAGCGGAATTCCTTGAACATCTTGCACAGCGAGTACGGCAGCACGCACTGGCGCGCGGCCAGGTGGAGGAGCACTACGAGAGCCCGACGCCGTTGGAGATGGCCTACGGCTTGGGAGCATCTCGCCTCAGCAGGACCGTCCTGACGATCGAGTGGTGACTGTCGTGACTGACGATCTCGCCCGCCGGGTACTCGCCGCTGTCGACCGGGTCGAGCAGGGCGCGCACGAGGTGCACCGTGAAAGCTGCTGGTCGGTGTCCTACGTCGGCGTCACCCAAGGCGCGGCCTGTGACTGCGGCGAGCCGGACCGCATCCGCCGCCGCTGCGCCGCCGACCGCCGCATCCTCGAACACCACAAGAACGACCACTTGTCCTGCGACACCTGCATCAGCGACGTCTACGACGATGAGGACAGCGAAGGCAACCTGTACACCACCGTCTTCTACGAACGGTTCCCCTGCCCGACCTTCCGCGACCTCGCCGAGGGCTACGGCATCACCGTGGAGGCTCGCCATGGATGACCTCACCCCAGCATGGGTCATGTGCGGCTTCGAACCCGCACCCGGCCGCGTCGTCCTGCTCGCCAGCAAAGACCTCACCCAAGCCGAACTCGAAGAACGCGCAGACGACTTCAACACCTTCGCTGCTTGGGGCCCCGATCCGTTGCACATCCACCCGGGCAGCCGCGAGTACACGCTCAGCACCACCATGCGCTCCTTCGTCCGGATCGAGGCCACCGACTGGGCAAGCGCGTTCCACAGCCTCTTCGCCCGCTGGTCCCCCGAGGCAGACGAGCGCCTCGGCCTGGAACAGCAGCGCGCACTGGAGAACCGCCATGGATGACGGCCCGCGCGTCGGCCTGCCCAGCAACGAACACCGGGCCATCTGCCTCTACAGCCCCGCCCCCGGACAACCCCGCTGCACCAACACCGCCACCATCCACATCCTCACCGACGACCCCCACTACGGCCCCATCGCACTCCCCACCTGCGACGACCACGCACCCATAGCCCGCGCCGCCGGAACCCACCTGCTCGAACACCACCACGAAGGCTGGTGCGGACTCCCCGGCACCCGCTGGGTGCACGAACCCGTCAACCGCTGCGAACTCGACGACAGTGGACCCAACCGGACGTTCACGACCGTGCGCACGAGCAGCTACCACGTCGAGCAGCAGCCATGATCAAGCCCCGCCGCTCGCCGTGGCCTCACCCGGGAGACACCCCGCTCGACCGGGCCCGCCGCATCGCTCAAGACCTCCTCCGGGCCCTCCACCAACTCGACCCGGCCTGCGCCGACACCCTCGCCGCGCGCGCCGCCGAACTCGGCGAAACCTGGCTCTCACCCCAACCCGTCCTCTACAACGATCAGGACTGGATCACCCTCGACGCCGCCGCCAGCTACACCAACGGCACCCGCGACATGATCTACAAGTGGACCGTCCGCCACCCTGAACAGCTCCCCACCCGCAAGGACGAACGCGGCCGCCTGCTCGTCCGCGTCGGCGCAGTCCTGGACATCCAACGTGACCAGCGCATACGCCGCGCCGAACGCACCCGCCGCGCGGCGAGTTGACGTTGACCCGGTAGGACAGTCACACTGGCGTCCGCCTTGGTAGACGCTGCCCGAAAACGGGCGCGACACCAGCGAAAACCCCACCGCAGAGCCCCGGCCGCGCCCCTCGCGCCCGGGGCTCTCGCACATCCCCAGACCCCCGACGTGCAGCACCCCCGAGGTGCTGGCGCGCCACGTCGGGTCCAAGCCACCAACCGGCGGGCTGCCGGTCGGTGGGTGCGGGTGGAGGGCGCCGTGGCCCCGAGCTGGCGGGCCGGGGCCACGGCACACCACCAGGAGGGAGACCGAGATGCCCGACTACAGCATCTTCGGCTCCACCCCCGGACCCGCCACCAGCGGCGGCGACGGCACCCCCGTCAACCTCGCCCACCAGATCAACGTCACCGGCAGCCCGCGCTGGGCGCTCGGACTCCGCTTCTACCGCGGCACTCTCGCCATCACCGGCCCGGTCACCGGCCGGCTGTGGCGCGCCACCGGACCCGGCACGGGCGAGCTGGTCAACGGCTCGGACGTCACCTTCGTACTGGGCGACACGACCGGCTGGAAGTACGCCGCGTTCACCGGCCCCATCCCCGTCACGGCCGCCTTCTACAAGCCCAGCGTCCACTTCGAGGACCAGTTCCCCGTAGCCGCCGGGTTCTGGCAGCCCGGCGGGGCAGGCGACGGCGGCCTCACCAACGGGCCCCTCACCGCACCCGACCACGCCACCGCGCTCGACGGCCAGGGTTCGTTCTCCGCGGGCCCGATCACCACCTATCCCGCCACCGGTACCGGCAACGGCTACGGCATCGACTTGGTGGTCACCGACACCGCCCCCGGAGGAGACCCCGTGGCCGAGCACACCGTCGCGGCAGGCGACCAGGGCAAGTACGAGATCCTCCTCGCCGCCGGCGTCGAGACCACCGTGACCTTCAGCGAAGACCTCGACCGCGTCGAGATCAGCAACGACAACGGCGCCGGACGCGTGTACTTCACCGTCGACGGCACCCCCGCCACCGTCCGCGGGGCCAACTGCCGCCAGCTGCCCGCCGCCCTGCACTACGCCCAGGTCGGCGTCTACCGCAACGGGCCCACCGTCGTCCGCCTCATCAGCGAGGCCGCCACCATGGTCAGCGTCGCCAAAGCCACCAGATGAGGTGAAGCCGTGAACTTCCGGGCTCGCCACTTCACCTACTACCGCGAGGCGCGCCCCGGCATCTGGTTCTCCATCGGCCTCGTCCTGGCAGGCCGCCCCGACCCGGAAGGCAGCACCGTCCGGTTGGACGTACCGTCCGGAGTCGTCGTGTCGATCGGCTCGCACACCTTCGCCGTCCACCGGAGCGTCGCATGAATCAGCCCACCATCGGCACCGCGTCTTCAAGCGAGACGTCTGATGACCACCCGAGACGCCCGCAGAAGCAGCGTTCTCCTCGTCGCCAACCACCACAGGGCTCGCTACCTCCAGCGCAAGTACCCCGACCGCTGGGACCACATCGTCACGCCCATCAATGGGCTACAAGTCTTGCTTGGCCTGCCCATCACAAGCCTCACAGTCGCTGGCCTCGGCTACTACAACGAGGACTGGAGCAGCCTCGTGGAAGCCGCTCAGGTATGCATGATCGCGCAGAGCGGCACGGGCGACTTCGACTACATCGCCTACGACGAGTAGCCATGCCTACCGCCCCACCCCAGCGCTGCACCTTCACCGACCACACCGGCCGCTGCGCCGCCCTCGTCCGCGACGGGGCCCGCTGCGACCAGCACAAGCCCAAGCCCTGGGCCACCCGCTCCCGGCACTGGGGCAAAGGCTCCACCCGCAAGAGCAGGGCGTTCCGCGCCGAGCACCTGCGCAGGGAGCCGAACTGCCGCTGGTGCACGGCACAGGGCACGAGCACACCGGGCGAGCAGGTCGACCACATCACCCCGCTGTCCCAAGGCGGCGCCGAGTTCGACCACGCCAACGCCCAGACCCTGTGCGCGCCGCACCACGATGCCAAGACCCGCGCCGAGGCCGCCGCGCGGCAGCGCGCCCGCCGCCGCACACCCCGATAAATGCGCCCCCTAACGAATTTCAATAATTCTGCGAGAAAGCTATTGAAATTCGTTAGGATAAGGGGTAGGGGAGTCGGAATCTCTGGAATCGGGGCCGCGGACAGCGGCGCCGGTGCTCTTCTTCGCAGCCGCTCAGAATCCCAAGGCGGGGGGTGCACGCCGTGGCCCGCACCCCGCAGCCCGCGAAGCTCAAGCTGCTCGCCGGCCGCGGCAACGGCACCGACTCCGGTGGCCGGAAGGTCAAGCAGGGGCCCGCGTTCAAGCGCCTGCCTCCGGAGCCGCCCGAGTGGCTGACCGCCGAGGCGCGCGCGGAGTGGGAGCGCGTGGTGCCGGGCCTGACCCGGCTCGACATCCTCAAGGAGGAGGACCGGGCGGTGCTCGCGGCCTACTGCGAGACGTGGGCCCGGTTCGTGGAGGCGACACGTGACGTCCAGCAGCGTGGCCTCACCATCGAGAACCACTCGACCCGCAAGGACGGCACGGAGTCGACCTGGACGACGACGAATCCCGCGGTGGGGATCGCGTCCACGGCCGGCAAGGAACTCCGCGCGTTCGCTGCCCAGTTCGGCCTGACCCCTTCGTCGGAGGCGGCCCTGGCGAAGGGCGGCGACGATGGCGACGAGGACGACAACCCGTTCGCGTAAGGCCCGCAAGCCGCGGTTCGAGCTGCCGCCCGCGGACGAGCTGGAGCGGCTGAAGCTCGCCCCCGAGGTCGCCTGGTACCTGCTGTCGCGCGGGATCCCGCTGCCGGACTGCCCGCCGCTGATCAAGACCCCCGACCCGGGTGAGACACCGGGCGCGGTGTTCGACGCGGACGCCGTGGACCGGGTGCTGGACGCGTTCGGGAAGCTGCGGCACACCCAGGGCCAGTGGGCGGGCAGCCCGCTGCGGCCGGACCCGTGGCAGGTCGCGTACATCATCGCGCCGGTCTTCGGGTGGAAGCGGTGGGACGAGGACTCCGACAGCTACGTGCGGATCGTGCGCGAGCTGTACGTGGACGTGCCCAGGAAGAACGGCAAGTCCACGCTGTCCGGCGGCATCGCGCTGTACCTGGCGTGCGCGGACGGCGAGGAGGGCGCCCAGGTCGTCACCGCGGCGACGACGAAGGAGCAGGCCGGGTTCGTCTTCAACCCGATCAAGAAGATCGCGGAGCGGTCTCCGGCGCTCAAGCCGCACGTGCAGACCACGGCCAGCAAGGTCATCCACAAGAAGACCGGCTCGTACGTGCAGGTCATCTCGTCGGTGGCGGACGCGCAGCACGGCGCGAACCTGCACGGCGGGGTCGTGGACGAGCTGCACGTGCACAAGACGCCGGACCTGGTGGAGACGATCGAGACCGGCACGGGGTCGCGGCGGCAACCGCTGATCATGTGCATCACCACCGCGGACTCGGGCAAGCGGGGCACGATCTACGCCCGCAAGCGCCACTACGTCGAGCAGCTGTCCCGGCGGGTGTTGCACGACCCGATGGTGTACGGCGTGGTGTGGGCGGCGGAGGAGTCCGACGACCCGCACGCCGAAACGACGTGGCGCAAGGCCAACCCGGGGTTCGGGGTGTCGCCGACGCGCTCGTACCTGGCGGGCAAGTCGAACAAGGCGAAGCAGTCGCCGGCGGACCTGGCGTCGTTCCTGCGTCTGCACCTGGGGATCAGGACCAAGCAGGACACCCGGTACTTGGTACTGGAGGCGTGGGACCGCAACGCCTCGCTGGTGGAGGAGCGCAAGCTCAAGGGCCGCGAGGCGTACGGCGGGCTCGACCTGGCCTCGACGTCGGACCTGCTGGCGCTGTGCTGGCTGTTCCCGGACGACACGCGGGGCGGCTACGACGCGCTGTGGCGGCTGTGGACGCCCGAGGCGAACCTGCAGGAGTTGGACAAGCGCACCGCTGGCGAGGCGTCGGTGTGGGTGCGACAGGGCCTGCTGAAGACCACACCCGGCAACGTGGCGGACTACGACTTCGTCCAGGCGCAGATCGAGCGGGACCTGTCGGCGTTCCGGGTGGTGTCGCTGGGTTTCGACCCGTGGAACGCCACCCAGTTGACCAACGACTTGGCCAACGCCGGGGCGCCGCTGGTGAAGGTGCGGCAGGGGTTTCAGACGCTCAGCCCGCCGTTGAAGGAGACGCAGCGGCTGCTGTTGGCGGGCACAGAGGAGGCCCCGCTGCTGCGGCACGGCGGGAACCCGGCGGTGCGGTGGATGGTGGACAACCTCGCGGTGGCCACCGATCCGGCGGGCAACGTCAAGCCGGACAAGGCGACCAGCGCGGAGAAGATCGACGCGGTGTCGGCGTTGGTGACGGCGATGTCCGAGGCGATGACCCGGGTGCCGCCCAAGCGCAGCGCGTACGAGGACCACGACCTTGAGGTCGTCTGACCTGAGCGGGAGGCGACGTGTTCGGGTCGTGGCGCGGGCTGGTTCGGCAGCGGGTGGTGGTGAACACCGCGGACCGGGCGTTCGCGGGGATCCTGTGGGCGCGGCGCGGGCCGTTGCTGGTGCTGCGCCAGGTGGAGATGCACGAGCCGGGGGCGCAGTCGCAGCAGTTGGACGGCGAGGTCGTCGTGGAGCGCTCGCGGGTGGAGTTCATCCAGGTCGTGGGTGACTGACGTGGCGTTCGTGGTCTCGTCGGGTCAGGGCAACTGGGTGTCGTCTCCGGTGGAGCCGGCCTTCGGTGCCTCGCTGCGGTTGGGCGAGGACATCTACGCCGACCACACGCTGATCTGGGAGTCGCAGCGGTCGGTGCGCACCGTGGTCAGCTTCCTGGCCCGGAACATCGCGCACATCGGGCTGCACTGGTACCGCAGGGTGTCGGACACCGACCGGGTCCGGGACACCACGCACCCGATCACCCGGCTGTTCGCCCGGCCGAACCCGGTGCTGCGCCTCACCCCGTACAGGCTGTTCGACCGACTGGTGCACGACCTGGGCATCTACGACAACGGGTTCTGGGTCAAGGACCGGGCGCCGGGCGGCGAGGTCCGGGCGCTGATCCCGATCCCGCCGCCCCGCGTCCGCCCCACGGGCGGGAACTGGCTGGCGCCGGAGCGGTACGAGGTGTGGACCGACGGCCGGTGGCAGAAGGTCGACGCCGAGGACGTGGTGCACTTCCACGGCTACGACCCGCGCGACCCGCGGGTGGGCAACTCGCCGATGAACGCGCTGCGGGACCTGATGCTGGAGGAGTACGAGGCCACCCGCAACCGGCAGCAGATGTGGCGCAACGGCGCCCGGCTGTCCGGGGTGATCGAGCGGCCGGCGGACGCCCCGGACTGGGGACCGACGGCCCGCAACCGGTTCCGGGCCGGGTGGCGGTCGTCTTTCACCGGCGCCGGCGGCGAGGCCGGGGGCACGCCGCTGCTGGAGGACGGCATGACGTACAAGGCCATCGGCCTGGACCCGAAGGCCGCACAGTACGTCGAGTCCCGGAAGCTGACCCGCGAGGAGGCCGCCGCCCAGTACCACGTGTCCCCGGTGTTCGTCGGCATCCTCGACCACGCCACTTACTCGAACATCACCGAGCAGCACAAGAACCTTTACCAGGACACGCTCGGGCCGTGGCTGGAGCAGTTCCAACAGGACATCACCGAGCAGTTGCTGCCCGACTTCCGGAGTGTCGACGGGCTCTACCCGGAGTTCAACATCGCCCAGAAGATGGCCGGGTCGTTCGAGGAGCAGGCCGAGGCCGCCTCCACGGCGACGGGCGCGCCGTGGATGACCCGCAACGAGCAGCGCGCGCGGATGAACCTCCCGGCGCTGCCCGGCGGTGACGAGCTGATCACCCCGTTGAACGTGCTGGTCGGCGGCTTGGCGTCGCCGCGGGACACCGCGCCGAAGGCGGCACCGGCGCTGCGCGGGCCGGGGGCGAAGGCGGCGCAGCCGCAGCGGCAGCAGCACGCGACAGCCGGACTGGAAGCCGACCTGCTCGGCTGGTTGAACGCCCAGGCCGCCGGGTTGGCCGCGCGGCTGGGGCTGAAGGCGCTGCCGTCGCTGGAGGAGGCGTGGGGCGACCCGACCGAGCACGACGCCGAGCTGACGGCCCTGCTGCTCGACCATGTCCGCGCGCTGGCGGTCGACGCGGCGGGCGCGGTGCTGGCCGAGCACGACGCCGACCCGCAGGACTGGTCGGCCGACAAGCTGGAGCCCTGGCTGGCCTCCGCGTGCGCCACCTACGCGCACGCGGTGAACAAGGGCACCCGGGCGCTGGTGCTGGCGGCGATGAGCCCGCTGGACGGCTGGCAGGAGCGGGTGCGGGCCGTGTTGGCCGACCGCGTCTCCTACGCGCGGGTGTGGGCGCAGCGGATGTCCACCGAGTGCGCCTCGTTCGGCGGCCAGGACGCGGCCAAGGCGGCCGGGCTCAGCACGAAGACCTGGCGCGCGGGGGACGACAAGCACGCCGCGCTGGACGGGGTCTCGGTCGCGCTGGCCGAGAGCTTTCCGGAGGCCGGTCGGTGGCCGGGCGACTTCCGGGGCGGCCGGGACAACGCCGAGTACTGCTACTGCGCGCTGACGTTCGCCTGACCGGCCCGGCGCACTGCTCGTGGAGGAGAGCCATGCCCAACGTGAAGACCGCGCGCGTGCACATCAAGGCCGCCGGGGACCAGGACGGCACCCCGTCCGGGGTGTTCGAGGCGATCGTCGCGACGTGGGACCTGGACTCCTACGGCGACAAGATCGTGCAGGGCGCGTTCGCCGACACTCTCGCCGACTGGAGGGCCAGTGGCGACCCGCTGCCGGTGCTGTGGGCGCACCAGTCCGGCGACCCGGAGTCGCACATCGGGGTGGTGCTGGAGGCCGAGGAACGCGACGAAGGTCTGTGGGTCAAGGCCCAGCTCGACCCCGACGACTTGACCGACCCGAAGTCGCGCACGGCCAAGGTCTACAAGCTGCTCAAGGGCCGTCGCGTCACGCAGTTCTCCTTCGCGTTCGACGTGGAGGAAGGAGCGTGGGTCGAACGCCGCGAGGACGGTGTCGACCAGTCCTACTACGAGCTGCGCAAGCTCAAGCTGTTCGAGGTCGGCCCGTGCCTGGTCGGAGTCAACCAGCAGACCGACCTGCTCGCCATCAAGGCCGCCGACGCGCGGCCCGAGACTTCCGGCGCCCCGCAGCAGCGGGACGTGCCGGACCAGCAGCCCGACATCCAGTCGGTGCTGCTGGGTTTCGCCAGCGACCTGGCCGAGATCAAGGCCGCGCTGGCGCGCACCACGCACGACGACACGGCCACGCCGACGACTCCGCCGGCCGAGCAGACGCCGCCCCCGCAGGCCGCGGCTGCTTCGCCCGCCAAGTCCGGAACCGCCTCGCCTCGTCGAGCGCTCACCACCCTCGACTTCCTGGAGGTCGCGGGTCCGCTCAACGACCAAGGAGGGGCACTGTGAGTGCCACGGTGGCCGAGCTCCAGAACGAGCTCAAGGCCAAGCTCAAGGAGGCCCGCGACATCGCCTCGCAGGCCGAGAAGGAAGACCGGGACTTTACCGACGAAGAGCAGCCGAGGGTCAAGGCCGCGATCGATCGGGTCAAGGAGATCCAGGCCGATCTGAAGAAGCGCAACGAGCTCGACGCGATGCGTCAGGCCGTGCGCGACCTCGGCGACGACATCGGGTTCGAGCCGGGCGGCGGGCAGAAGCAGCGCCCCGGCCAGCTGTGGACGCCGTCCAAGTCGGACACGGTGGGCAAGCTGTTCGTCGAGTCCCCGGAGTTCAAGGCGCTGCTGGGCCAGGCCCCGAACGGGAAGTTCCAGGAGAAGCAGCGCGTCGCCTCCTCGCCGGTGGGCTATAAGGCGCTGGTGACCGGCACCTCGGACACCTCGGCGGGCGCGTTCGTGCAGAACGACTGGCGCGGGCTGCTGGTGGACCTGCCGCGCCGGCCGCTGGTGCTGCGGGACCTGGTCACGAACCTGACCACGACCAGCGACACCGTGGAGTACGCGCGGATCACCGGGTGGACCAACAATGCCGCGACGGTGGCGGAGGCCACGGCCGCGTCGGGCACCTCCGGTACCAAGCCGGAGTCGGGGTTCACCACTGACAAGGTGACCGCGGTCGTGAAGACGATCGCGAACTGGATCCCGGTCACCAAGCGGGCCCTGTCCGACGCCGGCCAGGTGCGGCTGCTGATCGACGCGTTCCTCGTGGCCAACCTCGAAGAGGCCCTGGACACGCAGATGATCGCCGGTGACGGCACGGGCGAGAACTTCACCGGCCTGGCCAACACCTCCGGCCTGCAGACGCAGAGCTGGGACACCAACATCTTCCGGACCCTGCGCAAGGCCAAGACCAAGGTCAAGCTGGTCGGTCGGCGCACGCCGACGGCGTACCTGCTCAACCCGCTGGACATGGAGACCGCGGACCTGGAGCAGGACCTGGAGGGCCGCTACTACCTGGGTGGCCCAACGGGCGGGTCGGACAACGCTCCGTTGTGGCGGCTGCCGGTCATCGAGTCCGAGGCCACCCCGCAGGGTGTCGGGTACGTGGGCGACTGGCGGTGGGCGGTGCTGTGGGACCGCGAGGAGTCCTCGGTGACCGCGACCGACAGCCACGAGAACTACTTCGTGCGCAACCTGGTCGCGATCCTGGCGGAGATGCGCGCGGCGTTCGGCATCCTGCAGCCCTCGGCGTTCGTGAAGATCGACCTCACGGCCGGGGCCTGAGCCGTGTTCGGTCGGCGTCGGGTGTGCCCGGTCTGTAGCGCGCCCGACGCCGCCTGCGGCACCCCTACTCACAGCACACCCGTGGATGAACTCTGGCAGGAGGTGGCCGTCGTGGGCGGCGAGTTGAAGGAGTACGAGGTCGAGGTCGACGGGAACAGGACCACGATGCAGCTCAACGAGCACGACGCGAAGCGCATGGGCCTGCTCGGCGAGGACCCCGACAGCGGCGAGGGCGGTGTGCAGCAGGAGTCGCTGGTCACCTCGGCCAAGGCACGCGGCACCAGCAACAAGGCCCGCACGAGCACCGAGAACAAGTAGGCGCTGGTGACCGCGCCCGCCGAGGACCCGGAACTGCTGGCCGACCCCGCCGAGCTGGCGGCCAAGCTCGGGCTGGCCGCCGACGACCCGACGCTGCTGTATGCGCTGCGCTCGGCCAGCCGGGACTTCGCGGGCGCGGTGCGGCACCCGGTGCGGCACGTGGCGGCCGAGGAGGTCCGGCTCGACGGCACCGGCACGGCTCTGCTGCAGCTGCCGTGCGCTCCGGTCACCGCGGTCACCACCGTGGAGGTCGACGGCGCCGTGTTGGCCGAGGGCACGGACTTCGACTGGTCGGAGGACGGACTGCTGGAGCGAGCCGGCGGGTGGCCGCGCCGGTTCCGCGCGGTGCGCGTGGTCTACAGCCACGGCTACACCGTCGTGCCGGCCGACATCCAGGACGCGGTGTCACAGAAGGCCGAGATGACGCTCAACGTCACACCCGGGTTGGCGTCGATGACGGTGGGCGGCGAGTCGCTGAGCTTCGCCACCGGCTCGTCGGCGTCGGTGGTCGGGGTGACCGACACCTGGACCCGGACGGTGGAGAAGTACCAGCTCAACCGGGGTGACCGGTCGTGATGTACACCCAGCGGATCACCCGGCTGCGGGCGCCGCTGGTGGAGGGCCGGCTGGGGTCCAAGACCCGGGACTGGCCCAACGCCGCCGAGCACACCTTCCCGCAGCTGGTGGCGGTGCAACCGGCCACCTCCCGGGAGTCCACCACCGAGCCCCGCGACCAGGTCATCACCGGGTGGCGGGTGTTCAGCCCGGCCGGGGTCGACCTGGACGTGCTCGCCTCGGACCGGATCCGGCTGGAGAACGGGGTGGTGTGCGAGGTGATCGGCGAGGTCGGCCGCTGGCCGCACCCCATCCGGCGCGGAGCGGTGCACCACGTGGAATTCGACCTGCAGCGGGTGACCGGCTGATGGCCGCGCGGTTCCGGCTGTCGCGGCGCACGTGGCAGCGGGTCGTGCAGTCCCCGCAGGTGCGGGCCGCGCTCGCTGCGAAGGCCGCGCGGATCGCCACGCGGGCGCGGCAGATGAACGCCGCCGAGGATGGTGACGCCGACATCTCCACCGAGGCCGGTACCCGGCCGCAGGGCCGCCCGTACTCGCGGGTGGTGTCCACCGACGCCGAGGGCGAGTTCGGCACCCAGGCAGTCCCCCGCCGCCGCCTGTTGGGGCGCGCGGCCCGCTCCGTGTGAGGAGAAGCGCATGTCCGACACCGTGAAGGTCGAGTGGGTGTTCCACCGCGACCAGCGCAAGCAGGGCACCAGCGAGGAGGTGCCGGTCGACGAGGCGCGCACGCTGGTGCGCACCGGCCGGGCCCGCTACGCCAACGTCACCGCCGAGAAGAAGGCCACCAAGCCCGTCTCCCCGCCCGCGTCGTGACCGCGCCGCCGGACATCGAGTCGCTGCTGGTGTGGTGGCTGGAAGCCCGGCAGCCCGACCTGACGGTGGCCACGGACCTCGACGGTCTGTTCGACGACAGCACCCCGCTGGTGGTGCAGGTCAACTCCCTGCCCGGCCGGGCCGACGCGCCCGGCTGGAACGGCCCCAGCCAGGTGTACCGGATGGACCTGGACGTGGACTTCTACGGCCCGTCCCGGATCGCGGCGCTGGACCTGGCGCTGCTGGTCACCGGCACCGCAGCCGAGCTGCGCGGCGCCGTGCATCCGACCTACGGCCGGGTCACCCAGGTCGTGGCCCCGGCCGCGACCCGCCGGCCCGACTTCAACCAGCGGATCCGCCGCTACGGCGCGGTGTGGTCGATCACCGCGCGGCCCGCCTGACACCCCATACCCCTTCGGCCCCACAGGCGTGCGGGTCTCGTTGTGCTGCAAGGAGAAAACGATGGCTCTCGACGCTGAACTCGTGCGGCTGGGTGTCACCGGGGCGCTGCGGGTCGCCCCGATCGGCACCACCCTCCCCACCGGCATGGAGGCGTGGGGCGCCGGCTACGCCGACCTGGGCTACATCTCCGACGACGGCATCGTCGAAGGCCGGGACGAAGACCGGCAGGAGTTCATCTCCTGGCAGACCGTCTCACCGGTCCGCACCGAGATCACCAGGTCGGTGGTGACGTTCCAGGCGACCCTGTGGGAGACGAACTGGAACACGATCAGCCTCTACTACAAGGTCGGCGTCGACGACGCCACCACCAGCGGCACCGGCGCGGACACCATCGTCATCATCGACGAGGAGGGCAAGCCCAAGCAGGACCTGCGCTCCTTCGGCATCGACGTGATCGACGGCGTCTACCACCGCCGCATCCTCGCCCCGTACGCCGAGGTCACCGAGCGCGGCGACATCACCTACAAGTCCGACACGCTGATCGGCTACGAGGTGACCATCACCTGCTACCAGGGCCCCGACGGCATCAGCGTGCGCCGGATGTTCAAGGAGGGCTGGACCCTCCCCACCCCGTAACGCCCCTCGAGCGGGGATCGGCGCATGGCTGGCGGGCCTGATGCGCCGATCCCCTTCCCAGGCCCGCCGGCCCGCCTGAACAGGAGCACCATCGTGTCCGAGTACGACCTCGACGCCATCGTCGCCCAGCACCGCGACGCCACCGGCGGCGACGACATCACCTTCACCTTCGGTGGCGAGACCTTCACCATGCCGCACCCCCTGCTGGCCGACGACGAGTGGAAGGACGAACTCGCCGACATCACCTCCGACGTGGAGATGGGGCAGTTCGTCCTCGGCGAGGAGCAGTACGAGCGGTTCCGTGAGCTCGGCGGCCGGGCGTCGTTCATCGGCCTGCTGATGCGCAAGGCCCAGGAGGACTTCGCCGACGTGGACCCGCAGGGACGCCCTACTCGGCGCTCGACCTCCTCGCGGGCGTCGAGGAAGCGACCGAAGCGGCGCTGATCGCCGAGTACGGCGGCAACCCGCTGGCGGAGTACTGGCGCGGGGAGATCAGCCTGCGGCTGCTGCGGGTGATGGTGGAGAACCTGCCGCCGGGCAACGCGCGCACCCGCAAGCTGCGGGGCCACGCGTGGGGCGACCTGGAATACCTGCTGGCCGCGGTCGTGGACCGCATCGGTGAGAACACCGCGGCCACCGTGCGCGCGCTGGGCGGCAAGGCCAAGGTGCCCAAGCCGGTGCCCCGTCCGGGCGCGGGCCCCAAGCCGATGGGCGATCGGGGCGGCCGGTCGGTGGCCGACGTCAAGGCGTACCTGGACAGTCTCAAACCCGCGGGCGCGCCGACACCACGGCCCACACCCCCACCGCCGCCGTCTGCGCAGGTGCGCGGGCTGCAGGCAGCGGTGGACGGCCACCGACGCGCCACCGAGAACACCGTCGACGTCCTGACCCGCCTGCACGACCAGCTGTGACCCGAAGGGGGTGCCCGTGGCCCCCTCGACAACCGACGCCGTCTGGGTCGATGTCCTGCCCTCGATGCGCGGGTTCGCCACCACCATGGTCAAGGAGGCCACCGGCGCCGGGCGCAAGGCCGGGCAGGCCGCGGCCAAGGAGCTGACCGGCGCCACCCGCCACGTGGGCCGCGACATGGCCGCGGCCATGACCGACGGGCTGGAGCAGGCCAAGGCCGAGGTGGAGAAGGTCTCCGCGGCCCTGGTGGCGGCGAAGGACAAGGAGGCCGACGCCGCCGGCAAGGTCAGGGTCGCCGAAGAGCAGCTCAAGGCGGTGCGCGACAAGGGCACGGCCAGCGCGGCGCAGAAGGCCGTCGCGGAGGAGCGGCTGGCCACCGCGCAGCGGAAGCTGGAGGCCGCGCAGCGGGTTACCGCCGGCACCACCGCCCACCTCGACCAGGCCCAGGCCGCCGCCGCCGCGCGGGCGAAGGTGCTGGGCGAGGAGTCCGACCGCGCCGAGCGGGTCATCGTGCGCCTGGCCGCGTCGATGGAGCGCATCGACTCCTCCCGGATCGACACCGGCGCCAAGACCCTGGCGCGGTTCGGGGTGTCGGCGACCTCGGCCGCGTCGTCCGCGGTGGCGCTCGGGTCGGCCGCGCCCGCGGTGGCGGGGCTGGCGGCGGCCACCGCGCAGGCCGGCGGCGCGGCACTGCTGCTGCCCGGCGCGCTGCTCGCGGGCGGGGTGGCAGTCGGGGTGCTCAAACTGGGCGTGTCCGGCCTGGCCGACGCCGTCAAGGAGTGGAACGACCCGGAGAAGTTCGCCGAGGCCATCGCCGAGCTGTCCCCGGCCGGTCAGGCCGCGGCGATCGCGATCCGGGACCTGCGGCCGGAGCTGATCGGGCTGCGCAACGACGTGCAGCAGGGCCTGCTGGCCGGGGCCGCCGAGGAGATCGAAGAACTGGCGGCGGTGTACCTGCCGCTGCTGCGCACCGAACTGCCCGCCGTGGCCGCCAGCTTTGGCCGGGCCCGGGACGGCGTGGCAGGGTTCGCCGCGTCGGGGCAGACCGTGGACGACGTCCGCCTGATCCTGGACCAGACCCAGCGGGCGGTGGACGGCGTCACCGCGGCGGCGGTGCCGCTGGTGCAGGTTCTGCGGGACGTCGGCGTGGTCGGCGCGCTGGTGCTCGGTGACATGACCGGCGGCTGGGCGGAGGCTGCGCAGGGCGTGGCGGCGTTCGTCGCCGACGCCCGCGCGACCGGGCAGCTGGAGCAGTGGATCCGGACCGGTCTGGATGTCCTGTCCCAGTTCGGCACGCTGTTCTCACAAGTCGGCGGCATCATCAACACCGTCCTCGGCGCCGCCCGCACCGAGGGCGGCGGGCTGCTGGACACCCTGAACCAGGTCACCGGCTCGGTGCTGGCGATGCTGCAGTCCGCGCAGGGCACGCAGGCCCTGGCGGTCCTGTTCTCCACCGTCCGCCAGGTCGTGACCGCACTGCTGCCCGGTCTGCAGGCCGTGGCGGCCGCCGTGTTCGAGGGGATCATCGCGGTCGGCCCGCAGCTACCGGCCGTCGCGGCCGGGTTCTCCGCGGCCGCGGTCGCACTGGCCCCGCTGGTGGTCGACCTGGCCCAGCTGGCGGCAGTGGTCCTACCGCCGCTGGCAGAGCTGATCACGTGGCTGTCACCAGCGCTTCCGGTGCTCGCCGCAGGGTTCTTGGCCGGATCGGTGGCGCTGCGCGGCTACAACATCGTCTCCTCGATCATCCGCTGGTACCAGGCGTGGGCGGCGGCGCAGTGGGCGCTCAACGCCGCCATGGCCGCCAACCCCATCGGGCTGATCGTGGTGGCGATCGCCGCGGTGGTGGCCGCGATCGTGTGGATCGCCACCCAGACCACCTGGTTCCAGGACCTGTGGAAGGTCGTGTGGGGCGCGATCAGCACCGCCGCGCTGTGGGTGTGGGACAACGCGCTCAAGCCGGCGTTCGACGGTATTGTCGCAGCGCTCAGGTGGGTTGGCGATGCCGCGATGTGGTTGTGGCAGAACGTCTTCGTCCCCGCCTGGCAGGGCATCGCCGCGGCGGCGACGTGGCTGTGGACCACGATCCTGCAGCCGGTGTTCGACGCGATCAGCCTCGCGGTGCGGTTCCTCGGCGCGGTGATCGTCACGATCCTGGTCACGCCGGTCGTGTTGGCGTTCAGGGCTTTCGCGGCGGTCGCGACCTGGTTGTGGACCACCGTCCTGTCCCCGGTGTTCTCGGCGATCGGCGCGGCGGCGACGTGGCTGTGGACCACGATCCTGTCGCCGGTCGTCGACTCGATCGTCGCCTCGGTGCGCGCGTGGGCGGCGATCTTCTCGTGGCTGTGGACCAACGCGATCTCCCCGGCGCTCTCGGCGATCGGCACCGCCCTGTCGTGGCTGTGGACCAACATCGTCCAGCCCGTGGTGAACCACATCGTCGCCACGGTCCGCGCCTGGGGCCTGATCTTCGACTGGCTGTGGGTCAACGTCATCCAGCCGGTCGGCGCGGCGATCGGCGCGGCGGTCGCCGCAGTGGGCGAGGCGTTCTCGTGGGCCTGGAACAACCTGATCAAGCCTGCGTGGGACGCGCTGGGCGCGGCGATCTCGTGGGTGTGGGAGAACGTGATCCGGCCGGTGTTCGACGCGGTCAAGACCGCCGTCGGCGCGGTGGGCTCGGCGTTCGGCGCGGCCGTGGACTTCATCCAGTCGGCGTGGGACCGGGTGTACGACATCCTGTCCACGCCGATCAAGTGGATCATCGACGTGGTCTACAACGACGGCATCCGCGCGGTGTGGAACAAGGTCGCCGGGCTCGTCGGCCTGGGCGAGCTGGGCCCGATCAGCTTCGGCGGGTCGTCCGGTTCGTCGGGCGGGCGGATGCTGGCGATGGCCGGCGGCGGGGTGCTGCCCGGCTACGCGCCCGGGGTGGACAGTGTGCGGGCGCTGCTGTCGCCGGGCGAGGCGGTGCTGGTGCCCGAGCTGGTGCGCGAGATCGGCCCGGCGAACATCCTCGCCGCGAACGCCGCCGCGTCCGGCCGGCCGCCGGGCGGGGGCTACTCCGGTGGCGGGGTGGTGCAACGGTTCGCCGGCGGCGGCATCGTCGGCAGCCTGCTCAACTGGGTCTCGGGCATCGGCGACGACATCGTGCGCCTGTGGACGGACCCGGTCGAGTTCATCAAGGCCCAGATCGGGTCGACCGGCTGGGCGGACCTCCTGGCCCGGTCACCGGCGAAGCTGATCGGTGACGGCGCATCGTGGCTGTGGGGCAAGGTCAAGGAGTTCTTCGGGTTCTCCAGCGACGCCGCTGCTGCGGCGGCGGGTGCTGCTGGTGGGTCGCCGATGGGCTGGCAGCAGATGTGGAACATCATCCGTGCCCAGTTCCCCGCGGCGATTCTGACCTCCTCGTTCCGGCCGGGTGACCCGGGCTACCACGGCAAGGGCCGGGCGATCGACATCGCCGGGCCGATGGGCGCGATCAACTCATGGATCGCGAAGGTCTACCCCAACTCCACACAGTTGATCTACACGCCGGGCGTCAACCTGCTCAACGGCGCGCCGTTCACCTACAACGCCCAGACGCAGGCCGATCACCACGATCACGTGCACTGGGCCTTCGACCAGGGCGGCTACCTGCCGCCGGGCTACTCGACGGTCTACAACGGCACCGGCCGGCCGGAACCGGTGCTCACAAGCGAGCAGTGGTCGACGCTCGGCCGCAGCGAGGGCGGCCAGTTCACCGGCGAGCTGTACCTCGACAGCGGCGAGTTCCTCGGCCGGGTGCGCGGCGAGGTGCGGTCCGAACTTGATCTGGCGGGCTCCGCCATCACCAGACGACGGAGGCCCTGATGGTCTACGAGCAGCGGATTCACAGGGACTATGTGTTCGGGTCGTTGGCGCTGGCCGCGTCCGTGTCCGACACGACCATCTCCTCGGCGGCGTTCGCCAGCCTGGGCACGGGCTACACGACGACCACCTACCAGCCGCTGGTGCTGCACAACCCCACCAGCGGCCTCAAGGAGGTCGTCTGGATCACCGGGCACGCGGCGGGCAGCCAGACCGTCACCGTGGTCCGGGGACGCGAGGGCACGACCGCGCTGGCGTGGCCGGAGAACACCCAGGTCATCGACTCGGTCACCGTGCGGGACCTGATCCGCGACTACACGCGGGCCAGCCTGCCGGCCGACCCGTTCGTGGGCCAGCGGGCACTGGTGCTCGACGAGAACGTCGTCGTGGAGCGCACGCTGGGCGGGTGGGCTCCGAGCACCGGTGTGGCGATCCCGAGCGAGTTCGGCCGGCGTACCGATGGCACGGCGATCCCGACGTGGGCGAGCATCCAGGCGCGCGGCAGCAGCGGCGCGTCCGGCTACTCGGGCACCACCGACGCCAGCGGGCAGATCACCGTCACCTACACCGCGCCGTTCCTCAACCAGACGCTCGCGGCGGTGGCCACGTGGGTGTCGGGCACCCCGGGCGGCAGCAACATCGGCATCTACCCCGGCAGCTTCACCGCCAGCGGGTTCAAGGTCTACGTGTTCAACTCCGGCTCGGGAGCCACGTTGGGCGCGGGCGCGGCGGTGACGTTCACCTACGTCGCGTTCGGGTACTGACGTGGGCGCGCCCGGAGCGATCGGCGCCGCGCCGCTGGCCGCGCCGACGGTCGACACCACCGCGCCGCCCGGCGGGTACGTGCCGCCGCCGGTGCCCGACGGCACCACGACCTACTCCTACACCCCGCTGGCCGGGCCGCGTCCGCTCGGCGCGCTCGGCCTGGCCGGTGGCGGGCCGCTCACCGTCTACCCGGGCAGCGGCATCGTGCTGGTGCCGGCCCCGGAGGTCGGGGTGATGCGGGCGATGGTGTGGTGGCCGGACACCACCGACGTGCTCGTCTACCGGGTCACTCCGGACGGGGCCCGGACTCCGGTGCGGGGCGGGTACTCGCTGCGGATCGACGCGCCGACCCGCCGGAACTACGCCACCAACCCCAGCGTGGAGACGGCCCTGACCGGCTGGTCGGCGGCGGACGGCACACCGACGCTGTCCCAGCGCACCCTGACCGAGCCCGCGGTCGGCACGCTGGGCAGCACGGTGCTGCGCGCGGCGGTCGCCTCGGCCGGGTCGATCGGCGTGGGCGTGCCGCACGCCCTGCCGGTCAGCCCCGAAGCCACGATCGGGTTCGCGCTGCTGCTTTCGGCGCGGGCGACGTCGGTGACTGTGTCGGTGACCTACCTGGACCGCACCGGGGCCGCGCTGACCCCGGTGACCGCGACCCTGACCGCGGACCGGATCAACGCGAGCGTGGAGACGTGGGCACGGCAGGCGGTCACGGTGCGGGCGGCGGCCGGGGCGATCACCGTGTCCACGATCAAGGTCGTGGCCGGTGGGATGCCCGCCGGCGGCTACCTCGAGGTGGATGCGGTCACCGTGGAGCAGGGCCGCACCGACGGCACCGAGTACGACGGCAGCGTGCTGGGCGGGTCGTGGACCGGGGCCGCGCAGCTGTCGGTGTCGCGGCTGGCGCCGGTGGTGACGCTGGAGGACGGCGAGGCCCCGCTGGACGTGCCGCTGGTCTACGAGGTCGGCAACTACGCCTCGGCGGGCGGTGGACTGATCCGCTCGGCCGCAGCCACCCTGGACAGCGGCGGCAGGACGTGGCTGACCCACCCGACCGCCGCCGCCGCGCCGGTGAGCATCGACCTGCGCGCCGTACCGGACCGGGTGCACGAGATCGAGCAGGGCGTGTTCCGGGTGCTGGGCCGCAGGTTCCCGATCGTGGTGACCGGAGCGGAGCGGCAGGCCCCGGCGGGCACGATCGCCATCAACGCCATCAGCGCCACCGAGCGCAACCAGCTGCTCGCCCTGTTCCAGGACGGGCAGCCGGTACTGATCCGCACCCCGAGCGACTACCACCTCGGCACGGCCGGATCGTGGTACTCGCTGGGCACGATCAGCGAGGACCGCGAGGGCCGAAAAGCCTGGCAGGACGCGTTCCTGCTGACCGCGCCGTACTACGAGGTCGACGTGCCCGACCCGGCACTCACAGCCTGAGGGGGACGCGGTGTGGACTCTGTCGACCCCGGCGAAGCTCGCGCTGGCGCAGTCCCACGGGATGGATGTACGGGCCACCGCCTACGGGCCGTTCGGGACGCGGGAGATCCCGGTCGGTGGCGGGTCGGTGACCAGCGACGCCGGGTCGCAGGTGCGCCGCACCGCCACCCTCACCACCGACCTGTCGCTGTGGTCTGTCGACCCGCGGTCGGTACTGGCCGTCACCGGCGCGGAGGTGCTGGTGGAGTACGGCATCGTCCTGCCCGGCGGCCGGGTCGAGTGGGTGCCGCTCATCCGCGGCCTGGTCGTCAAGTCTGGGCGGGAGCGGCCGTATCCGACGTCGGGGACGATGCCGATCGAGCTGGCGGACCGGTCGCTGCGGGTCGCCGAGGACCGGTTTACCGCGCCGGCGCAGACGACCTCCGGGGCGACGGTGGTGGCGGAGATCCGCCGGTTGATCCAGGAGACGTGGGGCACGTCGGTGCCGGTGGTGGACTACACCGGGTCGACGCAGATTGCGCCGCGGCTGGACATCGAGCAGGAGCGCTGGGCCGACGGCGTCGAGAAGCTGGCGGACAGCATCGGCGCGGAGGTGTTCGCCGACCCCACCGGGTCGTTCGTGATCCGGCCGCAGCCGACGCTGACCGATCCGCCGGTGTGGACGATCGCCTCGGGCGAGCGCGGCATCCTGGTGTCCCGGTCGGACACCCAGTCCCGCGAACCGGCCTACAGCGGTGTGGTGGCCCGTGGGGAGCGCACCGATGGCACGGCCCCGGTGCAGGCGGTGGTGTGGGACACCGACCCCAACTCGCCGACCTACTACCTGGGGCCGTTCGGCCGGAAGCCGAAGTTCTACTCGTCGCCGCTGCTGACCACGGTGGCCCAGTGCCAGACCGCGGCGGCGGCGATCCTGGCCCGCTCCCGCGGCGGCGAGTCACTGCCCGCGATCTCCGCGATCGTCAACCCCGCTCTGGAGGCCGGTGATGTCGTGCCGCTGCGCGACGAGGGGCGCGAGCAGCTCCTCATCCTCGACAAGGTCGTCGTCCCGCTCGCACCCCGTGAGGCGCAGCCTCTGCAGGCTCGCGCACTGGATCTGGGGGTGGTGTGACGTGGCCCTGGAAGACGCGTTCGAGGAACGGTTCCGGCAGGCGATGGCGGGGCTGCTGCGGGTCGGCACGGTCACCGGCACCGCCGTGGGCGGCCGGGTGCTCGTCACCGTGCAAGGCACCTCGATGACCCTGCCCAGGCTCACCGCCTACACCCCCGTGGTCGGCCACAACGTGCTGATCCTGTGCCTGATGCCGGGCGCGTGGTTCGTGCTCGGCACCCCAGCAACGACGTGAGGAGAGGACTGTGGACCGGTTGGATGAGATCGGGCAGCTGGCGAAGACCACCTCGTTCGTGGAACGCGTGCAGGCCGCCATGGTCAAGGCCGCGGTCGCGGTCGGCGCCGAGCAGGACGACGGGACGCCGCGCGGGCAGATGCGGCGGTCTCTGTCGGTGCGGGTACTGGAGGCGTCGGATGCCTGGGCGCCGCGGTTCGCGTGGGGTGTGGCCACCAACGCCGTGATCAATCACGACTCGCCGGCCAACGACGTCGAGTTCACGGTCAACAGCCTGTGGGACGCGTTCGCGGGCGCGGCGCCACCGGCACCACAGGACTAGTGCACTACCTCGGGCAGGTTCTCCGCCTGCGCTTCACCGCCTGGTCGGGCAGGTCGGTGGGATTCCCATGTCCACCACTCGCCCCTGGGGGTGCCGGTGCTGTCCAGACCGCTGGCGATCGGGATCGCGATCCTCGTGTCGATCGTGTGGGCCGCCAACCTCGTGGTCGGCGCCCTGTATCCGGAGCGCCACGACGCCACCATCAACGCGATCTTCGCGATCATCGTCGGCGCGGTGTTCGGGCTGACCCCGAAACGCGACGTCTTGCAGAACGCCCGTCAGCGCCTGGCCCGCCGGATCGCGGGCGAGCCGGAGCCCACCGAGCCCGAACCCGCCGAGGCCGAACCCGAGGCGTCCGGCGACGACCTGCCCGAGGACACCGACCCACCGCGGGGTGATGGCTCGTGAACCCCCTGCTCGAGTACACCGTCAGCTCGATCATCTGGGCCGGGGCAGGGCTGGTGGTGGGGTTCGCCGCCGGTCGGCTGACGCGCACCGTGGACCGGATGGCCGAGAACGTCGAGACGATCACCGACGCGGTGACCGAGGGGAGTCCGGCCGTGACGACGTCCCGACGCAGACGACGTCCGTCCTACGAGCACGTGATCGGCGCGGTGGTGGTGCTGCTGGGCATCTTCACCGCCGCGAACGGCATCCATCAGACCTCCGAGACCCGCCGGTTCGCCGATTGCACCCGCGCCTACTCCGACGGGTTCGCCGACGCGCTGGACGCGCGGTCGGCGGCGTCGGCACAGGCGCAGGAGGCCCTCGACGACCTGATGGCCACGGTGGGCCAGCTGACCTCTGTGGGTGAGGCGGGCACACCGCAGGCGCAGGAGCAGTTCCGCACGGCGCTGAGCGACTACCTGACCAAGCGTACCGAGGCGAAGAAGAAGCAGCGGGAAAACCCGTTCCCTGAGGCCCCGCGCAAGGTCTGCGGCTGACCTGACCGGGAGGTGCCTGTGGACGCGCACCTGCCCGAGGATGCCGGCCAGGACGAGATCGACGCGCTGGTGCGCCGCATCCAGGTGGTCGCCGAGCAGGCCGGGCAGATGGCGCGGGTGCGCACCGAGCTGCGCGAGGGCCGCGTCTGGATCATCGCCGATCTGACCCCCGAACCACAGGACGAGGAGAGCCCGTGAAGTACTTCTACGACACCGAATTCCTGGAGGACGGCCGCACCATCGACCTGATCTCCATCGGCATCGTCGCCGAGGACGGACGCGAGTACTACGCGGTCAGCGACAAGGTCACGCACGGGAAGTTGGAGAAGCGCGTCCGCAAGCACGAGTGGTTGATGGCCAACGTGGTCCCGTCGCTGCCCCAGCCGCACGGTGACTGGAACCTGCACATGCCGGAGCGGTGGCTGTTCAACTACCACGCTCCCGAGGTGAAGCCCCGGGCGCAGATCGCGGCCGAGGTGGAGGCGTTCCTGCTCGCCGCCGACCAGCCGGAGCTGTGGGCGGACTACGGCGCGTACGACCACGTGGTGCTGTGCCAGCTGTGGGGGCCGATGGTCGTCCTGCCGGACGGGCTGCCGATGTTTACCTGCGACATCCAGCAGGAAGCCCGGCGGCTCGGCGTGGCGTGGGACGTGCTGCCGAAGCAGGCGGAGGGCAACCACAACGCGCTCGCCGACGCCCGCCACAACCGCGTCAAGTTCGACTTCCTTCGGCTGCGGGCGCAAGCCAACCACGAACCCGCCACTACGAGGTGATCATGCCCGAACCACAGGACGAGGAGGCGCTGGTCGACTACCTGATCAGCGTCGGGGAGGCCGTCGAGTACGGCGAGCCCTGGACCGAGACCACCACGCACGAGTGGTGGCGCGACGCGGACGGCCGCCGTCACGTGCGGCTGGTGATGACCTACCACGGCGGCGGTGGCCGCGGGGACGACGACCAGGCCGAGTACGTCCGCCGACTGCTGGACACCGGCCGGGCGGTCCCCGAGGCCGGGGCCCCGGCCGACCGGCTCGACCTGCCCCCGGAGGTCACCCACGTCATCCGCGCCGACGGCACCCCGGAGCGGTTCCGCTACTACATGCCCCCGCCGGAGGTGAGCACCGATGGCGCTGGCCAGCAGCAGCCGTAACGGCGCGCGGATCATCTGGGTGTGCCTGCACACCGCCGAGGGATCGCGCCGGCGGTCAGACCTCTACCACTTCTTCGACACCGTGCGCTCCGGCAGCTCCCACGGCGGCGCCGACGGCACCGGGCTGGACGACGGCTGGGTGCCCGACGACCAGGCCGCGTGGACCCTGCTCAACGGCAACCCCCGCTCCCTGAACCTGGAGATGTGCGGGTTCGCCCGCTGGAGCCGGGCGCAGTGGCTGTCGGAGGGCACTGTGGACGGGGTCGTCAACCCGCGGCAGATGATCCGCAACGCCGCGGAGTGGGTGCGGCGCAAGTGCGACAAGCACGGCATCCCCCGGCAGCACATCGGGTCCGCGGGCGTGGCCGCCGGACGACCCGGCGTGATCATGCACTGGGACTACACCGTCGGCGCCAGCGACGGCGACCACACCGACATCGGCGGCAACTTCCCGTGGGACGTGCTGTTCGCCGACGTCAACGGCACGAGCTCGGAGGACGACATGCCCAGCGCGAACGACATCTGGATGGCACCCCTGCGGCTCAAGACCGGACCGGGGCCCAAGGATTACGAGGAGCACCCGGCCGTCGAGTGGATCACGGTCATGGCGCAGCGCATCGCCTGGCTGGAGCGTCAGCTCACCATCGACGCGAAGTGGAGCCCGAACACGCACGTCGCGAACGTGTTGGTCTCCACCTACAAGGCCACCGGCGCGGACCGCGGAGTCGACCTGGCGTCCCGCGTGAGCGAGGACAAGCCGGACCTGCTGCTGTCCGACGCGCAGGTGCAGCAGCTCGGCGCACTGCTGAGCAAGGCCGTGACGCGCCTGTCGGACGACGACGTGGCCCGCCTCGCGCGCGCCGCGCAGGACGAGGCCGACCGGCGCACCCGCGACAACGACCCCGAGACCGGACCCACCACCTGAGAGGAACACCGATGCGCATCCTCGGCCGTGAGCCCGCCTACTGGCTGGCGCTCGTCTCCGCCCTCGTCGCGCTCGTCTCCGCCACCGCGCTGCCGCTCAGCGTGGAGCAGCAGGGCCTGGTCAACGCCGCCGCCGCGGCGCTGCTGGGCGTGGTCACCGCCTGGGCGCTGGCCGGGGAGCGGCTGGTCGCGGCGCTCGTCGGCGCGTTCAAGGCCCTGATCGCCGTCGGCCTGGCCTTTGGGCTGGCGCTGTCCCCGGAGGTGCAGTCCACCGCGATGGTGGTGGTGGAGCTGGTGCTGACCGGTCTGCTGGTGCGTCCCGCGGTGGTGGCGCCGGTCGGCCCGGACAGCAGCGGGGTGGCCCGGCTCGCCGATCTCTGACCCCTGCCGCCCCTCGTCCGGCAGGGCCGCGCCCCCGTCTCGCCGCATGGCGGGGCGGGGGCGCTTCGTCGTTGGCTCAGTTGCCCAAGCTGCCGATGTTCTCGCTCACCGTCACCACCGCGAACTGGCCCGAGGACTTGCCCTCCTTGACCACCTTGCCGTCCACCGTGATCTTCGCCGCGATCTCCGGCGTCCCGTCACCGGCCTGCGCCACCACCGACACCACCTGCAGCGCCTGCCCCGCCGGGAGTTCGAGCTGCTTCGTCCACGGCAGCGCCGCGGCGGCCACCTGCTCGCTGGAGGTCATGCCGTCGGTGGTGTAGGTGATGTTCAGGGCCTGACCGGCGCCGGTCACCTCGTACACCACCACCCGCGAGGCGGGCTTCTTGGCTTCCTGGGTGGGCGGCGCGGCCGGTGCCGGGGTGTCCTGGGTCGGCGCGGCGGCGGCCGGAGTGGTGGGTTCGGTCTTGTCGGTCTTGCCGCCGTTGGCGACGCTGATGATGACGATCAGCGCGACCAGGCCGCCGACGATGAACGGCCACTTCTTCCGCTTCTTCGCGGGCGGTTGCGGTGCGGCCGGGCCGGGCTGGTAGGGCGGCGGGGGCTGCTGGGGGTGGGACATCACGTGCTCCTGGATTCCAGACGGGTGCGTGCGGCGCGCGGACTACGCGGCGGTGGACGGCACGGCGGGGAAGACGCGGCCCGGTCGGGCACCCGGTGGTGAGCCGGCGGGTAACGCGGTGTGCATGACCGGCATGTCGCAACGGCCCCGCGCGGTGTTACACACCGTCACCCGGCGGGGCAGAATGGGTGGGCGGGGGTCGGCCGGCCACGGTGGTGTTCGCGCTCCCTGTGACCCCGGCCCCCGCCTCACCTACTCCCTGCTCGGCTCGGCTGGGCGGTAGAACCTGTCGATCAGCGGCGCCGCAGCCGGGTTGGCCAGCCCACGGCCCATGTACGTCTCCTGCACGTCCCGCACGCTGGCCTTGCGCAGCGCGTCGGCGATCTGGCGTGCGCTCTGGCCAGCCGCGTCCAGCGCGGTGCCGTTGGTCTTACGGCCGATGTGGCTGGTGAAGTCCGGGAAGCCCACGCGCTGGCGGAGGCGACGGATCGCGGTTCCCGTGGTGTTCGGGTCCCGCCATCCTCCGGGGCCGGCGGGGAACACCGGCGCGAGCGGGTCGGCCGCCGGGGGTTTGATCATGGCGAGCAGAGAGACCATCGCCGGGGCCAGTTCGACCAGGCCGATGGAGCCGTCGGTCTTGCCGCTGTGCCTGACCAGTCCCTTGCCGGTGACGCGCACGATGTTGCCGTTGATCCACACCGTTCGTGGCGGGATGGTCTGGTCACCGGCGACCGGGTCGGACACGTGGACCGGCTCGTCGCCGAGGTTGACATCCCGCCAGCGCAGGGCGAGCGCCTCGCCGATCCGGGCCCCGGTGAAGAACAGCGCCTTGATCAGCACGTTGAGCTTGGTGCGGGCGGCGATCGGGTCGAGGTCGATCGCGGCGAAGAACTCCAGCGCGCGGGCCGCGTCGTAAGCCCTCGGGCGCTTCTTGCCCTCCCGGTCGTCCTCGATGCTCTCCATCTGGGAAGTGGGGTTGACCTGCAGGACTCCGTAGCGGACGGCGACCTGGAGTGCGCCGGCGATCACCTTGCGGATCGCGCGGCGGGAGTTGGCGCTCAGTGGCCTGCCCGTGGTGTCGGAGGGCTCGGTGGCGAGCCGGTCGAAGAAGTCCTCCAGGCGGCCGACGGTCATCTCGGTGATGAGCAGTTCGCCGAACTCGGGCAGGACGCGCGCTTCGAGCCAACGGCGGTGGGTGTCGTAGGTGCTGCCGACCCGGCGGCGCTGGACCCGGTCGATCCAGATCGCCGCGGCGTGCTTGAACCGGGAGGAGGTGGTCAGGGTGATCGGGACGGGGGCCTCGGCGAGGGCGGAGCGGGACGACGGGTCCTTCCGCGGTGGGGGTGTGACGCGTTCGCGCAGCGCCTGTTCCAGCTTGGCCTCGGCCTTGCGGGCGGTGGGGCCGGAGCGTTCGACCGGGCGGGTGCGGCCGTCGAGGTCGCGGAAGCGGCAGAGCGCGACCCACTTGCCGGGCTGCGTCTCCTTGGTGGTGACCTTTCCTCTGCCTCCGATGGGCAGTGGTTCGCGGGGCATGGGCACCCCTTTCGGATCGAAAACATCGGGAAAACGTCGGTTTCGATCATGATAGGGTGCCGCCCGCTTGATCGCCATGGGCGTCTAGCAGGTAAAACAGTGGGGCCGGTGGGGCTCGAACCCACGACCTGACGGATTATGAGTCCGCTGCTCTGACCAGCTGAGCTACAGCCCCCTGAATGTGCGGTTCAGGAGAGTACAGATCGGCGGCCCCCGCGTCTTGGCAACCCGGCAGCACGTGACCAACCCGTTCACAACCCGCTACGGAGCCCCGAGGTCCGACGGCCGGTAGCCGGTCGGGTAGCCGGGGTACGTGCGGTTGCGCGGGTCGTTGGTCAGGCGGGGCGTCCTGCGCGGTGGCAGCAGGCGCACGACCCGGGCGCGCAGGCGCAGGGCCGCCCGGACCGCCGCGCCCAGCCGGGGCGGCGGGGCGGGGAAGCCGAAGGCCCGCAGCATCCGGTCGTCCAGGAGCGAGTGGACGGCCCGCGAGGTGAGCGCCCGCGGCAGCGGGTACCACGAGCAGAAGAGGTCGACCGTGCACCGGCCGATGCGGTGGTTGGTGTCGCTGTGGACGAAGTGCTCCTCCTCGTACGCCTGCTTGAACGCCCGGAACGCCTCGAAGTCCGCCGGCACGTCCCGGATCGCCATCCGGGCGCCCACCGCGCGGTAGAAGTGGAACGCCGCCAGCCGCTCCTGCTCGGTCAGCGGGCGCCAGCCGTAGCGCCCCAGCCACTCGATCGGCTCGTAGACGAACGTCGACAGCACGTACTTCATGTCCTCGTTGGCGATGTCGTACCGCCCGTGCAGGCGGTTCACCACGCGCAGCGCCTCCTTGCCGCGCGGCGAGTCGTACCCGTGGTCCACCAGCTCGGCCATGAGCAGCGCGGTGTCGTCGTACCGCTGCTGCGCCCGCCGCTCGAACTCGCCGGTCCTGGCCAGCAGCCCCGAGATGGAGGGCACGCAGTAGGTCTTGAACAGGGCCAGCTCCAGCGCCCGCACGTAGTCCCAGGGGAACTCGTGGCCCGAGGACAGGCGCAGGATGCGCTGGTGGTCGCGTTCGGGGTCCAGCGAGGCGATGAGGCGGCGGGTGGCGAAGCGGTCGGGCATGGTGCCAGCGTGCCGCAAACAACACACCCGGACGTGTGACGTTCGGGTGGTGCTGGGTACCCCTGCTCCATGAGATGGCGCAACCCGGGCCCGCGGGCCCGGGACCACCACCGGCCCGAGGCGGGTCGACGAGGCCGGAACAGGACGGGAACGGGTCAGGCCCCGTCCGCTGCGGACGGGGCCTGACCCGGTGAGAGCTCCCCCTACTGGATTCGAACCAGTAACCCTTCGATTAACAGTCGAATGCTCTGCCATTGAGCTAAGGGGGAATGTTCGGTTGTCCTGCCGGGCCTCGTCGGCCTGACAGGTGACAACTCTAGCGCATCCGGAACAGTGCTCGCGAACACCCCCCGCCTGTTGCGCCGGGACGAGGTGTGACCAGGCACGATGGGAGAGGAGACCCCATGAAGGCCATTCTGCTGGGCGCGGCCGTCGGCTACGTCCTCGGCGCCCGCGCGGGCCGTCAGCGGTACGAGCAGATCGCGCGCGGCGCCCGCGCGCTGGCCGACCACCCGGCCGTCCAGGGCGCCGCCGGGATCGTGCGGGCCAAGGTCGGGGAGAAGACGGGGTTCGGCCGGCGCACTGCCGCCCGGCGCGACGAGAACCGGCACAACGGGCACCGGCCCGACCCGGTGGTCCCGCCCGCCAACGCCTACTAGCGCACCCGGGCCACGGCGAAGACGCGGCGGAACGGGAACCACGTGGTCCCGTCCGCCCGCTCCGGGTAGGCCGCGCGCAGCAGGGGCGCCAGCTCGGCCCGGAACGCGGTCCACGACGGCTCGTCCAGGGCCGCGCGGACCGGGCGCAGCGCGGTGCCGGTGATCCACTCCAGCACGGCGTCGCGCCCCGTCAGCCGCTGGAGGTAGGTCGTCTCCCAGGCGTCCACCTCGGCGGCGGCCAGGACCTCCGCGTACCCCGCCGGGTCGAGCACCGGCGACTCCGGCAGCAGGCCCGCCAGGGACGGCCACGAGGCCGCCGCGACCCGGCGGGCGAGCGCGTGCGACGGCTCGTCGAAGTTCCCCGGCACCTGCACCGCCAGCCACGCGCCCGTGGGCAGCTCCGCGACCCACCCGCGCAGCAGGTCGGCGTGGCCGGGCACCCACTGCAGCACCGCGCTCGCCACCGCGACGCCGGTGTCCGGGGCGGGCCGCCACGCCGCCACGTCCCCCACGCGCGCGTCGAGCCCGCGCCCCCGGGCCGCCGCCACCATCTCCGGCGAGGAGTCCAGCGCCTCCACCGCGGCCCCCGGCCAGCGCCGCGCCAGCAGCGCCGTCAGGTTGCCCGGACCGCAGCCCAGGTCGACCACCCGCCGGGGCGACTCGGCGCCCACCCGGGCCAGCAGGTCGTGGAAGGGCCGCGAGCGGAGGTCGGAGAAGGACAGGTACCGCGCCGGGTCCCACACGTGCGCCTCCCCGGAAAACGGCACGACTGGGAGCAGTACGACCGTACTGCCCGCCGTGCCCCGCGGCTAGTCGGCCGCGCGCCGCAACCGGTCGATCTTCGCGGCGACCTCGGCGGCCACCGCGCGCACCCGCTCCACGTCCGCGCCCGCGTCCGGCCGCACCTGCAGCACCACGCCGTCGCGGCCGGGCACCTTGCGCTGCACGAACCACGCGCCCAGGTCCTCGTTGCGCTCCCGCGACCTGATCGACCCGGTCACCCGCGCGTGCACGACCTCGGGCACCTTGCCGGGCGACGCCAGGGCGAACCGCTGCGGCGGCAGGTCGCGCAGCAGCACGGCCCCGCCGGCGTCACCGGCCTCCTCCGCCTCGACCACGGTCAGCACCGCGCCGCTCCACGTGGCCTTCGACAGCAGGTGCCACCCCGCGCGCCGCGGCCCCGGCAGCCACAGCCCCAGGCTCGACGCGACCAGGAAGCCCCCGTCCACCCCGGCCGAGGCCAGCACCCGCTCGTCGGGCTCCAGCGCGCCGGTGAACCCGGCGGGCGCGCCCGAGCCGAACAGCCTGCGCCACAGCCCCATCACAGCCCGCCCAACGCTTGTTCGCCCAGTTCCTTGTGGTAAGCCTCCAGCGCGATCAGGTCGCCGAACAGCGCCCGGTACTCGTCGGCCTCCTCGACCGGCGACACGCGCCGCAGCCGCGACTTGATCTCCACGATCTGCCCGGCCACCAGGATCTGCTGCAGCCGGGTCAGCACGCTCTGCACGTAGCGGTACTCGTCCTCCGCCCGCACCTGCAGCGGCTCGACCGACAGCTCGGTCAGCACCGACCGCACGGCCTGCTGGTCGCACTGCCTGCTCACCGCGTCGACGAAGGCGGGCCCGGACAGGCCCCCCGAAGCGCCGCCCGCCTCCCGGATCGCCCGGTGCAGCGACCGGTACACGGGGTGCGTGAACGCCTCGTCCGGCAGCGCGTCGTAGTACGGCCCGGCCATCTCCGGCAGCTGCAGCGCCGCCTTGAGCGCCTCCCGCTGGTGCCACAGCCGCATGTCGCGCGGGTCCGGCCGGGCCGGGCCCTCCGCCTCCACCGGCAGCGCGCCCTGGTTCGGGTCGACCGGGCGCGGGCGGCCCTTCGCGGGCGCGCGGCCGTTCGCCGTCTCGCGCACCCGCCGCACGACGGCCGACTCGTCGTCCCAGCCGACCCACCAGGCGAGCTTGGTCGCGTACCCGTCCCGCTTGGCCCGGTCCTTGATCCGGGCGACGAACGGGACCATCTTCTTCAGCGCCTCGACCCGGCCGTCCACCGAGTCCAGGTCGTAGCCCTGCAGCTGGGTGCGGATGGCGAACTCGAACAGCGGGGTGCGCCGCGCCACCAGGTCGCGCACCGCCACGTCGCCCTTGGCCTGGCGCAGCTCGCACGGGTCCATGCCGTCGGGCGCGACGGCGATGTAGGTCTGCGCGGAGAACTGCTGCTCGCCCTCGAACGCCTTGAGCGCCGCCTTCTGCCCGGCCGCGTCGCCGTCGAAGGTGAAGATCACCTCGCCGTTGAGGTCGTCGTCGATCAGCAGGCGGCGCAGCACGTTCATGTGGTCGCCGCCGAACGCCGTGCCGCAGGACGCGACCGCCGTGGGCACGCCGGCCAGGTGCATGGCCATCACGTCGGTGTAGCCCTCGACCACGACGGCCTGCCGCCGCTTGGCGATCTCCCGCTTGGCCAGGTCGAGCCCGAACAGCACGTGGGACTTCTTGTAGATGGGGCTCTCGCCGGTGTTGAGGTACTTGGCCTGGATCGGGTCGTCGTCGAAGATCCGGCGCGCGCCGAAGCCGACCACGTCGCCGCCCATGTCCCGGATCGGCCACAGCAGCCGGCGGTGGAACCGGTCGATCGGCCCCTGGCGGCCCTCCTTGGCCAGCTGGGCCTTGATCAGCTCGGTCAGCTCGAAGCCGCGCCCCAGCAGGTGCTTGGTCAGCCGGTCCCAGCCCGCCGGCGCGAAGCCGCAGCCGAACACCCGGGCGGCGGACTCGTCGAAGCCGCGCTGCGCCAGGAACTCGCGGGCGGGCAGCGCCTCGGGCGAGGCCAGCTGCTCGGCGTAGAACTCGGCGGCGGCCCGGTGCGCCTCCAGCAGCCTGCTGCGGGTGCCGCGGTCGCGCTGGACCGTCGCGCCGCCGCCCTCGTAGGTCAGCTGGATCCCGGCGCGGTCGGCGAGCCGCTCGACGGCCTCCACGAAGCCCAGGTGCTCGACCTTCATCACGAAGGCGATCACGTCGCCGCCCTCGCCGCAGCCGAAGCAGTGGTACGTGCCGTGCGTGGGGCGGACGTTGAAGCTGGGCGACTTCTCGTCGTGGAACGGGCACAGGCCCTTCAGCGCGCCGCCGCCGGCCCGCCGCAGCGAGACGTGGTCGCCGACGACCTCGTCGATCCGGCTGCGGTCCCGCACCAACGCGATATCGCTGTCCCGGATTCGTCCTGCCACGGTCGGCGAGTCTAGTGCCGGCAGACTGGGCGGCGTGACCGCAGCCGACCAGACCCTGGCAGCCACCTTCACCGAGCACCGGTCGCACCTGATCGGCGTGGCCTACCGGTTGACCGGCAGCGTGGCCGACGCGGAGGACGCGGTCCAGGAGGCGTGGCTGCGGCTGTCCCGGCTGCCGGACCGGGCGCGGGCGGAGATCAGGGAGCTGCGCGGCTGGCTGACCACCGTGGTGGGGCGGATCTGCCTGGACCGGCTGCGCTCGGCCGCCGCGCGGCGGGAGCGGTACGTGGGCCAGTGGCTGCCCGAGCCGCTGGTGACCTCGTTCGAGGACGACCCGCTGGAGGCGGTGGTCCGCGACGACGGGGTGCGGATGGCGGCGGTGGTGCTGCTGGACCGGCTGACCCCGGAGCAGCGGCTGGCGTTCGTGCTGCACGACGCGTTCGGGGTGCCGTTCGAGCCGATCGCCGAGGCGCTGGGCTGCACGGTCGCCGCGGCCCGCCAGCACGCCTCGCGGGGCCGCCGCGCGGCCTCGGCCGCTCCCCCTCCGCCGCGCGTCGCGCTGGACGAGCAGCGCGAGGTGCTGGAGCGGTTCCTGGCGGCGCTGGCGGCGGGCGACGTGGCGGCGGTGGCCGGCCTGCTGCACCCGGACGTCGTGGTGGTGGGCGACGGCGGCGGCAAGGCCCGCACGGCGATCAACGTGATCACCGGCCCGCAGAAGGTCGCGCGCTTCGCCCTGGGCCTGCTCAACCGGTACGGGGGGCTGCCCGAGGGGCGGCCGGTGCTGGTCAACGGCGACCTGGGGCTCAAGATCCCCGAGCAGGGCGCGCTGACCGCGCGGGTGAGCGCGTTCGCGCTGCGGGACGGCCGGATCAGCGCCATCTACGACATCTCGAACCCGGACAAGCTGACCCACGTCACCTTCTGACCGCCACTGCGGCCACGCGGAGCAACCGGACCTCCACAGGGAGTGAACTGAACGGCAGATCCGTGTTGGTCTAGACCAAGCTAGCGTTGACGGCGCCGCCTTTCCACCCAGGAAGGAACGCCTCACATGAGCGAAGGAACCACTGAAGACGGCACCTCCCGCCGGTCGTTCATCGCGACCGGCTCGGCGGCCGTGGCGCTGAGCGCCGTCGGCGTCGGCCTGGTCGGGAACCCCGCGGCGGAGGGCGGGACCCTGCCCCTCACGCCGCAGTGCACCGACGGCGACGACACCCCTCCCGTCATCGAGGGCCCGTACTTCCGGCGCAACTCCCCCCTGCGGACCAACCTGCGCACGACGGGGGTCTCGGGCGTGCTGCTGAGCCTGACCGGGTTCGTCTACGACACCCGGTGCCGGCCGCTGGCCAACGTCCTGCTCGACTTCTGGCAGGCCGACCAGCGCGGCCAGTACGACAACAGCACGCCCGCCTACCGGGGCCGCGGCCACCAGTTCACCGACGCCAAGGGCGCCTTCACGCTGGAGACCATCGTCCCGAAGGACTACCCGGGGCGGACGCCGCACCTCCACGTGAAGGCGCAGGCCCCGCGCGGGCCCGTGCTGACCACCCAGCTGTACTTCCCGGACGACACCAGGGCGTACGGCATGAACGTGGCGGCGCTCAACCGCCGTGACGCGTACTACATCCGCGACACGGTGATCAAGCTCGGGCCGCTCACCGCCAACCGGTACCAGGGCACGTTCGACTTCGTGGTCCGGACCGCCTAGCGCCGGGCGGATGGCCGTCCGGGAGACACGGCCATCCACCCCGGCAGGGCGGTCCGGCGGCAGGGCGGCCCGGGGCAGGGGCACGCGTCACCGGAGGTGAAGCCCGGTCGGTGATCCCGAGCGCCGGGGCGAACCGCCCGCGCCGGTTCCCCGGCGCGACCGGGCGGGTCGGCTCCACCAGCCCGCGGCGGCCCGGCAGGGTGACCGGTTCGGTCACCTGCCCGTCGGTCATCGCGCCGGTGCGCGCCAGTGCCAATTCCTCCGGATCCGCGCACTCGTCCGGGGATTGGTACACGTGGACCTCGCGCAGCCGGTCGAGGCCGAGCCCTTCGTGCCCGACCCGGACCGCGGGGACCCCGGGCACGTCACGCCTCCCCGTCCTCGCCCGCGCACCGGGGACGGCGGCGCCCCGCGGGACGGGACACCGCGCCGGGGTGGCGCGGGGGCGCGGCGGCCCCGCGCCGCGGGCGGGTCAGGGCGCGGCGACCTGGGCCAGGAAGTAGATCGCGCCGGTGCCGGCGTGCCGCACCAGCAGCAGGTAGGGGCGGTCCACCCGGACCGTGCGCGGGGGCGGGTGCTCCACCACCGACGTCAGGCGCATCGTCACGGCGGTCGCGGCGGCGCCCTCGAACCCCTCCTCGTCCAGCCGCAGCACCGCCTCGTGCACCACCTCGTCCACCCGCAGCCGGGGGTCGGGGCTCAGGCCGGTCAGGTCCGCGCCGTCGGTGAACACCTCCCGCACGCCGACCGCGCGCAGCGCCTCCCCCAGCTCCACCGGCACGCCGAGGTCCAGCTTCGGCAGGAACAGCTCGACCCGGTCGCGGTCCAGCGCCGCCAGGGCGTCGGGCACGCCCCCGGTGCCGCCCAGCCCGTCCTCCGGCAGCAGCACGACCGCCTCGACGCCGCCGCGCGCCGGGACGGCCACCGCCTCCCAGCCGGCGGCCCGGCCGTAGCGCAGGTCGGCCTCCAGCCGCATCGTCGGCACCTCGCCCGCGCCCCGGAACGGCCGCGGCGCGGTGTCGTGCTCCGGGAACCGCTCCACCCACGCGCACTTCAGGTACAGGGCGTTGACCAGCGAGGCCACCATCTCGGTCGTCACCGCGCCGGGCCGCAGCAGCTCGGGGACCAGGTCGCGGGTCGTGTCGGCGACGTCGGCGTTGATCAGCTTGCGCGCGCCCTCCGGGTCGGCGCGGAACGGCGCGGAGCGCACCGCCGCGCCCGGCCAGGCGGCCAGGGCGTCGAGGAAGCCCTCCTCGATCGGCAGCGCGTCCCACGCCCACAACGTGTTGGCCACGGCGGACTCGGCGTCGTCGCCGACGCCGGAGGCTTGCAGCAGCTCGGCGCTACCCGGTCCCAGCACCGCGTCCAGCTCGCGCCGGGACCGCCCCCGCGCGCCCCGGGCCAGCATCCCCAGGGCGCCGGCCACCGAGTACGGCGACCAGCACGCGTTGCGCCCGCGGTCGGGTGCGATGGCGTCGTGCAGGGTCAGGGCGAACGTCAGGTGCGCTCGGTCAGGCACGGGCTCTCCTCCAGCACTGCCGGTTCGTCCGGGATCGGACGCTCACCGGCGCCGCCGGACGGTCCGAGCGGCTTGGGTCGTCGGGGTTCGCGCACGCCGGCGGACCCGTCGTCGGGGTCTTCGGTCCACCCGTCGCCGTAGGGGAACTCCCCGGCGCGCACCGGTTCCCGGCTCGGTCTGCGCCACGGCCACGGACGGCCCGGCGGTCGTGTCGACTCCTCGGCCACACCCCGAGTGTGCCACCGCTCACAGGGGTGGTGGTGAGCCGTTCACCGGGAACCGCGCGACGGCTTGCGCGTCGGTGAGCGAGGCGACCTGGTCGACGACCACGCGCAGCCGCGCCGCGTCGTCCCCGGCGGCCTGCCAGGCGGGCCGGAAAGCGGGGTCCAGCGCCGCCGGCGCGCCCGCGAGCAGCCGGTGCCCCAACCCGGCGATCAGCTCCCGCTGCCGCGCCTGCGCCGCCAGCCGCTGCGGGTCGCTCATGACGTACCGGACGGCGACGGCCTTGAGCAGCGCCACCTCCGCCGCGACCTGCGGCGGCACGACGAGGTCCGCGCCGTAGCGCGCCAGCGGCCCGTCCCCGTGCGCCTCCCGGGTCGCCCCGACCGCCGCCGAGGCGAACCGCCCCACCAGCTCGCTGGTGAGGCCCTTGAGCGCGACCTGCGCGCGCAGCGACCCGTCGTAGTCGGCCAGCTCGGCGATCACCGGCAACCGCAGCAGCTCCTCGGCCGTGGCTTCGAGCGCGGACGCCGGCTGGTCGGAGAAGTGCCGGGCCGCCAGCTCGGCGATCGCGGCGCGCTCCTGCGCGTCGCCCAGCCACGCGAGGCGGATCCGGTGCGCGAGCACCCCGTCCTCGACGTCGTGCACCGAGTAGGCGACGTCGTCGGCCCAGTCCATGACCTGGGCCTCCAGGCAGCGGCGGCCCTCCGGCGCGCCGGCGCGCAGCCACTCGAAGACCTCCAGGTCGTCCTGGTAGACCCCGAACTTCGCCGTCCCGGGCCGCCGCGGCCACGGGTACTTCACCGCGGCGTCCAGGCAGGCCCGCGTCAGGTTGAGCCCGCGCTCGGTCTTGGGCTCCAGGCGGGTGAGGATCCGCAGGGTCTGGGCGTTGCCCTCGAACCCGCCGCACGCGGCGGCGAACTCGTCGAGCGCGCGCTCCCCGTTGTGCCCGAAGGGCGGGTGGCCGATGTCGTGCGCCAGCCCCGCGGTGTCCACCACGTCGGGGTCGCACCCCAGCTCCTCCCCGATGCCGCGCCCGATCTGGGCGACCTCCAGGGAGTGCGTGAGCCGCGTCCGGGGCACACCGGTCACCTCGGCCCCCTCGCCGGGGCCGACGACCTGCGTCTTGCCGGCCAGCCGCCGCAGCGCGGCGGAGTGCAGCACCCTGGCCCGGTCCCGGGCGAACGGCGTCCGCCGCTCGGGCCGGGCGCCGGGCAGCACGGCGACCTTGGCCCGCTCCGCCACCAGCCGGGCCGACTCGTGCCCGGTGTAAGCACCGCTCATCCGCACAGCCTAGGGAACCCGGCGCCGACGGCGGTCAGAGCAGGATGCCGTCGAAGGCGTCCACCGGGGCCTTCATCAGGTGGTAGTAGAGCAGGGCGCCGGTCTCGCGCCTGATGTAGAACAGCTGCGTCTGCCGGGTCTGCACGTTGGGGCCGCTGCGCGTCGGCGACGTCCACGCCTCCAGGCCCTCGTCCTCCGCCATCGTGCGCGCGCGCAGCGAGTGCCAGGGGTCCGACACGATCACCGCCGTCTTCAGCGACTTCGCGCGGGCCTGCGCGGCCAGCGCGCGGATGCTGCCCAGGGTGTCCGCGCCCTCGCCGATCTCCAGGATGCGGTTGGCCGGGACGCCCTGCGCCTCCAGCCACATCCGGCCCGCCTGGCCCTCGGTGTAGTTGTCGCCGGGCTGGCGCCCGCCGGTGGTGGCGATGTAGCTCACCACGCCCTGCCGGAACAGCCGGCGCGCGTGCTCCAGGCGCGCTTCGAGCACCTCCGAGGGCACGCCGTTGTACTGGGCCGCGCCGAGCACCACCGCCATGTCGGCGTGGGTCCGGTCGTCCTCCCGGGCCACCTGCCACACCCGGAACGCCGTGCCGCCCACCACCAGGAAACCCAGGACCAGGGCGCCGATCACGGCGCGTTGGACCAGACGGCGGAGGCGGGCCAGGAAGGTCACAGCCGGAATGATCCCACACCGGGTCCGGCAGCTGCGAGGATCGCCGGGTGCCCGCAGAGCAGCCCACGATCCTGGCCACGTCCGGCGGTTTCAAGGCCGGTTCCCGCACCAACCTGGAGTTCCACCGGCTGGTCCACCTCGCGGTGGAGCTGTCCGGCGCCACCAGGCCCCGGCTGTGCCACCTCGGCACCGCCAACGGGGACCAGCGGTGGTTCAACGCCGACCTCGACGAGGCCGGCCGGCTGGCGGGCTGGGAGGTCGGCCACCTCAACCTGTTCACGATGCCGCCCACCGACGACCTGGCGGGCTTCCTGCTGGAGCACGACGTGGTGTGGGTCGGCGGCGGCAGCGTGGCGAACCTGCTGGCCGTGTGGCAGGTGCACGACCTCGGCCCGGCGATGCGCCGCGCGTGGGAGGCGGGCGTGGTGCTGGGCGGGGTGTCGGCGGGGTCGATCTGCTGGCACGTCGGGGGCGCCACGGACTCGTTCGGGCCCGAGCTGCGCGTCGTCACCAACGGCCTCGGGCTGCTGCCCTACGGCAACGGCGTGCACTACGACAGCGAGGAGCAGCGGCGGCCGGCGATCCACGCGGCCGTCGCGAGCGGGCAGCTGCCGCTGACCTACTGCACCGACGACGGCGCGGGCCTGCTGTACCGGGGCACCGAGCTGGTGGAGGCCGTCTCGGAGCGCCGCAACGGCGGGGCCTACGTCGTGCGACGCGAGGAGTCTTCAGGAACCGCACAGGAGGAACCGCTGGACATCCGGCGGTTGTGAAAACAATTCTGGAAATGTGGGACGACGGACGTGGGTGGCGGGACTGGCGGTGGCCGTCGCGGTGGTGACCGCGTCGTGCTCCGCCGGGACCACCGCCGCCGGTCCGGCCCCCACCCCGCCGGGCGCCTCCGGGCCGACCTCGGGACCGCCCGCCACCGGCGCGCCCAGGCCCGCCTCGCCCCGCGCCCCCGAGGCCAACGCCCCGGACCTGTCGGCGGCGGTGGCGAAGGCGGCGGGCCTGGCCGGGGACGCCGACCTGGCCGTGGCCGTGCTGGACCTGGAGACCGGGGCGCGGGCGGGCCACCGGGCCGACCTGCCGTTCCGCACGGCGTCGCTGAGCAAGCTGGTCGTGGCCGTCGACATGCTGGCCGACGGCCACGTGGACGACGAGGACCGCGACCGGCTGCGGCGCGCGCTGGGCGCCAGCGACGACGAGGCGATGAACGCCCTGTGGACCGCGCACGACGGCTACGGCGCGGTGGGCCGCGTCGCGGACCTGGTCGGCCTGACGGCGACGCGCGCGCCCGCGGACGCCTCCCAGTGGGGCGACGTCGAGATGTCGGCCGATGACGTGGTGCGCCTCTACCGGCACGTCCTGACCGGGCTCCCGGAAGCCGAGCGGAACTTCGTGGTCGAGTCCCTCTCCGCCGCGCCGGGAACCGCCGCCGACGGCTTCGACCAGGCGTTCGGCCTGCTCGCGCCGGGGCTGGACGCGTACGCCAAGCAGGGCTGGATGTGGTACCTGCCCGCCGACCTGCACCTGCACAGCGCCGGCGTGGTGGCCGACCGCTACGCCGTCGCGCTGCTGTCGGTGCAGGGCGCGGCGAGCACCGGGCACGCGCGCGACCTGCTGACCGACGTCGCGCGCGGCCTGGTGCCCGCGCTGGCGCCGCGGAGCTGAGCCCCCGGAAGGACCGCGCTGTCCTCCGGGGGCCCGTGCCGTCCGGACCGGTCAGCCGGGACCGGTCAGCCCGGGACCGGTCGCCCCGAGGTCGGCCTGATCAGGTCCACCGTCCGGCCGGCCGTCCGGTGCGTCTCGGCCCAGTGCTCGATCGCCTGCCGGCACGCCTCGTCCAGGTGGCGCAGACCGCTGAGGTCCACCCGCACGTGCTTGGTCACCGGCAGGGCCTCCAGGGCCTCCAGCAGCCGCGGCAGGCGCAGGAACGTGGCGTTGCCGCGCAGGGTCACGTGCTCGTGCTCCTGCCCGTCGGGGGTGACGGTGACCGACAGCCGCGACACGTCCCACGCCGTCTTCACCACGGCGGCCAGCAGGCCGACCAGCGTGCCGGTGAGCAGGTCGGTGGTCACGATGAGCACGGCCGTGAGCAGGAGCACGAAGCTCTCCGCCCGGTCGGTGCGCACCAGCGCGATCACCCGGCGCGGTTGCAGCAGCTTCCACCCGGCCTGGATCAGGATCGCCGCCAGCGCCGCCAGCGGCACGAACGACAGCACGCCCGGCAGCGCCACGACGAACAGCAGCAGCCAGATGCCGTGCAGCACGCGGGACGCCTTGGTGCGCGCGCCCGCCGCCACGTTCGCCGAGCTGCGCACGATGACCGCCGTCAGCGGCAGCGCGCCGAGCACGCCGCACAGCGTGTTGCCGACGCCCTGGGCGACCAGCTCCTGGTCGTACCGGGTGCGCGGACCGCTGTGCATCCGGTCGACGGCGGCGGCGCTGAACAGGCTCTCCGCCGACGCGACCAGCGCGAAGGTCACCACCGCGCCGATCAGGCCGACGTCGGCCAGGCTCAGGTCGACCACCGACACGACGTCGGCGAGCGGCCCCACCTCGATGCGCCGCAGCGGCAGCAGCAGCCCGACGGCGCTGGCGACCACCACGGCCACCAGCACGCCCGGCACGACCCTCAGCCGCGACCGGTTCCACACGGCCGTGATCGCGAGCGTCAGCAGGCCGATGCCGACGCCCGCCGGGCTGGTGACCGCGTCGGCCACCAGGCCGGGCAGGCCGGCGAACTTCTCGGCGGTGCCGGCGGGCGCCTCCCGGCCGGCGAACGGGTAGAGCTGGCTGATCACCAGCACGAGGCCGATGCCGGCCAGCATCCCCTGCACGACGGCGGGCGAGATGGCGCGGAACCAGCGGCCGAGGCGGAGCAGCCCCATCAGGACCTGGAGCAGCCCCGAGCCGAGGACGATGACGCCCAGCGCGGCGAGCCCGTGCGCGGCCACCGTGTCGGCGACCAGGACGGTCAGGCCGGCGGCGGGGCCGCTGACCTGGAGCGAGCTGCCGGGCAGCAGGCCGACGACGATGCCGCCGACGATGCCGGTGACGATGCCCAGTTCGGCGGGGACGCCGGAGGCCACGGCGACGCCGACGCACAGCGGCAGCGCCACCAGGAACACCACCAGCGACGCCCCGACGTCGGGCCAGTAGGAGGCCCCGCCGGGTGAGCGGGACACGGGGTCTTTGATCTGCATGGTCACGCCAAGCTCCTAGAGCGGCTGGAAGCGGTCGGCGGCGAACGCCGAGACCTCGCCGGACTCGATGTCGTAGAACCAGCCGTGCGTGCGGAGGTCGCCGGCGGCGACGCGGTCGCGCACGAACGGGTAGTCGTCCAGGGCGCGCAGCTGCGCGAGCACGTGCTCCTGCCCTTCCGCCCGCAGGCCCGGCTCACCGGGCGCGGAGGAGCGGAACGGCGCGTGCGTGCCGAGCCAGCGCAGCATGGTCGGCAGGTGGCCCAGGGTCCGCCGGTCGGTGTGCAGGGCGTTCACCGCGCCGCAGTGCGAGTGGCCGCACACGATGATTTCGGAGACGCCGAGCTGGACCACCGCGAATTCGATCGTGGCCATCTCGCTGGAGGCCGAGTCGGGGGTGAAGGCGGGGATCACGTTGCCCGCCGTGCGCAGCTCGAACAGGCTCCCCGGCTCCGCCCCCGTGATGGCGGCGGGCACGATGCGGGAATCCGCGCACGTGATGAACAGGGCGGTCGGTGACTGGCCGGCCGCGAGCCTGCGCCCCGTTTCCGGGGAGCGCCGCTGCGAGTGCGTCCGGGCATGCTGAACTAGGTGACGGAATTCCATTGGATTCCCCACAGGTCAGTAGTGGCGAGGATGCGGTTGTGGCACAGCGGTGGGGATCAGTTGCGGAACACCTGCAGCGTGGACGGTGTGAGCCGGGTGTGCAGGTGGTCGGTGGCCGCGTCGAGGCGCGCGGGCTCGGGCAGGCGCGGCGCGGCGCGGCGGAGCGCCGCGCGCTCGGCCAGGCCCATCCGGTGGTGCCGGCCGGCGGCCCGGGTGACGGCGGAGAACGCGCGCAGTTCCGGGCCCTTGCGGCTCTCGCGGCCGGGCTCCTCCTCGGACAGGCCCTCGCCGGGCAGGGGCGCCGGCGCCCGCTGGGCGGGCGCGGCGAGCGCCCCGACGTGCCCGGGGCCGGACTGCGCCGGGGTGAGGACGGCGACGAGCGCCAACAGCACCGCTGTGACGACCGCACGCGCCATGACACCCCCCGAGGATCCGCGCTTGTGGTTCCAGTTTCACAGCGCGGGGTGACATCGGGGTTAATCGTGAGGGCAGTTCATTGCTTCGTACCGCTTATTCACTCTTTTGCACGTGATCCACGCCATCACAAATCGCGAAAATTACTCAGAGTGACGACACTGCGGGGAGGTCGGAGTTGCGTGGCCGCGATCGTGAACGCCGAAGCCGCGCCCAGGCACGCGAACGCGCGCACGTGGTTCCCCGGCACCCATTCCCGCAAGTACCGCTCCCAGTGCGCAGGTGTGCCCTCCCGATCCAAGGCGTTGTTGCGCGGAATGTGGTAAGAGGCGGTCAACGCGATCCCGCCGAGCACGTACAGGGCCGCTCCGACCCACCCCGCGACCGTCCCGCCGAACGCGGCGACCACCGAGACCACCGCCGTGCCCAGGAACAGGCCGATGAACGCCGGGTTGACCACGGCGGCGTTGATCGCCCGCATGGCGGCCACGCCCTCCTCCGGGCCCACCCGGCGCAGGCCCGGCATCACCATCGCCGAGAACGCGAAGAACACACCCGCCATCAGCCCGCAGCCCAGGGCGGCCACGACGGTCAACGTGAGGAACATGGGCACAGTCAAGCCGCCGACCCGGAGCACCGCGGCCGGGCCCCCCGCACCACCGCACGAGCGGCCCACCGGTCACCCGCTCGACGTCCGGCTCCACCGGCACGACGGCAGCGGGCCCGCGACCGACTCCGCAGCGCGGGTCGGCTCCCCGGCCCGGGGCCGTCAGGCGCCGACCAGCCGGGCGGCCAGGTAGCCCTCCAGCCGGTCCATCGCCACGCGCTCCTGGGACATGGTGTCGCGCTCCCGCACGGTCACCGCGTGGTCGGTCAGGGTGTCGAAGTCGACCGTCACGCAGAACGGCGTGCCGATCTCGTCCTGGCGGCGGTAGCGGCGGCCGATCGCGCCGGCGTCGTCGAACTCGACGTTCCAGTTCCGGCGCAGGGCGGCGGCCAGGTCCTTCGCCTTGGGCGACAGCTCCGCGTTGCGCGACAGCGGCAGCACCGCCGCCTTCACCGGGGCCAGCCTGCGGTCCAGGCGCAGCACCACCCGCTTGTCCACGCCGCCCTTGGCGTTGGGCGCCTCGTCCTCGGTGTAGGCGTCCAGCAGGAACGCCATCATCGGCCGCCCGACACCGGCCGCCGGCTCGATCACGAACGGCCGGTAGCGCGAGTTCGTCGCCTGGTCGAAGTACGACAGGTCGACGCCCGAGTGGTTGGAGTGCGTGGTGAGGTCGAAGTCGGTGCGGTTGGCGATGCCCTCCAGCTCGCCCCACTCCTGACCGCCGAACCCGAAGCGGTACTCGATGTCGACGGTCCGCTTCGCGTAGTGCGACAGCTTTTCCTTCGGGTGCTCGTGGTGCCGCAGGTTCTCCGCGGAGATGCCCAGCCCGGTGTACCAGCGGGTGCGCTCGTCGATCCAGTACTGGTGCCATTCCTCGTCGGTGCCGGGCTCGACGAAGAACTCCATCTCCATCTGCTCGAACTCGCGGGTCCGGAAGATGAAGTTGCCGGGGGTGATCTCGTTGCGGAAGCTCTTGCCGATCTGGCCGATGCCGAACGGCGGCTTGCGGCGCGCGGTGGTCTGCACGTTCAGGAAGTTGGTGAAGATGCCCTGCGCGGTCTCCGGGCGCAGGTAGTGCAGGCCCTCCTCGGTCTCCACCGGGCCGAGGTGGGTCTTGAGCAGGCCGTTGAACATCTTCGGCTCGGTGTACCGCCCCCGCGTGCCGCAGTTCGGGCACGGCACGTCGGACACGTCGCCCTCGGCCACGTCCTTGCCGGTGCGCTCGGCGTACTCCTCGGCCAGCGTGTCCTGCCGGAACCTCTTGTGGCAGGAGTTGCACTCGACCAGCGGGTCGACGAACGCCTCCACGTGCCCGGACGCGACCCACACCTCGCGCGGCAGGATCACCGACGAGTCCAGCCCGACGACGTCCTCCCGGCCGCGGACCACGGAGTTCCACCACTGCCGCTTGATGTTGTCCTTCAGCTCGACCCCCAGCGGACCGTAGTCCCAGGCCGACCTGGTGCCGCCGTAGATCTCACCGCACGGGTACACGAACCCGCGGCGCTTGCACAGGCTGACGACGGTCTCGATGCGATCGGCTGCCACGGACACTCCATCGGAGGACGAACAATCGGGCCTGCCAGCGTAGTCCTCGGCGGGCGGCCACCGTCGGGCGACCGCCCCCACCGAGGCCCACTCCCCACCCCGCGCTTTCACACTCGGCGGGCTCACACTTTTCGCCCTCGGCGGACTCGCGCTTTCGCCCACGGCGCGGCCCGCGCAATCCGGCGCCCTCGTGTTCTCCCCGTATGGCTTGCCCGGAGGGCTACCATGCTTTCTTGGGGGGTGCAAGCACGCTTTTCGCTTGCACCCCCCAAGAAAGCATGGTCGTCTTTGACAGGCCATGCGGGGAGAACACGACCGCTCTTCCTCCTCCTTGGCGGCCTGCCCGTCCGGCGAGGACTCTTTCAAGCTCTTCCACCAAGCCCCGCACCGAACAAAAGCGCGACGCACCCGCCGACCAGCACACCCGACGCGCCGTCCCCGCACCTAGCGCGGCGTCGAGGGCCCCGCCGCCTCGCCCAGCCGCACGGTCCCCGCGTCCCGCGCCACCAGGCTGGTCAACCGCTCCACCCCGCCCCCGCCGGCGACCAGCAGCGGCTCGTACGTCGACGGCTCCGGCACGGCCTCCGACAGCAGCGGGACGACGTGCTCGCGGACCTCGAACGGCGACATGGCGCGGCGATAGGCCACCACCGAGTCGAACTCCGCGGTCAGCACGAACAGCGCGGACTCGTCCGCGGCGCGGCCGAGCGCCCCGCGGCGGCACCCCGGCTGGGCGGTGAGCAGCTCCAGCGCCCCGGCGGCACGCGCCGTGAACGACTCGACGTCGGGATCGGGGACGGTGAACCGGCACACGAGCAGCACGGTGCAAGGATGCCACGGTGGCGGATTCGAAGCGGACGCTGATCCCCGGCTCCGGGCCGCTGGCCCGGGTGCCCGCTCCGGTGGTGTTCCTGCTGGTGCTCGCCGTGTTCGGGGCCGGCGTGCTGGTGCGGGGCGCGGTGGGCGCGCTGCTGCTCGGCGCGCTGGCCCTGGGGGTGGCCGCGCTGCTGGCAGCCACCTGGCGGCTGCTCGCGCCCGGTGCCCGTGTCCTGCGGGTTCTGGTGCTCGCGGTGCTCGCGCTGGTCACCCTTTCGGTGCTCTGACCGTAGTATCGGTGGTGAAAATCCCTACCACCTGGAGGCGCCGTGACGGTCAAAGTGCGGAGCGAGCACGTGCACTCCCCCCTGCGCGACGCGGCGCAGCCGGTCCCGCCCCGGCCCGCGCACACCCTGTCCGCCGCCGGGGAGCTGCTGCGCGCCCTCGCCGCACCCGTCCGGATCGCGATCGTGCTCCAGCTGCGCGAGGCCGAGCGGTGCGTGCACGAGCTGGTGGAGGCCCTGGGCGTCGCCCAGCCGCTGATCAGCCAGCACCTGCGCGTGCTCAAGGCGGCCGGTGTCGTGCACGGCGAGCGGCACGGCCGCGAGGTCGTCTACCGGCTGGTCGACGAGCACCTGGCGCACATCGTGGTGGACGCGGTGGCGCACGTCGACGAAGGTCCGCGTGGTATCAACTCCGGAGGACTTGGGACGGAGGACCTGTGACAACGAGCGAGCGCCCCAACACCGCTGTGCCCGGCCTGCGGTCCACCAAGCAGCGCACCGCCGTGTCGAAACTGCTCGACTCCCTGGACGAGTTCCGCTCGGCGCAGGACCTGCACGAGGAGCTGCGCAAGCGCGGCGAGGGCATCGGCCTGACCACCGTCTACCGCACGCTCCAGTCGCTGGCCGACGCCGGCGAGGTGGACGTGCTGCGCACCGACTCGGGCGAGGCCATCTACCGGCGCTGCTCGGCCCACCACCATCACCACCTGGTGTGCCGCACGTGCGGGCGCACGGTCGAGGTGGAGGGCCCGGCGGTGGAGAAGTGGGCCGACCGCGTGGCGGCCGAGAACGGCTTCTCCGAGGTCAGCCACACCGTCGAGATCTTCGGCACGTGCGCGGGGTGCGCGAAGGCCCCCTGACGGGCCTCAGCCCTCGTAGGTGTCCTCCGGTGGGATCACGGGCGTGACCCCGCTGACGGTGAACGTGGGCACGTAGGCCGTGTCCTTGGTCGCCGAGCCCGGCACCACCCGGCCGGTCGCCTCCACCCACTGGTCGTCCGGCAGCGCGCTGAAGTCCTGGCCCACCATGAGCGCCTTCACCGGCGCGGCGTCGGCCGCGCAGCAGGAGATGGCCAGCCGGGCCAGGTAGACGTTCTGCTCCTTGCGCACGACGAAGCCGGTCAGCCGGACCGTCCGGTCGTCGAGCGAGCCCGAGTCGTCCCACGCGGTGCGGGTGACGAACTCGGTGATGGTCAGCGGTACCACCTCGTCGGGCGGCAACGGCGCGAACCCGCTGCCCGCCCGGGACTCCTGGGCGGCGTTGCGGTCCGAGCGGTTGACCGTGTCCGCGCCCAGCGCGGGCGGGCTGATCAGGAACACCGCCAGGACCGGCAGCAGCAGCATCCACGGGCTGCGGGAGCCGTGCTCGTGGTGGTGGGCGCCTTCGGGGTGGCCGCTTTCGGTATGGCCGCCTTCGGGACTGTCGCCGCCGGGAGGACCGCCCGCGACCCCCTCCGCAACGCCCTCCCCCTGCTCCCGACCGCCGCGCAGGTCACGCGCGATACCGACCACGGCGAGCAGGATCATCACCGCGCCGGTGCCCACCAGCCACGGCTGGAGCGACTCCTTGACGTAGCGCAGGTAGGTGCCGGTCAGCGCGAGCTTGAGCAGCGCGCCGCCCAGCAGCACCAGCAGGACGTTCTGCGTTTCACGCCTCACAGGAACACCGCCCCCGCCGCCACCGCGCACCCGATCGCCACCACGAACGTCACCGGCGCGAACCGCGCCGCGAACGACCTGCCGAACGCACCCGCCTGGAGCGCGACGAGCTTGACGTCGACCGCCGGGCCGACCACCAGGAACACCAGCCTGGGCAGCAGCGGCAGCGCGGTCATCGACATCGCGACGAACGCGTCCGCCTCGCTGCACAGCGCCAGCACGACCGCCACCAGCGCCATCACCAGCACCGCCAGCACCACCTGCGCGCCCAGCGTCTCCAGCCACGCCGCCGGCACCAGCACGTTGAACGCCGCCGCGAACACCCCGCCGAGCACCAGGAACCCGCCCGCCTCCACGAGGTCGTGCCGGGCGGTCTCGGCGAACACCGACCACCGGGAGGCGCCGGCGCGGTCGGGCAGCCGGCGCAGGGCGCGCTCGGCGATCCACCCGGCCTTGCCGAACCGCGTCCACAGCCAGCCCATCACCACGGCGGTGAACAGCGAGCCGACGAACCGCGCCGGGACCATCATCGGGGCGTCTCGGAACGCCACGGCGGTCGACACCAGCACGATCGGGTTCACCGCCGGCGCGGCCAGCAGGAACGACAGCGCCACCGCGGGCGCGACGCCCTGCTGCATGAGCCGCCGCGCGACCGGCACCGACGCGCACTCGCAGCCGGGCAGCGCCACCCCGGCCACCCCGGCCACCGGCACCGCCAGCGCGGTGTTGCGGGGCAGCAGCCGGCGCAGCGCCCCCGCGGGCACGAACGCCGCGATCGCGCCGCTGATGAGCACCCCGAACACCAGGAACGGCAGCGCCTGCACGCAGATCGCGACGAACACGGTCGAGGCGGTGCGCAGCACCGGCACGTCCAGCGCGGCCACCAGCCGGTCCTGGAACACCAGGGCGGCGACCAGCAGCACGCAGAGCACCTCCAGCGAGGTGATCCGCAGGCGGGGTGGCGTGCGGCGCGGGCGTGACCCCCGGATTTCGCCAGTGATTGTCACTTCCGACATGATGCCAGGGGCCGCGCCCGCCGCCGAACCGACCTACGTCGGGTCTTCGACCCCTTCGCGCAGCTCGTCGAGCATGGCCAGCACGTCCGGCGCGTCGCGCACCGGCAGCAGCGGCTCCACGACCGCCGTCACGCCGCGGCCCTCCCCGACCACCGACTCGGCCAGCGCCACCGCCTCGTCGCGCTCGTAGGGCCCGCACACGAACGAGGCCCACTCCTCGCCCGCCGACGCCTCGAACGTGACGGCCCACGGCAGGCCCTCGACCTCGGACTCGTCGTCCGGCTCGTACACGACCACGCCGCCCATCAGGCCCCGCCCTCCACGCCGGCCAGCAGTTCGGCGCGCAGCTGCGACGCCGTCGAGACCACCAGCATGAGCAGGGTGCTCAGCGGCTCCGTGCGCATCCCCTCCGCCGGGAACGCGTACCGCAGGGTCACGTCCATGCCCCGCTCGGTGTGCACCACGCCCAGCGTGCCGAACAGGCCCTGACCGGCGCGCTCGGCCGCCGACACGGCCAGCTTCGGGTCCTCCGGCAGGTCCCACGCCACGACGCAGGTCAGGCTCAGCACGGTCAGGCCCTCGGCGAGCCGCATGGCCTGCACCGCGCACGGCACGTCGCCGTGCCGGAAGCTCAGCGCGCCGTCGTCGTCCACGTGCACCTCGTGGAACAGCTCCAGCGCCTCGCGGGCGGCGGTGAGCAGGTGCGCCGTCACCGCGGCGTCGTCGTCGGTCACCGGGTCTCCTCGGGGTCGTCGGCGGCGGAGCCGCCCGGCGGCAGGTCGTAGGGCAGGGGGTCGTCGGGCTTGTCCACGGCGCCGCCGAAGCGGCGGTCGCGCCGGGCGTAAGCCTCGCACGCCCGCCACAGGTCCAGCCGGTCGAAGTCGGGCCACAGGATGTCCTGGAACACCAGCTCCGCGTACGCCGACTGCCACAGCAGGAAGTTCGACGTGCGCTGCTCGCCCGACGGGCGGATGAACAGGTCCACGTCCGGCATGTCCGGCTGGTACAGGTACCGGCCGACGGTCCGCTCGTCGACCTTCTCCGGGTTGATCCGCCCGGCGGCGGCGAGCCGGGCGATCTCGCGGGCCGCGTCGCCGACCTCGGCCCGGCCGCCGTAGTTGATGCACATCGCCAGGTTCAGCACGGTGTTGTCGCGGGTGCGCTCCTCGGCGACCTCCAGCTCCTTGATGACGCTGCGCCACAGCCTCGGCCGCCGGCCCGCCCAGCGCACCCGGACGCCCAGCTCGTCCAGCTCGTCGGTGCGGTGGTGGATGACGTCGCGGCTGAACCCCATCAGGAAGCGGACCTCTTCGGGGCTGCGCCGCCAGTTCTCGGTGGAGAAGGCGTACAGCGACAGCCACTTCACCCCCAGCTCGATCGCGCCCTTGGCCGCCTCCACGACGACGGCCTCGCCGCGCTTGTGCCCCTCGATGCGGGACAGGCCGCGCTGGTTGGCCCACCGCCCGTTGCCGTCCATGACGATCGCGATGTGCCCGGGCACCAGGTCGGCCGGGATGGCGGGCGGCGTGGCGCCGGAGGGGTGCGGTTCCGGGGGTCGGGCGACGCGCTGGACGCGGTCGGCCCGCCGTCGGCGGAGCATGGCGGTCCTCTCGGAGGTCTGTGCGGGTGGTCGTCCCCGGTGCGGGCGGGGCGCTCGGAGCACGTGTCGGTGCGTGCGGCAGGCGACTTTATCCGTCCGCCAGGGGCGCCTTGCGCTCGACCAGCGGCAGCGACCTGAGCTGCCGCTCCAGGTGCCACTGGAGGTGGGCGGCGACCAGCCCGCTGGCCTCGCGGCGCTGCGCGCCCGGGACGGCGTCCACGACGTCCCACTCGCCGTGCAGCAGCGCGCCGAGCAGCCGCAGCGTCTCCTGGTTGGGCGCGGCGCTGCCCGGCGGGCGGCAGTTCGGGCACACCAGGCCGCCCGCGTGGACGTTGAACGCCCGGTGCGGGCCCGGGTCGCCGCAGCGGGCGCACTCGTCGACCGCCGGCGCCCAGCCCGCGAACGCCATGGCGCGCATCAGGAACGCGTCCAGGATCAGCGAGGGGTCGCGCTCCTTGGCGGCCAGCGCGCGCAGCGCGCCCGTGACCAGCAGGTACAGCCGCAGGACCGGCTCGCCCTCCTCGGCGGTGAGCCGGTCGGCGGTCTCCAGGACGGCGCAGGCGGCCGTGTAGCGCTGGTAGTCGCCCACCAGGGCCACGCCGAACGCGTCCAGCGTCTGCACCTGCGTGACCACGTCGAGCGAGCGGCCGGGGTAGAACTGCACGTCCACGTGCCCGAACGGTTCCAGCCGCGCGCCGAACCGGGAGGAGGTGCGCCGCACGCCCTTGGCGACGGCGCGCACCTTGCCGTGCTTCTGCGTCAGCAGCGTGATGATGCGGTCGGCCTCGCCGAGCTTCTGGACGCGCAGGACGACCCCGGTGTCCCGGTACAGGTTCGCCATGGTTACGTCGCAGCCCCAGTCGCTCCGGCTCCGCACCCGCGGGCCCCTGACCCGAGCAGGTCCGCCCTGCCCCGGCCCGCCTCGATCCGGCCCGTCGCGGGACCGGCGCCCGGTCGGGAGCCCACCGGCCTAGAACCCCAGTCTACGGAGCTGCTTGGGGTCGCGCTGCCAGTCCTTGGCGATCTTGATGTGCAGGTCGAGGTACACGCGGGTGCCCAGCAGCTTCTCGATGTGCCGGCGCGCGGTGATGCCGACCTGCTTGAGCCGCTCCCCGCGGTGCCCCAGGATGATCGCCTTCTGGCTGGGCCGCTCGACGAACACGTTCGCGTGCACGTCGACCAGGTCGTCGCGGCCCTCGCGGGGCAGCATCTCCTCCACCACGACGGCGATCGAGTGCGGCAGCTCGTCGCGCACGCCCTCCAGGGCCGCCTCCCGGATCAGCTCCGCGACCAGGACCTGCTCGGGCTCGTCGGTCAGCTCGCCGTCCGGGTAGAGCGGCGGGCCCTCGGGCAGCTTGCCGACCAGCAGGCCGGCCAGCGCGTCGACCTGGTAGCCGCTCTGCGCGGACACCGGGATGAACTCGGCGAAGTCCATCACCTGCTGGAGCGCGAGCAGCTGCTCGGCCACCTGCTGCTGGCCCACGAGGTCGGTCTTGGTGACGATGCCGACCACCGGCGTGCGCTTGGCCACCTTCGCCAGCTCGGCGGCGATGAACCGGTCGCCGGGGCCGACCTTCTGGTCGGCGGGCACGCAGAAGCCGACGACGTCGACCTCCGACCAGGTCTCCCGGACCAGGTCGTTGAGCCGCTGGCCGAGCAGCGTGCGCGGCCGGTGCAGGCCCGGCGTGTCGACCAGCACGAGCTGCGCGTCGGCCCGGTGCACGATGCCGCGGATGGTGTGCCGGGTGGTCTGGGGCTTGCTGGAGGTGATCGCGACCTTGGTGCCGACCAGCGCGTTGGTCAACGTCGACTTGCCGGCGTTGGGGCGGCCGACGAAGCACGCGAACCCGGAGCGGTAACCATCCATCCGCCCATTGTCCCCGGCCCCGCCGACCACGCCCCTTCCGCCCCTGGGCTCGGCGCTTGGACTACCCGCGCCCGGGGACCGCGGCGCGCCGCGGTCCCCGGCGCTCAGCCCGGTCGCGGCGGGGCGACCCGGTGCAGCTCCAGCACCGCCGGCAGGGGCCCGCCGGTGGCCAGCCACCGCTCCAGGTCGTCCATCACCGCCTCGTGCAGCACGAAGCCCAACCACACCGGCTTCGCGCCCGGCGGCTTCACCACCACGACGTTCGAGCTCTCGCACGCGTCCAGGCAGTCCGCCGTCCGCACGCGCACCCGGCCGCCGGAGCGCGCGGCGAGCGCCTCCAGGCGTTCGAGCTGCGCCTCGTGGTCGTGATCGGGGTGCTTGCGCGTGGTGCCGCAGCAGCAGCCGCGGCACACCGTCACCCGCACCGCTACACGGTTTCCCGCAGGTCCCCGGCGGCGTCGACGCGGAACACCGGGGCGCCGGCCGTCAGGTCCCGCACCGCGGCGACGGACTCGGCGTCCACCGCGTCGGCCGCCGTCACCACGGCGGCGGCCTCCAAGCCCTCCGCGCCGCTGGACACCGCCGCGGCCACGGCCGCCTGCAGCGCCGTCAAGCGCAGCGACGGCAGGTCCACCGTCGTGGCCGAGTAGGTGCGCCCGTCGGTGTCGCGCACCGCCGCGCCCTCCGCCGCACCCGTACGGGCGCGGGACGACCGCGCCAGCGTGATGATCTTCGCGTCCTCGGGGCCGAGCGTGTCCTGGTCAGTCACCGGGGGTTCCTTCCGCGCTGTGGTCACCGTTCAGCGGGCGCACCAGCACCGTCGTGATGCGCATCCGCCCGCGTTCGTCCTTGCCGCCCTCGGCCCGCATCCGCAGGCCCGCGATCTCCGCCTCCGTGCCCGGCAGGGGCACCCGGCCCAGGCGCTGCGCCAGCAGGCCGCCCACCGTCTCCACCTCGTGGTCGTCCAGCTCCGTGCCGAACAGGGCGTCCAGGTCGTCCACCGGCAGCCGGGCGCTGACCCGCACCGAACCGTCGGTCAGGTGCTCGACGGGCGGCCGGTCGTCGGTGTCGGACTCGTCGGTGATCTCGCCGACGATCTCCTCCAGGATGTCCTCGATCGTCAGCAGGCCCGCCGTGCCGCCGTACTCGTCCACCACGATCGCCAGGTGGTTGCGCGAGAGCTGCATCTCGCGCAGCAGGTCCGCGATGGGCTTGGAGTCCGGGATGAACGACGCGGGCTTCATGACCTCCGCCACGACCGTCCCGTTCGGCTCCTCGGCCAGCGTCCGCCGCACCAGGTCCTTGAGGTTCACCACGCCGACGATGTCGTCCACGCTGCCGCCGATCACCGGCACCCGCGTGTAGCCGGTGCGCAGGGACAGCGCCAGCGCCTGCCGCACCGACTTGGCCTGCTCGATCCACACGATCTCGGTGCGCGGCACCATCACCTCGCGCGCGATGGTGTCGCCCAGCTCGAACACCGAGTGGATCATCTCGCGCTCGCCCTCGTCCACCACGCCGCGCTCCTGGGCCATGTCGACCAGCTCGCGCAGCTCCACCTCGGAGGAGAACGGGCCCTCGCGGAAGCCCCGGCCCGGGGTGATCGCGTTGCCGACCAGGATCAGCAACCGCGACAGCGGCCCCAGCACCCGGCCCAGCACGCGGATCGGGCCGGCCGCCACCAGGCTCACCGCGTACGGGTGCTGGCGGCCGATCGTGCGCGGCCCGACGCCGACCAGCACGTAGGACACGACCAGCATGCTCAGGCCCGCGACCAGCACGGCCACCCAGCCCGTCGAGATCAGCCGCAGGCACACCACGGTCACCAGCACCGTCGCCGACAGCTCGCAGCCCAGGCGCAGCAGCAGCAGCAGGTTGACGTGCCGGGGCCGGTCGGCCAGCACCTGGATGAGCCGGCGCGCGCCCGCCCGGCCCTGCCGCTGCAGCGCCTCGACACGCGCCCTCGACACCGTGCCCAGCGCCGCGTCCGCGCCCGCGAACGCGCCCGCCGCCAGCACGAGCGCGACCGCCAGCACGAGCAGGCTGGTGGAGTCCCCCGTCACCGCGGCCGCCTCAGGCGGTCGGGTCGGGCCTGTCGGAATCCTCCAGGCCCACCGCCCCGAGCAGCTTCGAGTCGGCCTCGCGCTGCGCGGCGGTGCGCTCGGCCTCGGCGGCGGCGGTGCGGAAGTCGCCCAGGATCCGGTTCTGGAGGGTGAACATCTCGCGCTCCTCGGCGGGCTCGGCGTGGTCGTAGCCCAGCAGGTGCAGCACGCCGTGCACGGTCAGCAGGTGCAACTCGTCGAGCAGGCCGTGCCCGGCCTTCTTCGCCTGGTCCTTGGCGAACGCCGGGCACAGCACGATGTCGCCCAGCAGCGCCGGGCCCAGGCCCGCCGCGTCCGGCCGGCGCGCCGAGTCCAGCTCGTCCATGGGGAACGCCATGACGTCGGTCGGTCCGGGCAGGTCCATCCAGCGCTGGTGCAGGTCGGCCATCACGTCCAGCTCCACCAGCAGGACGGACAGCTCGGCCAGCGGGCTCACGCCCATGCGGTCCAGCGCGAAGCGGGCGGCGGCGACGATGGACGGCTCGTCCACGGTCACGCCCGACTCGTTCGCGATCTCGATGCTCACGGCGCCTATCGTCCCCGGCGGTGCCCGTGCGACCGCGCGCCGGGTCCGGCGGCCTGCCGCCGGTCGTCGCCGAGGTCGCGCTCGTCCTGGTCGACCTGCCACTTCTCGTAGGCGTCCACGATGTCCGCCACCAACCGGTGGCGCACCACGTCGCTGCTGGTCAGGACGGAGAAGTGGACGTCGTCCACGCCTTCGAGGATGTCCCTGACCACCTTGAGCCCGGACCGCTGCCCGCCGGGCAGGTCGACCTGGGTGACGTCGCCGGTCACCACGATCTTGGAGCCGAAGCCCAGCCGGGTGAGGAACATCTTCATCTGCTCGGGCGTGGTGTTCTGCGCCTCGTCGAGGATGATGAAGGCGTCGTTGAGCGTCCGGCCACGCATATAAGCCAGCGGGGCGACCTCGATCGTGCCGGCCTGGGTCAGGCGGGGGATCGACTCCGGGTCGACCATGTCGTGCAGCGCGTCGTACAGGGGGCGCAGGTACGGGTCGATCTTCTCGTAGAGCGTGCCGGGCAGGTAGCCCAGCCGCTCGCCCGCCTCCACGGCGGGGCGGGTGAGGATGATCCGGTTGACCTGCTTGGCCTGGAGCGCCTGCACGGCCTTCGCCATCGCCAGGTACGTCTTGCCGGTGCCCGCGGGCCCGATGCCGAACACCACGGTGTTCTGGTCGATGGCGTCGACGTAGTGCTTCTGGTTCAGCGTCTTGGGCCGGATGGTCCGGCCGCGGCGCGAGATGATGTCGAGGCTGAGCACCTCGGCCGGCGACTCGCCGGTGCCCGCGGACAGCATCGCGACGGTGCGGCGGACCGTGTCCGGGCCGATCTCCTGGCCGCGGCCGGCCAGGGTGATCAGCTCGGAGAACACGCGCTCGGCGAACGCCACGTCGGCCGGGCGGCCGGACAGGGTGATCTCGTTGCCGCGCACGTGCACGTCCGCGTCGAGCAGGTCCTCCGCGAGGCGGAGGTTCTCGTCGCGCGAGCCGAGCAGGGCGAGCACCGCGCCGTCGGGCACGGCGAACTTGGACTGGGCGTCGGCCGCGGCGTGGCCGGCCTGCGGCGTGGTGTCTGCGGTGTCGGCCACGTGGCCTCGGGCCTGCTTCCTGCGCGTTCGCGCCGAACTGGGGTGTGCTTGTCGTGCTCCCACCGATGCTAGCCGCCCCCGCCAGCACCGCGCACCGGAGTAGGAAACCGGTGGACGCGGCGGGTGTACTCGAAGCCGTGGAGACCCTGCGCGCCCTGACCCCCGCCGACGCGCCCGCCTGCCTGGCGCTGGGCGCCGACCGGGGCTGGTCCCCGGAGGAGGCGAAGTGGCGGTTCCTGCTGCGGGTGGGCGCCGGGTTCGGGGTGTTCGCCGGGCCGGACCTGGTCGCCACGGCGGTGATCACCCGGTTCGGTGACGCGCACGCGGCGCTGAGCATGGTGCTGGTGGCGCGCGACCACGCCGGGCGCGGGCTGGGCAGGCGGGTCGTCGAGCACGCCGTCGCGTTCGCGGGCACGCCGGTGGTCTCGCTGTACGCCACTTCGTTCGGCAAGCCGCTGTACGAGAAGCTCGGCTTCCGCTCGGTGGGCCGGACGACCGGGCACCTGGGCGTGCTGACCGCGCCGCCGTCCGGGGTGAGCCGGCCGGTCGGGGCGGCGGACCGGCCGCTGGTCGTGGCCGAGGACGCGGCGGTGTTCGGGGCCGACCGGTCGGCGCTGTGGGCGGAGTTCTTCGACTTCGCCCGCGAGGTCCGGGTCTGCCCCGGCGGGTTCGCCGGCTCCTGGTGGAACGCCGACCGGCTGGTGGTCGGCCCGGTGGTGGCGGACTCGGTGGGCACGGCGCGGGCGCTGATCGCGGACGTGGCGGGCGGCGGTCCGGCGCGGGTGGACGTCGGCGACCCGCGACTGGCGGCGTGGCTGACCGCGCACGGGATGCCCGCGTCGTTCGAGGTGGACCGGATGGTGCGCGGCGAGCTGAGCGGGGCGCGCGAGCGGCTCCGCGTGCCGGTGATGCAGGCGCTCGGATGACCCGAACAGCCGGATGTGCCGGCCGTCACCTCGGGTCCACCATGGGGGTGAGGGGGTGGGGCCGTGGAGTTCGACCGCAGGAGGTTCCTCGGGGTCGCCGGCCTGGCCGTGCTGGGCGGTCGGGCCGGGCCGGGCGACGGGCCGGGCCGCGAGCGGGACTGGGAGCGGTTGCGGCGGGGTCTGGCCGGGAGGCTGGTGCTGCCCGGTGACGCCGACTACGACCGCGCGCGCAGCCCGCAGAACACCGTGTACGCCCACCGCCGCCCGGCGGCGGTGGCGCTGTGCGCCGACGAGTCCGACGTGGCCCGCTGCCTGGAGTTCGCCTCCGCGGAGCGCCTGCCGGTCGCCGCGCGCAGCGGCCGGCACAGCTACGCGGGCTACTCCGCGCCGCAGGACGGCCTGGTGGTGGACGTGGCCGCGCTCGACGGGGTGCGGCCCGGCGCGGAGTCGACCGTCGGCGCGGGCGCCGCGCTGATCGACGTCTACGAGGCGCTGGGCGCGGCGGGCCGGGCGCTGCCCGCCGGGACGTGCCGCAGCGTCGGCATCAGCGGGCTGGCGCTCGGCGGCGGCATCGGGGTCGTGGCCCGCAAGTGCGGCCTGACCTGCGACCGGCTGCTCGGGGCGCGGGTGGTGACGCCGGACGGGTCGGTGCGCGTGGTGGACGCCGAGCACGAGCCGGACCTGTTCTGGGCGCTGCGCGGGGGCGGCGGGGGCAACTTCGGCGTCGTCACGTCGCTGCGGTTCGCCACCGGCCCGGCGCCGGACCTGGTGCCGTTCGAGCTGCGCACGCCGCCGGGCGCGGCGGTGGACGTGCTCGGCGCGTGGCAGGAGTGGGTGGCCGACCTGCCCGACGAGCTGTGGTCGGTGTGCCGGCTGGCCTCCGGCCGGCCGCCGCAGGCCGTCGTGTCGGGCTGCCACGTCGGCCCGCCCGAGGCCCTGACCCCGCTGCTGGACCGGTTCGCGGCGAAGGTCCGGGTGCTGCGGCGCGACCTGCGGCCGATGGGCTACCTGGCCGCGATGCGGCACTACGCGGGCTGCCGGGGCGGTAGCTGCCCGCCGCCGGTCGGGACGCCGTTCGCGGCCTCGTCGCGGATGCTGCGGGCGCCGCTGGACCCGGCGCGGGCGGTGGCCCTGCTGGACGGCGCGCGGGCGACCGCGCTCCAGTTCGACTCGTTCGGCGGGGCGATCTCCCGGGTCGGCCCGGCCGACACGGCGTTCCCGCACCGGGACGCGCTCGCCAGCGCCCAGGTCTACGTCAACGCCGCCGGGGTGGACGAGGCGCGCGCCCGGCGGGAGGTGGCCGTCGTGCGCGACGGGTTGGGGCTCGACACCGGGTACGTGAACTACATCGACCCGGAGATGCCGGACTGGCGGCGCGCCTACTACGGCGACAACCACTCGCGGTTGCAGCTGGTGGCCCACCGCTACGACCCGGACCGCGTCCTGGCGTTCCCGCAGGGGATCTGAGCGCGCGGGCCGGCCCGTCCGGCGGCGGCGCACCGGGCCGCCGCCGGACGGGCCGGCCCGCGGCTACGCCAGCGCGCCCAGCTGCCGCCCGCCCAGCAGGTGCAGGTGGGCGTGGAACACCGTCTGCCCGGCGTCCGCCCCGGTGTTGAACAGCAGGCGGTAGCCGCTGTCGGCGAGACCTTCGGCCCGCGCCACCTCCCCGGCCGCGCGGAACAGGTCGTCCAGGACGCCGGGAGCGGCGGCGGCCAGGGCCACGGCGTCCGGCGAGTGCAGCTTCGGCACCAGCACCACGTGCGTCGGCGCCTGCGGCGAGATGTCGCGGAACGCCGTGGTGGTCTCGGTCTCGTGCACGATCGAGGCCGGGACCTCGCCCGCGACGATGCGGCAGAACAGGCAGTCGGACATGGCCCGCAGGCTATCCGGCCAGCCGCAGCGCGGCGTCCCGGCAGGTCTCCCAGGCGGGGGCGCCGGGGGTGATCAGGTCCAGGTGGCCGACGCCGGGCAGGGTGATCAGCTCCGCCCCGGAGGCCGCGGCGAACGCGGTGCTCTGCTCGACCGGCACGTCCTCGTCGGCCTCGCCGTGCACCAGCACCAGCGGCGGGCCGATCGGCAGCAGCTCCGCCGGCGACGCCTCCGCGTACCGCTCGGGCACCTCCTCGGGCGTGCCGCCGAGCAGTTCGGCCGCGCGCCGGGTGATCCGCGGGTGCTGCCGGAAGTCCAGGACGCCCGCCTGGGCCACGGCCCCGACGACCCGCGGGTGCCGGGCCGCCGCCCAGACCGCCAGGTGGCCGCCCGCCGAGTGCCCCAGGGTCACCACGTCGGCGTCCAGGGCGTCGATGGCGGCCAGGACGTCGTCCCCGGTCGCCGGCCAGCCACCGCCGCCGGCCACCCGCCGGTACTCGACGTTGAAGGCCCGCACGCCGTGCGCGACCAGGTCGACCGCCAGGGGGCGGCCCAGCTCCAGCCCGTACCGCTGGTGCCAGAAGCCGCCGTGGATGACCACGACGACGGTCGACGGGCTCGGGCCCCGGGGTGTGGACAGCTCGCCGAACTGGCTCGGGTGGCTGCCGTAGCGAATGGGCGTCACCCGTCCAGCATCGCCCACGGGAGGGGGAGCGCGCAGGGCCGCGTCGCGGTGAGACCTGGGGGTCGCCCCACCGCGACGCGGCGACGCCGGACCGAGGGGGGAGGTGTCCGGCGAGTCCTGTGGTCTGAAGGGCTGAACGCGACTAGACCAATGCAACCCCTCAGGTCTTGAGCGTAACCCCTCTTCGGGCGCTCCGCCAGAAGGCGCGGGCACCCATTACCGCCAGCGATCGGTCAGCACACCCAGCGCTCCCAGGGCGACCGCGGCGGCGGTCGACGCGCGCAGGACGGTGGGGCCCAGCCGCACCGCGTGCGCGCCTGCCTCGGTCAACGCCGCCAGCTCGGCCTCGGTGATGCCGCCCTCCGGCCCCACCACCAGCAGCACGTCGCCCTCCTCGGGCAGCGGCGCGGCGGCGATGCCGGTCGACGCCGACTCGTGCAGGACCAATGCGATCGCGGCCGATTCCACCAGACGGGCCAGCGCGGGCGTGCCCACCGGTTCGGCGACCGACGGCACGCGGGCGCGCCGGGCCTGCTTCGCGGCCTCCCGCGCGGTGCTGCGCCAGCGCTCCAGCGCCTTCGCCCCGCGCGGGCCGTCCTCCCACCTGGTGACGCAGCGCGCGGCCCGCCACGGCACCACGCCGTCGACGCCCGCCTCGGTGGCCAGCTCCACGGCCAGCTCACCCCGGTCGCCCTTCACCAGCGCCTGCGCCAGCACCACCCGCACCGCGGGCTCGGGCGCCACCCACCGCTGGAGCACGCGCAACCGCAGCGCGTCCTTGAGCGCCTCCTGCACCACGCACCGGACCTGGGCTCCGGAGCCGTCGGAGAGCACCAGCTCCTCGCCCGGCCGCAGGCGCCGCACGGTGGCCGCGTGCCGGCCCTCGGGACCGTCGAGCACGGCCTCCGGGCCGGTCGGCAGCGCCGGGACGAGGAAGACCGGCAGCGTCACCGGTGGCCGCGGCCGGCGCGCAGCCGCGAGAACAGCCCGCCGCCGCCCTTGCCGTTGTGCGCGAGCGTCGGGTCCTCCTCGCCGCGCAGCACGGCCAGCTCCCGCAGCAGCTCGGCCTGCCGGCCGTCGAGCTTGGTCGGCACCACGACCTCCAGGTGCACGTGCAGGTCGCCCCGCCCGTCGATGCGGCCCGAGGAGCGCAGCCGCGGCATCCCCCGGCCGGTGAGCACCAGCTCGGTGTTCGGCTGGGTGCCCGGCTCGATCTCCAGCTGCTCCTCGCCGTCCAGGGTCTGCAGCGGCAGCACCGCGCCCAGCGCCGCCGTCGTCATCGGGACGCGCACCGAGCAGTGCAGGTTCGAGCCGTCCCGCTCGAAGACCTCGTGCGGCACCTCCTCGACCTCCACGTACAGGTCGCCCGCCGGACCGCCGCCGGAGCCGACCTCGCCCTGGCCCGCGAGCCGCACCCGCATCCCCTCGGCCACGCCGGCCGGGATCTGCACCGAGATGGTGCGCCGCGACCGGACCCGGCCCTCGCCACCGCACTGCAGGCACGGGTCGGGGATGACCTCGCCCAGGCCCCGGCACACCGGGCACGGCCGCGCCGTGACCACCTGGCCGAGGAAGGAGCGCTGCACCGACTGCACCTCGCCGCGCCCGCCGCACGTGTCGCAGCGCACCGGGGACGAGCCCTCGGCGCAGCCGCTGCCCGTGCACCGGTCGCACAGGATCGCCGTGTCGACGGTCAGCTCCCGCGACGCGCCGGCCGCGCACTCCTCCAGCGTCATGGACAGCCGGATCAGCGCGTCCGAACCGGGCTGCACCCGGCTGCGCGGACCGCGCCCGCCGCCGCCCGTCGCGCCGAAGAACGCGTCCATGATGTCGCCGAGCCCGAAGCCCGAGAACGGGTCGTGCATCCCGCCGCCACCGCCGCCGGGCTGGAGCGGGTCGCCGCCCCGGTCGACGATCTCGCGCTTCTTCGGATCCGACAACACCTCGTAGGCGGCGGTCACCTCTTTGAAGCGCGCCTCCTCGTTGGGGTTGACGTCCGGGTGCAGCTGGCGCGCGAGCTTGCGGTAGGCGCGCTTGATCTCCTCGGGTGTCGCGTTCTTGGAGACCCCGAGCGTGCCGTAGTAGTCCCTCGCCACCGTGTGTCCTCCTGCGGGCGCGCCGAGCGCGCGCTCGCTCGCTTGCGAAACGTCCTGTGGGCCTTCGGTGTTCCCGCCTACCTCGCCGTCAGGATCTCCCCGACGTAGCTGGCGACCGCGAGCACGGCGGCCATCGTGCCGGGGTAGTCCATCCGCGTGGGCCCCACCACGCCCATGCCCCCGAGCAGGTTGTCCCGGCTCCCGTACCCGATGGACACGATCGAGGTGCTGCGCATCTCGGCCGCCTCGTTCTCCTCACCGATGTGCACCAGGACGGTACCGGGGTCGCGGGCCGCGGCCAGCAGCTTCAGCACCACGACCTGTTCCTCCAGCGCTTCCAGCACCTGGCGCAGCGAACCGGGGAAGTCTGCCACGTTGCGGGTGAGGTTCGCGGTGCCACCCAGCACCAGCCGCTCCTCCGGGTGCTCCACCAGCGATTCGATCAGCACCGTGCCGACCCGCAGCACCGCGTCGCGCAGCTCGGCGGGCGCGCGGTCGGGCAGCTCGGCCACCTCGGCGGAGGCGTCGGACAGCCGCTTGCCGACCATCGCGGTGTTGAGCATGGTCCGCATCCGGCCGACGTTGTCCTCCGTGATCACGTCGCCGAGGTCCACCGAGCGCTGGTCGACGCGGCCGGTGTCGGTGATCAGCACCAGCATCAGGCGGGCCGGTGTGATGGCCAGCACCTCCAGGTGCCGCACGGTGGAGCGGCTCAGCGTCGGGTACTGCACGACCGCGACCTGCCGGGTCAGCTGCGCCAGCAGGCGGACGCTGCGGCGCAGCACGTCGTCCAGGTCGTAGGCGCCCTCCAGGAAGCTGCGGATGGCCCGGCGCTCGGCCGAGGACAGCGGCTTGACCTCGCTGAGCCGGTCGACGAACAGCCGGTAGCCCTTGTCGGTGGGCACGCGGCCCGCGCTGGTGTGCGGCTGGGTGATGTAGCCGTCCTCCTCCAGCGAGGCCATGTCGTTGCGGACCGTCGCGCTGGACACCCCCAGGTTGTGCCGTTCGACCAGCGCTTTCGACCCGACGGGCTCCTGGTTGGAGACGTAGTCGGCGACGATCGCGCGCAGCACCTCGAACCTGCGCTCATCGGCGTTCACCGCGCGTCACCTCCACCACGACGACCTGACTCCACCTGACTCCACCAAGAGTTTACGGAGGTGGGGCGGCCGGTCGGGAAACTCGCCGGCCGGGGTCCGGCGCGGCCGGGTAGCGTGGCGCGTGCTTGCCGACATCCAGACCTCGCTGCGCGAGTCCATCCGGCCCGACGCCGAGCGGGTCGGGCCCTTCCTGGTCCGCTTCGACGGCCACAGCGACAACGCCTTCATGAACTACGCGGTGCCCGACCCCGGCGCCGAGCCGACCGCCGCCCAGGTGGCCGACCTCGTGGCGGCCTTCCGCGCCCGCTCCCGCACGCCCCGGCTGGAGTACCTGCGACCGCTGCCCGCGGTGGACGCGGCGCTGGCCGGGGCCGGGTTCACCGTGGACCAGCTGCTGCCGGTGATGGCGGTGGACCGCGCCGACCTGCGCGTCCCGCCGCCGCCCGCCGGGGTGGAGCTGGTCGAGGCGGTCTCCGACGACGAGCTGGCGGCGGCGGCGCGGGTGCAGCACGAAGCCTTCGGCGTGGCGGCGCTGCCGCGCGAGGCCGCGATCGAGCAGCAGCGCGCGCTGGTGGCCGACGGCGGGCTGCTGCTCGCCCTGGTCGACGGCGTGCCGGTGGGCGCGGGCGCGTACACCGGGCCGCGCGGCGGGCTGTCGCAGGTGGCGGGGATCGCGGTGCTGCCGGGGTTCCGCCGCCGGGGCATCGCGGGCGCGGTGTGCGGCCGGTTGACGCGGTGGGTGTTCGACGCCGGGTGCACGCCGTTCCTGGAGACCGAGGCGGACGGCAAGGCCGAGCGGCTCTACGGGCCGATCGGGTACCGCACCATCGGGGAGTCGGTCTCGGTCTCGCTGCGCTGAGGGCGGCGGCGCGCCACCGCCCTCGGCCGGGGCCGTGCCGGGGCTCTCAGGTGAGCCGGCGCACCACGGCGTCGGCGAGCAGCCGGCCGCGGTCGGTCAGGACGCAGCGGCCCGCGTCCAGCGCCGCGGGGTCCAGCAGGCCGTCCGCCGCCGCCGCCTTCGCCTCGGCCCGCCCGTCCTCGTCGAGCGCGTCGGCGGGCAGGCCCTCGGCCAGGCGCAGCTCCAGCAGGACGCGCTCCACCCGGCGGTCCTCGGCGGTGAGGACCTCGCGGCCGGCCGCCGGCGAGCGACCCCCGGCCAGCAGCCCGCTGTACTTCGCCGGGTGCTTGACGTTCCACCAGCGCACGCCGCCGACGTGGCTGTGCGCGCCGGGGCCCGCGCCCCACCAGTCCGCGCCCTGCCAGTACAGGACGTTGTGGCGGCACCGCGCCGCCGGGCCCGCCGCCCAGTTCGACACCTCGTACCAGCGCAGGCCCTGCGCGGTCAGCTCGGCGTCGATCAGCTCGTACCGGTCGGCCAGCACGTCGTCGTCGGGCGCGGGCAGCTCGCCGCGCCGCACCCGGCGGGCCAGGGCCGTGCCCTCCTCGACGATGAGCGCGTAGGCCGACACGTGGTCGACCCCGGCCTCCCGCACCGCGCCCAGGGAGGCGCGCAGGTCGTCGGCGGTCTCGCCGGGCGTGCCGTAGATGAGGTCCAGGTTCACGTGGTCGAAGCCCGCCGCGCGGGCCTCCCGCGCCGCCGCGACCGGGCGGCCCGGCGTGTGCGCCCGGTCCAGGACGGCGAGCACGTTGCGCGCCGCCGACTGCATCCCCAGCGAGACCCTGGTGTAACCCGCGTCACGGATGGCCGCGAAGAACGCCCGCGAGGTCGATTCCGGGTTCGACTCCGTAGTGACCTCCGCGTGCTCCGCAAGGCCGAACGACGACCGGACGGCGGCCAGCACGTCGGCCAGGCCGGCCGCGCCCAGCAGTGACGGAGTGCCACCGCCGACGAACACCGTGTCCGCGGCGGGCGCGTCGCCGAGCACCGCCGCGGCCAGGTCCAGCTCGCGCCGCAACCCCTCCAGCCACGACGCCGGCGACGCCGAAGTTCCCAGCTCACCGGCGGTGTAGGTGTTGAAGTCGCAGTAGCCGCACCGGGTCGCGCAGAACGGCACGTGGACGTAGACGCCGAAGGGGCGCGTGCCCAGGCCGGCCAGCGCGGTCACGGGCAGTGAGCCGTCGGCGGGCGCGGGATCGCCGGTCGGCAGAGCGGGGGACATGCCTCCCATTGTCCCATCTACCAGCGCGGGGAGGCCCGTCCCAGAATGCGGATGGCGGTGGACCACGGGATGGACGCGTGGCACGCTGACTGCCATGACGTCGAACGGAATCCGCCTGGTGGTCCGCCGCCACGTCGACTTCCGCCGCGTCTCCAGCGCGATGTGCCGTCGTTCGGCATAACCCGCGCCCGACTTGTAGTTCCCGTCGGCGCCGGGTGCGCTGACGAGACCCCCACCACGGCACCGCCGGGACTCGCACGCGCACCAGCGCCCCGAAACCCCGGAGGACGAGGATGGTCCCCCCGACGACTACGCCTCAGCGCGCCAAGCAGCGTCGAGGTGAGGGGCAGTGGGCGCTGGGCTACCGCGAGCCGCTGAACCCCAACGAGCGGAGCAAGAGGGACGACAACCCGCTCAACGTCCGCGCCCGGATCGAGAACATCTACGCCCACGGCGGGTTCGACTCCATCGACCCCGCCGACCTGCGCGGCAGGTTCCGCTGGTACGGCCTGTACACCCAGCGCAAGCCGGGCATCGACGGTGGCCGGACGGCCACCCTGGAGCCCGAGGAGCTCGACGACGAGTACTTCATGCTCCGCGTCCGCGTGGACGGCGGCCGGCTCACCACGGCCCAGCTGGCGCTGATCGGCGAGCTGTCGCAGACCTACGCGCGCGACACCGCCGACATCACCGACCGGCAGAACATCCAGTACCACTGGATCCGCATCGAGGACGTCCCGACCATCTGGCGCAAGCTGGAGGACGCGGGCCTGACCACGATGGAGGCTTGCGGCGACAGCCCGCGCGTCATCCTCGGCTCGCCGGTCGCGGGCATCGCCGAGGACGAGGTCGTCGACGGCTCGCCCGCCATCGAGGAGATCCTGCGCCGCTACATCGGCGACCCGCGGTTCGCCAACCTGCCGCGCAAGTTCAAGACCGCGATCTCGGGCCTGCCCGACGTGGCGCACGAGATCCACGACGTCGCGTTCGTCGGCGTGGAGCACCCCGAGCACGGCCCCGGCTTCGACCTGTGGGTCGGCGGCGGCCTGTCCACCAACCCGATGATCGGCAAGCGGCTGGGCGCGTGGGTGCACCCGGACGAGGTGCCCGCGGTGTGGGAGGGCGTGATCAGCGTCTTCCGCGACTACGGCTACCGCCGGCTGCGGCACCGCGCCCGCATCAAGTTCCTGGTCGCCGACTGGGGCCCGGAGAAGTTCCGGCAGGTGCTGGAGGACGAGTACCTGGGGCGCAAGCTCCCCGACGGCCCCGCGCCCGCCGTGCCGGAGGTCCCGCGCGACCACATCGGCGTGCACCGGCAGAAGGACGGCCTGTACTACGTCGGCGCCGCGCCGATCGCCGGGCGCGTGTCCGGCTCCACCCTGGTGGAGGTCGCGAAGGTCGTCGAGCGGGCGGGTTCGGGCCGCGTGCGCCTGACGCCGCAGCAGAAGCTGGTGGTGCTCGACGTGCCCGAGGCGGAGGTCAAGGGGCTGCAGGCGGACCTGGCCAAGCTGGGGCTGCAGACCCGGCCGTCGCCGTGGCGGCGGGGCGTGATGGCGTGCACCGGCATCGAGTTCTGCAAGCTCGCGATCGTCGAGACCAAGGCCCGCGCGGTCGAGCTGGTCGCGGCGCTGGAGTCGCGGCTGGCCGACATCACCGCGGGCGACCCGGACCTGGCCCCGATCGCCGTGCACATCAACGGCTGCCCGAACTCCTGCGCCCGCATCCAGACCGCCGACATCGGGCTCAAGGGTCAGATCGTCACCGACTCGGACGGCAACCAGGTGGAGGGTTTTCAGGTCCACCTGGGTGGCGGGCTTGGCCTGGACGCCGGCTTCGGCCGTAAGCTGCGAGGTCACAAGGTGACCGCCGCCGAACTGTCGGACTACGTGGAGCGCGTGGTGCGCAAGTTCGTGGCGCAGCGGGAACAGGGCGAGCGGTTCGCGCAGTGGGTCGGCCGGGCCGACGAGGGCGACCTGCGGTGAGCGAACGCGCCACGCCCTTCTACTGCCCCTATTGCGGGGACGAAGACCTCCGCCCCCAGGAGGAGCCGTCGCACTCCTGGCTGTGCGCTTCCTGCCGCCGCGTGTTCACCGTCAAGTTCGTGGGCCTCAACCTTCCTCAGGAGGTGCAGCGATGACCGCCCCCACCAGGGCCGAGGAACTGAAGGTCATCGCGGAGGCCGCTTCGGTCGAGCTGGCTGACGCCACCGCCGAAGAGGCCCTCGCGTGGACCGCCCGGACGTTCGGGCGCAACTGGATCGTCGCGTCGAACATGCAGGACGCCGTCCTGATCGACCTGGCGACCAAGGTGAAGCCGGACGTGGACGTGCTGTTCCTGGAGACCGGCTACCACTTCGCCGAGACCCTCGGCACCCGGGACGCGGTGGACCTGGTCTACCCGGAGGTGCGCATCGTCAACGCCGCCGCCGAGCAGTCGGTCGCCGACCAGGAGCGCGAGTTCGGCCTGCTGAACCGGACCGACCCGAACCGGTGCTGCCACCTGCGCAAGGTGGTGCCCCTGCAGCGCACGCTGAACAGGTACGACGCCTGGGTGACCGGCGTTCGCCGGGTGGACGCGCCCACGCGCGCGAACACGCCGATCGTGCAGTGGGACGACCGCAACGGGCTGGTGAAGGTCAACCCCATCGCACCGTGGTCCGACGACGAGTTCAACGCCTACATCAGCGAGCACGGGATCCTGGAGAACCCGTTGGTGCAGGCCGGATATCCCTCCATCGGCTGCGCGCCGTGCACCGCGAAGCCCCTGCCGGGGGCGGACCCGCGCAGCGGCCGGTGGGCGGGTCGCGCCAAGACAGAATGCGGGTTGCACGGATGACTGCCGAAGGTCTGCTTGCAGGGCCGAACACGCGAACAGCGGCCCTGGACACGTTGGGGCGCCTGGAGTCCGAGGCGATCCACATCTTCCGCGAGGTGGCCGGCGAGTTCGACCGGCCGGTGATCCTGTTCTCCGGCGGCAAGGACTCCACGCTGCTGCTGCACCTGGCGGTGAAGGCGTTCTGGCCCGCGCCGGTGCCCTTCCCGCTGCTGCACGTGGACACCGGGCACAACTTCGAGGAGGTCATCGACTTCCGCGACCGGGTGGTGGCGCGGCACGGCCTGCGGCTGGAGGTCGCGCGGGTCCAGGACTACATCGACGACGGCCGGCTCGCCGAACGCCCCGACGGCACGCGGAACCCGCTGCAGACCGTCCCGCTGCTGGACGCGATCACCTCGCACAAGTTCGACGCGGTGTTCGGCGGCGGGCGCCGTGACGAGGAGCGCGCCCGCGCCAAGGAGCGCATCTTCAGCCTCCGGAACTCCTTCGGGCAGTGGGAGCCCCGGCGGCAGCGTCCCGAATTGTGGAACCTCTACAACGGACGGCACCGGCCAGGGGAACATGTGCGGGTATTCCCGCTGTCCAACTGGACCGAACTGGACGTCTGGCACTACATCGCGCGAGAGGGGATCGAGTTGCCTTCGATCTACTACGCGCACGAGCGCGACGTCTACCTGCGTGACGGCATGTGGCTGGCCGAGGGCCCCTGGGGCGGCCCGCGGGAAGGGGAGGCGCTGGTGACCAAGACCGTGCGCTACCGGACCGTGGGCGACGGCTCCTGCACGGGCGCGGTGGAGTCCGACGCCGCCGACATCGAGACCGTGATCGCGGAGGTCGCCGCGTCCCGGCTCACCGAGCGCGGCGCGACGCGCGCCGACGACCGGCTGTCGGAGGCCGCCATGGAGGACCGCAAGCGGGAGGGCTACTTCTAAATGAGCGACCTGTTGAGGCTGGCGACGGCGGGCAGCGTGGACGACGGCAAGTCCACCCTGGTCGGACGGTTGCTCTACGACACCAAGTCGGTCCTCGCCGACACCCTGGACGCCGTGCACCGCGCCAGCGCCGACCGCGGCCTGGCCACACCGGACCTGTCGCTGCTGGTGGACGGCCTGCGCTCGGAGCGCGAGCAGGGCATCACCATCGACGTGGCCTACCGGTACTTCGCGACGCCCAAGCGCTCGTTCGTGCTGGCCGACACCCCGGGCCACGTGCAGTACACCCGCAACACGGTCACCGGCGCGTCCACCGCCCAGCTGGGCGTGCTCCTGGTCGACGCGCGCAAGGGCGTGGTCGAGCAGACCCGCCGCCACGCGGCGGTGCTGGCGCTGCTGGGCGTGCCGAGGCTGGTGCTGGCGGTCAACAAGATCGACCTGGTGGACTACGACGAGGTCACCTTCGCCCGCATCGCCAAGGAGTTCACCGCGCACGCGACCGCCCTCGGGTTCGTCGAGGACACCGTCGTGGAGATCCCGGTGTCCGCGCTGGCGGGCGACAACGTGGTCGAGCGCTCGACCAACACGCCCTGGTACTCCGGGCCGACGCTGCTGGAGCACCTGGAGACGGTGCCCGTCGACGCCGACCCGCACGACGCGCCGTTCCGGTTCCCGGTGCAGCACGTGATCCGGCCGCGCACCGCGGAGCACCCGGACTACCGCGGCTACGCGGGCCAGGTCGCCGCCGGCACGGTGCGCGTCGGCGACGCGGTCGCCGTGCTGCCGACGGGCCTGAGCAGCACCGTGGCGGGCATCGACACCGCCGACGGCCCGCTGGACGAGGCCGCCGCCGGCCAGTCGGTGACCCTGCTGCTGGAGCACGACCTCGACATCTCGCGCGGCGACCTCGTCGCGGGCGGGGAGCCGCCCCGGGTCACCGACGAGTTCGAGGCCACCGTGTGCTGGCTGGCGGAGAAGGCGCTCACCCCCGGCGCGCGCGTGCTGGTCAAGCACGGCACCCGCACCGTGCAGGCGATCGTCACCGAGCTGCGCAACCGGTTCGACGAGCAGCGGCTCAGCAGCACCGACAGCCCGGACTCCCTGGTGCTCAACGAGATCGGGCAGGTCGTGGTGCGCACGGCCGAGCCCGTGCCGGTGGACGACTACACCCACAACCGCCGCACCGGCGCCTTCCTGGTCATCGACGCCGCGGACGGCAGCACGCTGGCCGCGGGGCTGGTCGGCGCGCCGCTGCCGGTGCTCGACGGCGTCGACGCCGACGCCGGAGGCGGCAGCAGCGCCCAGACCGACAGCCACGCCCTCGTCTCCCCCGGTCCCTGACCCCGTAGAAAGGCCACCCGCCGTCGTGAGCAGCAAGCGCAGCACCCTGACCAGATCGTTGGCCTTACTGACCGCGCTCGTGGCGCTCGCCGCGTGCTCACGGGCCGGCGGTGACGCCGGCGACCAGCCCGCCCGGGACAAGGGGCCGGCCGCCGAGGTCCGCCTCGGCTACTTCCCCAACGTCACCCACGCCACCGCGCTCGTCGGGGTGGACAAGGGCCTGTACGCCAAGGAGCTGGGCGGCACCAAGCTCACGACGCAGACCTTCAACGCCGGTCCCGAGGCGGTCAACGCGCTGCTCGGCGAGTCGCTGGACGTGACGTTCATCGGCTCGGGGCCGGCCATCAACGCCTACGCCAAGTCCAAGGGCCAGGCGGTGCGGCTGGTGGCCGGCGCGACCTCGGGCGGCGCGCAGCTGGTGGTCAAGCCGGAGATCGGCTCGCCGGCGGACCTCAAGGGCAAGGTCGTCACGACGCCGCAGCTGGGCAACACGCAGGACGTGGCGCTGAAGAAGTGGCTGTCGGACCAGCAGTTGGCCATCGGGGCGGCGCCCGACCAGGTCAACGTGACCAACACGGAGAACGCGCAGTCGCTCGACCTGTTCCGCCGGGGCGACGTGCAGGGCGCGTGGGCGCCCGAGCCGTGGTCGTCGCGGCTGGTGCTGGACGCGGGCGCCAAGGTGCTGCTGGACGAGGAGTCCCTGTGGGAGGGCGGCCGGTTCCCGACCACGGTGCTGCTGGTGCGCACGCAGTTCCTGCGCGAGCACCCGCAGACCGTCGAGGCGCTGCTGCGCGGCCACCTGGCGGCGACGGACTTCGCGGTGGGCGACAAGGCGGAGGCCAAGCGGATCGTCAACGGCGCGTTGAAGGCGCTGACCGGCAAGGCGCTCGGCGACCAGGTGCTGGACCGGGCCTTCGACAACATCGAACTCACGCTCGACCCGCAGGCCGCGGCCTTCCCGCGGTTGGCGCAGGACGCGGTCGCCGCGGGCGTCGTCAAGGAAGCCGCGGACGTCACCGGCATCGCGGACTTCACGCTGCTCAACAAGGTGCTCTCGGCCGCGGGCAAACAGCCCGTGGACACCGCCGGACTGGACAAGAAGTAACTCAGGGGAAGGCAGACACACCATGACCGCCACGCTTGAGAACACGCCGAGGTCCACAGTGGACGCCGCCGTGACCTTGTCCGGCGTGCGGAAGTCCTTCGGGCACGGAGCCCACACGGTGACCGCGCTCGACGGCGTCGACCTGCGGGTCGCGCCCGGGGAGTTCGTGTGCCTGCTGGGCGCGTCCGGCTGCGGCAAGTCGACCTTGCTGAACCTGGTCGCCGGGCTGGACGCGCCCACCTCCGGCTCCATCGAGGTGACCACCTCCCGGCCCGCCGTGATGTTCCAGGAGGCCGCGCTGATGCCGTGGCTGACCGCGGCCCGCAACGTGGAGCTGCCGCTGCGGCTCGCGGGCCTCAAGCGCGGCGAGCGCCGGGAGAAGGCGGGCGAGCTGCTCTCGCTGGTGCGGCTGGACGGCGCGGGCAAGAAGCGCCCGCACGAGCTGTCCGGCGGCATGCGCCAGCGCGTGGCGCTGGCCCGCGCCCTGGCGTCGACCCTGGGCAGCGCCGAGGAGGGCACGCCCGGCCTGCTGCTGATGGACGAGCCGTTCGCGGCGCTGGACGCCATCACCCGCGACGTGCTCCAGGCCGAGCTGGTGCGGGTGTGGCAGGAGACGTCGACGGCGATCGTGTTCGTCACGCACGACGTGCGCGAGGCCGTGCGGCTGGCGCAGCGGGTCGTCCTGCTGTCCTCCCGCCCCGGCCGCGTGGTCCGCGAGTGGACCACCGCCTCCGGGGACGAGACCGCCCTGATCACCGACATCACCAGCCACCTGCGAGAGGTGATCAGTGGCCACGCCGCGGCTTGACAACGACCTGGCGGCGGTCGGCGCGGGCCTGGACGCGCTGGACGCGCCGACCCAGGAGCAGCGGCCCTCGCCGGCCAAGCGGTTCGTCCGCACCGGCCTGCCGCCGCTGATCGCGTTCGCCCTGCTGCTGGGCGTGTGGCAGGCGCTGTGGGCGGCGGCGTTCTGGCCGGAGTACCAGCTGCCCTCCCCCGCCTCGGTGTGGGCGTCGGTGTCGGAGGCGATCGAGACCGGCCGGGCGTTCGACGTGCTGTGGACGTCGGTGCACCGGGCCGTGCTCGGCTTCCTCACGGCGGTGGTCATCGCCACGCCGCTGGGCCTGCTGATCGCCAAGGTGCGCGTGGTCCGCGCGGCCATCGGCTCGCTGCTGACCGGCCTGCAGTCGCTGCCGTCGGTGGCGTGGGTGCCGGCGGGCATCCTGTGGTTCGGCGCGACCCCGTCGACGGTCTACTTCGTGGTCCTGATGGGCTCGGTGCCGTCCATCGCCAACGGCCTCGTGGCGGGCGTCGACCAGATCCCCCCGCTGCTGCCGCGCGTCGGCCAGGCGCTGGGCGCGGGCAGGCTGGCGGCGGCCCGGCACATCCTGCTGCCGGCGGCGCTGCCCGGCTACCTGGCGGGCCTGAAGCAGGGCTGGGCGTTCTCGTGGCGCTCGCTGATGGCGGCGGAGATCATCGCGACCTCCCCGCAGCTGGGCGAGGGCCTGGGGCAGTACCTGCACAACGGGTCCTCGCTCAACGACATCTCCATGGTCATCGCGGCGATCTTCCTGATCCTGCTGGTGGGCGTGGGCATCGAGCTGCTGGTGTTCCGACCGCTGGAGCGGGTCGTGCTGCGGGCCCGCGGGCTGGGACCGCTGTGACGGCGCTGGTGGCCGTGGCGCACGGCAGCCGCGACCCGCGCTCGGCGGCGACCGTGCACGCCCTGCTGGACGTGGTGCGGGCGCTGCGGCCCTCGCTGGACGTGCGCGGGTCGTTCCTGGACCTGTCCGCGCCCCGGCTCGGCGACGTGCTGCGGGCCGCGCACGGCGACGGCCACCGGTCGGCGGTGGTCGTCCCCCTGCTGCTGGGCAAAGCCTTCCACGCCCGCGTGGACGTGCCGGGCGCGGTGGCGGAGGCGCGGCTGCCCTCGCTGGAGGTGACGATCTCCGACGTCCTGGGCCCCGACCCGCGGCTGGAGTCGGCGGCCCTGCGCCGCCTGGCCTCCGCCGGCGTGGGACCGGACCGCGAGTGGGGCGTCGTGCTGGCGGGCGCGGGCTCCTCGCACGCCCCGGCCAACGCCCTGGTGACCTCCATCGCCGAGCGCTGGGCGCGGGAGTCGCGCTGGGCGGGCGCGCAGGCGGCCTTCGCCTCCACCGCGGAGCCCGACGTGCCCACGGCCGTGGCCCGCCTGCGGGCCCTCGGCGCGCGCCGCGTCGCGGTGGCCTCGTGGTTCCTGGCGCCGGGCCTGCTCCCCGACCGCGTGGCGGCGCTGGCGGGCGAGGACGCGGTCGTCGCGGCGCCGCTGGGTCCCGACCCGGAGGTGGCGGAACTGGTCCTGCACCGCTTCGACCAGGCCGCGGCGGCCGGCCTCGCCCGCTCGGCCTAGGCGGGCGCGTCCCGAGGCGCCCGTTCGCGGCGGCCCGGGACGCGTCAGTCCGCGTCCAGGGCCGCGATGAGGCGGTCCATCACGGCCAGCGCGGTGCGCAGCTCGTCCAGGTCCACCTGCGCCGAGATCCGGTCGGCCCACGCGTGCTGCGCCTCGCGCAGGCGGGCCACGGCCGCGCGACCCGCCGGCGTCGGCCGGAAGAGCTTGGCCCGGCGGTGGGCGGGGTTGGGCAGGTACTCGGCCAGCCCCCGGTCCACCAGCACGTCCGCGATGCGCTGGACGCTCTGCCGGGCCAGGCCCATCTCCCGGGCGATGCCGGCGACCGGCAGGGGTTCGCGCAGGACCGCGCCGAGGACCTGCCACCACGCCGCCGTGAGCCCCACCGGTCTCGTCATCGCCTCGGCGGCGCTCAGGAAGCCGCCGTAGAGGCGGAAGGTGCGCATGACCACGTGGGTCAGCACGTCCCCCGCCTCCGTGCGCGGCTCGACCCTCACGCCAGGGTCGCCCGGAGCCGGTCGACCCACACCGGGTCGCCGGTGCGGAACAGGCCGTACCAGGCTTCGAGCACCGCCGGCTCGTACAGGTCCAGCTCGGCGAAGACCTCGCGGGCGAACTCCAGGGCGCCCGCGCCCCCGGCGGTGATCAGGCCGCCGGCGCGGACCGCCCGCTCGTCGCTGAAGTGCGCGGACCCGGCGTACCCGGGCGCCGTCTCCAGCTCCTGCACGGCGTTGCCGGTGTGCGGGCGGTCGTCGAGCAGGCCCTCGGCGGCCAGGCCGAGGGTCGCGCCGCAGATGGCCGCCACCGGCACGCCCGCCGCCAGCCACCGCCGCGCCGCCGCGCCGAACTCCGCGTTGCCCCCGTCGGCCCAGCTGTCCCCGCCGGGCAGCAGCAGCATCGCGCTGTCGGCCGGGTCGACGTCGGCCAGGCGCAGGTCGGGCAGCAGCCGCACGCCGCCCATGGTGGTGACCGGGTCGAGCGTCGCGGCGACGGTCCGGACCCGGTACCGGCCGGGCGCCTTCTGGAACGCCGGGCTGTTGATGCGGGCCACGGCGAAGCCGTGCTCCCAGTCGGCGAGCGTGTCGTACAGGGCGAGGTGGACCGTGCGCGGGTTCATGACAGCACCCTGTCATGTTGACAGCTCGCTGTCAAAGGTCCGGCCTCGTAGAGTGCGGGCCATGGCAGACGAGCTGGTCCACTACGAGGTGCGGCGTGGCATCGCGACGATCACGCTGGACTCCCCCCACAACCGCAACGCCCTGTCCGCGCGGCTGCGCGCCGAGCTGACCGGGCGCCTGGACGCCGCCCTCGGCGACGACGGCGTGCGCGTCGTCGTGCTCAGCCACACCGGCCCGGTGTTCTGCTCGGGCATGGACCTGAAGGAGGCCGGCGGCGCGAGCGCCGACCAGCAGGGGGTCAACGAGTTCCCCGCCATCCTCGAACAGCTGTGGACCAGCCCCAAGCCGGTCGTCGCCCGGATCGCCGGCCCGGCCCGCGCGGGCGGGGTGGGGCTGGTGGCCGCGTGCGACATCGCGGTGGCCGCCGACACGGCGACGTTCGCGTTCAGCGAGGTCCGCATCGGCGTCGTGCCCGCCGTCATCTCGGTGACCGTGCTGCCCCGCCTGCTGCCGCGCGCCGCGCACGAGCTGTTCCTCACCGGCGAGGCGTTCGACGCCCGGCGGGCGCGGGAGATCGGGCTGGTCAACGCCGCCGTCGCCGCCGAGGAGCTGGACGCCGAGGTCGCCCGCTACACCGACATGCTGGCGCTGGGCGCGCCGAACGCCCTGGCCGCCACCAAGCGGATGCTCCAGGAGCCCCGGCGCGCCAACCTCGGCGAGGTGTTCGCCGACATGCTGGAGCTGTCCGCGCGGCACTTCGGCGGGCCGGAGGGCCAGGAGGGCATCGCCGCGTTCGTGGGCAAGCGCAAGCCGTCCTGGGTGCCGGACGCGGACTGAGAGCGGGGCTGGTCAGCCGGGGCGGCGCACGGTCAGCGTCCGCCGCCCCGACGACATGGCCTCCTCGGCGTCGGCGAGCACCGCCGCCACGTCCTCGTCGCCGCCCTCCCACACGAGCACGTGCTCGCCGGGCGGCAGCCACGACAGGTCGGTCAGGCAGTCGTACAGCGCGTCCAGGTTCTGCCCGTAGTAGCCCGGGAAGCCCATCGCCTCCCCGATCGCCGCCAGCGCGGCCGACTTCGACCGCGCACCGGGCCGCACCACGTGCCGGTAGGCGCTCACCGGGTCACGTCCACGACGACGAACGACGCGTAGTGGTCGCCCGTGTAGTACACCTCGTCGCTCGACCCGGTGACCAACCGCCGCGCGCCCCGGTCGGGGCTGTCCGGCGTGGGCACCGTGTACTCGCGGTAGTAGTCGCCGTCCTTCGCGGGCAGCCGCTTCTCCCGGTTGCGGAACGTCACCCCGTCGTTGCGCGGGTGCGGGAACGGCCCGCCGCTCCGGATCAGCCCCCACGTCGTCGCCGCCTCGGCGGGCAGGCCGGACAGCCCCTCCACCGGCAGGCCGGAGGCCGCGCCGGGCACCTCGCGGGCCGACGGCCCGGACGAGGGCGCGCGCGTGGACGTGGTGGTGGGCGCCGGTTCGGAGAACCCCCCGAGGTCCTTGGCGAAGTAGCCGACCACGACCAGCGCGATCAGGCCCAGGAGAGCGGCGGTGAGGCGCCGGGCGGGAGTCACGCCCGCCAGCCTACGAAGGCAGCCCGGCGCCCGCCTTTTCGGGCTCGGCGGTCGTGTCCAGCGGCGGAGCCGGGTTGAACCGGGAGGACACGTTGTCCACCACCCGGTCGATCAGCCGCGCCGCGCCCAGGCACAGCGGCAGCAGGACACCCATGAGCAGCGCGAACTGCAACGGGAAGGGCAACTGGGCGAGCCACAGCTCCACCCCGTCCCACCACTTCGCGATCGCCTCCGGCACGGCACCGAGCCTACTGTCGTGACGCGGTTCACCGCACAGCGATCCCCGCCACCGGTAGGTTCCCGGTCATGTTCGCCGTCTACGCAGCCGAGCCGAGCCCGCAGGACCCCATCGCCGCCCTGCGCGCGGGCGACCGCCCGGACCCGGAGGCGCCGGCCGGCTGGGTGCGGGTCGCGGTGCGGGCGGCCAGCCTGAACATGCACGACCTGTGGACGCTGCGGGGCGTCGGCATCAAGGCCGACCGGTTCCCGATGATCCTGGGCTGCGACGGCGCGGGCGTGCTCGACGACGGCACCGAGGTCGTGCTGCACCCGGTGATCGGCGACCCGGCGTGGAGCGGCGACGAGACCCTCGACCCGGGCCGCACCCTGCTGACCGAGAAGCACCAGGGCACCTTCGCCGACCACGTGGTGGTGCCCGCGCGCAACGCGCTGCCCAAGCCCGCCGACCTGTCGTTCGCCGAGGCCGCCTGCATGGGCACGGCGTGGCTGACGGCCTACCGGATGCTGTTCGTGAAGTCCGGCCTGCGCCCGGGGCAGACCATGCTCGTGCAGGGCGCGTCCGGCGGCGTGGCCACGGCGCTGGTCCAGCTCGGCCGCGCGGCGGGCTACCGCGTGTGGGTGACCGGCCGCACCGAGGAGAAGCGCGCGCTCGCCGAGTCCCTGGGCGCCCACGCCTCCTTCGAGCCCGGCGCGCGCCTGCCCGAACGGGTCGACGCCGTGTTCGAGACCGTCGGCAAGGCCACCTGGTCGCACTCGATGAAGTCGCTCAAGCCCGGCGGCATCGTGGTGATCTCCGGCGCGACGAGCGGCGACGCCACGGCGGCCGAGCTGCAGCGGCTGTTCTTCCTCCAGCTGCGCGTGGTCGGCTCCACCATGGGCACCCGCGAGGAACTGGGCGACCTGCTGTCGTTCTGCGCCCTGAACGACCTGCGCCCGCAGATCGGCTCCACCCTGCCCCTGGACCGCGCCGAGGAGGGCTTCCGCGCCATGCTCGACGGCGAAACCGCCGGCAAGATCGTGTTCACCAGGGACTAGATCCAGCCAAGGCAGCACCCGAAGAAGAAGAATTTCAAAGGGTTCCGAGCAACTTGACGGCAGAAGGGCGAGCACGGAGCCAGCGTGCGCCATGAGCACGCAGGTCTGGACTCAAGCCGGGAACACTGAGCAGGGTGACCCCATCATCGGGAAAACCTTTGCCCTGCCGGGGGACGGCTGTCAGCGGGAGCCGCCGCCCGCAGAGCAACCTCCCCAGCGTGCCAGGTCGCGGTGCTCTTCCCAGCGCTCTTCCCGGCGGTTTCCCGGCGCTCTTCCCGGCGGTTTCCTGGGCAATCCGCGTTTTCCCGCGACGCAACAACGAGAACCCGCCACTCCATCAGCTGGGGAGGTTGCTCTGCGGGCGGCGGGTCACGTGCCGCCCGTCCCCCGGCAGTCAGAGGTTTCCCGATGATGGGGTCACTTTGCATAGTGTCCCCGGCTTGAGCCCGGACCTGCGTGCTCATGGCGCGTTGAGTCCGTGCTCACCCTTCTGCCGTCAAGCTGATTAGAAAGAAGGCGCCAGGACTCTCCCGGGTGTTGTGGCCGCGGAGGCTTCCGGGGGCGAGTGGCCTGGTCCATTCGCCGTACCGGCTCTGGTGCTGTCGTCGGGTGGAGGGTGGTGGCGGGCGGTGTCATCGTGGTGAGTGGGTGCTCGTCCGCGAAGCAGCTAATCGTCCGATCGTCCAAGAATCGCCCTGCCAAGTGGTGCAAGCGGACAAACCCGGTGACAGAGGACGCGCGTACGGTTCGCCGCACACAACCACCGAGGGAGCAAGCGCATGACCTCCGTGCAGGGCGGCTTCGGCCGGGGCTCGGGCGTGTTCCGCCGCAAGCCCATCGAGCAGATAACCGAGGACAAGGGCACCTCGCTCACCCGGACCCTGGGCCTGTGGCAGCTGACCGCGATCGGCGTCGGCGGCATCATCGGGGCCGGCATCTTCTCGCTCGCGGGCGCCGTCGCCAACAAGACCGCCGGGCCCGCCGTGCTCATCTCGTTCCTGATCGCGGGCATCGCCAGCGCCGCGGCGGCGTTCTCCTACGCCGAGTTCGCCGGCCTGATCCCGCGGGCGGGCTCGGCCTACACCTACGGCTACGCCGTGCTGGGCGAGATCGTCGGCTGGTTCATCGGCTGGGACCTGCTGCTGGAGTACACCGCGATCGTCGCCGTCGTCGCGATCGGCATCTCCGGCTACTTCAACGAGCTGCTGAACCTGCTCGGCCTCGAACTGCCGGTGTGGATGCTCGGCGCGCCCGGCACGGAACCCGACGGCGTGGCGACGGGCAGCTACAAGGTCAACCTGTTCGCGGTAGTCCTGTGCCTGCTCATCGCGTACGTGCTGAACCTCGGCATGAAGAACGCGGCCCGCTTCGAAACCGTGCTGGTGTACCTGAAGGTCGCCATCGTCCTGCTGGTCATCGTCGTGGGCGTCTTCCACATCGACACCGCCAACTACAACCCGTTCTTCCCGTTCGGGCTGTCGGGGGCGTTCACGGGCGCGGCCACGGTGTTCTTCGCGGTGTTCGGCTACGACGCGATGAGCACGGCCGCCGAGGAGTCCAAGGACTCGCAGCGGCACATGCCGAAGGCGATCATCTACTCGCTGGCCATCTCGATGGTGCTCTACGTGCTGGCCTGCCTGGTGCTCACCGGCATGGTGAACTACAAGGACGTGGACTCCGAGAGCGCGTTCGCCACCGCGTTCTCCGACATCGGCCTGCCCGCCCTGGGCATCGTCATCTCCGTGGGCGCGGTGCTGGGCATCACGACCGTGCTGTTCACGTTCCTCATGGGCGCGGCCCGGGTCGGCTACTCGATGTCCCGCGACGGCCTGCTGCCGAAGTGGTTCGCCAAGACCCACCCGGTGAAGCACGTGCCCACCCGCACGACGTGGGTGCTGGGCATCGCGTCCGCCGTGATCGCGGGCTTCCTGCCCATCGCGGAGGCCGCCGAGCTGACCAACATCGGCATCCTGCTGGCGTTCGTGGTCGTCTGCATCGCGGTGATCGTGCTGCGCTACAAGCAGCCGCACCTGCCGCGCACGTTCAAGACGCCGGGCATGCCGGTGGTGCCGATCATCGGCGTGGTGTTCTCCCTCTGGCTGATCACGTTCCTGGCGCCGGAGACGTGGCTGCGGTTCGGGATCTGGTTCGGCATCGGCCTGATCTTCTACTTCGCCTACAGCAAGCGGAACTCCGCGCTGGAGAAGGAGTCGACCGCTCCTCCCGGCAGCTGACCGCGACGGTCGGCCGGCGCCGGACCGCACCGGCGCCGGCGGACCGCCGCACGAGCCCCCTCAGCCGTCCGAACCGGGTTCGGGCGGCGGGATCCGGGTGAGCGCCGCGGACAGCGCCTCCCGCGCTTCGGCCCGCAGCCGCCGCACCACCTCGGCGGCCGGGGCCGACCGGGCCAGCGGGTAGGTCTGCCCCGCCCACAGCGACATCAGCTCCGGGTCGCCGGTCGCGCGCACCGGTTTGGTCAGGTGGTGCACCTGCGGGTAGGCCGACGGCGCGTGCGGGCCGTTGTCGGTCATGAACCGGTTCACCAGCCCGCGCGCGGGGCGCCCGCTGAACGCCCTGGTCAGCTCGGTGCGCCGGGTGCCGTCGGCGAGGGCCTGGCGGTGGGCGGGCGCGGTGCCCGCCTCGGGGCAGCGCAGGAACGCGGTGCCCAGCTGCGCGGCCACGGCGCCGGCCGCGACCACCGCCGCGACGTCCGCGCCGTGCACGAGGCCGCCGGCGGCGATCAGCGGCAGGTCGACGCGGGCCCGCACCAGGCGGAGGGCGGCCAGCACGCCGAACAGCTCGCCGCCGCCCGGCGACACCCCGTCGTCGGTGAACGTGCCGCGGTGCCCGCCGGCGTCGCAGCCCTGCACGCACAACGCGTCCGCGCCGACCTGGGCCGCCTGGCGGGCCTCGGCGGGCGTGGTCACCGTGACGACGACCAGCGACCCGGCCGCGTGCAGCCGCCGCACGTCGTGCGGCTCGGGCAGCCCGAAGGTGAACGACACGACCGGCACCCGCATCGCCGTCACCAGTTCGAGCTTCGCGGCGTAGGCGTCGTCGTCCCAGCGCGGCTCGCCGGGTTCCGCGCCGGACCGCGCCCGCACCCGCTCGCGGTAGTCGGTCAGGTCCGCCGCGGACTCCGGTCCGGGCACGAAGAGGTTGACGCCGAAGGGCCCGTCGGCCAGCGCGGCGGTGGCGGTCAGCTGCGCGGCGAGCGCCTCCACCGGGAGGTAGCCGGCCGCCAGGAACCCCAGGCCGCCCGCCCGGCCCACCTCGGCCACCAGTTCCGGGGTGGACGCGCCGCCCGCCATGGGCGCGGCGATCACGGGCACTTCGAGTCGATCCAGCATGGGCCGACGATAACCCGCCATTCGGCGGATCCGGCCACGAGGAGCCGAGCGCGGGTCCCCCGCCACGGGCGTGGCGGGGGACCCGCGTCGGGTCACGGCAGCGTGTCGAGGTGCGGTGCCACCGTGTTGGCGAACTGCCAGTTGTTGGACGCGTCCCAGTTGATCGACCAGGTCATCGCGCCGCGGATGTCGGGCCACGTCTGCGACGGCTTGAACGAGCCGCAGTTCGTGCCCTTGGCCAGGCAGCTCAGCGCCGCGTTGACGTTGGCGGGCGACTGGTAGCCGCCGCCCGCGCCGCGCGGCGAGGCGGGCAGGCCCAGGCCCACCTGGTCGGGCCGCAGCCCGCCCTGGAGCTGGATGCAGGCCAGGGCGACCAGGAAGTCCACCGTGCCCTGCGCGTAGACCTTCTGGTCGCAGCCGAGCATCGTGCCGGAGTTGTAGAACTGCATGTTGACGACCGTGAGGATGTCCTTCACGGCCAGCGCCAGCTTGAAGTACTCCTGGCCGGTCGACTGCATGTCGATGGTCTGCGGCGCCATCGTGATGATCTTGCCGCCGCCGGCGTGGATGCTGCGCAGCGCCGAGCCCATGTGGGTGGCGTTGATGCCGTTCTCCAGGTCGATGTCCACGCCGTCGAAGCCGTAGTCCGCGATCAGGCGCCGCACGCTGTTGGCGAAGGCGGTGGACGACGCGGAGTCGCCGACCCAGATGGTGCCCTTCTCGCCGCCGACCGAGATGATCACCTTCTGGCCGCGGGCCTGGAGGGTGCGGATGTCGGCCTTGAACTGGGCGTCGGTGTAGCCGCCGAGCTTGCTCGACAGCGTCGGGTCCAGGGTGAAGTCGACCGCGCCCCGCGTGGCCCCCACGGCGTCCGCGAACGCGACCGCCACGATGTCGTACGTGGTGGGCACGTCGGCCAGCTTGAGCAGCTTGGAGCCGTTGTCGAAGTTGTGCCAGTAGCCGGTCAGCACGTGCTTGGGCAGCGTCCGGTCCGGCGGCGTGGTCGTGGTCGTCGTGGTGGTCGTGGTCGTCGTCGTGGTGGTGCTGGTCGACGTGGAGGTGCTGGTCGACGTGGACGTCGACGTCGTGGTGCTGGTCGGCGGGGTGCCCGGACCGTCCAGGCTCACGTCGTCCACGTAGTAGGTCGGCTGGCCGTACCAGCCGTGCAGGTAGATCGTGACGCTGCTCGCGGAGGCGCCGGTCGTGAAGTCGATGCTCAGCTGGGAGAAGCCGCTGGAGCCGGGCGTCCAGGTGCTCTTGTCGCCGCTGCCGGTCCCGGTGACGCCCATGTACACGTAGCTGCCCTGCACCCACGCGGTGAACTTGTACGCGGAGTTGGGCTTCACCGCGATCGCCTGGGAGCAGCGGGCGGTGTCGGAGCCCTCCGGGGTCCCCGCGAGCGCGTGCGACCCGCTGCGCTTGGGCGTGGTGACCACGCCCGCCTTCCCGGAGCACGTCCAGCCGCTGGTGCTGCCCGCGTCGAAGCCCGGGTTCGCGACCAGGTTGGCGGCCGAGGCGCTGCCCACGACCACCAGGGTCAACCCGGCAACGGCCAGCACACCGGCCAGCGCGGCGCCCAGGGCGCGTCTTGCTCTCGAAGCCACGTCCACCTCCATCAAGTCCATTCGGCGGCCTCGCCCAGCAGGTGACGTGGGCCACTGGCAAAATGGACTAGACCACTGGGGCTTGTCAAGGGTGTGACCATGAGCGACATGACGTTCACCGTTGATGACGCCGTCGGGATCGCCCGCGCCGCGCACGCCGGGCAGGTGGACAAGTCCGGCCGACCCTACCTCGGGCACCCGCTGCGGGTGATGGGTCGGGTGTCGGGCGAGCACGCCCGGATGGCGGCGGTGCTGCACGACGTCGTGGAGGACACGGCCGTGACGGCGGCCGACCTGCTCGCGGCGGGCTGCCCGGCGCCCGTGGTGGACACCGTGGTGGCCCTGAGCCACCGGCCCGGCGAGCCGCAGGAGGACTACCTGCGGCGGGTGGCGGCCGACCCGGTGGCCGTGGCGGTCAAGCGCGCGGACATCGCCGACAACACGTCACCGGCCCGCCTCGCCGCGCTCGACGGGCCCACGCAGGCCCGCCTGCGCGCGAAGTACGCCCGCGCGCTGGACCTGCTCGACACCTTCACCCGGGAGCCGTCACCCCGGTGATCACCGGGGCGGTCGCCGGGGTGGTCACCGCAGCGAGCCCAGCAGCTCCGCCGGCACGACCCGCACCGGGAACGGCCGCACGGCGTCGAAGGCGTCGTCCCCCTTCACCTCGGCCACCAGCTCGTAGAGCCCGTCCGCGCCGAACCCGAACACCGACAGCTTCGGCTCCTGGGGGTCGAGCACCCAGTAGCTCTCCACGCCGATCCGCTCGTACGCCGCCTTCTTCAGGTTGAGGTCCGCCAGCGCCGAACTCGGCGACAGGACCTCCACGGCGAGCAGCGGCGCCACCGGCAGCAGCTTGTCGGTCAGGTCGGCGGCGCGCGCCACCAGGACGTCGGGCTGCAGCTCGGTCGTCTCGGACACCCGCACCGCGAACGGCGCCGGCAGCACGTGGGCGTCCTCGGGGCATTGGCCGTCCAGCAGGGTCACGAGCTTCGCGACGGCCTTCTGGTGGCGCAGGCCCGGCGCCGGGCTCACCAGGAGCATCCCGTCGAGCAGTTCGTGACGGTGTCCGTCATCGGGCATCCCCTCCAAGTCTTCGACCGTGTAGGGATGTCCGCTCATGTTCTCCGGCATGGCGGTCATGGTCCTCCCCTTTCCGTCGTTTCGCCAACGATGGCAGAGGCGGCGGACGATTCCACCATTGATCCGCGCGGGTCCCCCGAAAAGGGGACCGGCGGGCTACTTCTTCTTGTCCTTGCCCGAGTCCTCGGTCGACAGGGCGGCGACGAAGGCTTCCTGGGGCACCTCGACGCGCCCCACCATCTTCATCCGCTTCTTGCCTTCCTTCTGCTTCTCCAGCAGCTTCCGCTTCCGCGTGATGTCACCGCCGTAGCACTTCGCGAGGACGTCCTTGCGGATCGCGCGAATCGTTTCGCGGGCGATGACGCGGGAACCGATGGCGGCCTGGATCGGGACCTCGAACTGCTGCCGGGGGATCAGCTCGCGCAATTTCGTCGCCATCTTCGTGCCGTAGCCGTAGGCGTGGTCCTTGTGGACGATCGCGCTGAAGGCGTCCACCGGCTCGCCCTGCAGCAGGATGTCCACCTTGACCAGCTCGGCGTCCTGCTCGCCGGCCTCCTCGTAGTCCAGCGAGGCGTAGCCGCGGGTGCGGGACTTCAGCGCGTCGAAGAAGTCGAAGATGATCTCACCGAGCGGCATCGTGTAGCGCAGCTCGACGCGGTCCTCGGACAGGTAGTCCATGCCGCCGAGCTGACCGCGCTTGGACTGGCACAGCTCCATGATGGCGCCGATGTAGTCGCTGGGCGCGATGATGGTGCACTTGGTGACCGGCTCGTACACCTCGGCCCGCTTGCCCTCCGGCCAGTCGGACGGGTTGGTCACGACGTGCTCCGCGCCGTCCTCCATCACCACCCGGTAGACGACGTTGGGCGCGGTGGAGATCAGGTCCAGGCCGAACTCGCGCTCCAGCCGGTCGCGGGTGATCTCCAGGTGCAGCAGGCCGAGGAAGCCGCAGCGGAAGCCGAAGCCCAGCGCCGCCGACGTCTCCGGCTCGAAGGTCAGCGCGGCGTCGTTGAGCTGGAGCTTCTCCAGCGCCTCGCGCAGCTCGGGGTAGTCCGAGCCGTCCACCGGGTACAGGCCGGAGTAGACCATCGGCTTGGGCTCGCGGTACCCGGCCAGCGGCTCGGTCGCGCCCTTCTTCTCCCACGTGACGGTGTCGCCGACCTTGGACTGGCGGACGTCCTTCACACCGGTGATCAGGTAGCCGACCTCGCCGACGCCCAGCCCGCGGCTGGGCTTGGGCTCGGGCGAGATGATGCCGACTTCCAGCAGCTCGTGCGTCGCGTTGGTGGACATCATCTTGATCCGCTCGCGCGGGGTGATCCGGCCGTCCACGACCCGGATGTAGGTGACCACGCCCCGGTAGGTGTCGTAGACCGAGTCGAAGATCATCGCGCGGGCGGGCGCCTCGGGGTCGCCGACCGGGGCCGGGACGCGCCGCACCACCTCGTCGAGCAGGTCGCCGACGCCGAGCCCGGTCTTGGCCGAGACGCGCAGCACCTCCTCGGGCTCGCAGCCGACGATGTGGGCGAGCTCCTTGGCGTACTTGTCCGGGTCCGCGGCGGGCAGGTCGATCTTGTTCAGCACCGGGATGATGGTGAGGTCGTTCTCCATCGCCAGGTACAGGTTGGCCAGCGTCTGCGCCTCGATGCCCTGCGCCGCGTCGACCAGCAGGACCGTCCCCTCGCACGCCTCCAGGGCCCGCGACACCTCGTAGGTGAAGTCGACGTGGCCCGGGGTGTCGATCATGTGCAGGACGTGGTCCTGCCCGTCGAGCTGCCAGGGCAGGCGGACGTTCTGCGCCTTGATGGTGATGCCGCGCTCGCGCTCGATGTCCATGCGGTCGAGGTACTGCGCGCGCATCGCCCGCTCCTCGACCACGCCGGTGAGCTGCAACATGCGGTCGGCCAGGGTCGACTTGCCGTGGTCGATGTGCGCGATGATGCAGAAGTTCCGGATCAGCTCCGGGGGCGTGAACGTCTGATCGGCGAACGTGCTCACTCAGGTTCCTCGCACGGGACGGACAAAGGGGATCGGCCCATCCTCTCACGTCCGGGCGACCGCCGGTCCCACCCCGGCGTGACCGGCGGCATAGGCTTGCGCGCCGTGCGCACCAACGGCGAGGACCCCCGACCGGCCAGGGGTGCGGTGCGGGAGGTCCACCCGACCGCCGCGGCGGCGACCCTGGAGTATTCCCCCGACCTGGACGGCCTGGCCGACCCGGGCGAGGTCGTCTGGGCCTGGGTGCCCTACGAGGAGGACCCGGACCGGGGCAAGGACCGCCCGCTGCTGGTGGTGGGCAGGCGGCGCCGGGCGCTGCTGGCCCTGATGCTGACCAGCAGGCGGCCCGACCGCGGGTGCGAGGACCACCTCGCCCTGGGCGCGGGCCGCTGGGACCGCGACGGCCGCGAGTCCTACGCGCGCCTGGACCGGGTGTTCGAGCTGGCCGAGGACGGCATCCGCCGCGAGGGCTCGGTCCTGGAGCCCGAGCGCTTCGCGCTGGTGGTGGACGCCCTGCGCCGCCTCGGCTGGGGCTGACCCGCTCAGGGGGGAGGCGGGGTCGCCCTCGGGGCGAACCCCGATGCCGCGCGGGCGCGCGCCGGCGACGCTGGGCGCATGGCTACGAAGCTGATGAAGGCGCTCGACGTGGCGTTCGGGCACCCGCGCGGCAAGGTGGGCGCCCTGGGCGGCCGGGTGATGGCGAAGGTCAACGCCAGGGTGGAGGCGCACGTCGTCGACGTGCTGGCCCCGACCGCCGACGAGGTGGTGCTGGTCGTCGGCCCCGGTCCGGGGGTGGGGCTGCGGCTGGTGGGCGAGCGGGCGGCGAAGGCGATCGGCGTCGACCCGTCGCGGGTGATGCTGGACGAGGCGCGCGACCGCTGCGCGGACCTGATCGTCACCGGGCGGGTGGAGCTGCGCGAGGGCACCGCCGCCCGCACCGGCCAGGACGCCTCGTCCGCGGACGCCGTGGTGTCGGTGGACAACCTCCAGCTGTGGGACAACCGGCCGGCGGCGTTCCACGAGCTGTTCCGCGTGCTCAGGCCGGGCGGGCGGCTGGTCGTGTCGGCGCACCGCTGGAGCCTGGACGTCGCGGAGTACGACCTGATCGGGGAGGCCGGGGCCGCCGGCTTCACCGACGTGCGCACGTCCCTCCAGCAGCACGGCGGCCTGCCGCCCGCCGTGCAGCTACTGGCGCACGTCCCGGCGTAGCGGGTGCTCCGCGGGGATCTCGACGAGCACGATCCGCACGCCGTCCGGGTCGGTGACCCACATCTCGTCCAGCCCCCACGGCTCCCGCCGCGGCGGCCGGACCACGTGCGCGGCCAGCTCCTCGGCCGCCGCGCGGAGGTCGCGGACCTGCAGCCACAGCCGCACCGCCTCGGACGGCGCGCTGTCGGAGCGGCCCGACAGCTCCAGGAAGCCCTGCCCGAGGAAGAACACGGTGCCGCCGGGGAACTCCCGGTAGACCGCCAACCCCAGCACGTCGCGGTAGAACGCCCGGGCCCGCTCCGGGTCGCGCGAGCGGAGCAGGACGCGTGAACTGAGCACCTCCACGGCACCCACTCGACCACGCGGCGACGATCACCGCCACCCGGTCCGGCGTCAGATCCCGGCCGGCACCTCGTACGACATCCGGACGTGCGGGTGGGGGCCGTCGCCCACGCCCCCCGCCCGCCAGCCGCGGGCGGTGTAGAAGCGGCGGGCGCGGTGGTTGGGCTCGAACACCTCCAGGCGGGCGGTCCGGACGCCGGCCGAGCGCCACACCGCCACGCAGGTCGCGTGCAGCGCCCCGCCCACGCCGCGGCCCCAGCGCGCCGGGTCGACCTGCAGCTGCAGCAGCTCGTCCCCGAGGACCAGCGCGAACCCCGCGACCACCCCGTCCAGCTCCGCGCACAGCCACGTCCGCCCGGGGCCGTCGAAGCGGTAGCCGCCGGCCCGGACCGACTCCTCCCACTCGGCGAGCTCCGACTCGGGCAGGTGGCCCTCGTAGTAGCTGCGGCGCGCTTTCACGTGCAGTTCGACGATGTCCGGCGAATCGGCTTCGACCGGCGTCCGGATCGAGGTGCTCCCCATGCGTGGAGGACGCGTGGGCCGCGTCCCGGTTCACCGCACGAGGCGGGCCGACCGCTCCGGCACCTCCCGACGCAGGGAAGCGCGACGCCTGCACCGGGCCGCGTGCCCGCGCCGGCGTGCGATCGGGCCGCTGCGACCCCGGACGCCGCGCGGCAGGCGCCCGGGGTCCGGCGCGACTTGTGCCGATCACCGAAAAAGTGATATCACTTTGCTAAGTCCGGGATAGACAGCGACGAGGGGTGGGACGATGGACGCGTCGACCGAGGTGATCGCGCGGATGCCGACGCCGGCCGTGCGGGAGCGGGAAGCGGCGGAGGTGTCCGGCTGGGCGATGCTGGCCGTGTCGGTGGGCCTGGTGCTGGTGGGAGCGGCGGTGATCGTCCTCGGGGTGGTGCCGGACCGGGGGCCGAGCGTCCCGATGATCGTCGGCGGTGCGCTGGTCGCCGCCGCCGGGGCGGTCACCGGCGGCGGGCTGTTCACCGTCGCGCCGGGCGAGGCGAGGGTGCTGCAGTTCCTCGGCCGGTACACGGGCACGGTGCGCCGGGACGGCCTGCGGTGGGCGAACCCGTTCACCACGAAGGTCAAGGTGTCGACCAGGATCCGCAACCACGAGACGGCGACGTTGAAGGTCAACGACGCCGACGGCAACCCGATCGAGATCGCGGCGGTCGTCGTGTGGCAGGTGGACGACACCGCGCGGGCCAAGTTCGAGGTGGACGACTTCGTGCGGTTCGTCGGCATCCAGACCGAGACGGCCGTGCGGCACATCGCCACCAGCTACCCGTACGACAACCACGACGACAGCGGGCTGTCGCTGCGGGAGAACGCGGACGAGATCACCGAGACCCTGTCGGTGGAGATCGCGGCGCGCGTGCAGGCGGCGGGCGTGAAGGTGATCGAATCCCGGTTGACCCACCTCGCCTACGCTCCGGAGATCGCCCAGGCGATGCTCCAGCGGCAGCAGGCGGGCGCGGTGGTCGCGGCGCGGGCGCGCATCGTGGAGGGCGCGGTGGGGATGGTGGAGCTGGCCCTGGCCAGGCTCGCCGAGCAGGACGTGGTGGAACTGGACGAGGAGCGCAAGGCGGCGATGGTGTCGAACCTGCTGGTGGTGCTGTGCGGTGAACGGTCTACCCAGCCCGTCGTGAACGCCGGGTCGCTGTACCACTGAGGTGGCCGAGCGCAAGGGCGTCCTGCTCCGCCTGGACCCGGCGGTGCACGACGCCCTGACCAGATGGGCGAACGACGAGCTGCGCAGCACCAACGCGCAGATCGAGTTCCTCCTGCGCCGAGCCCTGGCGGAGTCGGGCAGGCTGCCCTCCGGCGCGGCCGCCCCGCCCAGGAGGGGCCGTCCCCGCAAGGACGCCCGCCCCCGCGACGACCCGCCGGGCGAGGGGTCCGGGGAGCCGACGGGCGAGTAGCCCGGCCCACCACCGCCCAGCCGTGTCCAGGGGGAGACGGCTGGGCGGTTCCGCGTCGCACCCGGACGCCCCTGCCGGCGCCCGGCCACGACTGCCGTCGAACCGGCCTCGACCCGCCACGGCGCCGGCGTCCCCCGCGCCACCGGCGCGGCAGCGGCGCCCGGGTGATCGACTAGCGGGCGCCCGCCCGCGGTGCAACCGTTGGCGGGATGAGCGAGCTGAGCGCCCCGTACCCCGCCGGCACCCCGGCGTGGGTGGACATGATGACCACCGACCGGGTGGCCACCATGGACTTCTACGGCGGCCTGTTCGGCTGGGACTTTGAGATCGGCGGCCCCGAGACCGGCTACTACACGATGGCGCTGGTGCGCGGGAAGCCGGTGGCGGGCTTCGGCGAGATGCCGCCGGACGTGCTGTTCCCCGTGGTGTGGACGACCTACCTGGCCACCGACGACCTGGACGAGACGCTGCACCTGGTCGACACCGGCGGCGGCAAGGTGCTGGTGCCCGGGTACGACACCGGTGGACCCGGCCGGGGCGCGATCGCGGTGGACCCGACCGGCGCGGCGTTCGGTCTGTGGGAGGCGGGGACGCACATCGGCGCGTACGTGGTCAACGAGCCGGGCTCCGTCGTCTGGAACGAGCTGGCGACCCGCGACCCGGACGGCGCCGCCGAGTTCTACCGGAAGGTCTTCCGGTTCGACCTCGACCCGCTGCCGGACTTCCCGTACACCCAGCTGCGGGTGGAGGGGCGCACGGTCGGCGGGGTCTTCGGCATGGACGGGACCATCCCGGCGGAGATCCCCGCGCACTGGATGACCTACTTCGCCGTGTCCGACGTGGAGGAGGCGGTGGACCGGGCCCGCGACCTGGGCGGCATCCCGGTCGGCACGATCGCCGACTCGCGGTTCGGCCGCTTCACCACCCTGGGCGACCCGATGGGCGCGACGTTCAAGGTCATCCAAGCGCCGCCTTCCACCCCAGGCTGACCACCAGCGCCACGACGACGGTCAGGAACACCCGCCGCACGAACGCCGACCCGCGCCGCACGGCGAGCCGGGCCCCGAACACCGCACCGGCCAGGTTGCACGCCGCGAGCACCAGCCCCAGCCCCCACAGCACCTTGCTGGCCGGGATGAAGTAGAGCAGCGCGCCGAGGTTCGTGGCCACGTTCACCACCTTCGCCGTCGCCGACGCGCGCAGGAACGCGAACCCGACCGCACCGACCAGCAGGAACACCAGGAACGCCCCGGTGCCCGGCCCGGCCAGCCCGTCGTAGAAGCCGACCGCGGCCCCACCCGCCGCCATGACGCCGATCTGCGCGCCCCGCCGGAACCGAGGCAGCTCCGACGTGCCCAACTCGGGCTTGCGCCACGTGTAGAGCCCGACCCCGACCAGGGCGACCAGCACGACCGCGTTCAGCGCACCGGGTTGCAGCGCCCCGGCGAAGGCCGCACCGCCGACGGCCCCGCCGAACGCGGCGAGCGCCATCGGCAACGCCGACCACCAGTCGATCGTGGTCTGCCGCGCGTAGGTGGTGACAGCGGAGGCCGTGCCGACCACCGCCGCGACCTTGTTGGTGGCCAACGCGTACAGCGGCTGCCCTCCGGGGCCGACGAGCAGCAGCGCGGGCAGTTGGATCAGCCCTCCCCCACCGACCACGGCGTCCACCGCCCCGGCGAGCGCGGCGGCGAGGCAGAGGAACAGCAACCCGGCGAGGGAAACCTGCCCGAACCCAGGCCAGTCGAGAGCGGTCGTCACTCGATCAGGGTAACCGGACACGCGTACTGCTTTTCCTCCGCCAACGCACCGCGCCCCCACCCCCGCCTCCGATCGGCGACCCCGCCCACCTGCCGCCCTCTGGGGGCGAGTTCCCGGCCCGGCGAGCAGCCCTGATACCCTCCTCAGTCGTACCCGCGCGGCATTCCGCAATGGAGGAAGCCCACCTGCGGTGGGGCCGGTCACACAGCGCGGTACAACCCGGAGACCTGAGAAAAGGCGGCTTTCGCATGGCGAACATCAAGTCCCAGATGAAGCGGATCAAGACGAACGAGAAGGCGCGCCTGCGCAACAAGGCCGTCAAGTCGTCCCTCAAGACCGCCATCCGCAAGTTCCGCGAGGCCGCCGAGGCCGGCGACAAGGAAAAGGCCACCGCCCTCGCCCGCGAGGCTTCCCGCAAGCTCGACAAGGCGGTCACCAAGGGCGTCATCCACGCCAACCAGGCCGCCAACAAGAAGTCGGCGCTGGCCCGGCGCGCCAACCAGATCTGAGCGATCAGAGGCCGGAACCCCCGGAACGCCGCCCCCTCCTGCGAGGCGGGCGGCGTTTCGCGTTCCACCACCAACCCCGCTCAACCAGCGCCACGAACCAACTCTGCTCACGCCACACGAACCAACCCAGCCCACGCCAGCCCACGCCACCGCACACGAGCGCATGTGCGCGAACGACGCGGACCACAGCAGCCGTGAGCCAGAACACCGAACACCAGGCCCACGGCACGCAGTCGGCCGGCAACACGCAGTCAGCACGCAGTACGCGCTCGGTCAACCCCGCCCGTGCGCGGCAACGATCCTGAGCACCGCCCGCTCCAGCGCATAGCCGGCATCGGCCGCGACCCCCTTGACGTCGGCGTTCAACCCCGCCACCACCGACATCGCCGCGGCCAGGCCGTCACCCTCCCAGCCACGCGCCTGTCCCTGCGCCTTCTTCACCTTCCAGGGCGGCATACCGAGTTCGCCGGCCAGCTTGAACGGGTCGCCCCGCCCCACCGCCGACACCCTCGCGATGGTCCGCACCGCGTCGGCCAGCGCGTCCGCGACGAGCACGTGGGGCACCCCCAGCTGGATAGCCCAGCGCAGTGCCTCCAACGCCCCGGCGCGGTCGCCCATCACCGCCTTCTCCGCCACCGCGAAGCCGGTCACCTCAGCCCGCCCCCGGTGGTACCGGTGGACGGCCTCGACATCGACCTTGCCGCCCGTGTCGGCGACCAGCTGGGACGCCGCCGCGGCGAGCTCCCGCAGGTCCGACCCGACCGACTCGATCAGCGCGCCCACCGCCGCCGGCTCGGCCTTGCCACCCGCCGAGCGGATCTCGTTGCGCACGAACGCCTCGCGGTCCGCCGCCTTCGTGATCTTCGGGCACTCGGTCACGGCCGCACCGGCCTTGCGCAGCGCCGCGGGCAACTCCTTGGCCACCTTGCTGCGCCCGCCGCCGCTGTGCACGACGACGAGCGTCACCCCGTCGGCAGGCGCCTTGGCGTAGGCGACGACGGCCTCGGCGATCTCCTTGCCGGCCTCCTGCGCGGACTCCAGGGAGACCACCCGACCCTCGGCGAACAGCGACGGGCTGACCAGTTCAGCCAACTCCGGCGGGGTGAGGTCGGTCACCTTCACCCGGGTGAGGTCGGCCTGCGGGTCGGCCTTCCGCGCGGCCTCCAGCGCACTGCGCACAGCGCGCTCGACCAGCAACTCTTCTTCTCCGACGACCAGTTGCACGGGCTCTGGCGACACCGCGGACGCGCTCACGACCCCGATCCTCCCACGCCGCCGGCGTCGTCCGGACGGTGGACGCATCTGGCTGAACGCCGGGCTCGTGCCGTAGGTTGAGCACCACAACTGAATACCGCTCATCCAGAGGGGCAGAGGGATCGGCCCGAAGAAGCCCCGGCAACCCGTCGCACAGCGTCCGCTGGCGACCACGGTGCCAATTCCGACCCGCGGCGCGGGAAAGATGAGGAGATACCTCGCGATGACTGTTGTCAGTGTGCCCCCGGCCACCACCTCCTTCGACCTCGGTCCGGCCCGCGCCCTGTCGTGCCGCGAATGCGGTCACGAGACCCCGCTCGCGCCGGAATACGCCTGTCTCGAGTGTTTCGGGCCGCTGGAAGTCGCCTACGACTTCGGCCGCGTCCGCCGCGAGGACATCGAAGCGGGCCCCAAGTCGATCTGGCGTTACCGCGGCCTGCTCCCGGTGCCCTCCGACGTCGAGTCGCACCCCAACACCAACCCCGGCAACACCCGCCTCATCGAGGCCGACCGCCTGGCCAAGGCGCTGGGTGTGCGCAAGGTCTGGGTCAAGGACGACACCGGCAACCCCACCCACTCGTTCAAGGACCGCGTCGTGGGCGTCGCCCTCGCCGCCGCCCGCGAGCTGGGCTTCAAGGTCCTCGCCTGCCCCTCCACCGGCAACCTGGCCAACGCCGTCGCGGCGGCGGCGGCCCGTGCCGGCTGGCAGTCGGTCGTGCTGGTCCCCTCCTCCCTGGAACAGGCCAAGATCCTCATGACCGCCGTCTACGACGGCAACCTGATCACCGTCGACGGCAACTACGACGACGTCAACCGCCTCGCCCAGGAGCTGGCCGCCGAGCACGAGGACTGGGCGTTCGTCAACGTCAACGTCCGCCCCTACTACGCCGAGGGCTCCAAGACCCTCGGCTACGAGGTGGCCGAGCAGCTGGGCTGGCGGCTGCCCGACCAGGTCGTGGTGCCCATCGCGTCCGGCTCGCAGCTGACCAAGGTCGACAAAGCCTTCCGCGAGTTCGGCCAGCTCGACCTGGTCGACGCCACCCCGTACAAGGTGTTCGGCGCCCAGGCCACCGGCTGCTCCCCGGTGTCGGCGGCGTTCAAGGCGGGCCACGACGTGATCTCCCCGGTCCGCCCGGACACGATCGCCCGCTCGCTGGCGATCGGCGCCCCCGCCGACGGCCCGTACGTGCTCGACGCCGTCCGCCGCACCGGTGGCGCGATCGAGGACGTCACCGACGAGGAAGTCGTCGAGGGCATCCGCCTGCTGGCCCGCACGGAGGGCATCTTCGCCGAGACCGCCGGCGGCGTCACCGTGGCGACGGCGAAGAAGCTCATCGAGACCGGCCAACTCGACCCCGACGCCGAGACCGTGCTGCTGATCACGGGCGACGGCCTGAAGACCCTCGACGCCCTCGGCGACCGCGTCGGCCCCCGCGCCAACGTCCCGCCGTCCGCCGAGGCCGTCCTCAACGCCCTCAAGGACTGACCGAACCCGCTACGCCCCAACGGTTGCCGTCGGCCCAGCGGTCCGACGGCCGCCGGCTCGACGGTCCACAGTGACCGTACGAACCAGACCCGAGCGCGCGGCCGACCGGTCACCGACCGGCTCGCCCGTCATGGCCACCCGCGGAAGGCCCATGACGCGTGAGCCGGTCACCCGACCCGTCGACGAGCGGAAGACCTCGCGGCGATCCCGACGCCGGCCCGGGGTTCACAAGGCGATGCGGGACGTGCGCAGCCACCCGCTGCGCGGGAACGACGAGAGTTCCGGCAGCACGTACGGCCCCACCTCCTCCGTCTCGGCCCGCCACGCGGTGAGCTGCTGCGGCCACGGCGACGCCGTCTTGTGGCCGTTGTACCGGTTGGCCCGCCAGTCTTCGGGCGGGATGGTCAGGTCGTCGTCGAACAAGGCGTCGGCCATCTGCCGATACGCCTCCTCCGGTGATGCCACCTCCCTGGTGCTCACGTACTTCGTCACCGTCGCCCGCGCCACGATCCCCCGCCCGGACTGGATGTCCTGGCAGAGGTAGAAGGTGAACGCAGGCCGCAGTTCGTGCTGCGGCCACGGATGGGCGACATAGCCGGGCTGCCACAGCGCCCAACCCAGCTCACGCGGCTCCCACCCGGTGTGCAGTCGGATCCACGTGTCGTCATTGCTGCTCATGGTCTTCTCCCAACGTTGTGTCCAATGGATGTCGCTCAGCGACTGCTTCTCACCAGCTGTCCTCACCAGCTGTTCTCACCAGCTGTTCTCACCGGCTGCGGCCCCTCACCAGCTGTCCCTCACCAGCTGCAGTTCACCGGCTGCTGTTCACCGGCTGCCGTTCTTCGGCACCCGGCTGGCAGCAACCGTTTCAACGGCTGTTCTTCAAGGGGTCGCCACGCCGGACGACCCGCGGTCCGTCCGGACCTGGCAGGACGGCGGTGTCACCGTCCCGATCGGTGCGCAGCACCAGCGCTCCCCGGCCCGTCAGGAACCCGACCAGCACCTCACTGGGGTGGCCGTAGCGGTTGCCGGCCCCGACGCTGACCAACGCGACCCGCGGCCGTACCGCCGTGAGGAACGCCGGCGACGAGTACCGAGACCCGTGGTGCGGCACCTTCAGCACCTCGGCCCGCAGGTCGACGTGCTCGCCGAGCAGGCCGGACTGCCCGGCCAACTCGACATCACCGGTCAGCAGCACCCGACCGGCGGCAGTCGACGCCCGCAGCACCACCGACGTGTCGTTGACCGCCGTGTTCTCGTCCCCGCGCGGAACCACCCGCGGCCCCAACACGTCCAGCTCCAGCCCCGGCCAGCTCAACCGCTGCCCGACACCCAACTCGACCGCCTGGACCCCAGCGGCCCGTGACTGCTCGCGCACCTCCTTCCACGCCCACTCAGGACGCCGCGACGGCCCCACGGCCACCGCACCGACACCCACTTCCGCCAACACCGCCGCCAGCCCACCGATGTGATCGGCGTGCAGGTGGCTCAGCACCACCAGCCGCAGGCTCCGGACACCGAGCCGCCGCAGGCAGGCCAACACCGGCACCGGGTCCGGACCCGTGTCGACCAGTACGGCTCGATCGCGCTCCGCCGTGGCGAGGACGACCGCGTCCCCTTGCCCGACATCGCACACGACCACCGCCCACTCCGGCGGCGGCCACGGGGGGTCGACCACCCGCAGCGGCACCACGACCACAGCGGCCCCGACGACAACCGCTACGACGAGCACCCGCACCCGACGCAGCCGGAACACGCCGTACGCCAGCACCACCACGGTCACCAGCAACGCCCCGCCCCACCAGCCCTCCGGCCAGGTGACCGCGGCACCCGGCACCGCCGCCGCGTGTCGCCCGACGGCGATCAGCCACCCCACCGCCGGCCCGGCCACCTCGGCGACAAGGCGGGCGGCACCGAGGTGGACCGGGGCGATGAGGGCCGCCGACGCCCCGAGCACCGTCACCGGCGCCACGACCGGAGCCACCAGCAGGTTCGCCACCACCGCGACCAGGCTCACCTGACCGGAGATCCCGGCGACCAGCGGAGCCGTGGCCACGTGCGCGGCGGCGGGCACCGCCAACGCCTCGGCCGCCCCGACCGGCACACCCCGTTGGCGCAGGGAGGCCACCCACCGGGGTGCGAGCAGCACCAGCGCCGCCGTGGCGACGACGGACAACCCGAACCCCGGATCGACCGCCAACTGCGGGTCGTACAGCACCAGCACGACCACACCGGCTGCCAACGCGGGCAACGCCGACCGTTCCCGCCCCAGCACGAGGGCGAGCAGCGTCACGGTGCCCATCACCGCCGCCCGCAGGACGCTCGGCTCCGGACCGGCCAACACGACGAACCCGATCAAGGCCGCCATCGCGCCCGCAGCGCGGCCCCGCGGTCCGAACCACAGCAACCGCAACAGCAGGAGCACCGCGCCGCAGACGATGGCCAAGTTGGCCCCGCTGACCGCCAGCGTGTGCGCCAGACCGGCGGTGCGGAACTCGTCGGCCATCCTGGGCGTCACCCCGGACGTGTCACCGACCACCAGGGCCGGCAGCAGCCCGGCAGGCTCCGGGTCCAACGTGCCGCTCGCCTCCCGCAAGCCCGACCGCAACGACTCGGCGGCCCGCTGCCACACGGGTGCCGGCGTGACTTCGCGCGGAGGGCCGCGGACGCGCAGCACAGCGACGGTCAGCTCGCCCGGCTTGGCCGGAACGAGCCTGCCCCGGGCCAGGACTTCTTGCCCTGGCAACAGATCCCGCCAGGATTCTGCCGGGGCGAGCACCACGACCCGGCCTCCGTCACCGTCGATCGTCGCCCGGGTCAGGACCAGGTCGACGCCGCTCGCCCGAGAACCGAAACCGCTGGAGCGCAATCCGTGCGGCCTGCTCGACAGCTCCACCCGCAGGGTCGTCGAACCTCCGCGTTCGGCTTCCGCGCGAAGCGGGTGGTGAGCGGACTCGTACAGCTGGAGGCCGATCCAGCACGCCGCCACCGGCCCGGTCACGGCGACCGCCACTGCAGCCGGCCGCCAGCGGCGGAGGGCCACGCCGCCGACCGTGCCGATGATCAACCCGACGGCGACGCCCGCCCACCAGGCCCAGAGCAGACCGACCAGCGCGGTCACCCACACCGCCAGCGCTGCCGGGGTCAGGTGGGCGCGTGGGCTCACGGCCCGGTTCGCCGGTCAGGGCTGTGATCGACGGCCCGCGAGCGGTGGTGGGCACTTCGGATGGTCTGGCGGGCACTGCTCCGCGATGTTCGTGTCATGGGTGTTCCTCCTGATCATTTCCGTTGTCCGTGGTGGCTGAGCGGAACGGGGCTGGCGTGGTTGGGGCTGGCGTGGTTGGGGCTGGACTGCGATTCGGTGGGAGCGGAGTGGTCAGTGGCGGCGGTGGCGGGATGGAGGCGGGGTCAGAGGCGGACGAGTTCGCTCAGTTTGGCCAGTTTCATGTCTCCTATTCCCTCGACTTCCCCCAGTTGTTCGATGGAGGTGAACGGTCCGCGTTTCAAACGCCGTTCGACAATCCGTTGAGCGGTCACAGGGCCTACTCCGGGCAATTCATCCAGTTGCTCCTTGGTCGCGGTGTTGAGGTTGAGGGGCTCCGAGCGGGACCCGAGACTCAGGGCGGGGGCAGGGGCGGGGATGCCGACGGCTATCTGCTCGCCGTCGGCGACCCGGCGGGCCAGGTTGAGGCTCCTGAGGTCGGCGTCCGGGTGGGGACCGCCGGCCGCCTGGACGGCCTCGGCGACGCGGGCGCCGCTGGTGACCGTCACCAGGCCGGGGCGCGGGACTTCACCGACGACGTTGACGACCACGTGCTCGGGGACCTTCGTCACCTCCGCCGCCACCGCCAGCGCCGGGGCCGACTCGGGCACCGGTTGCTGCCACCACAGGCTGAGCGCGACGGCCAGCGCCACTCCGGCGAGCACGCCCGCGTAGATGACCGGACGCCGCAGCGGCATCGGGACGGACCACCGCCCGCTCAGCAGGCCGTGCAGGCGGCCCGGCGGATCGGCACCGCCGGAGGACGAGGCGAAGACCACCACGGGTGCGTCCTCGGCTTGGTGCTTGCCCCGCGCCTTGGCGATCAGGGCATCGAGTCGGGCTGGTGTGGGATCGGGGTTGGTGTCGAACATGCGGTCGACATTAGGCCGGGTGGCGGAGCGAGCCCAGCGGCGATTTCGAACCTGTGGACAACTTCAGGGGCTGTGGACAACTCCCCTACTCGTAGCCTCCGGGAAGCACCACGACGCCCAGCACACCGGGCCCGGTGTGCGCGCCGATCACCGCTCCCACCTCGGAAATCAGGCATCCGGAGGCGCCGGGGACCCGGTCGTCGAGCAGCGTCGCCAACTCCGCCGCACGCTCCGGAGCGGCCAGGTGGTGCACCGCCAGGCCCACCGGTCCCGACCCCGCGGCCGAAGCCGCCAGCTCGACCAGACGGCCCATCGCCCGGCTCGTCGTCCGCACCTTCTCCAGCGGCACGATCCGACCGTCGTCCACGTGCAGCAGGGGCTTGACCGCCAGCGCCGTGCCCACCAAGGCCGCCGCCGTGCCGATCCGACCGCCCCGCCGCAGGTGGTCCAGGGTCTCCACGCAGAAGAACATGCGAATCCGCTCGGCCGCGCGGACCGCCGCTCGCTCGGCCCCGGCCCCGGCCGCGCAGGCCGCCAGCACGGCGAACCCCAGCCCCATCCCCGTCGCCCGCGAGTCCACCACCCGGATCCGAGCCGGGTCGACCTCCTCGGCCGCCAGCCGCGCCGCCTCCCACGTCCCGGAGAGTTCGCGGGACAGGTGCACCGAGACGATCCCGTCCGCACCGCCGGCCAGCACCGACCGGTACACCTCGGCCAGCTCGCCGGGCGTGGGTCGGGACGTGGTGACCCGCCGGTGCTCCCCCAGCGCCTTCGCCAGCTCCGCCGGCCCGAAGTCGACGCCGTCCAGCCTGCTCCGACCGTCCACCGCCACGTGCAGCGGGACGACCCGGATGCCGCGCCGCTCGGCGAACCCCTCCGGCAGGTACGCCGTGGAGTCGGTGACGATCGTGGTGGACACGAGTGCCGAGACTACGGCTCGGTCCCGGCGGAGTGGTCCACCGCCACGGACCTGATGAGTTCCGCCATGGCCGCGCCCACCAGGGCGTGCCCCTCCCAACCCCAGTGCATCCCGTCCGGGTTGCCGCGCCGCGCCCGCACGTGGTCGCCGACCAGCGGAGGAACGTCCAGCAGCGGAACGCCCGCCCCCGAGGCCCAGGTCCGCACCGCCCGCTCGCCTGCCGACCGCCCGGTGTGCACGCCCGCGTACGTCGGGGAACGGTGCACCGACGGCGTCATCCCGACCGCTCGGACACGGGGCTCCAACGCCTGCACCGATCGGACGCACGAGTCGAGGTAGCGCACCGTCAGATGGGGCGGCAACGCCACCGGGAAGCCTCCGAGCAGGCGCGACAGCGCGGGTTGAAGCGCGCGGTAGGTGCTGCGCGCCCGCCGTCGAAGGCCGTCAGGGCGCAGGTAGCGCAGCCCTTGGCGCAGGAACGTCGGCAACGGCGAGGGCAACGTGTCCATGTGACCGACGGCCAGCACCAGCACGTCGGTGCGCGGCAGCAGCGACCAGACGCGCGGGTCACCGGTCAGCGCCCACCAAGCGTCCCGCGCGGTCCAACCGAACCCCGCCACCAGCTCCGCGTGCCCGCCCAGAGCGGTCGCCGCTACGTTCGGCCACAACTGCGGGTGGTCGGCGGGCAAGGGCCCCTGAGGGCCGTGGAACGTCAGCGAGTCACCCAGGACGAGCAGTCTCACCGGGTGGTGCCGGCGTTGTACGACACCAGCCGCCAACGCCCGTCGCCCCGCGGACGCCGGGCGAACACCGTCCAGTGGCAGTTGCCGATGCCGCCCAGCAGCGCCCACCGGTCCACCGACAGGTCCAGCAGCCGCCCGGTCAACGCGCTGATCAGCCCGCCGTGCGCACACAGCATCACGGTGCCGGAGAACTCCGCGTCCACCGCCTCGACCACCGCGAGCGCGCGCTCGGCCACCTCGACGCGCGTCTCCCCGTCGGGTGGCGCGAGTGTCCCGTCGGCGCGCCACGCGTCGAGCTGGCCCGGCCACTCGATCTCGATCTCGTCGCTGGTCAGACCCTGCCACTTGCCGAGGTTCGTCTCCCTGAGCCGCTCGTCGACCCGCAGGCCGATCCCGGTGGCGGAGGTGAACACGGTCGCCGTGTCGCGCGCCCGCCGCAGGTCGGAGGACACCACCAGCTCGGGGGCGAACCCGGCGAGGACCGGCACCGCGAACCGGGCTTGGTTCCACCCGGTCTCGGTCAACGCCGAGTCCAGGTGGCCCTGCATGCGCCCGGTCGCGTTGTGGTCGGTCTCACCGTGCCGCCACAGCACGAGCCGGTTCAGGGTCATGCCTCGGCGACCTCGTCGGTCACCGGCCCGGCGTCGAACTCGATGCGCGGGCAGTCCTTCCAGAGCCGTTCGAGGCCGTAGAAGCTGCGCTCCTCCACGTGCTGGACGTGCACCACCACGTCCACGAAGTCCAGCAGCACCCAGCGGCCTTCGCGAGCGCCCTCGCGGCGGACCGGCTTGCGGCCCGCGTCGCGCAACTTCTCCTCGATGTTGTCCACGATCGCGCCGACCTGCCGCTCGTTGGGAGCGGACGCGATCACGAACACGTCCGTGATCACCAGTTGGTCGGACACGTCGAGCACGATCACGTCGTGCGCCTTCTTGTCGGCCGCCGCGTTAGCGGCGACCAGCGCCAACCGTCGTGCCTCGTCGGTGGCTGCCACGTTTCTCCTCATCACCTCGGCGGACGCCGATACGCCCGCACGAGTCAATGAGGGTACCGGCGTCCGGCGTCAGTCCGGCACCGAGTAAAGCCTCGTCTTGCTGATGTACTGAACGACACCATCGGGCACCAGGTACCAAACGGGCAGGCCGGAAGCGGTACGGGACCGGACGGCGGTGGACGAGATGGCCATCGCGGGGACCTCGACGAGGGACACCGCACCGGGCGGCAGGTGGGTGTCCACCAACTCGTAGCCCGGCCTGGTGACACCGATGAAGTGGGCCAGCCCGAACACGTCGTCGGCCCGCCGCCAGGACAGGATCTGCTCCAGCGCGTCGGCGCCGGTGATGAAGAACAGGTCCGCGTCGGGGTGCATGGCCTTGAGGTCGCTGAGCGTGTCGACCGTGTACGTGGGCCCACCCCGGTCGATGTCGACGCGGCTGACGGAGAACCTCGGGTTGGACGCGGTCGCGATGACCGTCATCAGGTAGCGGTCCTCGGCGGGGCTGACCTCGCGGTCGCTCTTCTGCCACGGCTCACCGGTCGGCACGAAGACCACTTCGTCGAGCCCGAAGCGGGCCTGGACCTCACTGGCCGCGACGAGGTGGCCGTGGTGCACCGGGTCGAAGGTGCCACCCATGACGCCGATCCGGCGGTTGGACATGGAACACGAGCCTAGTTCGAGTGGTGCGCGGGCGGTCCATCGCTCCCCGAACGACCGCCCGCGCACCGGTCCCCCGGCTGCGACCCTGGGGGAGGAGATCGCCACCGCGGGAGCGCGACCCGTCCCCGATGCGTGGCCGCGCGACAGTGAGATGCCGTCCGCGGCTACCTATGACGCCCTCGGGCGAGACTTTTCCACCCGCCAGAGGTGATTGCCGTCACATCGGGTCAGGTCTGCGGAGCGAGGACGGAGCCGTCCGATTCGCGCACCAGGATGGCTTCCACCGGGCACGACTCCGCCGCGTCGAGGACTGCGTTGTTGGGTTCCACGGAGGTCGTGACCGGTGTCGACACGCCGTTCTCCAACCGGAAGTGCTCGGGCGCGACCCCGGCGCACACCGCCGCCCCCACGCAGATCCTCCGGTCTACTTCCAGGCCCCAATCGTCCATGGATCCATCACCCCGTCGGCGAGACTGCGCGGTCCACGGACCAGTCTGCCGAGCCTGGTGACGACGTCATCCGCCGATCGGCGGGCCGCGACGAGGCAGACGAGTGTGACGGACGTCGCCCAGTGTCAGGACGAAGCGCGGACGTGCCCCTCCCCCCAGGCGACCCACTTCGAGGACGTCAGCTCCGAAAGCCCCATCGGGCCGCGCGCGTGCAGCTTCTGGGTGGAGATGCCGATCTCGGCGCCCATGCCGAACTCCGCGCCGTCGGTGAACGCGGTGGACGCGTTGACCATGACCGCCGCCGCGTCGACCCGCGCGGTGAACTGCCGGGCGGCGCGCACGTCGCCGGTCACGATCGCCTCGGTGTGGCCGGACCCGTGCGCGGCGATGTGCCGGACGGCCTCGTCCAGCGAGTCGACCACGCGGGCCGCGATGTCCAGCGACAGGAACTCGGTGTCCCAGTCCTCGTCGGTGGCCTGCTGCACGCCGCTCTGGCGGGCGAAGGTCTCGTCACCGCGGACGGTGACCTCCTGCGCCTGGAGCGCGGCGGTGATGCGGGGGACGAACTCGTCGGCGACGGCCGCGTGCACCAGCAGCGACTCCGCCGCGTTGCACACACTCGTGCGGCGGGTCTTGGAGTTCAGGACGATCCGCTCCGCCACGTCGAGGTCGGCCGCGGCGTCGACGTAGACGTGGCAGTTGCCCACCCCGGTCTCGATCGTCGGCACCGTCGCCTGCTCCACCACGGCGTTGATCAGCCCGGCGCCGCCGCGCGGGATCACCAGGTCGACCAGGCCGCGCGCGGTGATCAGGTGGCTGACCGAGGCGCGGTCGTGGCACGGCAGGAGCTGGACGCAGTCGGCGGGCAGGCCGGCGGCCTCCAGCGCGTCCCGCAGGATCGCGACCAGGGCGGTGTTCGAGTGCTCGGCGGAGGACGAGCCGCGCAGCAGGGCGGCGTTGCCGGACTTCAGCGCGAGGCCGGCGGCGTCCACCGTGACGTTCGGACGCGCTTCGTAGACCATGCCGACCACGCCCATCGGAACGCGGACCTGCCGCAGCTCCAGGCCGTTCGGCAGGACGGACCCGCGCAGCACCTCACCCACCGGGTCGGCCAGCCCGGCCACCGTCTCCAGGCCCCTCGCCACACCGTCGACGCGCTTCCCGTCGAGCGCCAGGCGGTCGAGCAGGCCGTCGGACAGCCCCGCCGCGCGACCCGCCTCCAAGTCCTTGGCGTTGGCCTCCAGGACCTCCGCGGCGCGGGCGCGCAGCGCGGCGGCCATCTCGTGCAGCGCGGCGTCCTTGCGCTCGCGGGTGGCCAGGACCAGCTCATCGGCGGCGACGCGGGCGCGCCGGGCGGCGGCGTGCACCTGTTCGCGCAGGTCGTCAGTCACGTGAACCAGCCTACGGTCACCCGTTCGTGGTTGTCGCCGAGGTTCCCAGCCGACGGGAGGCGGCCCGGCGGCGCCGGGAATTAGAAACTGTCGTACCCCTCTGCCATGGTGGTCCGGTGGACGAAACGGCATTGCGCGAACTGGCCGAGGAGCGGCTGAGGGCTTTGGCGGGCCCTCAGGCGGTGCTGCGCGATGACCAGTGGGCGGCCATCCACGCCCTGGTCGCCGACCGGCGGCGGGCGTTGGTGGTGCAGCGGACCGGTTGGGGCAAGTCCGCCGTCTACTTCATCGCCACCGCGCTGCTGCGGTCCCTGGGCGAAGGGCCCACGGTGATCGTGTCGCCGCTGCTGGCGCTGATGCGCAACCAGGTCGCGGCCGCGGCTCGTGCCGGGGTGCACGCGGCGACCATCAATTCGGCGAACACCGATGAATGGCAGGACGTGAACCGCCGGGTGGTGGCCGGCGAGGTCGACGTGCTGCTGGTTTCACCGGAAAGGCTGAACAACCCGGATTTCCGTGACACGGTGCTGCCTTCGCTGACATCATCGGCGGGGCTGCTGGTGGTGGACGAGGCGCATTGCATCTCCGACTGGGGCCACGATTTCCGGCCCGACTACCGGCGGCTGCGGACGTTGCTGGCGGAGCTCCCGGCCGGGGTGCCGGTCCTGGCGACGACCGCGACGGCCAACGACCGGGTCGTGCGGGACGTGACCGACCAGCTCGGGCTGGGAGCCGGTTCGGACACGCTGGTGCTGCGCGGGGCGTTGGACCGGGAGAGCCTGCGGCTGGCGGCGGTCCGGCTGCCCACCGCCGAGGCTCGGCTGGGGTGGCTGGCCGAGCAGCTCGACCGGTTGCCGGGTTCGGGGATCATCTACACGTTGACGGTGGCGTCCGCCGACGACGTGGCGGCGTTCCTCCGGGAGCGCGGGTACGCGGTGGCGGCGTACTCGGGCCGCACCGATCCGGCGGAGCGGCAGCGCGCGGAGGAAGACCTGCTGGCGAACCGCGTCAAGGCGCTGGTGGCGACCTCGGCGCTGGGCATGGGGTTCGACAAGCCGGACCTGGGGTTCGTGGTGCACCTGGGTGCGCCGCCCTCCCCGATCGCCTACTACCAGCAGATCGGGCGCGCTGGCCGCGGCGTGGAGCGGGCCGAGGTGCTGTTGCTGCCGGGGCCGGAGGACCGGGACATCTGGGCGTACTTCGCGTCCCTGGCGTTCCCGCCGGAACGGGTGGTGCGGCAGGTGCTGGAGTCGTTGACCGCGGCGGGGCGGACGCTGTCGACGGCGGCGCTGGAGCCGATGGTGGAACTGTCGCGGACTCGGCTGGAAGTGGTGCTGAAGGTGCTCGACGTGGACGGCGCGGTGCGTCGGGTGCGCGGCGGGTGGGAGTCGACCGGGCGGGAGTGGTCCTACGACGCCGAGCGGTACGCGCGGATCGAGGCGGCGCGCAAGGCCGAGCAGAAGGCGGTCCTGGACTACCTGAGCACACCGGGTTGCCGCATGGAGTTCCTGTTGCGGCAGCTGGACGATCCGCACGCGGCTCCGTGCGGTCGGTGTGACAACTGCACCGGGCAGCGGTGGTCGGCGGAGGTGTCCTCGGGCGCCGCGACGGCGGCACGGGAAAGGCTGCTGCGCCCCGGTGTGCAGGTCGAGCCGCGCAAGCAGTGGCCGACCGGCATGGCGGCGGTCGGGGTGGGGCTGTCCGGCCGCATCCCGGCGGGCGAGGCGGCCGAGACCGGGCGGGCGCTGGGGCGGCTGACCGACATCGGCTGGGGCAACCGGTTGCGGGCGCTGTTCAGCGGTGAGGACCAGGAGGTGCCGGACGACGTCTTCGCCGCGTGCGTGAAGGTGTTGACGGCGTGGGGTTGGGCGCAGCGCCCGGTGGGCGTCGTGACGGTGGGGTCGCGTGGTCGTCCGGAGTTGGTGGGCAGCTTCGGGCGGCGCATCTCGACCGTGGGGCGGCTGCCGCTGCTGGGCCAGGTCTGGTTGGGCGAGTCGGTGCGGCGCGCGAACAGCGCCCAACGGCTGGCCGGTCTGGTGCGGTCCGCCGACGCACCCGATCTGTCCACTGTGGACGGACCAGTGCTGTTGGTGGACGACCAGGTCGACACCGGCTGGACGATGACCGTCGCGGCGCGCCTGCTGCGCCGAGCCGGTGCGCCGGCCGTGCTGCCGTTCGCCTTGGCGGTGACGGCGTGACCCTGACGGCGCAGCGGTTGTCGCTGCGGCACTTCCGGCCCGAGGACGCACCGGTGTTCGCGGCCTACCGGTCGGAGCCGGAGGTGGCGCGGTTCCAGGCGTGGGAATCCCCGTTTCCGCTCGCGCTGGCCGAGGAGTTCATGCGGGAGCTGTCGGCGCTGGACGCGGCCGAGCCGGGCTGGTTCCAGTACGCCATCGACGTGGACGGGGTGCTGGTCGGCGATGTCGGCGTCAACCTGCACGAGAACCGCAGGCAAGCCGAGATCGGCTACACCGTCGCCACCGCCCACCAGGGCAACGGGTACGCGACAGAGGCCGTCGGGCGCGTGGTGGAGCACCTGTTCGCCGAGCGGGGGCTGCACAAGGTGTCCGCCGAGTGCGACGCGCGCAACGAACGCTCGGCGAAGTTGTTGGCACGGCTGGGTTTCCGGCAGGAAGGACACCTGGTCGAACACACCTGGATCAAGGGCGAGTGGACCGATGACCTGTTGTTCGGCCTGCTCGCCCGGGAATGGAGGCCAACCGAACGGTATCGGTAACGGATCTTCCGGCTCCAAGCACTTTGTGGTTGTGTCCAACCATGGCAGCCGTCGAGGTCAAGACCCGACCACCGGTCCGCGAGCCCGTCACGATCGATGTCCGGGACGCTCCCGCCAGCGGGTGCGCTCGTGAAGCTCTGCCGGGTCACGACACCAGCCCACATTATCGGCCGCGTTCCGGCTTCCGGTCGCGAAAGGGCGCGTGGCGATGGGCGGGATAGCCGTGGGCGCGCAGGGACATCGGTTACCGGTCCGCAAACTCGTCGCGGCGAGCATCGGGAATGCGATCGAATGGTACGACTGGACCATCTACGCAACTTTCAGCATTTACTTCGCCACGCAGATATTCCCGAAGGACAACGAGCAGTTGGCGTTGATCAACACGTTGGCGACGTACGCGCTGGCGTTCTTCTTCCGGCCGCTCGGCGGGTATCTGCTCGGTCGATTCGCCGACCTGCGTGGGCGGCGGACGGCGATGCTGCTGACCATCGTCCTGATGGCCGGCGGGTCGGTGGGGATCGCGGTGTTGCCCACCTACTCGCAGGCCGGGTGGTTGGCACCGGTCCTGCTGGTGGTGGCTCGGATCGCCCAGGGGCTTTCCCTGGGTGGTGAGGTGTCGAACGCCTCGGCTTACCTCGCCGAGATCGCTCCGGCGGATCGGCGTGGGCGGTATTCGGCGTTCTTCTACATCTCGACCGGTGTGGCGCTGCTCCTGGCGTCGTTGCTCGGGTTCACGCTGGCCCGGACGATGGACGCGGCGGACCTGGCGTCGTACGGGTGGCGGATCCCGTTCCTCGTCGGCGGGGTGCTGGGGTTGGTCGGGTTGTGGTTGCGGCGCACCTTGGAGGAGACCGAGCAGTTCGCGCAGAACCGGGCGAAGGCCGAGCAGCTCAGGCGGCCGTTGGCGATGACGGTGCGGGAGCACCCGAAGGCCGTGGGGCGGTTGGTGGGGTTCACCATGCTGTCCACGTTGTGCTACTACACGTTCTTCAGCGCGCTGACGCCGTTCGCGGTCACCACCCGCAAGGCGGACGCCGTGGACGTGTTCCTGGCGCTGTCCATCGCCACGGTCCTGTTCATCGCCCTCCAGTACCCGATGGGGGCGTTGTCGGACCGGTTCGGGCGCAAGCCCCAGTTGCTGGTGTGGTCGGCGGCGACGGCGGTGCTGGTCGTGCCGCTGTCCACGTTGATCGGGCCCGACCTGGGCGGGCTGGTCGTCGTGTTCTGCGTGGGGCTCGGGCTCTACACGGCCATGACGTCGATCGCCCCGGCTGTGATGAGCGAGCTGTTCCCCACGGAGTTGCGCGGGTTGGGGATCGGCGCCTGGTACAACCTGACGGTCGCGTTGTTCGGTGGCACGGCACCGCTGGTGATCAAGGTTCTGCCCGGCACGACCTTCTTCTGGTACGTGGCGGTGGCCGCGGCGGTCGCGTTCGCGGTCATCCTCACGCTGCCGGAGACCAAGGGCAGCAAGTTGAGCTAGGTGGGTCGGCTCGGACTGGGTCGGCTCGGACTGGGTCCGCTCGGACTGGGTCCGCTCGGGCTAGTCGGCGGGCAGGGGGACCAGGTCGTCGGCGTGGACGACTTCGCGGCGTTGTTCGGCGGGCAGGTCGTGGCTCGACCGGCCGATCAGGGCGGGGAGTTCGCCCGCGTCGAAGCCGACCACGCCGCGTGCGACGACGTGACCGGACAGGTCGACCAGGTCGACCACGTCGCCGGCCTCGAAGGCGCCGTCGACCGCGGTGATGCCGGCGGCCAGCAGCGAGCGGCGGCGGGCGACGACCGCCGCGACCGCGCCGTCGTCCAGCGTGAGCCTGCCGGTCGCGTCGGCGGCGTGGCCGAGCCAGAAGCGGCGTGCCGACAGGCGCTGGCCGGTCACCGCGAACGCCGTGCCGACGTCGGCGGCGCTCAGGGCGCGCACGGCGTCCGCTGCGCCTGCCAGGAGGACCGGGATGCCCGCCGAGGCGGCCAGGCGCGCGGCGGCGAGCTTGGAGGCCATCCCGCCGGTTCCCAGGCCGGACGCGCCGACGGAGCCGGCACGGACGCCGTCGACGTCCGCCGCGCCGGCGACCTCGGTGATGCGCTGCGCGCCGGGGCGTCGCGGGTCGCCGTCGTACAGGGCGTCGACGTCGGAGAGGAGGAACAGGGCGTCCGCGCCCACCAGGTGCGCCACGAGGGCCGCCAGGCGGTCGTTGTCGCCGAAGCGGATCTCCTCGGTGGCGACGGTGTCGTTCTCGTTCACCACCGGCACCGCGCCCAGGGCCAGCAAGCGGGAGAAGGTGCGCTGGGCGTTGCGGTAGTGCGAGCGCCGGACCACGTCGTCCGCCGTGAGCAGGACTTGGCCGACGGTCAACGAGTAGCGGCCGAACGAGTTCGCGTAGGCGTGGGCCAGCGTCAACTGCCCGACGCTCGCCGCCGCCTGCTGGGTGGCGAGGTCGCGGGGGCGGCGGGTCACGCCGAGCGGCGCCAGGCCGGCCGCGATCGCGCCGGACGAGACCAGCACGACCTGGCTGCCCGCCGCGCAGCGGGCGGCGACGGCGTCCACCAGGGCGTCCAGGCGGGAGCGGTCCAGGCCGCCTCCCGCCGTGGTCAGCGACGACGAACCGACCTTCACCACGACCCGGCCCGCCGCCGACACGGCCTGCCGGGCCTGCGACAACACCGACCCGGTCACTCGTCCTCTTCGAAGTCCTCGTAGTCGCCGGGCAGCCGTCGCGCCTTCTTCGCGGCCAGCCGCTCGGACGCGCCGACGCGGGTGTTGGCCTCCAGGCGGGCGTCCGTGCCGCGACCGGTCATGGTCATGGCGATACCGGCCGGGGTCGACGGTTCCCAGTCGAACACCAGGTCGCCGATGGTGACCTGGCAGCCGGGCACCGCGCCCATCTTGACCAGGACGTCCTCCACGCCCAGCCGGTTCAGCCGGTCCGCCAGGTAGCCGACGGCCTCGTCGTTGCTGAAGTCCGTCTGGCGGATCCACCGCTCGGGGCGTTCGCCGCGCACGATGAAGCCGCCCTCGACCTGCGGGTCCTCCACCACGGTGAAGCCCGCGTCGTCCACGGCGGTCGGCCGCAGCACGATCCGGGTCGCCTCCTGCCTGGGACGCGACGCCCGGTACTCCTCGACCACGCGGGCCAGCGCGAAGGTCAGCTCGCGCAGACCTTCCCGGCTGGCCGTGGACACCTCGAAGACCGGCAGGCCGCGCGCCTCGATGTCCGGGCGCACGATCTCCGCGAGGTCCCGCGCCTCCGGGATGTCGACCTTGTTCAACACCACCACGCGCGGCCGTTCGGCCAGGTCGTCGGCCAGCGACGGGGTGTACTCGGCGAGTTCGGCTTCCAGCGCGTCGATGTCGGACAGCGGGTCGCGGCCGGGCTCGTAGGTGGCGCAGTCGACCACGTGCACGAGCACCGCGCAGCGCTCGATGTGCCGCAGGAAGTCCAGGCCGAGGCCCTTGCCCTGGGAGGCGCCGGGGATCAGGCCGGGCACGTCGGCCATGGTGAAGACGGTGTCGCCGCCGGTGATGACGCCGAGGTTGGGCACCAGGGTCGTGAACGGGTAGTCGGCGATCTTCGGCTTGGCCGCGGACAGCACCGAGATCAGCGACGACTTGCCCGCCGACGGGAAGCCGAGCAGGCCCACGTCGGCGACGGACTTCAGCTCCAGCACCAGGTCGTGCTGCTCCCCCGGTTCACCCAGCAGGGCGAAGCCGGGGGCCTTGCGGGCCTTGGACGCCAGCGACGCGTTGCCCAGGCCGCCACGACCGCCCTGGGCGGCGATCAGGCGCGTGCCCTCACCCGTCAGGTCGGCCACCAGCTCGCCCTCGGGCGTGAGCACCACGGTGCCGTCCGGGACGCGCAGCTCCAGGTCCGCGCCGTTGGCGCCGTCGCGGTTGCCGCCCTGGCCGCCCTTGCCGTTGCCGGCGGACGCGTTCGGGCGGAAGTGGAAGTCCAGCAGGGTGTGCACCTGCGAGTCGACGACCAGCACCACGTCGCCGCCCTTGCCGCCGTTGCCGCCGTCAGGGCCGCCCAGCGGCTTGAACTTCTCGCGGTGCACGGAGGCGACCCCGTTGCCGCCATCGCCGGCGGCGACGTGGATCACCACCCGGTCGACAAAACGGGACACGGGGAATCACTTCCAAGCGCTAGGTGCGGATCGACTCTGGGAATACCGGCTCTGGGAACACTGGCTCCGCGAACACCGCTGAGCGCCGTGGTCCGCGCATTCCCGCGGACACACGGCGCTCAGGAGGGACGTGCTCAGGCGGCAGCCTCGACCGGGACGATGTTCACGGTCTTGCGACCGCGCTTCGTGCCGAACTCGACCGCACCGGGCGCGAGGGCGAACAGCGTGTCGTCCTTGCCGCGACCGACGTTGACGCCGGGGTGGAACTTGGTGCCGCGCTGGCGGATCAGGATCTCGCCGGCCTTGACGACCTGACCGCCGAACCGCTTGACCCCGAGGTACTGGGGGTTCGAGTCACGGCCGTTGCGGGAGCTGGATGCACCCTTCTTGTGTGCCATGGCTAGTCAGATCCTCACTTACCGGTGATGCCGGTGACCTCGACGCGGGTCAGCTTCTGGCGGTGACCCTGGCGCTTGTGGTAGCCGGTCTTGTTCTTGAACTTGTGGATGCGGATCTTGGGACCCTTGGTCTGCTCGACGACCTTGCCGGTCACCGAGATCTTCGCCAGGGCGTCGGCGGCGGAGGTGACGTCAGAGCCGTCCACCACGAGGAGCGGCGCCGCGAACGTGATCTCGGTGTCCGGCTCGCCCTCGAGCTTCTCGACCTCGATGACGTCGCCGACAGCCACCTTGTACTGCTTGCCGCCGGTCTTGACGATCGCGTACATCGGGACGGAAGTCTCCTGCTACTCGACGGGACGGGGCCACGCGCGCCACAGTGCCACGGGATGTTCGCGTGAACTGGGCTTCGCACGACAGGGCCCACCGGACGGCGGGCCGTGCATCAGGTTACGTGGCGGTGGACTGCGGGGTCAAACCGGGGTGGGTGCGGCCTGACCTCGCAGGTCAACGCCGGTGCGGCCCCGGTGTTCCCGGGGCCGCGCCGGCAGTGGGTCAGCTCTCCTTGACCGCGCCCAGCGGCGGGCCGGCGGGCCGGGAGGCGGCCCGGCGGGTGCGGCGGCGGGTGGCCACCACGGGCTCGCCGTGGCCGTTGAGCGACTGGTCGGCCGCGTTGGCCTCCGCCGTGCCGACCTGGGTGGGCGGCTGGATCCGCGGCTCGCCCGCGGGCTCCGCCTCGTCCGGCCGCGGGGACGGCTCGGGCGTCGCCTGCGCCCCACCCGTCGTGGCCGGGGTGGTCGGTTCCGCGGGCTCGGTGACCCGGGCCAGGCCGGGCTGCGCCGGACCGGACCCGGCGCCCGACCGGCTCGGGCCGGTCGACGTCGGGCCTGCCTCGGCGGAGACGAACCGCGCGAGACCGGACTGGGCGGCACCGGCCTCGGCCGCGCTCGGCTCGGCCGCCGCGCCGGGTTCGGCGTGCGACCGGGCCTGCGGCTCGGCGGTGGCGTGGGGCTGCCCGGCCTGGGCCTGGCCGGCCTCGACCTGACCGGCCCGGGTCTGCTCAGCCTGGGCCTGCTCAGGCTGGACCTGCCCGGACTGGACCTGCCCGGCCTGGGCCTGCCCGGCCTGGGCCTGCCCGGCCTGGGCCTGCCCGGCCTGGGCCTGCCCGGCCTGGGCCTGCTGAGCGGTCTCGGCCTGCGCCGGCTCGACCGCGGTGCGGTCGGCGGCAACGGCCTCGGTGCGCGCAGCGGGCTCGTCGGGCGTGCCGGCGTCGGAACCGGTCTCGGCGGGCAGCCCGCCGGCGTTCTCGTGACGGGCGGCGGCGCCGGCCTCGCGGCGGGCGCGGCGGCGCTGGCGGCGTTCGCGCTTCGGCTCCGCGACCGCCTCCTCCTCCACCACGGCGGCCAGCGGCTCGTCCGAAGTGGACTGCTCGGTGATCGCCTCGGGCTCCTCGGTGGGCGCGACCACGACCTCGGCCACCGGCTCGGGCGCCTCCGCGCCCTTACCGCGCCGGGACTTGCGGCCCTGCTGCTGTTGCTGCTGGCCGTGGCCGTTGGACGGGCCGTGCGAGTGCACCGGCTCCGTGGACACGACCAGGCCGCGGCCCCGGCAGTGCTCGCAGGTCGTCGAGAACGCCTCCAACAGCCCCGTGCCGACCCGCTTGCGGGTCATCTGGACCAGGCCCAGCGACGTCACCTCGGCCACCTGGTGGCGCGTCCGGTCTCGGCCCAGGCACTCGGTCAGCCTGCGCAGCACCAGGTCGCGGTTCGACTCCAGGACCATGTCGATGAAGTCGATCACGATGATGCCGCCGATGTCCCGGAGCCGGAGCTGGCGGACGATCTCCTCGGCCGCCTCCAGGTTGTTCCGGGTCACCGTCTCTTCCAGGTTTCCACCCGATCCGGTGAACTTGCCTGTATTGACGTCGATGACCGTCATCGCTTCGGTCCGGTCGATCACCAGGTAGCCGCCGGAGGGCAGCCAGACCTTGCGGTCCAGCGCCTTGAGCAGCTGCTCGTCGATGCGGTGCTCGACGAACACGTCGCTGTTGCCCACGTGCCGGCGCAGGCGCTCCTGCAGGTCCGGCGCCACGTGGCGGACGTAGGCGTCGATGGTGTCCCACGCGTCCGCGCCCTGCACGATGAGCGCCGAGAAGTCCTCGGTGAACAGGTCGCGCACGACCTTCACCAGCAGGTCCGGCTCCTCGTACAACAGCTGCGGGGCCTGGGCCCGCGGCACGTCGGCCTTCTCCTTGATGACCTGCCACTGCGCCTGCAGGCGCGTCACGTCGCGGGCCAGCTCCTCCTCGGCGATGCCCTCCGAGGCGGTGCGGATGATCACACCCGCGTCCTCGGGGACCACGCGCTTGAGGATGTCCTTGAGGCGCTTGCGCTCGTTGTCGGGCAGCTTGCGGCTGATGCCCGTCGCGCCGCCGCCCGGCACGTACACCAGGAACCGGCCGGGCAGGCTGATCTGCGTGGTCAGGCGGGCGCCCTTGTGGCCGACCGGGTCCTTGGTGACCTGCACCAGGACGCTGTCGCCGGACGAGAGCGCCTGCTCGATCTTGCGGGCCTTGCCCTCCAGGCCGGCCGCGTCCCAGTCGACCTCGCCGGCGTAGAGCACCGCGTTGCGGCCCCGGCCGATGTCGATGAACGCCGCCTCCATGGACGGCAGGACGTTCTGCACGCGGCCCAGGTAGACGTTGCCGACCAGCGAACCGGTGCCGGACGAGGTGACGAAGTGCTCCACGAGCACGCCGTCCTCCAGCACGCCGATCTGGGTGCGGTCGCCGCGCTCGCGCACGACCATGGTGCGCTCGACGGCTTCGCGGCGGGCCAGGAACTCGGCCTCGGACAGCACCGGGGCGCGGCGGCGGCCGGCCTCCCGGCCGTCCCGGCGGCGCTGGCGCTTGGCCTCCAGCCGGGTCGAGCCGCGCACGCTGCGGACCTCGTTCTGGGCGGCCTCGGAGTCGGCCTTGTCGTCGCGGGCGTCGCGGGCGGAGGTCTCGCGGACGTGCACGACGGTGTTCGGCGGGTCGTCCTCGCTCGGGGCGGCTTCGTCGTCCGCGCCGGCCTTGCGGCGGCGACGGCGGCGACGGCGCCGGCTGGTGCCGCCGTCCGACTCCTCGTCCGACGGGCCCTCCTCCTCGGCGGCGGGCTCCTCGGCCTCCGCCTCGGCGGGGTCCTCGGCGTCGTCCTCGCCGTGCCCGTCCTCGCCGACGCCCTTGCCGCGACCGCGACCGCGCCGGCCACGACGACGGCGGCGACGGCCCTCGCCCTCGCCCTCGTCACCGGCGTCGTCGGCGGACGCCTCCTCGACCTGCTCCTCCTCGGGCTCCTCCACCGCGGCGGGCGCCGGGGCGGCGACCGGGGTCGGCGGCAGGAACACCGCGGACGGCGGCGCGAACAGCGGCGCGAGCGCGGCCACCTCGCGGGCCGGGACGGCCGGTTCCTCGGTGGTCTCGTCCACGGCGCCGGTGACGACGTCGTCCCAGTCCAGCAGGCTCTCGGCGACCTTGAGCGCCAGGTCGCGGCTCACGCTGGACTGGGCGCCCTTCACGGTCTCGCCCAGGTCGGCCAGCGCCGCCACGACGTGCTTGCTGCTGGTGCCCAGCAGCTTCGCCAGCGCGTGCACCCTCAGCTTGGCCGGCAGATCGGCCAGCGCGGGGTGTGCGGATGTGGCGTTACCCCCGCCGGCGCCGGCGGGCTTGTTCGTGTTCGACATGCAGCTCCTCCGCCCCCGGGCGCGTCTTGGGCGACGCGGCCGCGCAGGGGCCTCTCTTGTCCACTCACCACCGCGGCTGGCGGCGGGAATCCTCTGCCACGTGCTGTGCACGCGGCACAGCAGGTCCATCTCCCGCGACGACGCCGTCAGCGCCGCTCCGGCGGCAGCCCGGTCAGACCTCCTCCGCCGCCCGGTCAGGGGCGAGCGGGTCGACCAAGCGACCTTCGTCGTCGAGCCGCCCCTGCGCCATCCGGGTCGCCTTCGCGGGCACCGGCGGAACCAGGTCGGCGACGACTCGGAGCGCGCTCAGCACGTCGTCGGGTCGGACGGTAGGGGTTGTCTGCCGCACGACCACCACGAGTATCCCACATGGTCGCGACAAATCCCGTGCATCGTGTCCCGCGTCGCTCGATTGCCCGCCCACCTGGGGCGATCCGGGCGCCTCCGCGTCGGGGGGCCGCACCTCCGCGGACACCACGGCCGGCCGCACGTCGACGACCTTCTTGCCGTCCTTGGTCAGCCGCTCCACCTCGACGGAGTCCGCCGCGAGGAACGCCGCCACCGCGTCGGTCAACTGTTCGGGTGACACACCGGGGAGTTCCACCTGCCAGGCGCTGGCCTCGATCCGCTCGGGCAGCGCGCCGCCCGCCGCCTGCACCACCTCGACCACGTCCAGGCCGGGTGGCAGCACCGCGTCCAGCGCGGCCCGCAGCGCGGCCGGGTCGACCCGCTCCACGACCTGGACCTCGACGTACTCCGCCTCGCTGGCCACGCCCGTGGGCGCGGCGCCGACCCACGAGACCTTCGGGTGGGGGCTGAAGCCCTGGGAGTACGCCATGGGCACGCCGGCGCGGCGCAGCGCGCGCTCGAAGGTGCGAGCGATGTCACGGTGCGACGTGAACCGCAACCGGCCGCGCTTGGCATAACGCAGCCGGAGCTTCTGGACCGGTGCGGCCGACGGGTTGGGCTGCTGCTGGCGGCTCAGTGCTACTCCCCTTGGGTACCGGGTGGGGTTCCGACGGGGTGAGCACCCCAACGGTCCACGCTTCTACTCCAGCAGGACGGTACCTTGGTGGCCTTCGACACCGTTGAGCTTGTCTGGTTCGTCCCGCCTGGCTACCGTCCGGCGACAGAGGTCCCACTGACGGCCGCCGCCGTGGTCGATCGGCTGCCCAGCCCTGGAGGTCCCCCGTGCCTCTGCTCCGCCGCGTCCACGCGGTCGCGGTCAGCGCGGCGCTGCTCGCGACCGGTTGCTTCGCGCCGGGCGCGCACGCCACCGTCCCGGTCGACGAGGCCCCGGCCGCCGCCGACTGCATCCAGCCCGGTCCGACGCTGCGCTACCTGGTCGTGCTCGACGCCGGGACCAGCGAGCCGCTGGCCGACGCGATGATCGCGCGCGCGTGCGGCACGACGACCGGCTACTACCCGCAGATCGGCGTCGCCGTGGCGGTCTCGGCCGACCCCGGCTTCGGCCGCAAGATCGGGCTGGACCGGGCGTACAGCGCGCAGGCCGACGGCCTGTCCAAGCGCACCGGGGCGCCGGCCCGGAAGGACGACGAGACGCCGTCCGGGCGGTCGTCCCCGATCGGTTCGGTCGACCGCACCGCCGAGCAGTGGGACATGGAGCTGATCCGGGCCGCCGAGGCGCACGCCATCAGCAAGGGCAGCCGGGACGTGGTGGTCGGTGTGCTCGACTCGGGCATCGACCCGACGCACCCGGACCTCGTGGGCGCGCTCGACCCGGCGTTGTCCGCGGGCTGCACGACAGGTGTGGCGAATCCCGCACAGGCCGCGTGGTCGCCGACGACCTCCGCGCACGGCACGCACGTCGCGGGCACCATCGCCGCGGCGGACGACGGGTTGGGGACGACCGGTGTCGCGCCCGGTGTGCGCATCGCGTCGGTGAAGGTCGTGGACGACGACGGGTTCATCTACCCGGAGTACGCGGTGTGCGGGTTCATGTGGGCCGCCGCACACGGCATGACCATCACCAACAACAGCTACTTCATCGACCCGTGGGTGTTCACCTGCCAGAACAAGGTCGGACAGGCCGTCGTGTACGAGGCCGTGCGGCGTGCGGTGGAGTTCGCGAACGGGCGTGGCGTGCTGACCGTGGCGGCGACGGGCAACGGGGGCGTGGACCTGTCGAAACCCGGGCAGGACGCGCAGAGCCCCACCAACGCCGCCCCGGAGGACGTCAAACCGCGTCCGGTGGACAACACGTGCCTGGTGCTGCCCGCGCAGTTGCGCAACGTGGTGGCCGTGTCGTCCGTGGGTGCGAGCAAGGTGAAGGCCGGTTACAGCTCGTACGGGCTGGGCGCGGTGGACGTGACCGCACCGGGCGGCGACCGCAAGCAGTCCCCGGAGGAGGGGCAGCCGTGCGTGCTGTCGACCGTGCCTTCGGGGTACGACTACTCGTGCGGCACTTCCATGGCGGCTCCGCACGTTTCCGGGGTGGCGGCGCTGCTCGCTTCTTCGCACCCGACGGCGACGGCGGGCGAGCTGAGCCGGATGCTGAACTCGCAGGCGGAGACGCTGCCCTGTCCGGCCGATTACGACTTGAACGGGACGGGCGTCCAGGACGCCTTCTGCACCGGGTACTCGGAGTACAACGGCTTCTACGGGCACGGGTTGGTGAACGCCGAGGCGGCGGTTTCGGAATTCAAGGTTCCCGACTTCAAGATCCCTGCGGGTGGTTTGTCCGAGAATTAGCGGCGATTTCGGCTCGCGATGCCGCGGTTGCGGTGTTCAGCGCGCGCGTAACGCGAGTCGGGTGACGTGTGAACGCGCAGTGCGCCGCAAATCACCGGTTCGGGTGAAGGCACCTGCCGGAGCGCCTTCGCCGCGGTCGGCCCGAACGCTCGGCGAGCGAAGCCTCCAGCGACGACGGGCGGCTGGTCGGTCGGTCGGTCGGAAGCCTGGCTGCATCCGACGCCTCGCGGCTAACTGGTCCTCCCCATGACGGGCTGACCGAGGGGGTACAGGCCGAGGCTTGCCAAGCTCAGGGGCCGAGGTGCGTCCGTCCCGTGCGGACCGAGCCGGCTTCGACCCACCGCACCTGTTACCACCTCATCAGGGCCACCACACCGCAGCGCCGCCTGCTGGAGCGCTGCCCGCCAGACCACGACTGCGGCTGGCGAGCCAACCCGCCACCTCGGACAGCCGCCGGATTCACCACAACGCCGGTCGACAGTCGGACGGACCAGGCTCAGCGCAGCGGACGAGTCCTCCAGCGCGGGGGCGGCGCGGCGGGCTCCGCCGAGGTGCACGCGGCAGACCACGTGCCCGGCGGGATGGCAACTGCGTGAGCGGCGGTGCGGTGGGGGCGGGGTGGGTATTGGGGGGATGGGGGCAGTGGGGCGGATGGGGATGGAGTGGGTGGGGTGGGGCTCAGGGGGCCGGCGGGGTAGGGAGGCCGGGGTCGAGGTAGTGGTGGGTGGTTCGCGGGGTTCGTTGTCTCACCGAGTGGCGGGAGGGGTGGTTTCGTACAGGATTTCGGTGGATTCACCCGGAGGTGTGGCGGTCAGGGCCGGGTTGCGGACCGGGGAGCCCTTGCCCACCGGGGAGATGGGGAGCAGGGTGCGGCCGGTGGGGCCCACTTCGATGTCCGTGCCCATCGCCGGGCAGACGCCGCAGTCGAAGCAGGGCGTCCAGCGGCAGTCGTCCTGCTCGCGCTCGTCCAGCGCGTCCTGCCAGTCGGCCCACAGCCATTCCTTGTCCAGGCCCGAGTCCAGGTGGTCCCAGGGCAGGACTTCCAGCTCCTCGCGCTCCCGCGTCGTGAACCAGTCCAGGTCCACGCCGAGCGGGGCCAGCTCGGTGTTCGCCGCCGTCACCCAGCGCTCGTAGGAGAAGTGCTCCGACCAGCCGTCGAAGCGACCCCCTTCCCGCCACACGCGCTCGATGACCCGCCCGATCCTGCGGTCGCCGCGCGAGAGCAGACCTTCGATCAGGGACGGCTGGCCGTCGTGGTAGCGCATGCCGATGTTGCGGCCGAGCGCGCGGTCGGCGTTGACGGCTTCGCGGAGCTTGCGCAGGCGGCTGTCCACTGTGGCCGGATCGCACTGCGCGGCCCACTGGAACGGCGTGTGGGGCTTCGGCACGAAGCCGCCGATCGAGATGGTGCAGCGGATGTCCTTGCGACCGCTCACCTCGCGCCCCGCGCGGATCACGTTCTTGGCCATCTCCGCGATCTGGAGGACGTCGTCGTCGGTCTCCGTGGGCAGGCCGCACATGAAGTACAGCTTCACCTGCCGCCACCCCGCCGCGAACGCCGCGCTGACCGTGCGGATCAGGTCCTCTTCGGACACCATCTTGTTGATGACCCGGCGGATGCGCTCGCTGCCGCCCTCCGGCGCGAACGTCAGGCCCGAGCGGCGGCCGTTGCGGGACAGCTCGTTGGCCAGGTCGATGTTGAACGCGTCGACGCGCGTGCTGGGCAGCGACAGGCTGGTGTTGGTGCCCTCGTAGCGGTCCGCCAGCCCCTTGGTGACCTCGGCGATCTCCGAGTGGTCCGCGCTGGACAGCGACAGCAGGCCGACCTCTTCGAAGCCCGTCGCCTCCAGGCCGCGCTGCACCATCGCGCCGATGCCCTCGATCGACCGCTCGCGCACCGGCCTGGTGATCATGCCCGCCTGGCAGAAGCGGCAGCCGCGCGTGCAGCCGCGGAAGATCTCCACGCTCATCCGCTCGTGCACGGACTCCGCCAGCGGCACCAGGGGCTGCTTCGGGTACGGCCACGCGTCGAGGTCCATCGTGGTCCGCTTGAACACGCGGTACGGGACGCGTTCGCGGTTGGGCACGACGCGCTGGATGCGGCCGTCGGGCAGGTACTCGACGTCGTAGAACCGGGGCACGTAGACGCCGCCGGTCTCGGCCAGGCGGGTCAGGAGCTCGTCGCGGCCGCCGGGGCGGCCCTCGGCCTTCCACGCCCGCACCAGGTCGGTGATCTCCAGGACGGCTTCCTCGCCGTCGCCGAGCACCGCCGCGTCGACGAACGGCGAGATCGGTTCCGGGTTGAACGCCGCGTGGCCGCCGGCCACCACGACCGGGTCGTCCTCGGTGCGGTCGGCCGCGTGCAGCGGGATGCCGGCCAGGTCGAGCGCCGTGAGCAGGTTGGTGTAGCCGAGTTCGGTGGCGAAGCTGACGCCGAGCAGGTCGAACGCCTTGACCGGCCGGTGCGCGTCCACCGTGAACTGGGGGACGCCGTGCTCGCGCATGAGCCGTTCGAGGTCGGGCCAGACCGCGTAGGTGCGCTCGGCCAGCACGTCGGGCTGCTCGTTGAGGACCTCGTAGAGGATCATGACGCCCTGGTTGGGCAGGCCGACCTCGTAGGCGTCCGGGTACATCAGGGCCCACCGCACGTTCGCGGCGTCCCAGTCCTTGACGGACGCGTTCAGCTCCCCGCCGACGTACTGGACCGGCTTGGAGACCCTCGGCAGGAGGGGCTCCAGCGCTGGGAAGACCGACTCGACGCTCACGCGGTCCAGGGTAACGGCACCGCCAGGGCGCGGTTGAACAGCGGTCCCGCGGGGTCGGGCCCGCCGTCCCGAGCGCCGCGTTCACTCAACCGAGTGAAATCGGCGGGGGTCCCGCTGCGCCGACGGCCCGGACCGGCGTGCGGTCCGGGCCGTCGGGAACGGCGGCTCAGAGGCTCGGGAACCAGAGCTTGATCTCGCGCTCGGCCGACTCGGGCGAGTCCGAGCCGTGGACGAGGTTGAACTGGACCTCCAGGCCGAAGTCACCGCGGATCGTGCCCGGCGTGGCCTTCTCCACCGGGTCGGTGCCGCCGGCGAGCTGGCGGAACGCCGCGATCGCGCGCGTGCCCTCGACCACGGCGGCCACGAGCGGACCGCCGGTGATGAACTCGACGAGGTCGCCGAAGAACGGCTTGCCGTCGTGCTCGGCGTAGTGCTGCTCGGCGGTCGCGCGGTCCACGGTGCGCAGTTCGAGCGCGGCCAGGGTGAGGCCCTTGCGCTCGATGCGGGAGAGGACCTCGCCGACCAGGCCGCGGCTCACGCCGTCGGGCTTGATCAGGACCAGGGTGCGCTCGCTCACGGCCGTCGGTGCTCCTTCGTGCGAAGTGGGGCAGGAAGTGCTCGGGATGGGTGAAGAGTAGCCGGGGGTGCGATAGTGCCGGCTGTGACCACCGAGAACGCCCATCTCGGCACCGCCCTCACCGGGGGCGCCGTGTTGTTCGTGCTGCTGCGCCTGCTGGCCGTGTCGCACTACGACTGGCACACGACGTTCGCGCTGCTGCACACCCTGGACCTGGAGGACGCGCCCGGTCTGTTCCTGGGCACGTTCATGGCGGACCGGCGGATCAGCACGGTGCTGCTGGTGCTGATGGTGCCGTTGGCGGCGTTCTACGCGGCGGCCACCCGGTCCCGGTACGCGCCCCTGGTGGTGACGGTGCTGGTGGCGTTTTTGGTGGCGCACGTGCGGACCTACCACCAGTGGTGGGTCCCCGTCACGGCGGTGGTGCTCGCTGCGGGGTTGGTGGTGTCCGCCATCCGGCGGAAGGGGAACGAGCCGGGGCCGGTGCGGTTCGTGGTGCGGCGCATCGGGTTGGTCGTCGGCGTGGTCGCGCTGGTCGTGGCGGCGGTCGTCGCGACGCCGTGGGTGCCGCGGGAGCGCATCGAGACCACCACCGGCACGTTCGAGGTCTACGTCGTGGAGACCAGTCCCGGGTTCCTCAAGGTGTTGGGCGCCCAGGGGCGCGAGTTCCGCATCCTGCGCGACGACGAAGTGCTCTCCCGCGTCGAGTTGGCCGACCACTAGGGGCGGCTCGGTCCGTTCATCGCGCGGCAGCGGGCGGTGCGGCGGCCAATGACACTGCCGCGCCGTCGGCGCCCGGCGGGCCGGCGGAGCCCTTCGCCACCACCCGGAGTTCGACCCGCTTGCCGACCGCCGCGCCGGGCAGCCGGGCGAGGTCCGCGTACACCCGGTACGGCGCGGTGTCGTCGGTGCCCAGCACCGTCCAGCCGGGCGTCCCCTCGACCCCCGCCGCGAACGTGGCCTGCGCGAACGGCGCCGTGATGCCGTCGGCCCGCAGTTCCACCCGGTCGTCCAGGCGCGTGCCGGCGGGCGGCACGACCAGCGTCGGCGCGGGAACGGCCGCCCTCAGGCGCCTCGTCCCCTCGAGCACCACCACCGACAGCGGTGGCACGGTGACCGCGACCTCGCCGGCCGCCGCCGGGATCGGGGGCCCGCCGGCGGGTCGGACCGGTCGCATCGCCGGGCTGCCCACCGGGACGTCGACCGACGCGGCGGTCGTCCCGGCGTTGGCCACGACCAGGTGCTCGACCTGCTCGGCCGCGGCCACCCGGCTGAACGCGATGACGTCGCCCGAGGCGTACCGCAGCGTCTGGTTCCCCGTGCGCCACACCGGGTCGGAGTCGACGAACGCGGCCAGGTCCCGCAACTGCCGGTACAGCGGGTGGTCGACCGAGAAGTTGTCCACCGCGCCGGTCCGGTCGCTGCCGACGAGGTCCTCCGCCCGGTACTCGGGCGTGCGGGACGCGAACAGGTCCTGCCGCGCCGCCTTGTCGCCGCCGCTGCCGGCGAAGCCCTGCTCGTCGCCGTAGTAGACGACCGGGTTGCCGCGCCACAGGTACATCAGGGCGTTGCCGAGCTCCAACCGCGCCAGCAGCTCGGTTTCGCCCACGCCCGGCCGGTCCCGGCGGATCGACCACGCGATGCGGCCCAGGTCGTGGTTGCCCAGGAACGTCGGCAGCGACGAGGCGTTGGAGTCCGCGTCGGTGTACCGGTCGTCGTCCGCCAGCACCTCGCCCAGCCGCTGCGAACCGCGCCCCGCCAGGAACGCCGCGGCGCCGCTCTGGAACGGGAGGTCCAGCGCTGCCTGCATCCGCCCGGTGGTGGTGTAGCGGGACGTGAACGCCGGGTCCGCGTCGAACACCTCGCCGAACACGAAGAAGTCCTTCTTGCCGCGCTGGGCCGCGTACCGCTCCACGTGTGGCGCAAGCGCTTGCCAGAACTCGATGTTGACGTGCTTGACGGTGTCGACGCGGTAGCCGTCGATGTCCAGCACGTCGATCCAGTGGGTGAAGACGCGCTTCATGCCCGCCACGACGGCCGGGTGCTCGGTCATCAGGTCGTCGAGGCCGAAGAAGTCGCCGTACTCGGTGGATTCCCCGCTGAACGTCGAGTCGCCGCGGTTGTGGTAGAGCGACGGGTCGTTGAGCCAGGCCGGTGACTTCCCGCCGCGCGCCACGGGGGTGTAGGGGGCGGTGAGCTCCGGGAAGTCCTCCTGCCCGGCGATGGCGGAGATGTCGACCGGCTGCCCCGACTCGTCCAGGTAGGGGGCCTCGCGCGTGGAGACGTAGTCGTAGCGGCCCTCCGCGTAGGAGATGAGGTCGGCGGTGTGGTTGGCGACGATGTCGAAGAACACCTTGATGCCGCGCCGGTGCGCGTCGGAGATCAGCCGCCGCATCTCGTCTGTGGTGCCGAAGTGCGGGTCGAGCCGGGTGTAGTCGGTGGTCCAGTAGCCGTGGTAGCCGGCGGAGGCGTCCGCGCCCGTGCCCTGCACCCAGCGGTTGCGGAACACCGGCGTCAGCCAGAGCGCCGTGACGCCCATCCCGTCCAGGTAGTCGATCCGGTCGCGCAGGCCCTTGAGGTCCCCGCCGTGGTAGAAGCCCCAGTCCGACGGGTCGAACCCGGTCTCCAGCCGGTCGGTGCGCGCGGACCCGCCGCGGTCGTTGCCGGTGTCGCCGTTGGCGAACCGGTCGGGCAGCGCGAAGTAGAACCGCTCGCCCGCGAGGTCGTCGCGCACCGCGTCGCGCGCCAGGGCCCGGTCGCCCGACCGGGCGCCGGGCGCGAGGTCTTCGACCGCCCCGATCGCCATTCCCGGGGCGGGCGCCGCCGGGGCGGTCACCAGTCCGGCGAGGAACGAGCCGACGACGAACCCCACGCGCAGGCGCACGGCGACCTCCCTGTCGCAGGCGGGCCTCCACCCGGTTCCGCACCGGGTGGAGGCTCACGCAACCACGACCGCGGTGGCGGGGCAATCCGCCGGACGAGGCGGGGACCCGCGTCAGGTCACCGGCGCTGGGGCCGCAGCGACTTCGACCACAGCGACGCGCCCGTGGTGTCGCGCAGCCACACCGTGAAGTCGCCGTCCCGCGTCACCTCCACCTCGCCGAAGTGCTGGAACCCGTCCAGCGGCGAGGTGTTCGCCGCCGGCGGCGCGTGCACGAAGACCGCCTGCGGGCCGAACGTCGGGTCCAGGGCGTTCGGCCCGAACGCGCCGGCGTGCAGCGGACCGGACACGAACTCCCAGAACGGGTCGAAGTCCGCCACCGCCGCCCGCTCCGGCGAGTAGTGGTGCGCCGCCGTGTAGTGCACGTCCGCCGTGAGCCACACCGTGTTGCGCACCCGGCGCCTGCGCAGCTCCCGCAGCACCCACGCCAACTCGTGCTCGCGTCCGCCCGGAGCGCCCGGCAGGCCGTTCGCCACGCCCTCGACGTCCGCGCCGTCCGGCACGGTCAGCCCGATCGGCAGGTCGGCGGAGATGATCTTCCAGGTGGCCCGCGAGCGGTCCAGCGAGTCGACCAGCCACCGCGCTTGGCGCTCGCCCAGCACGTGCCCCGCGCCGTCGCGCGGCGCGTTGTTGGCGTCCTTGTACGACCGCATGTCCAGGATGAACACCTCGACGTGCGGCCCGTAGCGGAACTTGCGGTAGACGCGCCCGTCCACGGCCTGCCGGGGGTCGATCGGCTGCCACTCGTGGAACGCCCGGAACGCCCGTTCCGCCAGCACGTCCACCCGCTTCTCGGTGTACTGCGGCAGGTCCAGTGTCGATTCAGGGTATACAGACGCTCTGCGATCCCTGGGCAATCGCGCTCGCTGCCGAGACGCTCATCCGGTGGAAATCTCCCAATCGCGTGATCACCTCGATGGCATCCGGCTATAACCGACGTATGGCAGAGCCACGTTGGGACGGACTGCTGAGCGGAGACCCGGGATAGGCCGAGCACAGCATCGACGACTGGGTCGAGGGGATGCGCAGCCGGGCAGATCGCTTGCAGGCGCTGCGTGACCAGGTGGAACAGATCCGGGTGACGGAGACCAGCGTCAACGGCGCGGTTGTCGTGACCGTCGACTCCACCGGCTCCCCCGTGGACGTCCGGTTCACCGACCGGGCGGCTTCGGTCCGGCCGGACGACCTCGGCCCCCTGTTCATGGGCACCTTGAACGCCGCTCGCGCGCGAATCGCCGGTGAGGTTCGAGCCGCCACGGAGTCGCAGGTGGGCGACGACCTGCCGGACACCCGTCGGATGGTCGTGGACGCGTATCGCGATCGTTTCGGTGACGCTCCACCACCAGCACCATGGGCTCGCAGGCACGATGACGACGACTTCGGCGACAACTCGTACCTCAGGTGAAGGAGGCGGCAGTGGACGGATACGACGTTCTGCCTGGTGAACTGCGTGCGCACGCCGCCAAGCTCGAAGCACTGGCCGAACGGCTGGGTGAAGCGGTGCACGCGGCCCGCACGGTGAGCATGGCCGACGGCGCTTACGGACAGTTGTGCCAGTTCCTGCCCTCGGTCATGCGTGAGATCGAGGATCAGGCCAGTGACGCGTTGACGGCCGGTACGAAGGGGATGGCCGACATCGGCACGCAGGTGAAGTACACGGCCGACGAGTACGAGCAGCGCGAGGACGACGCGGCGGTCACGTTCGGGAGCCTGCGATGAGCGGCACCAATCCGCTCATCGCGCCTGTTCAGGACAGCACGCAATGGTACTCCGGCATCGGGATCGCCGAGTCCGCCGCCGACCTCAAGTCCGGAATCGAGAGCGGCAACTGGATCGACATCGGCATGGGTGTCGTCGGTGTCGGGCTTGAGGCGCTGAGCATCGTCATCGACCCGTTGGGCTCGCTGCTGTCGGCCGGCGTCTCGTGGCTGATCGAGCACGTCAAGCCGTTGTCCGACGCCTTGGACTGGCTCGCGGGCAACGCCGACCTCGTCGCCTCGCACGCGGCTACGTGGAAGAACGTCGCCAAGGCCGTGGCCGACGTCCGTGACGACTACACGCGCGACGTAGCCAACGACACCGCCGGGTGGCAGGGGCAGGCGGGTGACGCCTACCGGGCCGCCGCCGGGAACACCGCCGAAGTGCTCGGCGGTGCGTCCACGGCTGCCGACGGGTTCGGTTCGGCCGTGGAGATGGCGGGCGTCGTGGTCGCCGTCGTGCGCGAGTTCGTGCGGGATCTGATCGCCGATCTGGTCGGACGGTTGATCGCCTGGGCGCTGGAGGTCGCGTTCACGGTCGGTCTGGCCACGCCGGTCGTGGTCGCGCAGGCATCCGCGGCCGTGGCGCGGTGGGGCGCGAAGATCGGCGACATCCTCAAGAAGCTGGTGCGGACCATCGGCAAGCTCGTCCCGCTGCTGCGCAAGCTCGGCGACGTGTTCGGCAAGGTCCGCAAGGTGCTGGACGACCTCAAGACCCCAGCCCGATCGGGCGATGAACTCCCGCGCCCCGGCCAGACCGGCGGCGCACGGCCGGTGGACGACGGGTCGTTGCGCGCCTACGACCGCATCGACCGCTGGTCGGAGAACGCCTACCAGTCGATCCGAGGGTCCGACGACATCGACGACGTCGCGGGCCATGTCGCGGACGTGCCCCGGGTCGGAGGTGGAACCGGGTTCACCCCCGCCGAGATCGAGCAGATCAAGAACCACGTGTTCGAGGACCTGCACCCGTTGGAAGGCGTCGACGGGGGCACGGTCATGGCCCGCTTCGACCCCAACCCCGACATGGCGGAGGCGTGGCTGAGGCTGCGCTCGGGCCGGGCGCAGCCATCGGACATCGCCCTGCTCGAACACGAACTCGCCGAGGCGCGATACTGGCAGCAGAACCCGAACGCCTCGTACAAGGACGCTCACGCGGCGGCGAACGAGGTGTCGCGGTGGGAAACCCAGATCCCGCCCGCGTCCAATGAGGACTACAGCAAGCCTTGGAGGTGATCGCGTTGGCGATGCTCGTGTACCTGCACAAAGAGGCCGAGACCGAAGCCGAGGCGCGCTACCGGTTCCACACCGACGGCGGCTCGGACCGGTACCTCGTGCTGGACAAGCGGGCGGAGACCATCACGCCCGATGACGGCAACCGCGACGGTGTGTTCCGCGCGGCGGCGGGCAAGTTGGCCAGGGCCTGGCTCGACACGAAAGCCGCGCCTGACCGGCTGATCCACCAGAGCTAACCGCATCGGCGGAGCTTGATCAAAGAGGTGGTGATCGATTGAGTGTTACTGTGCCCCTGGTAAGCAGTAGTCCAGGACCTCGCCGGGGTACCAGTTGTTGACCACCTCGTGGTCGTCCCGCTGCACGAAGGCCGGCACGTCGGCGGCGAACGCGCGGAACTCCGGGTCGAGCAGGTTGTAGGCGAACTGGCCGCGGTACTCGTCCAGCGTCTCGGCGACCTTCAGCTTCTCCGGCGTCACCAGATTCCGCCAGGTCCGCCCGTCGGGCAGGACCACGGTCTCCTGCAGCGGGCCGTCCGAGTAGACCGTGTCGCCGCTGTGCAGGAAGAAGTCGGGTCGGCGCGCGGCCATCGTGCCGAAGACGGGCATGCCGCCCAGATCGGGGTTGCTGCCCCAGCCCTGGCCGGCCACGTCGCCCGACCACGTGAACCGGACGTCCGCGCGGCCCAGCGGCGCGGTGCGGAAGCTGCCGGTCACGGCCTCGCTGCGGGTGCGGCCGTCGAGGTCCTCGGCCACCACGCGGTAGTGCACGCGGCGGCCCGGGGGCAGGCCGCGCAGGCGCAGCTTGCCCGTGCCGCCGGTCGACGGGGTCAGCAGCGGTCCGCGCAGCCTGCGCGCGTGCCGGAACGACGGGTCCGACGACACCTCCACCAGCATCCGCGACGGCCGGTCGGCCCGCGTCCACACCAGGCCGCCGTCGTGCGCCACGTCGCCGGACTGCACGCCGTGCGTCAGCACCGGCCTGCCCGATGCCGCCAGCGCCACGCCGGGCACGAACGCCGCCGCCGTGCCGATCGCCCCGGCGCGCAGCAGCGTCCGCCGGTTCACCACACCTTCGGTCATGGCGGGTTTGTAGCCGCCCAACCCGAATTCGAGGTGAACCCGGACTGTTGGCCGACCGACGCGGGGTCGTCCACCGCGCGTGCGACATGTGCCCCACCCGGGTGTGATCGGCCCGGTCAGCTGGTCGTCCTACGCGGTCTTCCACACGTACAACGGTGATCCGGTCCGGTGCTCGCCTCGACCGCGGGAAGATGGGGGCGTGGTGCCGGCCGTCCGCGTCGGGAGTGGACGGCATCGCCGTTCTGCGGTACGGGGTCGTCCCGCAACGCCGGCCGATCAGCCGAGCACGGCCCGGTGGCCCGCGCACACCGTGCCCGTGGCCCGCTGCTCGACGGTTCGGGCGGTGGACGTCGCCGGTGCCCGGCCCGGACGCGTCGCCGGACGAGCCGTGGTGCTTCTCCGCGTGGACCGGCGTGGTCGACGGGTGGCTGGTGGAGCTGCTGCGGCCGGTGGACCTGCTGTCCAGGGTCGTGGTCGCGGACGTGGTCGCGGACGGCGGCGCGGTGCGGGTCGCGGCGCGGCCCAGGGGCAACGAGCCCTCCCCCTACAGCGGGTTGGCGGTGCCGGACGGCAGGTCGCTCGACCTGCTCCTCGACGTCGGGTCGGGGTGCTTCACCGAGGCGGTGGTCACCGCCGCCGGATCCGTGCGGCACTACCGGGTGACGCTTGCCTGACCTCGGCCGGGGCGCGTGGCCCTCGGGCAGCGCCTGCTCGACGCCCCCGCCGCGGCCCGGCCCGGCGGTGGTGGACGCCTGCCAGGTCGACATGCGCGCCTGACCCGGGCCCCGTGGCGCCCCGGTGCCCGACCACCACCGCGCCGGCAGGAGGTGTCAACCTCCGGGGCGGTCAGGTCGGTTACAGGAGGTGAAGGACCGGCCGGGTGATGAAGGGCAGCGGGTGGCCAGTGTCGACGAGGGCAGCTACGCGGAGTTCGTGCGGACTGGGTACGGGGGGTGGTTCCGGTATGCCGTGGCGTTGACCGGCGGGGATCGGGACCGGGCGTACGACCTGGTGCAGGAGGCGCTGGCGCGGTGCCTGCGGCGGGCGGGCAAGGGGTGGACGGGGCTGTCCGCCGCGTACGTGCACGCGGCGGTGCTGAACGTCTTCCGGGACGGGTTGCGGCGGGGCGAGCGGTCGCTGCGGCGGGAGCTGCGGGTGGCGGTGCCCGACGTCGTGCCCGACGTGGCCGACCCGGTGGTGGACCGGGCGCAGGTGATGCGGCTGCTGGGGCAGGTGTCGGCGCGGCAGCGCGAGGTGCTCGCGGCGCGCTACCTGCTGGACCTCAGCGAGCGCGACGCCGCCCGGCTGCTCGGCTGCTCGGTGGGGTCGGTGAAGACGCTGACCTCGCGGGGGCTGGCCAGGCTGCGGGCGGTGCTGGGTACGAGGAAGGGCGCAGGGGTCGATGGGTGAGCGGGACGCTCGGGGGCAGGACCACGCCGACGCGCGGCTGGGGCGGGCGCTGCGGGACGCCCTGCGGGACGCCCCGGACGGCGTGCCGGACCCGCGGCGGGTGGAGGAGGCGGTGCGGGCGGTCCTGGCGGCGGCGCCCGCGCGGCGGTCGCGGCGGGGCGCCTGGCTGGCCGCCGCGGTGGCCACGGTGGTGTTCGTCGGCGTGGCGGCCGGCTGGCAGCTCGCGCGCCGCCCGGCCGGCCCGGAGCCGGCGACCGTTCCCGCGCTGCGGTTCTCGCCGACGCAGGAGCGCGACCCGCGGGTGCTGCTGTCGGGGCTGGCCGGGCTGGCGGAGCGGCAGCCGGGGCCCGCGGGGTCGGGGTCGTGGCTGTACCGGGTCGGCCGGCAGTGGAACTTCGGCACGGCGGGCAGCACCAGCGGGCAGGTGCTCGCGGCGGGCCTCGGCGAGGACTTCTCGCAGTCCTGGACGGGCGCGGACGCGTCGGTGCGGGGCAGGCGGGCCTCGGTGGACCCGCCGGGGGGCGGCGGGGGGACCCTGGTGGTCGACCACCCCGCGAAACCCGCCGGGGAGGCGCTGCCGCCGGTGGGGGCGGCGTCGGCGGAGCAGGTCCGCGAGTGGCTGTTCGGGCAGGTGCGGTCGGGGACGTCCACGAGCCCGGGCGACGAGCGGTCCACCGCGCAGTGGTTCGAGGCGGTGGGCAGCGAGCGGGCCGCGGACGACCCGGTGTTCGCGGCCGTCGGGCTGCGGATCCTGGCCTCGCTGCCCGGGATCACCGTGGAGGGCGAGACGCGGGACCGGGCCGGGCGGCGGGCGGTGGCGGTGTCCGCGGTGTCCGACCGGCCCGGCAGCCGCTTCCCCCGGCAGCGGCTCTACCTGCTGATCGACCCGCGGACGGGCATGGTGCTGGCCCGCGAGGCGGTGGCGCTGACCGTCGACGAGGACGCGCTGGGCACGTCGGTGCCGGTCCCCACCACCACCGGCTACCGCCTGTGGTTCCCCGGGGTGTTCGTCGCCGACGAGCGCACCAGGGCGTTCCTGGCGGCCGACCCGGCCGCCGGCGCGGTGGCCGCGGTGCGGGGGCGGGCGTGGTGCTTCCGGTCGGCGGACCTGCGCGACCGGTCCGAGGCGGTCGGCACCGGCGACCCGGCCACGCCCGAGGGCCTCGGCGGCAAGGAGCGCGGCCCCGTCGAGGTCTGCTCGTCGACCTGGGAGGGGGACTCCTACGGCTGGGTGTCGGGGTCGGGCGAGCCCGACCGGCACGCCCGCGGCGGGCACACCGCCCCGCCGCTGGTCGCGTGCGTGGTCACCGAGCAGGTGCCCGGCGTGGAGCCGACGACGGTGGTGGGCGTGTTCCCCGGCGGGCAGGGCACGTGCGCGGCGCTGGGGCTGCCCGACGCCCGGTGAGCCGCCACGCCGCAGGGGGCTGCCCGGCCGCGACCGCGATCAGGTCTGCTGGCCGGGCAGCCTGCCCTCGGCCATGCGGCGCGCCACGTCCCGCCGCAGCCACAGCAGGTAGACCCACACCAGGGTGAACAGCACGCCGATGGCGCCCAGCGCGGTCAGCGCCGGCCACGACACGATCATCACCAGGTGCAGGGCCCCGATCACCCACACCACCCAGGGGCGCTTGAGGAGCGCGCACGTGCCGATGAACGCCACCAGCAGCCCCAGCACCAGGTAGCCGGTGCCCGTGCCGATGCCGCCGCCGAGCTTGGCCACCACCGGCAGCGCCAGGGCGACGACGATCGCCTCCAGCACGAGCGTGCCCGCCATGATGCCGCGGAACGACTTCATCGGGTCCTTCTTCGGCGCCGGCGCGGTCACGACGGCTCCTTGCCGAACAGCGCCCGCGCCTCGCCCGCCGTCACCACGGACCCCGTCACGATCACGCCCCCGCCGGACACCAGGCCACCCCCGTCGTCCTCCTCGGCCAGCCGCACGGCCTCCTCGACGGCGTCGTCCAGGTGGGGCCGCACGACCATCCGGTCCTCGCCGAAGATCGGCACGGCCACGCCCGCCAGCAGGTCCGGGTCCATGGCCCGCGGCGACGAGTTCGCGGTCAGCACGACCTCGGTCACCACCGGCTCCAGCTCGCCGAGGATGCCCACCGCGTCCTTGTCGTCCATCACGCCCACGACCGCGACCAGCTTGCGGAACCCGAACTCCTCGTCCAGCGCCTTCGCCAGCGCCTTGGCGCCGTGCGGGTTGTGCGCGGCGTCCACCAGCACGGTCGGCGCGGAGCGCACCCGCTCCAGCCGCCCCGGCGACGCCACGGTCGCGAACGCCTCGCGCACCGCCTCCACGTCCAGCTGCCGGTCGGCGCCCGCGCCGAAGAACGCCTCCACCGCCGCGAGGGCGAGCGCCGCGTTGGCCGCCTGGTGCGCGCCGTGCAGCGGGAGGAAGACGTCCTCGTACACGCCGCCGAGCCCCTGCAACCGCAGCAGCTGGCCGCCGACGGCGACGTCGCGCCGCAGCACGCCGAACTCCGAGCCCTGCCGGGCCACGGTGGCGTCGACCTCGGCGACCCGCCGCAGCAGCACCCGCTCGACCGCCGGGTCCTGCTCGGCCAGCAGCGCCACCGCGCCGGGCTTGATGATCCCGGCCTTCTCGGCGGCGATGCCCTCCAGCGAGGGGCCCAGGTAGTCGACGTGGTCCAGCCCGACGGGCGTGATCACGGCGATCCTGCCGTCGGCGATGTTGGTGGCGTCCCACCGGCCGCCCATGCCGACCTCGACCACCGCCGCGTCCACCGGGGCGTCGGCGAACGCCGCGAACGCCATCCCGGTCAGCACCTCGAACTTGCTCAGCGGCACCTCGCCGCGGCTGTCCACGATGGACACCAGCGGCTCCACGTCGCGGTAGACCTCGACGTAGCGCTCGGGGCTGATCGGCGCGTTGTCCACGTTGATCCGCTCGGTCACCAGCTGCAGGTGCGGGCTGGTGTACCGGCCGGTGCGCAGGCCGACGCGGGTCAGCAGCGCGTCGACCATGCGCGAGGTCGACGTCTTGCCGTTGGTGCCGGTGACGTGCACCACCGGGTAGGACGCCTGCGGGTCGCCCAGCAGCTCGGCCAGCGCCCGGATGCGGTCGACGCTCGGCTCCAGCTTGGTCTCCGGCCAGCGCTGGTTCAGCTCCGCCTCGACCTGGCGCAGCTCCTCCAGCGGATCGGGGGCGCTCATGACCGCGGCAGCGCTTCGAGGCGGGCGCCGATCCGCTCGACGTCGGCGTTCGCCGCGGCCAGCCGCGCCTGGATCCTGGCGACCACCTCCGCGGGCGCCTTGCCGGTGAACGCGGGGTTGCCGAGCTTGCCCTCGCACTGGGCCCGCTCCTTCTCCGCCGCCGCCAGGTCCTTGGCCAGCCGCTTGCGCTCGGCCGCCACGTCGACCGCGCCGGACAGGTCCAGCTCGACCGTCACCGCGCCCCCGGGCAGGCCGACCTCCAGCGACGCCGACACCGCCCAGCCCTCCCCCGGCTCGGTCATCCTGGTCAGCGCCCGGACCGCGGGCACCTGGTCGAGCAGGTCGACGCGGTCCGCGCCGCGCACCTCGCCCGCGACCTTCTGGGCGGGCTTGAGGCCCTGGTCGGAGCGGAACCGGCGGATCTCGGTGACCAGCTTCTTCAGGCCCTCGACGCGGGTGGCGGCCACCTCGTCGCGCGCCCCGCCGCGCGGTGTCGGCCAGTCGGCCACGACCAGCGACTCGCCGCCGGTCAGCGCCGTCCACAGCGCCTCGGTGATGAACGGCGTCAGCGGGTGCAGCAGCCGCAGCACCACGTCGAGCACGTGCCCGAGCACCGCCCGGGTCGCCTCGGCGCGCTCGCCGCCCTCGGCCAGCTGGACCTTGGCCAGCTCCAGGTACCAGTCGCAGAACTCGTCCCAGGTGAAGTGGTAGAGCGCTTCGCTGAGCTTGGCGAACCCGAAGACCTCGAACTGCGCGTCGACGTCGGCGACCAGCTCGTCGAGCAGGTCCAGGACCCACCGGTCGGCGTCGGTCAGCCGCTCGCGCGGCGGCACCGGGCGCTCCACCGTCGCGCCGTTGCCCAGCGCGAACCGGGTGGCGTTCCACAGCTTGGTGGTGAAGTTGCGCGAGCCCGCCGCCCACTCCTCGGCGATCGCCATGTCCGAGCCGGGGTTCGCGCCGCGCAGCAGCGTGAACCGGGTCGCGTCCGCGCCGTAGGAGTCCATCCAGTCCAGCGGGTCGATGCCGTTGCCGCGCGACTTGGACATCTTCTTGCCGTGCTGGTCGCGGATCAGGCCGTGCAGGTACACGTGGTCGAACGGCTGCACGCCGTCCATCGCGTACAGGCCGAACATCATCATCCGGACGACCCAGAAGAACAGGATGTCGTAGCCGGTCGACAGGACGCTGGTCGGGTAGAACTTGGCCAGGTCGTCGGTCCGCGCGGGCCAGCCCAGCGTCGAGAACGGCCACAGGCCCGAGGAGAACCACGTGTCGAGCACGTCCTCGTCCTGCACCCAGCCCTCGCCCGGCGGCTCGTCGTCCGGGCCGACGCACATCACCTTGTCGTTCGGGCCGTACCAGACCGGGATGCGGTGGCCCCACCACAGCTGGCGCGAGATGCACCAGTCGTTGAGGTTGTCCACCCAGTCGAAGTAGCGCTTGGCCAGCTCCGGCGGGTGGATGCGCGTGCGGCCGTCGCGGACCGCCGCCGCGGCCTCGCGGGCCAGCGGCTCGACCTTGACCCACCACTGCAGCGACAGCCGCGGCTCGACCACCGTGTCGCAGCGCGAGCAGTGGCCGACGGAGTGCTTGTAGGGGCGCTTCTCGGCCACGATCCGGCCCTGCTCGCGCAGGGCGGCGACCACGGCGGGCCGCGCCTCGAACCGGTCCAGGCCCTCGAACGGGCCGTGCGCGGTGATCACGCCGCGGCCGTCCATGACGGTCAGCGCGGGCAGGTCGTGCCGGCGGCCGATCTCGAAGTCGTTCGGGTCGTGCGCCGGGGTGACCTTGACCGCGCCGGTGCCGAACTCCGGGTCCACGTGCTCGTCGGCCACGACCGGGACGAACCGGCCGGTCAGCGGCACCTCGACCTCGGTGCCGACGAGGTGGCGGTAGCGCTCGTCGGACGGGTGCACGGCCACGGCGGTGTCGCCGAGCATCGTCTCGGCGCGGGTGGTCGCCACGACGACCGAGCGCTCGCCCGAGCCGTAGCGGATGGACACCAGCTCGCCGTCGTCCTCGGAGTGGTCGACCTCGATGTCCGACAACGCCGTCCGGCAGCGCGGGCACCAGTTGATGATGCGCTCGGCCCGGTAGATCAGGCCGTCGTCGAACAGCCGCTTGAAGATCGTCTGGACGGCGCGGGACAGGCCCTCGTCCATGGTGAACCGGACGCGGTCCCAGTCGACGCCGTCGCCGAGGCGGCGCATCTGGCCGAGGATCTTCCCGCCGACCTCCTCGCGCCAGCGCCAGACCCGCTCCACGAACTCCTCGCGCCCGAGGTCGTGCCGGGACAGGCCCTCGCCCGCGAGGGCGCGCTCGACGGCGGTCTGCGTCGCGATGCCCGCGTGGTCGGTGCCGGGCAGCCACAGCACCTCGTAGCCCTGCATCCGGCGGCGGCGGGTCAGGGCGTCCATGACGCTGTGGTTGAGCGCGTGGCCCATGTGCAGGCTGCCGTTGACGTTCGGCGGGGGCAGCACGATCGTGAACGGCGGCTTGTCGCTGTTCGCGTCCGCCGCGAAGTAGCCGCGCTCCACCCACCGCTCGTACAGCCCGGCCTCTACCTCGGCCGGGTTCCAGGCCGGCGGGAGTTCGGTGCGCTGCGGTGGGGTGGGCGTTTCAGTCACACGGGGAGTCTACGGAGCCGCGGGTGTCGACTTCTAATCAGATACCTGGTAGCGCCCCCTCCCGTCATCCGATGCGGGCACGCGCCGTTCCCCGTGCCGGGGGACGCCCGCCGACGCCTGCGCGGCACCGCCCGAGGCCACCCGTTCGGCCGATTCGGGGCGCCAGTGGCCCCGATCACAATTGACGGTGATCACCGGGTGGCGCGGGGGGTGGAGGTCGTGGTCACGGGCCGTGCTCAACCCCTTGGGGTCCGTGCCGGCGGACCGGCGCCACCCCGTCGCCGACGGTCGATCGCGGTACCGCTGGCGCGCTCGCGCGGGGCGCGCCAGCGCACGGCGGCCGGGAGCGGCCCGGGTGCGCCCGGGAGCGGCGCACAATGGCGGTCATGAGCGAGCCACCCCTGCACGACATCGACGAGTCCCGGATCGACGTGACCGAGCCGAAGCGGTGGGCGGCGGGCATCCCCGGCGTCGCCGTGTCGCTCAAGCGCGGCGTGGAGCAGATGGGGGTGACCCGGACGGTCACCGCGCTGCGGCTGCTCAACCAGCGCGAGGGCTTCGACTGCCCGGGGTGCGCCTGGCCGGAGCCGCAGGGGCACCGCAAGCTCGCCGAGTTCTGCGAGAACGGCGCGAAGGCGGTCGCCGAGGAGGCCACCCGGCGGCGGGTCGGGCCGGAGTTCTTCGCCGCCCACCCGGTCGCGGAGCTGGCCGGGAAGACCGACTACTGGCTGGGGCAGCAGGGCAGGCTGACCGACCCGGTGGTGCTGCGCGAGGGCGGGACGCACTACGAGCCGATCCCGTGGAGCGAGGCGTTCGAGCTGGTCGCGACCCAGCTCAACGGGCTGGCCCACCCGGACGAGGCCGTCTTCTACACCTCCGGCCGCACCAGCAACGAGGCCGCGTTCCTCTACCAGCTGATGGTCCGCTCGTTCGGCACGAACAACCTGCCGGACTGCTCGAACATGTGCCACGAGTCCTCCGGCGCGGCGCTGTCGGAGACCACCGGCATCGGCAAGGGCTCGGTGGGCATCGACGACTTCGCCCGCGCCGACCTGGTCGTCGTGGTGGGCCAGAACCCCGGCACGAACCACCCGCGGATGCTGTCCGCGCTGGAGGACGCCAAGAAGGCGGGCGCGAAGGTCGTCGCCGTGAACCCGCTGCCCGAAGCCGGGCTGATGCGGTTCAAGAACCCGCAGAACGCCAGGGGCCTCGTCGGCGCCGGCACCCCGCTGGCCGACGAGTTCCTGCAGATCCGGCTGGGCGGCGACCAGGCGCTGTTCCAGGCCGCGGGGAACCTGCTGCTGTCGTGGGGCGCGGTGGACGAGGAGTTCGTCGCGCAGCGCACCGACGGGTTCGCCGAGTACGCCGGGCACGTGCGCCGGCTGGACTGGGACGCCGTGGACGCCGCCACCGGCCTGCCGCGCGCGCAGGTCGAGCTGTTCGCGCGGATGCTGGCGGACTCCCGGCGCACCATCTTCTGCTGGGCCATGGGCCTGACGCAGCACCGGCACTCGGTGCAGACCATCCGCGAGATCGCGAACGTGGCGCTGCTGCGCGGCATGATCGGCAAGCCGGGCGCGGGGCTGTGCCCGGTGCGCGGGCACTCCAACGTGCAGGGCGACCGGACCATGGGCATCTGGGAGAAGATGCCGGAGGAGTTCATGTCCGCGCTGGAGGCCGAGTTCGGCATCAGCGTGCCGCGCGAGCACGGGCTCGACACGGTGGCCTCGATCCGGGCCATGCGCGACGGCCGCGCCAAGGTGTTCTTCGCCGTGGGCGGCAACTTCGTGGCGGCCACGCCCGACACGGCGGTGACCGAGCGGGCGATGCGGTCGTGCGAGCTGACCGTGCAGGTGTCCACCAAGCTCAACCGGTCGCACGTGGTGCACGGGCGGACCGCGCTCATCCTGCCCGCGCTGGGCCGCACCGAGAGCGACCTCCAGCACAGCGGCGAGCAGTTCGTCACCGTCGAGGACTCGATGTCGGTGGTGCACCGCTCGCGCGGCCGGCTCGCGCCCGCGAGCGACCGGCTGCTGTCGGAGGTGTCGATCGTGTGCCGGCTCGCGCGGGCCGTGCTGGGCGACGCGCACCCCGTGCCGTGGGAGGAGTTCGAGAAGGACTACGACCTGATCCGGGACCGGATCTCCCGGGTCGTGCCGGGCTGCGCCGACTACAACGAGCGGGTGCGCCGCCCGGACGGGTTCGTGCTGCCGCACGCGCCCCGCGACGCCCGCGAGTTCACCGGCACGCGGACCGGCAAGGCGCAGTTCGCCGCGCACGGGCTGACCGTGCTGCGGGTGCCGCCGGGCCGGCTGCTGCTGCAGACCCTGCGCAGCCACGACCAGTACAACACCACCATCTACGGCCTGGACGACCGGTACCGCGGGGTGAAGGACGGCCGGCGGGTGGTGTTCGTCAGCCCTGCCGACCTCGCCGAGCTGGGCCTGCGGGACGGCCGGCACGTGGACCTGGTCAGCGAGTGGCCGGAGGACCCGACGGGCGTGACCGAGCGGCGCGCCGAGCGGTTCCGGGTGGTGTCCTACCCCACCGCGAAGGGCTGCGCGGCGGCGTACTTCCCCGAGGCCAACCCGCTGGTGCCGCTGGACTCCACGGCGGACGTCTCCGGCACGCCCACGTCGAAGTCGATCGTGGTCCGGTTGGAGGGGCTCGCCGGCTGACCGGCCCGGCCGGGCGCGGGCAGCGGCGGCCCGCGGGTAACGTCGTCCCCCGTTCGGGCGAACCACCGGACGAGGGACTTGGAGGAGCGGTGACCGACAAGAAGGCACTCGCGGCCGTGCTCGGGCTCGTCGCGCTCGGGCCGGCCGTGCTCGCCGGCTGCACCTCCGCCCCCGACGACCCGCCCCCTCCCGCCACGTCGAGCGAGCAGGCCGCCCCGATCACCACGCAGGGCGAGGTCGACCCGGTGAACTGCGCCGACGCGCCCGAGGAGGTCGTCGGCGCGGCGCTGCGGCTGAACCTGAGCCACCCGCGCGAGACCGTCGACGGCTCCGCGGTGACCTGCCGGTACGAGGGCGGCGGCGTCGAGACCTCGGTGCGGTTCCGGACGGGGGCGGACGCGGGCGCGTTCGCCGAGGGCAAGGAGAGGGCCGCGGGCGGGGGCCGGAAGGTGAAGGACCTGCCCGGCTTCCACGACGAGGCGTACACCGCGACCCTGGGCACCGGTGAGGTCGTGGAGAACACCCTGGTGGCGCGAAAGGGACCGGTCGAGATCGCCGTGACGTCGGGCGCGAACTTCGAGCAGGAGAAGAAGCTGGTCAGCGAGTTGTTCGAGCGCATTTAGGACGAAAAACGCACCTTTGCGCGGTGCGTTTCCCTGCACCACGCAGAAGGACACGCCGGACAGATGCGGGTGACGGCGGTGCGAAGGCTGCGGTGGCGCAGCAGGGCGTCGCTGCAGCCGCGGTGCTCCCGGACGAAACGGCGAGTCGGCACCGCGCAGGTCGGGCGACGGGTGGGCAGCGCGCCGATCAGGCCCGCTCGGCGCGCGCAGGGCGGTGCCGCATCGCCCGTCGACCGATCGAGTGGGCTGAGCGGTTGAACGAGCGACTTGTGCGTCATATGACGTGGAACGCGCCTCCGCTGATCGGTACAACTCCGTTTCATCGAACGCCTCGCTGGGCGAACGATCACCGAGGAATGGCCGATGGGTGCAGTTCGGCGGTGAGGAGCCGTGATGCAGGGGCAGCCATTGCACGACGCGCGCGTCAAGATCGGCGGGAACGCCCACGGGCCGGTTATTGCCGGTAGCGGCAACACCGCCCACATGAACACCACGACGTCCGACCCGGAAGTCACCTCCGAACAGGGGCCGCGTGCCGACCTGCTGGCGGCGTACCGGGTCGTGGTGACCACGGACGTGCAGAGGTCGAGCTCGCGCAACAACGACGGGCAACGGCGCATGCGCCGAGCACTGGAGGAGTGCGTTCGGGCGGGGGCGGTGGCGCTGGGGGTGTCACCGGACGCTTTCGAGTTCGTCGACCGCGGTGACGGCCTCCAGGTGGTGATGCCGGAGGCGGTCACACCGGTCGGCGTCCTCGACGTCTTCATCGAGGCGGTCGTCAAGGCGCTGCGGGAGCACAACAAGGCGGCCAGTGACGCCTACCGGATCGACCTGCGGGCCGCCGTGCACGTCGGCCATGTCGACCGGGTGGGCGGTGAGTGGTCGGGGACCCCGTTGGTGCACGCGGCGCGCCTGGTGGACGCACCCGAGGTGAAGCACGTCCTCGGGGAGACCGGTGACGCGTGCCTGGCGCTGGTGGTGTCGAACGCGGTGAAGCACTTGGTCGACGAGGGCTACTGCAAGGTCGGCCCCGCCGGCTACCGGCACGTCGCGGTGGTCGTCAAGGAGACGTCGTGCGACGCCTGGTGGCGGTTGTTGTGAGCGGGCTTTCCGGTGCCGGGATTCCTCACCTTCCGAGGGGGCGGTGGTCATGAGCCAGGCGCGTGAAGACCTCGGGCGACCGGGTGGGGACGGTCAAGGCCCCGCTCCGGGCCACGGGCGCGTCAGCCACAGCGTCGAGGTCGGCGGGAGCACCGACGGGCCGGTGGTCGCGGGGGACTGCAACCTCGTGATCGACGCGCGGCACGGGTCCTCCGTCATGGTGGGGAGGGTCGAGCGGGAGCGGCCTGCGCCGGTGCGCAGGGACCGGATCTCGGTCCTCCCCCGGCGCACGCGCGAACCGCTCGGGCGGGAAGCGGACGCGGCTGCGCTGGCCGCGGCCATCTCCGCGGGTGGCCTGGTGCAGCTGAGCGGGCCGGCCGGGATCGGCAAGAGCACCCTGCTGCGCCACCTGGCGCGGACGACCGGGAACGGACCCGACGGCGTGGTGTTCGTCAGCGCCGCGCACAAACAGGTCGCCGACCTCGCGCAGGAGGTGTTCGAAGCCTGCTACCGGACCCGGGGCTACGCGCCGTCCCGGACCGACCTGCGCGGGATGCTGACCGGCCTGCGGATCACCGTGTACGTCGATGACGCCGACCTGACGACCGGCCAGCTGCGGGAACTCGCCGACCTGGCGCCCGACGCGACCTTCGTCGTGGCCTGCCGGGACAGCACGCTGCTGGGTGACGGCGCCGTGCACCACCTGGGCGGCCTGGGCCGGGACGGGGCGACGCTGCTGCTGACCCGGGCCCTCGGCAGGTCGTTGCACGACGCGGAGCACGCCACGGCGGCCGGCCTGTGGCAGGCGTCCGGCGGGAACCCGCTGCTCCTGCTGCGCGCGGCCGGGATGGCGGGGTCCGGCCGGTCGGCGCTGCCGGCGCCGGGCGCCGTCGGGGACCTGCTGCCGCGGTTGCTCGAACTGCTCGACGGCGCCGCGACGGGCGCGCTGAACCTCCTCGCGGCGTTGCAGGACGCCGAACTCGCCGCCGAGCACATCGGCGCCCTGGCCGGCGAACCGGATCCGGCCGCGCTGTGCCGGCGCCTCACCGATCTCGGTCTCCTGACGCCGGGCGAGCAGGGGTACCGGTGCGCACCGGGCGTGGTGCCGGCCGTGCGGCGCCGCGACACCGCGGCGATCCCGGTCGAGGGGCTGTGCCGGTACTTCACCCGGTGGGCGGCCGATCCGGCCACGACACCCGCCCAGGTCGCCGCCCACAGCAGGGCGATCGAGAGGGTCGCCGGCCTCGCGGTGGACGCCGGGATGCCCGAACTCACCGTTGCGCTCGGCCGGGCCGCGTCACCGAAGCTGGCGCACTCGCTGCGGTTCGACGCCTGGGGGCGGGTGCTGGGGCGCGGGTGGGCCGGCGCCCGGCGCGCGGGTGATCGACGAGCCGAGGCGTACTTCACCCACGAGGAGGGCATCCGCTGCCTGGTCACGGGTCGACGCGTCGCGGCGGCGGCCCTGCTGGCACAGGCTTCCGTGCTGTGGCACGTCCTCGGCGACCACCAGGGCACGACCGCCGCGTCCGACGCCCACCGGTTCCTGCCGCAGGAGCTCCAGCCGCCCGGCCGGGTCGACGCACCGGCGCAAGCCGCCCCCGACGAGGGCGGCACTTCCCGGGCCGTGGCCGACCACATGGCCGACCTCGAGCACGCGGCGCCGGAACCCCCCGCACCCACCACCCGCGACAGCGTCGACCCGGGCTGCTCCGGCGCCGATCCCACCGGGTCCGGGGCGCCGCCCGACCCGGGCCCGGCCCAGGCGCTCGGCGACCCCGCCACCGCACCGGTCAGCGGTGACCCCGGCCTGACCGCCGTCACGACGAGCCCTCCGGTGCTTCCCGGCGGCGCCTCCGGGGCGACGGCCGCCTCCGGGGCGACAGCGGCAGCCGCCGCCCAGGGCGGCTCGCTGCTGGTCTCGTTCCTCGTCGCGCTCGCGGTCGTCGGCGCCGTCGCACTCGTCGTGCACGACAAGAACAAGGAGAGCGAAGCCGCAGGCGGTTGGCCGGCCACCACCGGTGGGAGGACGACCGGCGTCGTGAACAACCGGCGAACCGGCGGACCGGGCACCAGGAAGCCCGCGATCACGAACACCAGGAAACCCGCGGTCACGAACACCCGGCAGACCGGGGTCGCCGGCACCTGGAGAGAAGGCCGGAACGAGTTCGCCATCGTCGAATCCAAACCCGGCGTGTACGTCGTCCGGACGACCTGCAACGACAGGATCGAGCTGATCGGGGACAAGACGAAAGCCACCGGGAGGGCTCCGGCACGGACCTGGGACAACGGCGGCGGCGACTGCGGTCCCGTCATCGGGTACAACACGGTCACGATCAGGGTGGGCGCCGATCGGGATACCGCCCGGTGGACGAGGACGATGCCACTTCACGAGGCGGGGCGGTGGACTTGTCTTAACTGCGGGACGACCACCCTGACCCGCGTCGGGTAGCCACCGCGCACATCTCGCCACGGTCCGGAGCCACCGGCCGGACACCGTCCACGCTGACCTCCGCAGCACCTCCCGGTTCCCGCTGACGGCCGGTTCCGCCCGAACGGCTCGACAGGCTCAGGACGGCCCCCCGCTCCGGGCGCCCCAGCGTTCCAGGACCGCCATGGCGGCGTTGTGGCCGCCGATGCCGCTGACCCCGCCACCGCGCCGGGCGCCCGCCCCGCACACGAACAGGTTCGGCACGTCGGTCTCCACGCCCCACCGGCCGACCTCCTCCTCGTCCTCCGCGAAGGGCCACCTCAGCTCGTCGTGGAAGATGTTGCCGCGCGGCAGGCCCAGTTCGGCCTCCAGGTCCAGCGGTGATCGGGCCTCCAGGCACGGCCTGCCCTCGGCGTCCTGCGCCAGGCACTCCTGGACCGGCTCCTCCAGGTGCTCGTTCAACGCCGCGAGGTAGCGGTCGACCAGGCGGTCCCTCAGGGCTTCGCCGCCCTGCTCGAACAGCGCCGCCGGGGTGTGCAGGCCGAACAGCGCCAGGGTGTGCCAACCGCGCTCGGCCGGTTCACCGGACAGGATCGACGGGTCGGTCAGCGTGTGGCAGTACACCTCGGCGGGCGGCGCCGACGGCACCCGGCCGGCGGCGCTCTCCCGGTAGGCGGCCTCCAGCTGCGAGTACGACTCGCCCAGGTGCAGCGTGCCCGCGAACGCGAGCTTCGGGCCCACCCCGCCGCGCACCCCCGGCAGCCTGCGCAGCAGCATGTTGACCTTCACCTGGCTGCCCTCGGCCACCGGGCGCTCCTCCTTGCCCCGCAAGGAGTCCAGCACGCGGGGGGCCACACCGGACAGCACGAAGCGCGCGCCGGCGGTCCGGCCGTCGAACTCCACCTCGGCGTGCTCGCCGTCAGCGTCCACCCTGGACACCTCGGCGCCGGTGACGACCTCCGCGCCGGCCTCGCGGGCGGCGCGGAGCAGCTCGGCGGTCACCGCGCCCATCCCGCCTACCGGGACCTTCCACTCCCCCGTGCCGTTGCCGATCACGTGGTACAGGAAGCAGCGGTTGGCCTTCAGGTCGTGCAGGGACGCGTGCGTGCCGATCAGGGCGTCGGTCGCGACCACGCCGCGCACGACGTCGTCGGCGAACAGCTCCTCCAGCGTCACGCCCAGCGGGCGCTCGAAGACCTGCTCCCACAACCGCGCCCGCGCCACCGCGTCGACGCGGATGCGGGCGTGCTCGCGGGGCACGAGCGGTTCCAGCAGGGTCGGGGCCAGCGCCCGCGCCAGCGCCGCCAGGTCGGCGTACCAGCGCTGCCACCGCACGAACTCGGCGTCCGACCCGGTCAGCGCGCGGAACGACGCGGCGGTCACCGCGCCGGGCGCGCGCTCGACGAGCAGGTTCCCGGCCGGCGTGTAGGAGGAGGCGGCGCGCGACCGCAGCTCCACCCGCAGGCCGAGGTCGGACGCGATCCGGTCGGGCAGCAGGCTGACGAGGTACGAGTACCGCGACAGCCGCGCGTCCACGCCGGGGAACACGCGCTCGGAGACCGCCGCGCCGCCGACGTGGTCGAGCTTCTCCAGCACCAGCACCGAGCGCCCGGCGCGCGCCAGGTACGCCGCCGCGACCAGGGCGTTGTGCCCGCCGCCGACCACCACCACGTCGTAGGAACCCACCGGCCGACACTAACCGGTGAACCGCACCGCCACCGCGTGGACCGATGCGCCGCGAGCGGTCGGGGGGACCGGTGGCCCCGGACCTCCGTAACCTGGTCGGGGACCGGCCCGGCGAACCGAGCCGGGGACCCGGCGGGAGGAATGAGGTGCCACGATGGGGCGAGTGACCGTCCGCCGCCCGGTGGTCACGTACTCGCGGGGCGCGCGCCGCGCGCGGGTCGACGTGCTGGCCGCCGAGGAGCCGCTGGAGCTGCGGGTGGGCGGGTCGGCGCTGACCGTGACCATGCGCACGCCCGGCCACGACGTGGAGCTGGCCCACGGCTTCCTGCTCTCCGAGGGCGTGATCGGCGGCCTGCGCGACGTCGCGGTGGCCCGGTTCTGCGAGGGCGCCGGCCCCGACGGGGTGAACACCTACAACGTGCTGGACCTGACGCTGGCCGACCACGTGCCGCCGCCCGACCCCGGCGTGGAGCGGAACTTCCACACCACCTCGTCGTGCGGGGTGTGCGGCAAGGCGGCGCTGGACGCGGTGCGGCTCAAGACCCGCCACTCCCCCGCCGACGACGCGGTCCGGGTGGGCGTGGACGTGCTCGCCGGGCTGCCCGACGCGCTGCGGGCCAAGCAGAAGGTCTTCGCCTCCACCGGCGGCCTGCACGCCGCCGGGCTTTTCACCGCATCAGGTGATGCCCTGGTGGTGCGCGAGGACGTCGGGCGGCACAACGCGGTGGACAAGGTGCTGGGCTGGGCGGTCCTCCAGGACCGCGTCCCGCTGGCCGGGGCCGTCCTGGTGGTGTCCGGGCGCGCCTCGTTCGAGCTGGTGCAGAAGGCGGCGATGGCGGGCGTCCCGGTGCTGGCGGCCGTGTCCGCGCCGTCGTCGCTGGCCGCGGAGCTGGCCGAGGAGCAGGGCGTGACGCTGGTCGGGTTCCTGCGCGGCGACTCGATGAACGTCTACGCCGGCGCCGAGCGGGTCGCCGGGCCGGACCCGGCGGGGAGCCCGGCCGCGGCCGGTCCGGCGTGACGGGGCCCCTGGACGGCGTGCTGGTCGTCAGCATCGAGCAGGCCGTCGCCGTCCCCTACGCCACGCGGCTGCTGGCCGACCTGGGCGCGCGGGTCGTGAAGGTGGAGCGCCCCGACGGCGGCGACTTCGCGCGGCACTACGACCACGCCTGCGGCGAGGTGTCCTCCTACTTCGCCTGGACCAACGTCGGCAAGCAGTCGCTGACCCTGGACCTGAAGGACCCCGCCGGCCGGGAGGTGCTCGACCGGCTGGTCGCGCGGGCCGACGTGGTGCTGTGCAACCTGTCGCCCGGCGCGGCCCGCCGCGCCGGGGTGGACGCCGGGGCGCTGCGCGCGCGGCGCCCGTCGCTGGTGGTCGGCGAGCTGTCCGGCTACGGCGAAGGCGGGCCGTACGCGCGGCGCAAGGCGTTCGACGCTCTGGTGCAGTCCGAGGCGGGGCTGGTGGAACTCACCGGCGAGGGCGACGTGACGGCGCGCGCGGGCATCTCGGTGGCCGACATCGCCGCCGGCGTGCAGCTGCACTCGGCGGTGCTGGCCGCCCTGCTGCACCGCGAGCGCACGGGCGAGGGCGTCACCCTGCGGTTGTCGCTGTTCGAGGCGATGGCCGAGTGGATGCACCAGCCCCTGCTGTACGCGGCGGGCACCGGCCGGGCGGCGCCCCGCACCGGCGCGCACCACCCCAGCATCGCCCCGTACGGCCCGTTCCGGTGCCGCGACGGCGCGGTGCACCTGGCCGTGCAGAACGACCCGCAGTGGCGGCGGCTGTGCGCCGTGCTGGGCCGGCCGGGGCTGGCCGACGACCCGAGGTTCGGCTCGGTCGCCTCCCGGGTGGAGCACCGGGCCGCGCTGCACGCCGAGCTGGACTTCACCGACTGGTCCGCCGCCGACCTGCTGGCCGCCCTGGACGGGGCGGACGTGCCGGCCGCCCGCACCCGCGGCGTCGCCGACCTGCCCGAGCACCCGCAGCTGGCCGCCCGCGACCGCTGGGCGCGCGTGGGCGTGCCCGGCGGCGAGGTGGCGGTGCTGCGCCCGCCCGTGGATTCGTCGGCGTGGCGGTGGGAGCCCGGGTCGGTGCCGGGGCGCGGGCAGCACACCGACGAGGTGCTGCGGTTCCTGGGCTACGGGGCGGAGCAGGTGGCCGCCCTCCGGGCGCGGTCCGCGGTCTGAGCCGGGACGTCACGAGGAGGGGACGTGGTCAGCAGGCGGGTGGTGCTCGGCGCGCTGGGCGCGGCCGGGCTCGCCGTCGCGGGGACGGCCGCGGCCCTGGTCGGGCGGGCGCCGGCCGACGGGGCGCTGCGGCTGGTGCGGGCCGACGCCGGTCCGATGCCGGGCGTGAAGCAGCCCGTGGTGCGCGTGGAGCGGGTGCGCTCGCGGGCGCGCGGGCGGGACGTCGACCTGGTGACGGTCCTGCCGTCCGGGGTGCCCGCGCGCGGGCTGCCCATGTCGGTCCTGCTGCACGGGCTGTCCGGCGCCGCGCGCCACGCGGCCGTCGGCGGGCTGCCGAGGGCGCTGGTCGCGGCCGTGCGGCGCGGCGTGGTGCCGCCGTTCGGCTTCGCCGCGGTCGACGGCGGCGACCACTACTGGCACGAGAACGTGCCGGGCGACGACCCGATGGCGATGCTGCTCGACGAGGTGCCCCGCTGGCTGCTCGACCGCGGCTTCCGCGAGCCGTTCGCGTGCACCGGGGTGTCCATGGGCGGCTTCGGCGCCCTGCTGTACGCCCGGCGGCGCGCCGAGCGCCGCGAACCGGCCGTGGCGGTGGCCGCCATCTCGCCCGGCCTGCACACGTCGTGGCCCGAGATGGCCAAGCGCGGCGCGTTCACCGACGAGGCGCAGTGGGCGGCGCTGGACCCGCTGCGGCACCTCGACGCGCTGCGCGACGTGCCGCTGGGCGTGTGGGTCGGCGACCGGGACTGGTTCATCGAGGGCGCCCGGGAGCTCATCGCCGGGACCCGGCCCCTGGTCGCCTCCGTCACGGCCGGCGGGCACGACGAGGCGTTCTACCGCGACGTCGTGCCCGACGTGGTGCGCTTCCTGGGCGGGCGGCTCACCGCGGGGTGAGCGGCGTGCGGTCGCTGCGCACCCACTTGAGCACCGCGTTCCACGAGCCGTAGCCGGACTCGGTGTTCAGGTGGCCGCCGCCGACGACGACGTCCACGTCCACCCGCAGCGCCTCGGCCAGCTCCTTGCCCTGCTCCACGGAGCAGTACCGGTCGCCCTCGCCCACCACCAGCCGGGTCGACGCCGCGGCCCGCCGCGGCGCGGTCGGGTCCAGCGGCACGTCCAGGAACCCGGTGATCAGCGGCTCGGCGGTGCAGTGCGGGCTCGGCGGCGCGACCAGCAGCACCCGGTCCACGCGCAGCGCCGGGTCGAACCCGCCGGCCGCGTGGTGCAGCCACAGCAGGCACGCCAGCGAGTGCGCCACGACGACCCGCTCCCCCTCCCGGGGCGCGGCGGCGAGGTGCTCCCGCAGCTCGGCGAGCCAGACGTCGAGCCGCGGGGCGTCCGGGAGGGTGAACTGGGGCAGGTCCACCTGCCCACCGCGGTGGGCCAGCTCGCCCGCCAGCCAGTTCTGCCAGTGCTCCGGCCCGGAGCCGCCCAGGCCGTGCAGCACCAGCGCGTACGGCAGGGACAACGTCAGGCGGACTTCTCGCGGCGCTCCCGGCGGGAGGGCTGCCGGGCCACGATGGTCGGGTTGACGTTCTCCTTCACCGTCTGCTCGGTGATGACGACCTTGGCGACGTCCGTGCGGCTCGGGATGTCGTACATCACCGGCAGCAGGACCTCCTCCATGATCGCCCGCAGGCCGCGGGCGCCGGTGCCGCGCAGGATCGCCTGGTCGGCCACCGCCTCCATCGCGGTCCGCGTGAACTCCAGCTCCACGCCGTCCATCTCGAACAGCTTCTGGTACTGCTTGACCAGCGCGTTCTTCGGCTCGGTGAGGATGCGGACCAGCGACGCCTTGTCCAGGTTCGTGACGCTGGCCACCATCGGCAGCCGCCCGATGAACTCCGGGATCAGGCCGAACTTGATCAGGTCCTCGGGCATCGACTCGGCGTAGTAGTCCGCCGCGTCGACCTCCGCCTTGGTGCGCACCTCGGCGCCGAAGCCCAGGCCGCGCTTGCCGACCCGGTCCTGGATGATCTTGTCCAGGCCCGCGAAGGCGCCCGCCACGATGAACAGCACGTTCGTCGTGTCGATCTGGATGAACTCCTGGTGCGGGTGCTTGCGCCCGCCCTGCGGCGGCACCGAGGCCGTCGTGCCCTCCAGGATCTTCAGCAGCGCCTGCTGCACGCCCTCGCCCGACACGTCGCGCGTGATCGACGGGTTTTCACTCTTCCGAGCGATTTTGTCGACCTCGTCGATGTAGATGATGCCGGTCTCGGCGCGCTTGACGTCGTAGTCCGCCGCCTGGATCAGCTTGAGGAGGATGTTCTCCACGTCCTCGCCCACGTAGCCCGCCTCGGTCAGCGCCGTGGCGTCCGCGATCGCGAACGGCACGTTCAGCATCTTGGCGAGCGTCTGGGCCAGGTAGGTCTTGCCGCACCCGGTCGGGCCGAGCATGAGGATGTTCGACTTGGCGAGTTCCACGCCGTCGTCGCGCCCCTCGCGCCCGCGGTCGCCCGCCTGGATCCGCTTGTAGTGGTTGTAGACCGCCACCGAGAGCGTCCGCTTGGCCTCGTTCTGGCCGATCACGTACTGGTCGAGGAATTCGTGGATCTCGGCGGGCTTGGGCAGCTCGTCGAGCTTGACGTCGCCGGCCTCCGCGAGTTCTTCCTCGATGATCTCGTTGCAGAGGTCGATGCACTCATCGCAGATGTAGACACCGGGGCCGGCGATGAGTTTTTTCACCTGCTTCTGGCTCTTCCCGCAGAAAGAGCACTTCAGCAGGTCGCCGCCGTCACCGATACGCGCCATGACCGCTGACCTCTGTCCCCTCCGGCGCACGTCCTGGTGAGGTGCGCCTGACTGCTGGTTGGCATCCACCCGCTGGGTGCGGGGTCCGCCCGTTCCCCTCGACGGTACCTGTCCCACCCGCCTGTGCGGGAGGACCAGCGTGCCCCCGACACGGCCGACCGGTCAGGACCCCTGGCCGGCTCGGCGTGTCGGGCGTCACGGTGAGTTACTTCGCCGACAGCTTCCGGTACGGCAGGACGCTGTCCACGATGCCGTAGTCCCTGGCCTCGTCGGCGGTCAGGATCTTGTCGCGCTCGATGTCGGTGCGGACCTGCTCGGCGCTGCGGCTGGTGTGCTTGGCCAGCGTCGTCTCCAGCAGCCTGCGCACCCGCTGGATCTCGTTGGACTGGATCTCCAGGTCGGAGACCTGCCCGTAGACGCCCTCGGTCGCCGGCTGGTGGATCAGGATCCGCGAGTTCGGCAGCGCGTGCCGCTTGCCGGGCGTGCCCGCCGCCAGCAGGACCGCGGCGGCCGAGGCGGCCTGGCCCAGGCAGTAGGTCTGGATGTCCGGGCGGACGAACTGCATGGTGTCGTAGATGGCCATCAGCGAGGTGAACGAGCCACCCGGCGAGTTGATGTACATCAGGATGTCGCGGTCGGGGTCCTCCGACTCCAGCACGAGCAGCTGGGCCATCACGTCGTTGGCCGACGCGTCGTCCACCTGCACGCCGAGGAAGATGATGCGCTCCTCGAACAGCTTGTTGTACGGGTTGGACTCCTTGATGCCGTAGCTCGTGCGCTCCACGAACGAGGGGAGCACGTACCGGGACTGCGGCGCGTGGAACTGGCTCACTGGCTTGTCTCCTGGTCCTTCGGCTGCCCGGTCAGTTGGTGTTGGCCTGGCTGGCGCGGGTGATCACCTTGTCCACGAAGCCGTACTCCAGGGCCTCCTGGGCGGTGAACCAGCGGTCGCGGTCGGAGTCGGCGATGATCCGCTCGACCGGCTGGCCGGTGTGCTGCGCGATCAGCTCGGCCATCTCCTGCTTGGTCCGGGTGAGCATGTCCGCCTGGATCGCGATGTCGGCCGCCGTGCCGCCGACACCCGCCGAGGGCTGGTGCATCAGGATGCGGGCGTGCGGTAGCGCGTGCCGCTTGCCGGGCGTGCCGGCGGAGAGCAGGAACTGCCCCATCGACGCCGCGAGGCCCATCGCGTAGGTCGCGACGTCGGGCTCGATGAGCTGCATCGTGTCGAAGATCGCCATTCCCGCGGTCACCGAGCCGCCGGGCGAGTTGATGTAGAGCGTGATGTCCTTCTCGGGGTCCTCCGCCGCGAGGAGGAGGAGCTGCGCCGTGATCTGGTTGGCGATGCCCTCTTCGACCTGCGACCCCAGCACGATGATCCGCTCGCGGAGCAGGCGCTCGTAGACCGAGTCGTTGAGGTTCATCCCCGTGGCCGACCGCATCTCGGGCGTCGGGAAGAAGTGCTGCGTCACGTCTGCCTGCCTAACTTTGCCGAAAAGAGTCTCGTGACAACGACCTTAACGAAGGCGGGCGGCGTCGCCTTCCCGACACCGCCCGCGTTCGCTCAGGGCTTCAACTCCGGTGGAGGTCCGACGGTCAGGCCGTCGGCTCGGCCGCGGATTCCTCAGTGGACCTGGTCTCGCCGAACAGCTCGTCGAGGTCCAGCGCGTTGCCCGCGGCGTCGGTGACGGTGGCCTGGCGCACCACCGACGCCAGCGCCTTGCCGCGGCGCACGTCGGCGAAGATGGCGCCGAGCTGGCCGGACTGCTGCGCGCGCTTGACGTACTCGTCGGGGCTGATGCCGAACCGCTGCGCCTGGTAGATGATCCGCTCGGTCAGCTCGGCGTCGGAGACGGTCAGCTGCTCGGCGTCGGCGATGGCGTCGAGCACGAGCTGCGTCTTCACGGCCTGCTCGGCGGCGGTGCGCACCTCGGCGTCGAACTCGTCCTTGGTCTGGCCCTGCTCGGTCAGCCACTCGGCGAAGCGGTTCTCGTCGTGGTCGAAGGCGTGCACGGCGTCGTGCGCGCGGGCCTCCACCTCGCCCTCGACGACGGCCTCGGGCAGCGGCACCTCGACGGCGGCCAGCAGCGCCTCCAGCACCTTGTCGCGCGCCTGCACGCCCTGCTGCATCTTCTTCACCCGGGCCAGGCGCACCCGCAGGTCGGCCGTCAGCTCGTCGAGGGTGTCGAACTCGCTGGCGAGCTGGGCGAACTCGTCGTCCAGCTCGGGCAGCTGCCGCTCCTTGACCGTGTTCAGCACGACGGTGACGTCGGCCTCGCGGCCCGCGTGCTCGCCCGCGACCAGGGTGGTGGTGAAGCTCTTGGACTCGCCCTCGGACGCGCCGACCAGGGCCTCGTCGATGCCCTCCACGAGCTGGCCGGAGCCGATCTCGTAGGACAGGCCGGTGGTCCTGGCCTCCTCGACCTCCTCGCCGTCGACCGTGGCGGACAGGTCGACGACGACGAAGTCGCCCTCCCGGGCGGGGCGCTGGACGCCGGTCAGGGTGCCGAAGCGAGCGCGCAGCTCGTCCAGCTGGGCGGCCACGTCGTCCTCGGTGACCTCCTGCTCGTCCACGCTCACGGCCAGCTCGCCGAACGCGGGCACGGTGATCTCCGGGCGGACGTCGACCTCGGCGGTGAACGCCAGCGACTCGCCGTCCTCGATCTTCGTGACCTCGAAGTCCGGGCGGCCGAGGGTGCGGATCTCGCCGGAGTTGACCGCCTCCAGGTACTTGGCGGGGATCGCCTCCTGGACGACCTCGTCCAGGACCGGCGCGCGGCCGATGCGGCTCTCCAGCACCCGGGCGGGCGCCTTGCCGGGGCGGAAGCCGGGGATGCGGACCTGCTTGGCCAGCTTGCGGTAGGCGCGGTCGAAGTCCGACTTGAGCTCGTCGAACGGCACCTCGACGTTGATCCGGACCCGCGTCGGGCTCAGGTGCTCGACGGTGCTCTTCAACGTGGTCTCCTCGTAACGGGCAGGACGTGCGGAACACCCCGGAAGCGCTCTGCCGGGCGCCGGGATTCCGCATGAGTCTAGGCGGTGGGCCGCGGGCGGGCGGGCGGCACCCCGGCCACCCCCGCCCGGGCGCCCGGGCGGGGACCACCACGGCCCCGCGTTCGGGTGGCGCCGGACCGGGTGGCGCGCCGGGTGGGCGCGGGCCCGGCGCGCCCGGTCCCGGCGGCGGGCCCGGCAGGCGGTCCGGGCGCGGTCCCGGGCGGCTCGCGGCCGCGGCCCGGACCCGGTGCCCGGGGAGTCCCGCCGGTCACGGCCGGTGATCGGATTCCCGAGTATTTCCCGACGCTTTCCCGATGGGCTGATGAGCCATTCGGCATTCGGCGTAATTGCCACCGTTCGCCTTTCCTGCGCATTTCACTCTTTCGTTACCGCAGAGCCGGCGCGGACCGGGCGGGCGGAGGGGGCCGCCCGGTCGGGCGGCAGCGGCCCCGGACCGGCGCGCCGGGCGGTCCCACGGACTGGGCGCATGCCGGCAGTTTTCCGCACTGGTGCGGAAAACCCGAGGCAGGAGGCGCGTCGGGTCGTCTGCGGGACCACGCGTCGGTTCGGCCGCCGGGGTTGCGCCGAACGGGGCACCGGACTCCGTTCGCGCTAGGCCGTCCGAGTGAGCACACCCCAGGTGAGCACTGCGCCGTCCTTGATCACCGAGCGCAGTCGCGAACGCCTGGTGTAACACGGATGCCGTAGCAGCGACTTACCGACCGCAACACCGGGCACGAGGAGGTTCCGCAGATGGGGTGAATTGAGGCCGTTCGGAGTAGCGGCCGACCGAAAACTTTCACTTGTCGAGATGACTCCACTCGCCGTAGTCCATTAGTGTGGGTTTCAGGTAGCGTGACGGCCGGACCCGCAACGCTGGACCACTAAATGATTCACGTTGCCGGGCGTTCTGGGGGGTCAGCAGCGGACGCCACCGGCAACCGGGACCAGAGGAACGAGCGAAAACAATGTCATCGAGCTTCTTACCCGCCTACCAGACAAGGTGCCGATGACCCGATGAGAGCCATTCCGCCGCTGCCGAACAGTAACCCGCGACCTGCCCCCGACACCGGCCCGACGCAGTGCCGCACCGGTCCCCGGCAGGCCCTGGGAGGAACACGAGACCATCGGGTACCGCCCCTCACGGCCGAGCGGCGATGTTGATCAGCACCAGGTCGCACCGGGACGCCCGGCGCACCCAGGTCGACTGCCGCCACGCAAGGAAACCCACGACGCCGGCCTGCACCGGGCGCTCGCGGACCACTTTCACGCACCGTTGGGGAGCTCCATGGAGACACGTCAGCTTTTGGCGTTCACAACTGTGGTTCAAACGGGCAGCTTCACCAAGGCAGCCGCTACGCTGAATTGTTCGCAGCCCACCATAACCACCCGGATCAAGGCACTGGAGGAAACCCTCGGCGTGCCGTTGTTCCGCCGCCTGCCACGCGGCATCCAGATGACCTCCGCGGGGGTCGAACTGCTGCCGTTCGCGCGCAACATCATCACGTTGACGGACAAGGCGCGCAAGGCCATCACGATGAACGGCGAGCCGCACGGCAAGCTGGTCATCGGCAGCGCGCAGAGCCTGACCGACTACCGACTGCTACCACTGATCGAGTACATGTGCTGGCGCTACCCGAGCGTCCAGATCTCGCTGCACTCGCGCAACACGCAGGCCAACCTGACCTCGGTGCGCGAGGGCAGGCTCGACTGCGCGTTCTTCATCGGCTCCGTGGAACCCCGCGAGGGCCTGGAGACGACGGTGCTCTGCCCGGAACCGCTGGTCATGGTCGCCGGGCCGACGCACGCGCTGACGAGGCGCTCGGTGATCACCGAGGACGAGCTGCGCGGGAGCACCCTCATCCGGGCGGAGAACGGCGCCAGCTACTACGAGCAGTTCGAGCAGGCGCTGGGGCTGCAGGACGCGGAGAGCAGGTCGCCGGTGCTGGCGCTGGACTCGATCGACGCCGCCAAGCGGGCGGTCGCCTCGGGCCTGGGGATCTCGCTGGTCCCCGAGGTGACGGTCGCGGCGGAGCTGGCCGACGGCAGGCTGTGCCGCCTGCCGTGGGTCCCGCCGTTCCGGGTGTACACCCAGTTCGCGTGGCGCCAGGACAACTCGAGCAACCCGTCGGTGACGGCGCTGGTCTCGGCGGCGGCGCAGGTGGTGAGCGAGCAGGTGGCGGCCCCGGCCTGACCGGCGGCCGGCGGGAACGCCGTTCTTGAGCGCCCAATGGCGCGGTGTGCTCAAGAACGGCAGCACCGGGCTGCCACGCGGCCCCCACCGGACCCAGGGGGCCGCGCCGACCGTCGGGGCGACAGGATTTGAACCTGCGACCCCCCGCTCCCAAAGCGGGTGCGCTACCAAACTGCGCCACGCCCCGGTCCCCGACACCCTATCGCGACCCGCTAAGCTGATCCCGCGCCCACCCCCGTGGGCGCGATGCGGGTGTAGCTCAATGGTAGAGCCCCAGCCTTCCAAGCTGGTCATGCGGGTTCGATTCCCGTCACCCGCTCTCTCCTCCCTTCGCAGGTCAACGGCGGTGCCGCCGGTTCGAGGCGACACCGCCGCCGTGTTCGTCGACCACGTCGTGCGATTAGCGTGCGATTAGACCTTTCGGCGCTTCCGGGCCGCCTTGACCCTCTTGCCGAGCTTCGCGGCGATCTCGTGGTCCCGCTCGCTGGTCGTGTGCTGGTAGATCAGCGCCGCCCTCATGCTCCCGTGCCCCATCCGGTGCATCAGCTCCCGGGTGCTGGCCCCGGCCGCCGCCGCCAGGGTGTTGCCCGTGTGTCGGAGGTCGTGGAAGTGGAAGCCCTTCGGTAGCCCGACCCCGGCCACGGTCTTGATCCACTTCACCGACCGGTGCCAGTTCCCCCGCTTGAGCCCGGCACCCTTCGGCCCCGCGAAGATCAGGGCCTCAACGCCCGCAGCCACGAACGCCATCAGGTGCCGCCGGAACTCGTCCACCATGAAGTCAGGCAGGACGACCGTGCGGAAGCCCGCTTGCGACTTGGGCGGGCCTTCCACGAGCTTCCCGGAGTTGACCTGGGCCAGCCGGCGCGGCACCCGGACCGACGGCGCGTCGAGGTCGACGTCACATCTGCGAAGGCCGATCAGCTCGCCCCATCGCAAGCCTGTGAAGGCCGCAGCGAGGATCAGCACCCTGGACCGAGGCGGCACCGACTCGGAGAGCGTGAACACCTGCTCAACGGACGCCGTAGGACGCTCAGGAGCCTTCTCCTGGTCTGCACCCTTGATCCGGCACGGGTTGCGCTTGATGCGGTTGTCGTCCAGAGCGGTGTTCATGACCGCCCGCAGGAGCCGGTACGCCTTGGCCGTCGTGGTCTCCGACCGGCCGTTGTCGAGCAGGTGCCGCCGCCAAGTGCGCACCGTCTCGGTGGAGATGTCGCTGAGCAGCTTCTCCCCCAGGAACGGCTTCACGTGGAGTCGGAACTGACGGGCGTACTCCTCACGAGTCCGGACGCCAAGCTCCCGCTCCTTGATCCACCGATCTCCGTACTCGGCCAGTTTGACCTTCCCGAGCAGTGGGTCGATCCACTCCCCCCGGAGAAGATCAGCTTCCACGGTGGACAGCCAGGTGTTGGCGTCCGTCTTGGTCGGGTAGGTCTCCGGTGCGTACCGTCGCACCCCGTCAGGCCCTAGGTAACTCGCCTGGAACTTGTTGGAGGGCAGCTTGCGGACGTGCCCGAACTGTCGGTGGTTCTTCTTGTTCGCCATCAGGCAGCCCTCCTGACGGGCTCGACCCGACCGGCGTTGATGAACGCGTCCACGTCGGCCCGCTTCAGCCGCACGTGCCGCCCGAGGTGGTGGAAGGCGATGCGCCGTTCGGCGATGAGCCGCCGCACGAACCGGACCGTCGTGTTCATGTAGTCCGCCGCCTCTTGCACCGTGAAGTGCTCCGTCATGGTCTCCCCCTGTTCACGCAGCTTGAGCGGTTGCCGAACGGTTGAGAGAGCCGGCCGAGGCGAGCAGCGCCGCCGTGTACTCGGCCTTCCACCGACGCCTCTCCGCGATCGCCCGCAGCAGCAGGTGAGGTCTTGGGGGCACGTTCGGATCACCCGGTTGCACGGTGTTCCAGGCGACCCGTTTCGGCTGGTCGTCCTGGGTGATCCCGACATCGGCGAGCAGTTGCCGAACGAATTCCTTGCGGTCGTGCCTGTGGTCGGCCAGCGACTTGCCCGACCACTTCCGCGACACCAGCACCCGACGCCCCGCGACGCCGAGCGTGGAGCGCTTGTGGGCCTTGCCCTTGCACAGGCCCGGCTGCATCGACACCCGCGCTCCGCGGGGCTGCACGCCGTAGAGCAGCCACACCGGGCACTGCGGCGAGCACGGCGTCACGGCCAACTCCGCGCACAGCCGTTCGGCGTGCTCCTCCTGGCGGTCGGTCCGGGCGTCGAAGCACTCGCCGATGCTCTTGGTCAGGTACTTCGTCAGGTAGCCGATGTGCCGCCCGGCCTCCTCCGTGCCGCCGAGGATGCCCTTGGAGTGAACCTGGACCCCGAACCGGGCGACGTGCGCGGGCGCGTCCACCCGGTCCAGCGCTTCGTCCCAGGTCGGCAGGGCCTCTCGGGTCTGCGGGTCGACAAAGCCCTTGGCCCGCGCGTCCCACACCGGCACGTGGTCGCCGCCGTACCGGATCTCGTCATGAGCCGGCCACCACACCTGGTGGTAGGTGGCCTCGGCGACCGCCCGCAGCTCCGCACGCGACACCGAACCCCGGATAGCGGCGTGCCAGTGGGGCGCCAGTCGCTTCTGCGGCTCGACCGTGGAGAAGTACTGCACGTCCCAGCCAACGCACCGCCGGAGGTTCTGCACGAACCGGTCGAGCAGCGCCGCGAAGTGCACCGCGTCCCGAGCCGCCCGCCGATAGTCATAGGTCGTCGGGTCCACCGGCGTGCCGTCGCTCCGCACCTTGCCGTAGCTGTCCAGGGTCAGCGTGAGGAACGTCGAGGGCTGGTACTTGCCGCCGAAGACCCGGCCGACCGTGCGCTTGGTGACCGGCCGCCGAGGCAGGTTCGGCGCGTCCTGCCGCCGCCTGGTCGACCGCTTCCGGGCAGCCCGCGAACGCGGTTCCAGGGAAGGCAGCTTCCCGCGGACTCCCGACTGCCGCAGCTCCGCGTCGACGCCGGCGACCTCCTCCCGCACCTCCTCCGCGCCGACTTCGTCGCCTTCGTCCACGGCTTGCCGGTAGGCCGTGACCAGGTCCGCCCGGTAGGCCGTCAGCGCCCGCTGGTCGTCGTTGGGAGGGTTCGGGGTGAAGTCGGGTTCCTCGGTGAGGTGCCAGCCCTCCCGACACTGCGCCATCCGCAACCGGCGGTTCTTCTCCGCGCACGTGGGGCACACGCTCGCGACCGTGGAGCCGCACGCCACCGGCACGATCTCCACCCGGCCGGTGTCCAGGTCCACCCGTTCCATCGCCAGCGGCCGGACGCACACGCCGTGCTCCTCAGCCACCGCCCGAGCCACGTCCAGCGCCGCTGGCTGCTTCACCCGATCGGCACGGGTCAGGTACTCGCTCATGCCGCCACCTCCCCCGAGCCGTCAGGCTGAGTCGGGAAGTCGTACACGGTGGCCTTGGTCAGGAACGTGCCGAGTTCGTGCAGGTTGGCGTCGGTGACGTGGAAGGCCCGAGCCCGCTCCGGCTCCCGCTGGCCGTCCTGCTTGACCCAGGCCACGCCGGGTGTGTCTTCGGTGATCTCGTGGGCCGCCGCGCCTCGCTGCCGCACGCCGTCGCCGAGCACCATGTCGACCTGTTGTGGTTCGTCCAGCCTCAGGGCTGCGCGGGTGGTGAACAGGTGGCGGAAGGAGACGACCTCCTTGCGCGGGTCCTGGACCAGGCCGACGATGGCGTAGCCGGGCGCACGGCCTTGGGAGGTGATGGTCTGGATGGCTCGTGCGGCGCGTTCGCGCAGTTGCTTGTCGGGTTGGTAGGCGATCAGGTCGGCCAGTTCGTCCACGATCAGGACCGTGAACGGCTCGCCGGTCGAGCGTGCCCACAGCCGCCGGACACCCCGGTAACGGGAGGCGCGTTCCTTGACCTCGGCGGCGATGTCCTCAAGCAGGTCAACGGCTTCCGGTCCGTTGTCGTAGACCGCTTTGTCGAAGGCGTCGGGGCACTGACCCAGCTCCATCCCGCCTTTGGGGTCGATGCCGACCAGGCGCACCAGGCCCGCGCGGACCGCCGGCGCGAGCTGCCACACCACCGACCACAACACCGAGCCCTTGCCCGCCCCCGGCACCCCGACCACCAGCACCTGAGAGCCCAACAGCCGCAGACGCCACGGCCTACCGGTCTCCAACCGGCCCACGACCACCCGCTTGAGGTCGACCTCCGCCGAGGTCCCCAGCGGCGGCACCGGCACCGGCCGGGCCAGCGGGTCGGAGTGGACGAAGTCCAGTTCCACGACCCTGGGCTTGAGCACCCGGACCCGACACGATCGGGCACCGAAGGAGTGGGCGAGAGCTTCGCGCCGCAGCTCCCAGGCTTCCGGGGACTGCGCGGGGATCAGCCGCACGCGGACGCGGTCCCGCCACCCCTCCGAGCGGACCCGCCGCAGCCTGGGGCGGTACTCGCGGCCCCGGTCACGCTTGGCGAGGTCCGCCAGGCGCACCACCGACCGCCACCGGGGCACGTACACCGTGGCCCGCCGCCACTCCGAGACCAGTCGGTACCAGCCGTGCCGCAGGAACGAGGCCCGATCCAGGCCCGCCCAGATCAGCAGGCCGGCCACCAGCGACAGCAGGGCCAGCACCAGCGGAGAGAGCCCGAAACGCCACCAGCACCAGGCCGCCGCCATGGGCGCCAGCGACACCAACGGGTACCGCACGACGAGCAGCACCAGGCGCACCAGCACGACCACCAGCAGCCACACCAACGCCACCACAGCAGCCAGCCACCTGGCCTTACCCGGCACCAACGTCCACCACGGCACCCGAGGCCGCGCACCCTCGAACGGGGCCGGGTCCACCCACTTGCCACCGTTCATCGCCCACCGCCGATGCTGAAGATCAGCGGCAACCAACCCAGGCACGCACAGCAGGCGAGCTGGTTGGGCGCGTAGACACCGAAGCGCTTGCAGCCGTCGCAACGCCGCCCGTTGGGCAGCTTCCACACCATCGAGGGGGTCTGACTTGACGTGCAGGCCCCCGTGACCCGTACTCTTGACATGACCGAAACCCCTTGTGCGCCAACAAAAGCGCGCGAGAAACCCGGTCGGTGCCGTCGGTGGACAGTTCCAGGCCCGCCAAGACTTGAGGGCTGTTCACCGGCGACCACCAACAGGTAGCCGAATGATTCTCAGTTATGTTCGGAACGCCGGGCGGGCACCCACGAGCACCCGCCCGACCACCACCTCACGGACCGCCGGCGAACCAGTCGCTCCACACCGCCGCACCCGCCGCCGTCAACCGATACCGCGCCGACTTCGGCGTGCCATCGACCCGCAACTGCGCCCGCCGCCGCGCATACCCCACGGCCACCAGATCCCGACACGCCAACCCGACCGTGCACGAGGCCACCCCGGACGCCGCCGACAACTCCACCGTCGACCGAAACCGCACCAGATCACCCAATAACGCCCGGACCACCCGCTCCAACGACGGGAACCCGTAACCGGGTGCAGCACCCCGCCCACGCTGCTCCCCGGACAACCGAGCACCCAGCACCCGACCCACCGTCCCCGGACGCTGAGGGACCGGACGCAACAGACGATCACGCTCCTCCACCCGCCGCCGCCACACCCCCACACCCTCCAACGACATCCGGTAGCGAAGCGACGGCCAATCCCTCGTCCCCGGAACACCCCCGTCACTCACATGCAAGTGCCCCAGTTCCAACAGGTCACGGCACACCATCCGCACCGTCGCATGACTGAGGCCCGATTCCGCGACCAACTCCCGCATGGACGACCCCCTGCCCGGATGCGCCATCAACGCGCTCACCACAGCCGCACACGTCCGACCCGAATAGCCCACACCGCACAACTCGTCCAACGGCAACCCACTGACGACCACATTCCGCAAGGTGCCAACCAAGTCACCGCCCCTCACAGCCGCTCCTCCCCGCCGATCTGCTCGGAAACGGAGTCAGGCCCACCGTCGCCCCCGACCGCCTCCGCCAAGGCGCGCTCACGGGTGACCCAGTACAGCGCCTCGTGATGGTGATGCCGATCCACCTCCGCCACCCGCTCATAGACCTTCGCACTGCGCAGGTAGAACTCCCGGAACACCGACGGAGCGGCATCCGGCGCAGGCACCAGCCGCCCCAACACCTCGTGCGCGTCCTTCAACGTCCGGCAGTTCAACGCGTCCACCCACGGATCACGGCGTTTGGGTTGAGCCATCACCGGCCCCCTCACCGCTCACGGGTGCGTACTGGTGGTGTCCGGCGGACGCCTTGTTGCCACTGGCGATCTGCTCGTTCACCTCCGCCTGGTGGTCGAACAGCTCCGCCGCGTGCACTGCCGCCGCCTTGGCCCACCAGGGCGCGCCGTCCTCCGCCGCGAGCTGCCGCCACAACCACGCGACCCGCCGGTACGCCGGGGCGATCCGAGCAGCGGCCCGAGGGTCATCGACAGCCGCGTACCGGTTCGCCTCGTGCGCTTCGGTGTAGCTCCGGTACGCGGCCTGCCACTGCGCCACGCGCTTCTGAACGTCGGTCACGACTCACGCGGCCTTGGCAGCGTCAGCGCTCCCACCGTTGGCCTTCGCCCCACCGGGGGACGAGCCCGCGGACTTGCCCGCCGCCCCGAACCCCGTCGCCCGGAACAGGAACGACTGGTACTTGAACTCACCGTTCCCCGCGACCCGGGGCTCAGCGGTCAACCCGTCCAGCTCGACCGGCCGCATACCGGGCAGAACCTCCGCCGTCGTGGGCACCGGCTGCACGTCGGCCAACAGGGTCACCTCGAAGCTCTTGCGCTTGGCGTTCGGCTCGTGCGGGTCCGTCACCGACACCTTCCACTGCCGCTTGCCGGTCACCTCGTCCACCCGCTGCCGCACCGGCCGCCCGGCCGCCTTCTCCTCCCGCGTCTGGTACTCCGTGTCCGGCATGACCTCCCCGACCATCACCAGGCCGTGTGGGAAGGCGTCATCGAACGCGATGGGGAACCGGTAGCCCTTGCTGATCGCCATGGGTGCTGTCTCCTCTGACCGGGGCCGCTCTTCTGCGGCTTGCCCAACCAGATTCGCCGGCGATCCGTCCCGTCCCAGGTCCGCGCCGGTCTCACCTACCGCGTGACAGCCGCGTGTCGGACTCAAGTTGTCTCGTCTTGGTCTCGTCACGCTGCTAGCCTCAACCGATCGCACCAAGCGGGGGAGGCCACATGGCCACAGAGGCAACGTTGCTCAGGGTCCTGCTGCGCCAGCGCCACATGCAGGGCTACCGAGTCTTCTGCAAGGAGTACGACCGCATCGCCAAGCAGCTCGACCACGACCTGATCGGCCGCTATCCGAGCAAGGCCCAGTTCTACCGCTGGCTCTCCGGCGACCTGCTAGGACTGCCCTACGCCGACCACTGCCGCATCCTGGAGAAGATGTTCCCAGGCTGGACCGCCGAGGAACTCCTAGCCCCACACGAGGGCGCCACCGACAACCTCGTCACACCACCCCAACGCACCGCGGCCCCCTCCCACCCGGTGCCGCGCCCGGTCCAGATGCCGCAGCAGGCCCGCCTGGCCGACGTCACCGCCGTCTACGCCAGCCGAACCGAGTTCCTGCACAACATCCCGCCACGAGCCCTGTTCCACGGCGCGAGAGAAATTAACATCGCCGGCCTGTCCCTCAACGTCCTGTGCCAGCAGTACTCCGACAAAGCCCTACTCGACTCCATCGAGGCCGGCACCACCATCAAGGCCCTGTTCCTGGACCCCAACGGCCACAACATCACCGCCCGCGAACAAGAGGAGGGCCTACCCGAAGGCCACCTCTCCATGCTCACCCGCCTCAACATCGAAGCCCTACGCCGAGTCGGCGCGAAGGTCTCGCCGGACGCACGCGGCCAGCTCCACATCCGCGTCTACGACGAACCGCTCCGCTACAACATCCTCATTACCGACCAAGCCAAGTGCGTGGTCCAGCCCTACTTGCCCGACGCGCGAGGAGTCGAGTCCCCTACCCTCGTGATCGAGAAGGATGACGCCGTACCGGGCCTATTCGCCACCTTCTCCCAGGTGTTCGACTCCATGTGGGACCGCGCAAAGGAGACCTGGTGATGCGAACGCTCGACCAACTGGCCGAAATCGCACAAAAGGCCGTGAGCATCGGCAACGCCCTCATCAAGACCACCCGCCCGCAGACTGTCACCGAGAAGTCCGACCGCGACACCTACACCGACGTGGACGTACGGATCCAGCATGAAATCCGTACCTATCTGGCCGAAGCTACGCCTGAAATAGGGTTCATCGGTGAAGAAGAGGGCACCAGCAGCCAGACCAGCCGCAGTGAGTACGTCTGGACGCTTGATCCAATCGACGGTACCGCGAACTTCGTACACGGAATACCGCTATGCGCCGTACAAGTCGCTCTACTTCGCCAAAAACGAGCAATCGTCAGCGCGGTAAGCTTGCCATACTTTGACACGACCTACTGGGCGATCGAAAACGAAGGGGCATTCGCAAATGGCAAACGCATACAAGTTAGCGCTACCGCCAGCGCCTCTCAATCAGTAGTAGCAATCGGGGATTATGCTACTGGCGATAACGCTGCACGGAAAAACTTTACGCGCCTGACTTTGACGGCAGCGCTAGCCGCAGACGTCGAGCGAATCCGGATGTTCGGGTCGGCCGCACATGACCTCGTATGGCTAGCCGAAGGAAGGATTGATGCGGTAATTATCCTTTCAAACAACTCCTGGGATATGGCACCCGGGACACTGATAGCCAAAGAAGCAGGCGCCATCTTGATCGACGGCAGCGGGCAACCATACAATCAGGATTCACAAGAAACGATAGCCATGACGCCCGGAGTCGAAAGTTACGTTCGTGAACTCCTGAATCAGTGCTTGTAACGCTATAGGTGAACCTTAACAGTACAGTCTACCGGCTCATCACTGCGACCCTTGATCCCACCTATGCCTTCAAGGTGGACATTTTCGGCATGTATCGACACCTTCAAAGTCCAACTCATTCGAAAATAGTCGGAAAACCCTCTAAACAGAGGGCTGGACACTGCAACTCCATCCATAACAGCGATCACGTATCTAATCTCGCTAGCACAATCACCCGAAATTACCCACCATTCACCTTTACGCTTTTTCTGCAACACTCGCAGTCCCGGCGCGCCATCATTGCCAACGTACTGGCTTTGAGGAAACTCCGACTGACCGAGCGCGAAGAATACTTCAGTCGCAAACTGCTGAAACTCGCTCCCAAGGTTATGCCTGTCCAAATGGTACTCCAAGATAGGAGCCTTAGGGTAGGCCCCGTACTGCCTGGGCAGAACGGCTCCCGAAAGCGCCTCTACACCGTTACCAATAGAAACAAGATCCACCTCTCCGGTCGCCGTGGCAGCTGCTTGCATGATTCCATGCGTCTTAACGATTTTTCTAAAAATTGGAAACCGTTCGATAGCGCGAAACCACGCTGGCCTTTGGATTATTTCGGTCACCACTATGGCGAATGCCAAATCTGGATCGACGCGGTGCTGAACACATTTCGCCTTTATGTACAGCTTGGACACTTCAGGGATCTTGGCCAAAACGCGCTCAGCCGCAGACTTTACGTCAAGCGTTCCCGTAGTCCACTCTCGGAGGTAGTGAACTAGAATAGCAGCCGTGATGCCCGTCAGAGCCACTTCGATATACTTATCAACGCCCGGCATCACAGGGAGCACAAAACGAGACGAAAGCGCTCCAAGCAAAAAAGCGCCGGCGATAATAAAAAGTACCGCAGTATCTGCCGCTAGTACCGCCAAACGCAGCCTGCGAGCAAACACATCAGCTCGAAAAGCGCGCCCTACTGTAAAAAACGCGTGCAGACAAGCGCAAACAATAGCGCTCCATACTACACTGATCTGCAACCGAAGAGCTACACTGCACACCAGTATTGCAATGACAAAAGGAGGAGTGAACCGAAAAATAAAGTAACGAGACCACCCCATGCTGATCTTGTAATCAACTATCTGGCGAGTACTGAAGTAGTTAGCCGGCCAGCGGACGCGAACCATGCCGTAGAACATCTGAAGCACCAGTGCGCCCACTGTAGCAACAGACGCCACTTGCAACTCTTTAGCCATAAAACTCCTCGACAGCTCACAGCCTTCGACACATCCTATACGCCGCGACGGCGGATACTGTTACTTCCATCCTCGTCTGCCGAATTTAGCTCTATGGGATCAAGGCGCGCCGCCAGCGGCGGCGCGCGGGTGGTTGCGGCAGGCTGGCACCAGCTCACGTTGCGCCGACTCCCCGCATCGCGGCTCGCCGGGCTCCCGCTCCGCTCCGCCCGTCGGCCGCGCACGGAGTCGGCGCACGTGGCCGGGTCCGCGCGCCGCCGCCGCCGGCCACCGAGGCTGAAGGCCAGCTCGCACGAGCACGACGCCAACGAGCACCAGGCCCACGGCCGAGCCCGGACCCTCCTGCGGAATCGACCCCGGAAAGCCCAGGACCATGGGCGTACCACCAGCGTGGTTACCCTGCATCGCTCCCGCCGACTGACCCGCCCAGCAACACCGGATGGCACCACCGCCCAAGAGCCACATGGGCGCCGGTCACGGCCGGACGTGCAGCTCCGTTGGTGGCCCGTTCCCCTGAGGGTCCCAGATTCTTTAACACCGGGCTCTCCGGCATCAAGGGCGCTTCGCGTCGGCTTCGCCGATGGCCTCCGGCCACCCTTGACACCTCCGGCCCGGTGCTAACTGCCGCCAGGACCAAGGGAACGGGGGCGACCGGCCACCACGGTTCACCGGTCCCGTTGTCGGCAGGCGGAGCAGGAGGCAGCGATGCGGAGCACCAAGGCCAGCGGTCCCGGTCAGTACACCCTATGGAGCCGCTACGAGCTGGAGCACCTGGCCGTAGCCCACCTCAACCGCCGGCGCACCCCACAGGCCACCCCGGCACCCCGAGCCGCCGCACCCACCCCCACGCCCCGCGCCGAGCTGGCCCCGGTGTTCCTGCCCCCGGTCGACCTCGTCCCGGTGTTCCGCCCGGCCGCACCCACGACGCCGAGCAGCCCCCCGGTCCACGCTCCACTGTGGACCAAGGGGGCTACTGTGATCATCTTCCGGGCCGTCTCCGGGCCGTGGGACGTCGGAATCCGTCGAAACGCAACGGAACGCAGTCGGACATGTCTGGGCAGGTCAGGGGCGCTCCCCCGCCCATCCGCCGCAGGACCCGTCCGACCAGGTGGAAGAACACCAACATCTTCAAGGGCTTCACGGCGTGATCCCTGCGAGGTGATCCCTGCAAGCGGCGGGGGTGGCGCCGGACGTCCGGCGCCACCCCCGCCGCCGTTCGCCCGGCGGGCGGCGTCGTGGGAGCGCTTCGGGCCGGACCCCCTAGGGTGCGCACCATGGACGGACCCGAGGGGATGCTCGCCGACGACGCCGCGTCGACCGCGCTCGGCATCAGGGCGCTGGCGCTGGCCGACGGTTCCGCCACGCTCGCCATGACCGTCACCGAGCGCATGGTCAACGGGCACGGGATCGCGCACGGCGGGTACCTGTTCCTGCTCGCCGACACCGCGTTCGCCTGCGCCTGCAACCGCGCCGGGTCGGTCACGGTGGCCGCCGGGGCGGAGATCGACTTCCTCGCCCCGGTGCGGGTGGGCGAGGAGCTGGTCGCCTCGGCCGTGGAGCGGGTCCGGTTCGGGCGCAGCGGGATCTACGACGTCACCGTGCGGCGCGGTGAGGAGGTCGTGGCCGAGTTCCGCGGTCGGAGCCGGACGCTGAAGGGCTGAGGCGGCCTCAAGCGGAGCACGAGGCGCGCGGCCGGGGTGGCCGCGCGCCGAGGGGGTGCGGTCGGTCAGGCCGCGCGGCGCAGACCGATCACCTGCAGGACGATGAAACCGAGCACGGCGACCGCTTGCGCCACGATCAGGAAAACGCCCAAGCCGGTCACCGGGAACCACCCCGCGAAAGCGGTCAGGAAACTGTCCACCACCCACACGAAATTGCCGATCACGACCACGCCGACCAACGGGCGGACGGGCCGCGTGCCGAGCAGGAAAACACCCGCCCCGTAGGCGACGAGGAATGCGCCGAGGCCGATCACGAGGCCGCGCGGCAACCCCAGCGGGGCGTCGACCAGCAGTGCCAGCAGCCCCAGTCCGCCCGAGGCGACGCCGTCGAGCCCGAGGGCGAAGCGGAGGAAGCCGTCGGTGTCCGCAGCAGTTGTCGTCATGGCCCCGAAGCTAGGGCCCGATCCACTGCCGGCACGACGGCGAACACTGCCGGCGACTGCCGGTTCTCAGGGCACGACCTGGGCGGACAGGTCCGCGGCCACCAGCTTCGCCCCCGCGTTCTGCCAGTTGTGCAGGGTCCGCTCCGGCACCTGGTCGACGAACCACGCCAGCGCCCGGCGACCGACCGGGTCCAGGTCCTCCCGCTTGGTCTGGCGCGAGTAGGGTCGAATTCCGACCACGTAGTAGAAGTACAGCGCGTTGTAGTGCCGCCATTCGTCGCTGGTGCCGAAGTCGCCGTCCCGGGGCTTGAGCCGCTGGATGCTCTCCAGGAGCAGCGCCTTCAATTCCGCGGCGCGTTCCAGCGGTTGGTCCGGGGCGCCCCGCGCGGCGAGCCGCCGAGTGATCACCGGCAGGTCCACCAGGGGGCTGGCGACCAGTTTCCCGAGATCGCCGTAACTGCTCAGGGCGCGCCTGGTCAGCTTCGCGAAATCCGCCTCGTCGGCCAGCGGCGCGCGGCGCGGCAGGGCGTCGGCGGCCTCGCGCAGCTCGGCCCGCTCGGCGGCGACCGCAGGCACCGCGACCCGGTCCACCAGCGCCGCCAGCGGGTTGGCCAGGACCTGGAACGCGATCGCCGCCGCCACCGTCCCGTACAGCAACGGCGCGAGCCGGTCGTCGAGGAACAGCGCCACCTGGCCGCCGAACACCAGCGCCATGCCCGCCGACGCGGCCGGCGAGCGCGCCAGGTCCGCCCGGATCGCCTCGCCCTCCTCGAACGCGTCGCGCACCGCCACCAGCACGCCGAACAGCAGCAGGTCCACCCCGATCGCCGCGACCAGCCACACCGACGGCGCCGGCCCGGTCAGCACCAGGGCCGAGCCGAGCAGGAACATCAGCGTCGCCACGCCCAGCAGCGTCCGCCGCGCGCGCAGGTGCAGGGCCAGCGCCGCGGCCAGCGGCGCCAGCACCACCGCGGGCAGGAACCCACGCGACGACCAGCAGCGGCGCCGCGCCCCACCGCCACCAGCGGTCGTGGCGCGGGGCCAGGCCGCACGCGATCGCGCCCGTCCAGGCCACCGCCGGCACCGCCAGCACGACCGGCGGGACGGGCAGCGCGAGCGCCGCCGCGTACGCGACGAGACCGGCGGAAGCGCGCCGCAGCACGGGCTTGCGCGGGTCGCGCGCCAGCAGGTACAGGCCCAGCCACCAGGCCAGGCCGAACGCGACCACCGACACCCCGATCACCCGCCGATCCTACGGTTGCGCCCGCTGGGACGATGGGGGTCATGCCTGTCGAGCTGACGCTGCGCAAGGCCGCCGAGGAGGTCGAGCGCGGTGACCTGGCCAGCGTGCTGCGGGCCCGGCAACGGCTGGTCGGCCTCGTCACCAGCTTCCCGGACCGGCTCGACCTGCGGGAGCGGCTCGCCGAGGTCTACCGCGCGCTCGGCGACACCGCGCAGGCCGGCCGGTGGGCGTACCTGTCCGACGAGCGCGACGAGCGGGAGGTGGCGGCCTTCGAGCGCGCCTACCGCACGCCCGAGGCCCGCCTCGCGGCGCTCAACTGGGTCGGCGGCGGGGCGACCGCGGAGACCGCGCGGACGAGGCTGCTGGCGCTGCGGGGCGCGGTGGCCGAGCGGGTGCGCGCCGACCTCGCCGCGGCCGACGACCGGGACTCCTCGTGGGTCGTCAACGCCCTGGTGCTGCTCGGCGTGGTGCTGGTGCTGCTGTGCTTCGTGGTCGGCGCGGTGACCCTCGTCCTGTGGGTCGTCCGGTGGTTCACCGGGTAGGCGCGGTCCGGCCACCACGCCGGAAGGGTGACCCGGCCGCCCTGTCGAACGGGCGGCCCGCCGTGCCGGTCGGGCGGCCCGGGATCAGCGCGTGGCGCCGATGGTCGCGCTGGCCAGCACCAGGTCGCCCGCCGCGTCCGGCCGGTACACCGCGACCGCCTGGCCCGGGGCCACCCCGCTCAGCGGCTCCCGCAGGCGCACCAGCAGCTCGCCGCCCACCAGCTCGGCCACGGCCGGCGCGCACCCGCCGTGCGCGCGGACCTGCGCCACGCACTCCACCGGCCCGTCGAAGTCGACCCGGGTCACCGGCCGGTGCGCCACGATCTCGGTCACGGCCAGCCGCTCCGCCGAGCCGACCCGGACGGTGCCCGACACCGGCTCCAGCGACAGCACGTAGCGCGGGCGGCCGTCCGGCGCGGGCGCGTCGATGCCCAGCCCCTTGCGCTGGCCCACGGTGAACTCGTGCACGCCGGCGTGCCTGCCCAGCACCGCGCCGGTCGCGTCGTCCACCAGCAGGCCGGGCTGCTCGCCCAGCCGCCCGGCCAGGAAGCCCCGCGTGTCGCCGTCGGGGATGAAGCAGATGTCGTGGCTGTCGGGCTTCTCCGCCACCTGGAGGCCGCGCCGCGCCGCCTCCGCCCGGACCTCGGCCTTGGTCGAGCCGCCCAGCGGGAACAGCGCGTGCGCCAGCTGCTCGTCGGTCAGCGAGGCCAGCACGTAGGACTGGTCCTTGCCGTCGTCGGCGCTGCGCCGCAGCTCCGGCCGGACGCCCTCGGCGGACAGCCGGGCGTAGTGCCCGGTGCACACCGCGTCGAAGCCCAGCCCGATCGCCTTGTCCAGCAGCGCTTCGAACTTGATCCGCTCGTTGCACCGCAGGCACGGGTTGGGCGTGCGGCCCGCCGCGTACTCCGCGACGAAGTCCTCCACCACGTCCTCGGTGAACCGCTCGGCGAAGTCCCACACGTAGAACGGGATGCCCAGCACGTCGGCGGCCCGGCGGGCGTCCCGCGCGTCCTCGATCGTGCAGCAGCCCCGCGCGCCGGTGCGCAACGTGCCCGGCTTCGCCGACAGCGCCAGGTGCACGCCGGTCACGTCGTGCCCGGCCGCCACCGCCCGCGCCGCGGCCACGGCGGAGTCCACCCCGCCGCTCATCGCCGCCAGCACCCGCATCCCGCTCACACCTCCGTCCGGGGCCGGCGGCCCGCGCCGGCGAGCCGCCTCAACCCCGCGATGCCCGCCGTGCGGGCCCGCTCCACCACCGGTCCGATCACCTCGGCCAGCTCCCGCACCTCCTGGGCGGTCGAGGTGTGGCCGAGCGAGAACCGCAGCGAGCCGCGCGCCGACACCGGGTCCACGCCCATCGCCAGCAGCACGTGGCTCGGCTGCGCGACACCCGCCGTGCACGCCGACCCGGTCGAGCACTCGACGCCCTTGGCGTCCAGCAGCATCAGCAGGCTGTCGCCCTCGCAGCCGGGGAAGGTCAGGTGCGCGTTGCCCGCCAGCCGGTGCACCGGGTCGCCGTTGAGCACCGCGTCCGGCACCGCGCGCCGCACCGCGGCGACCAGCTCGTCGCGCAGCGCGGCCAGCTCATCCACCCGCGCCAGCTGCGCGGTGACCGCGTCGCGCACCGCCGCGGCGAGGCCGGCGATGGCCGGCACGTCCAGCGTGCCCGACCGCACGTCCCGCTCCTGCCCGCCGCCGTGCAGCAGCGGCGTCACGGGCACGTCCCGCCCCAGCAGCAGCACGCCGACGCCGTAGGGGCCGCCGATCTTGTGCCCGGTCAGCGTCAGCGCGCTCGCGCCGGACTCGGCGAACGCCACCGGCACCGCGCCGATCGCCTGCACGGCGTCGGTGTGGAACGGGATGCCGCGCGCGGCGGCCTCCGCGGCCAGCTCGCGCACCGGGTTGATCGTGCCGACCTCGTTGTTGGCCCACATGGCCGTCACCAGCGCCACGTCGTCGTCCAGCACGTCGCGCAGCGCGCCGGGCGTGATCCGGCCCAGCGCGTCCGGCTCGACCCAGGTGACCTCGGCGCCCTCGTGCTCGGCCAGCCACTGCACGGTGTCCAGCACGGCGTGGTGCTCGACGCTGGAGGCCACGACGCGGCGGCGGCCCGCGCGGCGGCGCGCCCAGTACAGGCCCTTGACCGCGAGGTTGTCGCTCTCCGTCCCGCCGCTGGTGAAGATCACCTCGGAGGGCCGCGCGCCCAGGGCGTCCGCGATGTCCTCGCGGGCCTCCTCGACCGCCCGCCGCGCCCGCCGGCCCGAGGTGTGCAGCGACGAGGCGTTGCCCGTGGTGGACAACGCCCTGGTCATCGCCTCGATCGCCGCGGGCAGCACCGGGGTCGTGGCGGCATGGTCGAAGTAGGCCATCAGTCGTCCAGGGTAGCCCGGCCCAGTCGCCGGGTGAGCACGGCACCGAGGACGGCGACACCCGCCATCAGCAGGTCGAACGGCACGACGGCCGCCGTCGGGGCCTGCGTGGAGGCGAACGTGGCGACCAGCACACCGCCCAGGCCGACCAGCAGCGCGGACCCCAGCATGTCGCTGATCTGCAGCGCCGCGGAGTTGAAGCCCCGGTCGACGTCGCTGGACGCGCCCAGCGTGAGCACGCTCAGGCTCGACATCGCCAGCCCCATGCCCGCGCCCGCCGTGGCCCACAGCAGGGGTGTGATCCACGCCGGGCCCCAGGGCGGTGCGATGAGGGTCACCCCGGCGATGCCCACCGCGTTGAGCGCGAACCCCCAGCGGACGAGCTTGGCGCGCGGGACGTCGGGCTTGCGGGACTGCCACCACGCGGCGCTGGACCAGCCGATCGCGGTCAGCGTCAGCGGGATGCCGGCGGCGATGGCCGAGTAGCCGTGCACGGCGGTGAGGGTGAGCGGGATGAACGCCTCGGTGGCGAAGAACGACCCGGCCAGCAGCCCGCGCGCCAGGATCGTCGCCGGCAGCCCGGGACGGGCCCGGAGCGTGCCCCGGGGCAGCAGCACGCGCAGCGCGGGCGCCAGCACCGCCAACCCCGCCGCGCCCACCAGCAGGTTCACCCCGGACGGGTGCTGGGCGGCCCAGCTCAGGCCGACCACGCCCGCGCCGGCGGCCAGCGCGGCCGTCGGCAGCCCCCGGCGCCGGTCCGGGTCCGACCGGTGCTCGGGCAGCCTGCGCAGGACCGGGACCAGCAGCAGCACGCCGAGCAGCACCAGCGGCGCGAGGCCGAGGAACACCCAGCGCCAGGACAGCGTCTCGGTCAGCCACCCCGACAGCGCGGGGCCGACCAGCGAGGGCACCACCCAGGCGCTGGACAGCAGGCCGAACACGGCCGGCCGGTCCCGCTCCGGGTAGACCAGCCCGATCAGCACGTAGACCGCGACCACCTGCGCGCCGCCGCCCAGGCCCTGGAGCACCCGCCCGAGCAGCAGCTGCGCCATGTCCTGCGCCGTGCCCGCGACCAGCAGGCCCACCAGGAACGTCGCGGGGCCGACCAGCAGGCTGGGCCGGGGCCCGCGCAGATCGCTGAGCCGGCCGGACAGGACGGTGGCGACCACGCTGGCGGCGAGGAAGGCCAGGAACGGCCACGCGTACAGCTCGTCGCCGCCCAGCTCGGCGACCATGCGCGGCATCGCCGTGCTGACGCCCATGTTCTCGAACGCCAGCAGGGTGACGAGCAGGACTATCCCGGCCGTGGGCCCCCGCCGCTCGGGCGCCCACAGCCTGCCCCTGCCCGAGGTCCCCGACTCGTTCCCCGCACCGGTCGTCGTCACGACGCAGAGTCTTCAACCTCGACCTGGGTCCAGGTCAAGGCGATATGGCCCGGTACGACCGCGCTCACACCGCCGGGCGCGCGAGGCGGGACGGGCGACCCGCACCCCCGCGCGCCTCCCGGCACGGACAGGGCGGGGGCGCGTAGGCGACCGCGCCCCCGCCGTGGCTCGCGCGGCGTCACGCCGCCTGGCGCTGCGCGCTCGTCCCGTGCACGCGCTGCGCGGGCGCCGGCAGGGCGCCGCCGAGGACCCGCTCGGCCTCGCCCTGCACCAGCGCGGCCAGCTCCCGCCGGGTGCCGGCGCGACCGGGCGCGACCTCGTCCAGCACGTGCACCTCGACGACCAGCCCGCGCGTCCGCAGCACCCGCCGCAGGGAGTCCACCAGCGTGTCCGACCCGACGAACGCCGCCCTGGTCGTCGGCGCGCCGGCCACCAGGTAGCGCAGCACGACGGGCCGCACGGGGACGCCGGCGTCCAGCGCCGCCTGGAACAGCGCGGGCCGGTAGCGCCCGGACGCCAGGCCGCACCACGTGGTGCCCTCCGCGTGGACGCCGACCGCCGCGCCCTCGCGCAGCGCCGCGGCCAGCTCGGCCACCGTGCCGGGCAGCAGCGACAGCCGCTCCCGGTCCAGGTAGACCGTCCGCGCCGCGGTGATCAGCCGGCCCAGCACGGGCCAGTCCCGGATGTCCCGCTTGGCCACCATCCGGATCGGCTGCACCGCGTCGATCGCCAGCTCGTCCAGCCACGACACGTGGTTGCTCACCACCAGCACCCCGCGGCCCGGCGTCGCCTGGAACAGCGGGCCGCCCACCACCGACAGCCGCGCGCCGAACGCCCGCACCAGGGCGCGGAACCAGCGCCGCAGCACCGCCTCCCGGGTCCGGCCGCGGGTCGCCAGCGCCACCGCGGCCACCGGCGCGCCGCACAGCAGCACGGTCACCGCCGCGCACACCCGCCACAACACGCGCCACGCGCCCACCCCCGCGGACGTGCGGTCCACGCACCCGTCGCCGCAGGGCGAGACGGGCATCCACGCGTGGGCGGCGCTCACGACGTCTCGCCCAGGAAGAACTTCAGGTAGCGCTGGTCGACGTGCTCCATGCCCAGCAGCACCAGCAGGTCCGCCACGCCGAAGTCCGGGTCCAGCGCCGGCCGCCCGCACACCCACGCGCCCAGCCGCAGGTAGCCCTTCAGCAGCGGCGGCAGGACGGCCTTCGCGGGCCGCGGCGCCGCGTCCACGTCCCACGGGCGCAGCGGCGTGACGCGGTACCGCTCGGGCGCGTAGTGCTTGGCGCGCACCTGGTCCCACACGCCCGCGGCGTACGAGCCGCCCTCGTGCAGCGGCACCGAGGCGCAGCCCACCAGCCAGGAGTGGCCCGACAGCAGCATGTACCGGGCGATGCCCGCCCACACCAGCGACACCACGGCGCCGTTGCGGTGGTCGGGGTGCACGCAGGAGCGGCCCGTCTCCACCACGGAGGGCCGCAGGTCGGCGAGGTTGGCGAGGTCGAACTCGGTGTCGGAGTACAGCCGGCCCGCCGCGGCGGCGCGGTCCGGCGGGAGCATCCGGTAGGTGCCGACGATCTCGCCGGTGCGGTCGTCGCGCACCACGAGGTGGTCGCAGTGCTCGTCGAAGGCGTCGACGTCGTGGCCGGCGACCGGGGAGTGCAGGGTCGCGCCCATCTCACCGGCGAAGACCTGGTGCCGCAGTTTCTGCGCGGCCACCACCTCGGCGCTGTCGCGGGCGACGAGCAGGGAGTAGCGCGGCGCGTCGGCCGCGGCGGGCTCCCCGGTGCTGACAAGCAGTTGAGGCTGCGTCATGGGTCTGGTGTACCGACCCGACGGCGACCGACAGCAGGTCGTTCCCATGACGCATCGGTGGCAGGTCGGTGAAACCCTGGTGCGCGGGAATGCGGAAAGGGCCGCGACCGCCGAAAGCGGTCGCGGCCCTTTCCGGGAAAACGATCAGCCCTTGCGCTTGGCGACTTCCTCGGTGAGCTGCGGGGCCACCGCGAACAGGTCGCCCACCACGCCGAAGTCGGCGATCTCGAAGATCGGCGCTTCCGCGTCCTTGTTCACCGCGATGATCGTCTTGGACGTCTGCATACCCGCGCGGTGCTGGATCGCGCCGGAGATGCCCAGCGCGATGTACAGCTGCGGCGAGACCGTCTTGCCGGTCTGGCCGACCTGGAACTGGTGCGGGTAGTAGCCGGAGTCCACCGCGGCGCGCGAGGCGCCCACGGCCGCGTGCAGGCTGTCGGCCAGCTGCTCCACGACGGCGAAGCTCTCCGCCGAGCCGACGCCGCGGCCACCGGAGACCACGACCGACGCCTCGGTCAGCTCGGGGCGGTCGCCGCCGACGACCGGCTCGCGGCCGGTCACCCGGGTCACCTTGGCCGCGTCCGCGGCGGGCAGCTCCACGGCCTGCTCGACCGCGTCGCCGGGCGCCTCCTCGGCCTCCACGCCGCCGGGGCGCACCGCGATGACCGGGACGCCGGCGGAGACCCTGGACTTGACGGCGTACGCGCCACCGAAGATCGACTGCGTGGCCACGCCCTCGCCGTCCAGGTCGACCACGTCGTAGAGCAGGCCGGAGCCCAGGCGCGCGGCCAGCCGGCCCGCGACCTCCTTGCCCTCCAGCGTCGCCGACACCAGCACGGCCGCCGGGGAGGCGGTGGCGGCGACGGCCGCCAGCGCGTCCACCTTCGGCGTCACGAGGTGGTTCAGGGCGTCCTCGGACTCCGCCGCGTACACCTTGGCCGCGCCGTAGCGGGCCAGGGACTCCTTCACCTTGCCCGCGGCGCCGGGCGGTCCGACCACCACCGCGGACGGCTCGCCGAGACGGCGCGCGGCGGATAGAAGCTCATGGGTGACCTTCTTGACCTCGCCGTCGACGTGGTCGACGAGGACCAGGACCTCAGACATTCGTTCGCTCCTCGCCTTCAGATGAGCTTCTGGCCGACCAGGTACTCGGCGATCCTGGAACCGCCGTCACCCGAGTCCTCGACGCGCTGACCGGCGCTGCGCGGCGGCTTGGGAGCCGCCTCCAGCACCTGCGACCACGCGGCGCCGAGGCCGACCTCGCCCGCGTCCAGCCCGAGGTCCGCCACCGTCAGCGTCGTCACGGGCTTCTTCTTCGCCGCCATGATGCCCTTGAAGGAGGGGTAGCGCGGCTCGTTGATCTTCTCGTTCACGCTGACCACGGCGGGCAGGTTCGCCTCCAGGAAGGCCAGGCCCTCGTCGGTCTCCCGCTCCGCGGTGATGACGCCGCCCTCGACGGACAGCTTGCGGACCTGGGTGACCTGCGGCAGGCCCAGCAGCTCGGCCAGGATGGCGGGCACCGCGCCCGCGCGGCCGTCGGTCGCCTCGTTGCCCGCGATCACCAGGTCGAAGCCCTCGACCGTGGCGACGGCCTTGGCCAGCACCTTGGCGGTGGTCAGCGCGTCGGACCCGTGCAGGGCCCCGTCGCTGACGTGGATCGCCTTGTCCGCGCCCATGGACAGCGCCTTGCGGATGGCGTCGGTGGCGCGGTCGGGACCCATCGCGATGACGGTCACCTCGCCGCCGTGCGCCTCCTGGAGCAGCAGCGCCTCCTCGACCGCCCGCTCGTTGATCTCGTCGAGCACGGCGTCCGCGGACTCTCGGTCGAGGGTGTGGTCGGTGTCGGAGAGCCTGCGCTCGGACCAGGTGTCGGGCACCTGCTTGACCAGGACGACAATGTTCATGGGTCCTCTTCGACCTCCTGCGGACGGGCGGCGAGTCATCGGGCGGCGTGGTGGCCTGCGACCGGTCGCCGGGTGTTCCAGTGTGAATCGTGACCCTGCCATGTCAGCACGGCAATGGCATGGTGGTGTCTGCCACCCGAATGTTACCCGCGAGTAGCAGGGGTGCAAGCAGCAGCTAGCGCCCATAGCGCGTGACGATCCCCACAAGCGTTATAAGGCCATTGGAATGGCATCGTGCGTGCCCTTGGCAGCGTTACGAACCGGGTCACCGCTCGGCTAGGGTCCGGACACATGCCCAGATCCGACACACGCAGACCGGCCGGGCGCGTAGCGGTCGTCACCGACTCCACCGCGTGCCTGCCGGCGCAGCTGGCCGAGAAGCTCGGGGTCACCGTCGTGCAGCTCCAGGTCCGCATCGGGGACCGGGTCGACGACGAGGCCCGCGTGCCGCCGGCGGAGCTGGGCGAGGCCATGCGCGACCAGCTCGACGTCGCCACCGCGCCGCCCGACCCCGGCGCGTTCTTCTGGTCCTACGCCGACCTGGCGACCTCGGGCGTGCGGGCGATCGTGTCGCTGCACGTGTCCACCGCGCTGTCGCGGACCGCGGAGGCGGCCCGCGAGGCCGCGGCGCAGGCGCGGGTGCCGGTGCACGTCGTGGACACGCGGACGTGCGGCATGAGCCTCGGGTACGCGGTCGTGGCGGCGGCGACGGCCGCGGCGGTCGGCGCCGACGTGGACCGCGTGCTCGCCGCCGCGCGGCGCAGCGCCGACCGCAGCTCGGAGCTGATCTACGTGGACACCCTGGAGTACCTGCGGCGCGGCGGGCGGATCGGCGCGGCGGCGGCGCTGCTGGGGTCCGCGCTGTCGATGAAGCCGCTGCTGACCGTGGCGGACGGGCGGATCGCGCCGCTGGAGAAGGTGCTCGGCGGGGAGCGCGCCCTGCGCAAGATGATCGACATCGCGGTGCGGCGGGCCGGCGGCGGCCAGGTGGACATCGCCGTCGAGCACTTCGGCGCGCCGGAGCGGGCCCGGTCGGTGCTCGACCAGCTGCGGTCCAGGCTGCCCGACGTCCGGCGGTTCCTGGTCACCCAGGTCAGCTCGGCCGTCGGCGCGCACCTCGGTCCGGGGGCGGTCGGGGTGACCGTTTCGCCGGTTTAGGAACTCCGGGTGGGGTTTGCTCGTTGCCCTGGTGGGGAAAGGAGAGAGCATGGCATCGCTGTTGAGCAGGATCACCGCCTTCGCCCGCAGCCCCCAGGGCCGGCGGGTCACCGAGCAGCTCAAGCACGCCGCCCGGGACCCCCGCAACAAGGTCAAGGCCCAGCAGCTCCTGCGGAAGTTCCGCAAGCGCTGAGCGCGGTCGGCGCCGCCGCCTAGCCGTCCCGGAACCCGGTCGTCCCGGAGGAGCGCGGCAGGCGGTGGCCCGGACCACCCGCTCCCGACCACGGGACCGGCGGCGCCTGGTCGGACTCCTCCTCGACCGGCGGGTCCGCCCGCTCCCCGGGCTCCGGCAGCACCGAGAGCACCGGCGGCGACCCGGCCTCCGGGTGCGCGGGCGGCACCGACAGCGCCGGTGACGACCCGTCCGGCGCCTCCGACCCGGCCACCGCCGACCCCGGCACCGCCGGCAGCACCCGCAGCGGCGGCTCGGCGTCCGCTCCCGGCGGCGCGGGCGCCCCGTCGACCGGCGCCGGCGGCACGGGCGCGGGTTCGACAGGCGCTTCGGACTCCCGTCGCGCCGGCGGCTCCGCCGCGGGCGCCCCGCACCCCTCGACCCCGGCGTGCGCGTCGGCGGTCAACCGGACTTCGTCCTCCCGCTCCTGCCCGGCGCGGTCGTCCTCGCCGGCCGCAGCCTCCCCGCCAGCCGCCTCCTCGCCGTCCCCGGCGTCCGGGGACGGCACCAGCGTCAGCGCCGGCCGCACCTGCTCGGCGGGCGGGGCCGACAGCGGCAGGCCCACCACCGGGTTGCGGTGGATCGGCTTGGTCGCGTAGTCCTCCGGCGGCCAGCGCAGGTCCAGCCTCGTCGGCTCGGGCCGCTCGGCGACCGGTTCCGGCTCCGGCGGCTCCGGCTCGCGCCGGAGCATGCACGCCGTCAGCACGCAACCCGCCGCGAAGGACAGGGCGCACAGCCCGAACACGAACGCGACCGCACCTGACATGACGCTCCTACCCGACGAGCACGTCGACGTGCGGCCCGCCCGCGGACGGCGGACCCCACACCGGGTCGACCGCGACCCGCGTGCTGATGGCCTCTTCCGGCACGCCCCGCGCGACCAGGGACCGCTTCACCAGCTCGGCGCGCCACGCGGCCGGCGGGACGCCGCGGCGGTCCGCCGCCTCCCCGTCCCACGCGTGCGCGACGAGCGCGACCGGGGCGCCGGGCGCGCCGCGTAGCAGGACCGCCAGCTCCCGGAGGACCTCCGCGCAGCGCCCGGCGCAGTCCGCGCCGCCCGGCGCGAACTCGACGCCGGCGGTCCCGTGGCGGGCGAACAGCTCCGCGACCTGCCGCCGGACCGACTCCGGCGATCGCGCGGTCGACGCCGGGGACGCGGTGCCGGCCAGCGGCTCCTCGGTGGGCCGCACCGGCACCGGCCGCCGGGTCGGGTGCGCGACGCGCAGGCCGGCCGACGTGGACGCCGACCGGATCGACAGCACACCGCTCAGCTCGTCGCCGTAGACCGAGAAGCCGAACGCGGTCATCGCCGCGGGCACCACGACCGTGCCCACGACCAGCGGCGCGATCGGCAGCCCCGCGCGGATCAAGCGCCGACCCTTTCCCCGTCCGCCACGCCCGGCCCCTCCGCCGCCCGCGCCGCGGTGGGCGCGGGCGCCACGACCGCCGCGTCCGTCGACTGCTGCTGCGGGATCGGGCCCGGCATCCGGTCCTGCGCCGCCGCCAGCACCGAGCGCGCGGCGGCGAGCTGGTCGGCGACGGTCCGGCGCAGCTCGTCCAGCTGCGCGGCCTCCTGCTGGATCTCCGCTATCCGCCGCCGCGCCTCCCGGCAGGCCAGCTCCAGCAGGAAGCCGCCGCGCGCCTTGGCGAGCTGCTCCTGCTCGGCGAACTGCTGGTCGGCCTCCTTGCGCCGCCTGGTCATCGTCAGCTCGAAGAAGTTGTTCGCCTTGACCCGCTTGGCCTCGGACTCGGACTCCAGCTGCGCGCACCGCTCGCCCGCCTCGCGCAGCAGGCGGTCGGCGTCCTCCCGGGCCTGCGCCAGGGCCGCCGCGCACTGCTGCTCGACCTCCTCGGTCCGGGCCTGGAGGTGGGCCTCGCCCTCGACGCGCCGGCGGTCCAGGTCGACCTCGAACCGGCCCAGCTCGGCGGCCCGCTGGGCGGCGGCCTCCCGCTGCCGCGCCGCCTCCTCCTCGGCGGCGGCGCGCAGCGCGGCGATCTCCTCCTCGGCCCGCTTGCGCTGCTCGGCCAGCTCCACCCCGGTGCGCTGCCGCAGCGCCTCCGCGTCGCGCTCGGCGCGCAGCCGCACCTCGGCGGACTCGTCCTCGGCGAGCAGCAGCATCCGGTGCAGGCGCTCGGTCGCGCCGGCCGTGGTGTTGGGCGACATCTCCAGCCGCTCCACCCTGGCCCGCGCCTCCTCCAGGTCGAGTCTGGTCATCTCCAGCAGCTTGCGCAGGTCGGCCGCCTGCGCCAACGCCTCGGCGCGGTCCACGCTGGTGAAGCGCAGCTGCTCCTCCAGGCTCTCGATGTGCTCGATCACCTGTCGGCGGTGGAAACCGCGGTACACGACGTCGAAATCCGCGTGCAGCGGAACAATCTCCGGCTCTTTCGCACTCATGGCCGCCCCACTCGTTCGAAGATTGACCGAGGATACCCAGCGTGAGAGGGCTGAACCAGCGTCGGAGAGGCCCGGCGGCTCGCCGTGCCACCGGCCGGCCCAAGCCTCCTGTCTGCGCAAACAACAGAATAGTAGATCAACGGGACAAGTGCCCACGTCACTCGATAGTGTCATTCTCCAGGAAAGGGGTTAGTACGCGGGAATGCGTGCCGCACCGGGCTTCCGGTAATCACCGCCGACAAAGTTCACACGAAACAGTGACACCCGATGCGGCAGGCGATGGCTACCCGCGAGTAACGGACAACTACCCTGATCGCGTGACCGTCGAGCCGCTGCCCCTGACCGGTGAGCGCACCGTGCCCGGGATCGCCGTCGAGAACTACTGGTTCCGCCGCCACGAGGCGGCCTACCTCGACCTCGTGCACCACTGCGCGGGCGCGGTGGTGCTGGAGGCCGGCTGCGGCGAGGGCTACGGCGCGGCCCTGATCGCCCGCAGCGCCGCGCGGGTGGTCGCCCTGGACTACGACGAGGCGACCGCCGCCCACGCGGCGCGGGCCTACCCGGGGCTGGCCGTGCTGCGCGGCAACCTGGCGGCGCTGCCGCTGCGCGCGGCGAGCGTCGACGTGGTGGCCAACCTGCAGGTCATCGAGCACCTGTGGGACCAGGAGGGCTTCCTCGCCGAGTGCGCGCGGGTCCTGCGGCCCGGCGGGCGGCTGCTGGTGACCACGCCCAACCGGATCACCTTCTCCCCCGGTCGGGACACCCCGCTCAACCCGTTCCACACCCGGGAGCTGTCCGCCGACGAGCTGGTCGGGCTGCTCACGGGCGCCGGGCTGGCGGTGGAGCGGCTCGCCGGGCTGCGGCACGGCCCCCGGCTGCGCGAGCTGGACGCGCGCTTCGGCGGTTCGGTCATCGACGCCCAGGTGGCGGTCGCGGTCGGCGGCGGGCCGTGGCCGCCCGACCTGCTGGCGGCGGTCGGCGGCGTGCGCAGCGCGGACTTCGAGCTGTCCCCCGACGACCTGGACGCGTCGCTGGACCTGGTGGCCGTGGCGGTCCGCGCATGACCGAGGGCACGTTCTGCCTGGTGCTGCACAGCCACCTGCCGTGGCTGGCGCACCACGGCGCCTGGCCGGTCGGCGAGGAGTGGCTGTACCAGGCGTGGGCGCACTCCTACCTGCCGGTGGTGGACCTGCTGGAGCGGTTCGCCGCCGAGGGCCGCGAGGACGTGCTGACGCTGGGCGTGACTCCGGTCCTGGCCGCGCAGCTGGACGACCCGTACTGCCTGCGCGGCCTGCACGACTGGCTGGGCGACTGGCAGCTGCGGGCGCACGGCGCGAGCCCCCGGCTGCCCGACCTGGCCGCCCGCGAGCACCGCGCGTCGCGGTGGGCGCTGGAGCGGTTCGAGGCCCGCTGGCGGCACGGCTTCTCCCCGCTGCTGCGGCCCCTGGTGGACGGCCGGGTCGTCGAGCTGCTGGGCGGACCGGCGGCGCACCCGTTCCAGCCGCTGCTGGACCCGGCGGTGCGGGCGTTCTCGCTGCGCACCGGCCTGGCCGACACCCGGCTCCGGGTCGGCCGCGCGCCGGAGGGCATCTGGGCGCCCGAGTGCGCCTACGCGCCGGGCCTGGAGCAGGGGTACGCGGCGGCCGGCGTGCGGCGGTTCCTGGTCGACGGGCCGTCGCTGCGCGGCGACACGGCGGCGGCCCGCCCGGTGGGCGGGTCGGACGTGCTGTGCTTCGGGCGCGACCTGGAGGTGACCTACCGGGTCTGGTCGCCGAGGGTCGGCTACCCCGGCGACCCGGCCTACCGCGACTTCCACACCTACGACCACCCGAGCGGGCTCAAGCCGTCCCGGGTCACCGGGGTCCACGTCGCGCCGCGGGACAAGAAGCCCTACGACCCGCTCGCGGCGGCGGCGGCCGTGCGGCGCCACGCCGCCGACTTCGTGGACACGGTGGTGGGCCGGCTGCGGGCGCTGCGCGAGCGGCACGGCCGGCCGTCGCTGGTCGTCGCCGCGTACGACACCGAGCTGTACGGGCACTGGTGGCACGAGGGGCCCGCGTGGCTGGAGGCGGTGCTGCGGGCGCTGCCGGCCGCCGGGGTCCGCGTGACGACCCTGCGCGGCGCGGTGGAGGCCGGGCACGTGGGCGACCCGGTGGAGATCCACCCGTCGTCGTGGGGCGCGGGCAAGGACTGGCACGTGTGGAACGGCCCGCAGGTCGCCGACCTGGTGGACCTCAACGCGGGCGTGCAGCGCGAGCTGCTCGGCCTGGACCTGTCCGGCGCGACCCGCGACCCGGTCGCCGACCAGGCCGTGCGCGAGGCGCTGCTGGCGCTGTCCAGCGACTGGGCGTTCATGGTCACCAAGGACTCCGCCGCCGACTACGCCCGCTACCGCGCCAAGGCGCACGCCGACCGCTTCGCCGAGCTCGCCGCCCTGCTGCGGCGCGGGCGGGGCCGCGCGCGGGCCGCCGAGCTGCGCCGGGTCGACGGGCCGTTCGGCCACCTCGACGCGCGGGGGCTCGCCTGATGGCCCGGGAGCCGACGCGCCCCTCGACGCGTTCGGCGGCCGGACCGGGCCGGTCGACCCGCGCCCGCACGACCGGGTGGGACCCCGACCGGCCGGCGGCGTCGGCCGGTCGGACCGGCCCGGCCCGCCTCCCGCGCGCCCGGCGGTCGACGACGAACCCGATCGCGAGCAGCGCGGCGCGGAGCAGCACCCCGTGCACCGGGGTCGGCGTGGTGGCTCCCCCTCCGGTTGATCGCGGGGCACCGAGGAGATGCGAGGATGCGGCGTGCGCGTGCTGATGCTGTCGTGGGAGTACCCGCCGGTCGTCGTGGGCGGGCTGGGCCGGCACGTGCACGCGCTGGCCACCCGGTTGGCCGCGCTGGGGCACGAGGTCGTGGTGCTGTGCCGGCCGCCGGCCGGGACCGACGCCGTCACCCACCCCGCGTCCGACGCGGTGGTGGAGGGCGTGCGGCTGGTGCGGGTGGCCGAGGACCCGCCGCACCTGGTGTTCGAGCGCGACCTCGTGGCGTGGACGCTGGCGATGGGCCACGCGATGACCCGCGCCGGGCTGGCCCTGCTGCGCGGGTGGCGGCCGGACGTGGTGCACGCGCACGACTGGCTCGTGGCGCACCCGTCGATCGCGCTGGCCGAGGCCGCGGGCGCGCCGCTGGTGGCGACGGTGCACGCGACCGAGGCCGGGCGGCACGGCGGGTGGCTGTCGCAGCCGCTCAACCGGCAGGTGCACTCGGTGGAGTGGTGGCTGGCCAACCGGGCGGACGCGCTGATCACCTGCTCGGCGGCGATGCGCGCCGAGGCGGCCCACCTGTTCGAGGTCGACCCGGCCGGGATCACCGTGCTGCACAACGGCATCGAGCCGCGGCGGTGGCGGGTGCGCCCGGCCGACGTCGCCGCCGCCCGCGCGGCGCACTCGCCCGACGGCGCGCCGCTGCTGCTGTTCTTCGGGCGGCTGGAGTGGGAGAAGGGCGTGCAGGACCTGATCGCGGCCCTGCCCCGCATCCGCCGCGCGCACCGGGGCGCCCGCCTGGTGGTGGCCGGTGGCGGCACGCACGCGGGGTGGCTGGAGGAGCAGGCCCGCAAGCACCGGGTGCGGCGGGCGGTGCGGTTCGCCGGCCACCTGCCCGACCGCGACCTGGCGGCGCTGCTGGCGGCGGCGGACGCGGTGGTGCTGCCCAGCCGCTACGAGCCGTTCGGGATCGTGGCGCTGGAGGCCGCCGCCGCCGGGACGCCGCTGGTGGCCTCCACCGCCGGGGGGCTCGGCGAGGTCGTGGTGGACGGCGTGACCGGCCTGTCCTTCGCGCCGGGCGACGTCGAGGCCCTGTCGTCGGCGGTGCGCTCGGTGCTGGACGACCGCCCCTCGGCGGCCCGCCGCGCCCGGGCCGCCAAGGCCCGCCTGGCCACCGACTTCGACTGGTCCGGGATCGCCGCGGGCACCGCCGACCTCTACCGCCGCGCCACCCGCCGCGACCACGCCCCGCTGGGCCGCCCCAAGATCGCCACCGGCAACGCCTTCCTCTGACCCGCGCGGCCCGCCGCCCGCACCGGCCCGCCCCGCGGCTCGACCCGCACCGGCCCGGCTGGCGCGGCGCGGAGCACCGGACGGGCGCGGCGGGTCCCACCCGCGGCGGTCGGCGTCGCAGGGGCCGCGGGAGGGCGCCGGTATCACCCGGCCGGGCACCCTCCGATCGGGTGGGGGCACCGCCGGCGCCGCGCCGGTCCCGGCGGATCAGCCCTGCCCGTCCGGGCCGCCCTGCCGAGACCGCTCCAACGCCTCGCGCGCCTTGCGCGCCATGTCGGCGACCGCCGCGCGGCGCACCGCGTCCGCCTCGTAGTCCTCCCGCCGGTCCTTGACGACCCGCGCCGGGATGCCCACCGCGACCTTGAAGTCCGGCACGTCGCCGCGCACCACGGCGTGCGCGCCCAGCACGCAGCCCCGGCCCACCCGCGTGCCGCGCGTGACGGTGACCTTCGTGCCCAGCCAGCAGTCCGGCCCGATCCGCACCGGGGACTTCACGATGCCCTGGTCCTTGATCGGCAGGTTCACGTCGGCCGTCACGTGGTCGAAGTCGCAGATGTAGACCCAGTCCGCGATCAGGGTCGCCGCGCCGATCTCGACGTCGAGGTAGCAGTTCACCGTGTTGTCCTTGCCGAACACCGCCTTGTCGCCGATGCGCAGCGAGCCCTCGTGGCAGCGGATGGCGTTGCCGTCGCCGATGTGCACCCACCGCCCGATCTCCAGCCGCCCGTACCCCGGCCGGCAGTGCAGCTCGACCTTCCGGCCCAGGAACACCATGCCGCGCAGCACGACGTGCGGGTTGGCCAGGCGGAACCGCAGCAGCCGCCAGTACCGCACCAGGTACCACGGCGTGTACGCGCGGTGGCGCAGGACCCACTTCAGGGACGCCGCGGTGAGGAACCGCGCCTGCGCCGGGTCGCGTCGCGCCCGGCGCCACCGGGTCCACACGGGGGCGCCCCACATGCTCGTCACGCGGGCACTCTAACCAGCACCCCGCCCGGCGCCGCGACGAACCCGTGGCGCAGGTGGAGGGCCGTGGCGGGGGCGTTGCCCGGCTCCATCCACCCGCAGCGGGATCGGCTCGACCTCGTCCCCCGGCGACCACGCCCGCGCCCAGGCCGGCCGACGAGGCGACCAGGCCGTGCCCCGCCGCGAGCACCGCCGCCGGCGCGGTGCGGCAGGATCGACGGACGTGACCACCCCCCTCATCATCGACACCGACCCCGGCGTGGACGACGCCTTCGCCCTCGCCCTCGCCGCGGCCAGCCCCGAGGTGGACCTGATCGGCGTCACGACCGTGTTCGGCAACGTGTCGCCGCAGCTCACCACGCGCAACGCGCTGCGGGTGCTGGCCCTGGTGGGCAGGGAGGACGTCCCGGTCGCGGCGGGCGCCGCCCGACCGCTGGTGCACCCCCAGCCGCACGTGTCGTCCGCGCACGGCTCGGACGGGCTGTCCGGGTTCGCCGACACCCTGCCGGAGCCCTCGCGCGGCCCGGACGCGCGCGACGCCGTGACCCTGCTCAAGGACCTGCTGGAAGCCTCACCGCGGCCGGTGACGATCGCGCCGATCGGGCCGCTGACCAACATCGCGCTGCTGCTGGCCGCGCACCCCGGCCTGACCGCGAAGATCGAGCGGCTGGTCGTCATGGGCGGCGGCGTGCGGGGCGGCAACACCACGGCCACCGCCGAGTTCAACCTGTGGTGCGACCCGGAGGCGGCGCGGCGGGTGCTGGTCGACGCCGGGGTGCCGGTCACCCTGGTGCCGCTGGACCTGACCCGGCGGTGCGCGGTGGACACGGCGTGGCTGGCGCGGCTGGCGGCCTCCTCCGGGATCGGCGCGAAGCTGGTCGGCCTGACGCCGGACTACCTCGCCACCTACCGCCGGGTCCTCGGCTGGGACGGGCTGGTCGTGCACGACGCCGTCGCCGTGGCCGAGGCGATCCGGCCCGGCGTCCTGGCGACCCGGCGGTTCCCGGTCGACGTGGAGTGCGCGTTCGGGCCCGGCCGGGGCGCGCTGCTGGTGGACGAGCGGCTGGAGGCGCCCGGCGGCGGCGTCGACATCGCGGTGGACACCGACTTCGACGGCCTGCGCGCGTTCCTGCTGGAGCGGCTAGGTGCGCTCGGCGTGCGCCAGTAGGTAGGTCGGCGTGCGGCCGATCCTGGTCAGCACGGCCGTCGCCGCGGCGCCGCCGGCGAGCCTGAGCCGGCGGCGCAGGGCGTTCGGGTCCACGTCCAGGCCGCGCACCAGGATCTCCAGGCTGCCGACGTCGTGGGCCCGCAGCACCGACCGCAGCGCCTTCTCGGTGTAGTGGCCGTGCTCGACCACCCGGAACGCCCGGACGCCCGGCGGCGGGGTGGGCCCGGTCAGGTAGGCGATCCGCTCGTCGAGCTGCGCCAGGCCGTGCCGGGCCGCGTAGTGGCGCACCAGGCCGGCCCGCACCACCGCGCCGTCCGGGTCGACCAGCCACTCGGCGGGCGGGGTGACCGGGCAGTCGTCGGGCTCGGCGTCGGTGATCGTCCACCGCGACCCGTCGCCGCGCAGCACCGACGCCCGCCGGGACACGCCCGGGGTCGCCAGGCCGCCGGTCCACAGGCAAGCCTCGCGCACCCGGCCGTCGAGGGAGACCAGTTCGACCTCGTCCGCCCAGGGCGCGACCGCGAAGTCGACGCCCGGCGCGCACTTCACGGCCAGGTCGCGGCCGGCGTAGGCGGCGGCCAGCGCGTCCAGCGGCGGCGCGAAGTCCGCGGGCCGCCAGGTGCGCCGGCCGGTCGCGTCGCGCCGCGCCGGGTCGGCGACCACCGGGACGTCCCGCGAGACCGGGCGCAGCGCGTCGGCCCGCAGCACGGCGCGGGAACCGCGCAGGTTGTGCCGGGCCATCGCCAGCCGCACCGGGTCCAGGTCGGAGCCGAACGAGCCCTCCGGCAGCGCGGCGAGGTCCGCGCCGATCGAGCAGGTCACGTCGTGGGCGACGCGGCCCGCGAACCGCTCGGCGCGGTGCCGCGCCACCGGCCGCGGCGTGGCCTGCTGCACCGCGTCGTCGGTGAACAGGCCGTCGGCGAAGTCCACCTTGGCCGCCGCCCGGCGGCGCAGCAGCAGGGTCTCCAGCACCGCCGCGAAGCGGTCCGGCGCGACGGCGCGCGCCCGCGCCACGTCGGCCAGCCGGGAGGCCGGGGTCAGCGGCAGGTCCGCCAGCGCCGACAGCGCGGCGCACCCCGCGGCGGAACGCAGGTACGCCACGTCGTCGAGGCTGAACTCGTACCCCATTCAGGCGACCGGCTTGGCGCCCGTCACGGAGACGTTGTAGAAGACCTCGCGCGGCAGCAGCTTCGCGAGCACCTTCTCGTCCACCCAGGACAGCCGCTGCCAGGTCCGGTAGGCGAACATCGCCCACCCGAAGCCCAGCTTCTCCCTGGGCACGGCCGCCTCGAACGTGCGCACCGGCCACCCGAACAGCGCCGCGGACAGCTCCTCGGTCACCGCCCGCACCCCGGTCGCCCCGGCCGCCCGCGCGGTGCGCTCCAGGCCCGACGGGTCGAACGTGTGCAGGTCCACCACGGCCTCCAGGGCCGCCGCCCGGGAGGACTCGTCCAGCTCCGCCTGCGGTCGGCGCCACCCGTTGAGCGGTTCGAGCTTCGTGACGGTGGTGGTCAGCCACCAGGTCAGCTGCCCGAGCTTGCGGGCGTAGAAGTTGCCGATGTCGGTGGGGTCGCCCGCGAACACGAACCGGCCGCCGGGCTTGAGCACCCGCAGCACCTCGCGCAGCGCCGCCTCGACGTCCGGGATGTGGTGCAGCACCGCGTGGCCGACGACCAGGTCGAACGTGTCGTCGTCGTAGGGGATGCGCTCGGCGTCGGCGACGCGGCCGTCCACCGGCAGCCCCAGCCCGTCGGCGTTGCGCAGCGCCACCTCGACCATGCCGGGCGACAGGTCGGTGACCGAGCCCTTGCGGACCACGCCGCCCTGCATCAGGTTGAGCAGGAAGAACCCCGTGCCGCAGCCCAGTTCGAGCGCGTGCTCGTAGGGGCCCGTGCCGCCCGCCACCGCCCGGAACCGGTCGGTGGCGTAGGTGATGCAGCGCTCGTCGTAGGAGATCGACCACTTCTCGTCGTACGTGCCGGCTTCCCAGTCGTGGTAGAGCACGTTGGCGAGCTTCGGGTCCGCGTAGGCCGCCCGCACCTCCTCGGCCGTGGCGTGCGGGTTGGGCTTCGGGTCAGCGACCACTGAACTCCGCCTTCCCCGGGCCGTTGGCCAGGAAGGAGGCCATGCCCGCCTTCTGGTCCTCGGTGGCGAACATCGCCGCGAACAGCTGGCTCTCCAGCTTCAGGCCGCTGCCCAGGTCGGTGTCCAGGCCGCCGTCGATCGCGGCCTTCGCGGCGGCGTAGGCGCGCACCGGGCCGTTGACGAACTGCCCGGCCCAGCGGCGGGCCGCGTCGAGGACGTCGTCCGGCGCGACGACCTCGTCCACCATCCCGATCCGCAGCGCCTCCTCGGCGCCGACGAACCGGCCGGTGTAGATGATGTCCTTGGCCCGCGACGGGCCGATCAGGCGCGGCAGCCGCTGGGTGCCGCCCATGCCGGGGATGACGCCGAGCAGGACCTCCGGCTGGCCGACCTTGGCGTTGTCGCCCGCGATCCGCCGGTCCGCGCACAGCGCCAGCTCGAACCCGCCGCCCAGAGCGTAGCCGGTGATCGCGGCCACCGTCGGCTTCGGGATCTCCTCGACCGCGCGCAGCGCCGACTGGAACGACCCGGCGCGGGCCGCCATCTCGGCGTAGGACAGCTCGGCCATCTCCTTGATGTCCGCGCCGGCCGCGAACACCTTCGGGCCGCCGTGGACGATCACCGAGTAGACGTCGTCGCGCCGCGCCGCCTCCTGCGCCGCCGCCCGGATCTCCTCCTGGACCTGCCTGTTCAGCGCGTTCATCGGCGGGCGGTCCAGCCGGATGGTCCCGATGCCGCCCTCGACGTCGAGCCTCACGAACTCAGCCACAAGTCCTCCGTGTCCAATGGCCGCGACTCCGTCGCGGCGGGCTCGGCCGCCTGTAGTCGGTAGGTCGAGCCTGATCCCGCTCCGATCGGGCCTTCGGCTCGGTCGGAGCGGGATCAGGCTCGACCTACCGACGCGGCCTCGCGTGGTGGTCCCGGGAGCACGTTACCTCTGGGTAGCTCCCCTGGGGGCCTGGTGGGTCGGGGCGCCGATCCGCCGGGCGAGGGCGGCACACCGGGTGGGAGCCGGGAGTCAGTCGTGGGAGGGCTTGCGGCGGGCGAAGTAGCGGTCGCCGGAGCGTTGCAGCTCCAGGTGCTGGCCGAACGTCTTGGACAGGTTCTCCTCGGTCAGCACGTCGTCGAGCAGGCCCTGCGCCACGACCGCGCCCTCGCGCAGCAGCAGCACGTGCGTGAACCCCGGCGGGATCTCCTCGACGTGGTGGGTGACCAGCACGGAGGCCGGCGCGTCCGGGTCCATCGCCAGGTCGGACAGCCGCGCCACCAGGTCCTCCCGGCCGCCCAGGTCCAGGCCCGCCGCGGGCTCGTCGAGCAGCAGCAGCTCCGGGTCGGTCATCAGCGCCCGCGCGATCAGCACGCGCTTGCGCTCGCCCTCGGACAGGGTGCCGAAGGCCCGGTCGGCCAGGTGCTCGGCGCCCAGCTGCAGCAGCAGCTCCCGGGCGCGACCGGTGTCCAGCCGGTCGTACTCCTCGCGCCACCGGCCCAGCACCGCGTACCCGGCGCTGACCACCACGTCGACCACCTTCTCGTCGGCCGGGACGCGGCCGGCCAGCGCCGCCGAGCACAGGCCGATGCGGGGGCGCAGCTCGAAGACGTCGGTCCTGCCGACGCGCTCGCCCAGCAGCCGCAGCAGGCCCCTGGTGGGGTGCAGCTCCGCCGCGGCGAGCCGCAGCAGCGTCGTCTTGCCCGCGCCGTTGGGCCCGAGCACGACCCACCGCTCGTCCAGCTCGACGTCCCAGTCGACGTCCCCGACCAGCGTGGTCCCGCCCCGTCGAACCGAAACACCCTGCATGTGGATGACCAGATCTTCGTTTTCCACGCCTGCCCTCGCCCCGTCGACGCCTCGCCGCCCCCATTCTCGTGCAACGCCCGACGCGCGGGGGCGGCAGGTCTCCCATCCCCAACCCGGCGGCGGATCCTGGGAAGATCCCCGGTATGGCTGTGGACTCCTCCCCGCTCGCCGGCAGGCCCTTCCCCCTCGGGGCGCACCCCGAGGCCGGTGGTGTGCGCTTCGCGGTCTCCGCCGCGCCCGCCGACGCGGTCGAGGTGTGCCTGATCAGCGAAGACGGCTCGGAGGAGCGGGTCGAGCTGACCGAGCGCACCTTCGGCGTCTGGCACGGCACGGTGGCCGGGATCACACCGGGCCAGCGGTACGGGTACCGCGTGCACGGGCCCTACGACCCGGCGCGCGGGCTGCGGTGCAACCCGGCCAAGCTGCTGGTGGACCCCTATGCGAGGCAGATCACGGGCGGGCTGTCGGACCTGGGCGCGGCGCTGGGCTACGTCGACGACCCGATGCTGGGCCCGCCGTCGCCGGTCGACTCGCTGGGCAGCGTGCCGCTGTCGGTGGTGACCTCGCCGGGCGGCCCGGACACCGGCGTCAAGCCCGACGTGCCGTTCCAGGAGGCGGTGGTCTACGAGCTGCACGTCCGGGGCTTCACCCGGCAGCACCCCGACGTGCCGCCGCACCTGCGCGGCACCTACCTGGGGCTGGCGCACCCGGCGGTGATCGAGCACCTGACGCGGCTGGGCGTGACGTCGGTCGAACTGCTGCCGGTGCACGCGTTCGTCGACGAGCCCGCGCTGATCCGGGGCGGGCGGCACAACTACTGGGGCTACTCGCCGCTGAACTACTTCGCGCCGCACCCCGGCTACGCCGCCGAGCCGGGGCGGGAGGTGGAGGAGTTCCGGACGATGGTCGCCGCGCTGCACGCCGCGGGCATCGAGGTGCTGCTCGACGTGGTGTTCAACCACACCTGCGAGGGCGGCCCGGAGGGGCCCACGCTGTCCTACCGGGGCCTCGACGCGCCGGGGTACTACCTGCACATCGAGGGCGGCGGCACGCTGGACATCACCGGCTGCGGCAACACCCTGGAGGCCGGGTCGCCGCTGGTCGTGCGGCTGGTGGCGGACTCGCTGCGGTACTGGGCGACGGAGCTGGGCGTGGACGGGTTCCGGTTCGACCTGGCGTCCACGCTCGGGCGGCCCGGCGGCGGGCGGTTCGACCGGGCCTCGGCGATGCTGACGGCGATCACGTCGGACCCGGTGCTGTCCCGGTGCAAGCTGATCGCCGAGCCGTGGGACGCCACCGGCGACGGGTACCGGGTCGGCGACTTCGGGGTGCAGTGGGCGGAGTGGAACGGCCGCTACCGCGACACCGTCCGGGACTTCTGGCGCGGGCACACCGGCGTGCGCGACCTGGCCTACCGGCTCTCGGGCTCCTCCGACCTGTACGCCGACGACCTGCGCCGGCCGTGGCAGTCGATCAACTTCGTGACCGCCCACGACGGGTTCACCCTGCGGGACCTGGTGTCCTACAACGACAAGCACAACGAGGCCAACGGCGAGGACAACCGGGACGGCACCAACGACAACCGGTCGTGGAACTGCGGCGCCGAGGGCGAGACCACCGACCCGGAGGTGCTGGCGCTGCGCCGGCGGCAGGCGCGCAACCTGCTGGCCACGCTGCTGCTGTCCACCGGGACGCCGATGCTGACCGCGGGCGACGAGCTGTGGCGCACCCAGCGGGGCAACAACAACGCCTACTGCCTGGACGACGAGACCTCGTGGGTGGGGTGGCAGCTCTCCGGCGACGGCGAGTCGATGCTCGCGTTCGCCCGGCGCGTCATCGCCGTGCGGGCGGGCAGCCCCGCGCTGCGGCAGCCGGAGTTCTTCGACGGGCGCACCACGCCGTCCGGCGCGCCGGACCTCGTGTGGTTCCGCGCGGACGGCGAGGAAATGGCGGAAACCGACTGGTTCGACGAGGGTCGGCGATTCCTGGGAATGTGGATCGACGGTTCCACGTCGTTGTCGCGGACCCGCGAGGGCGAACTGGTCTCGGACGACTCGTGGTTGTTGCTGCTGCACTCGGGCGCGACCGCGCTCCCGGTCACCCTGCCGGGTCCGGATTACGGGTCGCGATTCGAACCGGTGATCGACTCGACCACCGCGGACGGCGCGCCGGCGAAAGCGGGGGCCCTGTTCCCCGGCCGGGTGGTGACCCTGCCGGCGCGCTCCCTGCTGCTGCTGCGCAGCCCCGAGTCGGCGGCCTCGGGCTGAGCACCGCGGGCTCCGACCGGCTCGGTGACCGAGGCGATCCTAGCTGGTGGGAGCACGGGCGGAGGGGTTGCGGCCGTGCCACCATGCGGTTGTGGCCCAACCCCTGTTCACGTGGTGCGACCGCACGGTCGACCTGCTCCTGGTGGCGTCGTGCGGGTGTAGCCCGACGCGACGGAGTGGTTGATCGCGACAGCGGCGCGGAATCGCCGCTGGAATTCCCGCACCGTCGCGTCTCGGCAGCTACCCCGCACTTCTCCGCCGTAGCCGTCTGGAGCGACCATGACTTCCGCCCTTGTCCGTGCCGACCTGCACCCGGCGCTCGACGTGCCGTTGTTGCACGACCTCATCCACCCGTCCCGCGAGTTGTGGACCCCGCGGGAATTGCGCGAGCTGACCTCGTTCGTGGCCGGTGAGCTGACCACCGCCCTGCTGTCGGTCCTGGAATTCGACCCGGGGCGCCGGTGGTGGGCCCGGCTCGGGCTCACCGAGGGCGTCGAGCTGTGGCTGCTGTCGTGGCTGCCCGGCCAGGGCACCGAGCCGCACGACCACGGCGGGGCCGCCGGGTCCTTCGCGGTGCTGACCGGGGAGCTGACCGAGCACTACCGCTACCCCGGCGGGCCCGTGCGCACCGCGGTGCGCGACGTCGGGTCGGCGGTCGGCTTCGGCGCCGGCCGCGCGCACCGGGTGGTCAACCGGGGCGCCGCGCCCGCGTCGAGCGTGCACGCCTACTCGCCGCCGCTGGTGCCCACCCGCGAGTACGCCGACCTGGCCGACATCCCGGCCGGGATCCCCCCGCTGCCCGCGCTGCGGCTGCCGCTGGAGCGGTTGCGGGAGCTGGCCGACCAGGAGGGCCCGTGAGCGCCGAGGAGCTGCTGGCGCGGGCGCGGCGGGGGCTGCGCCGGGTCACGCCGCAGGAGCTGGCCGCGCTGCCCGGCGCGCTGGTCGTCGACATCCGGCCGCACCACGACCGGCTCGCCGAGGGCGAGGTCCCCGGCTCCGTGCCGGTCGAGCGGATCGTGCTGGAGTGGCGGCTCGACCCGCGCGGCGCGCACCGGATGCCGGGCTTCGACGCGGGCACCACCGTCGTCGTGCTGTGCAACGAGGGGTACGCGTCCAGCCTCGCCGCCCGCGACCTCCAGCGGGTCGGGCTGCCGCGCGCGACGGACCTCGTCGGCGGGTTCCGGGCCTACGCGGCGGCGGGCCTGCCGGTGCGGGCGGGCGCCACCCCGGCGATCACCTGACGGGCCGGCCGCACGCCGGCGGTCGCCGACGGGCCGGTCGGCGGGCGGGGCGCTCCGGGGGAAATCCCGGCGGGGCGCTCCGGGCGGGCGGCGACCCCCGACGAGCCGCCCCGCCGGGTCGGGCGTCCCCGCCCGACCCGGCGGCCCCGGGCTCAGCCCGGCTGGGTCGTCCCCTGCTCGACGGCCAGCGTGCAGGCGCGCTCCGCGTCGGCCGGCCGCACCGAGGAGCCCTCCAGGGTGATCCGGCACAGGAGGCTGTTGCCCATCTGCCCCAGGCCGCAGCCCAGGGCGTGGGTGTGCGCCACCTCGTAGCCGGAGGCTTTCAGGAAGTCGTGGCAGTCCAGCACGTCGGCGTGCGCGGGAGCGGCGGCGAGCAACGGGAACGCGGCAGCGGCGAAGGTCGCCCCGGCCAGGGCGAAGGCGCGGGCGGTGCGAACAACCACGGTTTTCCTCCTCGGGGTAGTCGGACACACGTCGCCCAGTTACTCGCGCCGGAACCGGGCCCACTACCCGGCTCCCGCAATAACCCGCCGACGGGCGACAGAGATCACCCGTCCGGGACGGCCCCGGTTCCCGCGGCCCGTCGGGAACCGGCGGCCCGCCGGCGACGTCTCCTGCCTTGTGCTCTGGAAGGTGCTGACGGCGCTGGTCGTGGTCGTCGTCGTGGTGCGGGAACCGGGTTCGTGGGCGGTCGGCCTGGCCGGCGCGGCGTGCGGCGCCCTGGTCTGCCTGGCGTCGGTGCAGGTCGGGCTGGTCCTCGGCGCGCTGGTGTGCCGGGTCCGGGTCTCGCTGGTGGTGATCGGCGTCGGCGGCGAGGTGCGCGCCTGGGACCGGCCGCACCGCCGCGTGGTGCTGCGGGCCCTGCCGCTGCTGCTGTCGGTCGGCCTGACCTCGGTCCGCGCGCCGGTCCGGCGGCGGCTGTGGCTGACCTCGCTCGTCGCGGTCCTGGCGACCGCGGCGGTGGTGGGCCTGTGCTGGGCGCTGGCCGGCGCGACGCCGTTCGGCGGGGGCTTCGCCGTCGCCGGGTCGGCCGTGCTGCTGCACGGGCTGCTGCCCCGGCGCGGCGCGGGCGGGACGTCACCGGGCTGGTTCCTGTTCCGGCTGCCCCGCCTGACCGGGCGCGCGGCGGCCGAGCTGGCGGCCACCCCGATGGTCAACGAGGTCTCCGACGCGCTGTCCGCCGGCGACGTGGACCGGGCCGAGCGGATCGCGGACCGCCTGGTGGCGGAGCACCCGACCCTGCTGGTGGCGATCGGCTCGCGGATCGCCGTGCTGACCGTGCGCACCCGCTACGCCGAGGCGCTGCGCCTGGTCAGCGGCCTGGTCGGGCGCGGCGACCTCGACCAGCGCGACATGGCCTTCGTGCTGGCGGAGATGGCCGGCTCCACGGCCAACGCCATGGAGGCCGGGCAGCTGCCCCTCGACGTGGGGCTGGGCGCGGCCAGGCGCGCCTCGGAGGGCGCGGCGCAGCTCGGCTACCCGCGGCACCGCAGCACCGGCACGCTGGCCCAGCTCGCCCTGCTGGAGCGCGACACCGACCTGGCCATCGACCTGGCGACCCGGGCGACGGGCAGCAGCGAGAGCGCGCTGGGCCGCGCCGACGCCCTGGCCACCCTCGCGCGGGCGCAGATGGCGGCCGGGGACAACGCGGCGGCCCGCCGGTCCCTCGCCGAGGCCGACGCCCTGGCCGGCTGGCTGCCCCGGGTGGCCGAGACCAGGGCCCGCCTCGACATCGCCTGAGGCGACGCGGACCGGGCGACGCGGACCGGGCGGCCCGCGCCTGCTTCCCGGGCCGATCCCGTCCCGGGACGGCTCCCCCGGGCCGCACCCCGGGCGGGGGCGCGGCCCGGGGCGGGTCAGCCGGCGAGCACGACGCGGCCGAGTTCGGCCGGCGACGCGAGCAGGTCGTGCCGCGGCAGCACGCGGACCGTGTAGCCCACCGCGCCGGCGTGCGGGAGCGGCACCTCGACCTCGTAGTTGCCGTTGCCGACGTACCGCATGGTGTGCGTGACCACGTCGTACAGCTCGTCGGAGTCGCCGACCTTGCCCAGCACCACCTGCACCTCGACCTCGGAGGGCTCCAGCCCGGCCGGCTCGACGCGCGCCCGCACCCCCACCGGCGCGCCCAGCAGCGGCGCGGTCGAGCCGTTCACGGTCAGCTCGGAGTCCAGGACGCGGATCCGGGTCCACGACGCGCGCAGGCGCTGCCGGTAGGCCGCCAACTCCTTCGCGCCCCGGTAGCCCTCGCCGACCACCGACGCGGCCGAGGACGCGGCGGGCGCGTAGAGGTTCTCCACGTACTCCCGCACCATCCGCGAGGCTTGCACCGCGGGGCCGAGCGTGGCCAGCGTGTGGCGGACCATCGCCAGCCAGCGGGTCGGCACGCCGTCGTCGGAGCGGTCGTAGAACAGCGGCGCCACCTGGCCGCCCAGCAGCTCGTAGAGCGCCGCGGCCTCCAGGTCGTCGCGCCGGGTCGGGTCGGTGACGCCGTCGGCGGTCGGGATCGCCCAGCCGTTGCTGCCGTCGTGCAGCTCGTCCCACCAGCCGTCCCGGATGGACAGGTTCAGGCCGCCGTTGAGCGCCGACTTCATGCCGGACGTGCCGCACGCCTCCAGCGGGCGCATCGGGTTGTTCAGCCACACGTCGCAGCCCCAGTACAGGTAGCGGGCCATCGACATGTCGTAGTCGGGCAGGAACACGATCCGGTGCCGCACGCCCGCGTCGTCGGCGAACCGCACGATCTGCTGGATCAGCGCCTTGCCGCCGTCGTCGGCCGGGTGCGACTTGCCCGCCACCACCAGCTGCACCGGGCGCTCCGGGTGCAGCAGCAGGGCGCGCAGGCGCTCCGGGTCGCGCAGCATCAGGGTGAGCCGCTTGTAGGTCGGCACGCGGCGGGCGAAGCCGACGGTCAGCACGTCGGGGTCGAACACCGAGTCGGTCCAGCCCAGTTCGAGGGCCGACGCGCCGCGCTGGAGCCAGGACAGGCGGGTGCGGCGGCGGACCTCGTCGACGAGCTTGCGCCGCAGGTCGTTGCGCAGCTGCCAGAGCCGCTGGTCGGTGACCGGCTCGACGCCGCCCGCGCCCGGGTCGTCCGGCTCGCCGAGCAGCCCGCTCATCTCGGTGGCCGCCCAGGTCGGGCCGTGCACGCCGTTGGTGACCGAGCCGATCGGCACCTCGGTGACGTCGAAGCCCGGCCACAGGCCGCGGAACATGTCCCGGCTGACCTCGCCGTGCAGCCGGGACACGCCGTTGGCGCGCTGGGCGAGCCGCAGGCCCATGTGGGCCATGTTGAACAGGCCGGGGTTCTCCTCCGCGCCGAGCGCCAGGACGCGCTGCGTGCTCACGCCCGGCAGCAGCGCCTCGGAGCCGAAGTAGTGCTGCACGAGGTCGACGGGGAACCGGTCGATGCCCGCCGGGACCGGGGTGTGGGTGGTGAACACCGTGCCCGCGCGGACCGCCGCGAGGGCCTGGTCGAAGTCGAGGCCCTCGCCGGTCACCAGCTCGCGGATCCGTTCGAGGCCGAGGAAGCCCGCGTGTCCCTCGTTGGTGTGAAAGACCTCGGGCCTGGGATGCCCGGTGAGGTCACAGAACGTGCGCACCGCCCGGACACCACCGATCCCCGCCAGGATCTCCTGCCGGATGCGGTGGTCCTGGTCGCCGCCGTAGAGCCGGTCGGTGACGCCGCGCAGGTCCTCGTCGTTCTCCTCGACGTCGGAGTCGAGCAGCAGCAGCGGGATGCGGCCGACCTGGGCCTTCCAGACCTTGGCGCGCAGCACCCGGTCGCCGGGCATGGCCACGTGCACCAGGATCGGCGCGCCGGAGGGCTCGGTGAGCAGCTCCAGCGGCAGGCCGCGCGGGTCGAGCACCGGGTAGTGCTCGATCTGCCAGCCGTCCAGCGACAGGGCCTGGCGGAAGTAGCCCGAGCGGTAGAGCAGGCCGACCGCGATCAGCGGGACGCCCAGGTCCGAGGCCGCCTTGAGGTGGTCGCCGGCGAGCACGCCGAGCCCGCCGGAGTAGTTGGGCAGGGCCTCGGTGACGCCGAACTCCATCGAGAAGTAGGCGACCGCGCCGGGCAGCGGGCTCGCGCCCTGCTCGCCGCGCTCGCGGCGCTGCCGCACCTCGTCCTGCCGCCGCTGGAACCACCGGGGGCCGGTGGTGTAGTGGTCCAGGTCGTCCGCGAGGGCGCGGGTGTGGGCGAGGAACCCCTCGTCGCGCGCGAGGGCGTCCAACCGTTCCGGGGCGACCGTGGACAGCAGCCGCAGCGGGTCGCCGCCGGCGGCCCACAGGCCGGGGTCGACCGAGGCGAACAGGTCCTGTGTCGGCTGGTGCCAGGTCCAGCGCAGGTTGGTGGCGAGGGTGCCCAGCGCGGACAGCGGCTCGGGCAGGCTGGCTCGGACGGTGAACCGGCGGAGTGCTCGCATGGCGTCGGACCCTATCCCCCATCCAGCGGTGCCGGGCAACGGTCGTCCGGACCGATGCAGGGACCGATCCAGCCCCACCAGCGTGGATGGCCCCGTGCGTGTTCTTTCGTACACAGCCGGCGATCGTTACCGCAACGCGCCGGCGCGGGTTCACGCGTTGGGCCGAACGGCGGCGGGCGGTCCGGACGGCGGGCGGCGCGCGGACCGGGCGGCGGATCGGGGGCCGGCGGTCCACCCGTTCGAGGGGTGCTCACACCGGGTGAACTTGATCACCCGCAGGGGTGTCGCCCGCCTCGGGGGTTGAGATCGACGTCCCCCGTGCCGAGACCGGAATCACCGCCAAGTGTGCAATCCAACCAGAAGGGGTAGGAACAGCGGGTGGGGAGTCCCGGTGGCTCCGCGCGTGATCCGGACGGGCAAACTTGACCGTGCAAGCGTCACCCCAGGCGAGAAGGGCGCTGCCGATGAGCGGGCGACTCGGTGTCGACGACGTCTCCCCGACCGTGAGCTGTGGCCGGTACCCGGCCAAGGCCGTGGTCGGCGAGCACGTCCCGGTCGAGGCGACGGTGTGGCGCGAGGGCCACGACGCCGTCGCCGCCACGGTGACGTGGCGGGGGCCGGCGGACCGGGTCGCGAGACAGACCCGGATGGCGCCGCAGGGCGTCGGGCTGGACCGCTGGGCCGCCACGATCGTCCCCGACGCCGAGGGCGCGTGGACCTTCCGCGTCGACGCGTGGTCGGACCCGTGGGCCACCTGGCTGCACGCCGTCGAGGTCAAGATCGCGGCCGGGCAGGGCCCCGACGAGCTGCGCAACGACCTGGAGAGCGGCGCCCGGCTGCTGGACCGCGTGTCGCGGCGGCCCGACCGGCGCAGGGACAAGCCGCTGCTGGTCAACGCCGCCGCCGCGCTGCGCGACGAGGCGCGCCCGCTGGCCGAGCGGGTCGCGCCCGCCCTCGCGCAGGACGTCCGGCAGGTCATGCACGACCACCCGGTGCGCGAGCTGGTCACCAAGGGCAAGCCGCAGAAGGTCTGGGTGGACCGGCAGCGGGCCGCGTTCGGCTCCTGGTACGAGTTCTTCCCGCGCTCCACGGGCGGGCTGGACGAGGCCGGCGTCCCGGTGCACGGCACGTTCACCACCGCCGCCGAGGAGCTGGACCGGATCGCGGCGATGGGCTTCGACGTCGCCTACCTGCCGCCGATCCACCCCATCGGCCGGGTCAACCGCAAGGGCCCCAACAACACGCTCGTCGCCACCGAGGACGACCCCGGCTCGACCTGGGCCATCGGCGCGGACGAGGGCGGCCACGACGCCGTGCACCCCGAGCTGGGCACGATCGAGGACTTCGACGCGTTCGTGCGGCGGGCGAACGAGCTGGGCCTGGAGGTGGCGCTCGACCTGGCCCTGCAGTGCGCCCCGGACCACCCGTGGGTGCTCAAGCACCCCGAGTGGTTCACCACGCGCCCGGACGGCTCGATCGCCTACGCCGAGAACCCGCCGAAGAAGTACCAGGACATCTACCCGGTCAACTTCGACAACGACCCGCAGGGCATCTACAACGAGGTGCTGCGCGTCGTCCTGCACTGGGTCGACCACGGGGTGCGCATCTTCCGGGTGGACAACCCGCACACCAAGCCGCCGGACTTCTGGGCGTGGCTGATCTGGACGGTGAAGGACGCTCACCCGGACGTGCTGTTCCTGTCCGAGGCGTTCACCCGGCCGGCCCGGCTCTACGGGCTGGCGAAGCTCGGCTTCACCCAGAGCTACACGTACTTCACCTGGCGGACGACCAAGGAGGAGCTGACCGAGTTCGGCGTCGAGCTGGTCGAGCACTGGGACGAGGCCCGGCCCAACCTGTTCGTGAACACGCCGGACATCCTGCACGCGTCGCTGCAGCACGGCGGTCCGGGCATGTTCGCGCTGCGCGCCGCCCTGGCCGCGACGATGAGCCCGACCTGGGGCGTGTACTCCGGCTACGAGCTCTACGAGCACCAGGCCGTGCGCGAGGGCAGCGAGGAGTACCTCGACTCCGAGAAGTACCAGCTGCGCCCCCGCGACTTCCGGCAGGCGGTCGCGGAGGGCCGGTCGCTGGAGCCGTGGCTGCGCAAGCTGAACGCCGTCCGGCGCGCGCACCCGGCGTTGCAGCAGATGCGCACCCTGCGCTTCCACCACGTCGACAACCCCGCGCTGATCGCCTACTCCAAACAGGACCCGGGCACCGGCGACACGGTGGTCGTGGTCGTCAACCTGGACCCGGACAACGCCCAGGACGGCACCGTCTGGCTCGACCTGCCCCAGCTCGGCTTCGACTGGCACGAACGCCTGATCGCGCACGACGAGGTGAGCGGGGAGACCTGGGACTGGGGCCAGGCCAACTACGTCCGCCTCGAACCCTGGCGAGCCTCGGCGCACATCGTCGGCGTGCAGCGCAGGTTCAGCAGCTAACCAGCGACCGACCCGGCTACACGGTCCCCGCGCCCGGCGCGAGGGACCGTCGACCGTACCCCCGATGAGGTGGGACGAGGTGGAGCACATGGCAGAAGACGCCCGACCCGACGCCGCGCTGACCGGACTGGAGGGAGTCCCGCACACCGGGGAGGCCATCGGGGCCGACGGCCTCCTGGTCGAGCCGCAGGCCGAGGACTTCCGCTCGGCGAAACTCGCGCCGCGCGAGCCGGACTGGTTCAAGGGCGCGGTGTTCTACGAGGTCCTGGTGCGCGCGTTCACCGACTCCAACGGCGACGGCACCGGCGACCTGCGCGGTCTCGCGTCCCGGTTGGACTACCTGGAGTGGCTGGGGGTCGACTGCCTGTGGCTCCCGCCGTTCTACGCCTCCCCGCTGCGCGACGGCGGCTACGACATCTCCGACTTCCGGGCCGTGCTGCCGGAGTTCGGCTCGGTGGAGGACTTCGTCTACCTGCTCGACGAGGCGCACCGGCGCGGCATCCGGGTGATCACCGACCTGGTGCTCAACCACACCAGCGACGCCCACCCGTGGTTCCAGCAGTCCCGCGCCGAGCCCGACGGGCCGTACGGCAACTACTACGTGTGGAGCGACGACGACCAGCGCTACGCGGACGCGCGCATCATCTTCGTCGACACCGAGTCGTCCAACTGGACCTACGACCCGGTGCGCGGCCAGTTCTACTGGCACCGCTTCTTCTCCCACCAGCCCGACCTGAACTTCGAGAACCCGGACGTGCAGGAGGCGATGCTCGACACCCTGCGGTTCTGGCTCGACCTGGGCATCGACGGGTTCCGGCTGGACGCCGTGCCCTACCTGTTCGAGCAGGAGGGCACCAACTGCGAGAACCTGCCGCGCACGCACGACTTCCTCAAGCGCTGCCGCAAGGTGGTCGACGACGAGTACCCCGGTCGGGTGCTGCTGGCCGAGGCCAACCAGTGGCCCAGCGACGTCGTGGAGTACTTCGGCGACGCCGAGGTGGGCGGCGACGAGTGCCACATGGCGTTCCACTTCCCCCTGATGCCGCGCATCTTCATGGCCGTGCGGCGGGAGTCGCGGTTCCCGATCTCGGAGATCCTGGCCCAGACGCCGCAGATCCCCGACGGCTGCCAGTGGGGCATCTTCCTGCGCAACCACGACGAGCTGACGCTGGAGATGGTCACCGACGAAGAGCGCGACTACATGTACGCGGAGTACGCCAAGGACCCGCGCATGAAGGCGAACATCGGGATCAGACGCCGCCTGGCGCCGCTGCTGGAGAACGACCGCAACCAGCAGGAGCTGTTCACCGCCATGCTGCTGAGCCTGCCGGGATCGCCGGTTCTCTACTACGGTGACGAGATCGGCATGGGCGACAACATCTGGTTGGGCGACCGGGACGCCGTCCGCACGCCGATGCAGTGGACCCCCGACCGCAACGCGGGGTTCTCCTCCTGCGACCCCGGCCGCATCTACCTGCCCGTGATCATGGACCCCGTCTACGGCTACCAGGCCCTCAACGTGGAGGCGCAGCTGAACAACCAGTCCTCCCTGCTGAACTGGACCCGGCGGATGATCGAGGTCCGCAAGCAGCACCACGCGTTCGCCGAGGGCGACTTCACCGACCTGGGCGGCTCGAACCCGAGCGTGCTGGCCTACCGGCGCCGGTGGTGCCGCCCGGACGGGCACGAGGACGTCGTGGTGTGCGTGAACAACCTGTCCCGGTTCCCGCAACCGGTCGAGCTGGACCTGTCCGAGCACCGCGGCAGCCGCCCGGTGGAGCTGACCGGCGGGGTGCGCTTCCCGGCCATCGGCGACCTGTCCTACCTGCTGACGCTGCCCGGCCACGGCTTCTACTGGTTCCAGCTGGTGGACGCGGGCGACGAGGGCGAGACGAGGTGAGCGCAGTGACCGAACCCCACGACCTGGTCGACAAGGTGGTGGCCGAACTGCCCGAGTGGCTGCCCGCGCAGCGGTGGTTCGGCGGCAAGGACCGGCCGGTCACCGCCGCCCGGCCGCTGCGGGTCTCCGTGCTCGACGCGGACCCGCTGCTGGTGCACCTGGTGGTGGAGGTCGAGCAGCCGGACCGGCGCGCGCCCTACCAGCTGCTGGTCAGCGACCGGGTGGAGAACTACGACGCGACCGGCGACCCCGAGCTGGCCGGCCGGCTGCTGGACCTCATCGCCGAGGACGCCACCGCGGACGGCCTGGTGTTCCGGCACGAGCCGGACGCCGAGGTGCAGGCCGGCCTGCGCGGGCGGCCGATCACCTCCGAGCAGAGCAACACCTCGCTGGTGTTCGGCAGCCAGTACATCCTCAAGCTGTTCCGCAAGCTGACCGTCGGCGAGAACCCGGACCTGGTGCTGCACCGCGCCCTGCACCGGGTGGGCTGCGAGCACATCGCGCAGCCGCTGGGCTCGATCACCGGCGAGCTGGACGGGCGCACCACCACCGTCGGGATGCTCCAGCAGTTCCTGCCCGACGCGGTGGACGGCTGGGCGATGGCCACCACCAGCGTGCGCGACCTGATGGCCGAGGGCGACCTGCACGCCGACGAGGTGGGCGGCGACTTCGCGGGCGAGGCGCAGCGGCTGGGGCAGGCGGTGGCCGCCGTGCACGCCGACCTGGAGCGGGCGCTGGGCTCCGAGCACGCCGCCGCGGACGACATCGACCGGACCGTGCGGGCGATGGTGGACCGGCTGGACGCGGTGGTCGAGGCGGTGCCGCAGCTGCGGCCGTACGTGCCCGCGCTGCGCGAGGCGTTCGAGCAGGCCCGGGACACGCCCGGCGCCATCTCCATCCAGCACATCCACGGCGACCTGCACCTGGGCCAGGTGCTGCGCACCGTCCACGGGTGGCTGCTGATCGACTTCGAGGGCGAGCCGGGCGCGCCGATCGCCGAGCGGACCGCGCTGCGCTCCCCGCTGCGCGACGTGGCCGGAATGCTGCGATCCTTCGACTACGCGGCCCACCAGCTGCTCGTCGGGCAGCCGGAGGACCACCAGCTGGCGGTCCGGGCGCTGGAGTGGTCGCGGCGCAACCGCGCGGCGTTCACCGAGGGCTACGCGGAGGCGGCGGCGCCCTCGGTGGGCGACCCGCGCGGGCGCGGGCACCTGCTGCGGGCGTTCGAGCTGGACAAGGCGGTCTACGAGGTCGCCTACGAGCACGCCAACCGGCCGGAGTGGTTGACGGTCCCGCTGTCGTCGATCGCCCGGATCACTGGAGAGGGAACGCGATGACCCAGGACCTCGACCGGTTGCTCTCGGGGTCGCACCACGACCCGCACTCCGTGCTCGGCGTGCACCACCTGCCCTCGGGCGAGGTGGTGGCGCGGGCCCTGCGGCCGGGCGCGACCGCGGTGGCGGTGCTGGCCGGCGACAAGCGGTTCGAGCTGGACCGGCTCGCCGACGGGCTGTTCGGCGGCGAGCTGCCCGAGCACCCCGGCGACTACCGGCTGGAGGTCGCCTACCCCGAGCGCACGGTGGAGGTGGACGACCCGTACCGCTGGCTGCCCACCGTCGGCGAGCTGGACCAGCACCTGATCGGCGAGGGCCGGCACGAGCGGCTGTGGGACGTGCTCGGCGCGCACGTCCGCTCCTACGACACGGTGTCCGGCACGGTGACCGGCGTGTCGTTCGCGGTGTGGGCGCCGACCGCGCGCGGCGTGCGGGTGCTCGGCGACTTCGACGGCTGGGACGGCCGGGCGAACCCGATGCGGTCGCTGGGCTCCTCGGGCGTGTGGGAGGTGTTCATCCCCGGCGTGCCGGTGGGCAGCCGGTACAAGTTCCGCATCCTGGGGCGCGACGGCGGCTGGCACGAGAAGGCCGACCCGATGGCGTTCGCCACCGAGGAGCCGCCCGCCACGGCGTCGGTCGTGACGGCCTCGGCCTACGAGTGGGGCGACGCCGAGTGGCGCGCCCGGCGCGACGCGACGCAGTGGATCAACGCGCCGATGAGCGTCTACGAGGTGCACCTCGGGTCGTGGCTGCCGGAGAAGGACGGGCGCCGCCTCGGCTACCGCGAGCTGGCCGACGAGCTGGCCCGCTACGTCGTGGAGGCCGGGTTCACGCACGTCGAGCTGATGCCGGTGGCCGAGCACCCGTTCGGCGGCTCGTGGGGCTACCAGGTGACGTCGTACTACGCGCCCACGTCCCGGTTCGGCTCGCCGGACGACTTCCGGCACTTCGTGGACGTGCTGCACGGCCACGGCATCGGCGTGATCATGGATTGGGTGCCCGCGCACTTCCCGAAGGACTCCTGGGCGCTGGCCCGCTTCGACGGCACGGCGCTGTACGAGCACGAGGACCCCAGGCGCGGCGAGCACCCCGACTGGGGCACGCTGGTGTTCGACTTCGGGCGCAACGAGGTGCGCAACTTCCTGGTCGCCAACGCCCTGTACTGGATCGAGGAGTTCCACATCGACGGCCTGCGGGTCGACGCGGTGGCCTCCATGCTGTACCTGGACTACTCCCGCGAGGAGGGGCAGTGGCTGCCCAACCAGTACGGCGGCCGGGAGAACCTGGACGCCGTGCGGTTCCTGCAGGAGCTGAACGCGACGGTCTACAAGCGGCACCCCGGCGTGGTGATGGTGGCCGAGGAGTCCACCGCGTGGCCGGGCGTGACGCGGCCGACGCACCTGGGCGGCCTGGGCTTCGGGTTCAAGTGGAACATGGGCTGGATGCACGACTCGCTGCACTACCTGTCGCGCGAGCCGGTGCACCGGTCGTTCCACCACAACGAGATCACCTTCTCCCTGGTGTACGCGTGGAGCGAGAACTTCGTGCTGCCGCTGTCGCACGACGAGGTGGTGCACGGCAAGGGCTCGCTGTGGCAGCGGATGCCCGGCGACGACTGGAACAAGGCCGCCGGCCTGCGGTCGCTGCTGGCGTTCATGTGGGCGCACCCGGGCAAGCAGCTGCTGTTCATGGGCGGCGAGTTCGGCCAGCGGGCCGAGTGGTCGGAGTCCCGCTCGCTGGACTGGCACCTGCTGGAGGACCCGCTCCACGCGGGGATCCGCTCGCTGGTGGGCGACCTGAACGCGGTGTACCGGGAGTCGCCCGCGCTCTACAGCGCCGACGGCAGGCCCGAGGGGTTCTCCTGGATCGACGCGAACGACTCGGCGGGCAACGTGCTGAGCTTCCTGCGCGTCGGCGAGGACGGCTCGGTGCTGGCGTGCGTGGCCAACTTCGCGGGGATGCCGCACCACGACTACCGCGTGGGCCTGCCGGTGGCGGGCCGGTGGCGCGAGGTGGTCAACACCGACTCGACGGGCTACGGCGGGTCCGGCGTGGGCAACCTCGGCGGGGTGGTGGCGGAGGAGCAGCCGTGGCACGGCCGGCCGGCGTCGGCGGTCCTGCAGCTCCCGCCGGCCGGCGTGCTCTGGCTCATCCCGGAGTGACGCCCGGCGCGCCCGTCCCGTCGGCGGGCACCGCCCAGCGCTGCCCCGCCAGGCCGTAGCCCACGGTGCCGGCGTCCGGCCACACGGCCTGGTCGTCGACGCTGCGGGTCTCGGCCAGCGGGGTCTCCGCCATCGTGGCGAGGTCCAGCACGTGCAGCCGCCACGGTCCCGGCTCGACCCGCTTCTTGAACGCCAGCCGGGTTCCGTCCGGGGACAGCGACGGGCACTCCACGTTGTCGCGCAGCGCCTCCGCCTCCCAGGCGCGGTAGTCGGCCCGGATCAGGTGGGTGCGACCGCGGCTGGCGACCGTGGCGTAGAAGCGGGTGTCGTCGGCGGCGAAGGTGACGCCCCAGTAGTTGACGTCGGGGGCGAAGTACCGCTTGCCGTCCACCGTCAGCGGGATGTCCTCGATGGACTTGCGCAGGTCGTCGGTCCCGGTGTCGAGGATGCCGGTCCGGGTGGAGAAACCGGCCGTGTTGTAGGAGTCGCCGGAGACGAACACCGTCCACGACACCATCCGCCCGCTGGGCGAGACCTGCAGCCGGCTCGGGATGCCGGGCACCGCGTGCCGCTGCTCCCGCCCGGCCCGGGTGACCACCAGCTCCGCCATGGGCGGCAGGCCGGGCAGCGCGGTGAGGCAGGCCCGGGTGCCCGCCGCCGCCGACCGGCGCGCGCACTCCGCGCCCGCCTCCGCCGTGCGCCCGCGGGCGTGCACGACGTACACCGCCGCGCCCGCGATCAGGAGGACGGCCGCGAGGACAGCGGCCGCCCGACGGCCGCGCCGACCAGCACGACCACCAGCAGCACCAGCGACACCAGGATCGCCGTCGAGACTCCCCAGAGGGTCCACATCGCTCCAAACAGGACGGAGGAAACCAGTTTCGCCAGGGCCTGGGCGGTCTGCAGCACCGCCATCCCGCTGGTCCGCAGCTCGGCGGGCAGCAGCGGGCTCGCGGCGGCCGGCAGCACGCCGTCGGTGGCCGCGTAGAACACGCCGTGCAGCACCAGGACCACGACGACGTCGGTCAGCGGCGTGAGCAGCAGGCCGAACGCCAGCGCCAGCGCCAGGTGCCCGCCGAGGAACACCGGCCACCGCCCGACCCGGTCGGCCAGCCGGCCCAGCGGCACCGCCAGCAGCAGGTACACCGCCGCCGTGCCCAGGGCCAGCAGCGGGAAGTGCACCGCGTCCAGCTGGAGCCGCTGCTGCAGCACCAGGTACAGGAAGGCGTCGCCGACGGTCACCAGGCCGAGCACCGCGGCCCAGCCCACCACCCGCCGGAACGGCTTGCGCCACAGGGTCCGCAGCGGCGGCCGGGCCGGCAGCGGCGTGCGGTGGTCGCGCACCAGCAGCGCCAGCAGCACGACGCCGAGCACGGCGACGCAGAAGCTGGTGACGAACACCGCGTCGTAGTCGCCGAGGCTCGCCCACAGCACGAACATCGCCACCAGCGGCCCGAGGAACGCGCCCACGGTGTCCATCGCCCGGTGCACCCCGAACGCCCGCCCGAGCGCGTCCGGCGTGCTGCTCGACGAGATCAGCGCGTCCCGCGGCGCGGTGCGCAACCCCTTGCCGGTGCGGTCCACGGCCAGCACCGCGCCCAGCGCCGCCACCGAGGAGCCGACGGCGAGCAGGGCCGGCTTGGCCAGCGCGGACAGCCCGTACCCGACCAGCGCCACCGCCTTGCGCCGCTGCCACCGGTCGGCGACGTGGCCGCCGAGCAGCCGCACCACCGCCGTCACGCCGGAGTAGAGCCCGTCCAGCAGGCCGAACTGGAACGGGCTCAACCCGAGCGCGACCACGAAGTACAGCGGCAGCACCGCCGTCACCATCTCCGACGACACGTCGGTGACCAGGCTGACCAGGCCGAGCGCGAGCACGTTGCCCGCGACCCGGCCCCGGCCGCGACCCGTCTCCGGCGTCCACCGCGCGGTCGCGATGTACATCAGTGGCAGCTGTAGGTCGGCGTGCTGTCGACCGGCTTCCCGTCCAGGCCCAGGTACTGCCAGGAGTAGGTGGAGTCGGTCAGGGTCAGCTTGAGCACGCCGTGGGTGGACTTCGCGAACTCGGTGGTGGCCGGGTTCGCGGAGACCTTGTACAGCGACGCGCCGCCACCGCCGCCGATCACCGAGCGGGTGCCGGCGGGGTCGGCCTTCCCGGCGGCGTTCAACGGCTTGAACCGCTCGTAGTGGTGGTCGTGGCCGCCGAGCACGAGGTCGGCCTTGTTGGCCACCAGCGTCTCCCACAGCCCGGCGCTGCTGGTGTTGTGGCCGTGCGAGCCGGAGCTCCAGCGCGGGTGGTGGTAGTACGCGGCCACGCAGCCCTTGCGGTTGGCCGCCAGGTCGCGCTTGAGCCACTCCAGCTGCTCCGAGCCCGGCTTGCTGGACTCGGTGGAGTCCAGGGCGATGAAGTGCCAGTTGCCCTGGTCCCAGGAGTAGTAGGTCTTGCCGTTGGGCGTGGCGATGGAGCCGAAGTAGCCCTTGTAGCCGGACAGCGGCGGGTCGGAGTAGGTCTCGTGGTTGCCGGGCGTGGGCTTGGTCTTGGCCTTGAACCGGCCCCACGTCTTGTCGTAGTAGTTGCGGAAGTCGGACAGGTGGGCGTCGTCGTACTGGTTGTCCCCCATGGTGATCACCGCCACGGGGTTCATCTGCTCGACCAGCCGGGCGGTCTTCGGGTGCACGCAGGAGGAGCTGCTCGCGGTGCACTGCTCGGCGATGTCGCCGGCCGCGGCGACGACGAACGACCCGGAGCCGGCCGCGGTCGTGGCCCGGACCTCGTTGCTCGACCCGGAGGTGTTGCCCGCGGCGTCCCGCGCCCGGACCGCGTAGCCGTACCCGGTGGACGGGGCCAGCCCGCCGTCGGTGTAGGTGGTGCCGGTGGTCTCGCCGACCACGACGCCGTCGCGGAGGACGTCGTAGCCGGCGACGCCGACGTTGTCGGTGGACGCCGTCCAGGCCAGCGAGGCGCTGCTCGACGTCGTGCCGGTGACGCGCAGGCCCGCGGGCGCCGAGGGCGGGACCGCGTCACCGCCGCCGCGTACGCCGTGGACCTCCAGCTCCCAGATCGAGTAGCCGTACTCGGTGGCCCGCTCGGTGCCCAGGACGCGCAGGTAGCGGCCGGTGGCGCGCAGGCCGCTGTGGGTGTCGGTCTCGCCGTCGCCGGTGCTGCGGCTGCTGATGTCGGTCCACGACGAGCCGTTGGCGGAGAGCTGGACCTTGTACTTGGTGGCGTGCGCGTCCTCCCAGCGGACGATCACCTGGTGCACCTCGGCGGCGCTGCCGAGGTCGACGGTGAGCCACTGCGGGTCGATGCCGGGCGCGCTGGCCCAGCGGGTGTCGTCGCGGCCGTCGACCGCGAACTGGCCGGCCAGGTCGGAGTCCTCCACGGAGGACGTGGTGACCGGCCTGCCTTGGGAGAGAAGGGAATCGGCGGGTGCGCTGGCGGCTGTCAACGGCTGGGCGAGCAGGACGCACACAGCCACCGAGGCCAACGGGGCGACTCGGCGCACGGAGTTCTCCTCACGGTCCGTGGCGGCGGCTCGGAGCAGAATCGTAAAGAATGTTTACAATCGGCAGGCTAGCCCCGCCCCGACGGGGAAGTCAACGCCCCGCCCAGCACCGCTCCCGACCCGCTCGCGCAGGTCACCGGCACAACCCCGGCGCCGACAACCCTGGCCGACTTCCCCGGCAACGCCGCCGCAACGGGAGGTGAACGCCGGGCCGGCGGGCCGGTCGACCACGGACCCGCCCGTGCCGGGCGCGCCTGCCGGTCGGCCCGCGGAGCGGCGCGGGAGCGGACCGGACAACACCCCCGTTCCGGGCCCGCAACCTGCACAATGGTCGAATGCGGCACGCTTCGGCTCGGCTGGTCCTGCTGGTGGCGGTGGCACTCGTGGCCTCCGGGTGCACCCGGCTGGTCGACGGGCACCCCACGGCGGGCAAGGTCGTGTCCGAGGGCGGGGTGGACCCGGGTTTCATCAAGGGCACCGACGGCGGGGAGATCGACCGCCTCGCGGCCACGGCGATCACCGACGTCGACGCCTTCTGGGCGACGGCCTTCCCGGACACCTTCGGCGAGAAGTGGAGCCCGCTGGAGGGCGGCATCTACTCCGTCGACACCTCCGACCCGTCGGCCAAGCCGCCGCCGTGCACGGAGAAGGCGAGCGACGTCGAGGGCAACGCGTACTACTGCCCCACCGCCGACGCCATCGCGTGGGACCGGGCCGCCCTGCTGCCCGTCCTGCAGGACCGGTTCGGCGACGCGGCCGTGGTGATCGTGCTCGCGCACGAGATGGGGCACGCCGTGCAGCGCCGCATGGGGATCACCCCCGAGGCCGAGCAGCGGGACCCGCGGAAGTACCCGACGATCCTCACCGAGGCGATGGCCGACTGCTTCGCGGGCAGCTTCGTCAAGTGGGTCAACGACGGCAGGTCCCAGCACCTCGACATCGGCACCGACACGCTCGACTCGGCGCTGGGCGCGCTGGTCACCTTCCGCGACCCGGTCGGCACGTCGGCCGGCGACCGGTCCGCGCACGGCAACGCGTTCGACCGGGTGTCGGCCTTCCAGGACGGGTACCAGCGGGGCACGAAGTTCTGCGGCGCGATGACCGTGGAGAACCGGCCGTTCACCCAGCAGGCGTTCACCAGCCTCGACGACCGGGACCGGGGCGGCAACCTGCCGTTCGACGAGATGCTGCGCGCCATCACCCCGGACCTGGACGCCTACTACGCCGCGCTGGTCACCGCCAAGGGCAGGACCTGGACCCCGCCGAAGGCCACCCCGGTCCAGGAGGAGCCGACCTGCTCCGGCGACCAGGGCCCGATCGCGTTCTGCCCGAAGGACGGTTCGGTGCAGATCGAGGTCTCCGAGAACCTGCCCGAGCTGCACGCCGAGATCGGCGACTACGCGACCGGTGTGCTGCTCGCGTCCCGCTACGGCCTCGCCGCGCTGGCCGCCGTCGGCCGGCCGGTCGAGGGTCCGGAAGCCGCGTCCGGCGCCCTGTGCCTGGCCGGCGCTTACACGAATCGCGTCTTCACCCAGCCCAATGATTTCGGGTTGTCACCGGGCGACCTGGACGAGGCCGTGCAGGTGCTCCTCGCCCACGACTACGCAGCCCGCGATGCGAGCGGCAAGGACGTCGTCGATCCCGGTTTCCAGCGGGTGGACGTGTTCCGGGCCGGGGTCTTCGAGGGCGCGAAAGCCTGCGGCCTGAACTGACACCCCCCGACCCCCCGACCCGCCGACCTCCCGGCTCGCGGCTTTCCGCTTTTGGGTTTCAGCACGCCCCGTGCAGCCCGGTGGCCTCGTGTTCTCCCCGTATGGCCTGCCCGGAGGGCTACCATGCTTTCTTGGGGGGTGCAAGCACGCTTTTCGCTTGCACCCCCCAAGAAAGCATGGTCGTCTTTGACAGGTCATGCGGGGGGAACACGACCGCTCTTTCTTTTCCTTCTCCTTGGCGGCCTGCCTGTCCGGCGAGGACTCTTTTAGTTTTTGATCTTAGATCGGTACAGCACCTAATATTTCCAGGCTCGGTGCGCGATCTTGGTAAGAAAAGCGGCCGAGAGGCCCCCAAGGAGGAGGGAAGTGCGTCGTGTTCTCCCCGCACGGCCTGCCGGAGGCAATCATGCCGAGCTGGGGGTGTCAAGCGGTGAAGCGTGCTTGACACCCCCAGCTCGGCATGATTGGGCTGCGCCCAGGCCGTACGGGGAGAACACGAGGCACACGGCTGCGCTGAAGCGCCGCCGCGCGAAGCGCGGCCTGCGGTGCAAGCTGAAGCGCCGCCGCGCGAAGCGCGACTGAGGCGAGAGCTGAAGCGCCGCCGCGCGAGGCGCAGCCTGAGGCCAAAGCCGTGTGGAGCGCGGGTCGCGGCAGGGGGCGGGCGCGGGCGCCATCCGTCCCGCCGGGGTGGCGGTGGGCGCACGAACGGGCCGGTCGACTTGTCCGAGAGCGCCGCAGCCTGGTGGTTCCGGTCCCACCGCCGCCATTCGCCAAGTAGGGTTCGGGCCGGACCGCACGGATCGGGATGGGGCTGGGGCATGGCTCGACGGGTGTTCACGGTCGCGGCGGTCGTCGCGGTGGCGGCGCTGGCCGGCGGGTGCACGCAGGTGGTGGACGGACTGGGGCGCGCCACCCGGCCGGACGTGACGAAGGTGTCCGGGCTGGACATCACCACCGGGGAGAGCGGCGCCAAGCCCGGTGTGCCGGACGCGGACCTGCGCGTGGAGAACGGCGACGGCGGCGAGATGGACCGGCTCGCCATCAACGCGCTCGCCGACGTGGAGGAGTACTGGAGCGAGCAGCTGCCCGCCAACTTCGGCAAGGAGTTCCAGCCCGTCGAGCGCCTGGTGTCCTACGACTCCAACGGCGCGGGCGTCGAGATCTGCCGCACCAACACCAAGGGCGTGGCCAACGCCTTCTACTGCTCGCTGGACGACAGCATCGCCTGGGACCGGGGCGAGCTGCTGCCCATGCTGGACGACGCCTTCGGCCCGATGGCGGTGGTGACCGTGCTGGCCCACGAGATGGGCCACGCCGTGCAGTACAAGCTCGGCGCGCAGGGCGGCATCACGCAGGCCACCCCGTCGATCATCAAGGAGCAGCAGGCGGACTGCTACGCGGGCAACTTCTTCCGCTGGGTGGCCGAGGGCAGGTCCAAGCACTTCCGCATCTCGACCGGCCCCGGGCTCAACCAGGTCCTGGCGACGATGTTCTTCATCCGGGACGCGGCGGGCACCTCCGCCGAGAAGCAGGGCGCGCACGGCAGCGCGTTCGACCGGGTGGCGGCCTTCCAGTTCGGCTTCGCGGGCGACCCGAAGCGGTGCGCCGCGATCGACGAGCAGGAGGTCCAGGGCCGGATCACGCAGCAGAAGTTCGACTCCAAGGACCAGGACACCGGCCTGGGCAAGGGCAACCTCAAGGTGGACGAGCGCCGCTACCTGGAGCTGCTGGAGGAGAGCCTGCGCACCGCGTTCAAGCAGAGCGGCGCCACCCCGCCGACCTTCGGGCAGGGCGGCTCGTCCTGCCCGGACGCGCGGGAGACGTCGCCGGCGGCGTACTGCCCGGCCACCAACACCATCTCCATCGACCTGCCCGACCTGGTCAGGATCGGCACCCCGCCCAAGCGCGGCCAGAAGGGCGGCATCGGGGACTTCGCGGCCTTCGCGGAGATCGCGTCGCGCTTCGCGCTGTCCATCCAGAAGGCCACCGGCTACCCGCTGGAGGGCCCGGCGGCCGGCCTGCGCACCGCCTGCCTGACCGGCGCGTGGGCCGGGACGACGGCCGAGCCCTCCGCCGACCTGCAGCTCTCGTCGGGCGACCTGGACGAGGCGGTGGCCGAGCTGCTCAACGACAAGAGCCTCATCGCGGCCGACGTCAACGGCACCGTGGTGCCCTCGGGCTTCGCCCGGGTGGAGGCGTTCCGGGACGGCTTCTTCGACGGCTCCGGGCTCTGCACCCGCAAGTACTCCGGCTGACGCCGACGTCGTGCGCCCTGCCCGGAACACGGCCGGGCGGGGCGCACGACGCCGGTGCTCAGTACAGGGCGCTGGCGAGGCTCCGCCGGGCCTTGGCGACCCGCTCGTCGTCGACCGGGAACAGCTCGAACAGCCCGACCAGGTGCTCGCGCACCCGGTCCCGGTCCTCCCCGAACACCCGGCGCACGGTGTCCACCAGCCGCTTGAACGCGGCCTCGACGTCCTGCCCGGCCAGCTGCGCGTCGGCGGCGGCCAGCTGGGCGTCCACGTCGTCGGGCGCGGCGTCGGCCGCGGCCACCACGTCCGGCGTCAGGTTCTCGGCGCGCGCGGTGAACCGGACCTGCGCGAGGGCGGCCTTGGCGTCGGCGTTGCCCGGCTCGGCGGCCAGGACGGCCTCGTAGGCGGCCTCGGCGGCGGCGAAGTCGCCCCGCTCGAACGCCTCCTCGGCCGCGACGAACCGCGGGTCCTCGGGCGCCTCGGCCGGCTCCAGGCCCGCCTCCGCTGCCTTGATCCCCGGCAGCCGGTCGCGCAGGGCGTCGAGCAGCCGGGCGATCCACTGGGCGAACTCGGCCTCCGGCAGCGGCCCGGCGAACGCGTCCACCGGCTGCCCGGCGGCCACCGCCACGACCGTCGGCACGGACTGCACGCCGAACGCCTGGCCCACCCGGGGGCTCGCGTCGAGGTCGACGCGGGCCAGGATCCAGGCGCCGCCGCCGGCCCGCGCGGCCCGCTCCAGGACCGGGGACAGCTGCCCGGCCTCCGGGCTCCAGGACGCGGTCAGCTCGACCACGACCGGGATGTCCAGCGAGCGCTCGACCACCGATTGGAACGTCGCCTCGGTGACGTCGAGCACCCACGGGCTCGGGCCGCCCCCGTCGGCGGGCGCGGGCGCGCCCGGCGGCGGTGCGGCGGCGCGCTGGCGGGCGGCGTCGGCCCGTGCCTTCAGCGCGCCCAGGTCGACCGCCCCGGACAGCGCGGCGGACAGTGCTGCGGTCTTGCGAGGGTCTGGCCTTGTCACGGTCCCATCCTGGCACGACGCCCGGAGCGGGCGGCGACCGGTCAGGCGGTCAGCTCCCCCACCGGGTCGAGGGCCATCGGGTTGGGGCGCATCGCGTCGTTGCGCCGGCCCAGGGCCAGCGCGATCGGGGTCATCAGCTCCAGGAACCGGGCGGCGCCCGCCTCGCCCAGGGCCTGCCACGGCCGGGCGGCGGCCTCGTCGGTCCGACGCTCGACGTCCTCGCGCAGCGCCCGGCCGGCCGGCGTGATGCCCCCGTCGCCGTGCAGGCCGCGCGCGGCCAGCGACGCCTCGGCCGCGCGCCACTCGTCCTCGTCCCACCCGCGGGCGGTCCGCAGGTACTGCGGGTCCAGGCCCTTGTCCGCGCCGAACAGCACCAGGGTCTCGCACGCCGTCAGCCCGGCCGCGACGAGCGCCGCCAGGTGCCCGTCGCCGCGCAGCTCGCGCAGGGTCGTGCACGCCTGCCACAGCGCCAGGTGCGGCTCCTCGGGCACGGGCAGGGCCGCGTTGGCCGCGCCCAGCACCCGGCCCTCCAGCGGGGCCGCCGCGGCGGCCCGGACGGCCAGCCCGGCGGCCTCCGCGACGACCTCGCCGTCCACCGCGAGCGCCCCGTCGGCGCCGTCGCCCGCGGCCGGCAGCATCCGGCGCAGCGCCCGGTCGACGCCGCGCAGCCGGGCCCGGAGGAACACCTCCGGCGACGCGACCTCCCACGCCGCGGGCAGCGCCCGCGCCACCTTGCGCGGGTGGAAGCTGAAGAACGCGGCGGTCACGGTCTCCGGGGCCGCCGCGCCCAGCGGCGCGGCGCGCATCCCGAAGTAGCCCATCCACCCGCCCCGGCAGCCCAGCTCGTCGGTGACGGCGCGGGACTCGGGTGTGAAGTAGGTGACGTCGTGGTAGGTCTCGAAGCGCAACCACAGCTCTCGGGGCGACATGGTCGTCAAATTAGTCGGACGTCCTACTGTTCACCAGAAGCGAGGTGCTGTTCGACCCGCTCCACCTTCGCCCGCAGCTGCCCGGTGTGGCCCGGCCGGATGTCGGCCTTGAGCACCAGGCCCACCCGCGGCGCGGTGGCCTGCACGGCCTCGGTCGCCCGCCGCACCACCGCCATCACCTCGTCCCACTCCCCCTCGACCAGGGTGAACATGGCGTTGGTCTCGTTGGGCAGCCCGGACTCCCGGACCACCCGCACCGCCTCGGCGACGGCCGCGGCCACGCTGTCGGACTCCCCGCCGAGCGGGCTGATGCTGAACGCGACGAGCACTGCTGCCTCCTGTAGCCGGGTACCCACTGGTAGCTTCGGCGGCATGACGTCCCAGCCGCTCCCGTTCGACCCCATCGCGCGCGCCGCCGAGCTGTGGGAGAAGCGGATCGGCCCATCGACGTCGATGGCCGCCGTCACGAGCGTCATGCGAGTACAGCAGATCATCCAGTCCGCCGTGGACGCCGCCCTCAAACCGCACGGCCTGACCTTCGCCCGGTTCGAGGCCCTGGTGCTGCTGACGTTCGCCCGCACCGGCAGCCTGCCCATGCGCGTCATGGGCGAGCGCCTCCAGCTGCACCCCACGAGCGTGACCAACATCGTCGACCGGCTGGAGGCCGACGGCCTGGTCCGCCGCAACCCCCACCCGACCGACCGGCGCACCACCCTGGTGGAGATCACCGAGGCAGGCCACGCCCGGCGCGAGGCCGCGACCGAGGCCGTCGTCGGGGTCGGGTTCGGCCTGCGCGGGTTGACCGAGCGGCAGACCGAGCAGCTGACGGAGCTGCTGGCGAAGGTCCGCCGGGCGGTCGGCGACTTCGACAGCTGACCCCGCCCGGCACGTGCGCCCGACCCCGCCGGCGCCGGCCCGCGGGACGGTCACCCACCAGGTCGTGGCGGACGGCGTGCCCGCCGGTCTGTCCACTGCGGACGACCACGACCTCCCCGACGCGCCGCTACGGGCGCCGCGGGGCCGCCCAGGCGGTCCGGCGGCGCTCCGGGGGCGGCCGGGCGGGTGCGCTGGAGCACATCCGCCCGGCCGTGCCCGGCTCAGTCGTTCGCGGGCCGGGTCTCGGTCAGCTTCCCGGTGCGCTGCGCCCACCGCTCGAACACGACGGTGCCGAACGGCGGGATGCTCGCCACCAGCGCCCAGATCGTCGTCCGCCGGTCCCAGCGGTGCGCCAGCATGAGGGTCACCAGCACGTAGCCGACGAAGACGACGCCGTGGACCGGTCCGAAGACCTTCACCCCCAGCTCGTTGTTCACCAGCACGTACTTGAAGAACATGCCGATCAGCAGACCTGCCCACGACACGGCCTCGGCCAGCGCGAGGAGGCGGAAACGACCCACGGGGCTGCTAAGCATTCCCCCATTGTGGGCGGTGACCGGGCTCACCCGGCCCCCGGGTCCGTTTTGTCGGGTGCGCGCCGGTCAGTCCTCCCAGCGGAAGACCCTGGCCGCGATGAAGCCGACCACCAGGGTGAACCCGATCAGGACCGCGGCGGGCACGAGCAGGGCCTCGATCCCCTTGCCCCGCACCAGGACGTCGAGCATCCCGTCGTTCATGTGGCGCAGCGGGAAGACGTTCGACACGGTCTGCAGCCAGCCCGGCGCGTTCTCCAGCGGGAAGAACGTGCCGGACAGGAAGGCCATCGGCAGGACGATGGCGTTCGCCGCCCCGCTGGCCGCCTCCTCGGTCCGGCAGAACGCGCCGACGAGCATCCCGACGGCGAAGAACGCCGTCGTGCCCAGCACGAGCAGCGGCAGGGCGAGCCACCACTGGCCGGTCAGCTTCAGGCCGAACACCGGCGTCAGCGCCACCGCGACGAACACCACGCCCTGCGCCAGCGCCGTGCCGACGCTGACCAGGACGCGCGAGCTGAGCACCGCCGTGGTGCTGACCGGGGCCAGGCGGATCCGGCGCAGCACCTGCTTCTTGCGCCACGAGACGAGCGTCAGGGCCGCGCCGAAGACACCGGAGATCGAGACCGACCACGACAGGATGCCGGGGGTGAGGTACTGGATCGGTTTGAGCGACGCGTCCTCGACCGGTCGGGCCGACAGCGTGAACGCGGGCGCGGCCCCGGTGGCGGCCAGGTTGGTCTTGTCGACCACGCCGGAGACGATGCCGATGACGGTCTGGGCCTCGACCTGGTCGCTGGCCGCGAAGGTCAGCTCGACCTCGTTGCCCCGCACCGCCACCAGGGCGGGCAGGTCGCCGTCGTGCACCTTGCGCCTGGCCGCCTCGACGTCGTCGTGCCGCTCCAGCTCCAGGGCGCCGGTCCCGTCCAGCGCCGCGATCACGGGGCCGTCGCCGGACACCGCGATCTTCGTCCGCTCGTCGCCCGCGTCGCGGAACAGCAGGCCGAACACGACCAGGAACATCAACGGGAACACGAACGCGAAGAACAGCGTCGTGCGGTCGCGGAGGAAGCCCTTGGCCATCGCGGCCGACAGGCTCTTGAACGCGGTCACGCCCGGTACTCCCGCCCGGTCAGGTCGAGGAAGACGTCCTCCAGCGTGGCCGTGCGCACCTGGAGCCCGTCCAGCGTGCCGCGCTCGGCCAGCGCCGACAGCACCGGCGCGGGCCGGCGGGTCGAGATCGTCAGCGAGACCTCGTCCTCCTGGGCCTGCTCCACCCCGGCGATCGCCCGGGCGTCCGCGAGCGGGAGGCTGCCCTTCCGGAGCACGACGTGCGTCGGCGCGTCGAGGCCCCGCACGAGCGTCGCGGGCGCGTCCATGGCGAGGACCCGGCCCTTGTCCATGATCGCCACGCGGTCGCAGAGGATCTCCGCCTCGTCGAGGTAGTGCGTGGTGTAGACGATCGTCTTGCCGCGCGCCTGGATGGCCCGCAGCACGTCCCACAGGTTCCGCCTGGCCTGCGGGTCCAGCGCGGCGGTCGGCTCGTCCAGGAACACCACGTCCGGGTCGTGGACCAGGGCGCAGGCGATGGACAGCCGCTGCCGCTGGCCGCCGGACAGCTTGTTCTCCTGCACGTCCGCCTTGTCGGTCAGCCCCACCAGCTCCAGCATGTCGACGGCCTTCGCCGCGGTGACGCCGTAGAGCGACCCGAAGGTCTGCAACTGCTCCTTGGCCGTCAGCTTCTCGAAGAAGCTCGACGCCTGGAGCTGCACGCCGATCCTCGGCAGCAGCTCCGGGTTGCGCGGCCACGGGTCCTCGCCGAGCAGCGTCACGGAGCCGGAGTCGGCCTTGCGCAGGCCCTCGACGATCTCCAGGGTGGTGGTCTTGCCGGCCCCGTTCGGGCCCAGGATGCCGAAGAACTCCCCCTCGGCGACGGTGAACGAGACGCCGTCCACCGCTTTCAGGTCACCGTAGTGCTTGCGGATGTCCGCGACCACGACGGCTGGTATGCGCGCCCCTGTCATGGCTGGACGGTAGTCCCCGCGCGCTCGCGCGTCGGACGGACTCCGGGTTTCGCGCGACGAAAGTGAACAGGGCTCGATACTTTTGACCGGCGCGGCGGTCGCCCAGCGCGCCTGGCCGCATCCGGACGGTGAGGTCGGTTCGCCGGAGCGGAGCGACGACCGGACAGCAGGACGAGGCGACGACCGGGCAGCAGGGCGCAGCGACGGTCAGCCGTCGGAGCAGGGCGACGGCGGGGCGGCGCCCGGGCCGGTGCCCCAGGTGGCCTCGGCCGGGTCGCCGGTCAGCTCGAACGCCAGCCGCGCCCCGGAGGTCAGCGCCTCGTGGTCGACCCAGATCCGGTCGTGCCCGGCCCCGTCCAGGCTCACGGCCTTGGCGTACTGGAGCGAGGCCGGGTCGGCGCCGGGCGCGGTGATGACGACGTCGCGGCCCGACTCCAGGTGCAGCACGGCCCGGCCGAACCGGGGCGCGTGGAGGAGGAACTGCCCGGTGCCCGGCGTCACGGGGTAGAGGCCGAGCGCGCTGAACACGTACCAGGCCGACATGGTGCCGAGGTCGTCGTTGCCCGTGACACCGTTGGGGGCGTTGACGAACAGCGTCTGCGCCGCGCGGTTGACCGCCGAGGTCTTCCACGGCTGCCCGATCAGCGCGTACATCCACGGCGCGTGCAGGTCGGGTTCGTTGTTGGGGTTGTAGCGGAACTGGTTGTAGTAGTCGTACGGGCCGACCACCCACTTCTCCCGCACGGTCCCGGCCGGGTCCGCGACCAGATCCGGGTAGGCGAAGAAGTCGTCCAGGCGGGCGGCGGCGGCCCCGGCGCCGCCCAGCCGCCGCACCAGGCCCGGCACGTCCTGCTGCACCAGCCACTGGTACTGCCAGGCGGTGCCCTCGTGGAAGCCGTCCCGGCCCTGCGGCGTGAACGGGTCGAGCCACCGGCCGTCGGCGGTCCGCGGGCGCGGGAACCCGGTGAAGCCCCGGTCGGTCACCGAGTCGTCCCACAGGGTGCGGTGGTTCAGGCCGCGCCGGCGCAGCACGGCCGCCTCCCCGGTGCGCCCCAGCGCTTCCGCCATGATCGCCAGGGAGCAGTCGGCCAGCGCGTACTCCAGGGTCGCGGACGCGCCGTGGTGCGGGTCGACGTCCTGGCCCTTCTTCGGGAATTCCCGGTCGAACTGGACGAACCCGTTCGCCAGGTACGACGGGTTGCCGGCCCGCCCCTCGAACGGCGACCCCGCGGGCGGCACGCCGCCGGCGTTCCGGGCCAGTGCCGCGTAAGCCCGCTCCGCCGAGCCCTCCAGCGCGCCGAACCGCCACAGGTCCACCAGGAACGGCGTGACCGGGTCGCCGGTCATCGTGTTGGTCTCCTGGTTGGCGTACGCCCAGCGGGGCAGCCAGCCGCCCTGGTCGTGGATGGCCAGGACGGAGCGGGCGATGTCCTTCGCGCGCTGCGGGCGCAGCAGGGCCAGCAGTTGGTTGTGCGCGCGATAGGTGTCCCAGAGCGAGTAGTACTCGTAGTAGGTCCAGCCGGCGGCGGTGTGCACGCGGCCGTCGAAACCCCGGTAGCGGCCGTCGACGTCGTTGCCCGTCAACGGTTGCAGCAGCACGTGGTACAGCGCGGTGTAGAAGACCGCGCGGTCGTCCGGGTCGGCCGCGTCGATGTCGACCGACCGCAGTTCCCGCCGCCACGCCGATTGCGCGGCGGCCCGCAGCGCGTCGAACGGCCTGCCCCGGGCCTCGGCCAGGTTCTTCGCCGCGCCCTCGGCGTCCACGTGCGAGATGGCCGTCGCGGCGGTGACCGGGCCGTCGGCGAACCGCACCCACTGGCCGCGCAGGCCCGCGCCGCCCTCCGCGCCGCCCCAGTTCCCGGTCCGCTCGAACGGCCGGTCGAACGTCGTGGTGAAGTGCGTCGTGTACGGCTTGCCACCGCAGAACGCCTGCGCCGTCACGGTTCCGGCCAGCGTCCGGTCGTCCACCACGCGGACGCTGCTGCCGGTCACCGGCTCCTTGTCGTTGGCCTGCCCCACGTTCACCAGCACGTGCGGGGTGGCGCCCGCGGGGAACGCGAACCGCTCGACACCGGTCCGCGTCGTCGCGGTGCTCTCCACCGTGATGCCGGAGGCGAGCCGCACGCGGTAGTAGCCGGGCTTGCCCACCTCGCCGTCGTGCGAGTAGCCCACGCCGTAGCGGCGGTGGTCGAAGGAGGACGGCAGGCCGGTGGTCGGCAGGACCGACACCAGCCCGCCCTGCTCGTGGCACCCCGCGCCGGACAGGAAGAAGTGGCCGAAACCCCGGATCACCGGGTCGTCGTAGCGCCAGCCGGCGTAATGCGCGCCGATCGGGCTGGAATGGGCTTTCCCGAACGGCATCGCGGCGCCGGGAAACGTGTTCCCGTCGTCCTTGGTCCCGATGAACGTGTTCACCGATTCGACCGGGTCCGTCTGCGCGTCCGCCGCCACGGGTATCACCATAGCGGCCGATACCACGAATACCAGCAGGCTGCGCAGCACACCCCCACGGTATTGCCGGCAGCGGTGCGCGGCCACCCGAGCCGGGTGGCCGCGCGCCGCGGGAGCGGGTCGGGGCCGGCGGACCGGGGCCGGCGGTCAGCGCCAGCGCTGGTTCGCGCCGCCGTGCCACTCCCACTGCACGACGTCGCCGCCGTCGGCCTGCGACCAGCCGTAGACCTCCAGCGCCTTGCCGCTGTGCCGGCTCAGGTACCGGAAGCTCGCGGTGTCGTCGGACCAGGTCTGCACCCAGCGCTGGTTGGCGCCCCAGTGGCACTCCCACTGCACGACGTCGCCGCCGTTGGCCTGCGACCAGGCGTAGACGTCCAGGCACTTGCCGCTGTTCAGGTTCTTGAGCGAGTACGAGCCGTCGCCGTGCCGGACGAAGGTCCAGAGCTGGTTCGCGCCGTAGTGGCAGTCCCACTGCACGACGTTGCCGCCGTTGGCCTGCGACCAGCCGTAGACCTCCAGGCACTTCCCGCTGTGGTCGTTCTTGAGCGGGTAGGTGCCGTTCGTGGCCAGGACGCGCGCCCCGTCGGTCGCGGAGGTCCGGTCGGCGGACGCGCCGAGGGGCGCGACGAGCAGGGTGAGCACCACCAGGGCACTCGTCAACAGGCTTGCCGCAATTCGCCTCATCGGGTCTACCTCCAATAGTTGCGGTAACGACCGGCACAGTCTCCGAGAAGGTGCTTATGAACGGCTGATGCCGCGCTGAGGGACCGGTGCGGCCAGACGTCGGGAGGCGATCGTGAACTTCACCCTGCTCGGCGAAGTGGGCATGTGGAAAGACCGTCAACTGATTCCATTGGGTGGTCCGCGGAGACGGACGCTACTGGCCGTGCTACTGCTCGAACTCGATCGGGTGGTGCCGGTTGATCGAATCATCCGGTTGCTGTGGGAGGACGAGGTGCCGGCCACGGCGCGCAACGCCGTGCAGGGCTTCGTCGCCGCACTGCGCCGGTCGCTGGGTGGACACCCGGACGCGCGACTGGTGACGCGCGGTTGCGGCTACGCGCTGCAGACCGACCCGGAGCGGGTGGACGTCTTCCGGTTCCGCGAGGCGGTCGCCCGCGCCCGGACCCTGCCCGACCGGGAGGCGGCGGGCGTGCTGCGGGACGCCCTCGCGCTGTGGCGCGGCGAACCGCTCGCCGACATCCCGTTCGAGTCGGTGCGGGTCCGCCTCGGCAACGCCCTGGAGCAGGAGCGGCTGGCCGCCGTGGAGCTGCGCGCCGAGGTCGAGCTGCGCCTGGGCCGGCACCGCGACCTGGTGTCGGAACTGCTCCGCCTGGCCGAGGAGCACCCGGTCCGGGAGTCGCTGCACGGCCTGCTGATGCTCGCCCACTACCGCAGCGGGTGCACCGCCGAGGCACTGGAGACCTACCGCCGGCTCAACCACAGGCTGGTCACCGAGTACGGCATCACCACCGGCCCCGCACTGCGGGAGCTGCACGAGACGATGCTGCGCTCCTGACCCCTCCCCATACGCAGAACACCTATTCTTACGCTTGCGGCTTGCGGCTTGCGGCTTGCGGCTTCGCCTTTGGGCTGCACGCCCCGTGCAGCCCGGTGCTCTCGTGTTCTCCCCGTATGGCCCAATGCCACTAACTTAAGCTTTCCGCTGGTCAGAGCCGTGTTCGAGCGCCGAACAGGCCGGATGGCACCGCGCGCAAGTGTCCACTCAGGACTCATTCGTGCCGCGCGAGCACAGATCCCCAGGTCGCCTCTTGCCGCGACGAGTCCGAAGTAGGCCAGCTTAGATCAAGTCGGCCACGTACTGAATCGATCTGAGCTGCGCTTATACTGCTTAAGTTAGTGGCATTGCCGTATGGCCTGCCCGGAGGGCTACCATGCTTTCTTGGGGGGTGCAAGCACGCTTTTCGCTTGCACCCCCCAAGAAAGCATGGTCGTCTTTGACAGGCCATGCGGGGGGAACACGACCGCTCTTGCT